>Ga0335070_10000002_pt1 | contig 745587 bp, 745 predicted proteins | sample Lox_Sample_13_FD_206722 | JGI IMG/M metagenome (GOLD analysis project Ga0335070, IMG submission 206722) | Soil microbial communities from Loxahatchee National Wildlife Refuge, Florida, United States - Lox_Sample_1.3 | ecosystem: Environmental > Terrestrial > Soil > Wetlands | place: USA...
ACACGATTACTACGGATTCCAGCTTCATGTGGGCGAGTTGCAGCCCACAATCCGAACTAAGGATGGGTTTAGGAGATTGCCTTCACCTTTCGGTGTCGATACCCATTGTCCCACCCATTGTAGCCCGCGTGTAGCCCGGACAATTCGGGGCATGCTGACCTACCGTTGCCCATTCCTTCCTCCTCTTTAGCAGAGGCGGTCCCAACAGTGTCCTCTCCATCCCGGAGGACGAGCTAGCAACTGTTGGCGTGGGTCTCGCTCGTTGCCTGACTTAACAGGATGCTTCACAGTACGAACTGACGACGGCCATGCACCTCCTCTCAGCTAGTCAAGTAGAGTCTTCAGCCCGACTATCATTCAGCTGTCTTGTCCGGTGAGTTTCCCGGCGTTGAGTCCGATTAAACCGCAGGCTCCACCCGTTGTGGTGCTCCCCCGCCAATTCCTTTAAGTTTCAGCCTTGCGACCGTACTTCCCAGGCGGCGCGTTTCACGATTTCTCTTCGGCACCTCGGTGACTCGTGGTCACCGATACACCTAACGCGCATCGTTTACAGCTGGGACTACCCGGGTATCTAATCCGGTTTGCTCCCCCAGCTTTCGTTCCTCACTGTCGGAGCCGTCCTGGTGAGACGCCTTCGCCACAGGTGGTCCCCCAAGGATTACAGGATTTCACTCCTACCCCTGGAGTACCTCTCACCTCTTCCGGTCCCTAGCCTGCCAGTATCCCTGAGACGCCTTCCGGTTAAGCCGGAAGATTTCCCCAGAGACTTAACAAGCCAGCTACGAACGCTTTAAGCCCAGTAATAGTGGCCACCACTCGAGCCGCCGGTATTACCGCGGCGGCTGGCACCGGTCTTGCCCGGCCCTTTCTTCACCAGTTATTTACACTGGCGGACAGCCTGATTTTACAGGCACTCGGAGTTCCCTTGTCACGATTGCTCGCATTGCAAAGTTTTCGCGCCTGCTGCGCCCCGTAGGGCCTGGATTCGTGTCTCAGAATCCATCTCCGGGCTCTTGCTCCCACAACCCGTACCGATTACAGGCTTGTTGGGCCGTTACCCCAACAACAACCTAATCGGCCGCAGACCCATCCTGAAGCGGCGGACCTTTCAACTACAAAGCATTCCAGCATCCATAGTCTATGGGGTATTATCCCCAGTTTCCCGGGGTTATCCCCCTCTTCAGGGTAGGTTGTCCACGTGTTACTGAGCAGTATGCCGAGGTCTTACACCTCTCGACTCGCATGGCTTAATCGAACTCCGATAGCAGTGGCCTCTGGCAGGATCAACCAGAATTCAAATTGTACATACGTACGCACACTAATATCTGAACCTTAATTCGAGGAATTAGCGGTTACTAAACAAATTTCCGCATTGCCAGTATCAACGTCAGAACCAACGCCGGTCATGCCGGGTATTGTTGGATCTCCATCAAAGTTGCGTGTGTTCGTCGTGATTTTCACTTGAACACGGGCTCATAATGTAGGTTTTCTCGGTATTTATACCTTGTTACCTGCATTGTTTTGTGTTCGGAACCAAGCCCCGGTTTGCCGGTCGTTGTTGGTTCTTCACCACACGTTTTTCGTCGTGTTTTGATTTGAACACGGGCTCATAATGTAGGTTGCAGGATTATTTATACCTTGTTGCCTGCTCCCTCTCCCTTCGGACCCGAACCCGCACAAGTGCGGTCTTCGTCGGGTCTTCATCAGAATTGTGGATCACATTATTCCTCAGACAACCATTTAAAGATTATCCCCGAAACACCGCAATTTTCTCCGCTGGCCGGGAGACCGGGCCGGCATTAAACAGGCTGATGGCATTCATTGCAGGCACAGAACGGGATTTCGGGGTTGATTTGGCGGGTTTCGGAAAAGTATCCGCATTGGGAGAAACGGGAACTGATGGGTTTTCCGGAGAAAACGGCAATTTCACGGGATTTCGGGAGAATGGCCCGTCCGGTCAGCGTATCAGAGCCGGATCGGCCATGCCCCGGATCTGATGTCACACGGGATCGCGCAGGAAATTCGCCGGATCTTACCCCACCCTGCGCACAGGTACGCCAGAAAGGTACGTCCCGGAAAAACAAGAGGGTGGGTGCATTCACCGGTTCCAAAAAAATTATACTGCCGGGGCCGGCGCCGGCGGGACGCTGTGATCGTAAACCCGTGAGATGTACCGGGCGGAGAAGACTTGGACAAACGGCATAAGGATGAGCTCGATCACCCATCCCACGAACGGGATCAGCGCAAAAAGGGAGATGATAAGGGAGACGAGGATCACCAGCACCCCCATAATGATGAGGGCGAGGATGTATGAGCCCCAGCCGATCGCCTGGATCGTATTGGTGATTTCGGAGAACCGGAGCCCTTCCCGCATGCTGCCGGTCCGGGCAAACCGCACGGTGCCAAGGGCCGCATAGATTGCGGCGATCACAAGGACGATAAGCCCGATGAGCAGGAAAATGAGACCGGCCGACATCAGTGAGGGCATCGATGCGGTACCGAGCACAGTAGCGGATACGATCATGACAAACCCGACGATAAATAGAATCATGGCCGGGACCAGCCAGATGAAACCGACAATGGTCAGCTTGATCCCGTCAATGAACAGGGAAACCCAGGCATTAAACGAGGGCGGGGGCGTTGTCCCGCGGTAGACCCGGACGATATACCCAGAGACGACAAACGAGAGGAGGAATCCGGCAAGGAAGAGCAGGATGATCTGGGTCCACGGGATGAGTTCCCAGTGGATCTTCGCCCCGGCAATGATGGTCTTCGGGTCGCATACGAACTTAAAGAGGGCAAACGGCAGGCTGCATATGATGAATACCAGCCAGGTAACCGGGTTTTTTACAAGTGCGGTTTTTGCATAGCCGGCCGCATCTGAAACGATAGCTCCGTAATCCATAGTATACCATCCCGGCGGACAGATGATAATATTAGTGGGAAGGATCGGGGCGGGAAGGCACCGGCCCCGGTTCTCCCCGGACAACAGTTATGGTATATGTGACCCCCTTACTAAGACCTTGCCGATCCTGAAGACAGTGGATCGAAATCATCTTCTGAAAAATGGATGTTCAATGCTACTGACCCGTAAAAATGCGCTCACTGTGCAGGGGGTCACACGATCCATTTTTGTTTGAGGGCCAAGGACCGGCTCTGCCAAAATACAGGAAAATGGACAACCCATCTCCCTTTTTCACGTCGAAAAAAACAGGAAATTTTGGAGAGAGTGATGAGACCGGCAGCAGGCCGGCCAAAAACAGTTTTACATGATGTGACCCCCTCACAAACGACCGTCAAGGCTTTCTTCGTCCGGATACGATTACATAAGTATATGCCGGTCTTTATCCCCCGACCCGGATCCCAGAGTGCCAGCCGGGCCTTAGAACGCCCGATCCCCGATATCGCCTCCTTTGACACCCTTGTCAGGAAGCTTGTCCGGTCAAACCCGCTCGGTTGTACCCCGTATTTCTCCATGAGAAAGAACTATCCGCCGGTCAAGGCTGTCCGCGAGATGTATACCGCGAAGTTTGCCTACACGACCCTGTCGGGAAAACGTATCGGGACAAGCTCGGAGGTCTACGATTCTGTCGAAGGTTATGAGACCGGGGTCGCTGCCATGATCTCGAATGTGGCTAACATCTCAGCCCACCGGGGAAAGATCCGGCACCGGAAGGAGGCGGACCTCTTCTCGGCGATCCTGAAATGTCATGACCCGGACGACGGGATCTACTTTGTCAGCCTTGCCCGGAACCGCATCACGGTATCCTCGTATACCCGCGATGCGACCAGGAAAAAGGTCGAGGCGTGGGCGGATTCCCTGCCGGAACTATTATAGGGGACGGTACGGACGATTCCCGTAGATACCACGGACTGCCGGAAATGAAACCAACGCTCCTTCTCATGATCCTTGCAGCGGTGCTCCTTGTTGCTGCAGGATGCACCCAGAGTGCTGCTCCCGCTGCCGGGCAGAATACCCCTGTGGTCAGCGAGACTACCGCCATAGCTCCCGTCTCCCCGGCTGAGGGCAGGGTGATCGCCGCCTACTGGTACCTCTACCCAGACCCGAATGACGATACCTATAACCTGGTCATGGCAGCAAAAGACCAGATCCCGTGGACAAAGATCAACCGCCTCTACATCGGGTTTGCGACGGTAAATGAGGGGGTGCTTACCGATCTGCCCACAGGAAGTTCTGCTGACGATGCCACACGGCGGGCAGAGATGCAGCGCCGGATCCGGGAGATAGTGGCACTCTGCCGCGAGAACAACCCGAACGCGGAGATCTTTATCACCTCCAATTTCGATGAGAAGGAACTGGACCCCCAGTACCTGCAGGCTGCACAGGACCCGCAGAAGTTTGCCGACAGTGCCCTTGCCTACCTGAAGGCATACGATCTTGATGGCTACGATATGGACTGGGAGAGCCACCAGATCGATGATTATGCACCCCAGCTGACCTCGCTTCTCTCGGCCTGCCACGCCACGTTTGCGGCAGCCGGGAACAATCCGCATGGCCGTCCCTACCTGCTGACCTACACGGTATGGCCCGGGGTCGAGTCGCCGCAGACGGTTGCCGCAACACAGGACAGTGTGGACCAGATAAACATCATGTCCTACGGGACCGGCGATAAGTACGATCTCGCTTCTTACGCCGATTCCTATGCTGCTGCCGGCTTCCCGTACGGGAAGATGATCGGGGGAGTTGAGAGTGAATCGGGATATACGGATAATGTCGGGCCTGATACGCAGGCAACGGTGGCAGCCAAGTGTGCCTATGTAAAAGAGCATAACCTTGCCGGCCTCTTCGAGTGGCGCATCGATAACGACATGCGGCCCGACAGCGGTGCCCCGACCTACCAGGTGACCGGCTGGATGTCGGACTGCCTGTCGCAATAACCTCTCTTTTTAGTCTCCTTTGCACCGGGAACTGCTGCGGCAGAAGAATTATATGATAAATCGAACAAATAAGAAAAGTATGAAAAATATGAAACATAAGCAGGAGGAAAACCTGATCGATGAGATGGTGGCCCCACGAAAAGAGAAGACCAGGCATCTCTTCGGCAGCGTAAAAGTCGGGGAGCGGGGACAGGTCGTGATCCCCAAGGAAGCCCGTGAGATCTTTGAGATCAAACCCGGGGATATCCTGCTTGTGCTGGGCGATGTAGAGCGGGGTATTGCGCTGGTGAAGGCCGACACCCTGCAGGATTTTGCACGGAAAATTCTGGAAACCTCCAGCCATCCTTCGGATGAATGAGCCGGGAAGCGGTGACCGCAATGAAGATCCTTGTCCTCAACGGGAGCCCCAAAGGAGAAGTCAGCGTCACGATGCAGTACGTGGTGTACCTCAAAAAGAGATTCCCGGAGCACTCCTTTGAAACTGTCAGCGTGGCACACGAGATAAAAAAGATCGAGAGGGATCCGGCGCAGTTTTCTGCCATCCTCGGGAAGGTCCGGTCTGCAGACCTCGTGCTCTGGGCATTCCCGCTCTACTATATGCTGGTCTGTGCCCAGTACAAGCGCTTTGTCGAGCTGGTCTTTGAACGGGATGCACAGGATGCGTTTTCCGGAAAATATGCCGCTGCCCTGTCTACCTCGATCCATTACTTCGACCAGACCGCCCATGCATATATCCGGGCAGTCAGCGAGGATCTCGGCATGCAGTATCTGGGTGGGTACTCTGCGGCGATGATGGATCTCCTGGAGGAAACAGAACGCCTCCGGTTCGAAAAATTTACCTCCCTCATCTTTGCCGCAATAAAGGAGAAGATCCCGGTGCAGAGGGTAAACCCGCCCCTGGTCCCGACAGACCTCGTCTATGCCCCGAACCAGGAGCAGAAAAGGACAGATTCCGGTACACAGAAGGTAGTCATCCTTACCGACGATGATGGCGGTTCTCCCAACCTGACCGCAATGAGAGAAAGGATCCGGGCCGCTTTTACCGGACCGGTCGAGACCATCAACCTCCGGGAACTGGACATCCGGGGCGGTTGCCTGGGGTGCTGCCAGTGCGGGTACGACAACACCTGCGTATATACCGACGGATACGTGGATTTTTACACAAAAAAACTGGCACCTGCGGATATCATCGTCATGGCCGGTTCCCTCCATGACCGGTACCTCTCCTCGGCTTGGAAACAGTTCTTTGACCGGAGCTTCTTCAAGGGACACGTCCCCGGTCTTCCCGGAAAACAGATTGGGTTTGTGATCGCCGGCCCCCTCGCACAGGTCCCCCATCTCCGGGAGATCCTCTCTGCGTGGGCGGACAGTTCCGGATCCCAGGCATTCTTTGTCACCGATGAGGTAGCGAGCTCCCCTGAACTCGACGGACTGCTCGATACCATGGCCACCCGGCTCGTGCAGGGTGCAGAGGCAGGGTACATACCGCCCCGGACATTCTACGCTACCGGCGGCCACAAGATCTTCCGGGATGGTATCTGCGGACCGATGAAACTGGTCTTCCAGGCCGATTACCGGTACTACAAAAGCCACAGGATGCTCGATTTCCCGCAGGCAGATCTCAAAACGAGGCTTGCAAATGCGATCCTCATCCCGCTGACCCGGATCCCCGGCTTCCGGAAGAAAGTGTTTGCCGACATGAAGTACCACATGGTAGCGCCGTTTAAAGCCGTGCTCGGGGACAGCTGATATGGGATCTCCGGCCGCAGGCAGCAGGGCGGGGATCCTGCTCGGGTTTGTCCCCCTGATTGTCTATGGGCTTCTCGCCGGGCCGTCCGTCCAGAGCAGGATAGTGGCTCTGGGGGCAGCAACGCTGGTCACCGTTGTTGCCGGCTTTCCCGATCTCAAAAAAGGCAGGATCCTGACGTGGGCAAGCCTCGTCCTGTTCGGGGGCCTGCTGGTTGCAACGGTCGGGCTGGCTCAGGCCGGGATCCTCATCTGGAGCGGGGTTCTGATCAACGCAGTGCTTGCGGCCGTTGCGTTTGGCTCGATCCTGGCCGGCGTCCCGTTTACCCTGCAGTATGCCCGGGAGATGGTGGATCCGGCACACCATGACAACCCGGTCTTTCTCCGGGTCAACATTCAGATGACCGGTGTGTGGGGCAGTGTGTTTACGGTTAATGCCCTGCTGAATTACCTCGCACTGGTCCTCCCGGGCCCGGCAGGACAGGCCGCTGCCCTGCTTACCTATGTGTTCCTTGCCACAGGGATCGTCTTTACCCTCCGGTACCCGGTTCACATCAGGAAAAAATATGCTCATGCTTCACCGGGCGGGTAGTAGACCCCGGCCAGCCCCGGCTTTTTGGTCGCTGGATCCCGTCAGGGCTGTTCGTCCGCCCTGACCACGTGGACGTAGATATCCCCGAAGAATTCTTCCTGCCGGAGGGCGCACTGCCCGTCCAGGGCCAAAAAGAGCAGCGGGATGTAGACCTCGGGAAGCCCCCAGCCCAGATCCCTGCAGAGCTCGACAAGCGTGATCTCGGTTGCCGGGTCGGCGTTTGCCAGGCACTCCTCGATCACCTGGCGGGCTGAGTCCTGGTACCCCTCCTCGTGGGCGATGCCCACCACATCATCGGCCTCGATGAGGTAGTCCTCATCGACCGGGGGCAGGCGGCGACGCCTCCGCTCCTCCTTTTCCAGGTTCTTGAGCTCGATGATCAGCTCGAAGAGGGTGACGGGGCTTTTCCGCAGGCTCTTTCTGTCGAGCCGGCGCTGGATCTCCCGTTCCAGCCGCTCGATGGGGCCGAACCGGCCCTCGTCCTCAAAATCAAGCCCCTCGCCAAGATCGAAATCCTCGCCACCCTCTCCTGTGTCCTCGTCTTCATCCGGGGCAATATCCAGCAGCTCGGACTTCATGCGCAGGAGGGTGGCTGCGTAAAAGAGGGTGCGCCCAGAGATCTGGAGATTGAGCTGCCGGCACTTCTCCAGCTCGGTGAGAAACCGGTCGGTCACCTCGATGATGTTGATGTTCCACGGGTCGATCTCGCCCCGTTCCGCAAGCCCGACGAGGATCTCAACCGGGTCCTCGACACCGGGAGGCTCGGGTGCAGCCGGGGCATCCCCGGATGCAGGAGAATCTGAAGGTACCTGTGGTTCCGGGAGAACGGCGGAGGGTGCAATGTCCCCGGGAACCGTTCCGGGCTGCACACTCTCCTGAACCGTATCCTCATATGAGCCTGTCACAGCGTCGCCCTTTGGAGCCGGGTTCGCCCGGCGCCGGTTCTTCTTTGGCTCAGCCATGGACCTTGACTCCGGTAACAAGCGTGCTCTTGTCCGGCCGGCTCGTCACGCCCATGATCCTCTGCGCCGCCTCGATCATGGGCTTACGCAGCGAGACGATGACAAACTGCGACGAGGGAGCGAGCTCCTGGATCATGTTCGCTATCCTTTCTACGTTTGCACCGTCAAGCGACATATCCACTTCATCGAAGGCGTAGAACGGTGCCGGGATATGGTGCTGGATGGAGAAGATAAATGCGAGCGTGGTGAGCGATTTCTCCCCGCCCGAGAGGGAGGAGAGGAGGTGGACTTTCTTGTCCCGGGGTTTGACCGCAAAGGTGAGACCGCCGGTGAAGGGATCTTCTTCGTTCTCCAGCACCAGGTTCCCGCTCCCGCTCGTGAGCCGGGCAAAGATCTCGCGGAAGTTCGTGTCAATGGCCTTAAAGGCGGTCATGAACGCCTCGAACTTCATCTGCTCGTACTTCTCGATCCGCTCGATAAGGTTCGCCCGCTCCTTGGAGAGGGTCTCCTTGCGCTCCGTGCGCTCCTCGACCTGCCGCTGGATCTTCTCGTACTCCTCAATGGCGAGCATGTTGACGGCGCCGATCTTGTGGAGTGCCAGTTCGGCATCGGCAATCTTCCCCTCGATCTCGGTCAGCGTCAGGTCGGTTGTGACCTCCCCGACAATGGCCACAAGGGAGGCGATCTCGTTTGTCAGCGCCTGCGCCCGCTCCTCAAGGGCGGCCAGCTGGATCGTAAAGCGCTCCTTATCGGAATCGAACTTGATCAGTTTCGTCTCCGAGGCATGGATACTTTCGGAGATCCCGGCCCGCTTTTTACGCAGCTCGTCAAGCTCCCCCGAGAACTCTTTCTGTTTCTCCTCGAGTCCCGAGATCACGGACCTGTACGACGCAATCTGATCATTGGATGCAGCCACTTCCGCATCGATCTGCCGGTTCCGCTCATCGAACCGCGCCCGCTCCTCGGCCAGCTCGCCGATCCGGGCATTGAAATGCTGGCGTTCGCGGGAGGCATCGTTCATGTCCGCCTCCTTGTTGCGCAGGCGCCGTTCCGCCTCCTCGATCTCTTTTTTCTTCTTCTCCATCTGGTCGGTGAGGGCCGGGATGTTGGTGTCGTCCAGTTTCTTCTTTATGCCGTCAAGTTTTGCGGTGACTGCGTTGATCGCTTCGGTGACCGCAAAGAGTTCCCCTTCAAGGGTGGCAAGCTCCGCCGCGCTCGTGCCGGTCTCCTCTTTCTGCCGGGCAACTGCTGCCTCGATCGTCTGCTTTTCGACCGTGATCGCCTCGAACCGCCGGGTATACTCCCCGGTGATGGCACCGGCCCGGGCCAGATCCTGGTCGATCTCTCCCCTCTGTGCCCGTTTACCGTCCACCTCCTCGGTCATCCTTTTTACCGCAGCCTCAAGCGTTGCTGCCTCCCCGGACAATTCAGCAAGGCGGGAGCGGATCCGGACGATCTCATCGTCCACGGCAGCACCGAAACCCTTCGCCGGTTTCCTTGACGATCCTCCGGTCATCGCCCCGCTCTTCTCCAGCAGTTCCCCTTCAAGGGTGACTATCCGGTACTTCCCGATCAGCTTCCTTGCCCGCTCGAGTGTATCGACCACCACGGTTGCCCCGAGCGCAATGGCAAAGGCCTTGTCGTACACGGGATCGTAGTCAAGCAGGTTGACCGCGTAATCGATGATGCCCGGCTCCTTGAGGGGAGGCAGCTGCGGGGGTTTGAGCTTGTTGAGCGGGAGAAACGTGACCCGGCCAAGCCGCTCGTCTTTCAGGTAACGGATCGCGTCGGTGGCGATCTGATCGGTATCGCAGACCACGAACTGGATCTTGTTCCCCGCTGCCACGTTGAGAGCGGTTGTGTATTCCGGGGGGGCCCGGCCCAGCTCCATGATGGTACCGTGGACACCCTCGATGGCTTTCACGGCCTCGATCGCTTTCCCGCCCGACTCCCCCCGGGCCTGCTGGGCAGCCTCGAGCCGGATTGCGTCCTGCTCGGCGTCCTTCATCTCGCCGCGGAGCCGTTCAAGGGACGAACGGTGGGCGAAGAGGGTGCTCTCCAGCTCGGAGAGGTTCCGATCAAGCTCTTTTTTCCGGCCGGAAAGATCTCCGATCGTACGCTCGTTCTCTTCAAGCTGTGCCTGCTTGACCGCGAACTCCTCATCGAGCTGTTTCTGGAGCGTGGTCAGACGTTCGAGTTCGCTCGTCCGCATCCGGCTTTTCTCGATGAGGATATCCTGCTGGTGGAGGATCGCGGAACGCTCTCCCTTCTTTGCCTCCGCTTCCTCCATCAGGGCAAAGAGCTGCTGGCGCGCTACCTCCGTATCAGAGGAGTACCGGCGGATCTCCGTCTCGATCTTCTCGACCTGGGCTTTGGCTGTAGCCACTTCCATCGCGATGTTGGTCCGGTCAATGGAAAGAGTCCGGATCTGGTCGGAGAGTTCGGCAACCCGGGCCTCGGCCCGTTTCGTATCGGCAAAGACCCGGTTGATCCCTTCGAGATTTGCCTCTTTGTCCTTTTTGAGCCGGCCAATCGTCTGCTCTGCGAGCTTGATCCCGCTCTTGGCTTCTTCGAGATCAGCAATCAGCTTCAGGTAGTCGGGCCCGCTCTTCTTGTTGATGAGATCGTCGACATCGGCGAGATCGGCTTTGAGGTACGCAAGCTCGTTCTCCTCAATGCCCCGGTCAGCCTCGATCCGGGAAATCCTGATCTTCTGCTCCTCGGCAGAAGAGAGGAGGGTGAGGCGCTCTTTTTCCTTCGCGTGGAGCTGGGCGGCGGAACGGCATCCCTGGAAGAAGGCGAGTTCCTTCTGCCACTTCTGGTATTCAAGGGCATGCTCCCGCTCTTTTTTGAGCTCGTGTGCCCGTTTCGCGAGCTCGATGAGCAGGAGCTCTTCGCGCTCGATGCGCTCCCGTACCACATCGAGCTCGGAGAGCGACTGCTGCTTTTTCGTGTCAAACTCGGAGACCCCGGCGATCTCGTCGATGATCTTCCGGCGCTCGAAGTCGCTCATCTCCATGATCCGGGTCACGTCGCCCTGCATGACGACATTGTACCCGTGCGGGATAATCCCAAACTTCGCGAGGTGGTCGACGATATCGCCCTGCTTGCAGAGCCGGTCGTTGAGGTAGTTATAGCTGTAGTAGCCGTTGCCGGTCCTTTTTATCCGGCGCCGGATCTTTGTCCCGTCCGAGAAGGCAATGGCCACCTCGGCGATGTTCTTTCCGGAGTTGAGGTTGATGAGATCGGTGAGTTTCTCGGCCCGGAGATTGCGGGAGCTCGAGAGTGCGAGCACAAAAAGGATGGAATCGATGATATTACTCTTGCCCGAGCCGTTCGGACCTGATATAACGGTGAAACCCTCTAAAAAGGGAATTTTTGTCTTTTTTGAAAAAGACTTGAAATTGTCTATCTCGAGCTCTGTGATGTGCAAAGATCCGGCTCCCCGTCGTCCTTACTTCTTTGCTGCATCGGACTTGTCTTCTTCGACGGCGTAGATCAGATCGCTCTGCTTGGGCTTGGCGGAGACACCCTTCTTGTTCCGGCCATATCCTGCCGATGCGACGATGTAGTTCTTGTCCCCGCGCCGGGGCTCGAGTTTCATCGTCCCGTCCGGCTGCATGATCATGTCCATCGCGGGTTCGGGGGGGGCCTCCGGCTCGGCGTCAGACGCGCGGGCACCTTTGCGGAACACGACTGTGCTGCCTGCGGCCTGGGACCCTGATGCACCACCGGGTGCGGCCGCGGGTGCCCCTTGGGCGACAGGCTGCACGCGCTTGAGCTCCTGGCGGCTGCGTTCCTCGGTCTGCTTGGACATCTTCATGGCGATGGACTTGAGGTCAAGAAGTTCCTGGGTAAGGCCCTTGACCAGTGCTTCCATCTCATTGACCTTCTTTTCGAGCGCGGCAACGCGGTCCTCGCCGGCACCGCTTCCTGAACTTTCCATCATGTTGACCATTTTCTCCTTTTCGTCAAGTTCGAACTCAAGATACCTGATCTTTGCATCCGGTTGCACCATGCAATACCCGTATATGTTCTGATATATACTGGTGCGGCGCACTCCTTATTAATAATAGTAGTGATCTGCGGATGAGAAAAAAAGGTTTGTGCTTCCTTCTCCCCTCAAAAGAGGGGCAGCCTTCCTGATAATGGGCCGATCCGGGCCCTACGCGCCTTTTCTGGCAGAAAAAATGCTTATATATCCCCACACGATACGACGATGACACTGCAATCCCGCTCTTCCTCGCGCTCCTCCTAAGAAAAGGTATTACCTGATCCAAACGCACGTGTAACCATATGTCGTTTCTTTCCCAAACCGATCCAGAAATAGCAGATATCATCGAAAAGGAACGGCTCCGCCAGACAAACGGGCTGGAGCTGATCGCGTCCGAAAATATTGTAAGCCGTGCCGTGCTCGAGGCAATGGGGTCGATCATGACCAACAAGTATGCCGAGGGCTACCCGGGGAAGCGGTACTACGGCGGCTGCGAGTTTCATGACATGGCGGAGAACCTGGCCCGGGACCGGCTCAAAAAACTCTTCGGCGCCGAGCACGCGAACGTCCAGCCCCACTCGGGTACCCAGGCAAACATGGCGGTTTATTTTGCGTACATGAAACTGGGAGAGAAGATCCTGAGCATGAAGCTCAACCAGGGCGGGCACCTTTCTCACGGTTCCCCGGTCAGCTTCACCGGCAAGTTCTACCAGGTCGCCCAGTACGGCGTTGACCCCGAAACGGAAACACTCGATTACGGCGCCGTTGGTGAGATGGCAAAGAAGGAGAAGCCCCAGATTATCGTCTGCGGGGCATCTGCCTACCCGCGGACCATCGACTTCAAGGCGTTCCAGGAGATCGCCGATGACGTCGGCGCCTACTGCATGGCCGATATCGCCCACATCGCCGGTCTCGTCGCCACCGGCCAGCACCCGACCTCGGTCGGGGTGGTCAACTTCACCACCACCACCACCCACAAAACCCTACGGGGGCCCCGCGGCGGCGCCATCATGTGCAACAACGAGTACGCCCAGGCAATCGACAAGGCGGTCTTCCCCGGCATGCAGGGCGGCCCGCTGATGCACACGATCACGGCAAAGGCGGTCTGTTTCGAGGAGGCCCTCAGGCCCTCGTTTACGGAATACAACAAGCAGATCGTGAAGAACGCGAAGGTGCTTGCCGAGACCCTGACAAACAACGGTATCCGGCTTGTTTCGGGCGGCACTGACAACCACCTCATGCTCATCGACCTGACCAACCAGCACCTGACCGGTCTCGAGGCGGAAGTGGCACTCGGCAAAGCCAATATCACCGTGAACAAGAACACGATCCCCAACGAGACCAAGAGCCCGTTTGTGACGAGCGGCCTCCGGGTCGGCACCCCTGCCGTTACCTCGAGAGGCATGAAAGAGGCCGAGATGCGCCAGATCGGTACCTGGATCGCCTCGATCGTCAAGGATATCAAGAACGAGACGTTGATCAAGAACATCAGCCGGGACGTTACGGCGATGGCGCAGAAGTTCCCGATCTACCCGACAGTATAATAACCTCTTTTCCCATTTTTACTAGGTAGAGGGAGGATACGGCAATGGTCACCATCCTTGACGGGAAATCGGTATCGGAAAAGCGGCTCGAACTCCTCAAGGAAGCGATTGGTGAGTCGGGGCTGTACCCCCGGCTTGCCACCGTGATCGCAGGCAGCGACCCGGCATCGCAGATGTACGTCCGCATGAAGCACCGGGCCTGCGAGCGGGTCGGTATCGGTTCTGTCGGGATCGAGGTCCCTGGTGACGCCACCACGGATAAAGTGCTTGAAGCGGTCTCCCGGCTCAACCGGGATCCGGACATCAACGGCATCCTTGTCCAGCTTCCGCTCCCCGGACGGGTGGACACCGAGCGGGTGATCGCTGCGGTCGACACGGGAAAGGACGTGGACGGGTTCCACCCCACGAGTCTTGGTCTTCTGATGAGCGGCAGGCCCCGTTTTGCTCCCTGCACGCCCAAGGGTATCATGACCCTCCTTGCCGAGTATCACATCCCCGTGGCCGGTGCCCGGGCGGTGGTAGCCGGGCGGAGTATCGATGTCGGGAGACCGATGGCAGCACTGCTCACCAATGCCGATGCGACCGTAACCATCTGCCACAGCAAGACCCGGAACCTTGCCGCAGAGCTCCGGCAGGCGGACATCCTGGTATCGGCAACGGGAAAGGCGCATTTCATCACCCCGGAGATGGTAAAACCCGGAGCGGTGGTCATCGATGTCGGTATCAACCAGCTCAACGGCAAGCTGGTCGGGGACGTGGACTTTGAAGCGGTAAAAGAGGTCGCATCGGCCATCACCCCGGTGCCCGGCGGTGTGGGCCCGATGACAATCGCCACGCTCATGGAGAACACCTTTGCTGCCGCGGTGATGAGGACACCATGAGATCCTGCCGGGTCAACAAACTGGATATCGGCGGAGGTGCGCCTCCCCGCATTATGGGTGTGATCAACTGCAGCGGCGAGTCGTTCTACCGTGGCTCGTTCATCCCCATCGATCTGGTCCACGAAACGGCGGTGGCGATGGTCGAGCAGGGCGCCGACATGATCGATATCGGTGCCCGGAGTACAGCCCCGAACACCCAGCCGATCAGCGGGAGGGAGGAGGCAGAACGGATCGACGGCGCTCTTAAGGAACTGGACGGGAGCGGAATCACCCTTTCCGTGGATACCATGCACCCGGGTGTGCTTGATGTCTGCCTGAAACACGATATTCATGCGGCAAACGATATCAGCGGTTTTGTCTCCCCGGCCTATGCAAAGAAGGTGGCGGACGCCGGTCTGCCGGCCTTTCTGATGGCGACAAGCCAGATACCGGGCGACCCGATCGGGGTAGATGCCACCCTTGCCTCGCTCGAAGAGGTTGTACGGCGATGCGAGACGGCAGGCGTGAAGGAGTACGTCCTTGACCCGGCCATCGGCATCTGGACACCGTTCCGTTCTGTAGAGGACGACTGGGAGCTTTGCCGGCATTTCGAGACGTTCCTGTGCTTTGACCGCCCGGTACTCGCCGCTGTGTCGAGGAAGACCTTTATCGGGATGCTCCTTAACCAGGAACCGGAAGACCGGCTCCCGGGCACCCTTGCGGTCACAACAAAGCTGCTGGAAAAAGGCGCATCGGTCATCCGGACCCATGATGTGGCAGCCACCCGGGACACCATCAGGGTATACGAGCAGCTGGTGAAAGGGACATGAACCCCTCGTTCTCGGTATCCGGCCTCTCCACGGGCATCATCCGGCCCGGCGACCCGTTTACCGACCGGATCATTGCGGCGGCCGCATCTGCTTGCGGCGGATTTTCTGACGGAGACATCCTTGTCCTCGCCGAGACCGCGGTGGCAACCGCAGAAGGAAACGTGGTCCGGCTTGATACGGTCACCCCCTCACCCCGGGCCATGGAGCTCGCGGAGCGGTACCACATGGACCCCCGGACGGTTGAAGTGGTTCTCTCCGAGAGCGATTCGATCGTCGGGGGGATTCCGGGATTTCTGCTCTGCATGAAGCAGGGCACGCTCCTCCCCAATGCCGGTGTGGACGCCTCGAATGCCCCTCCCGGGTGCATTGTTCCTCTGCCAAAAGACCCGGATGGGAGTGCCGTGCGTATAAAAGGTGAGATCTTCCGGCGGTGCCATGCCCGGATCGGGGTCATTGTGGCTGACAGCCGCACGCATGCAATGCGTCTCGGGTGTTCCGGGGTGGCCATCGGATGCGCCGGGATCACCTCCGTTATCGATGACCGGGGGCGCTCTGACCTGTTCGGACGGAAACTGGAAGTCACCAAAAGGGCGGTTGCAGACAATATCGCATCAGCTGCCGAGCTGGTGATGGGGGAGGCAGACGAGTGTACGCCGGCCGCCCTGGTCCGGGGCCTGGGGATGACCATCGGGGACGAGTGCGGCGTTGATACGATCGATGCCGATGAGTGCCTGTTTATGGGCGTTTTCCGGAACTGCTGCCGGTAACTGCCAGTACTTTTCTCTTTTTCGCCCGTATGTCTTTTTGCGGGACCTAGGGCTGGTCCGAGGTTACCGAAGACGTGAAGTTATAGGCACAGTCGAGATCGGCAAATTCGGAGAACGAGAACGTCTCTTTGAGTTTCTGGTGAGGGGCCATCGACGGGATCTCGAAACTCGCTGACTGCGAATGGCAGTACGCGGTGATTGGCATCAGGCTGACCTGGACCTCGATGTTCTCGAATGTTACATTGGTGGGGTTCTCGATCTGGAAATCTGTGGTATAAAAATCGAACGAACCGGTATTGACCGGGGTAAATGAATCGAGGTTATCGCTCATAACCGTGATGGCTGTATTCTGGATCCGTGTTGACGTGCAGCCGGCTCCAAGGATACAGATCACCACCAGCGCAAGAATCCAGATATACCACCGCATACCGCTTTTCACCTGCCTTCACGCCGAGACTCTGTTGATCACTAGTGTACCTGTGATCAGGGAAAAAAGAGACGGCCCGGTGACTGCTCACGCTCCCTCGCGTGAAGCAAGGAGCAGCCGGACCACGGATTCGTCAGTAAATCTCCCGGAAGGTTCCCGATCGAGGAGGCGCCGGGTGAGCCGGTCGCGGAATTCCGCGTTCCGGCCTGCAAGGAGTTCGGGAGCGGCATACGAGGTGCTCAGCTGGAGGCCGATGATCTCATCAACGGTCAGCTCTTCCTGTACCGGAAATACGTATTCCTCGATGACCGGGAACGGGGAGGCCATAAAGATCTCCTCGTGGCGATCCTCCTTCCCGCGTGCCAGCCGCCCTGAGTAATCCCAGGCATCGCCAAGCATCTCGCGGAGCACATCCCCGACCGCACCTCCCCAGCTGTTCCCGAGGTGGGTGAAGAAACTGTCATTCCGGCTGATGCAGGCAATCCCTCCACCGGGTTCGATCAGGCTGTCGAGCGTTGCAAGCACGGCCGGACGGTCCATCCAGTGAAAAGAGAGGCCCATCGTGCAGAGCCGGAAGCGGGGGAGACCAAGGCTGGTCAGGGTACCATCGGACCCGGAATGCCAGGATATTTCCTCCAGGTGCATGGCCGATGCACGACGGTGGCCCTCGGCAAGCATTTCCGGCTCCGGGTCTACGGCATGGACCAGAAAACCCCGCTCCGCAAGCGGGATCGCCATGTTCCCGGTCCCGCATCCGAGATCCAGGATCCGCGCCGGCGGGACGATGCCGGACCGCGAAATGAGGGTGTCGAACACCCCGGGAGGGTACGGCCGCCGGTACCGCGCATAGTAGCCGGCCTTCCCGCAAAAAAGTCCTCTTTTTGTCGGGGCGGAACCGGTGCCGGGGCGCGGCCCGGTCACCGCGATCCTCCGGAAAAACCCGGACGGTCACCGGAGGGGTGGTCCGGCACACGGTGTTCCTCGAGAAGTGCAATGACCCTTGAGGAGTCCTCAACGGTAAATCCGATACGGGGACGTCCGGATTTCAGGGTGGCAACAAAGATCCGGTCTCGCGAGGGCCGGTGAATATCAAGCGGGAACCAGGTCTGCAGGTCCCCGGATCCCCAGATCCGCCATTTACCATTCAAAAGCGAGGGTTCGCTGACCGTGATATGATCGATATCCGCAAAGGCAACCTCGCGGTTATGCCCCAGGGGAAACGAGTACGCGGCAAACGTTATGCCCCTTCCGGTGATAGTGACAAGGCGATCGGTATACAGGACAGCAGGATCAGGAGACGGCGTTTTTCGGGCTGACACCCGGGACGTATCCTGTCGGGTGCGGGACTGGAAGACAAGGAGAATAATCTGCACTACCGGCGCACTGCAGATGACCCCGCCCCCCGCGTAAACCAGTATTTCGGGACCGAAAAAATATCCGACAAGCAGCACGCAAAAACCCAGGGTTACCGTGATAAAACCGCCCAGAAAACAGAGCGTCTGGCTCCTCAGCGTCGGATCAGGGATGCTGTCCATCTTAGGGGGAGATTAGTAGAGAGAATGCTAAAAACCTATTCCTCGTTGCAGTGAGCACAAAAACCCCGCGGACCGGGCGGTTGTTTCATCTCCTGCGTAACCGATTCTTTTACGAAGAACATGGGAACACCCCCGCCAGGAGCAAAGAACGATAAGGACAGACCGTTTCTCACCGATCCCCCGTTTTACCTTAGGGAATTCGAAGACTCTTACCGGTATATCATCAACGAGTACGAGGTGCAGCCCAAAAAAATCGCGATCTTCATGCCCTGCGCAATGCGGAAACCCTACAGCGCGAGCCCGAGCCACCAGCTCATCCGGATGATCATCGGGCAGGTATTCGATGAATCGCAGTACCATATCGTGATCTTCGGGACCTGCGGCATCGTTCCTTCCGAGCTCGAAACCATGTACCCCTATGCGCACTACAAGTACATGCTCGGGAAGGTAAACGATGAGAAGATCAGAGAGGATTTCCTCTCGATAGAGACCGACCGGATAGCAGGGTACCTGGAAAAGACCCGGCACACGTACACGTACCGGATTGCCTATTGTATCGGCCTCTTCCGCGAGGCCCTAGTCCGGGGTGCGGAGAAGGCCGGAGTGAAGATCGACCTCCTGCTCCCCACAAAGGACCGGATTAACCGGGTAATTGAGGAAGAGGAGTGCCGGTTCCAGGAAGGGAGTCTCTCCATGGACGAGTACCTGGGAGAGTTTTGTGATGAGCTCATCCGGTTCCGGAATACACATCCCGGCTGTGCAAAAGAAGACTGACCAGGGCACCGTGCCGGCCCGCCGCTTTTACTGACGGGACGTTCCCTTCTTTAGGACGGAAGGGATTTTGCGATCAGGTAAAATGCGTACAGTGCCGAGGCGATGCCGGCAACGGACAGGACGAGCGCAGCAGCGGGAGAGATGGCTACCCCGTTGAAAGGCAGGGCTTCCTTAACGCAGAACAGGAAGAAGGCCAGTGCAAGGAACCAGCCGTACATCTTCTTCCCGATCACGGCCGCCCGGATTCCGACCATGAATACCAGCACGTCGATCCCGATGAGAACGAGGGTAAACCAGTCAGGAAGGGTCATCAGGTACAGATGGGTGCCGGGTGTTAAAGAAATACCGGGCCCACGGCACAAAGAAAAAGGGAGCCGTTACTTCACTACAAGCACCCTGCAGGGTGCCGAGCGTATGATCTCTTCGGCCACGCTCCCCAGGAGGAGGCGTTCCAGCCCGCGTTTACCCTGGGTGCCGATCACGATCAGGTCAATCTTTTTTTTCGTGGCAAACTTTACGATCTCGGTGGCCGGCCGCCCTTCGAGGAGGGTGGTCTCGACCCGGGTATTCCCGGCCAGGGATCGGATCCGCGCAAATGCCTGCTCTGCCTCGGCGCGGAAGACACTGTAGGTGTCCCCCAGGGGGATGTCCGCCGACATAGTGGAGAACGTCCCCGTATCGATCACGTACACGGCGTAGAGCGTGGTTCCCGGGCTCTGGCTGCCCACGCGGATGGCCTCTTCAAGGGCGGCCCGGTTCTTCTCCGAACCGTCGGTTGCGATCAGGATCCTGTGAAAGAGGGGTTCGGTCATCGGTAATACTCCTGCACTATGTCCTACTGTGAGTTCTCCCCAGATACTTCTTGCGGATCTGCGGCCCCGGCTTCGTCAGGGGCCTCCTCCTCGCTCTCAGCAACGTACTTTTCCCCCCGCATCGCGCAGAGCACTGCGGCCACAAACGAGATCCCCGCCCCGATATAGAACGAAAGGGCAAGGGAGGGCATGAAAGCGGTGGCAAGCGTTGTCGGAAACCAGACCACACCGGTAAGGGTGGCAAGGGTTGCCGGGGCAAGGGGGGCAAGCAGCGCCGGGGAGAGGCCCCCGAGAATCATCTGGACCGGGTTATACCCCAGGAATGCAGCAAAGAGTGCACCGGTCGGGGGGATCGCACCCATGGCGGGGATGAGCGGGCTGGCATTTGCGGCCGAGAGCGCCCCCGCAAGTGCCGGGGGGAACCCGGCCGTGAGCCCCACAACGATGATGGTAAAGAACATCCCCATGGAGAGGACAAAACCCGAGTTTATCAGTGTGGACATCATCCCGGATGTAACACCCCGCTCTTCGGGCGGCACGGAGTTCATGATCGCCGCTGCATTGGGCGAGGAGAACATGCCGTTTCCAATCCCCATGATCAGGAGTGCCAGCGCGAATGGCAGGTAATCGAAGTTGAACGGCAGGATGGCGAGGATCAAGAACGAGATCCCGACGAGCACCATGCCCAGTGTGCTGATCCACCGGGCACCATACTTATCGGAGATGATGCCGGAGAGCGGCCCCATCACCACAAATCCGATGGTGAGCGGCAGCATGTAGACCCCGGCCCAGAAGGGCGTGGACTCAAAGCTGTACCCGTGCAGCGGCAGCCAGATCCCCTGGAGCAGGATAATGAGGACGATCATGACCCCGCCGCGGGCAAGGGCAGACATAAATCCGGCGGCATTGCCGAAGGCAAAGTTGCGGATCCGGAAGAGATCCATGCGGAACATCGGATCCTCGACCCGGGTCTCGATGATGGGGAATGCCACAAGGAGCAGGATCCCGCTCGTGAGCGCAGCGACGACCCACGGGTTTGTCCACCCCATGGAGGATGTGCCATACGGGAGCAGGGCATAGGTGATACCGACAAGAAAGATGGTCAGGCCCCCGATAAAGGAGAGGTTCCCCCAGATATCGATCTTCTGGGTGCGCTTCCCGTAGGCCGGTTCCTTGAGCTTGAGAAAGGCCCAGATGGTCCCGATCACGCCGAATGGCACGCTGATCAAAAAGACATACCGCCAGTGGAAGACCGCAAGGATCCCGCCAATTAAAAGGCCCACAAACTGCCCCGAGAGCGCTGCCACCATGTTGAGGCCCAGCGCCTTTCCCCGTTCATCAGGGGGAAAGGCATCGGTGAGGATCGCGGCGCTGTTGGAGAAGATAAACGAGGCCCCCACGGCCTGGACAATCCGGAAGACGATGAGCTCGATGGCCCCGGCATCACCGGTATCGGGGGTCAGGAAGAGAAGGATGGACCCGAGGGTAAAGATGGCAAACCCGATATTATAGAGCCTTACTCTCCCGTACATGTCCGAGAGCCGCCCGAAGCTGAGCAGGAGAGTGGCAGTGACGATCCCGTAGCCCATCAGGATCCAGAGCAGGTACTGGAACGAGGTGAGCGGATCGATATTGATCCCTTTGAAAATGGCGGGAAGCGAGATTAGGATAATGCTGCCGTTCACCGCTGCCATGAACATGGCAATCGTCGTGTTCGAGAGAGCGATCCACTTGTAATGTGGCTCCCGGGCCGGGGCGGCCTGAGCGCCTGCGGGAAGAGAAGTGCCTTCATCCGATTGTGCAGTCGAGTCCACGGGTTTTTCCACGTCCTGCTGTGTCCCGGAGATAGTGATCCGGCACTCCATGTATAGGGTGCACTATACACTTGAGCCTATAGTATCCCCGGATGCCGTCAGAAGGGGAGGAGATTTGCGAGGTGCCCCGCGGAAAGGGGCTGGCCCGCACCGGAAAAATGAATCAGGTCCGCGGGGAGGCAGCGGATGTCTGCCGCTTCACGCCCACCCGCCCGTTCTCCGCAGCGAGGACAAAGCCAAGCCCTTCGAGATACTTACGGCTGGCGCCGGTCCCATGCGTCAGGATCTCTACAAGGTCTTCTTCCTCGTCGATGTCCGTGTGGAGCAGGAACGAATCGATCACTTCGCAGGAGAGCCCGGCTTCCTGTGCAATCTTTGTGTGCTTCAAAAAACTCATGCCGTAATAATCAACATGGAACTTTGCCGGTTCCCGCACAAAGATCGCGTTGGTCCCCCCGCCGCGACCGGGCACGATCCCGATGTCGCTGGTGGTAGTGACCACCCTCCTTATCGCAGGGCCGGTTGCAAGGGGAAGGTCGGCCATGAGGATCAGGACCGGCCCTGCTGCCTGGGAGAGCACTTCGTTGAGTGCACCGCTCAGGTCCTTGTCGGCGATGGTGACCTGGACATCCTCGGAGTCGAAGAGCTCAGTGGCAACGATCACCGGGCTGCAGTTGGCATCCTTGGCGGCAGCGATCACATCCTCGAGCATGGCGCGGGCGAAGGCTTCCCGTTCCTCCTGGGAGAGGATGCCGGAGAGCCGGCTCTTGGGGCCTGCCGGTTTAAACGGGATCAGGGCATGGGGACACATGTGATACGTCCATATGCAGGACGATCAAAAAAAGGTGCTGATATCTCCCCCACGCTCGTTCCGGGTGCAGGTTTAACAACACCGCTCAGCAATAGTGTACAGCATGGAGGCACCCCCTTACACCACGGTCAGGCTCCCCGCACGGACAGTCATCGGGATCGAGCGCAGGACCTGTAATGCGGACGGCAGGAGTGTGACCGATATCCCGGCCTGCTGGAAGGAATTTCTGACCACGAACGCCGCTGCACGGATCCCCCACCGGATCATCCCGCCGGTGATGTATGCAGTCTATTCCGGTTATGCCTCGGACTGGACAGGAGAATACAGCTATCTTCTCGGCTGCGGTGTGGTAAAAGCAGGGACTCCCCCTAAAGGCCTTGCCGTCCGGCAGATCCCCGCCCAGACCTATGCCTATTTTCCGGCGCGGGGCCGGATGCCGGATGCCGTGGTAAACATCTGGGCCGGGATCTGGGGAACCGACCTGCCCCGGACCTATACCTGCGATTTCGAGGTGTACGACAGCAGGTTCACGGATAAAAAGAAACCCCAAGTAGATATCTACGTGGGTATCCGGGATCCGTAAAAAAGGCTTATTCAGGCTGCCGCCGTTTTCCCGTTCTTCCGGAACGATTCGGCAGGGATATGGATTTCGAACCGTGCCCCGGTGCCCGGCACGCCGGTCTCCGCGATTGTTATCCCGGTGAGCGCAAGCATCTCTTTAACGAGGAAGAGTCCCCAGCCGGTACGCTTCCCAAACCCGCGTTCGAAGATCCGCTCCTTGTTTGCAGGCAGGATACCGGTACCGTTGTCTTCGACAACAAGAAGCCCTCCGGTCTCCTCGTCCCGGACAGAGAAGCGGATCTCCGTTACCTTGCCACCGTGGCGTACGGCATTGTCCAGCAGCTGGGCAACGGCCTTCTCCACCATCGGGTCGGCGAGGATCGTGGCATTCCCGCTGGTATCGGTAATCGTCACTTCCTTGACAGGAACAATATCACGGGCACGCCGGATCACGGAGGAGATGGGCTGCCAGACGGCGGGTTCGGTCCCGAGGTTCTGGTAGTCCTTGGCGAACTGGAACTGCCTCCGGATCTTGTCAAGGGCAAACCGCTCCTTCTCGATATACGATTTCATCGTAGGATCGGTCACCATCATCTCCAGCAGTTCGGTGTATCCGCCGACAGCCGTAAGCTGGTTTAACACGTCGTGGCGGGTGACGCTCCCGACGAGATTGAGTTTCTTGGAAAGCGTCTCGGCCTCGTCCTGCAGCCGGCGTATTGCAAGGGCCTTTTCCACCAGCAGGGAGAGGACCGGGTACCAGGTGTCCGGGGCCCCTGCCATGACAAGGTACTCTGCCCGGTTCTCCACGGCCATGCGGAACGCTTCCGGCTCATAGGCCGCCGCAAGGATGATCGCCGGAAGCTCGATCTTCTTCTCCCGCAGGTGGCGAACAAAGACCAGGCCGTCCTGTCCCTCTTCCCGGACGGCAATTACCACACACGGCCCGGCGGTGATGTTCCGGCTGAGGGTCACCTCAGGGGACGATGACGTGATCACGCGGTAGGCGCCGGTCCCGGCGAGGAACTTTCCGGTAGCAGCGCAGCGGTCGGTCTTTGCATCGATGAGAATGAGGGGGATCACGGTGTATCACGGGACCTTGGTCGAATCCGATGAACATTCTATTTCGCGGGGAACATATAAATGCCATCCAGCAGGCCATGACCCCACAGGGAGACGCCCCGCCGCCAGTGTTTAACATGTACAAAAAGAACCGTACTGTATGCAGCCCCGGGTGGTCACCTACACCAAAAATGTCTTTCTGCCACTCACCAGTGTCTGCCGGAACCGGTGCGGGTACTGCTCGTTCCGCACCCCGGTCCGCGACGGGTGCGTCATGCTGCCGGACCAGGTGGAGGCAGTCCTCGCGCGGGGGCAGGAGGCCGGGTGCACCGAGGCACTGTTCACCTTCGGCGAGCACCCGGAAGAGGAGCCCGGCTTTCGTACCTGCCTGGAACAGACAGGGTATGACTCCATTCTCGATTACTGTGAGGCCATGTGCCGGCTCGCCATCCGGTACGGGATTTTGCCGCACACCAATGCCGGTATCCTCACGTATGGGGAGATGAAACGGCTCCGGCCCGTCAATGCCAGCATGGGGCTGATGCTGGAGACCACCGCACGGATCCCGGCGCACCAGGGATCGAAAGGAAAGGATCCGGAGGTGCGCCTCGCAATGATGGAGGACGCAGGACGGCTGAAGATCCCGTTTACCACCGGCCTGCTCCTCGGGATTGGTGAGAGCGCTCGCGACCGCGAGGAGTCTTTGGTGGCCATCCGGGACATCCATCAGAAATACGGGCATATCCAGGAGATCATCCTCCAGAACTTCTGCCCCAAGGACAATACGCCGATGGCAGCGTTCCGGGTGCCGGAGACACAGGAGATCTGTGATACAATAACGATGGCGCGGCGGATCCTGCCCGATGAGATCTCCATCCAGATAGCCCCCAACCTCATTGACGCATCCCGGCTTATCGGCTGCGGGGTCAGCGATCTAGGAGGGATCTCCCCGGTCACCATCGATTATGTGAACCCGGAGCACCCCTGGCCGGCTCTCGCAGACCTGAGAAAGATCGCAGGGGAGGCCACCCTCCTGCAGGAGCGTCTGTGCATTTATCCACGGTTCATCCGGATGGGCTGGTTCGACCCCGGCCTGCAACCCCTAATAAACCGGCTCGACCAACGTATTAGCAGAGGGAGCGGCCAACCGTGAAGCAGAAAAAACTCCTCTATACCGGGAAAGCCAAATCGGTCTACCGTACGGATGCGAAAGGAACACTGATCGTCGAGTTTCGCGATGACATCACCGCGTTTGACGGTGGCAAGAAGGACACGCTCAAGAACAAGGGCAGTTACAATGCCGGCGTCTCGGCATTCTTCTTCTCCTACCTGGAAAAGAACGGTGTCAAAACCCATTTTCTCGAGATGCTGGACGAGAACCGGATGGCAGTCCGCGAACTGTCCATGATCCCTCTTGAAGTGATTGTCAGGAATTTTGCGGCGGGCTCTATTGTCAGGAACTACCCGTTTGTGGAGGGGAGCCCCCTGAAACCGCCGGTCATCGTGATCGATTACAAGGACGATTCCCGACATGACCCGATGCTCAACGATGAGCTGATCGTGGCCCTGAAACTCGCAACACCGACAGAACTCAAAAAGATCAAGACAATCGCGCTGAAGATCAACACTCTTCTCGTTGGCCTGCTTGCAAAAGAGGGAATCACCCTTGTGGATTTCAAGCTGGAGTTCGGGCGGCAGAACAAGACCATCTATCTCGGCGACGAGATCAGCATGGACTCGATGCGCCTGTGGGACAAAAAAACCGGCGAGTCTCTCGACAAGGACGTGTACCGGTTCAACAAGGGTGACGTGATGGCGACCTACAACCGGGTGGCGGCACGGATCACCAGGGCGCCAAAAACCGCATCGGCGGGAAAGAAGGCCAAATCATCGAAAAAACCCGAAAAACGGACCCGGTAAGAATTCCACAACACATAAGTGGTCCAAAGAAAATACGCGTGTACCAACCAGACGGGGTGATCTGTCATGACTGACGATGCGGAAACGGAAGCAGATATGCTCAAATGGGCGCATGCGATCGCCCGCAAGAACGGATGGATACTCAATCCTGACGAAGACCACCTCAATATCGTGATCCGGGGGCTGGTACGGAACAAGAAGAAGTTCGGGAGGCCCTACTGCCCCTGCCGGCTGCGGAGCGGCGACGAGGAACGTGACCGCGCCATCGAATGCCCGTGTGTCTACCACAAGGACGAGATTGCAAAGGACGGGCACTGCCACTGTCTCCTCTATTACAAAAAACCATAGAACATCCTTCTTTTTTGGTATTGTCTCTATGACACAACCCGCCCCCGGCCTTTCTCCGGTCACCGGCAGGGACCCGGAAGTCCTGATTCTTGGCAGTTTCCCCAGCCGGATGTCGCTTGAAAAAGGCGAGTATTACGGGAACCCCAAGAATCAGTTCTGGAAGATCATGGAGCAGTTGTTCGGGATCGATCCAGACCTTCCCTATGCTGCCCGTACCGCCCTCCTCGCAGAACACCGGATCGCCCTCTGGGACGTACTCTGCAGCTGCAGGCGCGAAGGGAGTATGGACACTGCGATCCGTGACCCGGTCCCGAACGATATCCGGGGATTTATTGCAGCGCACCCGACCATCCGGTGCATCGCACTGAACGGAGGCACTGCCGGCCGCTACTTTAACCGATTGAACCCGGGGCTGCCCGGCCTTGTCCTCCCCTCGACCAGCCCTGCCTATGCCGGCATGCCCCTCGCAGAAAAGATCCGTCACTGGGCACGCATCTGCCCCCGGTCAACAGTCTAAAAAAAAGACGCTGTCCCGCCTCACCGCTCCAGCCGCAGTTTCAGGAAGATGACGTGGTAGATTGCATAGAACCCGCAGAGTACCGCCGCGGTATACCCAAGGATCGCGACCCACATGATCTCTTTTGGCAGGGTGACGGGCGAGGCCTGAAGCACCAGCGATGAACCGACCACGAGCGCTGCCACCACGAGACCGATCATGATCTTGTCGCTGGCCCGGTCCAGTGCCATCTGGAGTTTCTTTAGGTCGGTATCAACCACTTCGAGCCGGACGGTCCCTGTCGAGAGGCGCTTGAGCATCAGGTTAACATTCCGGGGCAGGTCGAAGGCCGCATCGACCGCCTCGAGAAGAGAATTCGATGCCCGCTTCATGTAGCCTGCCGAGAGCACGTTTGAGTCTGCAAGCTTGCGCAGGTAGGGGGTGACCTCCCCGCCAAAGGAGAACTGCGGGTCGAGCCGTACTGCCACATCAAAGACCATCACCAGGGTCTTTAACAGGAGCATGAGGCTCATGGGCACCTTGAGGCTGTACCGCCGCATTACCTCGGTAAGCTCGTTGATCATGAGACCGAAATTGAACTGGGCGATCTCGTCCCCGCCCCCGAAATCATGCAACATGATGTACAGGTCGTCCCGGAGCTCCTCGCGGTGCTCCTCGGCAATAAAGATCCCAAAGCCCTCGAGCGTCTTGAGAATCATATCGACATCGTCGGTGGTCAGGGCAAAGAGCAGGTTGATGAAGAGCTGTTTCTTTTCGGGGCGCAGTACCCCGACGATGCCGAAGTCCAGGAAGACCAGGTCTCCCATCTCTGAAATGAGAAGGTTGCCGGGATGGGGATCACCATGGAAGAAGCCGTCCTCGAAGATCATCTTCAGGTACGCGTTAAATCCCCGGACAGCAATCTCGTGCTTATCGCTTCCCTGGGCAGTGATCGCCTCAACGTTGTCGATCCGTACACCCTTGACAAACTCCATGACAAGCAGCCGGGAGGACGAATATTCCCAGTAAATTTTTGGGAAATGGATGCCTGGCACATCCCGGAAGTTGCGTGCCATCCGTTCCGCGTTCCGGCCGTCGCGGGTGAAGTCCAGTTCTTTCCGGATCTGGGTGGCAAAGTCCTGGACGAGCCCCGCCGGGTTGTACATCCGGCTCTCCGGGAAGACCGCCTCGATCCGCTCTGCCATGGACTGGAGGATGGCAAGGTCGTTCTCGATAACATCCGGGATCCCGGGGCGCTGGACCTTGAGCGCCACCACGGTCCCGTCCCGGAGGACCGCACGGTGGACCTGCCCGATCGAGGCGGAGGCTACCGGGGCCTCGTCGATCTCGCAGAACCAGTCCTCGAGGTTGGGGCAGGTCTGCTGGATCACGCCGATGACTTCAGAAAAAGGCAGGGGCTTGGCATGGTCCTGGAGTTTCTTGAGCTGGGCGATGAGCTCAGGAGGGAAGATCTCCGTCCTCGTGCTCATGATCTGCCCGAACTTCACAAACGTGGGCCCGAGCTCCTCCAGGGCCAGCCGCACCCGTTCATAGACCGTGGACTGGTCCGGCTGCTTCTCCTCCGTACCCGGCAGGCGGAAACGGGTCTTGCCCGGGAACGCTTTCTCCAGTGCAATACCAAAACCGTACTTCCAAAGGATATCGATGATCTGCGCATACCGCCGGATACGGGTGACCATGGATACAGTTTGGCAGTGGGGATACTTAACACTGGCTTATCCCCTCCGACTGCCGGCCCGCGTGTGGCCGCACAAAGCGCCAAAAAAGAAAGATACGCCCGGTAATCCGGGAAAACCCCTCATGGTTTGGAGAAGACCACGATCCGATTCGTGTTGGTACCGGACCGGTTGTTCCCGACCCCCCAGATATGGGAGGTCTTGGAGAATACCTGCCGGTTGATGAGGACTCCCTCGCAGAGGAACCCGGCAGCGATGCCCAGGGGGATTACATGTTCCTCGAGCCGTATGGTCTTTTTCCGGACTTCACCCACCTCGAAGGCCACATACCCCCCCGGGGCGGTGATGCGGAAGAGCTCCCGGAACACCTCACCCATCACGTCCTCCCATTCCGCAACCGTCCGTGCCATCGTGATGCGACGGCCGATTGCCCCGCTGTCGAGGCCGCCAAACCAGCACCGGAGCCAGTTGTCCTCGCGGTACTGGACGATGTCCAGAAACGGCGGCGAGGTGACGGTGAGCCGTACCGAGCCGCTGGCAATACCCGGCGTGTTCCTGGCGTCCCCGGTAAAGAACCGGGCATCGGCCCCGGCACGGCGGAGGTTCGCGAGCTCTTCAGGGGTAAGGCCGGCAAGAAGGCTCCGTGTCTTGCGGAGGATGAGCCGGTGCGTATCCCGGTATTCCGGTACCTGGCCCCGTTTCCGGTTGATCCGTTCCTGGCTTTTGGGCGAAACCGCCTGGTTGGGGGGGAGGGTGTAGACCGAGAAGAAGCCACTCGAATGGCCGGTCAGGCGGTTCGTTGCCACCATCGCGATCCAGCGGTCCACGGCGTCGGCGGTCCCGTCCTCCTTTCTTTCGAGAAGGTACCGGCGCAGGGCCACGATCTCGCGTTCAGTATCGGGATGGTAGAACATGGAGAGATCGATCTCTGCCCGATCGTCCCCCCGGGGGATGGTTTCCAGCCGTTCTGCCACCTCCCCGGCGGAGGGTGGAGAGAACCGCGGCTCGGTAAGAACCTGCGAGAGCGGGTTTGCATCGTTTGCCCGCACCCGCCGGCCCCGGAGCCCGGCCTCGATCGCGGTGGTCCCCCTCCCGCTGAAGGGATCGTACACGATATCGCCTTCCTGCGTGAGCAGGTCGATGAAGAACAGGGGCAGCTGTGGCTTGAAACAGGCACGGTACGAGACCTCGTGCAGGGAGGAAGCCTGACGCTGGCGTGCTGTCCAGAACTCCCCGGTATACTGCCGGATCCGGTTCAGGCCGGTACCTTCATCGGTCTCCACCGGTTCGCCCGAGGGGCCGTGGAACCCCGCAAGGTACGTGTGGAGGAGAGATGACTGTGGCACAGACCGGCGGCCCCCCGTTTCGATCACTTCCGCTGCATACCGGTGTGCGGGATAATCGTATATCTCCTCTTGTTCCGGCAGATTGTGCACAGCCAGCCGTCAGGATATCGAGAGATCCTCGTCAAAATAGTGCTCGCGGAGCCCGGAGAGGGGGAGCTTGCGGATGTAATCGTAGGATCGGGAGATGATCTGCGCCAGCTGTTCGGCATTCGGGTAGCCGGCAACCCACTTCTCGATCTCGGTTACACTAGGAAATTCATCGGTAAATTTATAGTAGCGGGGTGGATTCTCCACGTATCAATATCCGGTATTGAGTTATTAAAATATTATGACTTGATTGTCACCCGGAAACTCTCACGAGGATACACGTATTCTAAAAAAAGGCCCGGGTGCGGGATACCTGCCTTTCCCCGGGGATGCAACGGGGGCTCATGTATGGGTGAAGTATGCCCGGACTCCGCCGGGTGTCACCGCATCAATCCGGACAAAACCGATCCGTTCGAACTGGATCACGTTTCCCTGCTCTTTTGCCACGGCAGGCTCGCACACACCAGAGAGCTCACCTTCCATCGTGAGCAGCGTGCAGGGCAGGGTCTGCTGCGCCGGCAGCCACTGGATGATATGCGCCTTTGCTGCACGAGCATCGGCAAGGGAATCGCCGCCATAGGCAAACGAGGCTGCCATGCCGTTCCAGGCGATCTTCACATTGAAGAGATCCTTGAGGCGCACCATCGCTGCTTCCGGCACGATCTCCGAACCCGGGAGCATGACCGTACCTTCGAACGGGAGCGCCCGGGTGCCTTTGGCTGCATCGCCCGGGTGAAGGGGGGCCTGGGCGGTCCGGTGCGGGGCACCCTCGACCACGGCCTTCACCGGTTCCGGCACAAAGAAGTACCGGTTGGCGACCGGGTCAACGAGCTTCTTGTTCTCGGCATAGAGGTTGTCCCACGAGAACGAAATATCCGTATCCCCGATCCCAATTGCAAGCATGGCGTTTTTTACCGCATCGGGGAGGATCCCCCTGCGATCGAGTGCACGGAGCGTCCCGAGGTGGATATCGTCCCAGCCGGTATATTTTCCCTCGGTGATCCCCAGGCGCATCTGGGAGGTGGAGAGGACCACGCCCTCGATACCCATCCGGCCATAGTGCCGGTACACCGGCACCGTCCAGCCGAAGTGATCGTAGATGTAGCGCTGGCGCCGGGTATTGGCGATATGGTCCTTGCCCCGGATCACGTGTGTCACGCCCAGCAGGTGGTCATCGGCGACTACCGAGAAGTTCATGAGCGGGTAGACCCTTGCATCCCCCACTTTCGGGTGCCGCGGGGAATCGAGAATCCGGAAAATCGGGTAGTCCCGCATTGCCGGGTCGGGGTTCAAAAGATCCGTTTTGACCCGGACCGAGGCCTCGCCTTCTTTAAATCCACCATTCAGCATCTTTTCCCAGAGCAAAAGCGCCGTCTCAACCGGCTGGTCGCGGCAGGGGCAGGCCTTTTTCGCATCTTTTAACGCCTTGAAATGCTCGTTCTCGCAGGTGCAGACATACGCCCCGCCCCGTTCAATGAGCTGTTTGCAGAGATCGTAATAGATGGGGAAGCGCTCGCTCTGGGTCACCGTCTCGGTGATCCCAAGGCCCAGCCACTTAATATCCTCTTTTACCATCTCATAGGCTTCGGGGTCAACGCGCTTGGGGTCCGTATCCTCGATCCGGAGGATGTACCGCCCGCCGTACTGCTTCACGTAGGCATCGTTGAGCGCCGCGGCGCGGGCATGGCCGATATGGAGCGGGCCCGAGGGATTGGGGGCAAACCGCATGACCACGCCTCTCTCCGCTCCTTCCAGATCCGGGAGCACCTTCTTGTGCTCGTGCTTCTCGTGGAGGGCGGCAAACATCTCCGGGGAGAGGGCCTGGAGTTTTGCTACTCTCTCCTCCGGGGAGAGCGCGGCCACGTCAGCAATCGCATCCTTTGCCGCCGCAGACACTTCCTTTGCCTGTTTGCGCAGCTCGGGGTGTGCCCCCATCACCATCCCGATGACCGCCCCTGCCTGCGGGACCCCGCCGTGCTTGACCGCGTTCTGGAGTGCACACAAAAAGAGGGCGGCCCGGATCTCGTCCCCGGCCATCCTAGAAGCTCCGGGTGACGAAAAATTCGCCGATGTCCATGAGGAGCTGCCGCTCCTTTGTTGCCGGCAGCGCACCGAGCAGCCGGTTACTGTCCGCCACGAGAGCAAATGCCTTTCCTTTCACGGCATCGATGACACCGGCATCAGTGAGCTCGCCAATGGCTGCCTTAATATCCGCCGGCGAGAGCTCGCGCCGGTACTTCAGGAGATCCACGCCCTTTTGCCGGGCAAGGATCATGACAAGGGTCTGCTTTCCTTCACGGAGGTCAGAACCCTGGTCCTTGCCGCTCTTCTCAGGAGGTGTCAGGAGATCGATAAGATCGTCCTGTATCTGGAACGCGATGCCGGTGTTGAGCCCGAACTGGTACAGGGCATGGACCTGTTCCTCGTTTCCTCCCGCGAGCGTTCCTCCAATTGCCGCTGCGGCCGCGTAGAGCACTCCGGTCTTCTTTGCGACCATATCCATGTATTCCTGCTCGGTCACATCGGTCCGGTGTTCGAACGACATGTCCTGGTGCTGGCCCTCGCAGATATCGGCGCAGGCCCGGGCGAGCAGGGCAACAGCCCGTACCTTGGGGCCTTCGTCCGCCTTTGCCTGGCAGATGAACTCGAATGCCCGGGCGTACAGGACATCCCCGGCAAGGATCCCGGTCGGCATATCCCACTTGGTATGGACCGTGGGCACACCCCGCCGGAGCGAGTCCCCGTCCATGATATCGTCATGGATCAGGGTGAAGGTGTGGGTGACTTCGAGTGCCAGTGCCGCCGGCATGACATCCCGTGAGCTGCCATGCCTAATCGCATCTGCCGAGAGCATGACGACTGCCGGGCGGAGCCTTTTTCCCCCCGCAGAGAGCAGGTGGGCCGATGCCCTGTCAAGCTCCCCACCGGCATGGGTGAAGTTTTTCCCGATCATGCCGTCGATCTGCTGTGCAACCGATTTTAAGTAGGCGGATAGGTCGGACATGGATGCACTCCTTCAGTTCAGTTTGAGCCGCTGGCCGTTTGACATCACGTGCACATCATTGCCCAGCACGTAGCCGAGGTCTTTGGTGAACTCCGCGTACGATGCCGTCATCCGGATATTGCCGTGGGCCGGGATGATGTGCTGCGGGTTTAAGAGGCTGACAAACTCGTAGTGGTCCTCGCGGTACGCATGCCCGCTCACGTGAAGGTCCGGGAAGAGCCGGGCGCCGGCCATCTTCAGGTGCGCCTCGACCATGTACCGCTGTCCGAAGTTCATCGGGTTGGGGATGACATTTGCCGAGAAGAGGATCTTGTCGCCCTTGGAGATCTGGTACGGCGTATCGCCGAGAGCAATCCTGGTCAGGATAGACCCCGGTTCTCCCTGGTGGCCGGTGATGATGGGCAGGAACTTGTCCTTTCCCGCCTTCATCATCCGTCGCAGGGTCCGGTCGACCGTCCGGCGGTTCCCAAAGACGCTCGTGTCCTGCGGGAGTGAGACCATCTTCATCTGCTCGGCAGTAACTGCGTACTTCTCCATGGAGCGGCCAAGGAGCACCGGTTTTCTCCCAATCTCATGGGCGCACTCCGCCACGGTTTTGACACGGGCGATGTGGGAGGAGAAGGTCGAGACCATGATGGAGCTCTTGTCGTCCTCGTAACTGGTGATGGCGTCCCGGACAAGGTCCCGGGCGATCCGCTCGCTCGGGCATCGCCCGGGCCGGTCGATGTACGTGCTCTCTACGATAAGCGCGAGCACGCCTTCCTTTCCAATCTGGCGGAGTCGCGCAAAGTCCGGGGGCTCCCCGATGACCGGTGTCCGGTCGAGCTTGAAGTCGCAGGAGTACACGATCGCGCCGTGCGGGGTGTGGAGCACCGGGGTCACGGTATCGATGATCGAGTGCTGGGCCCGGACAAACTCGAGCACCAGGTGCTGCGAGATGGTGTACCGCTGGCCGGCGCGAAGCGCGAAGAGCTTGTTGTTGACCCCGAACTTCTGTTCGCCGGAGATCTGCTGCCGGATCAGTTCCGTCGCATAGGGCGCGGCAATAATCGGCGCATTGTACCGGTGCGCGAGCTTCGGGATCGCCCCGATATGGTCGAGGTGCCCGTGGGAACAGACAATCGCCTTTACGGTCCCTTCGACCGAGTTCATCATGGTGTCGTCAGGTATTGCCCCAATCTTGATCAGATCCAGGGAATGCATATTCTCGAGCTCTGCGTCCTCGTGGATCATCACCTGGTCCAGACGGAGCCCCATGTCAAAAATGACAATCTCTTTTCCGCAGCGGACAGCGGTCATATTCCGCCCGACCTCGTCGTATCCGCCCACTGCAATAATTTCTATATCCATGTTTTTCTCCTGTGTATCTCACCCGCGGGCACTCTTTACCACCCGCGTGGTGTCTTTGTTGTAATCAGTCAGGGTTCTCCTGCATTACGCAGGATTGCCATCATCCATCATCTGCCGGGTCCTCCCTGTAATGAGGAGACGTGCCCGGCGCATATCCCGGATCCGTGCGGCGCCGCACAGAAACATCGAGGCCGCCAGCTCGCGGTGGATCGTCTCGACCCTGCACGCAAGTGCCTCGTCGCTCTCCAGTGCCGGTTTCAACAGCGGAAGTGCCATGCCGCAGAGGTCTGCACCGAGGGCCAGACACTTTGCCATATCGATACCGCTCCTGATACCGCCCGATGCGATCACCGGGCTTCCGGTGCCTGCCACCTCGGCAAGACTTACCACCGTGGGGATCCCCCAGCCGGCGAAGTCCTCGCCCAGGGTTTTGAGGGCCCGGCCCTCTGCATCCTTCCGGTTGGCCCGGAAGCTCTCGACTGCCGCCCAGGACGTCCCGCCCCAGCCGCCAATATCGATCGCCGCCGCACCCGCGCTCCAGCACTGGCGGGCAACCTCCCGCGAGATCCCGCACCCGGTTTCCTTGATGATAACCGGGGTCTTGATCTCTGCGCAGAGATCGGTTACCGCTGCCAGGCAGCCGGTGGCATTATGGTCGCCTTCCGGCTGGATGGCCTCCTGGAGGAAGTTGAGATGGATCGCGATCGCGTTCGCGCCGATCATCCCGATTGCTTCCTCGGCCCACGCTGTCCCATGGTCCCGGAGCTGCACAGCGCCAAGGTTTGCCACGAGAAATGCATGGGGTGCCTCATCGCGGACCACCGAGAACGTTTCCGCAAGCGCCGGGTTCTCCAGGGCCGCCCTCTGGGAGCCCACACCCATGCCAAGGCCGAAGCGCTCGGCGATCCGGGCTAAGCGGGCATTGGCATCCTTTGTACCGGGGTGACCCCCGGTCATGGCCGAGATAAAGAGGGGGGAAGAGAGGGTGTGGCCTAAAAAGCGGGTGGACAGGTTGATGGTGCGCATGTCGCATTCCGGCAGCGCGTTGTGAACGAGCCTGACATCACCAAACCCTGCATCGCCGGACTCGACCGCCTCTTCTGCGCAGATGCGCAGGTGGTCGAGTTTGCGCGATGATGTGAACCGTTTCTTATCAGCCATTTCCTTACCCTCCTCTCACGGTGGTCCCGCCATGATCTTTTCCGGCGAGGAAATCGCCCAGGCGCGAGACCGAAAATATGCCTGACTCGGTGCCTGCAGCAGCAAGCCCGAGCAGTTCGTCAATTTTCCCTTTCATTCCACCGGTAACATCGGTATGTGACGAGCTGCCGATCTGGAGGGTGTGCACGGTCCGCGGGGTAATCTCCCGGACCACGCGTCCTCCATCCAGCACTCCCGGTACATCGGTGGCGAGCCCCACGCGGGTGCACTTCAGTGCCACCGCGAGATGCCGCACGAGCTGGTCGCCCGAAACAATGCAGGCCCCGCGTGAAAGGTCCATCACCACGTCGCCGTGGATCACAGGAACCATCCCGAGCGCGAGCATCTTTTCCATGTGCCCGGTCTCGAACGCGACCAGCCTGCCCTGGTCGGCAACACCGGCATGGAGCGGGTGGATACCCACTGCCTGCACGCCGGCATCCCGGAGCGCTGCAACGACCGCGGTGTTGAGGGAGCTGACCGCATCGTGGGTAATGCCGATCCCTTCCGTGTGACCAGCCGTCGCACCGCGATCCAGCTGGTATTTCCGGGCTTCAGGGTGCCCGCAGGAGCCGGCACCGTGGACCACCACGATCTGGGTCGCGGGTGGGGCCCCGGCAATGGCCGATGCAATCCCGGCAAGGGCGCTCTTATTGACAGTACAGTCTGCGCCCTTATCCGTGATTACGCTGCCGCCCAGCTTGAGAATAATGCGATCAGACATTCTTCTCCTTCCGTGCGCCCTCGGTATCGAGCCCGGTTACGATTGCCCGCGCATCGCAGGACTGGATCGCCTGGGCCACCCGGTGCCGGACCGGCTTTGCACAGAGGGCCACCATGCAGCCACCGCCACCTGCCCCGGTGATCTTTGCACCGAATGCCCCGGCAGACCGCGATGCAAGCACCAGCCGGGAGAGCTGCGGGTGCCCGACGCCCAGCGCTTCGAGGAGCGCGTGGTTCATGTTCATGTACCGTCCCAGCTCCCGGGGGTTACTCAGGTGATGGATCGCCGCAAGGCTCACCCCTTCGATCGCATCCAGGATCGGGTCGACAATCTCCGGGTTTGCCTTCTTGAGGTCTGCTACCTGTTCTACCATCTTTGATGTACTGTGCGAGACCAGGGAATCGCCGATCACCAGATACATATTCTGGGGCGCGAGCCGCCTTCGCGACCCCTTGCAGATCAGGACGATCCCGCCGTACGTGGAGACCGTGGTGTCCGTGGGGCTCGCCCGTCCTTTCTGTACGGTCTTCTCGATCTCGAATGCCATGTTTGCGATATCTTCCCTGCTCTTGCCGAGGGCAAATTCATCGTTTATCGCGGAGAGCGTCGCGACCGTAACCGCCGCAGACGACCCCAGGCCCGACGAACTGGGGATCTGGGAGTTGATGTACACGCTCCCCGTCACGCCCATCGCTTCGAAACACCCGTCAATATAGGGCGATTTCGCCCGCGCCGGGCGCTTTGACTTACGGACGGTCACGAAGACCCGGGGCTTGATAGCCATGGCGATGCCAGGCTTTCCGTATACCACTGCATGCTCGCCGAACAAAAACACCTTGCCCGGCGCACTCCACGTTGCCAACCTACATCACCGCAATGGCCGCGTACCCCACAACCTGGTCCCGGTCGCCGGTCACGTCCCCGCTTGTTGCGTACCGGATCAGCTCGGCCCGGCCAGCCCCCATGCACTGGCTGACGGCCACCATAGCGCTGATTGGTCCGTACCCGCACGCTGTCACCCGTTTCTCCCGGATCCTGCGGTAGAACTCTTTTGTGTCGAGCCGTGCGAGCGGTTCGATCGCATAGAGATCCCCGCTTTTTGCCTGTGCATCGGGTACATAGTGCGAGAAATCGCTGGAGGCCACCACCCGGATCTCCCTTTTCGTCAGCCGGACTGCAGCCACGATCTTCTCGGCAACGGCAGCAGCATGGGCAGGGTCCTGCTCGCCCATCATGATCGGGGCCACCCTCGCCCGGGGGAACCGGTACTTGATAAACGGCATCTGTACCTCGATCGAATGCTCTTCCGCGTGGGAGGGTTCATCGACCGGGATGTCGAGCTTCTCGGCAAACTCCGTGTCGGTATCGACAAGCCCCAGGGGGGTTTCCCAGGGGATGGCAGAAACGCTGGTCAGGTACCCGTGGTGGGAAGGGCCGATCACCACAAAGGTACCGGAAAAACCAGGCTCAATACGGGAAAACGCGTGGGCTGCCACCTGCCCGGAATAGATGTAGCCGGCATGCGGGCTGACGATCCCCAGGGCCGGTTCTCCCGGTACAGTCCGGGAGAAAAACCCTTCCAGGAGCTGTGTCAGGTGGGAGGGATCCCGGGGATAGAACATTCCACTAACGGCGCATGAACGCGTCTTCATCGGATCAACCCTCTGGTCGTTCTGTTATATGTAACGATCGATCCAAAAAGGGGATCGAAGGGATCCTTTTTAGATCTCGGTTTCGAAATCTTCCTGGGTCAGGCCAGTGGCGATGCCCCGGAGGCGCAGCATCTCGCGGGTGAGGAGGAAGTAGATCATCGAGAGCGCCTTTCTGCCCTTGTTGTTGGTGGGGATCACAAGGTCGACAAACTTGGTCATGTTGTTGGTATCGCAGAGTGCTACTACCGGGATACCACACTGGACGGCCTCGTTGATGACCTGGGCGTCACCGATCGGATCGGTGACAACGACAACCTTGGGCTCGATGTAACCGTCAAGGACTGGGTTAGTCAGGAGACCCGGGATGAACCGGCCGGTGGCGGACATCGCACCGATGGTGTCGGCGAACTTCTTGGCCGGGTACTGGCCGTACTGCCGGGAGGTGACGACGAGGATGTCGGGTGCCTCGTACTGGTTTAAGAACTTGGCAACAGTCTTGATCCGGGCATCGGTCTCGCGGATGTCCAGGATATAGAGCCCATCACCGCGGACGCGGTAGATGAACTTCTTCATGTCCTCGCTTTTCTGCTGGGTGCCGATGTGGACGCCGGCGGCCAGGTACTCCTCGACGGGGATGAGCGGTTCTTTTAATTCTATTTCCATCTCGTTGACTTGGGTCATAGTTGTTCCTCTATGCGGATGAGTTCGTTGAGTTTTGCGATGCGTTCACCGCCGACCACGCCGCATTTCAGGAAAATGCAGGAGAATGCGGTGGCAAGGTGCGCAATAGTGGTATCCGTGGTCTCACCGGACCGGTGACTCATCACCGTGTCCAGACCATGGGCGTGGGCGAGGCGTACTGCCTCGAAGGTGTCGGAGAGTGTCCCGACCTGGTTTGGCTTGATAAGGACGCAGTTTGCGGATCCGGTCTCGATGCCCTTCTCGATGCGGTCGACCTGGGTAACAAAGAGGTCGTCCCCGCATACCAGGCACCGGTCGCCGACCTGGCTGTTCAGCTCGGCAAATGCATCAAAGTCGTCCTCGTGGAGCGGATCCTCGACATAGACAAGATCGTATTTGTCGACAAGTTCGGCAATGTAGGCGATCTGGTCCTCGGTCGAGCGGACGCGGTCCCGGTACTGGTAACCGGAACCGTTCCACATCTGGCTCGATGCAACATCGATGCCCATATCGACCGAGACATTCATCTCGTCCTCCACCTGCCTGGTTGCCTCGGCAATGAGCTCAAATGCGAGGGCATCGTCAATCTGCGGTGCCCATGCACCCTCATCACCCTTGCCGGCGGCAATCCCTTTCTTTTTCAGGAGATCCTTTACAATCCGGTGGACTGCGGCGTTGGCAAAGACCGCCTCTTCCGCGTCCGTCGCGCCACCCGGGACCACCAGGAACTCCTGGATCTCGGTCGCGTTCGTGGCGTGTGCACCGCCGCCGATCACGTTCCCGAGCGGGAGCGGGAGCTCGCGCACGAATGCCCCGCCCAGGTACCGGAAGAGCGGGAGTCCCTGCGCCGAGGCCGCAGCCTTGGCGTTTGCAAGGGAGAGGGAGACCGCCACGTTCGCCCCGATCCCGGAAAAGTTCGGCGTTCCATCGATATCCCGGAGCTGGTCATCAAACGCCTCCTGATCGGTTGCGTCCATCCCGATGAGCGCCGGGATCAGGTTCTGGACGGCGTTCTCGATCGCCGTACCGGGGGGCAGGACCTTTGCCTCTGCCGCCCCGGTGCTCGCCCCGCTCGGGGCTGCAGCCCGGCCAAACCCGCCTGCGGTCACGATCTCGGCCTCGATGGTCGGGTTGCCCCGGCTGTCGAGAATTGTCCGCAGCTCGATTGCCTCAATGATCGTCATATACGCCTCTCCTCTCATCTTCGCTTTACGGTAATGGGGATAATGTCTGCGTTGAATTCCTCGATTGCGATCTCCAGGGGATCGATCCGGGAAGTAGAGATAAGTAAGGGAGCACCCATTGATATCTGCAGAGCCCTTGCTCCAATGATCCTCGCCCGTTCATACCGGGTGTAAACCTGTGCCTGCATTCCTTGTCCTCAAAATAATTCCATGATCTGTGTACTTTTTGAAAATGGGGTCGCTGAGATTCGAACTCAGGTCACTGCGTCCCGAACGCAATAGGATAGTCCAGGCTACCCCACGACCCCTTTTGTCATCTTACTGGTACGGGTTGAGCTCATCAATGATCTCTTTATGGGTGAGAAGCATACGCCGGCAGCAGTATCGGGTGATACCGAGATCGTCGAGGATCTTTTTGGGATCCTCGCCTTTCTCCCGCCGCGCCTTAAATTCTTCCCACGCCGGGGAAATTACTTTCCCACAGGTGAAACATCGAACGGGTATCAAGATTTTCGACCTCTCATATATCTTTTGGTTTAACGATAAGACTTTTGGAACTTCTTGCGTGCGCCACGGCCGTGAGGCTTCTTGGTCTCTTTCTGGCGCGAGTCGTTGACGAGGAGCGTCCGGTCGTATGCCAGGTACACGTCCTTGATCGCGGGATCGTTGGTCCACTCAAGGATGCCCCGGGCGAGCGCGGTGCGCACGGCCTCGGCCTGTCCCATGACCCCGCCGCCGGATACGTCGATGGTCACATCGATCTCGCTGCTTGCGCCGGGAACGAGGAGGAGCGGCTCGGCGATCTTCATGCGGGTGGTCTCGGTGCCGTACTGCTCGAGTGGCACGGAGTTGACCCGGATGATGCCCTTGCCGGCCTTGACGGTGGCCCGGGCGATTGCTGTCTTACGTTTTCCGCTGGTGTTTATGATCTTTGCCATGGTGACCACCTTAGAATTTTGCCCCGAGCGCGGTGCAGACCGTTGCAAGCGTGACAAACTGCGGGGTGTTGAGCCGGTCCATGTGGATTCCCTCGGGGACCTCCATCGTTGCACCGGTAAACTGTACCGGCACGCCGACGTAGCACCTGATGCGCTTCATCGCTTCCACGCCGCGGGGGCGCTTGTAGGGGAGCATCCCCCGGATCGTGCGCTTGGCCACGTGGTCTGGCCGGCGGGGGAAGTACGGACCCCAGTCGGTTGACCCGCGCTCGCGCTTGTGGTAGTAGTTGCCCAGTACGCGTGCACGGCTGCCGGAGATAATGACCTTTTCGACGTTCACGATCGCGATCTCTTCGCCGGCGAGGGCACGCTGGGCGACCGTGCTTGCGAGCCGTCCCAAGATGAGCCCGTCCCCGTTGATTACGGTAACCATACTTTGTTCACCTCAGGATCCGGACACCGCTTCCCTTGGGGTTGTCCTTTAACAGCTGCTCGATGGTCATGCACTGCCCTTTTGCGTCTTGGATCTTGCTTGTCGCTGATTCGGAAAAATTCAGCGCCGCGATCTTCACGGACTGCTCCAGCACGCCGCTGCCCAGTACCTTGCCGGGGACAAGGATGGTCTCGCCATTGTGGGCGTAGCGGTTGATCTTGGACAGGTTGACCTCCGCATAGTTCCGGTTGGGGGTCTCCAGCCTGCCTGCAATTTCGCGCCAGATCTTTGCCTCATTCTCCCGTGACGTGTTTTTCAGGAGCACAATGAGGTTGCTCAGACGGGGGTTCGTCTTCTCCACGATTCGTGTCATTTCTTCTCCTCCCCTGAAATTTCGCTAGTCTGTTTCTCCAGCTCTTCTGCCTGCTCTTTTATGAAGCGGAGCGCCTGGACCATGATCTCCTTGGTGGATAACGACCCGTCGCTCTCGACCGCAAAAATATACCGGTCGGGAGCCGCTGAAATCCTGATCGCCGGTTCCTCCCCGATGCCGCTTGCCATGCAGGCCCGCTCACAGAGCCGGCACATGGAGCAGTCGGGAAGCTTGCCTTCGATGACCTCGACCTTCTTGCCCTTGACCGCAAGGATGCTGCGCGGACATTCGTCCACGCACATCCCGCACGCGTCGCAGGTGGGGCTGATCGTGATGATCGGGTGGTTTTTGTACCCGCACACGAGGGTCGGCTGCCATTTTGCGTGTACCTTGCCCATGTTGAGGACGGCACGCGCCTCGATAACCAGCTTCTGCCCCTTGATGAGCTTCACGATGGGGATATTGTCGCTGACGGGTGCGGCCTTGGGGTCCTGCGGGATGAGGTCACTGGAGGTGACCAGCCTGGGACCCTCAACGCTGAGCGTGTAGGTAACCGTGCAGGACGGGCAGCCCGCCCCCCCGCACGAACAGTTGTCCTGAGTCGAATAACTGGTAAGATCGGTCCTGATGGGAATGAGCCCGAGCCGGTGCGCCAGCATCTCATCGAAAAGTGCGCTCGTGTTGTCGTAGATGCGCACTTCCTCGATGGCAAGGGTCGGCACTTCGCCGATCATTGCCCGCCGGAACGCGTTTGCCAGGCCGGGCTTCGCTCCTGAGAGCGTGAAGCGTGCAACGGTGTCGTCCAGACTCGCGAATTCGATCTCCATCACACTCTCCTTCCGCGCCGGCCGCCCTTGGGGCGACAGGAGTCATGCGGGACTGGCGTGACGTCTTCGATCCGTCCGATGCGCATGCCCGCACGGGCAAGGGCACGGATGGCTGCCTGGGCGCCGGGGCCGGGGCTGCGCTGTTTGCCCTGACCGGGGGCCCGTACCTTCACGTGGACACCAACGATGCCCTTCTCGCGTGCAACGGCTGCAACATTGGCTGCCATCTGCATAGCCGCGTACGGGGAGCTCTCGTTCCGGTCCTGCTTGACGACCATGCCACCGCTCGATTTGGTGACCGTCTCTGCGCCGGAGAGATCGGTGACGGTGATGATCGTGTTGTTAAATGAGGCAAAGATGTGTGCAATGCCCCACTTTTCCTTATCGTTTGCCGCCATCTTAGTTCACCCCTGCGCCCGTGGGCTTGGTGATCCGGGTCCGCTCTGCATGTGCTGCATCGACAAACGGGGATTTCCCGGCATAGGAGATGGTGGTCTCTTCCCCCCGGGTAACGTGGTAGCCCGGGATGGTAACCCGGCGGCCGCCGATCGCGATATGGCCGTGGGTGACCAGCTGGCGTGCCTGCTTGGGCGAGCGGGCGAGACCCTTGCGGTAGACAAGGGTCTGGAGCCGCCGCTCGAGCTGGGCCGGGGTCTTGAGCGCGAGGACATTGTCGATGTCCGCATCGGGACCAAGGAGGCCGGCGCGCTGCATGTGGCTGATGAGCTCGGATTTCTTTGCCTCAAAGACCGTCTGGTTGGTTGTGCTCGACATAAGGGCGAGCAGTTCACGGGCGGCCTTGCGGTATTTCCTTAAGTGGCTCTGGGCTTTCCAGACCTCGCGCTTGTTGCGCAGGCCGTACTCGATGACGAGCCGGGTTTCATCCTCGATCCGGGTCTTCTCGAACGGGCGCTTGGGCGTCTGGTATGACTTATGGTTCTTACCTGGATATCCCATGGCTTACTGGCCTCCTTCCTTCTTCTTGCTGACGCCAACCGTCGTGCCGGTCCTGCCGGTGGACTTGGTGCGCTGCCCGCGGACCTTCTGGCCGGTTTCATGCCGGATGCCCTTGTAGCAGCGGATCTTCCGCATCATGTTGATGTCTTCATCGCGGGCAAGCGCAACGTCGCCACCGATGAGGTGCTTGTCCTCACCGGTGTAGAGGTCCTTGGGCCGGTTTGCCATCCACTGCGGGATGCTGCCGGCGTACTTCTCCACCGCGGCGCGGATCCGGTTGACTGATTCCTCGTCCATGAGGCCGAGCTTTGCGTACTCGTCAACCTTGGCCATCCGGGAGATGACCGTGGAGGTATGCCTGCCGACACCCTTGATGCCGGTCAGTGCAACCCGCACCGACTTCGTGCCGTCCAGATCGGTCGTGCCAATCCGTACAAAGTATCGTATTTCTTCTTCCTGAGCCATCCAATCCCCTCGATTTTGAGATTGTCTCTTTGAAGCGCTGAGGGAGGGATTTGAACCCTCGAGTCCTTTTGGGACACAGGTTTAGCAAACCTGCGCCATACCAGGCTTGGCTACCTCAACAGAGGAATCTCGCATCTTCTCAGACACTCGCAACGGATGATCCGCTGCTCCATGAATGGTGCTTTATACTATGGTAGGGGAGGGCTAATAAGTGTTGTGGGAATGACACCCACGGGATCCCTGTCGATACCAAGAGAGAGACGGATCCTGAATTTGCTCCAGAGAGTTTACTTAGTGATATTGTGCAGTGAGGTTGTTTGTTTTTTCCTGTAGTACTGTACACTTAGCTGAAGAGTATGGGGAAGCGACCCTTTGATCTTCACTCATGATTCCGGCAGATGGGGAGTGCGATCACGTATCGCTTGTATTCTGAATCAGGGGGTCAGAGAGGAGAATTCTGTTTTTATAAAAATTCTTCCTCAAGGGATTTCTCCCCGTAATTATTCCTGGTTATGTACGGCTTGTGACCGGGCAAAAACAATTTTGGATCGTGTGACCTCCCTCAGCAGGATCCGCTAAAAATGTGGGATCGCATTTTTTTCAGATGTAAAATTACCCGGTTTTCGGGAAAAATTTCCGCATGCTGGTGCAGGGGGTCACATGAGTACATTTTGTTTATCAATCCTGTAGAGACGTTCCCGCCCCACGAGAGAATCCTTATTACTGCACTGCCACTGTCTTAGATGATCATCCATGGAACGTCCCGCACTGCTGATCATCGATATGCAGAACGATTTTGTCCGGGAAGGAGCGCTGCTCCGGGTCGCCCAGGCTGAAAGCGTCATCCCGAAGATCCGGGAAGTGCTCAGCGCTTTCCGCGCACGAAACCTCCCGGTCTTTCATGTCCTGCGGGTTCACCGCAGCGACGGGTCCGATGTCGAGATCACCCGAAAGGAGATCTTCTCCCGGCACCCGTTTGCCGTCTCCGGGTCGGAGGGTGCCAGGGAGATCACGGAACTTGCGCCCCGGCCGGACGAGTACACGATCGAAAAGGTCCGGATGAGCGCGTTCATCGGCACCGAGCTCGACTTCATGCTCCGGACGCTCGGCGTCACTGAACTGGTCGTGACCGGGGTCCAGACTCCCAACTGTATCCGCACAACGGTCTTCGATGCCATTGCCTACAACTACCCGGTCACCCTCGTAGACGATGCCACCGGCGCCCAGTCCGGGGAGATCCACCGGGCAAATATCCTGGACATGAAAAATATCGGCGTTCGGATCATGGATACCCGGACGCTCGTTGGCACGCTGGGATAATCGTCCCCTCCGGATTCATCCATACCGCACGGGAACATACGCATGCTCACCGGAACTGAATTTGCACTCGCCGGGATTGCCGCTGCTGCTGCTGGCATGGCAAACGCCCTCGCCGGCGGCGGCACCCTGATCTCGTTTCCGGCGCTTGTCGCTCTTGGGGTTCCCGAAGTAGTGGCAAACATCACCAATACCGTTGCGCTCTGCCCGGGCTACGTGGGCGGTGCGCTTGCCCAGAGAAAAGACCTGGCAGGGCAGGGAAAGCGCCTGCTGATGCTGGTACCTGCCGCCATTATCGGGGGCCTTGCCGGCGGGATCCTCCTCCTGTCCGTGAACGCACAGGTCTTCCATGTACTTGTCCCGTTCCTGATCCTCCTTGCCGCGGTCCTGCTCGCGGTCCAGGACAGGATCCGGGACTGGATCCGGCGGCAGACCGGGCACGATGGCACGGACGGCACAGGGTGCCGGAACGCGGCCCTCCCGGCCGGGCTTGCCGCAGTCTACGGGGGGTATTTCGGGCCGGGGCTCTCCGTGATCTACCTCGCGGTGCTCGGCCTCTTCCTGGACGACACTTTAACCCGGCTCAACGCACTCAAGCAGTGCCTGTCGCTTGCCACCAATGTTGCAGCCGCGGTCTTCTTCCTCTTCTCCGGCCTCATCATCTGGCCGCTTGCGGTGGTGATGGCCGCAGGTGCACTCCTTGGAGGAGCAGCCGGCGGGCATGTCGCCGGCAGGATCAACCCGGCGCGGCTCAGGTGGCTGATCGTCGGCATCGGAATGGTCGTGGGGCTGTACTACCTGATCCGGCTGTTCATCTGAGGGAGCATGCATTCTCTGAAAAAAGGTGCTTTGCTAAAATCCAGGTAGAGAATTGTACGAACGCTCCCGGGGACTCCGGCACGCTTGTGGTATCCCCCGGTTGCGCTCGTGTTGTATTCCCTGTACTCATGTCCGCATCCCGACGCAGGTAATACGGAGACATCGCATATGCCCCCGCCCATTTCAGGAGCAGGACTGGCGTAAGGGGGCGAATATTTCACGAAACGGGATTTCAAGAGAGCAAAAAAAGAGAGGGGGCTGGTCCTTCCGGACCTTCACAGGGCCCGGACCAGTGAGCGGCGGGTGACAAGCCCCGCAAGCTTCCCCTTCTCCAGGATGGGCACCGTGCTGATATTCTTTGAAACCATCAGGTCGACGACCTGCCGGTAACCCACATCTGCCCCGACCGAGATGAGCGGGGCGCTCATGATGTCCCGGACCAGGAGGTTCCGGATCTGGTGATCCTGGTGGTGCTCCTTGACTGCCTCGCGGAACTTGCGCATTGCGATGGCTACGTCGGTCTCGGTCACGATCCCGGTGATCTTGTCGTTTGCAGTCACCACGAACCGGGAGATCGCGTCGTCCAGCATCCGGCGGCGGAGGTGGACAACCCGTTCTTCGGCATCGATCGTGACCGCACGTTCGACCGCATCCGCAATGCTCCCCTCGAAGGAATACTTCTTTAACAGGTCAATGGCGGTCACCTGGCCGATCAGGTTGTGGTCGCTGTCGTACACGACCACCAGCTTGTACTTCTGGAGCAGGGGAACGAGAACGTTCACGCTCTCGTCAGGATACACGCTCGTGAAATCCTCTTCGACCACGCTTGCCACGTGGATGGCGGAGGGTGCAAGGGCGGTATTCTGTTTACTGCCCAGCTTCTCCGCGATCGCCTCGCGGGAGACCGTACCGACAACTGATGTATTATTGAGCGCGATTAACGGATCGATGCCCTCATTAAGCATCTTGTCGAGCGCCTCGGTGATCTTTGCGGCTTTGGATATGGTCGTTGGTTTTGCCATGATATCTTTGATAAACAGTTCTTTTGTCATTTCGCCACTTCCTTTATGATATCATCTCGTTTCAGTATCCCCACAAGGGTGTTATTTTCGACGACAACAAGGTTGTTGACCTGTTCACGTTGCATCAGTTCTACCGCGTACAGGAGCGTGCTCACCGGTGCGACCGTGATCGCGGGGCCCGACATCACGTCCCCCGCTGTCACCGGGGCCGTTCCGGCCGCATCCGACCGGCTCCCTGTACCGCTCTGTTCATGCTTTCTTACTGCTTCTTCATCCGGGTTCCTCCCGGGTCGCCTCCGGCTCTCCTCATGGAATGCGAGGTTTGTCTCCGTGATGAGGCCGGCGACCGATCCGTCGTTGTTGGTCACCACCAGTTTCTCGTTCCGCTCCTTCATGAGGGCCACCACGTGGGCGAGCGAGTGCCAGCGGTTGACCGTCTCTGCATCCTCCATCGCGTCCCGCACCATACCCTTCAGGCCGGCGACCAGGGCGGACTTCATCAGATCGCTCTTGGTGATGATCCCGACAACCGTCCCGTGATCCACCACCGGGACACCGCTGATGTTCCGGGCAAGGAAGAGCCCGGCAACGGTTTTCGCGAGTGTCGGGGGAGCCACGGTTACCGGGTCTGGCGTGGCATATTCGGCCACCGGGATCCGGTCGGGCGTGCGCCGCCGCCAGGCCGGGCCCGGCTGCTGCAGACGGTACCCGATATCTTTTTTCGTGAGGATCCCGGTGAGATTTCCCGCATCCATAACAAGGACACGCGAGATCTTGTGGCGCACCATCATGTTCCGGGCATGTGCCACGGTATCCCCGGGGGCGACTACAAAGACCGGGCTGCTCATGAGATCGGCTGCGGCAAGGGAGCTGGCAGGCATACTCTTTACTCCTCGGAGAACGCCCGTACGAGGTCGAACTCCGTTACGAGGCCCACGAGCCGGGAGTTCTCGATGACCGGGAGCGCCCCGATGTTCCGGGTAAGCATCTCCCGGGCTGCCTCGTTGACCGGGGTTTCCGGAGACGTGGTGTAGAGACTGCCGGCCATGAGCGTGCGCACCGGAAGCTGCATCACCTCGGCAATGTGCCCGGTCCCGAGCCGGGAGAAGACCTCGCGGCTCCCCAGGTACCGCATGATGTCGGTCGCGGTGATGATGCCAAAAAGCACGTCATCGCTGACCACGGGCAGCCGGCGGAACCGGAACCGGGTCATGTCCTTTGTCACCTCCGCGATCGGGCTGTCCGGTGCGGTCACCCGCAGGGAGCTGCTCATCGCCTCCTCGACCGAGAGCGGGCTGCGCTCAGCCGCAAGCATCCGCAGCACGTCCCGCTCCGTCAGGATACCGGCAAGCGTCCCGTCGTTTTCCACGATCGGGAGGCCGCCGATCTTCTTTCCTACGATGATCCGGAGCGCATCGACGATATGGGCGTCGCGCGGGAGCGTCTGGGGCTTTGCCGTCATGATCGTGCGGACACTCTCGTTTACTGCCGCACACAGGTTGCCGTTGTGCCGGACAGTGACCAGGCGGTACTTGTCGCCGCCGCCCATGAAACTGATCACGTCACCCGAGGTAACAATCCCGAGCAGCTTCTTTGTCCCGGCATCGGTCACAGGCAGCCGGCGGAACCCGCAGTCCGTCATCGTTGCCACGGCACTGATGATGCTCTGGGTGGGTGGCACGGAGATCACATCCCGTGTCGCGGCCGCCATCACCTCGCCTTCCTGCTGTACGATATGGGATTTGAACTCAACCGGGCCGCGGTCGAGTTTTCCCCGCATTTTGAGGAGCCGGTCGCCCTGTTTTGCGGCCTGCCCGTTCCGGTGCATGCATATCCTCCAGATTGCTGCCCGCCGGGTTCCCCCGATCTCCCTGAAAACGGGAAGGGATTTCCCGGCCGGTATGATATCCTGTTCTTTTTACCCTCGGGATTCGCTGTCGCGGTTGCCCGGGAGATTCCAATCCCCCGGATACCCGGGCGTATCGTTATAGGTTCCCCGGTATTCCGGTCTTTCCTCCATCAGGCAAGGCCACCGAGAACGTCATGGCGGTCGATGATCCCTACCAGGCCCTCCCCGTCCACCACCGGGAGCCGGCTTACGTCATTCTCGACCATGAGGCGTGCCGCTTCGGACAGCAGGGCACCGGGCGCTACAGCGATCACGTTTTTCGTCATCACGTCCCCGACACTCCGCGTACTGTTCTGGGCTATTGCCGACCGCACACCGCCGGAACGGATCAGGTCCCGGCGGGAGACCAGCCCTACGAGCCGCCGCTTCTTTATTACCGGAAACGCGGTAAACCCGCATTCGATGACCTTTGCGTACACCTGCTGGAGCGTATCGCCCGGATCAGCGGTCTGGATCTTCTTTGACATGTGTGAACTCACCCTGCCGGAAAGCTCGTTTCTCGATATGATGACCGGGAAGAGATCGGAGAGAAGCACCCCGCCCAGGATATGGCGTCTGTCGTCCACGAGGGCGGCGCTGTCCGTGGCATGCTCCCGCATGGCCTTGGCTGCGCTCTCGATGGACGCTTCCGGGCCGGCACACGCTGCCTCCTTGACAAAACCCTCAACGGTCACGTTCGATTTCGTTGCGGTGACCCGCAGGGCATCGGTAATATCGATGTACCCGAGCAGGTCCTTTTTCGCACCGGTGACGTAGATTTCACGGAACCGGTCGTCTCTCAAGATCTGCCGTGCCTTGGTTATCCCGTCAGAAAACGTAAGCACCGGGATCTCAAGCATGAAATCCCGTGCTGTTTTCATGTAAGGGTATCCTCCTCTCGGCAGCGGGGGCAGAGCAGGACGGAATCTACACGCTTAAGATCATCAGACATCTGACTGCAGCGACTGCACATACCCACCTCGATATGCTCTTCGCGGTTGATCTCGATGAGATCGTTGAGGAGCTCGTTCTGCTCGTTGAAGGTGGTCAGGAGATCCCGTACGGTTACGATACCGATGACCTTACCGGCCTTATCGACCACGGGAAGCCTTCTCACCCGGTGCTTGACCATCATCTGGGCTGCGTCGACTACCGTCTTATCCGCACTCACCGTAATGAGTGGCGTACTCATGATTGTACTTACCTGGATTGAGCTTGGTTTGAGATCCTTGGCCACCACCTTGCAGTTGATGTCCTCTTCCGTGACAATGCCAATGGGCTCGTTCCTTCGGAGAATAATAACACTCCCTACCTCTTCACGGCACATGGCCTTGGCTGCTTTTGCAACACTGGCCTCAATGCTGATCATGATCGGGTTGTGTTTCATCACCTCGCTTAATGGGACGCGGGTCTCAAACCGGATCGTGTTGGTTGTCTTTTTCATGAGTCACCTCCGTTTGAAGTGCTTGGCTGATGATTACAATTAGCATCCTTTCCGCCCCTTGTATAAATATCATGTGGCAGCGGCATTTTTTCCCATGCGGCCGGGTAATAGAGATACGGTCCCGGGGGAATCGGCTGCACGAATCCCCGGCGGGCATTACGAGAAACATAATAAAGAATCCTTTCCAAACACTACTAGCGATTGATGGCAGGCAGTAACGCCGGCCGTCCGGATAAACGAGGGCCCTATGACAACATTTTCCAGGACATTGGGGAACGCAAAGAAGAGATTTTCCGTATTTCTCAAGCGGTTTTTCAAAAAGAAGCGGACCCGGATCGGGATCTACGGCCCGCCGAATGCCGGGAAGACCACGCTTGCCAACCGGATCGCCCGGGACTGGACCGGCGATGCGGTCGGGCCGGTGAGCGAGATCCCGCACGAGACCCGGCGGGCACGCAAGCGCGAGGATATCGTGATCACGGGTGCAAACGGGCACACCGTGACAATCGATATCGTCGATACCCCGGGTGTCACCACCAAGATCGACTACCACGAGTTCCTCGAATTCGGGATGGAGAAAGACGAGGCGATCATCCGGGCCCGCGAAGCGACCGAGGGTGTTGCCGAAGCGATGCACTGGCTGCGCGAGGACATCGACGGTGTGATCTACATGCTGGACTCGACGCTCGACCCCTTCATGCAGGTGAATATTATGATGGTGGGGATCATCGAGAGCCGGAAGCTGCCGGTGATCATCGTGGCAAACAAGATCGATCTGCCCGAGGCCGCACCAGCCCGGATCCGCAGCGCCTTCCCCCAGCACCCGGTGGTCGCCATCTCAGGGCTTGAGGGCAGGAATACGGAAGAGCTGTACGAGAAGATGATCCACAGCTTCGCCTGATTGCCGGAGGAATCATGCCACACAAGTGCACCAAATGCGGCAGGGAATACAAGGACGGGTCCACCGAGATCCTCAAGGGATGCGCAAGCTGCGGCGGCAAGAAGTTCCTCTACGTCAAGGAAGCGGATATCAACAAGGATGTTTTCGAGGAGAAGACGATCGAGGAGATCAAAGACGAATCCAGGGAAGATGTCCTCGAAGTAGTCGAGCCCCAAGTCAAGGGCAAGGCCAAAAAAGAGGTCGAGATGTTCGACCGGGTCGAGACGATCCGGATCGTGGGCCCGGGCTCCTACGAGCTCAACATCGAGAAGATGGCAAAAAGCGATGAACGGATCGTGGGCGTCGGGGGAGAAGAGGGCAGTTACATCATCGACCTCATGTCCATGGCAAAGGACGAGCCGAAGAAAAAGAGGGCAAAGAAACGATAACATCTCCCGGTCCTTGGCCGGAACCTTTTCTTTTTTTATGAAAATTTTGGTTTTTATGGCTCTGCAGACACCCGGCGTTCCCTCCGGGAGAAAAGTGCCAGAAAAATCTCAGGTACGGCGTCTCCCGGCCCCGGGGTAAAGGGCCGCTTAAAATTGTGGATATCGTCGTTTTAGGGGGATCCCTGCATTTGTCAGGACCAAATTATACCACGAACTTTTGTGGCATACCATACACCGAATCCGCTTGCGATGGCAAAAAGAATAGCGATAACGATAGTGAGGGTGGGCTGACTGTCAGGATGTACCACCAGATTGATGTAGATAGCCAGTCCCTCCACAAGGGCGAGGAGGACTACCATCAGGGGTAAGTTCCGCGTCTTTTGCGTCATGCTCTCTTTACATTACACGATACACTCTGATAAAAGGCAGGGATACACCCGGTCACCGGGTCGCCAGATCGTCCCGTATCCCCTCGTAGGGGGCAGGCAGGTCGAGCGCCCGGAAGAACCGGTCGGTGAACGAGAGACTGGTCGTAACTGCCCATTCGGCACACCCGTGGCCGAGGCACCGGTCCGGGAAAAAGGGGAGGTTCTTTGCCGCAAGCGGGTTCTCGGCAAACCGGTTCACCAGAAGCCGCCCGAGCTTCTCCGCATGGGTCTCGCGGCCGGCGCCGGCTGTTTCCCCGGCACGGATCTCCACCCACTCACGCCGGTAATGCATCAGGTAGTTGCGGATCCCGATCAGGTCTTTTATCCCGGAAAAGTCCGGGTCCTCTTCCAAAAAGAGCGGTTTTTCTCCTATTTCGAGGATCTTCTGGTATTTTGCGGGGAGCGGGGTCCGGTCAAAATAGTTCTCGTTTCTCCACTTCTCCCCAATCGCCCGGAGCAGGGCCTCGGTGGATTCGTCAACATAGAAATACGCGTTGTCCGCCGCATCGGACCAGAGCTCGTTTATGGTGGATTCGAGGAAGGCCACCGTGGAGAAGAGGGCGTTGAGAGTAAACGCCTCGTGCCGGAGCTGCTGTCCGGCCGTGAGCGTACCGGTATTCCGGTACGTCTCCTCCAGCTCATACCCCATGCGGCAGAAGAGGGCCGCAGACTGGATGTACCGCACGGAGAAACAATCCCGGATCCGGATGACAATTCCCTCGGGCAGGGCACGGTCGTTCTCGTCCATCGTATCATCCCCATTATTGTCTTGTACGGTAAAAAGGTGCGGGCCCGGCTTTTTTACGCTATCCTTAATACGTGAAGGACAAAATAGTAAGATAGCACTTTTAAAACAGGTGCTGACAGATGTAAGTCCGACGTGCCTTTTCTGGCACGGCCTCAAAACGTCAGGCTTTGGGATTACAGAGAGTCAGTAGGCATATACTGCACTTTTCTGGACTTACACAAAATTCGTTACCGGAGGTATAACCATGGCACGAATGCACGCCAGAAGAAGAGGAAAATCAAGCTCGGTGCGGCCGGCGCGTAAGGAAGCGCCCTCGTGGTCCAACACGGACAAGGCAGCAATCGAGAAGCTCATTGTCGATCTCCGCAAGGAGGGTACATCCGCAAGTATGATCGGCCTCATCCTGCGGGACCGCTACGGTGTTCCCGATGTCAAGATGGTCACCGGCAGGCGCATCGGCGATATCTTAAAAGAGAACAAAATCAGCTCCGAGATCCCCGAGGATCTTCGCGACCTGATGATCAAGGCACTGGGCCTGCGCAAGCACCTGGGCGAGAACCCCAAGGACCTGCACAACAAGAGGCAGCTCCACCTTGTCGAGGCAAAGATCCGCCGTCTCGTGAAGTACTACACCGGCACCAAAAAGCTCGCCGCTGGCTTCACCTACAAACCGGAGAACGCCGAGATCCTGCTGTCCAGATAAAGAGATATATCGTCCGGGGATGCCCATGTCGCTTGAAGAAGCCGCTAAAATCGTTGCAGACCAGATCCGGCGTCAGCAGTTCGTGGAGGTATACGCCCACCATGACGCCGACGGCATCGCAGCAGGGGCTATCCTCTGCAACGCGATGCTCCGGGCCGGGATCCGGTTCCGGCTCCGGGTCTGCGCCGATATCCCCGCAGAGGGGCTCTCGCACGATGCGGCAACACTCCTGTGCGATCTGGGGTCCGGAAAGGAAGACCTGCCGCTTGAGACGATCGTCGTGGACCACCACCTCCCGCTCTTTGGCGGGCAGTTCCACGCAAACCCGCGCCTGGAAAAGATCGATGGCGACCGGGAGCTCTCCGCAGCCGGCATGGCCTATATCGTTGCCCAGGAGATGGGGGACAACCGGGATCTCGCCGGTCTGGTGATCCCCGGTATCATTGGTGACGGCCAGGCCTTTGCCGGGAAAAACCTCGAGATCTTCAACGAGGGAGTGGCAAACGGGATCCTCGTGCCGGACAAGGGCATGACGCTCGCCGGCCGCGATATGGCGGAAAGGTGGGTGCTTGCCACACGCCCCTATCTCGAAGGGATCAGCGGCTGTGATTCCGCGGTCGCAGACCTGCTCGCCCCGGCCCAGGGAGATAACGGGCTGAAGACGGATATTCTGCTCAGCCTTGCAGTGCTCACAGCAGCACCGCAGACCTCCGCTGATGGCCTGGGGTTGCTTTACGGCGATACGATCCACCTCCAGCGCGAGGTGATCGAGGACGCACACGCACTCACGGCGGTCATCGATGCCTGTGGCAAATCCGGCCACGGGGATCTTGCGGTGGCACTCTGCCTGCGCTCCTCGGTGGAGATCGAGCAGGCCTGGGAGGTAACCCGGCGGCACCACCTCAATGTGATCGGTGCGCTCGGCAAAGTCCAACCGGCAGAGGAGGGCACAGCGGTCTATGAGTGCAGCGATGCAATGCTTGCAAGCGATATCGCCGATGTGCTCGCCCGGGACCGGGTCCAGCAGGCACCGGTGCTCGTGTACGCACGGTACGGGGAAGACTGCCGGATCTCGGCCCGCCTGCCCCGCGGTGTCACTGCCGATCTCGGACCGCTGGTCCGCACACTCGCTGCGACATGCGGCGGAAATGGCGGGGGACACCACACCCGGGCAGGGGCTACAATCCCCTGCGACCGGCTGGGAGCGTTCGTGAAGGGATGGCATGAGAGGCTTGCCGCATGATGCAGGTACGCGGCCTCATCGCCACCACCCACGACGACGCACCCGGCGTGGCAGCATCCCTTGCACCCGACAATCTCAGGGGTATGACCACCACCGCTAACGGGAACCGGGTCACCACCATGATCGAAGGTTCCCCGATCCGGTCGGTCATCGCATCCGTGGACGACTATCTCATGAATCTGGCAATCGCGGACGAGACAACCACCCTTCCGCGAAACAAAGGGAAGAACGCAGAACAGAGGGAATAAAAAAGCACAGAGTTGAAACCATGGCAAAGAAGAAACAGGTTGGAAGAAGAGTTGAAGGCTGGAAAGCCAAGAGCTGGTTCAAGGTATACACCCCCGACAACCTCGGCAAGGCGTATATCGGTGACACCATTGCAAGCGATGTGGACACCGTCAAGGGCCGGATCATGCAGGCAACGCTCGGCGAGATCACCAACGACTACGCCAAGCAGCATATCAAGATGAGCTTCAAGGTTGCAGAAGTTACCGGAGACGCAGCCTACACCGAGTTTGTCGGCCACGAAGTGACCCGCGACTACCTGCGGTCACTGGTCAAGCGCCGCAGCTCCCGCGTTGACTGCCACGTGCAGGTCGTCACCAAGGACAACAAGAAGGTCCGGCTCACGATCAGCTGCTACACCTTCGCACGTGCCAACATCGCCCAGGAGCACGCACTCCGGAACGCGATCATGGCCAGCCTTGCCGCACAGGCACAGGCATGGGACCTGAATGCACTCGTCAACGGCGTTGTCTCCGGAGAGATCTCCCGCGACCTCTTCAAGGTCGTAAAGACCCTCTACCCCACCCGCCGGGTCGAGATCATCAAGTCCAAGGTCGAGCAGGTCGCAGCACCGGTCTCCACCGCCTAAATCTACCCTTTTTTGTTTCCCGTTTCCACCGGCCATTCATCCCCCTGAGGCATACAGAGGACTGTTTTTTCGCGGTCGATAAAACCGGGAAACATAATTAATCCGCGCGTCCAACCATTCCGTAAGAATGACCGCCCGCAGGATCCTTTTCATCGTCATCGACGGGTTGTCCGACCGGCCCTGCCCGGAACTGGGCGGACGGACCCCGCTTGAGGCGGCGCATCATCCGGTGCTCAACCGGCTTGCTGCCGAAGGGATCTGCGGGATCATGGATACGATTGCAGCCGGGGTCCGGCCCGGTTCGGATACGGCCCACCTCGCCCTGCTCGGTTACGACCCCCATACATACTACACGGGCCGGGGCCCGCTCGAATGTGCAGGCTCAGGGATCCGGATGGAACCGGGTATGATCGGGTTCCGGTGTAACTACGCGACACTCTCGCCTGCAGGACTTGTAACCGACAGACGGGCCGGGCGGATAGCGGACACAAAATCCCTCTCGCGGGCGGTGCAGGAGGGAGTCGATCTCTCCGGTTTTGGCGTAGAGTTTGTCTTCCGGTCCGGCGCCGGCCACCGTGCCGCCCTCGCCCTCAAGGGCGAAGGACTGGGCCACTGCGTCTCCTCCAATGACCCCAAAAAGGATCATGCAGCCCCTCTTGCCATCGTCCCGGTCCGGGACAGGGTGCAGGACCGAAAGACTGCAGAGGTCTGCAACGAGTTCGTGCGCCAGTCGCAGCGGATCCTCGTGGAGCACCCGGTAAACCGCGAACGCCTTGCCCGGGGCGAAAATCCGGCAAACATTGTGCTGATGCGGGGTGCCGGCGAGATGGGCAATTTCGAGCCGTTTTCGAAAAAGTACGGCATGGAGGGGAGCGTGATCGCCGCAGCACGCCTGATCGCCGGCATCGGCAGTGCCGTCGGGCTTGAAGAGATCCCCGTGGACGGGATTACCGGCTCACAGGAGAGCAACCTTGACGGGAAGATCGCGGCAGCGGTCCGCGAGCTCGCGAGAAAAGAGTTCGTGCTCGTCAACATCAAGGGGGCCGATGAATCGGGACACGACGGGCTTGTCGCCCAGAAAAAGGCCTTTATCGAGAGGGCGGATGCAGCCCTTGCACCACTTACCAGTCTCCGGGACTGCCTGATCGTGGTCTGTGCCGACCATTCCACGCCCTGCGCAATCAGGGACCATAGTGCCGACCCGGTGCCGGTGCTGATCCACGGGGACGGTGTCCGGGTGGACGACGTGACAGAATTCGGGGAACGCACCTGTGCACGGGGCGGTCTCTGCCGGATCACGGGGGCAGGACTGCTCCCGATCGCCCTTGACCTGGTCAACCGGGCGCACAAGTATGGGGCCTGATATGGTGAAACGGAATATTTCGGGGGATCAATGAAGGGAGAATCGGTGAAGAACTGGCACAGGCACTGCCTCCTGCCGGACGGGACGGAACTCCAGGAGCACAGCATCAAGACCGACCGGGACATCGTGGTCGGGGAATTCTGCCAGATCGATTACGGGCTGCGGGGCGCTGATGTGTACGTCGGGGAATCCACGAAGATCCGGGAGTACGTTTGGGCAAACGGCGACGCGAGGATCGGCAATCTCTGCGAGATCGGAAGCGACGTGGTTGCAAAACAGGACGCGTACATCGGCGAAGGAGTAAAGATCGCCGGCAAGCTCGTAGTGAGCGGGGCGCTCGATATCGGCGAGAAGGTGGAGATCGCCCAGGGATTCGAGGCGACCGGGGAGATCGCGGTCCGGAATCCGATGCCGGTCATTGTCTTCATCCTCATCTACCTCATGACCATGCTCCATATTGAAAACGAGCGGGAGCTCGACCGGATCCTCGACAATCTCTTCTCCGAAGACGACGCGAAGGTTGAGGTACCGCTCATGATCCCGGCCCGGTCCCGGCTGAATATGAAGGTTTTCTCCGTTCCCTCGTCGATGAAGATCGGGAGGAAGTGCCGGCTGCATGGCAACATCCGGGCCGGTTCCATCGAAGTTCTTGAGGGGACCGTTATCTTCGGGAGCCTGCGGGCCCGGGGCACCATCAGCGTGTCGGGCGGCGTCACTATCCACGGGAACGTGGAGGGCAGCGGGAAGGTGTACGTAAAGAGAGGAGCCCATATCCTTGGCGACGTGATCGCCAAGGAGATCTTCCTTTCCGACGACGCGAAGATTGACGGGATCATCGAGGCCCCGCACGGGATGCATATCGGAGGGGAATGAGCACAAGAGCAGCCACGATCCTTGAGCTCGAAGCCGTCACGTTCATCGAGCCCTCGTTTGCCGCTCTCACCGACCCGCTGTACACGGACCTGCTGGCCCGGGACAACGCGGATGAAGGCCGGATGCTCGTGGACGAGAGGAACGATCCGGTTGCGGTCGCCTTCCACGAGCCCGGCGGCTGGATCGCCGGCTCGTTTACCTGCCGGCCGGCGAGTGTCGCCCTGATCGATGCGTTCGAGCAGGTGAATGGCGAGATCTACCAGGAAGACCGGGCGGTCTGGGAGGCTGCAATACGGGAATATTTCTCCCTCCGGCTCGCTGCAGAAGTTCCGGCGGCCATGGAGGACCTCAACCCGGCACGAAAGGGCATCCTTGCGGATGTGATCACCGGGGTCTGGGGAAAGGGGGCCGGGGAAACCTGTATCGACTGCGGCTGTGGATCCGGCGTGGGTTCGCTCGTGCTCCGCGAACTGGGCTTCACCCCGCTCTCGTACGACAACGATGCGTCACTCTTAACTCTCGGTATCGGGAAAGGCCGGCTGCTCCCGGAGGAGACAATGTGCATCGATGCCACGCAGGTCGCAGCCTATACCCGGCCGGTGCCCCGGGGCATCGGGATCATGATGGGGGAGATCAACTCTTTCTCGCAGGAGATGTGGCAGCAGATAGCAAACGGGCTCTTTTCCGTTACCGGCGAGACGCTGATCACAGTGGGAACTGAGCCGGAGGCATTGCAGATCCGGGAATGGGGCAACGAGGCCGGCCGCCCGGTCGAGATCCGGGAGAATCCCGGGGATTCCTTCTACGACCACTGGGTCTGTATTGCCCGACCGGCGGGCACAACCAGGTAGGGGCAATCTTTTTTGAACATTTCCGGCTTATCGGCCATTTGTTTCCGGATACCCGGGGATGTTCCAGGATCACCGCAATGGTGACGGGTATCTGGGAAACCGTTGTCCCACCGCGGTAAACACCGGCTCCTTTTCCACACCAGCGGCCAGGGACTCATGCGGGATCAGAGTATGTTGCCCTCAATAGTGATCGTCTTATCTACCACCGGGATCGTCTTTCCGGATTTTTCCAGTGCCTGATCGACGACATACCGCACGCCGCTGCAGCACGGTACCTCCATGTGGACGACCGTGATTGACCGGATCGTATGAAGGGAGAATATCTGGCTGAGTTTCTCAATGTACCCCTCGATATCCGTATCCAGTTTCGGGCAGAAGATGATCACGATCTTTCCTTTCAGGAGCTCTGTATGGAACCCGGCACAGGCAAACGGTACGCAGTCAGCGGAGATCAGCAGATCCGCGTTGTTGAAGTACGGGGCTGACGGGTGGAGCAGGCTGAGCTGGATTGGCCACTGCCGGAGCTCGGAATCGGTCGTCCCGCCGACCGGCTGGCGGGGCCCCCGGCCTCTCCGGATACTCCGTGCAGCGGCGCCGGGACACCCGGCGAACGGGTGGGCCCCGTGGGGCCCGGGGTGACAGACACCCGGGACAGAGGCAGCGGATCCCGATCCTTTTGCTTCTCCGGTCTCTGCGGCTTTCCCGGTACCGGATTTGTCCGGCCCAATATGATCGGGAACCGGTATTCCCTTTTCGGTGAGGTACCCGATTGCCTGGTTGTAGAACGGGATCTGCCCGTGGCCTGCAAGGTGTTCAAGATGGGCCCGGATGACCGGGGCACCCTGCTTTACGATGGTCTCCATCACGGCTTTTTCATCGTACGGCACAGCCTCCCGTTCGACCACCGAGATGGCTCCTTCCGGGCAGGTCCCGATACACGCCCCGAGCCCGTCGCAGAACAGATCGGAGACCAGACGTGCCTTTCCGTCAATAATCTGGAGTGCTCCCTCCGGGCAGTCCGGGATGCACTGGCCGCATCCCGTGCATTTCGTCTCATCGATGCTGATAATCTTTCGTTTCACAGGTCTCATCCCTCACTGGAGTTTTAGAGTACACAGATCTTGCAGTCCTGGCCACCACAGGGGATATTGTCGATCTTCCACCTGAGTGCCCACGTCTTGATCCCGCGGATCACATTCACGAGTTCGAGGCCGCTTGCGGTCAGGGTATACTCGCTTTTCACCGGGAAGGTGGTGGCATCCACCTTTTTCTGTACAATCCCCTCGGCCTCGAGCTCTCTCAACCGTTCCGACAGGACCTTCTGGGTGATCCCGTCCAGCGCATCCTTGAGGTCAGAGAACCGGCGGGTATAGCCCTCTCCCTTGTAGAGCTCGAGGATGATGAGGAGCGTCCATTTTTTGGTCAGGTACTTCACGGTCAGGTTGACCGTGCACGATTCGTCCATGGTATAGTTTCTGAAACTCTCGGCTATTTATAATTTAGTATACAAAAGAAACCTTGTAGGAAAAAGATACGAGAGGCTGACAAACCATGTTCTGTTACCAGTGTGAAGAGACCGCAAAGGGAACCGGCTGCACCGTCAAGGGTGTCTGCGGGAAGGAAAGTGTTACTGCAGGGCTCATGGATGTCCTGATCTACCTGTGCAAGGGGATTGCCGAACGAAACATCGCTGCCGCAAAGGCAGGAAAGGAGAACAGGGAGGCCGGCCTGTTCATCGCCGAGGCACTCTTTGCCACCCTCACCAACGTGAACTTCGATGACCAGCGGTTCCGGGCAATGATTGCGCAAGCGATCGCGATCCGGGACGCGCTCCCTGTCTCGGCTGCCCATGAGCCAACTGCCTGCACGTGGACCCCCGGGAACGATGCGGAGATCGCGGCAAAGGCAGAGGAGATCGCCCGGGAGTCAAACGTAAACGACGATGTCCGGTCCCTGCGGGTCCTCCTCGTCTTCGGACTCAAGGGCGTAGGTGCGTATTACCACCACGCAGCGATCCTAGGATACACCGATGAGAAGATAACCGCGTTTATGGAAAAGGGGCTCGCATCCACCCTCCATGACCTGCCGGCAGCGGAGATGACCGGGCTCGTGCTCGAATGCGGCGCGATCGGTGTCGCAACGCTTGCCCTGCTCGACGCGGCAAACACGAAGACCTACGGCATCCCGCAGATCACCCCGGTGAAGACGGTTGCGAAAAAGCGCCCGGGCATCCTTGTCACCGGCCATGATCTCAAAGACTTCGAGATGCTTCTTGAACAGTCCAGGGACAGCGGCGTGGACATCTACACCCACGGAGAGATGCTGCCGGCGAATGCCTACCCTGCGTTCAAGAAATACGCAAACCTTGCCGGGAACTACGGTTCCTCATGGTGGCACCAGAAAGAGGAGTTCGAGAAGTTCAACGGGCCGGTGCTCGTGACCACCAACTGCCTTGTGCCCCCGAAAGACAGCTACAAGGACCGGATCTATACGACCGGACCGGTCGGTTACCCCGGCGTGAAGCATATTGCTGCCACAAAGGACGGGAAAAAGGACTTTTCCGCGCTGATCCAGCACGCCAAGACCTGCCAGCCCCCGCAGGACCTCGGCTCGCCCGGCCGCGACCTCATCACGGGCTGCGGCCATGACGCGGTGCTCGCCCTTGCCGGGACTGTGATCGCGGCGGTGAAGAAAGGGGATATCAAGCGGTTCGTGGTCATGGCTGGCTGCGACGGCCGCCATGCGGAGCGTGAGTACTACACAAAGTTCGCCCAGGCACTGCCCAAGGACACTGTCGTCCTGACGGCGGGCTGCGCCAAGTACCGCTACAACGGCCTTGACCTCGGCACCATCGGCGGCGTCCCCCGGGTGATCGATGCGGGCCAGTGCAATGACTGCTACTCGCTCGTGGTGATCGCCCAGGCCCTTGCCGGGGCATTCGGGGTCGGGATCAACGAACTCCCGGTCTCGTACAATATTGCATGGTACGAGCAGAAGGCAGCACTTGTCCTCCTCGCTCTCCTGCAGCTGGGCGTAAAGAATATCACGCTCGGGCCCAAGCTCCCGGCCTTTGTCTCACCCGGTGTGCTTAAGGTGCTCGTGGACAACTTCGGGATCGCAAAGAACAGCACAATCGAGGCTGACCTTCCCCGCCTTGTCCCGGGCGCGACGGTGTAGAACAGGAAATGAATCTGTAAAAATCTCTTTTTTAAGTTGTACTCCCCCTTACGCCAGCCCTGCCCCCAGGGGGGAGGGGGCGTTTGCGATGCCTCTGTATTACTACCTGTGTCAGGATACAGACATGAGTACAGGTAATACGGCATTATCGCTCAGCGGGGGATGCCCACGCGGCGGGGGCGGAGGCATGCCGGAGCCCCCAAGAGCGTTCACTAGCTGTTCAGAAGGTCTCCAAAATCAAAATATTATGACCAAATCAGGAGAATTACCGTCTCCCGCGACCCTTTTTGTGCCCGGGAGCTGCCTTCCCGCCCTTTCCCTTTTTCTCTGGTTCGCCATCGAGACCCTCACTCTCCAGCTCCGCGATAATATCAAGGGGATCGTCGAGCTCTTTGACCAGATGCATGACCTCAAGAAGCCGTTCCAGACCGATGAAATGCTCGGACATCACCCGGGCGAGCGGGGAGAGGACCAGTTTTGTCCCTTCTTTATGTACGAGCCTGTGTGCGACCAGTTCCGGCAGCACCGGCTCCATGCTCCCTACCATCGTGGTGTTGATCCGGGCAAGGTCCGCCTCTTCGCCCCCGCAGGCAACCGCGTTTGCCACGTACTCTTCGGAGCTCTGCTCGAGGTCATGGACAGGCGCCACCTCCTCCATCTCCCCTTTGAGGAGTTTGAGCGCAATCTCCTCTTCCGTACCCCGGCTCTCGCGGGAATAGCTCCCGCCAGGCTCGGCAAGGAGCACAACTTTCCCGAGGTCGTGGAAGTCCGGCCGTCCGGCACGACCGGCCATCTGGTTGAACTCCTGCACAGTGAGCCATTCCCGGCCCATGGCAAGGGCATCGAAGATCACCTGCGAGGCAGGGAAGTCAACCCCGGCCCCGAGCGCTGCGGTGGTGACGACCGCCATCAGTTTCCCTTCAAGGAACTTGTTCTCGACTTCCCGGCGCTCCTGGCTGGTGAGCCCCGCGTGGTAGGCCGCGGCCCGCATCCCCAGCGCATCGGCGATCGTGTGGCACCGGGCCCGGGCATTGGTGAAGATGATCGTCTGGCCCCGGAAACCTTTCGTGGAGGTCTTTGCGTACTCTTCCGTGGTCAGCTTCTTGATCGTCGGGATCTTCTGCTTTCTCTCGGTAAAGAGAAGGTAGCGTTCGAGCGCTACCGGGCGGTCGTCATACCGGACGAGCTGGCAGTTGAGCTTCTTTGCGAGCAGCCTAGGCACCCCGATTGTGGCCGAGAGATACAGGAACTGGGCCTGCGGGGCGAGATACTTGAGCCGGGCGACAAGCCCGTCGAGCCGGTGGCCCCGGTCGGGATCCTCGAGCATCTGCACCTCGTCGATGACGACCGTGGCGATGTTGGACATCTTCTGGCCGCACCGGATCATGTTATCCACGCCCTCGTAGGTGCCCACGAGGATCGGGGCCTGCGGGTTGCGGTCCCCGACCTTGCGGGTCTCGGGGAGGTTGAGGCGCGAGACTCCGGTCAGAAGGCCGGTCTTTGCAAGGGCGCCGTACCGCTCGGAGAACCGCTCGTACTTCTGGTTGGCGAGAGCCACAAGCGGCACGAGAAAGAGCATCCGGCCCCGGCCGGCAAGGTAGTTCTTCATCCCGGCCATCTCGCCGATGAAGGTCTTGCCGCTTGCCGTAGCCGCGACCACGAGGAGGTCTTTTCCAAACAGCAGGCCCGCCTCCACCGCAAGCTGCTGGGCCGGCATGAGTGATTCCACCCTGCATGCAGTGACAAAGGCATGCGGGAGCGGCAGCTCGGTGATTTTCGCGGTGGTAAGAACCGGGTGAGCCTCGATCCGGTCGAAAAGCGCCGCCTTCATCGAGACCTTCTCCGGCTGGACGAGCGCGATCACGCGGTCGAGGTTGCGGGTCGCTACCAGCAGCTCCTCGAAGTGCTTCAGCGTCTCCCGCCCCATGTGCCCGATCGGGGCGATCTCGCGCCGGAGCTCCCGGCGGGCGCAGTCCAGGCAGATCTTCTCGTTTTTACCGAAGATCACGAAGTTGTCATCATTGATCGGGGTGTACCTGTCATCGAGCAGGCAGATCCGGCAGGCATTGACGGTGCCGGCCCGGATCTGGAAGGCGTGCAGGAACTCCTCGAAGACCGGGTCGGGGCGGACCATCCGGACGTCCGCCTCGCGGAGCTGGGCAACAAGGTCCTTCGTGGGTGTTGCCCGGTACTCCCTACGCGACCCCCAGCGGAGCCGGTACCGGACGGGCCGTGGCCCCTTGGGGGTCTCGGTCATGTCGCAGATACCGACACCCATTACGTGCCCATCGTCGTAATAGAGGAGCTTGTAACTGCCTTTTGTCGGCTGGACGAGGATCTTCATGGGGAGATCAGGTCCACGATGCTGTACGAGAGGCCGACACCCTCGAGCCTTTTTAAGAAATCCGTGAACTCTTCGTCAACGATCACGATCACGCAGTCAATCCCGTGGAAGGCCGCTTCGATGACCCCTTCCCGGGCCCCGAAGAAGAGATCGGGCTTGTGGCCGGCAGCCCGGAGGGCGATGTATGCCTCAAGGCCCACGGCCGCCACCATGCCGGCCGGCCTGGCGAGATCCCTGAGCCGGTCCAGGTGCACCCGGCGCGAGCCCCCGTGCTGGACCCGGGGTACCTTGCAGATCGTGATCGCACCCTCGTGGTGCTCGATGATCCCGTTGAGCCGGGCCACTCCCACGTCCTCGTCCTTTTTCGCATCTGCCACAACCAATCCCATGGCGGGCTGCGGCTTTTTTGTGGCGTATAAAAAGCCGCCTTTCATGAAGACCCCGACCTCGTCACCGGCGCTGAGGTTCTCGGCCGCAATTGCCGTCCAGATCGAGACCTGCTGGATGATGTCGCGCCGGATGTGGCGGGCATAGGCCTCCAGTGACTCGGCGTTTGCAAGCACCCACTCGATACCGGCCTTCGTAACCTCGTAGTTCCCGCGGCCGCTCGCCGAGACCATGCCCTCCTCGGTCAGTTCGCGGATATACTCTGAGATCGCCTGCGGTGTCACACCGAGCTTGGTGGCGATCTCCTGCTGGCGTACCGCCGGCTGGTGCTCGGCGATCTCCACCAGAATCTGTAATCGTGAGACTTCGCGCTTGCTGCGCAGGATGGAATAAAGAGGATCCTTAGCGTCCGGTGTCAAGGAGCACCAGTCCCTGTCCCTTCACGTCCAGGTGAGGTATCCTTTTCGCGAGGCCCCGGATGAAGACCGGGCTCACGCCGAATTTGCGCGAGAGATCGGAGATGGAGGTGTTGCCGTTCCCGAGTTCGGCCTCGATCCGGCCAACCACATCACGGAGGTTCTCATCGTTCGAGAGCGAGATGTAGAGGATATCGGAGAGGTCCTGCAGATTGCACTGGAAGTTTGCCCGGAACTTGTTGTAGGTTCCCCGGAACTCCTTTACCGGTTTCTCGCCGGGCTTGGGCATCCGCCACTGCTCCTCGACAAGGTTACCTTTCTTTAAGATCTGGAGGCAGACCGCGACCGATTCGTCGTTCACCTGTGCCTGGATCTCAGCCTCGGTCATCCATGACTTGCTCAGTAGATCGTACACCTTCTTGAACGCAGGACTGTTGAAGGTCATGAGAAGGGGGACCAGTTCGACAGGATCGTTGACAATTCGGATGTGTCCCGGCACAGTGAAAACCCTATACATATATGGCCGTGTAATTCAATAAATTTTTGCGGCTTTTCCATGCAGACAAAGGGCAAAATACTGGTTCGCGGCATCGTCCAGGGTGTCGGGTTCCGCCCTTTTGTCTATGCCCGGGCAGTTGAGCTCGGGATTTCCGGCCGGGTCAAGAACCTCGGAAGCGAGGTGGAGATCTATGCCCGGGGAGAACATTTTCCCGAGTTCCTCGCAGCAGTCTCCCGGGGCCCGCGATTGTCCCGGATCGATTCGGTCGAGGTGTTTGATACCGATGCAGCAATCCCCGACGGGTTTGTGATCGAGAGCAGCGGGAGCGGCTCCTTCTCCGGCATGATCCCCCCGGACATTGCGATCTGCGACGACTGCATAGCCGACATCTTCACTCCCGGGGGGCGGTACGAGGGATACTGGGCCACCTCCTGTGTCAATTGCGGGCCCCGGTACAGCATCATCCGGGCAATCCCCTATGACCGGGAGCGGACATCCATGGATGAGTTCCCCATGTGTCCTGCCTGCGCCGGGGAATACGGCGACCCGTATTCCCGGCGCCACCATGCGCAGACGATCGCCTGCCATGCCTGCGGCCCGGCCCTCCGGCTCCTGGACCGGGCAGGGTCAAAAATCCCGTGCGCGGACCCGGTCCGGGAGGCTGCAGCACTCCTTGATGCCGGGAAGATCCTCGCGATCCGGGGCGTGGGGGGCTTCCACCTGGCCTGTACAGAGGAGTCCTCCGGTGAACTCAAAAAGCGCCTCGGCCGCGTCGAACAGCCTTTTGCCGTGATGACGCGGCCGGGCTATACCGGAACAATAGCCTATGTCTCACCGGCCGAGCGCGGGCTGCTCGAGAGCCCGGTCCACCCGATCGTGGTGCTCGAGAAACGCGATCATGCCGCGCATTCCTCTATCAGCAACCTGCACACCATCGGCTGCATGCTGCCCTACACCGGGCTCCATCACCTCCTCTTTGCACACCTGACCCACCCGCTCCTGATCATGACGAGCGCGAACATGCCCGGCTACCCGATGATCACGGACACGGACATTGCACTCGCAAAACTCGCAAAGGATGCCGATTATTTCCTTGTCCACGACCGCACCATCGAGAACCGGGTGGACGATTCGGTGATGCGTGACGGGCTGATCCTCAGGCTCTCCCGGGGGATCGCCCCGAAACGGACGGCAATTGACCTCGGGACCCGCTGCATCCTCGGGGTCGGTCCCGAGCTGAACGCGAACGCCACGATCTACAAGGGCGGGTTTGCCATCACTTCTCCCCACGTGGGCAATGTGCGGAACCCGGCAACACTCGCCTATCTCCAGGAGACCGTGGCAAAACTCCAGCGGTTGCTGGGGGCCGAGTACGAACTGGTGGCCCACGACCTCCACCCGCAGTTCCTCTCCACCCGGTTTGCCCGGGAGATTGCCGAAGAGCGGGGGATCGGGCTTGTCCCGGTCCAGCACCACCGGGCACATATCGCCGCCACCACCACCGAACCCTGTATCGGGATCGCGATCGACGGCGTGGGCTACGGGGACGACGGCACGGTCTGGGGCGGCGAGGTCTTTTGCGGGCAGGTACCGGATCTTGCCCGGGTTGCCCACCTCGAACCGGTGGCGATGCCGGGCGGCGACCTTGCCACCCGGTTCCCGGAGCGGATGTTGTACGGTATCCTGCCCGACGATGCGGTCCTCGGCCTCCTCCGCGGCCGGGGCTGGTCGGAGGTGGAGATCGGGGTGATGAAAAAACAGGTCGCAACCGGTTTTAACGTTACGATGACGAGCAGCACCGGGCGGGTGCTCGATGCAGCGGCAGCGCTTCTTGGGATCTGCCGGGAGCGCACCTATGACGGGGAACCGGCCATGAAACTCGAGGCCGCCGCTGCCGGCGGGACCGCCGAGGCATGGGAGCTGGTCTTTACCCGGCTGGGCGGGTGCGAGTGCCTCTCTACCCGGGCGATCCTCAGTACAGCCCTTGACCGGTTCTCCGCTAACCGGGCATCGGTCCGGGATATCGCGGCATCTGTCCAGTATAACCTTGCCCGGGGGATCGCGGCGCTCGCCATCCATGCAGCCGGGAATGAGGGCATTTCCCGGGTTGCTCTGAGCGGGGGCGTGATCGCCAACCGTGCCATCCGGGAGACCATTCGTGCGGAGGTCACCGGCGCCGGTCTCTCCCTTCTCATCAACGAGGCCTACCCGCCGGGCGACGGTTGCGTCTCCTTTGGCCAGTGTGTCTGGGCGGGGATGCTTGAACGGCAGCAGAAATAGATGCCGGCAACGCGAAAAATCCCAAAACAAGCATTTTTCTTAACAGAAGTATAAAGATGAGATCAACGTTCGATGTATCCGCTGGACATCATTCAGGAACAGGAAAAAAGGATCCAGAGCCTGGAAAAGGAGCTCACCGAGCTCCGGCAGGGACTTGCGGCCGTACACGACTATTTTCTCCAGATAAAGGCCCAGGCCGATGCACAGAGCATCTCTGCGGAGATCAATCTCGGGATTGTCCGGCCGCAAAAAGACGATGATGCTGAGTTCGAGGGGATCTGGGACTTCCACGAAAAAATGCTCGTGAGTGATCCCAAGGGCACGATCCCGCTTGACATCATGTACGACACCTATGCCCAGTTCTGCCGGAAGAGCAACAAGAAGCCGGTAGACAAGGACGCCTTCGAGTACCTCCTTCCGCAGATGGAGAATCCGCGGCCGGTGGTCTTCCGGGGAAAATGGCAGGGATGCCGGTTCCGGTAACCGCGCCTGCCGGGCGGGCATGAATCATGGTACATGTCCGCATCACCGCTGATTCAGGTATCCCGCTCGTGGGATCGCTCTATTTTGGGGTCATTGACCGGGGCACAAGCCTCCTCCAGGTACGCCCGAGCTGCGGATGCAACCTCAACTGTCCCTTCTGCTCGGTGGATGCCGGTCCGGCCTCGACCACGAGGGCCGCAAGTTACGAAGTCGAGCTGGAGTACCTCCTCTCTGCCGTGGAGGAGATCGCCCCGTTCAAGGGTACAAATGTCGAGTGCCACATTGACTCCCCGGGCGAACCGCTGATGTATGCCCGGCTCCCGGAGCTCGTGGCGGCGCTCAAGGCAATTGAAGCTGTCTCAGTCGTCTCCCTCCAGACCAACGGGACACTCCTTGACGAGAAGAAGATCGAATCACTCGCCGCGGCCGGTCTTGACCGGGTGAACCTCTCGCTCCATGCTCTCGATCCTGCGCTTGCCCGGGAGCTTGCCGGGGTGGAGTGGTACGATATCGAAAAGGTAACGGATGCAGCCCGGGCGGTGGCGGTGAGCTCTATGGATCTCCTCATCGCTCCGGTGTACATGTCGGGAATCAATGATGCCGAGATCCCGAAACTGATCGCCTTTGCCCGGGAGTGCGGGGCGGGAAAGAGATTCCCGCCGCTCGGGATCCAGAAGTTTGAACGGTACAAGTACGGCCGGACGCCCAAAGGCGTGAAAGTCCAGAGCTGGTGGCAGTTCTTCAACCGGAGCATTAAGGAATGGGAGAAAGAGTCGGGTCTGCACCTCCGGCTCAATCCCGAACGGGACTTTGGAACCGTCCGGCGCCCCTCGCTCCCGCAGGTCTTCAAAAAAGGCGAGAAGGCGACCGTCGAGATCAAGGCGCCCGGCTGGATCCATGGTGAGCAGCTGGGCATTGCCCGGAACCGGGTGGTCTCGGTCTTTGGCTGCGACAAAACACTGGGGCAGGTCCGGGTGAAGATCGTAGCCACGAAGAACAACATCTACGTGGGCGTGCCGGTATAAGGTACGGGAGCCTCCGCTCGATGGTGAGGCGGATGCAAAGAATCGATCGGAAAACAGCTTGCCTGCGGGGATGCAGGAGAAAGAAAAAGGATTAGCCGAACAGGGCACCGAGCCCTGCCATGCCGCTCTCTTCTTCTGCCTTCTTGTCCTCTTCCTTGTGCTCTTCCTTGGCCGGTGCTGCGGCTGCGTGGCCTGCTGCGGGTGCGGCTGCAACGGCGACCGGTGCTGCGGCTGCCTTGCTGATAGCCTCCTCAATGTTCACGCCGTCGAGGGCTGCAATAAGCGCCTTGATGCGGGACTCGTCTGCTGCTACACCTGCGGCGGTCAGGACTGCCTTGACGCCGTGCTCATCGACCTTCTTGCCTGCCTTGTGCAGGAGAAGTGCTGCATAGATATATTCCATCTCTAATTCACCTCAAATACTGTTTATTTTACCAGGCTCTTGATTGCCTGGCTTTCTCTCTGGGCTTTACCAATAATCGCATCGATAACGTCCTTTTCGTAGACGTCTGCCTCGATCGCAAGGCCGCGTGCATCCCTGACGGCCTTCGTCAGGATCGCTGCCATGGTCTCCTTCGTCGGGATCGCCGCATTCACCGACAGGTTGAATGCCTGCTGACCCGCGAGCTGGAGCTGGGCGAGGAGTTTCTCCTCATCCACCGCGAGCACGGACGGCTCGTAGATGGTGCCATCGTGGAAGGCTACCTGGAGGGCGAGCCCCACGTCCATGGGCTTGATGTCGAGCTTGACGAGCACTTCGGCGAGCTTTGCCGAGATGACTGCGCCCTTCTTGACAACGGTCTTGGTCTCCCTGATCTTGACCTTGCCGCCTTCGATGGCTGCGGGAATGCCGGCCTGCTGGAGTTCACCGACAATCGGACCGGGCTTGAAACTGGTTGGGCCCTTCTCGATGACGATGTCCTCGGGAGCGGTCTCACCCGCTTTTGCGGCCATCTTGGTCTTGGTCTTTTCGAGCTGCTTGTAGAGCTTGAACGGGTTGTCGTTGGAGAAGATCACCGCGGAGTGACCCGAGATGAACTTCGTGAGTCCCTTTGTGTCCCCGCCGATCTCGGCAAACGCGTGCTCGATTAAGGTGTTCCTCGTGACCTTGATGACTGCCTTGCCCCGGAGGTTGCGCCGGATCTGCTGCACCTGCTGGGCGGGGATGCCGTACATGTCGACAAGCCCGATCAGGGTGAACTCCTTGGCGTGCTTCTTGATATCCGCGACCTCGTCTTTTTTCCACGCGGGCAGGTGGTGCGTGTAGACTGCCATTTAGACCAGCCTCACGGACGGACCCATCGTGGTCTTGACATAGATCGAGCGGACGTTCAGGTGACCCTGTTCGAGGACGGACTCGACACGCTTGACAATCGCGTCGATGTTCTCGGATACCTGCTCCGGTGTCATGGCCGTCGAACCGACCTTGGTGGAGAAGACCGTCTTGTCCTTGGTCCTGATCTTCACCGAGTTCCTTAGGCGCTCGACAATCGGGCGGATATCGGTCTGCCCGGGGATCGGCATCGGCATCCTGCCCCTCGGACCGAGCCGGGGACCCAGGAAACGACCGACCTGCGGCATGACCGCGGTCTCGGCAAGGAAGTACTTGTAGGTACTCGCGACCCTGCGTGCTTCACGCGGGGCGCCTCCGAGCCGTTCTACCTCTTCAGGGCCGATAATCAGATCAACCTTGGCTTCCTTTGCCTGCGTGACGATATCGCCTTTCCCGATAACACAGATACCGGTCTTTTCTCCGGTCCCGTTCGGGAGCAGTATCGTCTCGTCGATACGATTTTTCGGCTGCGCCATATCGATATTCTTGAGATTGATGGTAATATCGATGCTTTCGGAGAACTTCCGCTTTGGCGCCTTTTCAATCGCCGTTTTTACGGCTTCCAGAATTTTGGCCCTTTCTACCATCAGATTCCTCCATAGTTTGCGACCGAACCCTTCGATCTCCTATGGTGTTTTCCTGACCTATTTCAGAAGGACGCTGTCATACTTGCCAGCAGCGATGTCGGCGAGCACTTCTTTTGCGCGCTTGCCGTCAACGTTGACTCCCATGCTCACGCACGTGCCCACGACTTCCTTGGTGGCAGTCTTGAGCTCGTAGGAGAGCATGCCTTCGAGTTTCATCTTGGCAATCCTGACAGCGGCCTCGAATGGCAGGTTTCCTGCCACTTTGGCGTTGGGCTCTGCGGAACCTTTCTCGATACCGGCCTCTTTCTTGATGAGAGCCGTCGTCGGGGGGATACCCACCGTGACCGTGAACTGCTTTTTGTCGTTGACTTCGACCTTGACCGGGACCTGCATTCCGTTGAATGACGCGGTCTTGGTGTTGATCTCATCGACGACTGCCTTCACGTTGATACCGAGTGGTCCGAGCGCGGGTCCTAATGGCGGACCTGCGGTTGCCTTCCCGCCGGGTACTAAAACCTCGACCACTTCTGCCATAGTTTTGCACCATGCCGTCCCGCCTATGTACGGGCACTCAGCTTGGGTCTGTTACATTTGACGTGAAGGGAAATAAAGGTGATCGTCTGGTGGAGATGGGATAATTTATACCAGCGAGGTCCCGATGAGGCGGCCGGGCGACCCCCGCAGGGGGTGGGCAAACTCGTTATCTTTCGTAACCAGATTCCGAGATTAACAATCTTCCCGGCTCAGCACTTTTGGATAACGTGACCCACCTCACGCCCGTCCTGCATCCCGGTCCCACAATCTCACTCAATTTTCTCTCTTAAAATGAATGCCACGACCGGCCAGAATCCGTGCAAAAACACAGGACCCCTGATGGGGGTCACACGATCCATTTCTGTACAGGGCAGCTGCAGACGCTTCAAAAATAATACATTTTTATGACGTGAATAATCCGGATATGCCCTGACGCAGCAGATCACTTTGTACCAATGTGACCCCCTTTACAGGTTGTGAACCGGATGGGCCGGGTAACGTTTACTTTTTTGACCCGGGACAAGTGGATCCGCGGGGATTCCGGGCCGCATATTCACCGGCCAGCATCCCGTAATAGCAGGTCGAGCGCCAGTGATCACGCAGCCAGACGTTCTCGCGGAGCGTACCCTCGTACACGAGGCCACCCTTCTCCAGGCAGTGGGCCGAGGCCATGTTGAGCTCGTCGCACTTCCCGTATAACCGGTGGAGGCCGAGCGGCCCGAACCCGAACTCGAGCAGCGCCCGGAGAATTTCCGAGGCATAGCCGTTCTGCCAGTACTCCGGCCGCAGGATGCACCCGACCTCGGCAGTGGTCGGCTGCATAGGGTCGATCTCCAGAAGAACGAAACCGGCGAAATCCCCGGTTCCCGGGATCCGGGCCGCAAGGATGTACCTCTGACGATCCGGCCGGGCCGCCTCTGTGATCGCGTGGCGCACGAACCCCTCAACCTGCTCCTCGTTCTCGAGCCAGATCCAGACAAACTTCATGACCGCATGATCGCGGGCCATGCGCCGGACAGGATCGAGATCACGCTCGGTCATGTCCTCTAAGATCAGCCGTTTCGTGGAAAGAGAGAAAACCATTACAATGCTCCGTGAAAAAGATCGGCGAACAGGTTCACCAGCCGTTCCTGATCTCTGTATACCGGTGATCGTTTCAGCCGGCATCGTATAACAATGGCGGTGAGTGAAAAATATCCGGCAGCTCTTTTCACCCTTCAGCCGGGGACTCCCCGGCCCGCTGCCCGCCAGCCGGTTCAGATGAGGGATAAAGCTCGGCCATGGTCCGGGGCCGGTGGTCCTCGAAAACCTGATCGGCGCACCACTTGGCCCCAAAGGCAAGGAAACCCGTGAGGATCGGGATCGTATCGTTCCCCTTTTCCGTAAGCTCCCATTCCACCACCCGGGGGCTCTCTTTGATGACCCGGGCCCGGAGAAAGCCCGCCTCTTCGAGTTCCTGCAGCCGCAGCGTAAGCACCCGGGGCGTAAGGCCGGGAAGGGAGCGGCGGATCTGGTTGAACCGGGTGATCTTCCGCAGCGCAATGTCGCGGAGGATAAGGAGTGTCCACTTCTTTCCCAGAACGCCAACCGCCGCGTGAATCGGGCAGGTCACGAACGGGACGGCCGGGCCTCCCGTCCGGCATACCGTGGGCAAAAGATGGTTCCGGTGCATGGTATACATTTGGTTCCTGCCATCTTAAAGTGATATTATTAGTATACTGGATCTGAGACACCGCGGATGAGTACGCGGGGGAAGGGGAATGACTACCGGAATATCCGCCACGGAGACAGTGTACAGGGACGAAGGCGCGACTGCCCTTCCCGGGCAGGCACCGGGCACCGATGCGGAGGAATTCCGCCGGGTCGCGACCAGGATCGCCACCGCACAGACCAGAGGGGAACTCGGGGCGATCCTTGCAGAGGAGATCGGCCGGTACACGCTTGCGGACCTCCAGGTGATCGGCGGGAGGCTGTACGCGGAGATGGTCCGGCTGCCCCGCCCGTACCGCGACCAGGTCCACCCGTATATCACCGAACAGATCCTGGGCGCGTACCACCGCCTCCTCCTCATGCACCGCGCTGGCACCTTTGCGTCCCTGACCGGGCCCATCGCCGACCGGGAGACATTTGCAAAGTTCTGCACCATGATCCCGGACGGGTGCTTCCGCTGGGACGAGGCAGCAGAGCGGACACCGTTTCCCTACACACCGCGTCACCGGTTCTTTTACTACCTGGTCTCGGCATTCACGATCTTCTTGCTCGACCGCCCGGGCCACCCGGTGGGAATGCCCTTCCCGGGGGGCTATAAGGTAGAAGAGCGCAATGGCACGTTTTACTGCCTCATCCGGGACCATGAAAAAGAGGTCCCCTTCTCGATCTGTAACTTCTGCCCTGCCTGCCAGACCCCGGGCGTGTAAGACCCGGTCACTCACAAAAAGAGGATTAAAAGATGACACCGCACCATCAGGACAAAACGGACAGAAACGATCCTGCTTTATGGATCGAAACCGCCATCCGGGAATTCTGCGAGACTTCCCCGGAAAACGACATGCATTATCCCGAGCGCGAACCCCTCGCCGACGAGCCGTTGGTCGGGTTCTCCTCCGCAGCTGACCCGCTCTACGAGCATCTCAAACAGGATATCGGCGCCCCGTGCATGACCCCGCTCGAACTCTTCCGGGCAGCATTCCCGGACACCGATGCGGATGCCGGCGATCTTACGGTCATCAGCTGGATCCTGCCCCAGACCACGCTCACCAAGGACGAGAACGGCAAAGAGACGCAGTACCCGTCGGAACGCTGGGCACGGGCCAAACACTACGGGGGCATATTCACCATCGCCCTCATGAAGTATCTCACCGGTGTGCTGGCCGATCGGGGCATCCCGGCCGTGGCCCCGGCCCTTTCCCCGGAGTGGACGCTCGGTGTCTCGGAAAAATACGGCATTGCCTCGTCCTGGTCAGAACGTCACGCAGCGTATGTCTCGGGCCTCGGGACGTTTGGCCTCTGCGATGGCCTTATCACACGAAAGGGCAAGGCCATGCGGTGCGGATCACTTGTCGCCCGCATCACGATCCCCCCAACCCCGCGGCCCTATACGGATCACCGCGCCTGGTGCCTCTATTATGCCAAAGGCACCTGTAAGCTCTGCATCAAGCGGTGCCCGGCGGGGGCGATCTCCGAACAGGGGCACGACAAGAACCGCTGCCGGGAGTACTGTTTCGGTGTTGCCCAGGATTATGTCCACGAGCAGTACCATATCGACAATTACGGGTGCGGGCTCTGCCAGGCCGGTGTCCCCTGCGAATCGAAAAATCCCGTACGACCCAAGAAAGGGGACAGGGCCCCGGCGTAAGCGCCGGTACTGCAGCCCGCGGGGACCGGCATGTACGCTTCCGAACTGCTCTCCCGGATCCGCTGCGATCTGGATACGATCCCGGAGTACATCGCCCGGATCGAGCGGGAGCGTCAGGCCGTACGGGAAGATCCGCCCGGGACGTTCACCCTTCTTGGGGACTACAATTACGCCACGTACACCGAGATCCGGGGCCGTTGCGCCGTTGATCCGGATTTTGCCATTGATCCCGGGGCTGTAAAGGAATGCGAAGACGTGCTGGACCGGTACCTTGAGCGGTATGCCCCCGGGAACGAGAACCTGAAACACTACGTTACCGCTCTCTCGCTCTACCTGGCCTTTATCGAGCAGAGACCGCTCCATCCGCCCGGCGTACCGTTCTCTGATGATATCCGGATCGTGAAGAGAGGGGACGGTTACTATTGCACCGGGAAGAGACGGTACCGGGACGATCCCGCCGCGCTCTGCCGCTTCTGTATCTGTAAACCGGTTTCCCGGTAATTTTCCCCGCCGGGCTGGTCTGACTGGTGCTTATCTGATCATCCCAGATGAAAGGGATTGACGGAGAACCAGGTTTACCTTTGCGGTACATCTCCCGCAAACAAAAAGATACCCTCATATGATCCCGCCCGGTAACAATTGTACAGGAAACCTTACATGGACATCATTGAGGCTGATCATCTCAGCAAGTCCTTTGATTCTTTTTCGGCTGTTGACGATGTCAGTATCTCCGTTAAAGAAGGGGAGATCTATGGTTTTCTGGGCCCGAACGGCGCCGGGAAGACCACCACCATCCGGATGCTGACCGGGGTCCTGACTCCGGATACCGGCGCTGCCCGTATCTGCGGGATTGATATCGGCAGGCACCCGCTCGAGGCCAAGCTCAAAATGGGGATCATTCCCGAGAACGGCACGGTCTATTCCGACCTCACCGCCGAACAGAACATCCTCTGGACGGCAAAGTTCTACGGCATGGACCGCACCTCCCGCAAAAAAAGGGCAGAGGATATCCTCGCCTATCTGGGACTTACCGAACGCAAGGATGATATTGTCCGCACCTTCTCCAAAGGGATGCGGCAGCGGATCAGTATCGCGTGCGCCATTGTCCCCTCGCCGCCGGTGCTCTTCCTAGACGAACCCACGGGCGGCCTGGACGTGTTCAGCCGCCGGCTCGTGCTCGATACAATCCGCCGGATGAACAACGAGGGAAGCACGGTCTTTCTGACCACGCACAACATCGAGGAAGCAAACGAGCTCTGCACGGTTATCAGCGTCATCAACAAGGGAAAGATCGTGGCAACGGGCAGCCCGGAGCGGCTTAAAAAGACGTTTGATACCGCAAAATACGTGGAGGTCGCGTTCGAGCAGCCGGTGAGAAGGGAGCTGCTCGAAGCGGGGGGAGCCTTCCGGGTGGAGCCCCACGGCGACAAGTGGCGGCTGTACACGGATGACGCTGATCCTGCCGTCAAATACCTCGCCGCTCTTGCCGAACGGGAACACCTCAAGATCATCTCGGTTGCGACCTCAAGCCCGACGCTCGAAGAGGCATTTGTCCAGCTCACCAGAGGTGCGTGATGGATCCCCGGCTCTTTGTACGGAGCGTCCTCCTTGTGGCCGAAAAAAACATGCGGATCTACTATTACAAGGGAGCGGTCGTGATCTTTGGTCTCCTCTTTCCCTTCCTCATGTTCCTGACCTTCTTTATCGGGCGCAACCTCGACCTCGTCCTCTTCTTCCCGGCGTTCCTGGGCATGATGCTCTTCTTCTCCTCCTCCTCAACCGGCCCGCTGATAACGCCGTGGGAGAAGCGGGAAAAGACCTACGAGCGCCTCCTCTCCCTGCCGGTGACACTGGAGAGCATCATCCTGGGCGACATCCTTGCCGGGGCGCTCTTTGGGATCGTGATCACCACGATTGTCTGGAGTGCGGGAACCCTCCTCCTCCACCTGCCTCTTGCCCATCCCCTGCTCCTCGCGGTTACGCTCGTCCTTGGCGGGTTTACCTTCGCAGCGCTCGGCACTCTCCTCTCATCCCCGGCCATGAGCAACCCCTCCAACGTGATGATGGTCTCCAACCTCATCCGCCTGCCCCTGATCTTTGTCTCGGGCATCTTCATCCCGCTCGCCCAGCTCGGGAGCTGGAGATGGACAAACGAGCTCTCCCCGCTCACCTACCTGGTCGACTTGTTCAACGGGGCGATCACCAACACCGGGGTCTACTCCCCGATCATGGATATTGCCGTCCTTGGGGTCGTCATCGTGGCATTCGTTATAGCGGCAAAACTGATCCAGCAGTACAACCTTTCAAAAGGGATTTAGGAGAGAGGGCCGGGTTAAACCCCCTTTTACCTCGGGGCGCATTCGTGTATTCTCCGGTGCGGCCGGAACCCGGTCGGGAGAGAGGATGAGGACCCGCGGGAGTGTCAGGTAATATCCACGGGCACTTCCTCAACAGGTTCCGGTCCTTCATCCGTATTCCCGCGCCCTGCCTGGTTCTCGTAGACAAAACGCGAGCCGGTCATGGAGGCAAGAACCGCCGCGATCACCGAGAGCAGGGCCCCGATGTAGAATGAGAGCCTCAGCGAGGGCATGAACGCATTCGCGAGCGTTGTCGGGAACCACGTGGTGCCAGTCAGGACCGCGACCGTTGCCGGGCTGATGGCGGCAACGGTTGCCTGGGGGAGGGCGGCAAGGATCGTGTGGACCGGGTTGTAACCGAGGAAAGCGGCAAAGAGGGCGCCGGTCGGCGGGATCGCGCTCATGGGAACGATCAGTTCCGGGGCTCCTGCAGTGGTCAGCGATGAGGCCAGTTCCGGCGGGAAGAGGTGGGTGAGGCTCACGATCACGATGGTAAAGAAGAGTGCCATCGAGACCACCATCCCGCTGTTCTGGAGCATCGACCGCATGCCCGAGGCCACGCCCCGGTCTTCGGGGGGAACCGAGTTCATGATGGACGCGATGTTGGGCGACCCGAACATGCCGTTTCCTATCCCCATGATGAGGAGAGCCACGGCAAAGACGGTATAGTCGAAGTCATAGGGCAGTGAGGCGAGGATGACAAACGAGAGAGCAATCAGGAGCAGGCCGGATGTGGCAAACCACCGGGCACCGTACTTGTCCGAGAGCCATCCGGAGAGCGGGCCCATGATCACGAAACCTGCCGTGAGCGGCAGCATGAAGATTCCGGCCCAAAAGGGGGTCGACTCATAGCTGTAGCCGTGAAGGGGGAGCCAGATGCCCTGCAGCATCAGGATCAGGATAAAAAACATGCCACCCCGGGCAAGGGCGCTCAGGAAGCCGGCGGCGTTCGCAAGCGAGAAGACCCGGATCTTAAAGAGGTTGAGCCGGAACATCGGGTCCTCGACCCTGCTCTCGATGATCGGGAACGCGGCTAACAGGAGGAGACCGGCGGCAATCGCCGCAATGACCCACGGGTTGCCCCAGCCCATCGGGTCGTTCCCGTAGGGAAGGAGCGCGTAGGTGATGCCGATGAGGAAGATCGTGAGCCCCGCGACGAAGGTGATGTTGCCCCAGATATCGATCTTCCGGGCCTTTTTGGGAAGCGGGGTCTCCCGGAGCTTGAGGTAGGCCCAGATTGTGCCCAGAACGCCGACCGGCACGCTCACCAAAAAGACGTACCGCCAGTTGTAGAACGCCAGGACACCGCCAAGGATCAGCCCCACGAACTGCCCCGACAGAAAGGAGATTGTGTTGAGTCCCAGCGCCTTGCCCCGCTCATCGGGAGGAAACGCGTCAGTCAGAATCGCTGCGCTGTTGGAGAAGGTAAACGAGGCGCCCACGCCCTGGACAAGACGGAAGATGATAATCTCAAGGGCGCCTGCGTTCCCCTTGTCCGGTGTAAGGAAGAGCAGGATGGACCCGAGGGTAAAGATCGCAAAGCCGAGATTGTAGAGCTTCACCCGCCCGTACATGTCCGAGAGCCGGCCGCAGGAGAGGAGAAGGGTGGCAGTAACGAGACTGTAGCCCATCAGCACCCAGATGAGGTACTGGAACGAGGTGAGCGGGTCGATATTGATCCCGTTGAAGATCGCAGGCAGCGAGATGAGCGTGATGCTCCCGTTCACGGAGACCATGAACATCTCGATGGTCGTGATCGAAAGGACGATCCACTTGTAGTCGATCCCCTTTTTTACGGCCCCGGCCTCCTGTGTCTGGGTGGTTTCCATGCGCTCTCCTCTCCCGGTCCTCTGTACAGGTGCCGGGAGATGTAAAATACAGTTTACAGGGTTGATCGTGGGGGGCTATAATGATTATAGTTCCCGCATAGGATGCAGAAATCTGCCGTGAGAGGAAACCTTGAAACCCCTCACGGTTAATCACTCCACAGAGGTGGGATGCATGAAATACGCTGATATCGACAGGATTTACCAGACCCTGCCCCTCGAAACAATTCCCTGGTACAGCGAGACTCCTCCCGATGCGCTGGTACAGCTGGTGCAGGAAGGCATTGTCCGGCCCTGCAGGGCCGTTGACCTGGGGTGCGGTGCCGGCAGCTATGCGATCTATCTTGCCGGTCTTGGGTTTGATGTCACGGGTGTGGACAGCTCCCCTGCCGCGATCCGGATCGCACAGGAGCATGCCAAAAAACAGGGGGTCCGGTGCAGATTTATTGTCGCAGATCTGCTCGGCGACCTGCATGAGGTGACCAGTACCTTTGACTTCGCCTATGACTGGGAACTCCTGCACCACATATTCCCGGAAGACCGGGAGACGTATATCAGGAATGTCCATAAAATCACCAGGCCGGGCGCCTTGTACTTCTCGGTCTGCTTCGATGAGAGCGACCCCCAGTTCGGCGGAACCGGCAAATACCGCACCACCCGGATCGGGACGACTCTCTATTTCTCTTCGGAGACCGAGATCCGGGACCTCACCTCCCCGTATTTTGACATCCGGGAGCTCAGGACCGTGGATATCCGGAGTAAATTCGGCCCCCACCGGGCCGTATACCTGCTGGCTATCCGCCGCTGAAATTAAAAAGGTCTCGTGAAATCATTGAGCCTCTTATTATGGCGCTCTTGGGGGCTCCGGCAATTCCTGCCTCCGCCCCCGCCACTGGGGCATCCCCCGGTTGCGATGATGCTGTATTATCTGTACAAAAATTTCCGAAGTCCACATGAATACCGGTAACAGGGGGTCATCGCACGCGTCCCCGCCCCCTGTGGGGGCAGGGCTGACGCAAAGGGGGGCTGCATATCCGGAAAAAGAAAAATCCCCCCGGCCCTACTTAACCAGATGGCGGGGGAAGGCGACCTGCGGCCGGCGGGTAATGAACGAAGCATCGAGATTTTCCACCATCCGGGCGGCCATCCCCGCGGGGATCCCGAGCGCCATCATCTCCGGCGGGAGGGAATGGTTCTGCGTGGGGTCCTGCGGGCCCATGAATGCCGTGTTTTTCGGGGTGTTTTCAGCGAGACCCGCCGGGAAGGTAATAAAAGTAGAGCAGGCAGAGCCCCACGGGACAATGACCGGCGAGAACGGGTCGTCCCGGTCGAAATGGATCAGGGCCGCCATGTTCCGGATCTGCTCGCCATTCCCGAAGATGCAGAGGGAGAGAACGTCGGGCATGGAGTCGGGGAGGGCATCGCATGCCTGCACGACAAGATACTTCCCCGGCGGGTGGATCGGCCCGGCAGCCACCGAGCAGCGGTCAACCAGCTCGGGACTTGCCTTCAAAAATTCCGCTGCCCCGCCGCGGACATCCTTCCTCCCGGTCGAGACGAAATATTTGATATCTGCCGGTACCGGGATGTATCCTGTGTGGAAGAGCCCGCCCATGCAGCAGCCTTCGGTTGCCCCATCACCGATATAGATCGCCGAGAGCTCACGCCCGGCCGCCATCCGGTACAGGGAGACCGCAAAACACCGGTTGATCCCTGCCATCGGGGGAATACCTGCAGGCAAAACATCCGTCCCGTACACGGCAAGGGGGCGCGTCTGGAGCCGGAATGCCGAGGTAAGTTTCGATCCGATCTCGCGGAAATCCGCTTGTTTCATGATATCACTCCTTTCTTCTCCTTTACCAGACCCTTCCAGATCGGGCCGTCGAAAACACCGTCCCGGGCCTCCTCCTCCATCTCACGGTAGAGCGAGTACGGCACCGCGAACGTGAACATGTTTTCCGGTATGGTCTTTCCCACGTTTTCCCGGGCTGCAAGGTCGGTGTACCCGAGCACGGCCCGGGGACACTCCTTTTTCGCCTCGTCGTACACGAAGGCCCCGATCTGCTGGCAGGCGGCCATAGGCGGGACCCGCACGGGATCCGTTCCCTCGCGGACAGCGCCCACGAGGGTAACAAGGCCGGTTACCTGGAGGGGATCGGCAAGGAACACCACGACCACCGGCCGTTCGCCGGGTTTTACTTTGCTTAAGGGAGTAAAGATCACGTACTTCTCGGCGATATCCGTGATCGGGAGGTCTGCGGTCATGAACCGCTTTGCCTTCTCTGTATCCCTGTGGAGGCGCTCGCCGTGGATGAACTTCTCGCGCTCCCGTTCAGGGATGTGCTGCAGGGTGGCGCAGTAGGCCTCCGGGTTTTTGCTGCTCTCCGCTCCTTTCACAAAGAAGGCGGACATAAAGTCCACTCCGGCGCCGCCGAAGGCATCGTAGTACCCGTTCCCGAAGCCGAGACCGGCCCGGGCACCGGGACAGCCATAGCTCTCCCGGTCGAATACGGCGGTCTTCCCTTTCATTGCCACTTGGGCAAAAAAGGGCATGATGCAGGCATGGCCGTGGGGCTTTATCTGGAGCGCCCCTTCGGGCTTTGTGTTGCTCCAGAGGATGGCCACGGGTTCGTGGGCAAGCCCGAGTTTTTCCGCGGTGAGGCTCTTCATGGCCGCTTCTCCCGGCTCACTTCATCCAGCCCATCTGTTCGTACCACTCGTATTCGTGTGCGAACCGGTCCTTGTTGAACTTGACCAGCTGGCAGAAGTACTCCCGCTTCTGCCGATGGATCTCGTCCTGTTCGGGATAGGTGATCTCGCCCCGGATAGCCTGTGCAAGCGTCTTTCCGAGCGTATGGGCGTCCCCTTCCGCTCTCCCGAGAGCCGAGGGATCACGGCCGATCGCCACGCCCACGCCGCCAACGGTGGATGCCCCGAGCGTGGAGAGTGCCTTGTTCATGTACCCCATCACCTCGTTCTCACCGGCACCGCCGGCGGTACAGACCGAGCACCCGAACTTGCCGGTAAACATCTGGCAGTGGATTGCGTCCGCCATCCGGTCAAAGAGCGCCTTCATGGGGGCCGGCACGCAATCGATGTAGTTGGGAGCCCCAAGAACGATCCCGTCAGCGTTCATCATCCGGTCAAAGAGGTCGGAGAAATCGTCCAGAAGCGTGCACTCGCCGGTGGCGTAGCAGGTCCCGCAGGCCGTGCAGTACTCGATGCGCAGCGTGTAGAGATCGATCAGTTCTGTTTCCGCTCCTTCTTCCTTGGCCCCTTCAAGAACTGCGTTTGTGAGCCGGAGGGTGTTGCTCTCCTTTCCGCGGGGGCTTGCGTTTATTCCAATGACTTTCATGGTTATCTGCTCCTGCAAAGAGGGGAATCAGAGGAGGACGCTAATAAACATATTGGCTTGCACCTGATGGACTCCGGTTTTAACAACGGGCCGGAGCAGGAAAAAGAGAGAGCCGACCGGGACCTACTGCCCGGCTGCGGTTGTCATCATGGCCATGGTCTGGTTACCATGGTGGAAACTCCCGGCCGGGAAGCCGAAGGCCGCCCGGAGCTGGTCCGGGGTCACACCGAGCTGGTTCGCTGCATCGGTGAAGTTGACCCGCTGCCCGTTGGTGGGCGTGAGGGCGTTTTTAAGGTCCTGCTCGGGAACACCGAGCTGGGCTGCAGCCGAGCTCATCAGGGTCTCGTTCGTTAAAAAGCCCTGCCCGGAGAACTGGTGACCCCCGTAACTCGCGTTGCCGGCATACGTACCGGCTGGCGTGACCTGCTGGTTGTCTGTGGCTGCAGGGGCGCTGCTGCCGGATTCCTGCGTGCATCCTGCCACGAGAACCCCGGCGAGCACCAGGGATACGGCAAGGAGCATGATAACGGATATCGTGATTGGCTTCATGGGTGGATATCTCCACAAAGGCACCCGGAGGGTGCCGTTGTAATGTATAGATTACATTTTGTAATATAAAATTGATGCGGTAACAACATCTTTCCCGGAACCAGAAGGGCCGGGGGAGCAACCGGAGGGAGATGGATACCGGTACATCTGTGGAAGGTGCAAGGAGATCGGGTATGAAAAAAGATTAGCGGTCGCTGACCTTGTCAACGACACGGACATTGTCGCCGCGGACCGTGATCGGGATGGGGACCACGCTCTCGTACAGTTCCACCGTGATCTCTTCCTTGGCGGAATCGACACGCTTGACCACGGCCTTCTCACCCTTGAACGGCCCTGCGATCAGCTCGACGATGGTGCCCTCATCGATACCGGAGACCACCGGCTTGGGGATCAGGAAGTGTCCGACCTCGGCAAGGGTGGTCTGGCCCTTGGCCACTGCACGGGCATGGGCGATCATCTCCACGAGCTGTTCGATCCGGTTGCGCTGCTCCGGGGTCTCCACCAGGACATACCCCTGGAGTTCGTTGGGGACTATGATCGAGGTGACCTTGATGTCGGTCGCCTTCGTCTCGATCGCCTTGAGGATATTGTCGGCAACGGTCCGTTCCTGCTTGGAGGTCGTCTTGATGGCAAAGATGCGGTTATTGAAGACCTCGGGGGCGGCAGGTGCCGCTGGCGCCGGCGATACGGGGGTAGGTTCTGCTGTCATGGCCATCAGGATCTAGAATCCCAGCAGTTTCTTGTGTTCGAAGAACAGGTAGATGATGAATCCAATCAGCCCGATGAGGAGGACCCCGGCCGCCGCTACGGTCGCGATCTTGGAGAACTCCTCCCGGGTGGGTGTGCGCGCGAGTTTCAGGACCCGGATGTACTTGCGGAATAACTCCTCGTGCACATCGACTTTGATATCTGGTTTCGATATTTCCATAACTACTCACTTGAGAAAATCAATCTCGTACTGTTTCTGTACTTTGGGGGTAAGCTTCTCATTGCGACCATATATTTGTGGCGACCGTACGCCCGTGACCACCAGGAGCGTCCGCATCTTGTTGGACATCGTCGGGTCGATCTGCGCACCCCAGATGATCCGGGCATTCTGGTCAACGCGCGAATAGACTTCCTGCACTACACCCTCGGCTTCCGCCATGGTCATGTCCGGGCCGCCGACCACGTTCACGAGCGCTGCGGTGGCGCCGGAGATATCCACGTCAAGGAGCGGTGAGCGGATCGCTTTCTTCACCGAATCTGCCGCTTTGTCCTCGCTGTCGCTCTCACCCATGCCAATCATGGCAACGCCGCCGCGCTCCATGACCGTGCGCACATCGGCAAAGTCGAGGTTCACGAGGCCTGGCATCGTTATCAGTTCCGTGATGCCCTTGACCGCCCGCATGAGCACCTCATCCGAGACCTTGAATGCTGCAGAGAGAGGGAGCTTGGGAACAACCTCGAGCAGGCGATCGTTGGGGACCACGATCACCGTATCCGCCACATCCCGGAGGCGTTCGAGGCCGGCCTCCGCGTTCTCCATCCGGATCGCACCCTCGGAGGCAAAAGGCAGGGTGACAACCGCGATGGTGAGCGCACCTTCTTCCCGGGCGGCTTTCGCCACCACGGGGGCGGAGCCCGTGCCGGTACCGCCACCGAGGCCGACCGTGATAAAGACCATGTCGCAACCGGAGACGATCGCCTTGATGTCCTGCTCGTTCTCGAGCGCCGCTTCCTCACCGATCTGCGGGATGGAGCCGGCGCCGAGGCCACGGGTCCGCTGGCGGCCGATCAGGACACGCTGGTCGGCATGGGTACGGATCAGGTGCTGGGCATCCGTGTTGATGGCCACGAGCTTTGCGCCATGGATACCCTCTTCCATCATGCGGGTGACGGTGTTGGATCCGCTGCCTCCGCAGCCGATCACGGTGATCTCCGTCTTGAGTTCGCTTAAGATCTGGTCCAGATCCTCGTTATTCTGCGAGGACGCTGCAGTCTCGTCTCTCGCTTTGGTAAGTGCCTCTTCAACAATAGACCTCATGAGTAGTTCTCCAGTCCCGGGATGTGGATTCTGGTCTCGGTAATGACGGATACCCGGTCGGGTGTAATCACCTGGCCCTCATACTCCACTGCCTGCCCTGCGGCAAGCTGGCGGTAGGCGGGCCCGGCCGGCACACCCAGTTCGCGCGCTTTTACGGGGTCGAACCGGACCCTTCTGATGACCAGGTAATCGTTTTCCGTCGCTGTGCTTTCCTTATTACGTAAGATTTTCACGCACAATGTATTTAAAGCATTTATTATTTCCGAAGAATTTTTACTTAATACCACGAATCGGGGGAGCAGCCGGTTGTCCTGCGTTGCAAGGTGGGCGACCGGCAGCAGGGAGAGACCAGCGACCAGCTCAGCCTCCCCGGTCTTTGCCGCTTCCGCCACGAGCACCGGATCGAGGGAAACGAGGGTGAGCGGACCGGTACCGGCAAGGGCATGGATATAGCAGCGGGTACCAGGTGCCACGGTCCCGGCCAGGTCCCGTATGGCACGGTAGGTCTCCCAGGGAAGCCGGCCAAGGGAGGCAAGCTCGCTCTCCGAGAGGCGCGGTATCCCAAGACTGTCGATGATGCCGGTAAGGCGTTCAAGGTCGCCCCGGTCCAGGGATTTTTTATCGATATACGCGGCCACCGCCCCGCACTGCCGGATCATCTGCTGCACCATCTCCCGGTCAATGTCCGCAACCTGGCGCCGGGAGCTCGCGATGTGGCCGAATGCCCCCCGGGTTGAAAGTGCGATCTCCGTCTCCCGCACCGCGTAGTGCGTCCCCCCAAACCCCACGAGGGGGACAGCATCGGGAAGGGGAACGGCATCCAGCACCGCCTCCGCGACAGCCCGCCCGGCTGCCGGGTCAGCCCACTCCCGCTCGGTGCTCCCGATCTCGACAAAGAACGAAGGGTGGGAGAGCCCGGTCGGGCCGTGGTGGGTGACCTCGTACGAGATCCGGTAGCCTTCGGGACAGTGCCGGGCAAGCGCCCGCAGGGTTGCCTGCATCATGGCAGGCGCTGATGGCGCAAGCACCCGGGAGATCCCGCCCAGCTGCGCCTCGCCAAAATTCCCGGTGGCGTGGACGGTGAGGACCGGCACCGGGTTGACACTCGAGTGCCGCGAAAGGAAGATCACGAGATCACAGTCGATGGCTGCGTCGACACCCTCCGCGTGGATAAGCCGGCCACCAACCTCGAAAAAATCGTAGATCCTACCGTTTTTCCGGCCCGGATCTTCGGCAAGGCACTGTTCGATATGGTGCCTGATGGTACAACCCGCCCGGTCCTCGCGGGAGTTGATCAGCGCAACCTTCATGATCATACCGTAGGCTGTATCTCACAAAAAGCCTCTCGCTCTCTGCCTGGACCGTTCCGGGAAATACTATTGAGGCATGAGCGACCACCCCTCAGGTACATGGACGAAAAGACGATCGAAACGGCATTTGCACACGAGAAGATCGTGAAAGTGATCCCCTGCGAGCAGGCATTTGCAGTTGCCGAAAAATACGGCATAAAAAAGGATGAACTCAGCGCATACTGTAACACGCATGGGATCAAGATCCGGGCCTGCCAGCTGGGCTGTTTCAAATAATACCCTGCCCGTTTTTCCCGCACGGGATGGGGCACCGTCAGGTAAAATCTCCCCGTCTGAATACATAAATTAAATAATTTATTTAATATGGACAACCAGTATCTGGATACATACCGGGGGAATTTTCATGGCACAGACTATCTCCCTTCTCTGCATCGATGACGAACCCCTGTTCCTGGACGCCTTCAAGGCCCGGCTCGAACAGGAAAAAGACCTGGCGATCACGACGACCATGTCCGCCGCCGACGCACTGGACCTGCTTAACCGCCAGTATTTCGATGTGATCGTCTCCGACTACTCGATGCCCGATATGGACGGGCTTGTCCTCCTTAAGGAGATCCGGGCGCGGGGCGGGCAGTCGATCTTTGTCATGGCCACGGCAAAGAGGCTGGCCCATATCGCACGCGATGCCCTCAATTCGGGGGCTGATTACTACCTCCAGAAAGGTGCCGATATGGCAGGCGAAGTCGCACGCCTGGTCGATTTTATCCGGGTCCGGGTCCCGCAGAAGAACGCCGAGTACGAGCTGATCGCCTGGGCCCGGTTCTACAACTCAATTGTGGACAGCGGTGCAGATCTCGTGGCGAGGATCAAAGCGGACGGATCTTTCACCTTTGGTAACGAGCGCTGTGTCCACCTGTACAAGAAGCCCTACCGCCAGCTGGTCAAAGAGAACTATTTTGCCTTTATTCCCGACAGCGAGCGCGGCGAGATCCTTTCCCGCCTCCAGGCACTCACCCCGGAGAAGCCGGACTGCCTCCTCCAGCACCGGGTTATTGCCGGAGACGGGAGGAGTGTCCTCCTCGAATGGGCATACCATGGCTTCTTTTCCCCTGCCGGCGCGATCCAGGAGTACCAGGTAGGCGGCAGGGATACCTCGGGCCTGATACGGATTGGCGCCGGAGCCCCGACTGCTGCAGAAGAAGCGGGTGCAGCCGCAACAGACGGGGAGCACGTCAGCGCACCCGCGGAAAAGGCTGAGGAATGGAGCGACCTGATGGCTACCCTCCAGTCGCTCGATGCTCCGGTCTTTGCAATCGACACAAAAGGCGTAATCATTGCCTGGAGCGCAAAGCTCGCCCAGCTGACCGGCGTACCCGCGGCCGAGATGATCGGCAAGGGCGGCCAGGAGTACGCGGTTCCCTTCTATGGCAAGCCGGGACCCATGCTGATAGACAACGTGATCCGGGCACCTGGAAGCAGGACGGACCGGATTATCCCCCCGGCCCAAAAGGTGGGGGATACCTATATCGGCGAAAAGGAGCACGTGGCAATCCGGGGCAGGCCCATGATCCTGCAGGCCAAGTGCTCGCCGCTCCAGGACGCAACCGGCCAGGTGATCGCAGCAATCGAGGCGATCACGGTGAGCGAGGAAGAGGCGCAGGCCCCCGGCGGTGCCAGGACAGAAGAATATCTCGGGGGAATCTCGAGCCTGACCCTGAAGACGGCAACCGAGGGAGTAAGCGGTGCGATCGCCGGTGCAATCGGGTCTGCTATGGGCGGGTTCGGGATCTATGCCACCTCCCGCAGGCTCTTTATTATCCGGAACCCGGACCTTGATGTCAGCGGGCCGCAGGGAGGAGTCCAGTTCGGCACGTTCATCATGGACGAACTCTTCGGGACATCTTCCGATACCAGCCAGAAAACTCTCGGCGAGCTCGAAAGCCTCCGGGTCTTCGAGGCTGATAGGGAAGACCTGGCAAAGATCGTCCTGAAAAAGCCGGTCCTCCTCTCGGGGTACCTCGATATCCGGAAAACGGACGGGACAAGCTTCCGTATGTATATCGATCACAAGAAAGCGTATACCTATATCGAAAACCTGCTGAAGATGTTTGCCCCGGACATTCTCAGCTTCGAATAACCCGAAAAATCCTTTTTTTAGTGAGGGTAAAAGTCACATGCCGGCTTTCCTTGTTGACCCTGCCGGTTGATCACAGCCGGGGCTCGGCCATCTTCCCTAGTGCCTGCCGCGGCCCTTTGCGCCCAATAACGGACCCCTTGAACCGCCATACGCACAGGTTTGCCCGGAAGGGGGGATATCATGGACCGGCACGCAACCGGCCTCCGGCATCTCGTACGCGCCGGTTACCCGGCCGCAGAAAGCAGCACGGAGGGGGAATGCCTCCGATATGCCGGCCTTCGGGAAAAATGTCGTTTTATGTCACCAGCACGTACGTGAACAGGTAAAATCCGATGAGCGGGAGGAAGAGGAGAAGATAGAGCGGGCGGTTCCATCTCCACACCGCAAGCCCGTCCATCGTTTCGATGGGGATCAGGCTGTACACTGCAGTGACCAGGTTAATGCTGAAGCCGATCCCACCGGCAACCGCAAAGACCCCGCCCCACGTGATCAGGTACAGGAACAGGAACATCAGGGCAAGGCTTACCAGGGGGCCGGCAACACTCTCCACACCCGCTTCCCGGGTTTCCTCCTCATCTTCCTCCCTCTTCACCAGATTCCGGTACGACTGGGCAAAGGCATTCCCGTACAGCCACGCGGTCACAAACATGATCACAGTCCCCAGGCCCCAGAACCGGGTATCTGCATCATGGCCGTGCCGGGTTGCAAAATAGCGGTGGGCCATATCGTGGAGTACAACGGAGAGAGCACCAACGGCGATATAGATCAGGACCATCTGCAGCGTGAGCGCGGCCCTGTCCGCGAGGAGGAACGCGAGCGCGATCATGATCACCGCCGCTTCAATAACCAGCACTTCCGTTGCTGAAAAGCCAAGGAAATGCTGCTCTGTCCTGCGGGCCTCGAGCCTCCGGAGCTCTATCTCCTTGTCATTCAGTTTCTCCACCGCGTGGCCACCTGCAAGATCTGCAAAGAATTTTGCCACTTTCGGGACAAACTGGGCGAGGGCACTGATGTTTGCAATAACAAACTGGATCAGGACAATCGCAAGGCTCGTGAGCATCGCGGCCACTGCCATGAACTGCTGGGGGATGAGCCCCGCGGTCGGCAGGTTCTTTTCCGTTGTACCGCGTGCCTCCCGGATCAGATCCACAAATCCCTTGGGTTGCTCCCCGGAAATGCCGGTCTGGTTGGCCGGGACCACCGGGGGCGGCGGACTCACCCGGAGGAGGTCCGGACGGCTGACTGAGGCCTCCCCATAGGGATTCCAGACATGCAGGTGCACCGTATAATTGCCGGGAGCAGAGTACACGTGCACCGGGTTTTCCCCGGAGGACGAACTGCCGTCACCGAAATCCCATGACCAGTTAGTGGGCACGTTCGTTGACGTATCGGCAAAGGATATGGCCAGTGGCGCAGTTCCGCCGGATACGTTGGTGGTGAAGTCCGGTACCGGGGGATCACCCACGCCAATATATGCCACCCGGGTCAGGGTGTCCGAGCCATACTGGTTGGTGACGGTCAGCCGGACGGTATATTCCCCAAGGGAAAGGTAGGTGTGCGAAGGATTCTCCATGGTGGACGTTGAGCCGTCACCGAAGTCCCAGAGATAGGTACGGGGCGTCCCCCCGTACGAAGTGTCGGCAAAACTGACGGTGAACGGTGCACTGCCGTAGCGTGTGCTGGTAAAAAAATTCGCGGTAACGGTATTAGTGACCGTGATGTATCCCTGGCCGGAGACCGGGCCCACACAACCGAGGATAACAAGGACCGCGAGCAGAAAGAGGATACGTTTTGTCATCAGGCACTGACCTCCCCAGAGTGGATCAACCACATCTTTATTTTTTGGATCTTATGTTTTCTGCGGTATGTATGGGCCGCTCACAGTACAGCAGTTCTGACAGGATGAAAAAGAGGGGATTCAGAGGAGCGGGATGTTTTCAGTTTTAAACCGCTCAACCACCTGTACGTTCAGGTAGTCCCGGATCACATCGTCATACATGAAACCCCGGGCATACACGGTAACGATAAAGGTCATGGCGGATTTTTCCACTTTCTGCAGGTAGATGGTGGGGGCTGGATCTGATTCAAGCATATCGCTGCGGGCCTGCACTGCGTCTGCGGTTACCATTCCCAAGACCTTTTTCACCCTCGCGATCTCCACGGACGCCGGTACCGTTATCGGGATCTGGATCCGTACCTGGGGATTTGGCTGTGAGTAGTTATGGACGACACTTGTGACGATCTTCGTGTTGGGGATGGTGACAATGTCCTTGTCAAGGGTAAGGATGCGGGTGCTCCGGGGCCCGATTTTGATGACATCGCCAACCACATCGTTGATCAGGACGCGTTCCCCTACCTGGAAGGGCTGGTCGGTGATGATCACGGCCCCCCCGAAAAAATTGGAGAATATATCCTGGGCCGCAAGCGCGATGGCAATACCCGCGATGCCGGCACCGGCAAGCAGCGGGGTAATATTGACATTGAAGAGCGAGAGGATGTACATCAGCCCGATGAACCAGATCAGATATCTTCCGATCTTCTGGAGGATCTCGATGATCCGGTCGTCAAGCTCAGACTCTGTCTTCTGTGCCAGCGTCATCCCGTAGGTCTGGAGGAGATCGTTTGCGAAGGTTGCAGTCACCCATGTACCAATCAGGATATAGAGGGAGATCAATAACCTCGGATCTGCAAGCCACGAGTCCTGGGGGAAGAGTGCGATTGCCTGCTGCAGTGCCAGGATGAACGGGATAAAGAACCCGAGGAGGGTAACCGGGGAGGCAAGGGAATGGACGATGAGGTCGTCAAATTTTGTCTCGGTCAGCTCGACTTTCCTTTTGAGGAAGGCAAAAAAGAAATGAATGGCTGTTGCGGCTATGACACCTGCGGCCAGGTAAGCAACAATGAGTGTATACACGTTGTCCATGGATCCTCCGTACTAAGGTTCACACGCGGGATATTTTCAGGTTTTCTTTTGAGATCACGATAATTACTTTGTGCCATAATGCCAACACTGGTATACATACCGGCGTTCATCCGGAGACCAGTAGAGGGATTTTGTGAAGGAAGTCACCGCGAACTTTTCTGCAAAGGATATTGAGCGCAGAGTCCAGGACTCCTGGCGCACCAACGGGACCTACCGGGCGGTAAAGGATCTCCGTGGTGCCGGCAAGGCCTTCTTCTTTGTGGACGGGCCGCCGTATACTACCGGCCAGATCCACCTGGGAACCGCGTGGAACAAGATCATCAAGGACGCGCTCCTCCGGTTCCACCGGATGAACGGCAGGAACGTGATCGATCGCGCGGGCTACGATATGCACGGCCTCCCTATCGAGGTCAAGGTCGAACAGGCACTCGGGTTTGCCTCAAAAAAGGATATCGAGACGTTCGGGATCGAACAGTTCATCGGGAAGTGCCGGGAGTTCGCGGTAAAGAACAAGAAACTGATGGATGCCCAGTTCGAAAACCTCGGGGTCTGGCTGGATTTCCCGGGCGCGTACCAGACGATCACCCCGGGATACGTCGAAGCGGCATGGTGGACGCTTGCCCGGGCCCAGGAGAAAGGGATGCTGGAACGCGGGCACCGGGTCGTGAACTGGTGCCCCCGGTGCGAGACGGCGATCGCGGACGCCGAGGTCGAGTACTGGGACGAGACTGACCCCTCTGTTTTCGTGAAGTTCCCCCTGAAAGAAAAAGAGAACGAGTACCTCGTGATCTGGACAACGACCCCGTGGACGCTCCCGGCAAACGTTGCGGTGGCGGTCTCGCGGGACTTTGCGTACGCAAAGGTCCGGGCCGAAAAAGACGGGCACACTGAAACCCTCTGGATGGCTGAACCGCTGGTAAAATCGGTGCTCAAGAAAGGGCGGTACCAGAAATACGATGTGCTGGAGACAAAAAAAGGCGCAGAGATGGTGGGCTGGGAGTACGACTCCCCGCTCCGGGACTGTGTGCCACTCCAGCGTGAGATTGCCCACCGTGTCGTGGAGGCGGACTTCGTGGCGCTGGAGAACACCGGTATGGTGCATATCGCACCCGGCCATGGCTGGGACGACTATGTGCTCGGGACAAAGGAGAAACTCGCAATTGTCTGCCCGGTAGACGGGGCAGGAAAGTTCCGGCCCGAGGCCGGGGCATTTGCCGGAAAGGTGGTCCGGGACTCCAATGGCGAGGTGCTGGAGGCCCTGGGCAGCCACCTGCTCGCCACCGAAAAAATTGTCCACCGGTACGGCCACTGCTGGCGCTGCAAGACCCCGATCATCTTCCGGGCTACCTCGCAGTGGTTCCTGAAGGCATCGGAGATCCGCGACCTCATGCTCTCTGAGGTGGAGAAGGTCACGTGGTATCCCGAGTGGGCGGGCAGCGCCCGGTTCTACGACTGGATCAAGGAGGCCCGCGACTGGTGCATCTCCCGGCAGCGTTACTGGGGTATCCCGATCCCGGTCTGGGTCTGCGAAAAGTGCGACACGTACCGGGTCATTGGTACGATCGCCGATCTCGAAAAGGCGAGTGGCGTGGCGGTGCCCGATCCCCACCGCCCGTTCGTGGACAAGGTGACAATCCCGTGCACCTGTGGCGGTACGATGCACCGGGTCGGGGACATTTTTGATGTCTGGTTCGATTCCGCGGTTGCCTCGTGGGCAACGCTGGGGTTCCCGAAAGAGACCGCAGAGTTTGAAAAACTCTGGCCGGCTGACTTCATCACCGAGGGCCAGGACCAGACACGGGGCTGGTTCTACTCACAGCTGGGCGCGAGCACTATCGCATTTGGGAAGGCGCCGTACAAGAGCGTCTGCATGCACGGCTTTGCCCTTGATGCCGAGGGAAAGAAGATGTCAAAGAGCCTCGGGAACGTGGTGACGCCCGAGGAAGTGATCGCAAAAGTGGGCGTGGACGTGCTCCGGTTCTACGTGCTCTCCTCCTCGGCCCCGTGGGATGACCTTAAGTTCAACTGGGACGGGGTGGCGACCGTCAACCGTGCGATAAACATCCTCTGGAACGTGTACCGGTTCCCAATCCCGTACATGGTCCTTGACCAGTACGAACCGCAGTCACCGGAGGGAGTCTGGGACGGGGCGTTTGTTGCTGCCCGGCTCCGCGAGCTCCCGGACGAGGATCGCTGGATCATCTCCCGGATCAACTCGGTTGCCGGCATCGTGGATACAGCCACAAAGGAGTGCCAGCTCCACCGGGCAACCCGGGAACTGCAGAACTTCATCCTCGAGGACCTCTCGCGCTGGTACGTCCAGCTCGTGCGGCCCCGGATGTGGCTCGAGGGCGAGTCGCAGGAGAAACTCTTCGCCTACGAGACTATCTACTACGTGATGCGCCGGCTCATGGGCCTCATGGCACCCTTCTGCCCCCATATTACCGAGGAGATCTATGGCAATATCCGGTGCAGAAACGATCCGGCAAGCGTGCACATGCTCGACTGGCAGGCCTGTGATGACCGGCTGGTGAACGCAGAGCTGGAGCACGCGATGGAGCTTGTGCGCTCGTTTGACGATGCGGTGCAGAACGCCCGTCAGGCAGGAAAGAGGAAACTGCGCTGGCCGGTGGACGAGGTCGTTGTCGTCACGGAGAAAACCGGGGTAAAGGACGCCCTTGCCCGGCTCAATGATGTCTGTAAGGACCGGGCCAATGCCCGCAAAGTCACGGTCGTGATGGGCCGGTGGGACCGGATCGGCTGGCACGCGGAGCCGGTGATGAAGGCGCTCGGGAAAGGGTTTGGCAAGAACTCCTTTACGGTAAAGGGCTTGATCGAAGCCGCGGACGGGAACGCCATCAGGGTCGCAGTCGAGGGCGGGCGGACTTTTACCCTCACGAGCGGCACCGCGACGTTTGAAATCGGGGCCGACCACGTCACGTTCACCGAGAAACTCCCGGCGGATATCTTCTCGGCCCCCATGGAAGACGCGACCGTGTATGTGGACGTGGCGCTCACGCCCGATCTCGAGGCCGAAGGCTATGCCCGCGAGGTGATCCGCCGGATCCAGGAGATGCGCCGGCAGCTCGATCTCGCGGTCGAGGACTTTATTGCAGCCGACGTGGCTATTGCCGATGAGCGCATCTGCGGGCTCCTTTCCACCGGCTGGAAGGCAGGGATCGCAGATGAGGTCCGGGCAAAGGACCTGTCCCTCCGGCGGGATGGCGAGGGTAGCACGCCCGTGCACCAGCTGGCAAAGGACTGGGATGTCGAGGGTGTTGCAATGACGATCGGCATCTCGAAAGCGGCGTGAAAATACCGTCAATTTTTTTATTCGTGAGATTGCCGGACGCCAGTTGCTGCTCCGGAGTGCGTTTGCCTGCGGGGACCGGGCATTTCCCGCAATCCGTTTGCCTGCTCTTTGCGGTACACAGGATACCGTTACTTTGTTGTCACGGTCGTGACAAAACGCCAGTACCCCACCGGGATCCGGAGCTCGAAACGGGCACCTGTCCCGTATATGCCGTTTTCTTCAATGGTTATGCCGGTAATGGCGAGAATCTCTGCAGTCAGGAATAATCCCATGCCCGTATTCTTTCCGACGCCCCGTTCGAAGATCTCGCGTTTGAATGCGGGTTCAACGCCCACACCGTCGTCTTCAAAAACGAGAGAGAGTTCCTTATCGGAAACAACTGAATATACTGATATGGAGGTAATTTTCTCGCCGTATCTCACTGCATTATCGATAAGGTTATAAAATACTTTTTCGAGGAGGGGATCTGCATAGATCTCGATATTCTCAAACTCGTAGTGAAACGTGATCCCGGAATGTGCAAAGTTTTGGGCCGTCCGGGTGATCAGGTCATGGACATCCTGCCATTGCGGCAGGTGGACACCGACTTCCTGGTACTCCCGTGTGAAAGAGATCTGGCGCTGGATGACAAGAGTCAGATCCCGGATATCGTTGAGCAGCTCCACCCCTTCCTGAGGGAGGCCTCTGGATTTCAGCATGTCAATACTCCCGAGCAGCCCGGTAATGGCGTTGATGATGTCATGACGGGTAATCTGGTTCATCAGGTTCAGTTTCTTATTGGCAATTTCAATGGCATCTTCGGCTTTCTTTCGTTCGGAGATATCACGGAGGATACCGTAAATCCCGACCGGTTTTCCTGATTCGTCCAGCCGGAGCGAGCTTTTCTCCTCGAACCAGTGGGAGGTGCCCCATTTGTCGACGAGCCGGAACCGGGAATTAAACTGGGCTCCGTTTTTAATTTCCCGGGAAAAATTGCTCTCTATCTCTGCAACATCTGCCGGGTGGATGAACACGCGGAACGGTTTCCCCACCACGTCTTCCTCAAGGAAACCGTATTGGTTGATCTGCGGTGAGGCATAGGTAATAATCCCGTTCATATCCGTAGAGTAGAGTATGTCGGGTGTATTTTCTGTGAGAGCCCGGTATTTTTCCTCGCTCTCCCGGAGCGCCTCTTCGAGTTTCACCCGTTCGGTAACATCGATCACGCTGCCACGGAACCCGGCTGCGGAACCGTTACGGAATATGGCCGAGGTATAAATGATGGCGCTCATGATAGTCCCGTCAAGCTTTTTTAAGTGGTAAATTTCGCCGGAAGACTTTGCACCGGATAAGATGTAAGCCAGTCCCTTGTGCATGCGTTCGATTTCCTCAGGGACAAGGTAATCGCGGACCCCCGTCCCCCTCCGGATTCTTTCCGGGGTGATACCGAATACCTCCTGGCCGGCGCGGTTAACATAGGAAAGAGATCCCTGCAGGTCCATCTCAAAAATCGTCTGGGGGAGGAGTTCGGCAAGGTCACGGAACCGCTCCTCGCTATGAACCAGGCCCTCATGGAATTTTTCGATGGTCTCAAGCATATGGTTCATCTCCCCGGCCAGATCGGAAAACTCGTCGGTACCTCCAATACGTATCCGCCGCGAGAGATTGGTCTCCCGGTCAATATCATGCACTTGGCGGCTCAACGCATGGACCCGGGAGAGGACGAGGCGGTTGAGGAGGAGGAGCATCACAATGCCAAAAAGGAGCCCGGCCCCGAGGACGATGAGAACGTACTGGAGAGTTGTTGATAATCCCTGCTGGTAAATATCCCGGGGTTCCTGGATCTCGAGAGCCATGACACCCCTCCTGTTTACATCCCTGATGAGCGCGTATCCCGCAATCTCACTGCTGTTTAAGGGGGTGACAACGAAACCGCTCTGGTTCTCACCCGGTGAGAGGGACATGAGGAACTCCCGGGGAAATGCGGGGGAGTCGGACGGGATAAAAGAAAGGTCCGGCTTTGTCAGTTTGGCAAGCTCGGCCACCTCTGCTGAGCCAAGGTACCTCCCCATAATGACCACTCCCGTAGGGGTCCCGGAAAAATCTGAATGGATAATGGGGCGGGATGCAACGATAAAGGGTTTTTTGTCCAGTATCAGGACACCTGTCGTTGTCGCCATAGGATCGGTCATGTTAAGCAGGGGATTCGATGGTGTCAGCTCTGTGCCAAGGCTTTCCGGGACGGGAATCATGGTATTGTTACTGAGGTCATAGAGGCCGGCGTAGACAATGTCGCCGCTCGTGTTGGTCATGACGATAAGGTTGACCCTCAGGTTGGTGTAGGCTGCCGGCAGAAGGTTCGTGGAGACGTAATCGGGTTTTTCCCCGTTGACAAAGGCATACGTGTCGTCCCAGGGCGCCCAGTCGGAAACGATCGAGGTTAGGGAGATATATTCGTCATTGAGCCTGTTTACGGCCTGGTTGACATCCTGCACCACGTACCGCTGTTCCAGGGCATTATAACTGGCCATCGAGACAAATGAGACAAAAATACTGATTATGGCAAGGAGGACAATGAAAAGGATCACGATGATAAGGCTTGTCTTTTCCTGGAGTTTCATGGATATCGGCGGATATGTTCCCGATTACGGCTGATCTGATAAATATCATTCTATATGATCGCCAGTCCCCGGCACTCTATAAAATCCCCTGGCGGGTCCGGAACAGGAGCGGTCATCAGACCTTCCGGTTCTCGTGGTGAGGTTCCGTCTAGTGGTGCAGGTATCAGGAAAAGAGGGATTTAAACGCGGGACAATGACGAAAAATTTTCTCATTCCCCGGAGATCAGTGCCCTCAGGAATGCCTGCCCTTCCGGGGTTGAAAAGAGCGGGAGCTCACGGTCTTCCGTAACCCTGCTCCGGGAGACGGTCACATGCTCCTTTGTCACCGGGTTGAACCCCTCTTTCTCCACCTCTTTTTTGCAGACCAGGATTCCCCGGCGCTGCCAGGCCGGGGTTTTTGCAAGATTCACCCCGCGTTTGTGCATCATCTCGTGGAGCTCCTGCGCCGGCATCCCTTTGAGCCGGGCCGCTGCATCGGCAGCATCCATTCCTTCCGTGATCAGGGCCTGCTGGCAGTAGGCATTGAGGTGGTTGCGCCACGCTTCGTCCTGCCGGCCGGTCATGTACGCGATCGCGGTCTCCGGGGTTGCCTGGACGATCCGTGAGTCGAAGGCAAGCGGTTCGTCCGCGTCGAGGGCGATGGTCAGGGCGCTTGCCGCATACGAGGCAGCCACCGAATCGATCTTCTCCACCCGGCCCGAGAAGGGGAGCATAGTGAAGTACAGGCTGATCTCGTCCGAGAAGGTATAGGCAAAGACCGGTGCAAGGCCGCTCTCGGCCACAAGCACCCGGCAGGCTGCCACCATCGCTGCAGAAAAGCGGTCGTCAAACGGCCGGGCAAACCCGTACTTCTTTGTCAGCCCGTGGAACGCCCGGCCATCGAGCCGGACAAAGACCGGGGGGATCGTAGCAAGATTAGCAAAGATCTCGAAGTTATCCATGGAACACCCCTTATGATTGCGGGAGAGAAAACAAAACGGCGGGGGTTCCCGCACCGCCCGGAGAAATTCACCGGAATAAAAAAAATCCGACTTATTCTTCCTCGAGTGTCCCGGATCCGGCAAAGGCGCCCGGCAGGTGGCGGATGAGCACGATATCGTCGATGGCGCTGATGATCCGGTACGGGATCTTGAGCCCCTTGTAGTTCTTGAGCTCGAAGAGCTGGTCGTTGACCTTACCCACGACGAGCGCTTCGATCTTCTTTGAGTCCACGTCAATGACTACATCGTCGACCTCGCCGATGTACATGCCCTTGTCCGTGTAGATCGCAAGCCCGAATAAGTCCGTAATCTGGGTTTCCATCGTTATCAGATGAAAGTATATACCATATGGGTTAAAAAGATAATCCATACTTTATGGATGGATCTCTTCGGATCGGGCGGCTTTTCGGGATCCCGATCCTGCTCCACTACACCTTCCTGCTCATCATCCCGCTCTTTGCGTTTATCATCGGCAGCCAGATCGATGCTACTGTCGATATGCTCCAGCAGATCTTCGGGATCGCCATCGATAAAAGTCTCATCACTGCAGGGTTCTTGCCTTGGATCCTCGGGACGGTCGTTGCCCTTGGTCTCTTTTTCGGGGTGCTCGTCCACGAGCTCGCCCATTCCCTCGTGGCCCGCTCCAAGGGCATAAAGATGCAGAGCATCACGCTTTTGATGTTCGGCGGTGTTGCCCAGATGGACGAAGGGATACCGGAGCCCCGTACGGAGCTGCCCATGGCGCTCGCCGGGCCGCTCATGAGCCTTATCTTCGGCCTGTTCTGCTGCGGTCTCGTGTACGTCACACCGGAGATGACCCCGGACCCCGCCCTGCAGGGTGTGCTCGTTTTCCTCTTCGGGTACCTGGGCGTCCTCAACGTCATCCTCTTCGCTTTCAACCTGATCCCTGCCTTCCCCATGGACGGCGGCCGGGTGCTCCGGGCTGTGCTCGCCACGCGGATGCCACTCGACCGGGCCACCCGGATCGCGGCCAACGTCGGCAAGGCATTTGCAGTGATCTTCGGGATCATCGGGTTGTATTTCTTCTCGCCGTTCCTGATCCTGATCGCCCTCTTTGTTTATATCGGGGCGAGCCTGGAATCGACCGCTGTCCAGTACAATGTCCTTTTACGGGACGTGACCGTGGGCGAGATGATGAGCAGCCCGGTCATCACGGTGCCCTCAAACATGCCGCTTACCAAAGTGGTGGAGATGATGTATACAAGCAAGCACCTCGGGTTTCCCGTCACCGAGCGCGACACGCTGGTGGGCATGCTGACACTTGCTGACGTGAACCGGACCTCACCTATCGACCGTGAGGCGATGCAGGTAAAAGACGTGATGACCCGTGATGTGATTACCCTCCCGCCCACGGGCTCGGTGATCGATGCCCTCCGCCTTATGTCCACCCGGAACATCGGCCGGATCCCGATCGTGCACGAGGACCGGATCGTCGGGATCGTGACCCGCACCGATATCCTGAAAGTGACCGAGCTCAAAAAAATATGAGAGCTAAAAATCGCATCACCGTTGTTCTTTTTTCTGATCTGTTGAAATCCCGGATGGATGATGGGCGCTCTTGGGGGCTGCCGTGCCCCGCAAGGGGTCCTGAGGCGGGGAGCCATCGCTACATTCTCATGAGTCACTGTTCTGCCGCCAGCATCGCCGACGGAAAATTCCTCAAACCTCCAAAAACCGGTCCAGCGGCGAGCTTCCTGCGATCTTTGTAAATGCCGCCACATCGGCAAACGGCCTCTTTGCCATCACGGCAGCCACCCGTTTCTTTCCCACGCCGGGCATCCAGCGGAGGACGGAGGCCGGCATCGTGTTGACGTTGAGCGGGAGCGGAAGCGCAGTGATCGAACGCATGCCCCAGTCTACGACGACCGTATCAACCACAGTCCGGACAGGGAGATTTGCCGGTATCCCGGCGAGAATCGGGTACGAGCCCGGCTGCCGGCCAAACGAGAGTTCCCCGGAAATTTCTATCCGCACATCACGGAGGATGGTCCCGACCGGGTACACCCGCTGGAGCATGGGGAGATCGATCTTCTGCCGCACAAACTCCTTGAATGCCTTGAACCGCCGCTCGTTCCTGCCGAGGGTATTGTCCGTGTATGCCGGCGTCCCTTCAAAGGGCATCACCTGCCGGATGTTGACGCGCCGGACCACGAGGCCGGCTGCGAGAACCCGGGTGAGGAACTGTTCATTTGCATCGTAGGTCCCCGGTGTCTCCCCCGCAAGCCCGCAGACAAAGTTGAGGCCGGGGAGCAGCTCCGGGATCCCGTCCCGTCGTACCCCCCCGACCTCGTTCGTGATCTCTATTGCCCGGAAGACCTCGTCCGGCTGTGCCTTGAGGTTGTTTGCCGCGATCACTGCGGGGTCAGCGGTCTCCATCCCGAACGCGGCCACGTCCCCGGGCGTATGGTACCGGATGATTGCGGCGAGGGCCTCCCGGCTCTTCTCTTCGTGCCGGGCAATCGTAGCCGGGTTCGTGTTGTCGATGTGGAGGGTTTTGAGATTGGGTGCCGATGTTCGGATCGCGGAGAAGAGCGCCTCAAGGAGATCCGGCCGGGGGGCGGGATACTCTCCTTCCCCCGCTCCATAGGCAAGAATATCGGGCTGCCGGCCCACCCGGAAGTGCAGTGCACCATGGGAAGCAAGCGCCGCAACCTCGGAGGCGACACCGGCTACTGAGCGGTACCGGGGCCGGCCGTAGAACGGCTCAGTGCAAAAGGAGCAGCCGCCGGTCGCCCCATGGGAGCAGCCACGGGCGGTCTCCAGCTCGCACATCACGAACGGGAAGTCCGGGTGTTGTGCGATGATGCCGGCGCCTGCCACACTCCACGGATCTGTCAGCGTATAATCAAAGACCCCGGTCGGATCTCCCCCGGCAAGATACCGGTCAAGCGCCACAGCCGGATCCCCTTGGAGCAGTGCATCAAAACCGGCGATTACCTGCCGGACGGCTTTCTTCCCTCCTTCACCGGCGTACCCGAAACCGATGGGCCCGCCGATCAGTTTTTTTGGCCCACGCAGCTGGTGGCCCACCTGCTGGATCTCGGTAAGCGTGGCGGGTGTGCCTCCGAGATACTTGCCCGGCACCGTGACTCCCGCAATCATGACCAGCAGGCCGGCCCGGTCCATTGCATCGAAGAGTTGCGGGTCGTTCCTGAGCTGGTCGATGGTAATGTACCGGACAAAAAAACCATGAGCGCTGAGGGCCCCTGCAACCGTCCGGATATAGGGCGAGAGGTACGGCGGGACCCCGAGGCATGCAGGTTCGTCCACGTACCCGTCAAGGATAACGGCTGTCGGCTTCCGGGTATCAGAGGTCATGGCCGATCAGGGCAAGCAGTTTCTTTGCCCACTGGAGTTTTCCCCTTTTCACCGGGTCAACGTTTTTGTCATCGAGATCGAAGCCGATAAGCGTGATCGTTTTTGCCCCGAGAGCATCGGCCGCAAAGACCGCCCGGTCCCCATCGGAAAAGCCACCGAAGTTATGGACGTGTTCGAGCGGGGTGCTCTGCGTGGTGGCGACAAGAGGGCCGGGCAGTCTCTTTACCCAGTGCTGCAGGAGCGGGATGTTGTCGCCGTGGGCATGCACCACCACAATGGTCCCCGCCCGGTTCATCTCAATGAGATGATCGGTTGCGCCGTCAAGGTCGGTGAATACTGCATCCGGCCGGATGCCGCGGGCAAAAAGGACATCGGCAGCGGCATCAGCGGCGAAAACCACGCTGCCGGGCGTGATACGGGTGAGATCCCGGGCAAGGCAGGGGGCGTTTCCGCAGACCACCACGTCACGGCCTTGTACCAGCATTGAGAGCGCTAAAAGATCATCGCGGGTACCGACAAGATCGGCAAGCAGCCGGGCAGCCCGCTCGTCGTCCTCCCGGGAGAATCCGAAGTACGCGAGGATCTCGCGGTAATGCGGTTCCCACGCGGAGAACTTCATACCTCACCGGCACCCGGCCGCTGGAGAGGGGCGGGGTACGGTCTCACTCATTTTTCCGGTCCTCGTTCTCCAGGCCCACGAGGTTCTTGAACTTCTGGAGGATCGGCTCGATGGTGATCTCAAGGAGCGCTACCTTGTCGGCCACATTCCCGAAGTAGTGGAGCGGGAGGTTTGCCGCCGCCATGTTCGGGTGGCCTCCGGCGTCCCCCATGTCCCCGAACGCTTCGGCAAGGGCGTTCCCCACGTGGAGCCGGATATCCCGGTTCCGGGCCGAGATCACAATCGACGTGTCCGTGATCCCGTACACCAGCGCCGTGTTTACCCCTTCGAGCGTGATCAGGAGGTCTGCCGCCTGCGGGAGGGCGTCGCGGTTCATCACGTACCCGACGTTGGAGAAGAGATACCCGCTCTGGATCTTCCGGTTCTGGATCGCCTTCCCGATGACGTCAATCGTCTCCTGCGACATGGACGGCGACATGATCTTGTCGAGGAGATCCGCGTCCGTGAGGGGGAGCAGGAAACCGGCATTCCCGAGATCCTGCGGAGTCACGTTCCGCTTGAACTCCTTGGTATCGGTCCGGATCCCGTATAACAGAGCGGTCGCCACCCTCTTGTCGACCGGGATATCGAGCTCCTGGAGGTACTGCGTCAGGATGCTTGCCGTCGCCCCGATGCCGGGCCGGATATCGGTGAACGTGCCCTGCGCAGTGGCGTGGTTCCCATCCTTGTGGTGGTCGATGATGATCTGGATCTTTGTCTGGGGCGGGACATCGTTGTTCGCCCCGGGTCCCGAACAGTCCACCATCGCGAGGTAAGCGCATTTCTGGAGCGCCTCGGGAGTCAGGTGCTCCATCTTGATATCGAGGAGGTTGACAAATGTCCGGTTCTCCTGGTGGCCGATATTTCCCTCGTAAAAAATCCGGGTTGTGAGCGTTTTTGAATTCGCGTGCCGGGCGATCTCGGCAAGGGCCATGGCGCTTGCGATCGCATCCGGGTCCGGGTTCTTGTGGGTGATGATCCCAAGGATGCCGTCCCAGCCGGCAAGGAGCGAGAACAATTTCTGCGAGATCCGGCTCGCATGCTGCTTTTTTATCTGGAAGACCGCGGTCTTTGCCACGACCTCCTGCGGGTAGAGGACAAGGTCAGCCCCGGCGGCCGTGAGCCGGCCGCCGGTCACGGGATCCACGGCGCGGGCGATCACCTGGCCGGTCGGGTACCGTTTCCTGATGGTTGCTACCGCAGCAAGGTTGGCATCCGCATCTCCGCTCATCACGAACGCGATCTCGAAGGGGGGAAGGCCTGCCAGCATATCTGAGGCAGTGATGTCCCGCACGTACGCATCGTACTTCTGGTCGCGGAGGTGGCGCACGCGCGTCTCATCGCGGTCAACGACAATGGCACACTCGTTCTCCTTTGCCAGTTCGAGAATGATGTTGTACCCGCTTGTACCGCACCCGAAGATGCAGTATTTTGTCGGACCTTGCGGCTCAAACGCGGCGGTATCGGGCATGTTAGAAAAAGATGGGCGAAACCCACGTATAAAAGGATTCTACCGGCCATGCCGGCCTCCGTGTTCCAAAACATTTATTCGGCCGTACCGGCCACATTATTAGGCTACGTGGGTCTGTAGCTTAGTTCGGCATAGCGGCGGACTCTTAATCCGCAGGTCAAGGGTTCAAATCCCTTCAGGCCCGCTTCTTTTATCGTGGTTTTCTTCATCAGGGCAACCGTGTTCACACCCCGGTTCCGGCATCGTTCCCCACTCTTCTGTCGCACCGCCGGTCGTGCTGCCACTATCACAATATTGATGATGGCAGGATCCTATCGTCTGTTGAAACGGGTGTGCCGGCAGGGCACCTTCCCGGAACCCAAATCCAGAACAGGTGATACAAACCATGGAATTTATCGGCAGTAAAACAGAGAAGAATGTCCTTGCGGCATTCGCCGGGGAGTCCCAGGCCCGGAACCGGTACAGCTACTTTGGCAGGATAGCAAAGGACGAGGGGTACGAGCAGATCGCAGCCATTTTCCTGCAGACGGCCGAGGAGGAGAAGGAGCATGCGAAACTCTTCTTTTCGTTCCTGAAAGGCGGGATGGTGGAGATCACGGCCGCGTATCCTGCCGGCGTGATCGGAAAAACAAAAGAAAATCTCAAGGCAGCCGCCGATGGTGAGCTGATGGAGTGGGGTACGCTGTACCCGACCTTTGCCGGAACCGCAAAAGAGGAGGGTTTTCTCCCGATCGCAAACCTCTTCCGGCAGGTAGCAGTTGCCGAGAAGTACCACGAGCAGCGGTACAACCGGCTCCTGGCAAACCTGGAGAAGGGAACCGTCTTCAGACGCGATGCACCGGCCCGGTGGTACTGCCGGGAGTGCGGGTACGTGATCGAAGGCACAGCCGCCCCGGCAAAATGCCCTGCATGCGGGAAACCGCAGGCGTATTTCGAGATCTACGCGGAAAATTTCTAAAAAGGTAGTTCCGGCGGAATCATTCCGCCGGTTTTTTTTGGCGCCCGTTTACTCTTTTACGATACCGGCGAGCCTGCCCCGGAACTGGCTCATGTAGAGATCGTAGTAAAACCCTTTTCTGCCCATCAGCTCGGCGTGCGTCCCGCGTTCCACGATCCGTCCCTTGTCGATGACCAGAATCTGGTCAGCATGCCGGATCGTGGAGAGCCGGTGGGCGATGATAAACGAGGTCTTCTCCTTCTGGAGGGACAAAAGGCCTTCCTGGATCAGCTTCTCGGTCCGGGTATCGACATTGCTTGTTGCCTCGTCAAGGATGAGCATCCGCGGGTCGGCCACGATCGCCCGGGCAATGGTGAGCATCTGGCGCTGCCCCTGCGAGAGGTTCGAACCGCCGTCCACGAGCACCGTGTCGTAGCCTTTGGGCTGCTGGAGGATGAACCCGTGGGCATTGGCCTGCTTTGCCGCACGGATGCACTCCTCATCCGTTGCCCCCTCCCGTGCGTACTTCAGGTTTGCCATAATCGTATCGGAGAAGAGGAACGGCTCCTGGAGCACCTGTGCGATCTGGACCCGGAGTGTGTCCTGCTGCACCGACCGGACATCCGTCCCGTCAACCCGGATCGCGCCACCCTCGATGTCGTAGTACCGCGTCAGGATATTGATGATCGTGCTTTTGCCGGCGCCGGTGGGGCCGCAGAGGCCGAAAACCTGCCCGGGCGCCGCGTGGAACGTGTTGCCGGAGAGCACCCGCCGCCCTTTGATATACGAGAAGTCCACGTGGTCGAACTCCACATCCCCGGTAACAGGTGCCATGGCCGGGGCTTCGGGCAGATCAGCCACGGCCGGCGTCTCGTCCATGACCGCAAAGACGCGGGACATCCCGACTATCGCGTTGAGGATCTGGGCATACACCGAGAAGATCGTGGTAAAGGAATTTAAGAGCGAGAACGAGAAGCCGATGAATGCAATCAGGGTGCCGATCGCGGCCATCCCGTTCATCACTAAGAGGCCGCCCACGACAAGGAGCGCTACAATGAGCACCGTGGTAAAGATCGATGAGATCTGCTGGCTGATGAGCGCGGAGAACTGGGCCTTCTCGCCGATCGTGGCCACCCGGGTGCTGATCGCGGAGAACCGCTCGGCAGCCTCTCCCTGCTGCCGGCTCGCGATCACGGTCTTTTCTCCCGAGAGCCACTCCTCGGCAAACCCGTTGAGGTCGCCGGTCTTTTCCTGGAGCAGGGCAAACGCAGGCCCCGAGGTCTTGGTGAGCAGCCACGAGACCCAGACAAGCCCCAGCACCACGATGTAGGCAAGGACCGTGAATTCCACATTGACACAGAGCATGACAATGCTGATGATCACGATTGTCATGACGGCCTGGCCGGTCTGGAGGGCCCCGATGCTGATGTACTGCTCGATCACCTGCGTATCGTTGGTGACCCGGCTCATCAGTTCGCCAATCGGGCGGCGGTCAAAGAAGTTAAGCGAGAGCGTCTGGATGTGGGAGACAAGGTCACAGCGGAGGGAGTACAGTGCATCCTGCGCGATATCCGAGAGGAACTTCTGGGAGACGACCCCGACAAGCCAGATGACAAGGGCCGCTGCGGCAAGGGCTGCGATCACTTCTTCGAGCGGGGCAAGCGGACCCGGGCCTGCCGAGATCAGGGTGGTGGCTTCGCCCATCAGGAGCGAGAATGCGGCAGTGAGCAGGGCCGAGAGCGCCATAAAGACGATCACAAGCGCGAGCCTGAACCGGTGCGGGGCCATGTACCGGAAGAAACGCCGCACGGTCGGGATCATCGGGGGGAGCTGGTCCGCGCCGGGAGACACCGCATCTGCGGTCATGATGGAACTCTCCCGACAATGCCCCGGCCCAGCTGCGAATCATAGATCTCGCGGTACTCCGGGCTTATTGCCAGCAGTTCCTCGTGGGTGCCCGAGGCAACGATCTTCCCGCTGTCAAGGAGGAGGATCCGGTCCGCGGCGATCACCGTGCTGATCCGTTGTGCCACAAGGATCTTGGTAACACCGGCGAACCGCTGGTTGATCCGGTCCTGGATCCGGGCCTCGGTCGCCACATCGCAGGCGCTCGTGCTGTCGTCAAGGATGAGGATCTTCGGTTTTGCCGCAAGGGTCCGGGCTATGGCCAGACGCTGGCGCTGCCCGCCCGAGAAATTTGCCCCATGCCGGGCCACGGCATCATCATATCCCCGGGGAATGTTGGTGATAAACCCTGCAGCATCGGCATCCTCGGCAGCGGCGATCATGTTTCCGTCCGACCGGTCGTCTGCGCCAAAAAGGATGTTCTCCCGGATCGTACCAAAGAAGAGGTTGGGCTGCTGGAGGCAGATGGCAACGGTCCGGCGCAGCGTGTCCTGGGGGATCTGCCGGATGTCGGTACCGTCCAGGGTGATCCTGCCTTCGGTGACATCGTAAAACCGGGGAAGGAGATGGATGAGCGTGGACTTTCCCGAGCCGGTTGCGCCAAGGATCCCGATCGTCTCGCCCGGTTCAGCGATAACGGAGATATCGCGGAGCACAAGCGGCCCCGGTGTGCCCTCCGGGGTCCGGTACCCGAACGAGACATGGTCAAAGACCACCCGGCCTTTCACCGCTGCCGGGTCAAAAACCGCAGGCCTTGCCGGGTCGGTCACTTCAGGCTGCGTATCCAGCAGCTCGTAGATCCGGTCAAAGGATGGCCGGGCTGCAGAGATTGCCGGGAGCACGGTACCGAGGATCATAAACGGCATGATCAGGAGGAAGAGGTACTGGATCGAGGCGATCACTTCGCCGATGGAAAAGCCCGTGCCCGAGAGCACACCGGTGCCGCCGATAAAAAAGATTGCGGCAAGCCCGAGGTTTACCACGAGCAGCATGGTCGGGATAAGGATGGCAATCGAGGTCTGGGCGCGGAGCGACGCCCCTCGTACCTCCCCGGCAACCCGGGAGAACCGGTCGTTTTCCAGCCGCTGGCGCACAAATGCCTTGACCACCCGGACACCGGCAAGGTTTTCCTGGAGCCGGCCGTTCATGGCATCGTACTTCTCCTGGCGCACGGTAAAGACCGGCAGCACGAACCGGAGGTAGGCTGTAAGGAGGATCGTAAAGACAACCAGGAGGACAACCATGAGACCGATGAGGGCCGGGGTGTGGAACGCAATGAGCAGGATGGTGATAATGAGCATGACCGGGACGAGCGGGAGGTTGAGGATTCCCTGCTGGATCGCGATCTTGACATTCTGGATATCGTTTGTCAGCCGGACGAGAAGATCGCTCGGGCGCATCCGGTCGATGTTCCCAAAAGAGAGATCCTGGATATGGCGGTACGATTCGGTCCGGAGATAGCTCGCGGTTCTCTCGGAGAACTTGACTGCAATCAGCGTATTTGCCACCTGGCACCCTGCGGCCACCATGGTGAGCACGAGCATGTACCCGCCGTATTGGATGATCACGCCCAGGTTATTGCCAAGGATCCCCCGGTTGATAAGGGCCTGCGAGAGCAGGGGGATGGCAAGAGTGCACAACGCCCCCGCAATGGTCAGGACGAGGGAGAGAACAAGCCATTTCCGGTAACCGTTCCATACTGTCAGGATACGCCGATGCCAGTTTGCCGCCATGATCTTTTCCGTATTGCTGTACTTGAACGATGCCGTCCAACCTTGTTAAGATTCCGTGACGGGAGGCCACGGAGGGGTCTCAAGGAAGAAAAGAAAAAAGGAAGTCCGGATTTATATCCAGCCCATCCGCACCCATCGCTCGTACTCGTCGATGCGGAAGTCCCGGTTCTCTTCAACGATGGTTCTGAAATACGCCCGGTTCTCTGCAATCACAGCTTCCTGTGCCGGGTCGGCATAGCCGTTCCGGACCGCATCTGCAAGTTTCTTCCCGAGGGCCCGGGCGGCAGGTTCCGCGGCATCGACCGCATCCGGGTTTCCCCCGGTGGCAACGCTCATGCCCCCGACCGAGACCGCTCCCAGATAATTGAGGACATGGTTAAGGTATCCGGCCACCTCGTCACCACCGGACTCTGCCGTGGTCACCACTGCACAACCGTATTTCCCGGCACACTGCTGGTAATGGATCGCATCCGCCAGCCGGTCGAAGAAGACCTTCATCTGGCCGGTAACATTGTCGATGTAGACCGGCGAGCCAAAGACGAGCGCGTCAGCCTCTTTCATCCGGACCAGCAGGTCCGGCATAGTATCGGGGTTGACACAGATACCGTTGATACTGCATGCCTCACAGGCAGTACAGGGAAGGATCTGGTAATCGGTGAGATCGATCATCTCCGTCTCTGCGCCGGCCTCTGCCGCCCCGGCAAGGACAAAGCCGGCGAGCTGCCGGGTCATGCTCCGGGTCGTGCGCGGGCTGCCGTGAATCGCAAGAATCTTCATGGTTGGGGTTCCCTGGCGTACTATGGGGTGCCATGAGTTATGAGATTCACCCCGGGGCAGGGACTTCCGTCACAGCTTTTCGTCTTTTTTCGTGCAGAACTCAAAGACGCATTTTTTATCGCCGGGATGGTGAGCCTCGTGGGATTTTACCATAATGGCCGGTTCTGCAAACCCGGCTGCCATCATATGCCGGACGATCGCGGAACGGGGAGACACCCGGGGCGGTCCATGCTCGTCCGGGGAGCAGGCATCGCAGTCCTCGATCCCGAGCGTGGAGCCGAAGAGAACGCCCCCGTGCCGGAGTGCCCGCCATGCGTTTGCCAGGTACCCGTCAAGCTCGGCATCATCGGCAATCACGTGGATGACCGATCCGGAATAGATCGTATCGAACTGCCCTTCTCCAAAGGGAAATGTGTCCTGTACCACGAAGAGATCCCGCAGGGCGTCCCGGTCGCGGTACAGGTCGAAACCGAGATCGATGCTCTCCCAGGAAAGATCAAAGCCGGTGATATGATCCCGGGGAAATCCATCGCGGAGGAGCTGCCGGATGTTATCGCCGGTCCCGCAGCCGTAATCAAGGAACGGACCGGTCCGCTGCAGGGCAGTTTTGTAATAAAAGTGACCGAGGATCCGGGGTTCTCCCAGGATGGTAAGGATATGCGGGTAGGGCACACCACCCTTCCTGTACTTCGCAACCAGCGTCTCGTAGTAATGCGCCGGGTATATGACGCCGTGTGCCTCCACCCGGTGCATGGCGGCGGCAAGTTCGCCTTCGAGTGTCTTCCCGTCACGGAAGCTGCGGGAGTGTGGGGCTGGCATGAGTGAAAGAGATGTATGCTATGCTTTCCATTTCAGATTTTGGCCAAAGAAGACGCAGGTACGCAGCGTTATTCCCCGGGATCCGTCAGGTTCCTGCGCACGTCCAGAAAATCCGCGGATGTCGAGAGCAGGTGGACAACTTCCGGGAGCGGGTCGGAGAAAATGCCGGCAAGATCAGCTTCGCCCGGCTCGGTGGGGACAAAGGCGAGCTGCTCGTCCGGTGGCGTAAATGCCGCGTTCACCCCGGCCCGGTTGCCCCGGGCGTCCGCCCGGTACCAGCCATATTCTTCGAGCCAGACCGCGTTGAAACCGTGGAGGTAGTAGGCCGGGCCCACGTCTGAGTGGTTTTTCAGCCGCTGGTAGCAAAACCCGGCGGGGATGGCGTTGGCCCGGAGCAGGGCAGCGAGCAGGTGGCTCTTTGCAAAACAGTAGCCTGTTTTGTGCTCAAGCACCGCCGATGCGGAGAGCGTGACCGGGTTTTCTTTGGAATCCCAGCTGTGGTGGATCTCGTCGCGGACAAAGGTAAAGCAGGACCGGGCTACCTCCACGTCACCCGTACAGCCCTTTGCAAGGGCAAGTGCCTGCCGGCGAACGGCCGGGTGGTCGTGATCGATGACCGGGGTCGCACGGAGAAACTCTTCATGGCCTGAATGTTTCATTGCCGGAGATCTTTTGAGCGCGGAAGGTAAAAGGGACGCGGGCGCGAAAAAGATCAGCAGAAGTCTTCGGTAATGTACACCTTGTCGTCTGCAGCAACCGCGACCCCGATCCCTTCGCTCTGGAACGTAGAGGTCAGGATATTTTTCCGGTGCCCCGCGCTGTTCATCCAGCCGGAAATGGTGGACTGCGCAATTGCTTCCGGGGTGCTCCACGCGTAGGAATAAACCCCATTCGTGTCTGTCACCGAGGTGTAGAGGTTGTTCTGGTAAAGATTCTCCGCGATCCCGTACGTGTAGTACGAGCCATAGTCCTTGATGCAGAAGATCCCGCTCGCGTTCCCCCGGGCGGTCGGATCTTCCCCGGCAGGATCGACATGCGAGAAGTAATTGTTCTCTGCCATGTCCGTACTGTGGTTGAGGGCAAGCGTAGCTAGCGCCGGGTCGTACGAGAGCGGGGCAAGGCCGTTTTCCGCCCGCTGTTCGTTGATCAGGTCATGGATCCGGCCGGCAAGTGATGAGGCCTGGAGGGGATACGGGTCATCGGAGACACGGCCCGTTACGAGGGGAAAGGGCGGCGTGGCAGTTGCCGGTGGAGAGGTCTCTGTGGGGGTCGTCAAGGGGGGAGACGGGGTGCAGGCCAGGGTGAGCGTGGGGGGAGGTGTCAGGGAGGATGTCACGCCGGGTGTGGCCGGGGGTAGAGTGGGTGCTGCTGTTCCTGTAGTGGCGGGAAGCGTGAGGGGCAGCGCAGGTGTCTGCGATGCGGGAACCGTCACATTATTCCCTCCCGGCTGCAGGCACCCGCCTGCGAGGATAAAGATAAGGATCAGGAGGAACAGGATAACGAGCACCACCGCGATCCGGAAGTACGGGTGTTTCCAGAACGGCACGGACGCGGGTTTTTTGCCTTTCGGCGCTGCCGCGTACCCGCCACCGTACGCGCTCGCCCCGCCGGCACCGTACCGGATGCCCACGCCCGGCGCCGGTGTTCTCTTCCATTCGGCAAGGCCGGCACAGTCGTGGTTGGGGGGGAGCCGGTGCTCGTCGCAGAAGTTTTTGCCGCAGTACTGGCAGTGAAACGGAAGTGCAACGTTCTTCCCGCAGAATTCACAGCGTGGCATTGTTCTCTCTTCTCTCTTGCCCGTAAACTCATAAGGGCTCCGTTAAAGTGGCGATGAGCGAAAACGGGGTGGCCGGACGTATGCCCTCCCGTGTTCCCTTCTCCGACGGAGAGGCCACTGCACGGGATCCGGGCACAGAGGGTTCCAGTGGAAGGGGTGCCAATCCACTCCACGAATTTTTGTTTAAATCGTTATTTTTGCAAACAAGTCATTTTAATGAGGAATAGACCGTGCAATTTAGCGGCGTTTCTGCACGGGCAAAAAATGGCTCGATGAAATGGTCATGACATCACCCGGTAAGGGAAAAAACACGTTTATTGACCAAAATTAAAGGGGGTTGCCTGGAGGGGGAATGGGATCGGTTTTCTTCCCGGAAATTCTGAGATCTGCCCATACCGGGCTTCTGTGGCTGTGCAGGGAGTATCCGTGAAGAGAGATCCCCTGATTTTACGGTTTTTCTGGTGTCGGGCCGATACACAGGGAAGGAGGACCGGCTTTTCAGAATACGATATCCTCTCGATCATACCGAATCTTGGGTGCCGGCTTGTCGGCAGCATAGCCGATCGGGCAGAGCATCACGGGGGTCAGGTGCGCCGGGATGTCGAGGATCCGCGAATATCCCTTCGGGTCGAACCCGCCCATCGGGCAGGAATCAAAGCCCAGCGATTTTGCGCCATTGAGCGCGTTCCCGAGCGCAAGGTACGTCTGCGCCTGCGACCATGCGGCCTGCTGCTCTTTTGTCATGCTGCCGGCAAACATCGAGGCCATGCCGGTTACCTTCCCGATAACCTCGTCCGGGACATGGTTTTTCTTCATCAGCGCCCCGAGCTTTTTTACAAGGCTTGCATAATCCGCATCTGCACAGAAGACAAGGAGATGGGAGCAGGTCGTGATCTGCTCCTGGTTATTCGAGACTGCAAAAAGTTCCTCTTTTACCTTCTGGTCGGTGACAACTTTGATCTTCCAGGGCTGGAGGTTCAGGGCCGAGGGCGCATACCGCACGAGATCGAGCAGTTCCTCAACCTTTTTCTCCGGGATCTTCTTTGTATCAAACTTTTTTGTCGCGTACCGCTGCATCACGCATTCTGCAAACTGCATGGAATTCCACCACCGGTTCCTGATCGCGATCATGGGCGGACAGGTAAAAAAGGGTTGGTATCACGGCATGCACCCGACCGGTGATCTTATGCTTTTTTGGAACTGTAAAGTACCGGGTATGGGACGTTACAGCCGGGGGGATGTGATCCTCGCCCCGGTACCATTTGCGGAACAGCGCGGCGCGAAGACCCGGCCCGCCGTGGTCCTCGCGATACGGGAGAACGGCGACCTGCTTATCTGCCCGGTCAGCAGCCGGCCAGCCGGTGATATCGCATGCATCCCCATAGGGCTTGACGATTTTACCACGGGAGGTCTCGATCTTTTCAGCGAGAGCTATGTCCTGACTGCAAAGGCAGGAACGCTCCCGGCCCGGGACGTGATCGCTCTCAAGGGCCGGCTTGCACCGGACGCCATCGAGGCCATTGGCGCACAGGTGCGGCTCCCGCGGGATCCTTCTGCACCAGGAACACCCGGCCGTCGTTCCCCACCGCGCCGCTGAGATCCGTAACCTTATCTTGTCCGGCACGCAGGTTCTGTGGATGGATACAATAGGACGCTGTCTTACCGAGATCGAGAGCCGGGTGGGCAGGCTCTCGGCCCTTCAGAAGATCCTCCTGGGGACCGACGGGTCGGTCACAAAGCTCCTGGAATCGGCCACCGGTCACCCGGTTGCGGTCCGGACCTGCCTCCAGGAGGTCGTCCAGGCAGACACCCTTGCCGCAGAACGCCTCGGTGTTGCCCCGGGCGATGCGGTGAACCACCGGATCGTGGAGCTCCTCGATGGCACGACCGGCGAGGTGCTCGTGTACGCGAAGTCCCAGACGCCGGTCGCCCGGCTTGCCCCGGAGTTCCGGGACGACCTGATGCGGGCCGATATCCCGATAGGGAAGATCATCGAGCGCCACCACATCGAGGCCCGGCGGGAGATCCTCACCGCTCAGGTCACCCCGGACGATACCGGCGGGATCTTTTCCCTGTGCAGGAACGAGCCGCTCCTGATGCGGCAGTACCGGATCATCCATGGCGGGAAACCGCTCATCTTCATCCAGGAGCAGTTCCCGTACAACCAGTTCCTCGATGAACGCCGGGTTATTGTCGAAGCCCCGTCGCGCATCCACGTCACGCTCATCGATATGCATGGCGGCTCCGGGAGAGTGGACGGGGGCGCCGGTTTCGCCCTTGACGACCCGTGTATCACCATCGAGGCACGGATGCACGACCGGATTGTTGTTACCGGTTGCGATCCTGCAACCGCGGCACGCGTGGAAGAGATCGCCGACGGGGTCCTTGCAGCGATCCGTGCCCCGGGCGCGGTCGCCCTCACCGTGAGGAAAACCTGCCCTGCGCACAACGGCCTGGGCAGCGGGTCGCAGCTGGCGCTCGCCGCGGCAAAGGCGATCTGCGAACTCTACGGCCATGATATAGCGACAAGGGATCTCGCGCAGCTGACCGGCCGGGGAGGGACCTCCGGCATCGGCACCGCGGCGTTTGAGCAGGGCGGGTTTATTGTTGACGGCGGGCACCGTTTCGGGGCCGGGAAGGAAAAGACCGGCTTTGCACCCTCGTCCGCCTCGCGAGGCGTCCGGCCCCCACCGGTGATCGGGCGACAGGAGTTCCCCCGGGACTGGCAGATCCTGCTCGCGATCCCGGATCTCCCGGCCGGGGCGAGCGGGGCAAAAGAAACAGACATCTTCCGGTCCTGCTGCCCGGTACCGCTTGAGGAAGTAAGGGCGCTCTCCCACGAAGTACTGATGCGGGTGCTGCCCGGCATTGCCGAACACGATCTCGACCTTTTCGGTTCATCGGTGAATACGATCCAGACGCTCGGTTTCAAGCGGATCGAAAACTCCCTCCAGCCCCCTGTGATCGGCAGGCTGCTTGAGACAATGCGGAACGCAGGAGCGGCCGGGGCCGGCCTGAGCTCGTTTGGCCCGGCCTGTTACGGGATCTACGATACCGGGATCCGGGAGGGCGAACAGGCCGTGCGGGCCTTCCTGGACGCAGAATGTGGCGGCGGGACTGCGCTTATTACCACCGCCCGGAACTCGGGCGCACGGGTCCGGGCATTATAACCAGGAGAGCGGGACTACCGGGCAGATACAAGGGGATGGTGTTCCGGGTCCCGGGAGACCTATTCGCCGATCGCAACGAGCATCTCTTCAAGCGACGGGGAGCGGGACTCGATCCGCTCGACCCTCCCCCCGGCCGCCGCGATGGCGGCAGAGCATTCGTTCAAGGTCCCCATGTCCCCGGCATCGCAGGCCAGTCCCCGGTCGTCCTGCCGGTACGGTAAAACACCGCGGTCAAGGCGGGCGGGATCGGGGTGTGAGAACCAGATCGTGTACGTGATCGAACCGAACTGCTCGCGGAGCTCGTCCATGGTGCCCAGCGCCATCACCTCCCCGCGCCGGAGGATCATCACCCGGTCGCAGATCGCCTCCACCTGATACAGGTTATGGGCCGAGAGCACGATGATCCTCCCCTCCCCTTTGAGTTTTCTTAAGTAGCCGGCAATGAACCGCGAAGTCATGGGATCAAGGCCGCTCGTGGGTTCATCGTACACCAGGAATTTCGGGTCATGGATAAGCGAGCGGGCGATCGCGGTCTTGCGCTTCATGCCCTTACTAAATTCGCCCAGTTTCTTACCGCCGGTCTCCAGCGAAAGGGCGGCAAAGAGCCGGCGGGTGCGGAGTGTTATCTCCTCTTTGGAGAGGCCGTAGATCTCGCCGAAGAACGCGAGGTACTCCTCCGCGGTCATCGTCTCGTAGAGCCGTGACTCCTCGGGCAGGTAACCCAGTGTCTCCTTGAGCGAGAGCGGGTCGCGGACCACATCGATCCCGTTCACTTCGAGCTCGCCTGATGTGGGGGCCACGAGGCCGGCCACCATCTTCAACAGCGTGGTCTTGCCTGCCCCGTTGTGCCCCACGATCCCGAAGATCCCTGCCCCGGGAAAGGTAAAACTCACGTCACCGAGAGCAGTAAAACCATCGTAGCGCTTGGAGAGATGGCGTGCGGTGATCACAACTGGTGCTCCGGGTAAGGTTTCTGATGTACTGTGGTGGGGGCAGGAGGACATATACGTTCGGATAGGGACAGGGCCGGCAATCTCCGGCGTGTCAGTACCGAACAGTATTTGAGGCTGTTTCCCACACCTAATGACTGTCCACATTTTTTGGGGAGAGACACCATGAGTGCCATCAGGGACATTGCGACCATCGCTCGCTGGGAGGTAAAAAAGACCTTCTCGGTCATGTCGAAAAACGTCCTGCCGGTCGCGATTCTCCTCTTCGTGCTCCTCATTTTCGTGACCGGGTTTGCGGCACAGAGCGGGCTCCACATACAGGACGGGATGTACCGGATTGGCATCGATGACCCGAAGGTCGCTGCCCTCTTTACACCCGATGCACGGTTCACGGTATACCAGGCAGGCGACCCTGCACTCGCTGCTGACAGGGATGCGTACGATCTCGTCATTGTCAAAGGCGTTGTCTACGCAAGCCCGACAGAGAAGGGGAGGTCGGCACAAAACGCCCTGGCCCGGGACTATACCCAGTACAAAAACAGTGTCTATGCCGGCGAGAGCGATCTCTTTGCCGCGTACCCGCTCTGGATCGATACCCAGTCGGTGGAGAGCGAACTCAACTTCACTGCCACCCAGAACGGCCAGTTTGTCCAGGTGGCACCAGGCCGGGGGACCCCGGTACCGCAGGGCCCGGTCGAGAATGTCCCCACGCCGTCACCCACTCTCGGGGTCTCGCAGGACGAGCTCCGGCAGGAAGTGACCGCCACCTCGCAGGAAAACACCGCGGTCTCCCGGTACACGGATGTGCTCTCACCCGGGCAGGCGGTGATGGGATCCTTTGTGACCCCCGACCAGCTCTCCCCCCCGCTCCCCTTTGATTCGATCATCCTTGTCTTTGTCTTCATCTTCCCGCTCTACTTCACCTCCCAGTTCTTCATGATGAGCATCATGAACGAGCGGATCGAAAGGCAGGGCGAGCCCCTCCTTTCCCTGCCGGTGAGGACCTCGTCCATCATCTTAGGAAAGATGCTCCCGTACTTCCTGGGGATGCTTGCCATCTGTGCCGGGATTACCCTGTACATTAAAGCGTCCCCGCTCGTCCTCCTGCCCCTTGTCCCGATCATCGTCTTCTTCCTTGCGAACGCGCTTGTTATCGGGATGCTCGCCCGGAGCTTCCGCGAGCTCTCGTTTATTTCCATCTTCTTTTCCACCGTGGCTACCTCGTACCTCTTCTTCCCGTCCATCTTTGCCAATGTCCACGTCATCAGCCTCGTCTCCCCCCTCACCCTGATCGTGCTCACCATCCAGGGAACCGCATGGACGGCGGCGGATTACGTGTACGCCACCGCCCTTTTCTGGCTCACCGCGGGGATCCTCTTTGCCCTTGCGGCAAAAAACTTCAACGAGGAACGACTCTTCTCCGAGAAGAAACTCCTGCCCCGGGTCCGCGAGTTCCTCTCCTCCATCCTCCCGCAGGAGCACCCGTACGTTGCGCTCTTTGTACTCGCCGTCCTCTCGATCCCGTTTGTCTTCATGGCCCAGATGATGGGCCTCGTGGTCTTTTTCAACCTGCCCATGCCGTACTCGCTCGTGCTCCTGCTCGTGCTCGCGGCGTTTATTGAGGAGATGGCAAAAGCGGCAGGCATCTACACGCTCTTTATGCGGGACCCGGCATTTTTTTCCTGGAAGCACCTTGTGCCTGCCTGCGCCGCTACCGCGATCGGGTTTTTGGTCGGCGAGAAACTCCTCCTCTTTGCCACGCTCGCCCAGATCACCCAGTCTGTCTTCGGGAGCGTCCTTTTCCTTTCGCTGGGGGTGCTCTGGATGCCCCTTCTGCTCCACTTTGCCTGCGTGCTCATGGTCGCCTGCTCGCTCAGGCTCGGGGGGAGGCGATGGTTTGTGCCCGCTCTTGTCGCAGCCACCGTGATCCACTGCTGTTATAACCTGTACTTCATCCTGGGGTGGCCGAGATGAAGGCACGGCATGTCACGGTCGTGGCAAAAAAGGAATTCTTCGGTCTTGCATCCGAGAAGACAATCCTTTTAGCCGTCCTGCTCCAGGTATTCATCGCCCTCTTCTCGTCTTTTTTAATGGTGGGGCTCACTTCCATGTACGACCCGGCAGCACTCTCGGGATACTCCCATTTCCGGTACGACATTGCGTACGCGGGCAATGAGACTCCCCTGCTCGGGTACCTGGAGGAGGGTTCTGACCTCCGTGTCCATCAGATGGATCTCTCCACCGCGGTTGAGCTCTTAAAGGAACGGAGGATCTCCGCGGTCATCTATGTCCCGGACACGCCGGCTGTTTCTGATGACCCGGTGAAGATCACGCTCTATACGCTTGCAAACGATCTCCAGGGGGCGGTCGTGGATGTGCGGCTGAAATCGGTCTTTTTGCAGTACGAGCAGAACCTGAGGACGGCCCGGGCCGGTCGCCTTGACGTAACCCCGATACCGCTCCAGGTCCCGGCGTCGGCAGGCAGCGGCGACTTCTACGGTTTTGTATACGGCCTTCTCGTCCCGCTCCTTGTCTTCTTGCCGGGGATCCTCTCTGCGGCCCTCATCATCGACCTCATCACCGAGGAATACCAGCACGGGACGCTGGAGACGCTGATCTCTACGCCGGTCACATTCGCGGAAATGGTCTGGGGCAAGGTGCTCATCTGCACTCTCCTTGTACCGATCCAGGCCGGGGCATGGATCCTGCTGCTCTCGCTCAACCGGATCGCGATTGAAGATCCATTCCTTATCCTGCTCCATGTCACGCTCGGGTCGCTTGTTTTGATCCTCCTCGGGGCATTCTGTGCCCTCCACTATAAAGAGCGGACCGCCGCCCAGTTTGTCTTCTCAACGGCCCTTGTGGTTATCCTGCTCTTTGTCCTTGCCCTGCCCTACAACCCGCTCAATCTTGTGGCCCGGATCGCGGTCGGGACCGCGGGAACGGAACAGTGGCTCCTGCTCGCTGTCACCACCCTCGCCGTCATCGGGCTCGGGTACGCGATGCAGGCATATGCCGGCAGGATCGAACGGGCTCCGTCAGGAAAATAAGAGCGGCGTGACGGTAAAAAAGATCAGGAATTGGAGTTGAGGGAAGAGTATGTGGAAGAGTAGGGGTTGACCGATCCAACATCCTGATCATAGACGAGGAAGGTGTTGCCCCCCATGGTGATGTGCACCCGGGCATGATCGGTGCCGTCGAGGGTTCCCGGGACGGTGATCGAGGCGTCGCTTTTTATCTGGCCGAGATCGTTGTTATTCGTGAGTTGCTGATCCACCACGGTCCCGTCCGCATGAGTGACCGTGAGATCGATGACCTGGGCGGAGCTCATCCCGGGACCTCCGCTGCACTGGAGGGTGATCTTGCCGGTGGGCCGGTCCTTCGTGACCGAGAAATAGATCGTCTGGCTGGGCGGGAGCGGGACGACCGATTCAAAGGTCGGGGTAGGGGGGACCGCAGCCTGCGTGGTCTCCTCCGGGGTCACAACTGTGGTCCCGACAGGCTGGATCCCGGCCTCTGTCGGGCTCGTGCACCCGGCAAAAAGCGCACAGAAGAGCAGCGCACAAACTGCGGCTGCAGGAATCAGGAATTTCATGATTATCCTTTTTGCTTGGAGATATTTCTGGTTTTGCGTCTACGCAGCCGGAAGCCGGCATGCAGGCAAAAGACAGGCCGGCCGATTTTTCGTCAGGGACCCGGGAAAATCCCCCGGAAATCAAAAATAAGAACAGTTAAATTAAAAAGGACACCCGGATTAACTTTACCTATCAGGAGTTTGAGGAATGTTCTGTCCAAAATGTGGGAAAGAGACTGACGCTTCCGGACAATTCTGCCAGTGGTGCGGGGCACCGATCGATGCAGTGCCCGCGGGGCCGACGGTCATGGCCTCTCCCGAGGTGGAAGAAGAGCCCGAAATCGGGGTCTATGCCGGTCTCGGGCGACGGTTTGTCGCGTTCATTATTGACATTATTCTTATCGCCCTCTTCGGCGTCATCGTGGTTGCATTCTTCAACCAGGCCAACGGGATCATGTACCTTTACTATCTTGTGGCACTCCACGCGCCGATCTCTTCCCTCACTGATGCGGGAACACCGATCGCGGCTCTCGGCCCTATCGTTGCCGCTGTCGGCCTTCTGGTCGTGGTCGTTCCCTGGCTCTACTATGCAGGCTTTGAGTCCTCGCGGGGACAGGCCACCCCGGGCAAGGTCCTCATGCGCCTCGAAGTGACCGATCTCGAAGGCAACCGGATCTCCTTTGCCCGGGCAACGCTCCGGTTCTTCGGGAAGTTCATCTCCACGCTGATCATCTTCATCGGATTTTTGATGATCGGCCTTACCAAGAAGCGGCAGGGCCTCCACGACAAGATTGCCGGCTGCCTGGTGCTCCTCCAGGAATAAGCCCTTTTTTCCCTCTATCAAAAATGACCGCGGATGCGGTTGTTGATCTCACCTTTTGATCGTTTCACCTGTAGTGCAGCTTGATCCCGAGAAGGAGAAGGATCAGGACCAGCGAGATGCCATTTGCCGCTATGATGGGAAGAGCACCGGTCAAGACCCCGTACACGAACCAGAGGGAGACACCGATGGCGTAGAGCACGAGCATGGAGAGCGAGATGTCCCGGGTCTCCTTGAGTTTCCAGCTCCGGACAACCTGCGGGATGTAGGCCACGGTCGTAAGGGTCCCGGCGATAAAACCGACCAATGTTATGGCGTCCATGCGTCTGTATCCTAATACCTGTGAGTTATCCGTCCATTTATACAGGTCAGATTTTCCTGTGGCCCTTCACCCTTCGGCTGGTTCCGGGGAGAACTGATCGGCGGCGACCAGCCAGCGCCCTCCCTGCCGGACGAGCGTGAACATGTCCCGGCCCTTCATCGTGACATCCTGCCCGCCCATGTCAAACCGGATCACAAAGAAGTACGTCACCACGGCACAGGTATCCCGGCAGAAGAACCGGATACGGTGGCCGGTCTCCTCCCATGCATGGATAGTCGCCCCTTTAACAAACGCCCTCCACCCGGCGATGTATGCATCCCGGCCTTCGAGGCGCCCGGGGGTTAAAGGAGCGATCGCAACGGCGTCCGGGTGGATGAATTTCCCGAATGCCTGCTCATCCCATGTCTCTGTCCAGCACCGGTTCATCTCCTGTATCATTGCGAGCACCTCGTGTTCGCGTGCTTCCCTCCTGGTATCCATGATCACCCGTGCGAAGCGATCAGGTAAAAACGGGCAGGTATGCGGGGGGTGAAAGTGCCGAACTCAGGCACCCGGCGGGAAATACCGGCAGGTGATCGCGTACGCTTCACGGAGCCATCCGGCCCGCTCCGCTTCAGTACTGGTCACGACCACGGAGAACATGCGCCGGTGAAAGACCGGCACCCCGCAGAAAGAGAAGATACAGTCCTTCCAGAGCCGTTCGAGGGGATCGCCAAAGACTTCCTGCTCTCTCTCCACCGGGGTGTTTGCGGTATTGAAGACGAGTGCAGCCCGGGCCTTTAAGAGGCCGATCGGAATCCCCTCCCCGGCGTCGCCCTCCAGGAAACGGTACGCAACGCCGGGCCGGACCACGCGGTCGATCCACCCTTTCAGGATCGCAGGCGGCTGGCCCCACCAGTCGGGATGGATGACAATAACCCCGTCCGCTTCTGCGAGCTCCCGGCAATGCTGCGCAACGACAGGGTCGAGAGGGGCATCACGGGGGATCTCGTCGTGCGGCAGGACCGGGTCGAACCGCTCGGCACAGAGATCGTGGAAGTATGCAGTATGGCCATTCTCTTTGAGGGCATGCACTACGGTGCCCGCAATGGCGTGATTGAAGCTGCCCGGCCGGGGGTGGGCAAGAATGACCAGGACTTTCATTACGGTACCTTCCCAATCCCTTTGAAGAACGTATAACAGAAGACACCGTCCGATGTGCAGGTCCGGTATAGATCGGCGATCCCCCGGTCCCAGTCCTCCCCGGTCATCATTCCACGCCCAAGAGCGGCATCTTTCACCCCCTCGACCATTGCGGTGAAGGTCTGGCGGGTAAACCCTTCCACGAGCGTCGGACGCGAGGCATCCACATACACCATGCGGGGAGAGACCTGCACGTCCGCGTAGCCGGCCGCAACGAACAGCGGGTACAGTTCCCTGCCGATGAGCGCATTGCCCCCGGCCTCTTTCTGGAGATCCACCAGGCACTGGATTGCCCGGTGCGCTGCAGGGCTGTCCGGGTGGAAGTATGCTGATCCGTGGTCTCCTTCGATCACGGTGAGCGTCCCGCCCGGCCTGATGAGAGAGCGGAGGGATGCGAGTGCCCGCCGGGGATCGGGAAGGTGTTCCAGCACGAAGCAGACAAAGACATGATCGAAGCTCTGCGGAGCAAACGGGAGGCTGAAGAGATCCCCCTCCTGGAACATCACGTTTGTGATCCCTTCGGACCGCACACGTTCCTCTGCCCGCAGGAGCGAGGCCGGAGAGATATCGATCGAAGTGATCCGTGCACCCGGGCTGTTTTTTGCGAGGATGACCGTCTGGGCTCCGGTACCGCAGCCGGCTTCGAGCACCCGGCTCCCGGCCGGGTACTGGGTATCGTGATGGAGAAGTGCCGTCAGTGTACGGGCCTGGTCACTCAACCGTTCCGCTTCCCGCTCCGTGTACCCGTGGACGTACTCTGCCCGGACCATGTCTATATCCCTTACGTACCGGTGCAGCATGGTTGGTATAAAAGTGCCGCGATCAGGGAACCACCTGTTTCCCGGCCGGGATCCTGACCTGCTTATCATGGGGAGGATAGAAAATTTTCCCTGATACCCGAAGGGGATCGGAGAACGTGATCATTTCCCCGCTCCGCTCAGCGGTGACAATATACGAATGGTACCGCAGCCGCCGGACTTCCGGCAGCGCGAGATACGATGCCGCTTCTTTTTCGGACATCTGGGTGAATTTGGGATACACCGCAGCGGATCCGACACGCCCGAAACCGATCCGGTACTCCTGCACCTCCCACGCATCCGCGTGATCATAGATCGCCAGCCACCTCAGCGGGTTCACCTGCGGGATAGCCCTCACCGCACCCCGGAGCGCCGGTCGGGAGGCGAGGAAGGCCGCTGCCCGGACAAGAAGGAATGTGCAGAAGATCGCCGCGTATACTGCCATCCCTTCCGCGAGGGTGACAACGCCAAGCGCCATCCATATGGCGAAGAAGAGGCTTACCCCCATTAAGAGGATGCTGGGGCCCGGCAGGGCAAAGAGCGAAAATTTCCGGTCCGAGACCGGGGCAATGAGCGGGATGCCCGGGGTTGCCGGGAGGTCCATGACCAGATGCAGGAAAGCGCCGCCAAATACCGCACCGGCACCGGCAGGACCGGCACCAGCGATCACGGCAGGGCTGATGACACCCGAAGCAGCGGCAAGCAGGATTCCGGTGTACGCAAGAACTGCCATCGCAACGGCACCCGCAAGGCTGTGGGCGATCCCCCCGTGGATAAAGAGGTAGAGCGAAGGGTGGCGGCGGGAGAAAAACGAGAAGAGAATATCGGCATCGATGATGACCGCACCGAGCACAAAGAACGGCAGGATTTGCGGGAGGCCGAGCGCGTACGCAAGGATCGCGGCTACCAGTGCATGGGTAAGGGAGTCCACGGGATCCGGTTGCCGGCATACCTACAAAAGGCTGCCCGTCACGGCAGGATACCACGGGCAGGGTTCCTCCCTGTCCGGATCACTCCACCCGCGGATAACCAACCGTTTCATTGATATAACCGCGTGGTTCGATCAGCACAAAGTACTCATAACCCATGCAACAAAGTATGCGCTTACCAAGGGAGGGGGAAATTGGGAATGTCACTGGGAGGAAAGCATCTGTTCCGGTGCCTGCGGGGGGCCGGGCCGGCCTGCCTGGCCGTGCTCTGCATCAGCGCCGTGCTCACCGCAGGGTGCATCGGGGCGGGAACTGCGGATGTGGCAACCGTAGCCGCCCCGTCCGTAGTTTCGGCACCGCCGGCCCGGGCCCTGTCTGCATCGCTCTCTCTCGATCCCATCGTAGGGGCGTGGAGGACCCCGGGGCCGGCATACCTGCTCAGGATCACGTTTTATCCGGACGGGACAACACAGGAAACCTTTGCAAACCAGCCGGGAGTCATGTACAACGGGACATGGCAGGCAACGGGGAACAACCTGTACCTCGTGACCCGGGATACCGGGTTACATACCGTGTGGGTCTATACCGCGTCATCCGGGACCATCGCGAAACAGTCTGCCCCCGGTCTCACGTACTCGCTCTACCAGGGAACAACCGATACATCCTCGGCATCGCTCTCCGGGAACGGGAGCTCGGTGGTCCCCTTTACTGCAGCCGGGTCCGGCACCTGGGCATTTACCCTGAACTATACCGGTGAACGCAATTACATTGTCTGGCTCACCGACAGCATGGGCAGCCGGGTAGCGCTCCTCGCAAACAGTATCGGGACAAGTTCCGTGACCATCACCAAGACATTAGGCGGCGGGAAGTATTACCTGGATGTGAACGCGAGCGGTCCCTGGACCATCCAGGCATCGCTCTCCGCATGATTTTTTTTAATTTTTTTGCAGGGCGACAGGGACGGCCCGATCCGGGCAAAACGATAAAATTCTTCCAGCAAAAACGAGGCCAGGGCCGAGATTTGAACCCGGGTCGAGGGATCCACAGCCCCTTAGGATAACCAGACTACCCTACCCTGGCAGATGTTCCAGTTAATTTGGGTGTGAACTCTGATTAATATTTCTCCCTGCACAACCGTGGTCCTGCGGCTTTTTTCCGGGCTCAAGGGATCCGTGGGATCGTGAGCGACTATTAATAGGGAGAGGCATCCATTAAGTTATCAGGTGGCCCTGACAGGATATCGTTAATAGATGGCATGCGTCGTCCGGCGACGCTGCGCCACGGATGATTTTTAATCTGCGATCAGGGCACGCGCGAACGGGAGGGTTGGGGAAATGGCGGCAGACCCGAAGATCAGGACGCCGATTGTGTGCGTTATGGGACACGTGGATCACGGGAAAACCTCACTTCTCGACCGGATCCGCGGTTCATCTGTCGTTTCCTCGGAAGCGGGTGCGATCACCCAGCATATCGGGGCGACCATCGTCCCCATTGAAGCAATACGGAAGATGAGCGGGACGATGGAGAAGATCCCCATCAACATTCCCGGCCTGCTCTTCATCGATACCCCGGGGCACCACGCGTTTACCACGCTCCGGGCCCGGGGCGGGGCGCTCGCCGACATGGCAATCCTTGTCGTCGATATCAGCCAGGGATTCCAGCCCCAGACGATCGAGGCGCTCCAGATCCTGCGGAACTGCAAGACGCCGTTTGTAATCGCGGCAACCAAGGTAGACCGGATCCATGGCTGGCGGATCAATAAAGACGAACCATTCCAGTCTACGTTCACAAAACAGAACGAGCGGGTGAGAAACGATATCGAGACCAAGACCTACGAGATCGTGGGGAAACTCTCCGATCTCGGATTCTCCGCCGACCGCTATGACCGGGTCTCCGACTTCCAGCGCAACCTGGCGATTGTGCCGGTGAGCGCCCATACCGGAGAAGGGATTGCTGACCTCCTGATGGTGATGATCGGGCTTGCCCAGCGGTACATGGGCGAGGAACTGAAACTCTCGGCCGATGGGCCGGGCGAGGGGACCGTGCTCGAGGTCAAGGAGGAGCGGGGCCTGGGGACGACGCTGGATGTAATCCTGTATAACGGCACGCTTTCGGTTGGCGACGAGATCGCGATGGCCAGCCAGGACGACGTGGTGACCACCAAGGTCCGGTCGCTCTTACAACCCCGGCCGATGAAGGAGATCCTCGTCGAGGACCGGTTCGAGCGCGTGAAATCGGTGGTCGCGGCTGCAGGGATCAAAGTCTCAGCCCCGGGCCTCGAGAAAGTGATCGCCGGTTCGCCGCTCTTTGTAACCCGGGGGAACGCGGATGAGCTCGCGGCCCGGATCAGAAAGGAGATGCAGGAGATTCACGTGAACCTTGCCGACGAGGGAATCGTGATCAAGGCGGACACGATCGGGGCGCTTGAGGCACTCTGCAAGGAGCTGGAGACCAAGGAGATCAAGGTGATGCGGGCACAGGTCGGCCCGGTCAGCCGGCATGACCTGATCGACACCGAGACGATCAAGAACCCGACCTTCCGGGTCCTTCTCTCGTTCAATACGCCGATACTTCCCGATGCGGCAGAGATGATCAAGGACCCGCTCTACACGCAGGTGAAGGTCTTCTCGGGACAGGTAATCTACCAGCTTATCGATCAGTACGTCGCGTATCGGGACGAACAGAAACGGATCGCGGAGAAGGCGCAGTTCGAGCATGTGATGATGCCGGCAAAGATCCGGCTCCTGCCGGACTGCGTCTTCCGGCAGAGCAACCCGGCGGTGGTTGGCGTCCGGGTGCTGGGCGGGAAGCTCAGGAGCGATGTCGACCTTGTCAAGCTCGACGGAAAGAAGGTCGGGCACCTCAAGACTATGCAGCTCCGGCAGGAGTCGATCAAGGAAGCGGACGCCGGCCTCGAAGTGGCGATCTCGATCGAGGGGGCGACCGTGGGCCGGCAGCTGAACGTGGGGGACGATCTGTTAGTGGACCTCCCCGAACGCCATGTGAAGGTGCTTGAGCGCGAGATGCTCAAGAACCTCAACATCAGTACGCAGGAAGTGCTTGCAGAGTTTGTTGCAATCCGGCGCAAGGCCGAACCATTCTGGGGCAAGTGAGGCGGTGCCGGGCGGCACTGCAGCAGGCCTCCTGAGGGACGCGAGGGTTTAATAGCGTACCGGTATAATTACATGGGTACTTCACGTGCACAGGCGTTTTTGGCGCCAGTGGGCAGGAAAGTGAACGGGATGCCCGTGTTCCGTGGGTGTGCCGGGATAACCAATACGGAGAATCAAGCATGGTTGAGTTAAAAGTTGTCGTATCAGACCCGAAGACCGGTCGCGCTTACAATGTCGATGCCAGCACCGGCGCGGCAGGGGCGATCGTGGGCAAGAAGATCGGGGACGAGGTTGACGCCGGCCCCCTCGGGCTTGCCGGTTATAAGATCCTGATCACCGGGGGTTCGGACCAGACCGGCACGCCGGCGAGAAAGAGCCTGCCGGGCGCAGGGAGAAAGAAACTCCTGCTCGCCGAGGGCGTCGGGTTCCACCCGGGCATGGATGGCGAGCGCCGGAGAAAGATGATCCGCTCCCACCAGATCACCCCCGAGTTCGTACAGGTCAACGCACGCGTGACCACGTACGGTGAGAAGACCCTGGACGAGCTCTTCCCCAAGACCGAGAAGGCTGAGGGCGAAGAGAAGAAACCCAAAGAGAAGAAGGCCCGGAAATAATTTCCCGGCACAATACTTTTTTTGCGCTGCTGTTTTTTGCGGTTCTCATGGATTTTACGGTACGCGTGCGTATCGCTGCCCGGTAGGATCCTCCATCATAGGCGGCATATAGCCGTTTTTTAGTGCAGAAAAAACTGCGTTCAACGCCAGATATATTCCGTCCCGGAGTAATTCTCCTGTATGCCAACCAAAACGCAATGTCCGAAAGGACTGAGATACAGCTGCTGCGGCTGCTGGTTCAGGGCCATATGCCCGTATTCCAACTGCGGATAACCGCATGAATCCGGCCGGATCGGGCCGGCCGGAACAACCCTCTGTCCTTGGGGGATTTTCCCCCCTTTACCCTCCCCGGAACATGGCCTGTTATTTTCCCCCGGGAGCTTCCCGGCTTTCCAGAGCGCAACACTGATAATCCACCGCGGTACAGCACTCCCCCAAAGGAAGCATGCGTATGACACAGCCGTACGAAGGAGTCCTCCAGCGGGACGGCAAGACCCGCGCCATCGTAACCCGGATCCCGGCCGGGATGGTCCGGCCCGAAGACCTCGAAACAATCGCAAGTGTAGCCAGGAGGTACCGCATCCCGGTCCTGAAGATCACCTCCGGCCAGCGCTTTCTTCTGGCCGGCATCGCGCCGGAAGAAGTTCCCTCGGTTATCCGGGAGCTCGGGACGCTTGCCCAGCCCGAGACAGCACCCTGCGTGAAGTTTGTGCAGGCCTGCCCCGGCACGGAGTGCTGCAAATATGGCAACCAGGATGCCGTAGCTCTTGCCCGTGCAACGGATGCGCATTTCCGGCACCGGCGCTTCCCCGCAAAGGTGAAGATCGGGATCTCGGGCTGCCCCCGGTGCTGCGGCGAGAGCCACACCCGGGACATCGGGATCATGGGGACGAACAAGGGGTGGACGGTGCTCTTTGGCGGGAACGGTGGGACCCGCCCGCGGTTTGGCGACGTAATTGCCCAAAGCCTGTCAGCCGCCGAGGCCCTTGATTGCGCAGAGCGCCTGATGGAATACTACCGGAAGCAGGCAAAGCCCCACGAGCGGACAGCGAGGTTTGTGGAACGTGTCGGGATGGACACGATAAAAGACGACGTCATCTCGATAATGCCGTACGTGGAATTGGCAGCAGACCGGTAAACGTAACAAAGCCCCGGTATCTGGTTCCCCTCCCCCATATCCTCCTTTCTGCAGCCCCCCTTCCTGCCCGGGACCCCTGGTGATCTCAAAAAGCCAGAACGACAAAACCCTGTACTTCAGCACCCGGCCGGAACATTCCGTGATTGAGAATCATTCCCGGTGGCTGAACCTGAGAATTTTCGGGGGCCTCGCGGTGTCCTGCTTCACCCTGTTTGCCCTGCTCCTCGTGGTGGGACTGATCACGGATGCACTGTTTGCCATGAGCATAGCCATTGGCATCCTGGTGGTCTGTTTTGTTCTCAATAAACCGGGGATCTGGTAACCGGGAATAAACGGCCAGACAGGAAAAAGAGATCTTTTCGGGAACGTTACACGTTTGCCGTGACTGTTACCTTCCCGTAGCCTGCGCTCGTGCTCTGGGTGGCCAGCTGATTACCGTTCTCATAAATGGTCACCGTGAGCGCATGGGTAGCGGTATTGTCCATCTTCTGGAACGTGGCTGAGATCATCCCGCTCGCCCCGGATACCGTGTATACCTGGGAGCCCGAGCCGGTGACCGGGATGGTCACGCCGCCGGTAGTGTAGGTGCCGTTGAACCCGCCGATGTAGCTGACGCTGATGGAGACGCCGCTTGCCGGGACCGCCGCTGCCGTGGTCGGGACAACGACAAATGTGGACGTGGGGGTGGCCCCCGCAGATGAGCCGGAGGTAGCCGGGGTGGTGCCGGTCGTTACATGCGCCGGGATCATGTCAGACGAGGAGTGCGTGGCGGGTGCCTGGCTGCCGGTCCCGGAGAAATAGAGGACCGCGGCCCCGAGAACCACCACGATACCGATGATCGTGGCAACAAAGAGCCACGGGATCCCGGCGGGGTGCCGGGGCCGGCCCCCGTGTATTCGTGCCTGCATAATAAATTGTATAATCATAGGATTATATGGGTTTTCCGGGGAAAACCTGCGAAAACGAGATGATATATTTCGGAAAAGAAGGGCATGCAGCCGCACGTTTATGTTTTTTTCACTGCAGCGATGAGGGCTTCACAGAGGTCCTCGTAGGGAACGGCATACCTTTTTGCGAGGAGCACGAGCGCTGCCGGGGGGAGCAGGTTCCCGCCAAACTGTTCCCGGATCACTTTGTTCATCTCGGCGACCACGTCCGTTTCCGGGATATTCCGGGCCTTCATGATCCTGCCGATCAGCTCCTGTGCCGGATCGCTTGCCTCGAACACCGCTGAGCCCGGGCGAAAACCGATGGGGATGGTCTCGGTGGCCGCATCAAAAAGGATTGTATAGACACCGTTCTCCTGCCGAACCAGTCCTGCCTCCTCGGCCCGCCTTAACAACACGGCAGCCTGGTCGGTACTCATCCACTTGCGGTCGAGCGCGTAATAGTACACGAGCTCGTTCCTGCGCAGGGCGTTCTTTCGCGTGTGCCTGAACGGTGCGGCGACCGTGACCCGGAGCGTCAATTCGGTTTACCCAGAAGGATATTTTTCATATCGAGGGCATCGAGTCCTTCAACGGCGTTCTCCCGGGCGATGTCGATATCCGTGCAGGAGCCCCGGTCGGTGAGCCGGACATAGAAAACATCGTTGGCCACCGGGACCTTACCGCTCCCGCGGAGGGCAAGGGCAAGGACCGAGATCTTAAGATCGGCTGCCTCGGTAATCACACCGGGACGCAGGACATCGGGAGTGAGATCGCCAAACTCCGCACGGTTGGTCGCGATCTCCACCTTCACCCTGACCCGGACGAGCTCCTTTCCCGTGGTCTTGGTGGACTCCTGCCCGTTCAGTTCTGATACGTACCGCAGGGTTTCCGGAAAGGTCATCCCCAGGGCAAACGAGAGATCCACCCGCTGGGGATAACGATAATAGATCCTTCGCATGGTTACACTATGGGACAGCAGAACCTAAAAAAACAATTGCTGCACGCTGGTGAAATACTAGGCCGCACGGGACTGACCGGGTGCGAAAAAAAGCGGGGACGATCCCCCGGTTTATTCGAGTAACACCGCGTTGATGATGCCGTCCTGGCCGGGGCGGCTCATAATCCGGGCACGTCCGATCTCGGTCCGGATGATTGCGCCCTTGGTGAGCAGGTTCCGCCGGACGTAGTTCGGGTTTGCCCCGTTCTCTTCAACGTTCTCGATCTTCACTTTCTTGGTCTCACCGTTGGAGATCTTGGTCACGTTCGCGAACTGCGCACGCATGGACCGGACCTTGGTGTTCCCGCCCATAACCCGGACCTGCTTTGCCCGGTTCTCACCGATATGGGTGTCTGCGGGTGCAAGCCCGATCTCGAATCTCCGCTTTCCCTGTGCCGGCCGGCGTCTGCCGCCGGTGACTTTCCGTATGGATTCTCCCTGCCAGAGCATAGTGTTACTCCTGTATGATCTTTTTTCCGGAATTTTTGGATCGTCCCGGAATGGTGCTCTATATATTCCCTCCGGAGTTATTTATACTATTTCCCAACTGCCGGACCGGATCACCCGAGGATTGCGTCGAGAAGCTGCGCCACATTCTCCCCGGTCTTCATGTTGGTCTTAAAGACCGGCATCTTCGGGTTGTACCGGTGGATGTCGGACTCCATCCGGGCGAGGTTTGCACCTACGAGCGGGGCAAGATCCACCTTGTTGATCACGCCGATCGTGCAGTCCCGGAACATCATCGGGTGCTTGTTGACCACATCGTCCCCTTCGGTCGAGCTCACGATCACGATCCGCTTCTCTGCCCCAAGCCGGAAGTCGGTCGGGCAGACCATGTTCCCTACGTTCTCGATAAAGAGGATATCGATCTGGTCCAGCGGGAGGTGGTCGATCGCGTGCTCGACCAGGTGGGCGTCGAGATGACATTCCTTGCCCGTGTTTGCGTTGTAGGCCGGGATACCCTGCGCTACGATCCGCTGAAAATCGTCGTCACCGTACACATCGCCGGCGATGGCGCCGGCCCGGAGTCCCCGCTGCTTTAAGAGCGGGACAAGCCGCTCGATGAGGGCCGTCTTTCCCGAACCAATCGCCCCGAGCAGGTCGAAGGCCCGGATCCCGTGGGCTTTGAGGTGTCGTGCGTTCTCATCGGCTATCGAGTTGTTGACGTCGTATACATCTTTCTCCATCCTGACGTCGATATGGTGCATACCTTAAGGTTTTGAGCGGACAGTGTTTATATCTTGACCCCCCTACTTTATATGCAATGGACAAAGGCGAGCGCATCCTGTATCCCTGCTACTTCAACGCGGCCCTCTCCCGGGAAGAGGGCCGGCGGGTCCCCCGTTCACTCGGCGCAAAGGGGCCCAGTGCCAGCGATATCGAGCGGGCCTTGAAGCGCCTTGGCATACCCTTCGAGGCTCAGGAGCAACACCACCCGGCCCACTGGGCCCGGCACGAGGGCAGGGTTATTGCCACGTGGACCGGCAGGAAAGAAGCACTCATCAAGAAAGTTGCCCGGGCCATGGAGGTGCGGAAGTGAAGGGCATGTATGATCTCCACACCCACACGATCCTCTCCGATGGCGAAATGCTCCCGTCAGAGCTCGTACGCCGCATGGCCGTTATCGGATATACCACGGTTGCCATCACCGACCACGTGGATACCTCAAACGTGGTCCCTGTCGTGGAGACTCTCCTTGGCGTCAGGGAATCGGCCAGGCTTTTTGGTGTCCGGCTCCTGTGCGGGGTCGAGATCACGCACGTGCCTCCGGCCCAGATCGCTGTGGTGGCCCGGCAGGCCCGGGATGCAGGGGCAGATATCGTGGTGGTGCACGGTGAGACCACGGTTGAGCCGGTGGCGCCCGGCACCAATCACGCTGCCTGCGCCTGCGCTGAGGTGAACGTGCTCGCCCACCCGGGTCTTGTCACCCGCGAGGACGCGAAGCTGGCACAGGAGAACGGGATTGCGCTCGAGATCACCTCCCGGGGCGGGCACAACCGCACAAACGGCCACGTGGTACGGATGGCCCGCGAGGTTTCGTGCCAGCTCGTGGTGGACTCGGACGCGCACGCCCCGCACGACCTGCTGGACCGGACCGCAAAAGAGAACGTAGCGGTAGGAGCAGGGCTGACCGGGGACGAAGTCGCCAGCATTATCTCTTTAAATATCGAGCGGTTCCTCCGTTCCTGATTTTTCTATTTATACTTTCACAGAACGCTTAAATACTAAAAGGTCTCACATATATAGATTACTAAATTACTTTAGTACTTTGTATACCCCCCGAGGTCGTTTCCGTGAAAGTTGTTGGACGAGCGATGAGCACCTACGGAAGCAGAATGCTCATCATCCAGTGCGATGCCGCCCAACTCCCGGGGTTGTACAGCGAAGTGACGGACCGCAGGACACAGCCGGTGGGAAAGATCATGGACCTCTTCGGGAACGTGAAATCACCCTATGCCCTTGTCCTGTGCCACGGTCCATGCAGTGTAACGCCGGGCGAGAAACTCTTCGCACGGGAACCCCGCACCCAAGCGGAGGCCCGGAGAGGACCGTTCAGGTCAAAAGCACGATAAGATTGGTGATGCCGGATGCAGGAAGTTGAGAAACTCAAGCTTCTCCAGACTGAGAGAGAAGCACTTAAATCGCGTATAAAAGTCAAAGAGCAGGAGAAAAAAGCAGAAAACCATACCGAAACGGTCTGCCCGGAGTGTGGCAGCAGGCAGCTGGTTCACGATTACGAGCGTGCCGAGCTGGTCTGCCAGAGTTGCGGCCTTGTGATCGATGACGACTTCATCGACCGTGGCCCCGAGTGGCGTGCGTTCGACCACGACCAGCGGATGAAACGCTCACGTGTCGGCGCCCCGATGACCTTTACGATCCACGACAAGGGTCTCTCCACGATGATCGACTGGCGCAACCGGGACAGCTATGGCCGGGCCATCTCCTCCAAGAACCGGGCCCAGCTCTACCGTCTCCGCAAGTGGCAGCGCCGGATCCGTGTCAGCAATGCAACGGAAAGAAACCTTGCGTTCGCACTCTCCGAGCTCGACCGCATGGCCTCGGCCCTTGGCCTCCCCAGAAACGTCCGTGAGACCGCAGCCGTGGTGTACCGTGACGCTGTGGACAAGAACCTGATCCGCGGCCGGAGCATTGAAGGCGTTGCTGCTGCAGCACTGTATGCAGCATGCCGGCAGTGCAGTGTCCCGCGGACACTCGATGAGATTGCAGAAGTGTCCCGTGTCTCGAGAAAAGAGATCGGCAGGACCTACCGGTTCATCTCCCGGGAACTGGGCCTCAAGCTCCTCCCGACCTCCCCTATCGACTACGTGCCCCGGTTCTGCTCCGGTCTCACCTTAAAAGGCGAGGTCCAGAGCCGGGCAGTCGAGATCCTGCGCCAGGCCGGCGAACGCGAGCTCACGAGCGGCAGGGGCCCGACCGGTGTCGCGGCAGCAGCCATCTACATCTCTTCCATCCTTGGCGGCGAGAGGCGCACCCAGCGTGAAGTGGCCGAAGTGGCAGGAGTCACCGAAGTCACCATCCGGAACCGGTACAAGGAACTCGCAGAGAAGCTCGACATCGAGATTATTCTCTAAAAACAATTTTTTACTGCCCTAAAAAAATCCAATGGGACGCCAAAAACTATATTCCGGCGGCTCAAAACATACAAGGCACAAATCCATGTGCGGGCTCGTAGATCAGGGGTAGATCGCTACGTTCGCAACGTAGAGGCCGCGGGTTCAAATCCCGCCGGGTCCATCCTGTTTTAAAAGACGCTTCCCCAAGGAGGCTGCCGATACGAAGGGGACGGCCGGCATAACAAAGCTAAAGAGATGCAGCAACTCCCGGTACTATGAGCATCTGCATTCCTGACCAGCCATGACCGACCAGAAAAAAACAGCTCCGGAACAGAAAAACGAGATGAAGATCACCGTTACAAAGAACGGTCCCTATATAGTTACCGGGGGCATCCCGCTCATCCGGATGGAGATCTGCAATGATGACGAGGGCTACTGCCGTACATGGCGGGAGGTGGAGCGTTTTCCCGTGCAGGAGACCTACGCCCTCTGCCGGTGCGGCCATTCGCAGCACAAGCCGTTCTGCGACGGGACGCATGCGAAGATAGGCTTTGTCGGCACCGAAACCGCAGGAAGCGAGCCATATCTCCGGCACCCGCGGATCATAACAGGGCCCGAACTTGAGCTGCTTGACTACGAAAACCTCTGCGTCCATGCCCGGTTCTGCATGCGGGCCGGGGGGGTCTGGAACCTCACCGAAAACTCGGATATCCCGGAGGCAAAAGAGACCGCGATCGAGGAAGCCTGCAACTGTCCCTCGGGACGGCTCGTGATACGAGATGCGGAAACGGGAAAAGCCCTTGAGCCGGACCTGGAGCGATCGATCGTGATCATCGAATACCCGCCCCGGGGTGAGCATGGCCCGCTCTGGGTACGGGGCGGCATTCCCGTGGTATCGGCCGACGGGAAACCCTACCGTATCCGGAACCGGCTCACCCTCTGCCGGTGCGGGAGATCCGAAAACAAGCCGTTCTGTGACGGGAGCCACATACAGCATTGATGAAAATATTCTCAACGGGGTGAAAAGAGGCCATGAGTTTTGTCACAGTTGCAAAAGCAGGGGAAATTGCTCCCGGGACCCTGAAACATGTGGAGGTGGGAGAAACAGAGATCTGCATCGCGAATGTCGAGGGAGCGTTCTATGCTGTCGGGGACCGGTGCGGCCACGAGAATGCCCGGATGTCCCGCGGCTCCCTGATGGGCACGATCGTTACCTGCCCCATGCATGCCTCCCAGTTTGACATAACCACCGGGAAACTGATGTCCGGGCCGGTCCTTGAACTCGAAGGGATTACGGAGAAGTTTGCCGGGTGCCCCGAGAGCATAAGGAAAGCGGTGGGAGAGATGTTTGCCGGCATCGCAGAAGAGCAGCGCCTGATCAGGACGCACGATCTGCCAGTCTACGAAGTGAAACGAGAGGGCAGCGATATCCTGGTCGACCTTAATGGCGCCCATTAAGGCCCGGGAAACAAAAATTATTTTTGATCTTATTTCGCGGTGAGAACCTTGACCTCGTTTTCCAGCGTCTCCCTGAGCCGCTGCACGGCCTCGTCAAGGTTATTGGTGGTCGTGACGGTAAACTGGTTGTCGGTCTTCACATCGTGGTACGTCACAACGTAATCGATCTGGCCGTCCTTTGCCTTCTTGGGTTCGATGATCAGCTTTACCATGGTATCTCCACTGTCTCCGGGGAGAATCTGAACGATCGCCCCGGACCTGATCAGATCTTAGGCCCGGGCCATCATAAAACGATACGAACCGGCAAAATACCGGCCCGGTGCGAAAGCATCAACACGGAAACCGATAAATCATGATCCCGGAAGGAGATCTATAATCATGCCAGCATGTTCCTCCACCGCGGCCGCGTGTGCAGCGGTGTTGTGTGCCACCCTGCTCCTCGTGATGCCGGGATCTGCGATCACGGTAGCTGTATATGGAAGTACCGCGGGACTGAACACCAGCCTCCACCAGGATACCTTTTCTGTGGCCTGTTCGCTCCCCGGCGTGGCCGGCCCGGAGCTGGACGGAAACCTCCCCTGCTTTACCAATGCCACCACGGACGTGATTATCCTGGGCGGGGATGCAGGGTTCTCCGGGAATACCGAGGCTGCCCTTTCGAATGCAACCGCGGCCGGAAAGATCCTCGTACTGAGCGGTGACGATCTTGCCCGGTTTGCTGACATCCTGCCGGTGCAGTCCGCAGGCATGGCCCCGGGAAGCGCGGCTCTTGTCATCAGCAACCCGAACGCCACACTCTCGGGTGACATTTTTGCAGGACTCCCGGCACAATACCCCAATACCACCATTGTCTCATCCCGGGAATCCTATGTGACGCGTCCGGGTGCCACGACCCTGCTCTCCTTTGAAAACGGCGATCCGGCACTCGCCTTTTTACCGTACGGCAACGGGTACGTGGTCACGTGGCTGGCTCCCGCAGAGCAGGCTTACCTCTCCGGCACCGATGCTGACCTGATCAACGAACGCCTGATTACCCGGCTCCTGGCGCTGCGGAGCGGTGCACCGGCCGCTGCCACAACGACCTCCATTGTACCTGCAACTACCCTTCCGGTAACAAATGTCACCACCCTGCCTGCCACAACCGTGACACTCCCGGCCTTTGGAAACCTCTTTGTCTCCTCTTCGCCCGGCGCGGCTGGAGTCTATATCGATAACGCCTATGAAGGGATCACCCCGGTGAACCTGAGCGGGATATCCCCCGGCACCCACGCGATCCGGCTGGCGATGAACGGGTACGCCGACTATGAGTCCACGGTCGATGTAACCGGAGGAAGTACGGTTGCGGTCTCCGGATCTCTGGCAGAACACAACAGGACTGAGATGACACCCGTGGCCACGGTAACGCCGGTCCCGACCGAAACCGCATCATTCTGGACGAGCACCTCCGTCATTGCGGCGCTGCTGGGGAGTGTCGCCGCAATCATCGGTGCGATCGCCACCCTGCACTCCCTGTATCACAAGCGTTCCTAGGAGAACACCGGGAACGCTTTGTTTTTCATGCCGATCAGTAACAACTATATGGAATCGGCGGAAAAAGTATATGCCGCACACGCGGGCTCGTAGATCAGGGGTAGATCGTCACGTTTGCAACGTGAAGGCCACGGGTTCGAATCCCGTCGAGTCCATCGGATTTTGTCGTTTTTTCACCAAGCATTTTGCTTGGAATGCAATAGGTATAACGGGGAATTTTTCGTTTTTTGCTCTGGAGAAATCCCTTCTTTAATAATAATGCTGCCCCCCTTACGCCAGCCCTGATCCCGTGGGGGCGGGGGCGTATGCGATGGAGCGGTATTACCAGTACCAGGAGCTGCCCGGAATGCAGGGAATACGGGATTATCGCAACCGGGGGATGCCCACGCGGCAGGGGGAAAACCCCCAAGAGCATTCAACACCAATTGATAATTTCTACAAAGCCGTTAGGTATGAATTAAAAAAAAATCAGTCGATCCAGTCGAGGAGCTGGTTCTTTGATGCCTGTTCGCTTTTCTGGATCAGCTTTCTCTTGACCTTCTGCACTGCTGCATCCGCAGGGGACGGAGGGAACGGGGATGCCGGGGCCGGGGCCTTCTCGAACTTCCCGTAGTCGAGAAGCCCGTCGTCAGTCTCGATCTCGTGGATTGCAACCGGGGCTTCGGCCTCATGCACCGGCTCCGGTGCAGCCGCTATAACTTCCTCGCGGGGCAGAGGAACAGCCGGATCCTCTGCCGGTGCGGGATCCGGGGTGATGAGCGGAGGGGCAATAGACTTTGCAGGAGGCTGATCGTGGGAAGGCAGCTGCACGGTCACCCGGATCCCCTCCACCCGCTGGATCAAAAAGTCGACAAAGTCCTCCACTTCCCGGCGTTGCTCGGCCGATAGGCGGTCCAGCTTGTTCTCCAGCGTTTCCATAACGGGCGACGGCTCCTTTATCCACTATTTTTTATTGTTTGTATTTAAGCAAACTGCGGCGGGGACGTCACCACCGGTGCTGGTACCCGCGTTTCTCCATGGGCTTGCCATCCACGAGCACGGACCTTTCCTCAGTGACCTTCCCGATAACCGTGCAGGGGACTCCTGGGACCGGGTACCGGTCCGGGGAGATCGTGAAGATCAGCTCGTAGTCCCCACCGCCATACAGCGCGAGCTCACGTGCCTGCGGTTCCGGGACACCAGCCGGCCGGGGCACGAGTGCTGACTCGATGGCAAAACCGCACGTATTCACGCTCATGAGATCGTAGAGCGAGAGGGCGATCCCGTCGCTGTCGTCCATCATCGCAGAAACCCCGCCACGGGCGAGTGCCTGTCCCTCAGTAACCCGGGGCTGCGGCTCGAAGAGTGCCTTCTCGAACTGCTTATAACCGTCGAGCCATGCCTGCGCCTGCCCGGGAATGCCGGTAATGCAAACGAGGTCCCCGGGCCAGGCACCTTCACGCCGGGCAAGGTCCCTGCGGTCGACAATCCCGAGGCCGGTGGTCACGACAGTGAGCTCATTGTGCCTGTCGATGTCCCCCCCGACAATCGCGGCACCGAATCTTGTGCAGCAGTCCTTTGCCCCCTGCATCACGCCGGCGAGCTGCTCCCAACGGTCAAGGCCAACCGCAATGAGGAGGTATTTCGGCGCCGCTCCCATGCTCGCAATGTCGCTGATGGTGACCGCGGCGCTCATCCAGCCGATCTGCCAGTCGGTCATGCCCTCCACGAAATCGGTTGTCTTATGGAGCATGTCGGTGGTGGCCACCATCACCTGCCCGCCGCAGGGGAGCACAGCACAGTCGTCCCGGCAGTTTTCCTCACCCACGATCCTCATCACGGTCTTTAAGAGTTCACGGTCATCCATCGTTCCGGCCCCCACCTTTCTTTACTTCCTTACCCCGTTCGCTCTTGTACTCCTTGAACATGTGCTCGATCCGGGAGGACTCCTTCTCGCGGACAAACTGCGCCTGCTCTTCCTGCCAGCGGGAGATAGCCGGCTCGATCCGGTCCCTGGGAGCAAGGCCCTGCCTGCCCCTCACCTGCACTCCGGTCTCTGAGGGGGTGAGGAGCGGGATGCCGACTTCACGAAACGCGGCGCCGATCTGCACGTTCCCCTCCCCGGCCCCGGGGGTGATCAGGGCCCGGATCTTCGCATCGGCAAGGTCCCGTAACACGCTGTTTCCCCATCCTCCCGTGCGCTGCACGTATACGATATCGCCTTCGTGTACCCCGGTATCGTCCGCTAACCGGCGCAGTCCATCCCGGGTGAGGGCATCAAGCACCTTTACGGGCACCGCCTCGCCATCCACCGAGAGCTCGGCAAAGGTCCGGATCCGTTCTACCCGCTTTGCAAGCGTCCGGCCGTGACGCTCCTCCTTACGGAGCCTCTTTTTGAGACTCTGGATGATCGCGTCCCGTTTTGCCACCTCGGCATCTTTGGCAAGCTGCGTGGTCCGGGTATCGTGCACGGCACGGAGCCGGCCCTGGAGGCGGTGGATCTCGTACTCCTTTGCCTTGACCTCTTCCTGGAGCTCGGCAACATACGTGCGCAGGCGCTTGACCATCCCGTCCAGCACCCGGACCCGCTCGTCATGCCGGCCCTCCCCTGCTGAGACTACGGGGGCCTCCTCCGCAAGAGCCGCCGGCGGGGCTACCGCGTGCATATCCACCAGCACCTGGTCGAGCGCCTGGCCCCGGATCACCCGGGCCCGGACCTCGTCGAGATCGTGGCCGGGAGGCACTCTCTTGATGAGGTTCCGGAACTTGTGCTGGTACTGTACGCTTGCATCAAGGGCAGCGGAAAGGGCGTCGCGCTCGTGGACGTTTTCGTACGGGTAGCCCGAGGTAAGGGCCAGCTTTGTCTCGACGGGCGTATCCTGCTTTGGCGTGTACGCCACGGCCGAAAAGGCCCGCCGGATCTTCTCCACCGAGTGCGGCATCTCCTGCACATCGGATGCGATCACGAGCGGCTTTCCCACGCGGTACAGGGCCTCGATCACGCCGGACATGTTCATCTGCCGGGAACTCTCCAGGTGCAGGAGGTTGCCGTCCAGGTCCAGTGCCGCAATCGCCGTTGTGGTACCCGGGTCGATACCCACGATCATGTACCGGGGTTTTCCCGAGAGCGGACGGAACCGGATCCGCTCGAGTCTTTTGCCGCTGATCCTTACCTGGACATCTGCCCCGCGGTACGTGGAGATCGGTACCTGTCCCCGTGCGGCAAAGACAGTAAATGCCACACGGCTGCATCCGCCAAAGGCTTTGGTCTCCTTTTTTTCATACCGAAGGCCGGTTGCGGCGAGCTGCATCTCGATCTCGCGCCCCTTGAGCTGGACGGCGCCGTGGATCTTCCGCACGTACCGGTTCTGGCTCCACCCGCCCCGGCCGGGCGAGCGGTGCCGGCTTACCACCACTTCGCTCTCGTTCTCAAAGGCGATCACCTCGGCCCCGGCCCCGAGGGCAGCCACCCGGGCCGAGGTGCGGGCCTCGGCAAAGGGGTCGAACCGGTCAAAGCTGATATTGTACCGGGCAGCGACCTTGCCCAGCGTCTCCTTCTTCTCCCCACCCGTCACCTGGACGAGTTTTGTCTGCGGCGGGAGAGAGGCGAGGAAGAAGAAGAGCTCGTGCTGGTCGGTTGCGATCTCCTGGATGCTGTCAACGGCAAGAATATCGGGGCGTTCCTCGGAGAGGAGGCGGAAGAGCCGGAACATCGAGACCGTGCTCTCGCTGGTAATCTCGTTCCCCTCCAGCCGGACAAGGGCGTACATCGGCCGGCGGGACCGCGAGCGCACCGATCCCTTCACAATATCGATACCGAATACACTCAGCCGGTCACGCATCGCAGGGCTTCCCCGGGGTCATACGTGAGTTTGTACTTCCGCACAAAGAAGGCAAGGATATTGGTAATATCCCGTTCCAGGGTAGCGCCGGCATTGGGGTGGGAGATCTCCGTCCACTGTGGCCAGTCGATGATAACGGGACGGCCGTCCTCCATGAGGATGTTGAACTCCGAGAGGTCTGCGTGGATCACGCCAAGCTGGTACGCAGTCCGCACGTTTTCAAGGATTGTATCCAGCGTTTCCGCCGGGTCAGGGAGCCTGCACCGGGCAAGGCTCGGGCCCGTGATCTTCGCCATCACGACAGCGTTCCGGTTCTGGGCCACGGGAAGAGGGACGGAGACTTTCGGGTGGAGGGTGGTGAGCGCCGCATATTCGCGTTCTGCCGAAAGCCGGGAGGCCAGAAGCCACGGGCAGCTGCCGGTTTCGGGAAGGTACTCCCGGTTGAGCCGGGGCGTGTTAAACGATCGCTGGCCCACCCGATGGAACTTGATCGCCACCGGCCCTAGACCCAGCGCCTCGTGCACCACCGACTCCTTTCCCTCACCGATCTTTGCCCCTAATGCCGAGATGGCGCCCTTCTTTACCAGGCTCAGGAGGGCGAGTGTGTCGTACCCTCCAAAGACGAGCGCGTAGCCGTCATACGGCACCGCGTTGAACCGGACCATTCCCCACCGGATGAGCCGGGAAAGCCGGTAGTTGACTTCCGATTCGGAGAGACCGGTTGCCTGCTGGAGGCTCTCGAGCGGCACCCACTCGTACCGCTTCATGGACCGTTCGAGGGCAGTAAGGATCGCCTTCTCGTATTTATGCAGGCTGCGGATCTGCTCCGGGGCAACGACCATAGGTACCAGTGTGGTTATGTGGCAGACTATAAAATCATGGGCTCCGTGCGTAACCACCGGCGGGAGCACAACCTTAAACATCTTTTATCCTCCAGATAAGAACAGGATCAGTCATCCATGCAGTGCGATGCGTGCCGGCGCGAGGCCACGGTCTTCCAGCCCTATTCGGGAAAGCATCTCTGCCCGCTCCATTTTACCCGGGACCTGGAGGCAAAGGCCAAGCGTATTATCCGATCGCATGGCTGGCTGCGCCCGGGCGACCATATCGCGGTCGTGCTCTTTGGGGACGCCGCGAGCGCCGGCCTCCTCTTTTTTCTCGCCAGCCTGACCAGAGATCGCCGTGATATTCGGATATCAGCAATCACCATCGACCCCGGGATCAGCGGGTACCCGGTGAGGGAAAGGGCACAGGAGATTGCAGACTCCCTTGGTGTGCCCTGTTTCTCCGGTTCGCTTGCCGAACGGTACGGCATCACCATGGACCGCCTCGTGGCAGAAGAGGGGCAGGATCCGGCCGGTGCTGCCTGCAGCGTGCTTGCAGGAGATTTCTTCGGAGAGATCGCGGCGGAGCAGGGGGTCACCCGCTGTGCCTTTGCCACCACCGTGGATGAGACTGCCGCGGGGTTCTTTTCTGACCTCCTTGCCGGGATACCGGAGCACACCCTGTTTTCCCGGCAGGTCCTGGGGAGGCCCGGCATTCCGGTCATCCGCCCGTTTACAGAGATCCCGGCCTCAGAAGTTCTCCGGTACGCGGAACTGCATGTCCCGTTGCCCGGGCCCGGGGGGTTCCTGCCGCAGTGTCCCGGCACCGGGAACAGTGGTCCTGGAAACGATGAGGGAGAAGCACTTGACAGCTACAGCATCCGTCACCCCGCCACAAAGTTTGCACTCGCAAATCTTGCCGGGACCCTCGCCGGGATAGCGGCAGCATTTCCGCCAGCCCCATGCCCGGTATGCGGCGAACCGCTTGAGGCCGGGAAATGCCCTGCCTGTGCCATCCGTAAAAAATACGGGAGAAACCTGAGATGAGATCGAGAAAATATGTCATCTGGAGGATCATCCACACCTCCGCAAAGATGCGGATCCTGATCTATTTCGTGCTCTTTGCCCTGCTCATCGCGATCCTGACCGTGACCTTTCACGGGCTGTATCCCGAATTCGAGGGGAGGTCCGTTGACTGGGCCCAGTCCCTGCTCTTTGTGATAGAGACCCTCACGACCACGGGAAGCCTGCTCTCCTACCACTCGGACGCGATGATCCTCTTTGCAACGGTCACCATGCTTTCCGGCGTGATCATGCTTTTCATGGTCATCCCCCTTCTCATCACCCCGTACCTTGTCTCGGTCCTCCGCTCGGGACCGTCCCGCCGGACCCCCCACCCGCTCCACCACCATACCGTGATTGTCGGGAACGGAGAACTGTCCCGGGCCCTCGTCGAGAGCCTCTCGCTCTCGGATAAAGAGATCCTGATCGTGGAGGAGGACGAAAAAGCAGCACGCGACCTTGCCCAGAGAAACCTGCGCCGGGCATTTGTCCTCTGGGGAGAGTATGATGACCCGCAGACCTGGGAGCAGGCGTGGATCCGGAACGCGGACTTTGTGATCCTCTGCGAGAACGAACGGACAACGGCGAGCATTATCCTTGGGATACGGGGAATCACCCGGGCGCGGATCATCTCCATTGTTGACAAGATCTCCTTTGACCGCTACCTGAGGTACGCCGGCGCAGAGTTTGTGCTCTCCCCAAAGCAGGTCACCGGCAGGATCCTGGCCCGGCACGCGGTCCTCAACCCGATCGGCGATACGGCCGCCGCCATCCCCGGGCTCGACCGCCTCACCATCAATGGCGGTGAATTCCCGGAGAAGAATCTCCGGCTGATCCACATCCCGGTCATGCCCGAGAGCAAGGCTACCGGAAAAACGCTCGGGGGACTTGACCTTCCCGGCCAGTACGGGATCATCGTGCCGTTCCTGTGGAAGGCAGGCCGGTTTGTCCCGCGGCCGGACCCCTCTGAAGTGATCGATGCCACGACCTCGCTCTTTTTGTTCGGGAAAGCAGACGCGGTGCGCCGGGTGGTCCACGAGGAACTGGAAGTGAGCCGGGAGCAGATCGGCCATGCTGTCATCGCCGGGTTCGGGGACGTGGGGTCGGCCGTATATGCCGAGATGATCGCCTCGGGCATTGCCTGCGTGGTCGTTGATGCCCGGAAGTATGACGTGAACGAGGTGGTCGGAAACGCGGAGAGCGAGGATATTCTCAACGAGGCCCGTATCGGGGAGGCCCGGTTCTGCATTGTCGCGCTCAACGATGACGATGTGAATATTTTCACCACCCTTATGGCCCGCAACCTGAACCCCGGAATCCGCATCCTCGCCCGGGCAAACGACCCCGATGCCGTGGAGAAACTGTACCGTGCCGGGGCGGACTACGTTGCGCTGCTCCCGCGGATTGGCGGCCAGACGGTGGGGAGGATCGTGCTCGCCGGGACGATCACCATCCTGATCGATCTTCCCAACGGCGAGATCGTTGCCCTGAAACACGTGATGCATCCGACCGGGCTGAACGTCGGAACCGCTGCATCAAAGAGCGGTGTGCGGGTGCTCGGAATCGAGGGCAAAGGGAGAATCCTGGTATCACCGTCCGGCCCGGAGGAGATCATGGAGGGAGACGCCCTGATCGTGACGGGGAATACCGAACAGTTAAAGAAATTTATCCGCTTATTTTAACAAGAGGGGCGCAGAATGGCTCAGGAACTGGGGTGCAGGATGGGACAGGTCGAGCAGATGATCCGGTACGCTTACTGGAACAGCAAAAGCTCAGGGATCGTGGTCGGGGTTTCCGGCGGTGTGGACTCGGCACTGGCAGCGGCCTTCTGCTGCCGGGCGATCGGGCCGGACAAGGTGCTCGGCCTCTCGCTTCCCACATCGGTCAGTAATCCGCAGGACCTGCGGGATGCACAGGAGCTCTGCGCCATGCTCACCATGGAGCACCGGACGGTAAACATCGACCCCATGCTTGCCGCGTTCAGGGCCATCCCCGGCTTTGTGGAGACACCGTATCTCCTTGGGAACCTCATGGCCCGGATCCGGATGACCGTGCTGTACTACCATGCCAACCGGGACCACCGGCTCGTCTGCGGCACCTCGAACCGGAGCGAGGCGATGCTGGGCTACTGCACCAAGTACGGCGACAATGCCGCTGACCTCCAGCCGATCCTCCACCTGTACAAGACGGACGTGTACGAGATGGCAAAAGAAATGAAGATCCCCCGGGCCATCCTCGAAAAGACACCTTCGGCCGGCCTCTGGGCCGGCCAGAGCGACGAGGGTGAGATCGGGCTTTCCTATGCCGAGATCGATGCGGCGCTCAGGAACCTCGAGGCAAACGGCTGGAAGGCGGGGTCGCCTGCCGAGGAAAAAGTGCGGGAGCGGGCAGAAAAAAACGCCCACAAGCGCCTTCCTGCACCTAACCTCCTGTCAGTCCCGTAAAAGTATCCGGGTACTGCTCCGGTTCATTAAGAAATGCAAGGGCTGCACGGCGGCCGATGAGCGAATAGAGCGAACCGGTACAGGCCCGGCCGGCAGCATCCCTGCCTTTTCCTGCAAAGATATGCCGGACCGGAGGGACTGCCGGGTAATGCCGGTTTTTCACGATACTGCCATCGTTCATAACGTAGTAGGCCGCCCCGTGCAGGGTCTCGTATTCCCCGTACTCACTCTCAAAAGCGGTGGAGACAATATTTGCAAGTATGAGTGTGGCATCGGGTGAGGGATTGATGGTGATATGGCCGTAGCCCGGGGGAATCACCACCCGGGCCCCGTTCTCCGCAGAGATGAGGATTACGTCATCGAGTGTCCGGGACTGGAGAAGGAACTGCGCCTTTCCCTCCGTCACTTCGTACAATTCGGGATAGCCGGTGCCTGCAGGGTCCACCGGGTGGTAATGCCCCTTGGTCTTGACGTACTCGCCGCAGAGGTCATGAGGAGGGATGACCGTGATATCGTACCGGAGCCGGTGGCCGGCAAGCCAGTGCCGGTCACCTGCCGAACGGGCGAGGTCCCGGTACATGTAATAGAGAGGACCGCTCTCCGGGCATTCCGGCCGGGCGAGGACCGCACGCATATCCCGGACCGTCCGTATGCCGGGCGCCGGAAGCGCCTCGTTCCACCAGCTGCTCAACGCTTTTTCCTCACGATGAAAACGTAATACCCTGCGCCAATCAGGATCAGGACAATGAGGGTCACGGCCACGGCAGTCTGCCCGCCGGGTATCCCGGAACCCCGGGATGCCATTATCGTGACATTGGCGGTAAAGGTATCGGATACCTGGCTGTTATCGAGGAGGTCGCGGTACCTGACCTCGGTATCGAGAGGGTAGGTCCCGGGAGCCGCGTTTCCATCAGCGGAGAGAGCGTACCGTGCGGTCGCGGTACCGCCGGGGGGAATATCACCGAGATACGCGAGGGAATCGGCACTGGACAGCGGGCTGTAGGTCGAGAGCCGGGCCTCGGCGGCCCTGGCGGTGACTGCCCCGGTATTCTGGTAGGTGATGTTGATTACGGTATCGGACCCCTGGGTGATCACGGCCGGGGGCGAAACCACGGCAAAGGTGATTTTGCCCGCCACCGGGATACCGACGGTATCCGCAGCCGAGGTCATGATATCGCCGTCAGAGTCCGTGTAGGTCACCACGACATCGACCGGGTAGGTCTGCTGCCGGGCGGCGCTGGAGACCGCGACCTTGTACAGGCAGGTGACCGTGCCGTTGCGGGGGAAGTCGCCGATATACACGCTGTCGTCGGTCGGGATGATCGCACTGTCGCCGTTCTGCAGGATCTGGACCGATGCCTTGGTCCCGTCCTCGTACCCGGCATTTCTGATCGTCAGGTTGATGTACCCTTCCGTTCCCACGGCCAGCCCCGTGGCCTCGGCATCGAGCACATCGATCTTGACCACCGGTTTTATTTTGATGGTGAGCGGGACCGTGACCGTGACCGGGCTGTACACGGGCTGGACCTGGTCACTGGCAGGTTGGTTGGCCAGGCTGTTGGAAAGATACGTGTAGTGCAGCGTGAGCGGGAGCGTGTAGGACCCCAGCGTGGCGTCCGCGGTGATCTTGGCCGGGAAACTCACGCTCGCGGTCCCGGGGCTCGCAATGTCACCGAGCGTCTGCGTGCCGGACGTGATGTTGATCGGCGCTCCGCCCGACGAGAGGTCGGCCGTGACCAGTTTTGCCGTGGTCGGCAGGTCCGGCTGCGGCAGCGTGCCCTGGTCAATATACATCGTCTCAGCGGTCCCGCTGTTGATCAGCGTCACCGTAATCGTGGTATCCTCTCCGGGAGAAAACTCGTTTGTCCCGTTGATGTATCCCGTTATCTGGGGTGAGCCCCCGAGATACTTATCCTGGCCCAGGACGGGCATGCAGCAGACCGCTGCGGCAAGAACAAGGAGTGCTATAACAAGAGAAGATCTCATCGGGCATCACGTGCAGCTGTTACCGGTACTTTTTTGGCGGGAATCATATAAAGCGATGCAGGGCGGGACAGGAAGGAGGACATGCCCGTCAAAAATCCCGGATCTCCACGAAATCCCGGACATTCATGAGCCCTTTCATCGCCTGTGTCTGGACCCAGCGGCCGCCTTCACGGATTGCCGCGATGGGGTTGGTGCCGCCTACCGCAACGATGGCGACATACTGCGGGCTTCCCGGCACGCCCAGCAGCGGGATGTTGGGCACGCCGACTTCAAGGATCCCGGTGAAGCTGCTGTCCGCAAGCTCATCGAGCACCCGGCCCACGAGAGGTTCTGCCTCCATGTGGAACTCCCGGATATTGGCAAGGATATTACCGCTTCCCTTGCGCATAACATCGTTTACCGAGGTAATCTGCTGGGAGATGAGCACCTGGAGAGGGTCAATGGTGGTATGCTCGTAAAGGATGATATGGGTGAACCGGACCGGGGAGCGGTCCTCGACTTCCACGACCCCGCCACCAATCGGGTTGATGGGTACACCCCGGCGGATCAGGAGACCGTCGAAGGTGAGGCTGCAGATCGTGCAGATGGCCGTGCACCCTTCAGGCACGACATACCCGGCAATATTTTCCTGCGAGGACCCGAACCGCACCAGCCCGCTGACCGAAACACCGGTCTTGTAGGCGTCCTTGAGAATGGAGACCGCGTATTCGAAGTCTTCGTTTTTCACCAGCGAGAGGTTGTAGACCACATTGCCGGTTCCTTTCGCAGGATCGTAGGTCACCTGCATCGCGTAGTCCCCAATGCTCTGATCGACAAATTTGAGGGGCCGGGTCATGCTAGTGATCTCGGCGATTTCAATAGAAAAATTGTTCTATAAGCCCATGGCAATCTCTATATGATGGAACACGACATGCGGGAAAAAGCCAGGAATGCAATGAGGCTCATTCTTGAAGCTGCGAAATTTGAGGTCGAAGAGGTGGACGAACCATTGGACCTTTCCGCCGTCAGGGACGGAGAGTGTGTCCTCGTGCTCTGCTCGAACGATGCCGAGATGATCGGGCAGTTCGACAAGACCAACTACAGCCTCATGGTGGACGACCACGAGATGACCTGCAAGAAGCTCCTTTTTACCCTCGAAAAGGACGTAGTAACGGAGAATTGCACGCAGTGGGGGATCGAGGAGTTTGTCCAGTACGCGGGGGAGGCCGTGCTTGCCGATATCGTGGAGCAGGAACTCAAGCTCGATCTTACCCCGGGCAAGGCAAAGGCAAAGAAGGCCGCTGCCGCAGCTGCGGCTGCTGCACCTGCTGAAGAGGAGCCCTCCGGCATCTCGATCCTTCACTTCCCGATCAAGCTCTCGGAACAGGCAGCCATCCGGACGGCGGGAATCCAGGGTGCGGCAAAACTCCGTTTTATGCCTTATTACCTGATCCACTACACGAGCACCGGTGAACAGGTGTACAAGGACCGGCGCATCCCCTTCGATGCTGACGGCTGGGGTGCAATCAACGCCATCAACGGCATCAAGCTCGACCTGGACGGGACCAAGGTCGAGGAGTCCGAGATCCCGGGCAACGCCGAGATCTCCGATGCTCACATCACCAAGGAAGAGGCATCGGAGAGGATGGTGACCGAGCTCATCGAGAGACTCACCCAGAAGGTCAGGATCAAGCAGGAGAAGGGCGACGCAATCTTTTACGAGGAAAAGACCCTCAAGCCCGACCGCAAGAACATCAAGGTCGAGACCAAGCAGGTCTACATCCCGGTCTGGCAGATCCGGGGGAAGAAGATCGTCGAGGTCAACGCGTTTACCGGCGAGCTCCTCTCCGAACCGATGGACGAAGGGGTCGAAGTCTTCTAATTATTTTCACCGTATGATCGTTGTTCTGGGAGGGGGCCCGGCCGGGCGGATAGCCTCGATCCGGCTGGCCTCCGCTGGAAAGAAGGTCACGCTCGTCGAACCCAGGGGAAAGGAGCGGGGGATCGGCGGGCAGTGCCTCCATTTTGGCTGCATGCCGGTCTGTGCTCTTAATGACGTTGCCCGCATAGCAGGCACCACCCGCAGGTTTTACGAACGCGGGATGATCGATACCCTGCCCGCATTCCGTTTTCGTACCGTGATGGACGAGATGCTCGCCGTCCAGCAGAAGATCGCCGGGATCCTTGACGAGGAGACCCGGCAGGCCGGGGTTAACGTAGTGTACGGCAAAGCAGGCCGGGTTGACGAAAGACAGGTATTTATCGGGGATGAGCCGGTCGATTGTGAAGCGGCGATCATTGCCACCGGTTCCCGGCCGAATATCCCGTCCATTCCCGGTGTATCCCTCAAGGGGGTGTTCACGCCCCACACCCTCTGGGATCTCCGCGAGCTCCCGGGAAAGATCGCGATTATCGGTGGGAGCGTGATGGCAGCGGAGTTTGCGTATATCTTCCAGGAATTCGGGAGCAGCGTCGTGGTGCTTGCCCGGAGCGGTTTTTTGAAAAACCTGGACCCGCACCTCCGGGCGGTTGCGATAAAGGAGCTGTCGGGCGTGGATATTCAGGAGGGTACAGAAGTCAAAGGTATCGCCGGGACGGACCGGGTTACGGGCGTCCGGTACCGGCGCACGGGAGAAGAGAGGGAGATACCGGCCGATGCCGTGCTTCTCGCGGCAGGTCTTATTCCTAACTCGGGCATGGTGACAGGGATCGGGAAAGGTACTGATGGCGCAATTCTCACGAACGACCGGATGCAGACCAGCATCCCCGGCATCTATGCCTGCGGGGACGTGGCAGGAGCCCCGTTTTTAACACCGGTCGCCCGGCACGAAGGTGTCGTGGCTGCGGATAACATCCTGGGAAAAGAGCGGCACATGGACTATTCCCGGATCCCGCAGGCAATCTACCTCGCCCACGAACTGGCTTTCTGCGGCGGCGGGGGCGAGGGGATCGCGTCGCTTGCCCTGCCTGGCCCGGCGGGGCCGGGAACCTACTGGTCGGTGCCCTATGGCGATACCGGCCTTGCCAAGATCTTTGCCGAACCGGCAACGGGGAAGATTGCCGGCATCTGCGCTGCCGGGCCGGCCGGCGGGACGATCGCCGGGTATCTCGCGTTTCTCATGCAGCGACAGGTCACGGTGCATGATTTCGAGGAATTTCTCGAGGTCCACCCGTCCACGGACGGGATCTACGGCATTGCCAAGTACACTTCCGAGATTTTCCGGAAGCGTAATGCCCCGTAAAGCAAAAAGACACTTTTCTTTTGTCCCGGTTCCCGTTCTTCCGGCGTGGAAACATTTTCCTGAAGGTATTATTACGCTGGAGGGTGAACGTATGAGGTACACGTTTATCCACCCGCCCCGGAGCATTCCCGTGACCGATCCTGCACAGACCCTAGCATTCGACCAGACCCGGCTCGACAAAGTCCGGGCACTGCGCGAGAAAGGCATCGACCTCTACCCGCACACGTTCGACCGGAAGAACACGATCGCGGAGATCCGGGCAACGTACTCTGAAGCCACCCACGAGAAGAGTACCGAAAGCGTTGCCACTGCAGGACGGCTCTATATCATCCGGAACCACGGCAAGACCATCTTTGCCGATCTCGGGGACGAGAACGGCAAGATCCAGCTCTACATAAGGAAGGCAGACCTCGGGGACGAAGCGTTCGAATTTTTCAACCAGTTTATCGAACGGGGCGATTTTGTCGGGGTGACCGGGCATGTCTTCCGGACAAAACTCGGCGAGATCACGATATGGGTGGATACAATCCAGCTCCTCGCAAAAGCGGTCTGTTCGCTGCCCGAGAAGTTCCACGGCCTTACCGATGTGGAGAAGCGCTACCGGCAGCGGTACGTGGACCTGATTGCAAACGAGGAGGTCCGGCAGGGCTTCCGAAACCGGAGCCGGATCCTCTCCTCCATCCGGCGCTACCTGACCGAACGGGATTTCCTCGAGTTCGAGACACCGATCCTCCAGCCGGTGTATGGAGGCGCCAATGCCCGGCCGTTTACCACCTTCCACAACTGCCTGGGCCAGAAGCTCTTCCTCCGGATCGCGCCCGAGCTGTACCTGAAACGGCTCGTGGTCGGTGGGTTTGAGCGGGTCTTTGAGATCGCCCGGAACTTCCGGAACGAGGACATCGATACGCATCACAACCCCGAGTTCACCATGGTGGAGATCTACTGGGCGTACCACGACGTGTACGACATGATGGACCTTACCGAGGACTTCCTTGCCACACTCGTCCAGGAGGTGCACGGGAAGACAGAGATCACCTTTGAGGATACCACCCTCTCCTTTGCAAAACCGCTTCGCCGGCTCTCGATGGCCGATGCAGTAAAGGAATACGCAGGGATAGACATCTTTGCACGTTCGGTAGACGAGCTTCGGGCGTTTGCAATCGAAAACCGGCTCAAGGAGACCGAAAAATCCCAGACCCAACGCGAGTTCCTCGTGTACTTCTTCGAGAACATGGTAGAGGAGAAACTGGTCCAGCCCACCTTCATCTACGATTTTCCCGTCGAGAACTCCCCGCTCGCCAAGCGCCACCGCGAAAAAGAGGGATTTACCGAACGCTTTGAGCTCTTTATCTACGGCATGGAGATCGCAAACGGCTTCTCCGAGCTCAACGATCCGCTCGACCAGAAGGAGCGTTTCGAAGCACAGGACAAGAAGAGGCTGCTGGGCGATCTCGAGGCCCAGATGATCGATTACGATTACATCAATGCACTCGGCTACGGCATGCCACCGACCGGCGGTGTGGGCATCGGGATCGACCGGCTCGTGATGCTCCTGACCGGCAATAACTCGATTAAAGAAGTGATCCTCTTCCCGTCCATGAAGAGCATCCAGGCAGAAGGGGACGGTGGAGCCGGCAAGGGATCCACTGATGCCGACCCGGCACCGAAAAACTGACCGGCCGACCGATCCCTTTTTTTTCCGGCAGGATACCGCCGGTTATTTTGCGAGTGTTGAGACGTACGTGATCGCGGCTGAAAAGATCTCCCGGTCATCCCGGTACTCTTCGGACTTTTCCCGGTCGATCCGGATCCATTCCTTCATTTTCCTGCGTCCAAGGGGTACAAACCACGTGATATCAGTCTGTCCTGCAAGATTTTCAGCCATTGTGGCAGGCACCTTGATACCCACGCCGTTTTCGTACACGCAGGCAAAGAGCTTTCCTTTCACGTAATAGGCAGGGTACCCGAACATCTTCCCTGGCTCGACCCCGGGGATAGCAAGGAGGAGATCATCCAGGACTGCCTTGTGTGCCGGGTTGTATACGGCAGGGGACATGCAGTTATCCCTCCTTTTGTTCCTCTGTGCTTCCTGCAGGGGAGAGATCCGGCCCGTCCCAGGGCCGGCGGATCTTCCCTTTTTCCTTTTTGAAAAACGCTAATGTCACCTGATCGTCGACCTTTTTCATATCGCGTGAGATCCCGCTTTCATCCCGCGGGCCGGCACGGCCACCCATCTTTTCTGCCGGGGGATTGGGGTCCTCTCCCGGGTGCAGCGGGGCCATCTCGACCGGTATGGCCGGCTCATCGAGCTCTGCCATCTCGTAGGGGGAAAGAGGGGATTCATCGTCCGCGACAAAATCCTGCTCTTCGGGATAGAGCCGGTCAACCTTATAGACATGAGGAAACGGATCGTCATCCGCATCCGGAATCATAGACGATCATGGGCGCCGGGCTGGTAAGAGTTTTGTGATGGAGACTATTCCAGCGTTCCAAAAAAATCCGGTATGGATATTGGACTTTTACAAAAAAGTTCGTTGCCAGCTGCAAACGTTTCCGGAAAACATCGGTTTCGTGAAAATCTTTTTTTAATCTGCGCCGGCCCCCTTTTCGCCAGCCCTGCCCTCAAGGGGGCGGGGGCGTATCCGATGGGACGGAATTTCCGGGAAGGGAACCGGTGAGCGATGCTAAGCACAGTTAATACAGCGTCATCGCACCCGGGGGATGCCCACGCGGCAGGGGCGAAAGCCCCCGAGAACGTCTGCTCGGCAGAAACCACCGTAATCCGATAAGCTCCGATTCTCCGACGTGAGAAAATACGAGATTTCCACAGTTTTTCGGCGAAAATATCCCTGTAAAACCGCCTGATTTCGACCCCGCGATGAAAGGCCCGCCATGGCCCTTTGCAGGGCGATCGGCACCCTGATGGGCAAAAGTATGCAGGAAATGAAAACTCACCCAGATCATGGGGGTCTTTTTGGAACGCTATAAAAGGGTATTTTCGCAATCCGGGCATTTATCTGGCGATTTCCGGACGCCCCCGAATCCGGGCATATTACGGGGTTTTCGGGGAGGGGTTTGGGGGATTCCGGGGCCTATACGGGCCCGGATTTTCTGAGATGTAGGGAGAGATCCCACCCGTAACCCATATCTCTCCTCCCTTCCTACCTCCGATTATGCCTCCGCACTCCCACGCCCGTGATGTCTTCTCCGTTGAGAAGGCCGCCCATCTCGATACAAACTTCCGCCGCTTTCTCTATCGTCCCGACCGGCTTGCCGAACGGTACGTGAAACCCGGCGACCGGGTGCTTGACTTCGGTTGCGGCCCCGGCTTTTTTACCCGCGAGTTTGCAAAAAGGGTGGGGGAGAAGGGAGTTGTTATCTCTGCCGACCTTCAGGAAGGGATGCTTGAGATCGTCCGCACAAAGATGGAGGCCGAAGGTTTTGCTTCACGGGTGCAGACACACCGCTGCCAGCCGGATTCACTCGCACTCTCCCCGGAAAAGGATGGGCAGGTCGATGCCGCGTTTGCGATCTTTGTGGTCCACGAGGTCCCCGACCGGGAGAAACTCTTCCGGGAGATTACTGCAATGCTTGCGCCCGGCGGGATCTTCTTCTACTCCGAACCGCCGTTCCTTGTTTCGGGAAAAGAATTCAGGGAGAACCTGGCTCTTCTCGAAAAAGGCGGCCTCTGCGTAGTGGAGACCCGGTGGTACTTTGTCAACCGGGCGGCGGTACTGAGAAAAGTGTGAGGAAGACGGCAGGGGATCACCCCCTCTCCATCTTTCCCTTAAAAGGGGGGGGCACCCCCCCTCCTCCGGTGCTTGCCGGCCGGTTGCAGGAAATGCCGAAAAACGAGCCGCCGTATTTTCCGGAACGTATCGGTGAGGTCGTAAAAATAAAAAAGGGAGACGGGAGGGAAATCAGTGCTTGTGCCCGGCCTTGTCCTCATCGTGGTGGATCAGCCGGCATTTGTTGACACATTCCCAGTTCTCGGGCAGGAACTTCCCGTCCGGGCCGGCCTTCATCGTGGTATGGTACTTCTCGCCGCAGACGAGGCATTCCATCAGGCCGCTCTTCTCATCGACCACTTTGGTGGTGTGCTCCTTGGTGCTCATGGAAATTATGTCTTTTTTTTCGGCTGATATAGATGCGGATTGGGAACCAGGGGCTCCCGTTCACTTGTGGTAGGGCTCCCCGCTGTTGATCCGGCAGGCCCGGTACAGCTGCTCCATGAGGATCAGCCGGGCCATCTGGTGGGTAAAGGTCATGGGCGAGAGCGAAAGCCGGAGGGCGGCCCGGCCGAGTACCGCATCGGAAAGCCCGAGGTCTCCACCTATAATCACCGTAACGGACGGTGTCCCGGCCAGCTGCAGGGACCGGAGCCGGGCGGCGAGAGCTTCACTTGCGAGCTCGGTTCCCCTGATGTCAAGGACCACCACGTAAGTCCCTTCCGGGATAGCTGCAAGGATCCTTTCGCCCTCCTTCTCTTTTGCATGCTGCTCCTGGCTTGCAGAGGCATGGACGCCCCGCCGCTCTTCCGCGATTTCGGTAATAGAGAGCTTCAGGTATGGCACCAGGCGTTTTTCGTACTCGGCAATCCCGTCGGAAAGGAATCGTTCTTTGATCTTTCCCACGGCGATAATACGGACCTGCATACCGGATCTCTTGTAAAACAGGGGGTTTGGCGTTCAGACGCCGGGCTCACCGTTGTGCGGGGATAAGGATGATAGTATGTTACTTAAGGATTACTTTTGCGTTCCTTTGGATCGATCTTCTGGCTGGAGAGCACATCAAGCAGTACTTCTTTCATCATATTTTTCATGAGTTCACGGCCCTCATCTGATACCATGTAATCCTTAAGCAGTTCCTTGAACTGCCCCATATCGTGGTGATTATCGACAAAGGATAATAAAGCTTGCGTGATGCAATCCGAGATCGTGGAGAACTTTTTTTCCTCGTAAACGAGTTTATTGACCTTCTCGTAGATATTGGGGGGCATTTTATAGGAAATGGCTACCCGTTCCCCCCGGCTTGCCGGTATTTTCTCCACCATTCTCTATAAAATAAGCCAGAATACTATAAATAGCCTGTTAATCGCCTTTTTGTAATACCAAAACCTCAAAATAATTTCCTATGTAATACTTATGGAATACTTTTTATAGCGCGGCTGGCAATAGGACAGTATAACGAGGTGCATAGGCGTGAACGAACTGCTGGTGTTGATGCTCGGAATCGCCGGGGTATTCTCTGTTCCGTGCAGCGGAGCGCTCCTGGCCCTGGGAAAGATGATCGATCGTTATCCCACCGATTATGAGGAAAAAAGGGTCCGCAGTCTTGCAAGCCCGATAGAGTCTACCCGCCTTGCAGTAATCTCTTTCTGGGCTCTCTTCCTCCTCGGCACCTGGGCGACTGTCCAGGAAGACCGGATCATCTGGATCTCCGGTCTCACCATGGTCTTTGCCACGGTGCTGTTCCTCTTCACCGCAGTGGCATTCTCTTTTGCCGTACTCTGTGCCTTACGAAGGAGAAACGAGGCCATGATCAGGCTCGAGCGGGAAGTGGCGATCGAGACTGCACGGGTCAGCCTGGAAAAGACGACCGGGGTACCGGTACCCTCCCTCATCGTGCCTGCAAAGGCAAAGCCGGTCCGGCGGATCCCCACCTCTGCCATTGAAATACTGCTCAGGCAGACCTGAACTTTTTTTAAAAGATTTTTGCTCCGGAGATATCATTTTTTAAGAGATACGAGAGTCCCCATTACGCCAGTCCTGCCCCCGGGGGGACGGGGGCGTATGCGATGCCCTTGGTATCACCTGTTCGAGAACATACCTGAATACAGGTAATACGAACCGGGGGATGCCCGAGCGGCGGGGGCGAAATCCCCCTAGAGTGGTACAATCCACTTCGGGATTTTTTCTCTGGCGCAAAAAAAGAAATGATGCTGATTGTATTCTGCTTACCCGAAGATCCGGTAGGACTCTTCGAGTGCCTCGACCGCCGGGAGTTTTTTCCCGGTCAAAAACTCGATACAGGCCCCGCCGCCCGTGGATATGTGGGTGAAGTCTTTTTCAATCCCGAGCTTCTCGATCACGGCTGCAGTATGCCCGCCGCCCACGACCGAGAACTCGACCCTGGACGCAGCCCGGAGGAGCTCGAACGTACCGGTGGCAAAGTCCGGCTCCTCGAAGACACCGGCCGGGCCATTGAAGACCACGGTCCCGGATTTTTTCAGTGTTGACACGAGTGCCGGCAGGGCGTCCATGCCCAGGTCCATGACCGGCGCATCAGAGGGAATCTTCCCGACCGGGTACTCGGCACGCCGGCCGTTCTGGCGCACCGCAACCGCTGAGGGCATGATCACCCGGTCACCGAACTTCGTCAGGATTGCCTTTGCCTTCGCAATCTCGCCCTGGTACTTCAGTTGCTCGATGAGCTGGGTGGAGGGTCTGCCGATATCGTACCCGGCGGCGATATAGAAGGCGTTGGCAACAACACCGATCACGATCACGTTATCTGCAATGCCGTTTTCCAGCACATGGCCGGCGACCTCGATCGAGTCATCGATCTTGGTCCCGCCAAGAACCATCGTGACCGGACGGGGGGCACCCGAGAAGACCTTCGAGAGCGTGGCGACTTCCTTTTCCATGAGTAGCCCCGCCGCAGACCGCATGGCCAGCGGCAGGCCCACGACGGTTGGCTGGGACCGGTGGGCTGTCCCGAACGCGTCATTGACAAAGAAGTCCGCCATGGCAGAAAGCCTTTTGACGAGGTGGGTCTTTTTTGCCTCCTCGGGTTTCATGGTGAGGTTTTCTTCCGCCGAAAACCGCACGTTTTCGAGCATCAGGACCTCCCCGGGCTTGAGCGCGTGCACGGCATCTTTCGCGTGCTTCCCGAAAATACTGTCGATGTAGATGACCGGGGTGCCGAGGAGCTCCTCGAGCTTGCCTGCATGGGCCTCAAGCGTGGTGAAGTCCTTTTTCCCGGGCCGGCTCTGGTGGGTAACGATCACGACCCGGGAATCGGCAAGGGCACGTACCGTAGGCAGGTGTTCGCGGAACCTTTTGTCATCGAGAATAAGGTGGGAGGTGGGATCGATGGGGGAGTTGAGGTCAAGACGGAGCAGTACCGTCTTCCCGCTGCACCCCAGATCCCGGATCGTACCGATTGGCATACCGCCACACTCCCGGGGTTACGCCGAACTCCGGGCCTTGATCTTCTTCATACGGAACAGTTCCTCGCGTTCCATCTCGTCAAGGCGCATCTTGATGAAATCCCGGGCCGCGGTGAGTTCAGGAATGACCTTGAACTCGAGCGCGTTGACCCGGCGCTTGGTCTTTTCAATCTCGTCGAGGAGACGCTTCATCGTGGTCTCGATCTCGGCGCTCTCGATGATGGATTCAACGAGGTCCTCGAAGGCGGACGCGGTCTCGTCAATGACCGGCGAGGTACCGAGCACACCGTAGCCCCGGTCAACGAGGGTCTTTTTCACTTTCGAGGATTCAATCTCCGGTACGACCACGCCCATGATGTTCTTGCTCCTGAGCGTGATCTCCGGCACTTCTTTTACCGAAAAGGCAGCGGCCTTTACACCGATCGCCCCTTCAACCGTGTTTGCCACCGCCATCATGTCGACGGCGTGCTGGTACTTTCTCAAAAGCTCCCCGCGGCTGTCCTTTGCCTCGGATAGGATCTTGAAAAATTCTAAGATCAGTCCATCGCGCTTCATCTTGAGGATCTTATAGCCGCGTTCGGAGAGCTGGATCTTCCGCTTCAGGTTGATCAGTTCGGAACGGGTTGGCTTGATATCGCGCAGCGCCATGGAAACTCCTTACTCCTTCTTTGCACCGGCCTTGATCTTCGGGTGGTACTTGTTGATCAGGTCGCGGTCGATACGGGTGAGCTGTTCTACCGGCAGAGTGGAGAGGAGCTCCCAGCCGAGGTTGAGGGTATCCTCGATGGTGCGGTCCTCATCATAGCCCTGCCGGACAAACCGGTTCTCGAAGAGGTCGGCAAACTCCAGCAGGAGACGGTCGCGCTCGGAGAGTGCATCCTTCCCGACGATGGCCACGAGGCCGCGGAGATCGTTGCCCTCCGCATAGCCGGCGTACATCTGGTCGGAGACCTTCTTGTGGTCCTCACGGGTGTGTCCCTTACCGATACCCAGGTTCATGAGCCGTGAGAGCGAGGGCAGCACGTTGATGGGCGGGTAGATACCCTTGCGATGGAGCTCACGGTTGACCACGATCTGGCCTTCGGTGATGTAACCGGTCAGGTCTGGGATCGGGTGGGTGATATCGTCACCGGGCATCGTTAAGATCGGGATCTGGGTGACCGAGCCCTTCTGGCCCTTGATCATGCCGGCCCGCTCGTAGATGCAGGCAAGGTCCGTGTACATGTACCCGGGATAGCCACGGCGTCCCGGAACTTCTTCACGGGCGGCACCGATCTGGCGGAGCGCTTCGCAGTAGTTGGTCATATCGGTTAAGATGACCAGCACGTGCATACCCAGTTCGAAGGCGAGGTACTCTGCAGTGGTGAGAGCAAGACGCGGGGTGATGATACGCTCGACAGCCGGGTCATCCGCAAGGTTGAGGAAGACGACGGCTCGTTCGAGAGCGCCCGTGCGCTCGAAGTCCTGCATGAAGTAGTTGGCTTCTTCTTTGGTGATACCCATTGCAGCAAAGACCACGGCGAAACTTTCGGTCGAGCCGGGCACCTTTGCCTGCCGTGCGATCTGGAGCGCAACATTGTTGTGCGGCAGGCCTGCACCCGAGAAGATCGGGAGCTTCTGGCCACGGACGAGGGTGTTCGTGCCGTCTATGGTGGAGATACCGGTCTGGATGAAATCCGCCGGCATCCCGCGGGCGTACGGGTTGATCGCAGCACCGGTAATGTCGAGCCGCTTTTCCGGAACAATCTCCGGGCCGCCATCGATTGGCTTACCGCCACCGGAGAGGATACGGCCCAGCATCTCGTGGCCGACCGGCATCTTGATGGTCTCGCCGGTGAACCGGACGCCGCTGTCCTTCCCTATACCCGTCGTGGTCTCGAAGATCTGGACAACGACCAGTTCGTCGCTGGTGTCCAGCACCTGGCCACGCTTGGTGGTGCCATCGAAGAGGACAATGTTGACGAGTTCACCGTAGGCAATCGGCTCGGTCTTCTCGACAAAGACGAGAGGACCGGCAATCTTTGTGATCGTCCTGTATTCCTTCATGCTGCCGACCTCAGTGTGTTGAACTCAGCGTCCATATCCTTCTCGATCTTGGCCAAGGGCTGCTTGTAGTCCTTGATGAACTTGATCTGGGGCAGCTCGTTCTTGGACTTCACGCTGTTAATCTGCGCCGGGCTGACACCAGCCAGCTGGGCAGAATAGGCAAGGTCGGCAAAGAGCTTGATCGCCTTCATCATGTCGTACTGTTTCTTCATGTCGCAGAAGGTGTCGACCGCGTCGTACGCGTTCTGCTGGAGGAAGATCTCACGGATCATACGGGCAACCTCGATGGTTACCTGTTCCGACTCGGGCAGGGCATCGGAACCGACGAGCTGCACGATCTCCTGCAATTCTGCCTCTTTCTGGAGGACTTCCATAGCCCATGACCGGATTTTGTTCCATTCGGGAGAAACCTCCTTGTCGTACCAGTCGTGGAGGGCTTCCAGGTACAGGGAGTACGAGTTGAGCCAGTTGATTGCCGGGAAGTGCCGGCGCTGGGAGAGCTTTGCGTCCAGTGCCCAGAAGACTTTCACGATACGCAGCGTGTTCTGGGTAACCGGTTCGGAGAAGTCCCCGCCAGGTGGTGAGACTGCGCCGATAACTGAGACGGAGCCGGATGCATGGTTGAGGGTCTCGACAAGACCGGCGCGCTCATAGAATTCGGAGAGCCGGGCGGCAAGGTACGCGGGGTACCCTTCTTCGCCAGGCATCTCTTCGAGACGGGACGAGATTTCTCTCATCGCTTCTGCCCACCGGGAGGTGGAGTCGGCCATGAGGGAAACATCGTATCCCATGTCACGGAAGTACTCGGCGATCGTGATACCGGTATAAACCGATGCTTCCCGGGCCGCCACCGGCATGTTGGAGGTGTTTGCGATGAGCACCGTCCGCTCCATGAGGGGTTTCCCCGACTTCGGGTCCTCAAGGTGCGGGAACTCGGTGAGCACTTCGGTCATTTCATTGCCACGTTCACCGCAGCCGATGTAGACCACGATCTCGGCATCGGACCACTTGGCCAGCTGCTGCTGGGTAACCGTCTTGCCGCTCCCGAACGGGCCGGGAATGGCGGCAGTGCCGCCCTTGGCAATCGGGAAGAGACCGTCGAGGATACGCTGACCGGTGATCAGCGGGATCGTCGGGTTCTTCTTCTCTTTTACCGGGCGCGGTACACGGACCGGCCAGCGCTGGATCATCGGGAACTCGCGGCCGTCTTCGAGGATACAGATGATCTCGTCAACGGTGAAGTCCCCGCTTCTGATGGTCTTTACTACGCCGGCCTTTGCATTGGGCGGGAGCATGACCTTATGGACAATGTTGGTCTCCTGCACCTCACCGAGGATGGCGCCGGGCTCGACCTTGTCGCCGGCTTTTACCAGCGGCTTGAATGTCCACTTCTTCTCATGGGAAAGACCGGGCGCGGAGACACCACGCTCGATGAAGTTTCCCATCTTGTCCACGAGGACGGAAAGCGGGCGCTGGATACCATCATAGATACTGGTGAGAAGCCCGGGACCGAGCTCGACTGCAAGCGAGAGACCGGTGTTTATGACCGGCTCGCCAGGTCTGATACCCGACGTATCCTCGTACACCTGGATAATGATGTTCTCGCCCTGGATCTTGATGACCTCACCCATCAGTGCTTCTTTTCCGACCTTGACCACATCGTACATGTGGGCGTCAAGATTGACTGCCGTAACTACGGGGCCGGCGATTCTTTTGAGAACGCCCTGTTTTGCCTCTTTCGTTTTTTCACTTTTCATTTCCACAGATCAACACCCACCGATCTCTTGATTTTCTCCCTCATGGACATGCCCCCTTCCTCGCCGCCGAGAGCAATGACCGTCGGCCTGACGGAATTTTCGAGCGTGGCGCGGAGCCGGCGCGGGAGCCGTTCCATGTCGCTGCTGTTTAAGACCAGGATTCCCACCTGCCCGTCTGCAAGGGCGCTGGTGATGCACTCGGTCAGTTTCTCATCGTTCTCCGCGGCATAGGTCTTCCGTATGCCCGCAAGGCGGAACCCGAGGATGAACTCGCTGTTGCCGATAACTGCAATCTCCATTTACATCACCAGATATTTCCCGATCATTTCCGGGGAGAGCTTGGATTCCTTCCCCCGTGCCAGTGCCCGGAGGTTGAATACTTCGTACTTCTTCTTCTCGAGGTAGACGAGGATCGGGTAGATAGAGAAGGGGTTGCGCCGGGAGAGTTTCTCCATCTGCTCTATCTGTAACCGCACGAGAAGCGATGCAATTTCATGAACCGGCCGCTCGGTTTCGAGGCCCCTGAGGAGCTCGACCACCGGTTCGGTGCGGACCTTTGTCCTGAGCTGGTCGGTAAATTCCCGGTAGTCCGCTGCCGCATTCAGTGCGGCGAAATCGAGAGCGGTGATGGTGCCGCCGGAAATATACATCTCCTTTGCATCTTCCTGGACCTTGTCGGCCCGCAGGCGGAAGAGTGTCAGGATGTTCTTGATGTCGATATCCAGCCGGATGTATGCGAGGAACAGGCGTCCCCCGGCATCCCCGCCGCCGGATTCGGCAATGATCTCCGCGTAGAACTGCTTGTACAGCTCGTTCTCCATCCGGGCAAACGACCCCGACTCTTTTGCCATCGGGTATTCGCGGGCGAGCACCGGGTAGAGCCGCCGGCCCTTGAGGGCCTCGATGACGCGGTCCGGGGCATCCTCGGCAAGGAGCCGGTCGAGCACAACCTTGTCAAGGCTTCCTGCCGGGACAAGGACTTCCTTGATCCTGCCCGCCTTCTCCCCCTGCGACTTGCCGCGGAGGATGGTGAGCACGTTCTGGATATCCCAGTAGCGGAGGTATGCCCGGGTGAACTGCTTGAGTTTTCCCGGGGCGATCTCCTGGATCCGCTGGTACTCCTTTGCGAGGTTCCAGCTCAGGGCCACTTCCAAAAGGTCGATCCCCTTGAAGGTGGTGCTCAGTTCGTCGATCTCCTGTTTGTAAGATGTCTCTTCGATGATACGGGTGATCTCGGGAAGGCTCATGTTGAGCATCCGCTGGTACTCTTCGCGGGGGAGGAGTTTTGCCTTCCTGACCCGCATCCTGGTACAGACGTAGATTGTCGGCGCTGAAATGCCTTTCATCCCTGCCATACCTGTACCGCCCTATCCGAAGAGGAGATCAGATGCATCCTTGAGCCCGGATTCCCACACTTTGTTCATGAAGGTACGGTAGCTGTAGTCGATCTGCAGCTCGTTGCCTTCGCCTTCGATCAGGATCCCGCCATCGATCTCAACCGGTTCGCCCAGGGTAAAGCCGGAGAATTCCTTCTCGGCAAGGACAGCTTTTGCCGCTGCCCCGTCCCGTGCATTACAGTGGATCCTGCCCGAGGGGATCTCCTTTTTTGCTTCTGTAAGGAGTTTCTTGATGGCTTCGCGATGGAAGCTCTCAGGGAGTTTGGCAATCTCTTTTCTCGTGCCTTCGTACACTTCGTCAAGAAGCCCTTTCTGCGTGTTGAGGAGCTCCCGCTTAACGAGGAGGTTCGCCGCCGAGATATCCTGGGAGATCATGCGGGCTGCCTGTTTTGCTGATGCATCCTCGGCTTCCGTTTTGATCCCCGCAACCTTCCGGTTTGCTTCCGCGAGGATCCGGTCAGAGTCGCCTGCGGCCTCGGCGCGGATTGCGTCCGCTTCTTTTTTGCCTTTTTCCCTGATTTCTTCCAGTACTGCTTCCAGTCCCATTGTTCTGCCTCACTTAGAACAGGAGCAGCAGTGCAATGACAAGACCGAAGATAACGATGGTTTCCGGAATAACCGTAAAGAGCAGGCCCAGACCGAAGAAGTCCTTGTTCTCCGCGATAGCGCCGACTGCTGCGGCCCCGATACCCATCTCGGCGACACCGGTGCCTACACCGGTAAGACCGACGGCAAGACCTGCGCCGATTGCCTTCATTCCTGCCTGCGATGCCTGAACCATATCAAGAGTCATGTTAACGTCTGCCATAATCTAATCCTCCGTAAATCTTCGTTTCATACCAAATGGAATATACTTCCGGCCTCCACCCTTGTAGAATTTGGTGAAGAATTCAACGTAATGCAACCTGATTGAGTGGAGTCCGCCACCCAGAAGACCAAGTGCAAGATTGAGTGCGTGCCCCAGCAAAAAGACCAGGACACCGACAATAATCAGGACAATACTCAGAATTGAGAAATTTTTCAGTGCGGGTGAGATAAACATCCCGATGGACATGTAATTGACGACCATCGCGATGGCGACCGAGGACAGTCCGACTGCCACCAGACGGGCATAGGAGAGCACGTGTGAGATGATAGTCGGGAGTTCCACGATCTCAAGGATAGCATCCCGTGCGATGAAGATGATACCCATCACGACAAAGACAATCGCGACGATGAGACCAACCGAAAGCCCGGCAAAGACCACCGGGAGCCCGGTCAGGTCCGGCATGAGCGGGATCGGAAACATCGACCAGATGCCGATGATGATCCCCCACATCACGGTGATCCAGCCGAAATTGGCAAGGACCGCCTTAATCCGGTGTGATCCGTGATCCTGGCGTGCATGGTTGACCATGCCCAGTGCACGGCCAAGCGTGATGTGCAGGATCCCGATCCAGATGGCGACCACCATCAGTTCGGCGATGGCAGGCCCGTGGCCGGCCACCTCGGCTCCCCCGATGTTGAGGTGCCGGGAAAAGATGATCGGCTGCCAGGGAAGTTCGAATCCCAGACATTCGCTGAACAGGATACCAAAGATGATGCTCATGATGCTCGCGTTCCTGAGCACCACGAGGAATTCGCGGCCGTCATCGCCCTTGAACACCTTGCGGAGCGCAAAGCACATGATCAGGAGTAAGATGCCGTACCCGACATCCCCGAGGATCAGCCCGAAGAAGATGGGGAACACGATGGCAAGCATCAGTGTCGGATCCACCTCTGTGTACATCGGGCGGGAATAGATATCCATGAGCATCTGGGCCGGTTTTGCAAACGACGGGTTGTTGTACTCCACCGGAACCGCGTCATGGTGCGGGTCAACGGGGAGCTCGGTGACAAAGACTTTGCCGCCGGTTACCTTGTCCAGGGCTTCACTGATACCCTTTGCACGGTCCGCCGGTACCCATCCTTCAGCCACAAATACCTTCGAGGTTGTGGCAAACCGCAGGGGTGCCTCGGCCTGTTCGATATCTGCCCGGAACGCTTCCTCGCAGGCAACCAGGAACCCGGTGTGGGATTCCTTGAGGTGTGCGAGTTTTTCATTGATCGCGCCGATCTCGTTTTTCAGCGCCGCGATCTGCTCCGTGTAATACGCGGTGCGGGCCGTGGCTGTACCGTTCTCTTCGGGAATGGTAACGGCCTGGAATCCCGCATCCTGGAACGTCCGCTCTGCCTCGGCCTTGTTCTTCTCGGGAACAATGGCGATGGCAAACGATCGGTCCTTGCCCCTGATAACCTGCATCTCGTGCGGGATATTCAGGGACACATCACCGGCAACATAACCGGCAAGAACGGAGAAGTGCCGGAAACCCCGTAAAAGTGCGAGATCCGCGGGGAAATCCAGGAATGGCACAAGCTCGGCTATCTTCTGCTCAAACTCTTTTACCCTCGTATCGAGTTTCGAGCGTGTGCCCGCCAGCTCCTCGACCTCTTTTTCAATGCCGGGGAGATCCTGTTCGATCTGCGAACGAATCCGGGGCTGGCTCAGCCTCTCTTTTGCATCGATGTCCTCACCACGGATGGCAAAGACGTTCTCAATCGCCCTGACCTTGATAAGCTCAGTGGATGCTTCGGTCGCCCCCGTAAGAGGCGTGCCGATCTTAAAACCCTCGTATCCCTCGCGGCCCTGCTCCACGTACTCTTCGATGTGGAACACGTTGCCGCGGTACAGTTCCTGTATGATAGGCACTGCCTGGTCACGTGAGGCGACGATGAGCATCCGGCTCATCGGTTTAGGCGCTAACATGCAGCTGCTCCCTAAACCGCGATACCAGCAGCTGCACTGCCTTTGAGAGGTTCTTTGTGCCCTTCTCTTTCAATGCCGCTGAACGCTGGTTGCCTTCTTTGAGGATCTCAGCGTGTTTTTGTGCTGCCTGGTGCCGTGCTTCTTCCAGTTTCAGCTTCTTGTATTGTTCAGCGTTGCTCTGCGCCTTGGTAATCAGGTTATCAGCTTCCAGTTCAGCCTGGGCATGCCGCTTTTTCTTCTCTTCCTGTGCCGTACTGATCATCGACTGATACTCAGCTTCGGTTTTCTTGATGTCGTCTAAGACCTCAGTTTTCATCCAACCCTCCACTCACGGCAGTACAATAGTTGGTAAAAGTCACAATATATGTATTGTTATTTACTATTTTCAGGCCTTGTTTTAAGGGAAGTGGCACGTCGGCCGGGTTAAAAAGATGCCCGGCATGGCTAAAACCGGGAAAATTCAAGGGATTTGAGATCCGGAAAGAGGCCCGATGATGATCGTATCACGATGGGGCGATACCTCAATACTTCCGTCAGCCATCCGGATAGTCAGACCGGCCAGTTCATCCGAGGAGCAGACGAGATGCTGTTCCGGATGTGTTCCCCGTACTATCGAGCAGCTGGTATGAATTTCGGGGGCGATCGAGACCACGTAGGGGATCCGTTTCGATCCCGGGTGATTCCTGGAGAGAGCCACGAGCGGCAGATGGTATGTCCTGACCAGCTCAAGAAGCATCAGGGCCGGCTCGACCGGGCCGGCACCGGGAGCGGAGACTACCACCACGTCCCCGGCATGGACGCCCTGGATAAGCTCCTCGCTGCCTGTCTCAATACACAGGGGAAAATCCCCATGAACGGGCGCAGCGAGCAGAAAAGAATGGGCGCCTTTCACGAGCAGGACGTCGTTTCGGGCGGGATCGTTCATATTTCAACGACATCTTCGGACTGGCACGAGGGGCACATGGGGCGTTTCCCTATCCCCTTGAACCGTTCGCCGCACTCCTTGCACCGGTAATCCTTACCGCTCACCCGTTCCGGGGGGAGATCGATGTCTACCGGTCCACCAACAGTACACATGCACCAATCACCTCACTACCCTATCCCCCATGCTATTATTTATGCCTGTTTACGTCCCGCCGGCCCCCTCGGGACAGCGGGAAGCGAAGACCGGCGGGGGGATGATCAGATGACGATGATAAAACTGAACGTAATCAGGGCAATGGCAAGAAGGATACAGGAATGCTTGACACCGGCGGCAAGCGAGGCCTCCCCCATCTGCCCTGCGATCAGGCCGGAAAAGAGGGCCTGGATCAGGCAGGCATGATAGAGCAGCCGGTTAAATGCCTTGACCGGTACCGATCCAAGGCCGGAGAGCGGGCCGGCCCCGGAGATCCCTGACGTCCCGATATGGGCGAGGACCGGCAGGAACTGCGTTGCAAGTACGGCAACGACAAAGAGGAAGACAAAGAAGGAGAGATAGACAATTGCCGTATAGATGAACATCTCGGCAAGGCGCTCTCTTTTCAATGTCTCGCTCATCTTTGCGTCGCTTGCGGCGATCTCGAGCACCTCACCGATCTGCCCGCTCATCTCGCTTGCCTTGGTGATCAGCGTCACCGTCCTTGCTATGGAGGCGGTGCTGATCCGCTGCTCAAAGCGCATCAGTGCCTCGGAGAAGTTCACTCCCCAGTCCATATCCCTTTTTATCCGCCGGATCTCGTAGCTGAGGAGGCCGAGATTGGTATTGACCATGATCGCGATAGCCTGGGCAATCGTAAGGCCGACCCGGTTGATGCCGGCCATCCGTTCCAGGAAATCCGGGATCATGGCCTGGATCCCCCTGACCTTCCGGGACCAGATCTCGTAGAAGATCGCATAGGGGACAAGGACGATGAGAAGGGCGATTACGATATGGGCATTGATTACATCGATAAAGAGCTCCGGGTCCGCATAATAAGGGATATTCCAGATCACAAGGGCCAGGTAGAGGATCGCAACCGGGATGGTGACATAGAGGGTGTGGTTGACATCGTTGACAAAACTCTCGAAGGGATGGCGGATGTAGTGCGTCAGTGTCCGTACCTTGTCATACATCCGGAGCTGGTGAAAGAGGGATTCTTCACCGGTTTTTTGGATCAGCTGGACGTCGGCATAGGTATTGAGCTCCTTTGCCCGGACATACCGCTCCGCCTTCTCCGCCTTTCCGGAGACGAGATCGATGAGCAGGATGAAGATCAGTGACCCGATGGGCATAATGGCGTAGATGACAAGCGAGAGCTGGAGCACTGCCGGTCCGCCCATCATGCCCATCACCACCATGATGATGATCAGAAAGAGCGGCCCGGCGACAAAGAGAGTGACATACGATTCTGCCACCATGGAGAGCATGGTTAAAAACTGCTTCTGCTCGAACCGTGCCTCCTCCTGGTACAGTCTCACCCGTCCTGCAAAGAATTCCGAGAGATTTCCCCCGCTTCCGATCACGGAGAGGAGATCTTCCAGGAAATCCTTGAGTTTTGCCGAAGGTGTTGTCTGGGAGAGGTGCCTCACTGCCGTGATCACATCGGATCCAAAATAATCCACGTCACGGGTGACCTGCCGGAATTCGAGTGCGACTTCACCGTAGATGGGGGCATTCTCGGAAAGGGCATAAAAGATTGCCATGAGCTCCGCCCCGCCCCGGCGCATTGCATACATATAGGCGACCGCATTGTGCAGTGTCAGGTTGATCTTGATGCTCCGGTTGTTTTTCTCGATACCGGGGAGCCGGAGCAGGAGAAGATAAACAAGGTACGACCCGACGGCAAACGAGAGTAGTACGCTTGCGGAGACAACGAATAAGGTGCCGGTGAGAAATCCGAGAGGCGCGGGCAGCTGGAGGTTAAAGACATTATAGATGCCCCGCCCGGACGCCACCTCCCGGATAAAAAATTCGCTCACCACATACCCGATAAGAGCGAAGAGGAGACCGGAGAGGACCGCGATCCGGACCGACTTCCAGAGGTACTGCTCGAGCGTCAGGCCGGACCGTGACGAGACGAGATCCGCATGGACGCCCTGGTACCTGAGGGGGTCACGCAGCAGCCATGTCTGGAGAGAGTGCCGGAAGGTCATCAGAGTACCTGTCGGAGATCATCACGGTGGGCAAGGACGTTCACACGGTTGATATTATAGTTATGGAAGAGGGAGGCGGTTGAGATATAATCCAGGATCCCCTGGGTATGCATGGCTTCGAGAAGGTCCTTTCTTACCGCGATCTCGGCATCGAGCTGTTCGCGAGTCCACCCGCGTTTTGCGGCGATGGTGTTGTATACCGTGGAACGCCGGGTATATCGGGTGGTGTCGTGGACCGGATCGTACTCGAAAACGTTGTTGACCTTGAGGTTCCCGGTGGCTGCGTCGATTCCGACAATTTCGACTACTTCCTGGGCCCGCCGTACCCTTTCGGTTCCCCGGAAGATGAGGGCCTGGACACTCATGATGTTGAGGGCCTGGATCATGTTCCGCGGAACATTGAGCGGTTCGCTCTCCAGCCGGTGGATGGCCGCATCGATGCTGCCTGCATGCATGGTGGAGAACGTGGTATGGCCGGTGTTCATCGCCTGGAAGAGCGTTTGTGCCTCGGGGCCCCGGACTTCGCCTACAATGATGTACTCCGGCCGCTGCCTCATGGCGGCACGGAGGAGATCGAACATGGAAATGGCGTTGCCGCCCTCGGTGAGCGATTCGCGGGTAACACTCGCGATCCAGTTCTCGTGGTAGAGCGTAATCTCCCGGGTGTCCTCGATGCTGACCACTTTTGCGATAGGGGGGATAAACAGCGAGACCGCATTGAGGGACGTGGTTTTCCCGGATGCGGTTCCTCCGATAAAGAGCATGCTCATGCCGTTTTCTATCGCAAGCCAGAAGTAGGTGAGTTCATCGCTCGAGAACGTCCCGTACTCCATAAGCTCGATGGGCGAGAACGGCTCTTCCCGGAACTTCCGGATGGTAAACGAGGTCCCCCTCGTGGTTACCTCAGTCCCGAGCGTCAGCTGGAGCCGGGAGCCATCCGGAAGAGTTGCGTCCAGCATCGGTGTCCCTGCCGAGATGTGTTTTCCCGAACGCTGGGCAAGCGTAATCGCGAGCGAGTTTAAGATCGAGGCATCGAATGCAATGTTGGTCTTGATATTCCGATATTTCCGGTGGTACAGGAAAAGCGGGATCCCGCTGCCATCGCACGATATATCTTCGAGATGGGGGTCTTTCATCAGTGCGTCTATCCGCGACCACCCGATGAAGTTCCGGATCAGGAAATATTCGATCTTAAAAAGGGCCGACCGGTCAAGAACAAGCCCGTAATCGTCCAAAAGGCTGTGCACTTTTGAGAGGAGGATCTTTTTGCGATCTTTTTTAACCTCATCCGAGGTCAGGACCAGGACATCGAGAAGATCCTCGTGAAGGCGTTCGAGCAGTTCGTACTCGAACTCTGATAGCGGCGGTTCGAAGAGGAGATACTCGGTCTGGTTCGTCCTGCGGTTCTGGGCAATGTAAACGAGCGTCCTGCCCTCCTCGATCCAGTACTGGTCGAGCAGGTCATACCCCTCGGGCAGCACGGCGCTGACCAGGGTACCGTGCCGTGCAGGATCGTATTCCTCTTCGGGAATCTGCTCACGGGCTTTGAAAAGCCGAAAATAATACCGGTAGCTTGGTTCGCGGTTGGCGGATAATGGCCCACCGGCCTTTTCTTCCGCTGCCGGTAAGGTGTCCGCGACTCCTTTTTTTTTCCCGGGCCGCGACCGGAATTCCCTGAATCTGGCAAAAAGGTCAAAGAACTGCATACGCCCGCCTCACGAGATGCCTCGTGTTCTCGTTTATAGTTCAGGAGACACTTATATAAATAGTGTTTTGCGTGAAAGGTTGCGGGATATTTTCAGGGCAGGATCGAGGCAGGATGACAGATATCTTTAAGTGTGCGCCCAAGAGAGTTTCTAAAAAACAGCAAACGGAACCAACGGAGTGACAGATGCAGGAAAACCAGAAAACCAGAATGCCTACCGGGATTGCATCACTCGACCCTATTCTCGATGGCGGGGTCCCCCCGGGAACCCTGACCCTCCTCCTTGGGGAGATCGGGGCTGGACACTATGAATTTGTTTACAGCTCAACGGTAAATTCCCTGGAAGCAATGGGAGAGAAGTCCCTGCCTGGCATCCTGCTCCCGAAAAAAATCCTGTATATTACCTTCACCCGGCTCGAAGATGATATCCGCAATGAGATCAGGAAGTCGTTCCAGGGGGATACTCCCGACGAGAAAATGGGGGGACTCGCCTTCGAGGATCTTTCTGATCTCTATTTTGACCGGAGCATTGTTCCTGATTCCTGGTACAGCCGCAGCGATACGCTGACCCGGCTCCAGAAACGCTCCGAGCATGCCAATATTTTCATGCGGCTTACCGAGATCTTTGCTGCAGCGGAAAAGGACAGCGTGATCGTCCTTGACTCAATCACCGATATTGCCACCCAGACAAACCTTCCCAATCTCTGGGCAGACCTGACCGGCTTTCTCCGGGGCCTCCAGAGGCTCTCCAAGACAAAAAACCTGACCATCTATCTCCTGCTCAGCCGGGGCATTATTGAAGAGGCAAAGGAGATCGAACTAGCCGATATTGCCGATGCAGTCTTTTTGTTCCGGTGGGAGGAGAGCACCGGGGCCCGCCGCCAGCGGGTGATGTACTTCGAGAAGTTCCGGGGTGTTATGCCCCATCTTGAAGAGCAGGACCTGGTGAAATTTGCGGTCAGGATATCCACGACCGGCGGGTTCGAAGTGAGCAATATCAGGATGGTCATATGAACGGGAATCGCGTCAGGGTGGGGATCTCCGGGCTCGATGAAATGCTCGGGGGCGGGTTGCTTACCGGGAGCATCTGCGCCATCATAGGAACTTACGGTACCGGGAAAACCACGTTTTCCCTCGAATTTATCTGGGACGGGCTCAAGCGCGGGGAGCGGGCCATCTACATCAGCCTCGAAGAACGCGAAGAGAGGCTGATCCTGTACATGAAACAGAAAGGCTGGGATGTAGAGCCGTTCATCAACAAATCCTTCTTTATCATCAAACTCGATCCCACAGATTTCAACCTCGCAAACAACCGGATAAAAAACGAGCTCCCAAACCTGATCAGCGAGGTCCAGGCAACCCGGGTCGTCATCGACCCGATCTCGCTTTTTGAGGATCTCTTCTCGAATGATGCAGAGCGGCGGCGTGAGATGTTCCAGTTTGTCGATGGGTTGCGGGACAAGAAGTGCACTATGATGATGACCTCCGAAACGGACAGCAACAATGTCTTTTCGAGCCGGCACGGGTTGATCGAGTATCTCGCCGACACAGTTGTCCTGCTCCGCTATATCCGGTCAAGCGACCTGACCGATGTCCACCTGGCCCTCGAAGTGGTGAAGATGCGGATGTCCGCCCACTCCCGCGAGATCAAGCCCTACGAGATCGAGCAGACCCAGGTGACGGTGTACTCGGAAGCGAACGTGTTCTGATCCCAGGCACCGTTTTTTTAAGGCAATTTTTTTTAGGGCAATGCCCTGAAATATCAAGATATGAAATCCCCCCTCCGGCGAAGGATCACGGATATCGCTACTGGAAAGACCCCATGTCAGATCCTCCATCATGAATGTGGATAATCCGGCCCCGATTTGAACCCGGATGACCCTTTCCGGGATCCCATCAGAGCCCAAATTGGGCTTCTTTTCAAAAAAGCCTAAATTGGCCTTATTTTTGCAATCGGACGAATTATACGGTTCGCGTATTTGCGTTTTTTTTGGGCGGATCTCAGTGCCGTTTGGCTTTTGCAGGATCCCGGAAAAAGAGGCCGTCAGAAGGCCGTTATGGGCCGTTTATGTGCATTATATGGGGCTCAAATTTCGCGTATTTCGGCAAACCGGTGGCTTATTGTGCGTTATTTTCTTTATCTGGAGAAGATGTGGTGTCAGGTATATGTAAGGAGAACCACATATCCTGGTTTTTCGGTACGGGCCGACGTTTGAAAAACCATGCAGCATGTGAGCTGGATTTAAGAAGAAAAAAAATTCCGGGATCGGAGATCCACTCAGATCGTTACGCCGAATATATTGAGCAGGACGAGCACGAGCACGCCCGGCAATCCCCCGACACCGCACACGATGAGCGTGGCAAGGCTGTACCCGAGATCGGGCCGGCCCACCCACTGCATGACGTGGAAGAAGTTGAGGACAAACAAAAGGAGGAGGCCGAGAACGGCGTTGACCACGAGGATTGCCATCTTTTTTATCAGGAAATACGCGATGGCGAGGATGGCAACGATCAGGACAACCGCGAGAAGAAGATCACTCATAGTTACTTACCAATGACCCGTGTCTTTTTAATTTTTACCGGGGGCAGGATGTAGGATCCGACCGCCCGGTCCTTCGTTCCCAGGGCCTCAATGTTACCGAGAAGCTCGAAAAAGTTGCCGGTGAGCATGGCCCCGCGGACCGGTTCGGCAAGTTCGCCATCCCGGACGCGGAACGGGTTGGACATCTCGACAGAGAAGTCCCCGCTTAAGGGATTGGCCGTATGGGCCCCTACCACGCCATGGACATAGATCGCGGGTTCATCGAAGAGTGCCTCCCGCTTCCCGTCCACGACAAAATTGTGGTGACCGATAGCGGGGAGCCCGGCAAAACCGCCACGGATGGCGCTCGCGGTGGACTGCAGCCCGGCACGGTACGCGGTTTTCAGGTCGTAGGCAAAACCGGACAGGATGCCGTCTTTTACGAAATCAAGCCGCCGGGTGGGTGTTCCCTCGGCATCAAACCACGTGCTCCCGGCAGCGCCCGGGCGGTGCGGGTCGTCATAGAAAGAGATGCCCGGGGCCGCAACCGCTTCACCGATCTTTCCGGCAAGCTTTGAGCGTCCCTGCAGGACATTGCGCCCGGAGAGCGCCGGGACAAAGATCCCGGAGAGCAGGTCGGCAAAGGCCATGGGGGAGAGGATGATATCGTACTCCCCGGAGGGGATATCTTTGCCACCCTGTGAGCGGGAGGCAAGGCAGGCCGCCCGTTTCCCGACGCGGCGGGGGTCCACCAGCCCTTTTTCCCATGCATGGTCAAATTCATACCCGGTGGACTGGCCGCTGATGGTCTCAAGCGAGATCGAGAGATCCGACTGCCGGGAGGTATACCGGACGCCATGGCTGTTTGCGATCGTAACCTCGCCGGCAGCAACCCCAGCCCCACCGGACGTGACCGCAGCGTCCGGGTACCCGGAGGCCCCGTCAAGCATCCCGTCAAGCATTTCCTGAGCTGTTGCCGGTTCGATGGCAAGTGTGGGATCCCAGGCAAAGTCTGTTTCCGGGAGCGCTGCCGGCTCCGGCAGTCCCTTCCATTCCTGCGGTGTAGCGAGCCGGCCGCCGGCAACAGCGGCATCGAGACAGGCCTGCCATTGCCGCGGGTCGTTGGTGCTCGACGACCCGATCCTCCCCTTGTCAATGGTGCGTATGCACATGCCGGTCTCCACCGATGAGGAGCAGAGGGCCACGCGGCGCTGTTTTAAGTCTGCAGACACCGAGGTGCCGGAGAACCAGTACACCTCCAGCTCGCCGACCCTCTTTTCCCCTTCCCGGAACAGCTCCTCAATCCACGCCACTGCCACCCACCACCGCATCGCACAGGAGCACCAGCGGTGCCCCGTCGCTCACCGGCACGCTCTGGCCACCCTTCCCGCAGTATCCCGGGTGCATGACCCGGTGTCTGCCGCACAGGGTAATCCCGTGCAGCGTGGAGAGGATCTCGCCTGAGAGCGAGACATCCCGGACCATCGTTGTCCGCTCGCCGTTCTCGACCAGGTAGCCGTACTCCGCGTTGAACTGGAAAACCCCCCGGCCCGGGTCCACCTGCCCTCCCCGCGAACCAACCAGGTAAATCCCGTTTTTGCATTCCGAGAGGATCTCGTCATCCGTTGCATCACCGGTTTCGATAAACGTGTTGCTCATCCGCACGAGCGGCGGCTCCCCGGGCATGGCACGGGCATGGCCGGCAACGCCGTTTCCTACGGCTGCAAGCGTCTGCCGGTTATGGAGGAAGGCATTCACCTTTCCGGCGCGGATAATCTCGGTCCGTCCCGCAGCAATCCCCTCGGCATCGACCGGCTCAAAGCCGAACTCCTGCAGGGAGGGATCGTCCACGATGGTGAGCCGGTCATTGCCGATCTTCTCGCCGGTACGCCCTTTGAGTACGGAATTCCCCTCTTCGATGAGGTCGCCTTCACTTGCATGGCCCACCGCCTCGTGGGCAAAGACCCCGGCCAGCTCCGGGTCGAGAACCGCGTGCATTTTTCCGCCCTTTGCGGCCCCGGCATCCAGAAGGGCAACCGCGGTCGCTGCCGCTTTCCGGCCCATATCCTCCCGGTGCCGGAGGTTGAAACCGCGGAGGGTGTGATCCGGTTCATAGCCCATCTGGACCGTCCCGTTCCGGGAGGCGACCGCCATCACGGAAAACCCCGAACGGCAGGTCTCGTACCGGTATTCGTTTTTTGAGCTGTCCATAAACCAGACGTTCTCGATCCGTTCCAGGTAATTTGCCCGCCGGCTGGTCACGAGCGGATGGTCTGCTGCTTTCTCTATGGCAAGGAGGAGGGAGGCCTTCTCTTCGATCCCCACATCCCGGCAGTCTTCTTTTACCGGGGGGACCGGGCGCAGGGCCCGCGGGCCGTCACCCAGGCTGACTTCGTCGTCAGTGAGGTGCGCAAGTTTCTGGGCCGATGCCAGGAGCTCGTAAAATTTTTTCCCGGGCTCATGGACGTAATTGTCGAATGTGAGGACACCCCACCCCCGGGGCCCGAGGACCCGGAGCACGGCCTTGTTGAAAAAAACGGTGCCGGCCGACTCGATCACACCCTTGTCCACATCGATGTGGGTCGACTGGCCGCTGACCTGGCGCAGGTCATAGTACCGGATGCCGGATGGTTCGGTCATGCCGTGGTCGTATTGGTCGCCGGTGCTTCGGCAAAGACCGAGGTGGACCGGATCGCCATCTTCCTGAGCTTGGAGAGGAAGCCGTCCATGTTCTCGGGAACGAGCGCATGCTTGAGCACTTCATCGATGGTATCGACAGGGATGATCGTGACCTTCGATTTGTACTGCTCCTCGATCAGGACATCGTTGATGTTCATCCTGGGGATGAGCACGGTCGTGATCCCGGCCTTTGCTGCTGCCTCGATCTTGTAGGTCACACCGCCAACCGGGAGCACATCGCCCCGGACCGAGAGCGAGCCCGTCATGGCAAGATCCTGCCGTACAGGGATCCCTTCGATCGCGCTGATCACGGCGGTCGCCACGCTGATGGATGCGGAATCGCCCTCGATCCCCATGTACGTCCCGATGAACTGGATGTGGATATCGATGTTTTTCACATCCTTGCCGGTGAACTTTTTGAGAATTGCGCTGACGTTCTTGATGGACTCCTGCGCAATCTCCTTTAACAGGCCGGTGGCGATCACTTCACCGCCTTCCTTCCCGATTGCCGGTGTCACCTCGGCCATGATCGGGAGCACCGAGCCGGCGTCGCTGCCGGTGACGGCAAGACCGTTCACCCGCCCGACCCGGGTCCCTTCGACCACCGTCATCTCGTATTCGCGGAGGTGCCGGGTGACCTCATCGGAGACCTGGTCTTCAATCGATCGTGCGGTCTTCTTTGCCGTGACAACGTGGGCTGCCGTGGTCAGCGTTGCCCCTTCCTGCCGGGCGATATCGCCGGCAACCCGGATGAGACCGCCCATGTCCCGGAGCTTTAAGGTCAGGTGCCCCTTGCGGTTGGAGCGCCGGCGGGCCTCGCGGATGATCTCGTCGATGGCGCTCTTGTCGAAGTGCGGGATCTTCCCGTCGTTCTTGACTTCCTGGGCAATGAACCGGATATATTTCTGCTGGTTCTCAGGCGTATCTTCCATGCTCTCGGCCATGTAGACCTCGTAGCCGTAGCCGCGGATACGGGACCGGAGCGCCGGGTGCATACCCTGGATTGCGTCGAGGTTGCCGGCCGCGACCATCACGAACCGGCAGGGGACCGGCTCGGTCCGGACCATGGCGCCGCTCGAGCGCTCGCTCTGGCCGGTGATGGGAAACTCGCCTTCCTGGAGAGCGGTGAGCAGGTTCTGCTGGGAGTGGGGATCGAGGGTGTTGATCTCGTCGATGAAGAGTACCCCGCCGTTGGAGCGGTGGATGGCCCCTGCCTCCACCCGGTCGTGCGCCGGGGTCTCAAGACCGCCGCTCTGGAACGGGTCGTGCCGTACATCCCCCAACAGGGCCCCGGCGTGCGAGCCGGTCCCGTCGATGAACGGAGCATTGCTTTTTACATCGTTTGCCACGAGCAGCTTGGGCACCATCCCTTCCTCGCGGGGCATCGTGTAGCGGAGTGCCATGAAAACAAAGGCGGCCGCGATGATTCCCATGAGCCACTGGTAGGTGATGAACGCGTACCCGATGATACCGATGATCAGGATCAGGAGAAGGGTATTCCTGAACTGGACCTTCTTCTTGGCCTCTATTTTGTGGGCGGCAACGATCTGCTTGCCTCTCCCGGCAGCGACCGTCCGTATAATGGGGTTATTGGGGTCGTCGGAGTTCGGGTACACCAGGATGTCCTGGAGCTCCTCTTTTGGCAGGAGCTCGGCCATCGCTTTTGCGAGCATGGACTTACCGGTCCCGGGGCTCCCGATCATCATGACATGCCGGCGCTGGATGGCGGCTTTCCTGATAACTTCGACGGCACGCTCCTGGCCGATCACCTGGTCGATCAGCTTGGGCGGGACCTCGATCCGGGAGGATGCTCCCTCCGGGTTGGGTGCCGCTTCAACCGGAGCTTTTGGCCCGGGCTCTGCCTGCCCGATGACCGTGGCGGGTTCCGGCTGCAGGGGCCCTGAAGCGGCATTATCCTGCACCGGTTCTTCTGGTTTTACATTTTCCATTGGAATTTGTACCTCTTTTTCCACCCTTCAGTGTGCATATATCTTGACGCATGATAGTTTAAGTACTTTCAGCAGTATGCAACCCCCTTGTCAGGCTGAAAAAAAGGGGGAAAAATAATACGCACGGCAGGATGTAATAGTAAAGCAGGGAAAAGTACTCCCGCACCCTTCAAAGGGACAGGTACGTTACCATGAAAGTGATCAGCACGGAGAGCTCCCAGATTCTTGCCGCCCGCCTCGCTACGGCGCTCAACACGGGTATGGTCGATGTGAAATTTTCCCGGTTTCCCGATGGCGAACTGTACCTCGCTGCCGGCGAACTGGACGATGAGACCGTTATTGTCGGCAGCGTTACCGGCAGCGATGCCCTGGTCCAGCTGCTCCTGTTGATCGATGCCTGCGAGGGCTCAGAAAACCACCTGGTCATTCCCTACATGGGGTACGCCCGGCAGGACAAGAAGTTCAAAAACGGCGAGCCGATCAGCGCCCGTGCGATCGCCCGGCTGTTCAAGGACAACGTGGCGGACTGCATCACCGTCAACATCCACGAGCCGGACGTGCTGAAATACTTCGGGGTTCCCACCAAAAACATCTCGGTGGGAAAGGACGTGGGTGCGTACATACAGACCCTGCACCTCAAAAATCCCCTTATCCTCGCACCCGATGACGGGGCGATGGCCTTTGCAGAGGGCGTGGCGGCCGTGGGAGGATGGGACTGCGACCACCTTGAAAAGACCCGGCTCTCCGGGGTCGAGGTGAAGATGGCGCCAAAGAAGCTGAGCGCTGCTTCACGGCCCGTGGTGATCGTGGACGATATTATCTCGACCGGCGGTACGATCGCAACGGCGGCATATATGCTGTACCAGCAGGGGGCGACCGATGTGTACGCGGCCTGCGTCCACGGTGTGCTGATCGGCGGGGCGTTCGTCCACTTGAAAGCGGGCGGGATCCGGGACGTCTTCTGCTGCGACACCGTTGAGCGGGGTTGCAGCCGTATCTCCGCGGCAAAGAGTATTGCCGCAGCCCTGAAGGGATGACCGCAGGGGTACTGACACGACCATGAAGTGCGTGCTGGATGCCACGGTTTTTTTTACGGATTACCCGGTGAGCGGGGAGTGCTACACCACCCCGTCCGTGGTAGATGAGCTCAGGGACCTCAAAAGCAAATGCCGGTTTGACCTGCTCGCTGGTGCCGGGCTCCGGGTCTGCCCGCCGGAGGCAGGAGAACTCGAACGGGTCCGGGCAGCAGCAGAGCGCTCCGGGGATAAGGCCGTGATCTCCGCAACCGACTGCGATGTCCTTGCCCTGGCCGGGCAGCTCTCGGCGACCCTTGTTACGGATGATTTTGCCGTCCAGAACGTGGCAGCGGCCCTGGGGATTGCCGTGCAGCCGATCCAGCAGCGGGCCGCAAAAGCCATCCGCTGGAAATACCGGTGCAGCGGCTGTGGGCGGTACTTTAAAACCGACGGTGAATGCCCGGTCTGCGGCGCAATAATCAAACGAAAACTTAAATAGATTACCACAAATCTTTTTTCATGTCTTCCCTTGACGATCTGATTGCCCGGGCAAAGCTCCTTTTATCCGAGGGCCACAGCCCCGGCCAGATTGCAGACGAGCTGTCCCTCTCCATGGAAACGGTGACCTGGCTTTTGACCCAGGCAAATTGTGGGGCGGCAGCACCAAAAGACGTCCACATCGACTGGACCGCGGTGAGCAGCCAGGCGCCCCTGCTCGACGGGATTGCCCTGATGCTCCTGAACCGGTACTATAGTGCACAGAAAGACGAGGAGGCTGCATCAGCGGACGTAATCGTGGGCATCGCCCTCTCCGGTATCCCCCTCGCAACGGTCATCTCCGTCCAGGAAGCCGCAAAGCTTGCCATCTACCATCCCTCCAAGCAGAACACGAGCGACCGCCCGGTGGGATCGATCAGCGGGAATTTTGCGCCCGTGGCAAAGGAGCGCTGCATCATTGTCGACGATGTGATCACCTCCGGCAATACGATGCGGGAAGTGGTCAAGTACCTCAAGAAGCACGGGGCGGTGCCGGTCGCCATCTGGGTCATCTTCGATAAAAGGGGCATCCGGGATATTGACGGCGTGCCGGTCTATTCGCTCTTCACGATCTCCCGGATCGATTAATCTCTTTTTTCTGGATCCCGGGACCGGTTTTATGTCGCGCGATCGCCAGCAGATCCGCACCACCCGCCTCAGCCCTGCCCGACCGCTCCCCGCCTCTCAGGATCACGAAGAGATTGCTATATATAGAAGTTCAATTCCACCTTTTACAGCATTAGAGGATCATCTATGTTATCTGGTCAACCAATTATCATCCTAAAAGACAATGTAGACCGCAATACCGGCAAGGAGGCGCAGCGTTCCAATATTATGGCCGCAAAAGCGATTGCCGGAGCGGTCCGGACCACGCTTGGTCCCCGCGGCATGGACAAGATGCTCGTCGACTCAACCGGCGATATCGTCATTACCAATGACGGTGCCACCATCCTCCAGGAGATCTCGGTCCAGCACCCCGGTGCAAAGATGGTCATCGAAGTGGCAAAGACCCAGGATGACGAGGTCGGCGACGGGACCACGACTGCCGTGGTCATCGCAGGCTCGCTCATGGAGCAGGCCGAGTACCTGCTCGAGCAGGGTATCCACCCGACCGTGATCGCCCAGGGCTACCGGCTGGGTATGGAAAAGGCGCTCGAGATCACCCAATCGCTCTCGTACAAGGTCGATCCCAAGGACAGAAAGACCCTCATGAAGATCGCCGATACCGCGATCACCGGCAAATCGATCGAGTCGGTCAAGGGAAAACTCGACGGGATCATCGTTGACGCCGTGATGGCCATCGCGGAGAAGGTTAACGGCAAGTACCTCGCCGATGAAGATGACGTGATGATCAAGAAGCAGAAGGGCCGGTCCATGGATGACGCCGAGCTCGTCCGCGGCGTGGTCATCGACAAGAAACGCATCAGCGAGGACATGCCCACAAAGATCACCGGGGCAAAGGTCGCACTCATCGCCCTCCCCATGGAGATCGCGAAGACCCAGGTGAAGGCAAAGATCAAGATCTCCACTGCCGACCAGATTGCAGCCTTCTCCGAACAGGAGCGGGCAACCTTAAAGAAACTCGCCGACGCAATCATTGACACCGGTGCAAACGTTGTCCTCTGCCAGAAGGGCATTGCCGATTCGGTCCAGTTCTTCCTTGCGAAAAACGGCATTTACGCCGTCGAGGACGTCCCGGAAAAGGACCTCAAGTACGCTGCCCGGGCGCTCAATGCAAATATCGTCAACAAGCCCGAGGACCTGACCGCAAAGGACCTTGGCCATGCCGAGGCTGTCGAAGAGGACCACGATATTGACGTGACCCGCATCTCCGGCTGCAAGAACCCCAAGACCATCACCATCCTGCTCCGGGGCACCAGCGACTACCTGCTCGACGAGCTCGAGCGTGCCGTGGTCGACGGGACCCGCGTGGTCATGGACGCAATCGAGGACGGCACCTTTGTTGTCGGCGGCGGTGCGGTCGAGACCGAGCTCTTAATGAAAGTCCGGGACTACGCAGAGACCGTCGGGGGCCGGGTCCAGCTGGCCATCGAGGGATATGCAAAGGCGTTCGAGACCATCCCCCGCACCCTTGCGGAGAACTCCGGGTACAACCCGATCGACAAGCTCGTTGCGCTCAAGAACGCCCATGCAAAGGGCAAGAAGACGGCCGGCCTCAATGTCTACACCGGCGAGGTCGTGGACATGGCAGCCGAGGGCGTCATCGAGCCGCTCCGGTCCAAGCGCCAGTCCATCGAGAGCGCTTCCGAGACTGCCATCATGCTCGTCCGCGTGGACGACATGATGATCACCCAGAACAAGGGCATGCCGCCGGGCATGCCGCCCATGGCATAATCCTCTCCCCCACGATACCTTTTTTCCCGGTTCCTTTCCCTGGAAGATCTCCTTTATCCCCTGCAGGCCGGCAGGAGAGGAAAGTCGGGGATACCTATTTGTGGAATCGCAAAGAAAATGATCAGAAACCGGGTGCCGAGGTAGTCTAGCCCGGGAAGGCGGTAGCCTCGAAAGCTACTGGCGCTTCGCGCCTCGGGAGTTCAAATCTCCCCCTCGGCGTATATCCAGCATTTTTTTCCGGAACAATACGTTCCGGCCGGCCATTTCCGGGACCTGCGTTGAGCTCCCCGGAGAAATCCAAAAGGGCGGAAGTTTAATCCCGGAATTGGATTATATTCAAAATTTTTTCGTTTTTTCCCTTTGCCGGAATAAAAAAATATTAAATACGCCATGTTCCCAGTATATTGTACTAAGGAGCGCGAAGCCCGGCGCAATGCCAGGGCCCGTTCCAGGGAGAAGGCGACCATGTTCCGAATCAGGAAGAACAAGCCGGCGATATCGGCGGAGGCAAAGAACTTCCGTACGGTACGGCGCCTTAACATCAACCGGACCTACACGCCTCTCAAGATCGGAGTAATCGCCGGCTATATCCTGCTCGGGATGATGTCGGCGTCCTCCTCCATGTTTGGCATTATCGTGGGGGCGCTGGCTCGGTTTGCCGGCCTCTGATCGCTTCTGTTTTTTGTCACCTTTACCGCGGTTATGCGGTTACCCGGCCTTACGGCGTCACGATGACGGCTCCCTGCATGGAGGAGTAGATGCTGCAGGTATAGTTGTATACGCCGGCCTTGTCGAACTTCACGGAATAGGACTGGCTGGGGGAGAGGGCAAACGTATTGATCTTTGCATCCGGGGAGAAAAGGACCGAGTGCGTGACCTTGTCCTCGTTGACCCAGCGCACGATGGAACCGGCGCTCACGGTGATCTCTGCCGGGGTATAGGCCATCTTCTGGATGATCACGGTATTGGCCGAGACCGAGACCGTGGTGGGGACGGTTATCGGCAGGGCGGTTGCCTGCGGTGCAGCGGCAGGTGTTGCGGTCGGGGTCACGAGGCCCGGCGGCGGGGGAAAGATCTGGCTGCACCCTGCCACCAGCAGGAGCGCTATTGCGGCCGTGCAGAGAACAATGGCGTATTTCATCACTGGTGCTCCGAAAAGGTACCTGATATCATCTCCACGTCTGTCTCCTTAAAGATACTCTGCGTCGCCTGGCACCGGTGCTTTCTCTGTGGCTGCCGTGTCCGGCTCCTCCGCCGCAAGGATGGTGATTTCCTGTCCGGCAAGGGACCGGATCACCTCCCCGGCGCGGTAATAATCGAAGAGGATCATCTCCCGGAAGGATGCATCCGGCAACACCCGGGCAAACTTCCAGGGATCCGGGGCGGGCAGCGGAAGAGAGGCTGCCACCTTCTCCGGCGGGAGCGAAGGAATGGCCCGGAGGGCCCCTGCCACGCGTTCTGCTGCGCCGGTCTTTCCGGCCCCGCTGATGCGGACCCGGAAATCGTCGTACCTGACCCGGACCCGGCCGAGCACCCCCCGGAGCAGGGAGGCGAGTACCTGGTTGTTCCGGCTCCCGGCAAAGGAATACACCACGACCTCCCGGCCACGGGCGGGCCGCTCTTCCCGGACAAAGATCCCCTCTTCGCTGATGTCGTCCGGAAAAACGCCCAGCGCTTCGCGGAGGACAGACGCCTCAGCATCACCGAGGGGGAGGGTGCTCCTGCCCCGGGCAAGGATCTGCCGGATACCCCCGCAGATGACCGGGGAGAGGCCGGCGTCGCTGCCGGCTGACCGGAAGATCCGGGAGGACATCTTCGCCTGTGCGCCCGGGACCACGACCACGAGGCGGTGGCTCTCGTCGCACTTTACCACCGACCAAGCCGACCCCCCGAGGACAAAGCCGCCCGGGTCTTCCTGGTGCGCAAACCGGGCATCCAGGCTGCCCACCACATCGCCATCCGGGGTTACCGCCCGGTACTCACCGCCCCCGGCGATCACCGAGTACAGCTCCCGGAACCGGGACCGCCCGAACACGCGTTCGGCCTCGGGCCCCGGCATCAGCATCCCGCCATCTGCCGAAAGGTACCCGGCAGCAACGAGGTGGGAGAGAAGCCCTTCGATCTCTGCTGCGGAGAAGCCCGCAAACGCATAGTATGAACGCAGGTCCCGCACGACCGCCCCCCGGCCCGCCCGGGACGCCGACAGGATGTACAGGAAAATTTGCTGGACAAGCACGTTCCAGGGTTTTTCCGGGGGATGGAGGGGCTCGGTCCGCTTCTCCCGGGCACACTCGATGGTGGCGCAGCTGGCCAGGAGCTCGCCCGGCCCGCTCAGGAGCCAGGCTACCGAGGCGACCTTCTCCCGCCGGCCGGTCCGGCCCATCCGCTGCAAAAACGAGGAGACCGAGTCCGGCGGGCCGACCTGCACCACGATGTCCAGGTCCCCGATATCGAGGCCCAGCTCAAGCGTGCTCGTGCAGATGATACACGCCCCTTCCGGCCCGTGGAACGCTTCCTCTGCCTCCTTTCGCTTTTGCGGGGCAACCGAGGAGTGGTGGATGTGGAGGTTTGCGATCCGGCCTGCCGCTGCCTGCACGATGGCTTCCGTTGCCGTGCGGCTGTTGACAAAGACGAGCGCCTTTTTTCCGGCAACCAGCCGGGCGAGCGCATCGATCTGCCGGTCCGGGTCGGGTTCGATCACGAACCGGAACGCCTTTTTGGCCGGTGGCGGCGGGACCGAAACAAGCCGGGCAGTCCCCCGCCCGCCCGAGAGCCATGCGAGCACCTCCTCCGGGTTTCCCACGGTGGCCGAGAGCCCGATGCGCTGGACCGGGGCGGCTGCGATCCGGTCGAGGCGGTCGAGCAGGACGCGGAGGTGCACGCCCCGCTCCGATTCGACAAACGCATGCAGCTCGTCAACAATGACGTACCGCAGGGACCTGAGCGCCGCAAGCCGGTCCGGGGTATGCAGGAGGACCTCGAGCGACTCAGGAGTGATCAGCAGGAACTGCGGGGGATCGGCCGGGTCCCATCCCCGCCCGGCCCGGGGCACGTCTCCGTGCCACACGGCAAGCGAGAGACCGAGGGGCCGCGAGAACGCAGCGAGACGCTCCTCCTGGTCGTTGATGAGCGCCTTTAACGGAGAGATACAGAGGCACGCCACACCCGGGGCGCCGCTCTTTACCAGGTCGTCGATGACCGGGATCAGGGCGGCCTCTGACTTGCCCCCGGCGGTCGGGGCGATGACAAGCGTATCGCTCCCGCTCCGGATCGCTTCATACGCCTGCTCCTGCACCTCGCGGAGCCCGCTCCAGCCCAGCCGTTCGGAAAGGACTGCCCGGAGGGACTCGTGCAGGCGGGGATACGCCGACAGCCTGTTCGTACTACTCCATTGTGCCCGGCGTGTTATGGCCTTTGCGGCGGTGCAGCCGGGCAAAAGCCCCTCCCGCACTTTTTTGGGCTATAAAAAACCTTTTTTGGTCACAGGCCGGACGTGTATCCATGGAACTCGCACAGAAGAAGTGCTCGACCTACAAGCCCGGTTCGCCGCCCATCACGCGCAAGGACACGGTCGAGCTCCTCAGGGAAGTACCCGGCTGGTCGCTCGAGAACGGCCACCTGACCCGGACGTTTGAGTTCGATGACAGCAGCCTGTCCATCGAATTCCTCAATGATGTGCTCACCATGGCAACCGATGAGGGGCACCTTCCGGACCTTGCCATGCGGGAGGGAAAGTTTGTGGACGTAGGGTTCTACACGTACCCGGCCGGCGGGCTCACCCTCAACGATTTCATCATGGCCGCAAAGATCAACGAGCGGCGCTATAACGAATAAGGATCCCTCAGATCTTTTTTTGGAGATCCGGACCGGCCAAAACAAGGCCGCGATCTTTTTTACCGCATCCGCGGTCCCGTGATTGCATTCAGGGCCTTCACACGATCGAGCGCTTCCCGCACGAAAACGAACGTGTCCGACCGGGCACCCGATGTATTTCTCCGACGGGAAAAGAGGGCGAAAAAAGACCCATCCTGCCAGGCTCACCCCCCAAAGTGTCGATCCGGACCTCATCTATTCCGGGCCCGATTTGAGCCCGGATGACCCTTTCCGGGGTCCTGTCGGAGCCCGATACGGGCTTCTTTTTAAAATAAGCCTAAATCGGCATTATTTTTGCAATCGGACGAAAAATAAGGCTCAAATATTGGCACTTTTTTGGGCGGATCTCAGCGCCGTTTGGTGTTTGCATGATCCCGGGAAAAGAGGCTGAAAAAAGGCCTTTACGGGCCGTTTACGTGCATTATATGGGGCTCAATTTGGGCTTATTTTAGCGAATGGGGCGATTAAATAGAGTGTTTTCCACACGAACCGGAAAGGAGCATTTTACGAGGAGATTTTGGTGGGAGAGAACCCTCAAACGGGGCTTCGCCCCGTGCCGCATGGGCTTACATCCGAGAGGTGATATCAGGTCAGACCTTGTGAGTGGCTCGCAGAGAAATCAATGATAATATAAAATCGAAATATCCTTTGTTTCAGAAAACAAAAAGGAGATCTTAATCAAACAGGATATCCTACCTCCAGAGGTATTTCCTTGACTCAGATGAACAACGATATCGAAAACCGGCTCTGGGCTGCTGCCGATCAGCTCTGGGCCAATTCCCCGCTCAAACCGTCAGAATTCTCCGGGCCGGTTCTCGGCCTGATCTTTCTCAAATATGCGGATTTCAAGTTCAGTCATGTTGCAGCAGATGTCCAGGCAAAATATACGACATCAAGCCGTCGTACCCCGTCAAAGATCGATTACCAGTCAAGGATCGGGTTATTCATACCGGACAAAGCGCGGTTCTCGTACCTGAAGACATTGCCCGAAGGGGCGGATATCGGTAAAGCGATCAACGACGCGATGAAGCTGATCGAACAGGACAATGAAGATCTCCGCGATGTCCTCCCGAAAAATTACCAGCGGATCGAGAACAGTACGCTTTTTGAACTGATCCGGGTCCTCTCATCAATCCCGGACGATATCGAAGGAGATGCCTTCGGTAAGATCTACGAATATTTCATCGGAAAGTTCGCAATGAAAGAGGGACAAAAGGGTGGGGAGTTCTTCACGCCGACAAGTCTCGTCCGGCTGATTGTTGAAGTGATCGAACCCTACCATGGCCTGATCCTCGACCCTGCATCCGGGTCGGGCGGTATGTTTGTCCAGAGCGCAAAATTTGTAGAGCGGCACAAGAAACAGCCTTCATCAGAAATCTCAATGAATGGTGTCGAGCGGGTGACCGATACTATCCGTCTTGCCAAAATGAACCTCGCCGTGCACGGACTTTCGGGGGATATCCGCGAAGCCAACACCTATTATGAAGATCCGCATGAGTGTTTTGGCAAATTCGATTTCGTGATGGCCAATCCTCCGTTCAATGTCTCGGGTGTGGATAAGGAACGGATCCGGGGAGACCGGCGTTTCGGGCTTGGTATCCCATCAACGGATAACGCGAACTACCTCTGGATCCAGATCTTCTATCATTCCCTGAACGCGAAAGGTCGGGCCGGCTTTGTGATGGCAAACTCGGCGGCAGATGCCCGGGGGACCGAACTGGAGATCCGCAAACAACTGATTAATTCCGGTGCCGTTGATGTGCTGATCAGCATCGGCCCGAACTTTTTCTATACCGTCACGCTGCCCTGCACGCTTTGGTTCTTCGATAAGGCAAAACCAAAGACTGCCAATAAAAATACCGTCCTCTTCATCGATGCCCGGAATATTTTCCGGCAGCTCGACCGGGCACACCGGGACTTCACACCGGACCAAGTTGAGTTCATCGCGAACATTGTCCGACTCCACAGGGGCGAGCCTGTTGAGACATGGTGCGGGAGCGAACCGCAGCTCAAAGAAAAGTTCCCGAAGGGGAAATACCGGGATGTTGCCGGGCTCTGCAAGGTCGCATCGCTTGCCGATATCGAAGCACAGGGCTGGAGCCTGAACCCGGGCCGGTATGTCGGGGTTGCAGAGCGGGCCGGCGATGACGGCGATTTCCATGAGAAACTGGAGGCGCTTAACGAGGAATTGGAGCGGCTCAATGCGGAGGCACGGGTGCTGGAGGAGCGGATTGGGGAGAATGTGGGGAAGATTTTATCGAGCACTCCATGAATAAACTCACAAACCTTAAACCATTAATTTTAGAATCCAAAGATGGCGAATGGGGAAAAGAAGAGCCATTTGGGGATTCTGTAGAGATGATGGTAATTAGAGGAACCGATTTTGAAGAGGTCAAGATCGGTTCATTGAATGATGTCCCCCATCGATTTATTCCTAATATAATCGCACAAAGAAAAAAAATTCGGCCATACGATATTATAATAGAAACGGCCGGTGGTGCAAAAAACCGATCAACTGGTAGAACCCTCTTAATTAAACCCTCAATATTATCTAGATCAAATTGTCCTGTTACTTGCGCAAGTTTCAGTAGATTTATTCGAATAAACCCTCACATGGCATGTTCATCATACATTTATTGGGTAATGCAATATCTTCATAAATTTGAATTCATGTCTCAATATAACACCCAACATACAGGTCTTTCAAGGTTTCAATTTACCATTTTTTCAGAATCAGAAAAATTTCCGCTACCCTCTTTCTCAACCCAACGAAAAATTGCCGTCGTCCTCTCCACGTACGACGACCTCATCGAGAACAACAGCCGGCGCATCAAATGTCTCGAAGAAATAATGCAGGCAATCTACCGCGAGTGGTTCGTCAACTTCCGTTTCCCGGGGCATAAGGGCGTGCGGATGGTGGAGTCGGAACTGGGGCCGGTGCCGGAGGGGTGGGAGGTGAAAACTCTTGACAACATTATGGACTTTCAGGGAGGAGCTCAACCACCAAAGAATGAGTGGAAATACGAACCTCAAAATGGATTTGTTAGAATAATTCAAATCCGGGATTATGACTCGGATCAATATGTTAGCTTTGTTAAAGATTCGGAAGATTTGAGAAAATGTTCGGTTCATGATTTAATGATTGCGAGATATGGAGCTTCTGTTGGACGAATCTGTTTCGGACTTGCAGGTGCATATAATGTTGCCTTGGTAAAAGTGCTACCAAGCAAGGAGTATTATCGAGAATATTTAAGGGCATTTTTAAAGGACGATTTTTTCCAAAAAATGCTAATTGGAATGAGTGGGAGAACTGCTCAAGCTGGTTTTAACAAAACCAATCTTAAGAGTATAAGTTTGGTAGTTCCTAATGACGATAACCTACTAAAAAAGTATGACTATTTATCAAAATTGATGTTGGAAAACATCCTCTTATTAAAAGAGAAAAACCAGAATCTCAACTATACCCGCGATCTCCTACTCACGAAACTCATCAGCGGCGAGTTTGACGTGAGCAGTCTCAATATCAAAATTGCCGAGGCTGAAGCATGAGTATGGCAAATCTTGATCATACTCGAAAAGAATCATTAATACAATTAAACAAATTAGGATCTCTCGCATCATTTAAGACTGGAAAATTGGATTCTAATGCTGCAAAACCCGACGGAAAATATCCTTTTTTCACCTGCGCTAAAACACCTGCTTTAACAAATACTTATTCTTTTGATACCGAATGTGTTCTTCTCGGAGGGAATAACGCAAATGGAATTTATCCACTATTTTATTTTACTGGAAAATTTGAAGCATACCAAAGAACATATGTCATCCAATCTCTTGATGAAACGAAATTATTGAATCGTTATTTGTTCTATTCCCTTCAGTTACAATTAGAGATATTACGAAGTATTTCAACTGGCGCTGCTACAAAATTTTTAACGTTGACAATTTTAAATGAAATTGAAATTCTATTACCCTCAATTTTGACTCAACAAAAAATCGCCTCCATCCTTTCTACCTACGATGACCTCATCGAGAAAAACACATGGCGCATCAAAATTCTTGAAGAGATGGCGCAGGCACTTTATCGCGAGTGGTTCGTCGACTTCCGCTTCCCCGGGCATGAAGGCGTGGGGATGGTGGAATCGGAACTGGGGCTGGTGCCAGAGGGGTGGGAGATACGAAAAATCTCAGAGGTTTGTGAGAAAATTTACAGCGGAGGCACTCCAAATACAAAAATATCGAACTACTGGAACGGGAGTATTCCTTGGCTATCCTCAGGAGAAACTCGTAATCATTACATCATTTCAACGGATAAAACAATTACAATAGACGGCATTTCCAATTCAAGCACCCGATTAGTTAAAGCTGGTACGACAATAATCGCAAGCGCAGGTCAAGGGCAAACGAGAGGGCAAACATCATTCCTCATGCTTGAAAGTTATATTAATCAATCAATAATCGCATTGATCGCTGACGCACGCAAAATATCCGATTTGTATCTCTATTTTAATCTTTCTCGGAGATATCCCGAACTTCGTCAAATATCTGATTCGAACAGTTCGCGGGGAAGTCTGACAACTAAATCGTTTACTGAATTAAAAATTATTGTTCCCCCAAAAGAATTAGTAGAAAAATTTAATGCTCAAATTTCTATTGCTGTTAATCTAATAACTACAATTATCTCTCAAAACGCTAATCTCCGCCGCACCCGCGATCTCCTGCTCCCGAAACTCATCAGCGGCGAGATTGATGTAAGCGATCTTGACATAAAAATTCCCGAGGCTGAAGCATGAATGCAAAAGAGATCCAATTAACCAGATTCCTTGACGGGACAAAACAATTTCTCATCCCGATCTACCAGAGGACTTATCGCTGGGAGCGGGATCAATGTGAGCAGTTATGGAAAGATATTATCAAAGTAGGTTCTGACGAGAAGATTGCAGGTCATTTCATCGGCTCGATCGTCTACATCGAAAAAGGCCAATTCCAGGTCGCATCCCCGCCTCAGCTTTTGGTTATTGATGGTCACCAGCGTCTCACAACGATCTCACTCCTGTTTATTGCCTTGAGCCATCGGATGAGAGATCAAAATATCGAGGGTGAGATCTCCAGCAAGAAGATTCTGAATTATTATCTGTTGAACAGTAATGAAGAGGGGGAGTTGAGGTACAAACTCATCCTTACACGCACCGACAAATCAACTCTTATCGATCTCATTGATGATGCACCACTTAAAGTGCCTGCATCTCATCGGATTATCGAGAATTACAAATTTTTTGAGGACCAGATAAAAAAATCCCCGGTTGACATTTTAACCATCTATAAGGGTATCAAGAAACTGCTGATGGTCGATATCTCGCTTGACCGGACTCAGGATAATCCTCAGAGAATTTTCGAAAGTATGAACTCGACCGGTATGGATCTCACACAGACTGATCTTGTTCGGAATTATATCCTCATGGACCGCGAGATAAACGAGCAGGCGAAATTCTATAATAATTACTGGTATCCTATGGAGCAAAGCTTCGGCCAGGAAGAATATGCTGAACTATTCAACCGGTTCATGCGTGATTACCTGACCATCAAATCACGGGACATCCCGACATTCAGAGGTGTGTATGAAGCGTTCAAATCTTACACAATGGGGATGTCTCCCGAATCCTTTGAACCGTTGCTTGCGGATATAACCAAATATGCAAACTATTATGTCCAGATTTCCCGTGAAAAAGAACCGGATCCTGATCTCCGGGATAGATTTCACGATATTAACGAGTTACGGGTTGAAGTCGCATTCCCGTTCCTGCTCGAAGTCTATGAGGATTACAAACAGGGATTACTCACCCTTGATGACTTCAAAACGATTCTGAACACAGTCGAAAGCTTCGTTTTCCGTCGGGCTATCTGTGGAATCCCAACCAATGCCCTGAACCTCATCTTTGCCAATATCGGAAAAGAAATCGACAAGAAAAATTATGTTGAGAGCTTCCAGGCGAACCTGCTCCTCAAAGATAAGTACAAGCGGTTCCCGAATAATGAAGAATTCAAATCACAGTTCATGATCAAGGATCTCTACCACTATCCCCGGCGAAATTACTGGCTTCGCAAACTGGAAAATTTCCAGCACAAGGAACGAATCAATGTGGAAGAGTACACGATTGAACATATTATGCCTCAGGACGAGAAACTTTCGCCGGAATGGAAATTAGAACTGGGCGAGAACTGGAAAGAGATCCATAAGACACTTCTCCACACTCTCGGCAACCTCACATTAACCGGTTATAACTCCGAATATGGGAAACGCCCCTTCAGAGAGAAGAGGGATATGGATAAAGGTTTCAAGGATAGTCACTTGAGGCTGAATGATGATCTTGCCAAGCTGGACCACTGGAATGAAAGTGAAATTAATAACCGGGCACAACGGCTTGCAGAACTTGCAACTCAGGTCTGGCCATATCCTCAACTTGCTCCGGAGATAGTTCAAAAATACCAGAAAGCCGAAAAATCTCCTGATCTTAAGATATACACTCTGGCAATTCATCCCCATGTTTACGAAGGCGGAAAGAATGAGGAACTGTTCCAACTATTACGAAAACGCATCCTTAATCTCGATGCTTCGGTAACGGAAGAGATCCTTAAAATCTACATCGCGTATAAAACGGATACAAATTTTGTGGATGTTGTTCCGCTTAAATCGCGGTTAAATCTTACACTCAATGTAAAATTTGGTGAGATCCAGGATCCCAAAGGATTGTGCACAGACGTGACTGGTAATAACAAATGGGGCAACGGAGATGTCGAGATCAGGCTCACTTCTGCGAATCAGCTCGACGATGTGATGGCTCTTGTCAAACAGTCTTTTGAAAAGCACAGCGGCATGAACCGCGATTATTCCTGAAAATCATATACAAATACTCTTATTTCCCCCTGCAACATAGTGGGATTATATCTCTACCCGGCAGGTTGTCTAAGTGACACTCGAAGAGTACTCTGAGGACACTCTTGTTGAACAACCTGCCATCGCACTCTTCTCTGAAGATTTGAAATGGGAAACCGCAAACTGTTTCGATGAGACTTTCCTTCCCGGCGGAGGATCGCAGGGCCGGGAAACAACTGCCGAAGTCGTGCTCAAAAAACGTCTCCGCCCGGCGCTTGAACGGCTGAATCAAGATCTGCCCCGCGAAGCAATTGAAGAGGCGGCGAATGAGATCACCCGTGACCGGAGCACGCTGAGCCCGGTCAATGCAAACCGGGAAATTTACCAGCTCATAAAAGAGGGCGTCAAGGTTACGTACAAGAACCCTGAAGGCGAGACCATCAATGAAACCGTTCGGGTGATTGACTGGAACACACCGGAGAACAACGACTTCTTCCTCGCCTCACAATTCTGGATCACGGGAGACCTCTACAAACGCCGGGCCGACATGATCGGTTTTGTCAACGGTATTCCGCTCATCTTTATCGAACTCAAGGCCTCTCACCGGAACCTCAAGCGGGCCTTTGATGATAATCTTCGGGATTACAAGAATTCCATTCCCCAGCTCTTCCGGTATAACGCCCTCATAATCCTTTCAAATGGCAGCGAAAGCAGGATCGGCACTATAACCGCAGAGTGGGAGCATTTCAGTGAATGGAAGCGTATCAGCGAGGAGGACGAAGAAGGTGTTATCTCGCTTGAAACCATGCTGCGGGGCACCTGCGAAAAAGTGCGCCTGCTCGATATCGTTGAAAACTTCACGATTTTTATCGAGATTAAGAAAGGTACTGCCAAGGTAATCGCCAAGAACCACCAGTATCTCGGGGTCAATAACGCTGTAGATGCACTTCGGGGCATCCGGAAAAATCAGGGGAAGCTGGGTGTCTTCTGGCACACACAGGGGAGTGGTAAGAGTTACTCGATGATCTTCTTCTCCAAAAAGGTACTGCGGAAAATTTCCGGCAATTGGACATTTGTTGTCGTTACGGATCGTTTGGAACTCGATGAGCAGATCTACAAAAACTTCGCCGATTCAGGGACGATCCACGAGACAGAAGCCCGGGCAGAAAGCGGAGATGACCTCAAAAAACTGCTCAGCGAGGATCACCGGTATATTTTCACCCTTATCCAGAAATTCCGTACAGAGCCGGGCGCGACCTACCCCGTCATCACGACACGGGACGATATCATTGTCATCGCAGACGAAGCCCACCGCACCCAGTACGATACACTCGCCCTGAATATGCGGACCGCCCTCCCGAATGCAGCTTTTATCGCATTCACCGGCACACCGCTCATAGCAACCGAGGAGAAAACCCGGGAGGTCTTCGGCGATTACGTCAGCGTCTACACTTACCGGCAGTCAACCGATGATGGTGCCACAGTCCCACTCTACTACGAGAACCGGATTCCTGAACTCCAGATCACCAACTTAAAACTCAACGAGGATATGGAGCGGATCATCGAAGAAGCCGAACTTGATCCGGACCAGGAGAAAAAACTCGAACGGGAGTTTTCGCGGGAGTATCACCTGATCACCCGCGATGACCGGCTGGAGCGGATTGCCAAAGATATTGTCACCCATTTCACCGGCCGTGGCTGGCAGGGAAAAGCCATGGTTGTTTCCATCGATAAGGCAACCGCTGTCCGGATGTACGATAAAGTGAAAAAGCACTTGAACGCCCGGATTGCCCACCTTAAGGATCAGAAAAGCCGGGCTCCCGCAGATGAACAGCAGCGGCTTGCATCCACCATCGACATGATGGAAAAGACCGACATGGCCGTTGTCGTTTCCCAGTCCCAGAACGAGATTGAAGACTTAAAGAAAAAGGGCATCGATATCCTCCCGCACCGCACACGGATGGTAAAAGAGGATCTCGCAGAGAAGTTCAAGGATCCTGACGATCCCTTCCGGCTGGTCTTTGTCTGTGCGATGTGGCTGACCGGCTTTGATGCCCCTTCCTGCTCTACCATCTATCTCGACAAACCGATGAAGAACCATACGCTTATGCAGACAATTGCACGGGCGAACCGGGTTTTTGGCGAGAAGAACAACGGACTTATTGTAGATTATTATGGAGTATTCAAAGATCTCCAGCGGGCACTGGCCATCTATGCACCGGGTCTCGGATCGGATGAGACGATGCCCGTACAGGAAAAAGATGCCCTTATTACTCTGCTTCGGGCAACCATTGATGAGACAACCGTGTTCTGTCTGGCTCACGGAATCGAACCAGATACCATCCGTTCTGCGAAAAGTTTCGACAAAGTCAGGTTGGTTGATGACGCAGTCGCGGCAATAATAGTAAACGATGAATCAAAACGTGCGTTCCTGGCACTTGTCAGCCGTATCAATCGTCTTTTCCGGGCCATCAAACCCGACCCGGTTGCCAATGAACTTCTGCCGCTCTGTGGATTGTATCTAGTACTAGGCCTGAAAATCCGTGAATTAGTTCAGCCGCCGAATATTTCGCAGGTAATGGAGGATATCGAGAAACTGCTGGATCGGTCCATTGCCACTGATGGATACGATATCAAAACTCCCGTCATCCTTGATCTCAACCAGCTGGATCTCGAAAAACTGAGTGCGCGATTGCAAAAATCGCGGGAGCAACAGAAACGTCTTGAGGTAGCTCAGCTGCGATCACTTATAGAAAAGAAACTTCACCAGCTCGTGGAAATTAACCGGACAAGAGTCGATTTTCTCATACAATTCCAGAAAATGATAGATGAGTATAATGCCGGAGGATCAACCATCGATGAATTATACAAGAAACTTGTTCATTACACTCAGGGACTCTTTGAAGAAGAAAAACGGGCAATCCGGCAGAACCTTACTGAAGAGGAACTAACCATCTTTGATCTGCTCACAAAACCCAATATCCCATTGACCGAAAAAGAAGCAGACAAGGTAAAAAAAGTAGCTCGAAAGATGCTAAATCGTTTAAAACAGGAAAAGCTCGTGCTTGACTGGCGGAAAAAACAACAAACCCGTGCAGAAGTCCGGTTATGTATTGAGGAATGTCTTGATTATCTTCCGGGGAAATTCGAAAAGCCGTTATTCGAGGAAAAATGCGAGATAGTTTATCAGTATATTTTCGATAAGTATCCGGGTGCAGGTCAGAATGTTGTTTATGGAATGGCATAATTCCGTTGTCTAATGGACTAAAATACTGAATCTCTAAACAACGTTTTTTTCTTCTCACCTTATCAAATTTTTAAAATTTATTTAGATAAGCCCATATCTCATAAGTGACCTCATCCACCTACCAATGACCTCGCTTCAAACTTACGTAATCCACATCGCTAATATCGCATTGATAAAAACACACCGGGGCCAGTTCCGCAAGGATGGTCACGTTCGAGTCCCGGGCCAAAAATCGGCAACCAAATCGACAACCAAATCGACAACCAAATCGACAACCAGAACAGCCGGATCAGGAGCCGCTCACGCCATAATATAGCGGGTGGCCTGGTCGGGTGCTAACCACAAACCCATTGACCCTTGCAAGAAAACCCGGTTTTTACGTATGAAAAAGAATGGCACCCCGAAAGACAATTACCCGGCGGTTCATTCATGGAACTACCTCACGGTCGAAGGCTACTGCATGCTTAACACCGAGTTTGGCATGTGCAGCAGCCAGTACAATTACGAGTTAAAACCGGATGGCTCCTCTGCACGCCGGAAAAACGAGCGCTACGATCCGGCCGCAATACCGGACCCGTTCCCTGACAGCTGCCCCCGATCTGTCCGGCCTTCCTGCATCGGGTGCCGGCATTTTGCATGGTGCGAACCGGAACATGCGATGAGACCCGTGCAGAGCGTCAGGCCACGGACCATCAGGTAATCACAAATTTCACAAAAAAATCATATCAAAAAAATAGATTTTACTGATACTCCGGCGGCTGCACTTTCTGCGGTAATCCGCCCTTGAAGTGCTGCTGGATCTTGCCGTAGTAGTCACGCAGGTTATCGTTCATCGTGGGATGGACCTTCTTCTGCGCATCGTCAAAGTGCCGCTGGGTCACGACCGTCGCACCTTCGCGGAGGGCAAGCATGCCCGCCTCGCGGCAGAGCGATTCGAGATCGGCGCCCACGAAGCCCTCGGTGATCTGCGCAAGGATTGCCACGTGGGAGTCACGCTCGGGGTCGGCAAACACGAGGTCCTTTTCCCGCATCAGCTCGACCAGGCGCCGGCGCCGTACACCCTTGGAAACCCCGCCGCTCCCGCTCCCTTCCTTCGCCGGCACGATCGCGGCCTTGACGGTGGTGGCAGTCACGGTCGTGTCCTTCCCGATCTTCTCGACCAGTTCGGTGAGCATCTCCTCGTTGTAGCCCGCGGTCAGGTCCACGATCTCCTCGAGCACGGAGCCCTCGAGCGGCATGAAAGCCGTGTGGATGCCGATGATCTTCTTCCGGTCCTCGAGCGTCGGCTCGCCGATATACACGAGCCGGTCGAAGCGGCCGGCCCGGAGAAGCGCCGGGTCCACGATGTCCGGGCGGTTGGTCGCCCCCATCACCACGACGTCCTTGAGCTCCTCGAGGCCGTCCATCTCGGTCAGGATCTGGTTGAGCACGTTGTCGCTCACGTGCGAGTCGCTCGAAGTGCCCCGGGCCGGGGCGAGCGCATCGATCTCATCAAAGAAGATGATCGAGGGCGAGACCTGCCGGGCCTTCCGGAAGATCTCGCGCACGGCACGCTCGCTCTCGCCCACCCACTTGGAGAGGAGCTGCGGGCCGCGGACCGGGATGAAGTTTGCCCCGCTCTCGCTTGCCACGGCCTTTGCAATCAGGGTCTTGCCCGTCCCCGGCGGGCCGTACAGGAGCACGCCCCGGGGCGGTTCGATCCCCAGGTCACTGAACCGCTCGTGCTGGGTGAGCGGGAACTCGACCGCCTCGCGGACCTCGAGCTTTGCGGCATCCAGGCCGCCCACGGTCGCCCACTTCACGTGCGAGACCTCGAGCATCACCTCGCGCATCGCGCTCGGGCCCACGTCCCTCTGGGCGCTGCGGAAGTCGCTTGCGAAAACCTTGAGCTTGTCGAGCGTCTCCTGCTCGATCTCTGCCTTGTCAAGGTCGAGCTCAGGCAGGTACCGGCGCAGGGCACGGATCGCGGCCTCACGGGCGAGTGCCGCAAGGTCGGCCCCCACAAACCCGTGGGTCTGCTGGGAGAGCACGTCCAGGCTCACATCGTCGGCAAGAGGCATGCCCCGGGTGTGGATCTTCAAAATCTCGATCCGGTCGGGTTCGCTTGGGACCCCGATCTCGATCTCCCGGTCAAAGCGCCCGGGCCGGCGCAGGGCTGCATCGATCGCATCGACACGGTTTGTGGCGCCGATCACCACGACCTGCCCGCGTTCCTCGAGGCCGTCCATCATGGTGAGGAGCTGGGCCACGACACGGCGCTCCACTTCCCCGGTCACTTCCTCGCGCCGGGGGGCAATCGAGTCGAGCTCGTCGATGAAGATGATCGAGGGAGAGTTCTCGCGGGCCTCCTCGAAGACCTCGCGGAGCCTCTGCTCGCTTTCGCCGTAATATTTCGAGATCACCTCAGGGCCCGCAATCGAGATGAAGTGCGCCCCGCTCTCGCTTGCAACAGCCTTTGCAATCAGGGTCTTGCCCGTTCCCGGAGGACCATAGAGCAGCACGCCCTTGGGCGGCTCGATCCCCAGTTTCTGGAAGAGCTCGGGGTGCCGGAGCGGGAGCTCAATCGTCTCGCGGAGCCGCTGGAGCTCGTCTTTGAGACCACCGATGTCCTCGTACGAGAAGCGCTTCACGCCCTCGAATCCCGCGGCCGGCTTGTCCGAGAACTCCACGCTCGTGTTCTTGGTGATGATCACGGCCTCTTCGGGCTCGATTTCCACCACCTTGAAGGCCACGATCTGCGGCTGGACAAAAGGCAGGCCGAGCATGATCGGGATGGAATCATTTTTTACAACCGGGAAATCCAGGAGGCCGTTCAACACATGCGGGTTGTTTGCGATCGGGATCTTCTTGGGCAGGTCCTCGGGGGGGGCGAGCACCACGCGCCGTGCCTCGATCTCCTCGGAAAGCGTCGATATCTTGACGGCATCCCCGATGCTCACCCCGGCATTGAGCCGGGTGAAGTTGTCGATCCGGATCTTCTTCTGGTTCCAGTCCTCGACAAGCGACCGCCAGACCTTGGCCACGGTCCGGCGTTTCCCTTCGATCACCACGAGGTCCCCGGGTGAGATTTTCAGAAGGAGCATGGTCTCGGGATCGAGCCGCGCCTTTCCCCCGCCCTGGTCACCGGGATACGCGGAATCGACCTTCAGTTGCACTTCAGGCATTACCTTAAAGGTCATATACGCAGGGATTTATAGGTACTGTCAATGCAAGTCCTTGTTTTGGACCCGTTCCACGGCGCAGCAGGGGATATGATCACAGGAGCCCTGCTCGCCTGCGGGGCGGACCGGGAGGCGGTCGTTGCCGCGATGCGGGCCGTGGTCGCCGAGCCCGCCGTGGAGACCGTAACCCGGGCCGGGATCCGGGCCACGAAGGTCCGCACCCATGCCACCCCGGTGCACCGGACGTTCGCGGACGTGGAGAAAAAACTGGACGGGGCTGCCCCGCACGTGCCGGCCGGGGCCCTTGCCATGGCCCGGCGGGTCTTTGCCCGCATCAATGCGGCGGAAGAGTCCGTCCACGGAGAGCATGTCCACTTCCACGAGGTCGGGGCGGACGACGCGATCGCGGACGTTGTCGGCGCCTGCACCGCGCTCTATACACTCGGTGTGGCCGGCGTCGTGATACATCCCATAGCGCTCGGGTCCGGCACCATCACCGGTTCCCACGGCACGATACCGGTCCCGGCACCCGCAACAGCGGCCATCCTTGAAAAATCCGGCCTTGCCGCCTTCCCCGGCAGCGATACGGGCGAGCTCTGCACGCCCACCGGGGCCGCAATCCTTGCCGAGTTTGCCGCGTCCCTGCCGGCCACCCTTGGGACGTACACGATCCTCGCAACCGGTTACGGCGCCGGGACAAAGGATCCCAAAAACGTCCCCAATGTCCTGCGGGCCATGGTGGTGGAGAGCACCGATCTCCCGTTAACGCAGGACACGGTCGATCTCCTTGAAACAAACGTGGACGATGTAAGCGGGGAGATTATCGGCGAGGCCCTCGCCCGGTTTATGGCCGCCGGCGCACGGGACGCGAGCGCGATCCCGATCCTGATGAAGAAAGGCAGGCCGGGGTACCTCGTCACCGTGATTACCTCACCGGCCTCGTCAGCCGATCTCGCAAGGCTCATGGCATGCGAACTCGGAACGCTCGGGGTCCGATGCATCCCGGCCGTTCACCGGTTCGTGGCCGACCGCACCACCGGGACCGTGGAGGTCACCATCGCCGGCCACACGAAAAGCATCCCGGTCAAATACGGGTGGATGGACGGGCGCTGCTACACCGCAAAGCCCGAGTTCGATGCGGCAAAAGACTGGGCGGCTGAACTCGGTCTCCCGGTCCGTGAGGTACTCATGGCCATCAGCGATACCCTCGAAACCCGGGGAAACGCCGGGGGGCAAAGCGACCAATGAAGGCTGACCGGCTGACTACCGGGAACCCTGCCCTCGACCGGCTCCTGGGCGGGGGACTCGAGCTGCGCACCATCACCCAGCTCTACGGCGGGCCGGCGAGCGGGAAGAGCACGATCTGCATGGTCGCTGCCGTCTCCTGCCTGCGGGCCGGGGGATCGGTTGTCTTCCTGGATTCCGAGGGCTTCTCGATCGAGCGGTTCCGGCAGGTGGCAGGTGGCGATGCCACGGCGATCGCGGACCGGCTCTTCCTCTTCGAACCGCTGGACTTCGAGCAGCAGGGGAGCATGATCACCGAAGCGGACAAGGTCCTCCGGCAGCACAAGCCGGGCCTGGTGATCCTCGATTCGGCAACTGCGCTCTACCGCACCGACCTGGAGAAGGGCCGGGACGCCATGCAGATGCTCACCCGGCAGATGCTCCAGGTCCTCGGGTACGCCCGGAGGTACGACCTTGCGGCCATCGTCACCAACCAGGTGTACATGGACACCGCGAAGAATACGTTTGCCGGCCTTGGCGGCACTTCGCTCGAACATATCTCCAAGGCCATTATCCGGCTCGACCGGCTCGATGCGCCCGGGTGGCGGCGGGCAACGCTCGTCAAGCACCGGTCCCGGCCCGAGGGCACCTCGTTCGACTTCGAGATCGTCCAGGACGGGATCCGGGCAAAAGAGTGACCGAAAAGTCCCCGGCCTGAAAACGCCGGTTTATTAATATCTTTTGCCATAGATATTAGTCCGCCAATGGTACTCCGACCGCAGACCGCCGAACTAATCAAAGAGGTCCTCAAGAAAAACCCGCAGGGACTTTCCATCACCGATATTGTCAGGGAGGTCAGCATCAACCGGAACACTGCCGGCCGGTATCTCGAAAAGCTGCTCCTCTCCGGTCAGGTCGAGATGCGCCACTTCGGCATGGCCAAGATCTACGCCCTTGCCAACCGCGTCCCGGTCTCCGCGGTCCTCTCCATCTCCTCCGAGCTCATCCTGCAGCTGGACAGCAGCACCCGGATCGTTTTCATCAACGACGCGTTCGCACGCTTCCTCGGGACCTCAGCAGGCGACCTGACCGGAAAGAACATCGAGTACTCGCCCCTGGTGACCGCCTTTGAGGACATGTATCCGGATTTTCTTGCCCGGGTAAAAAAAGGGCTCGGGGGCACAGAATGGCGGGGGGAGATCGGACCGGCCCGGGACGGCCTCTCCTTCTCCTGCCGGATCGCCCCGACGGCCCTCGATCACGGCCAGAAAGGCGTCTCGGTAATCCTTGAGGATATCACGGAAAAGAAACGCGCCGAGGAGCAGCTCCGCGAGAGCGAGGAGCGGTACCGGCTGCTTGCCGAGTCCTCAAGCGACCTTATCTTTGTGGTCGGGAGAGACGACCGTGTGGAATACGTCAACAGCTATGCTGCCGCGTTTCTTGGCACTACACCAGCGGATATAACCGGGAAGGTCAGGTCGCTCTTCTTCCCTCCTGACGCGGCCCACCGGCAGGAAAAGGCACTGCAGGAGGTTTTTTCCACCGGTAACCCCGTGCACAGCGAAGGGCCGCTCTTTTTGGGGGACAGGATGTGGTGGTTCGACCACAGGCTGGTGGCGCTCAAAAACCCGGACGGATCGGTCCGCTCCGTGCTCGGCATCTCCCGTGACATCACCGAACGGAGGCGATCGGAAGAGGCCCTGCGGGGCAGCGAGGAGCGGTACCGGCGGCTCCTCCAGCGCTCGTTCGACGCAGTGGTAATCCACAGGAACGGGATCGTCACCCTGGCAAACCAGGCCGCGGCCTCGCTCGCGGGGGTTTCGTCACCGGAGGATCTCATCGGGAAACCGATCGAGAGTTTTGTCCACCCGGAGTACCGGGACATGGTCCGCGAACGCATTGCCCTGATGACGGGGAGGGGCGAGCCGGTGGCGGTGGGCATGGCCGAAGAGAAATTTATCCGGTCTGACGGGACAATCGTCGACGCCGAGGTCATTGCCACCAGTTTTATCGACAATGGCGAGCCCGCAGTCCAGGTGGTCTTCCGGGATATCACCCGGCGCCGGGAGCTCTTCGATGCACTGCGCCAGTCCGAGGAAAAATACCGGATTCTCGTGGAGCACAGCCAGAGCGGGGTCTTCATCATCCAGGACCGGGAGATCCTGTACGTCAACTCCGCATTTGCCCGGATCCTGGGCGGGGAACCGGTGGATTTCATCGGGCACGATTTCCGACAGTTCCTTGCCCCGGAGGACCGGGACTGGGTCATCAACCGGGGCCAGAGCCGGCAGCGGGGCGAGCTGGTGCCGGAGACCTACGAGTGCCATCTGCTCAAACGGGACAAAACGACCCGGGTCACCGTCATCCTCGATGCCGGGCTGATCCTGTACCAGGGGGTACCTGCCAGCATGGGCACCATACGCGATATCACGGAGCAGAAACGCTCCGAGCAGGCACTCCGGGAAAGCGAACAGAAGTTCCGGGAATTCGCCGATTTCCTGCCGCAGTCCGTCTGGGAGTGTGATCGCGAGGGTACCCTGACATTTGCAAACCAGGGCAGTTTCGCCATGTACCGGTATCCACGGGAAAACTTCGCAAAAAACCTGAGCATATGGGAGATGATCGACCCAAAGGACCGGGACCGGCTCTCTGCCATGTTTGAAAACACCATAACGCAACCCATTGACCCGTTCATCTCCACCTTCGAGCATACCGCCCTGCGTAAGGACGGGAGCACCTTCCCGGTAAAAACCTATGTCTCCCCGATTATCAGCAACGGCGGGATCACCGGGCTGAGGGGGATCGGGATCGACATGACCGAGCAGAAGCAGGCCGAGAAGGCGTTCCACGAGAGCAGGGATATGCTCCAGGCCATCTTCGATTCCACCTTCCAGTTTACCGGGTTGATGACTCCCAACGGGATTCTTATCGATGCCAACCGCACGGCCCTGGACTTTACCGGCGCAACGCGGGAGGACGTTCTTTCCCGCCCCTTCTGGGAGACGCGGTGGTGGCAGGGGAACAAGGACCGGGTGCAGCGGCTCAAAGAGGCAGTTGCCCGGGCAGCAAAGGGCACCTTTGTCCGGTACGAGACTACGGTCCAGGGGGCAGGCACGGCCACGATGGAGATCGATTTTTCCTTAAAACCGGTCTTCGATCCGGAGGGCAAGGTCCGGCTGCTGATTGCCGAGGGCCGGGACATTACGGAGCGGTCAAAAGCTGACGAGGCGCTGCGGGCAAGCGAGGACCGGTTCCGGCGGATCTTCGAGGACGGGCCGCTGGGGATGTCCATTGTGGACACGAACCGCCGGTTTGTCTCGGTGAACCGGATGAGCTGCGAAATGTTCGGCTATACGGAACAGGAGCTGCTGGGAAGAACGATCGAGGAGTTTACCCATCCGGACCACCACAAAGATGACGCCCGTGAGATGCGGAGGCTCTACGAGGGCGCCATCCCCCTTTACCGTACCCGGAAGCGGTACATCCGCAAAGACGGCTCAACGTTCTGGGGTTCGCTGACCGTGAGCCCGCTGCGGGACCGGACAGGAAAGATCGTTTTCACGATGGGGCTGATCGAGGAGATCCCGGAGGCAGAACCGGACGAGGGGCAGTAGCGCCGGCGGCGATTTTACATCCCGTATTCTCACTGGAGACAGCATGAAGGGTAATTTTGGCGGGGTTTTAGTCGAAAACAAAACAGCGACAGAGAACTTTTTTCTCGCGGATCTCCTCACGCCAGCTCTGCCCCCGGGGGGGCGCATGGCGTTTGCGATGACGTGGTATTACCGCGATCGGGAGATATGCCGGTACAGGTGATACGGCACTATCGCAAAGGGGGAGGCCCATGCGGCGGGGGCGAGGGCTTGCCGGAGCCCTAAAGAGCGTCCGTAACCCCAAAGGAAAAATTCTGCAAAGCGAGAAAAAAAGAGTCCGGATCAGTACACAATCACGCCGGCAAAGACCGTGACCGCCGGGCCTTCCATCTTTGTGCCGCCCTCAAAGGAGATCGTGAGCGGGCCGCCTCTGGTCTCTACCTGGACCGGCCCTTTCATGTACCCGAGGTGGTGCACGACCGCTGCACTTGCAGTTGCCCCGGTCCCGCAGGAGAGGGTCTCGTCCTCTACGCCGCGCTCGTAGGTGCGGACACGTATCGAATCGTCGCCGGTCTTCTGGACAAAATTCACGTTTGCGCCCTCGGGGAGCGTGGCGTGGCGCCGGATGGGAGGGGCCGCCGCGGCAATGTCCACGCTGTCCACTGCATCGACGAGGATTACTGCATGGGGAACACCGGTGTTGACCGCGTAGACTTCGAATCCCCCGATCTGCTCGTGGTACTCGCCGTCCCCGGTGGCCGGGATATCTTTCCGTTCAAACTTCGGCTCGGGCATGCTGATGATCGCGGTAAAGTCCTCGTCTGTGTACCGGGCCTCGACTCCCACCGGGCCGGCCAGGGTTTCGACCGTGAAGCGCTCCTTGACATACCCGGCATCGAACGCGTACTTGGCCAGGCACCGGACACCGTTCCCGCACATCTCAGCCTCGCTTAAGTCCGGCTGGAGGATCCGCATCCGGATATCGCTTGTGGTGGACTTTGAGAGGAAGAGGACCCCGTCCGCCCCGATCCCGAGCCTCCGGTCACAGTACAGTGCGGCGAACTCCGCTTTCATCTCGTCGGGAATGACCGTCCTCTCGTGCTCGTCGATGAGGACGAAGTCATTGCCATTCCCGTGTAACTTGGTAAAGGGTATCTCCATGGGTCTGCCCCCGACAGCCGTGCACATCCCCCGTATCCGGGGGCGCCGGCCGTTCTGCTGAGTACACCTGAGATTTTTTCGTGAATAAACGCATCGCCCCCTTACGGGGGAGAGCGTACCTGCTCACTCCCCGTTCGGGCTTTCCGGCCCGAAGGTTTCGTGGAACGTATTGATCCCCCAGCCCAGGTAATCCCGGATGATCACGTAGGCCATCTGCGGGGGAATCGCGCCCTGCTCGGTCACGATCAGGTCGACATATTCTGCGGGGGTTACGTCGAACGCCGGGTTCCGGACCGTCACATGGGGGAGTGTCCGGGCGATCTCGTCGGCAAGCACTTCACTTCCCGCCCGTTCTTCGATCCGGATGAGCTCGCCCAGGATCGTGCGGGGCGCAAACTTGTAGGTCTCGGCAGCCACGATCACGTTCACCCGTGCCTCCTTTGCCGAATGGGCAACCTGGGCCGTCCCGATCTTGTTGACCACCGCCCCGTTCACGGTCACCGCATCGGCCCCGACCACCACGAGATCAATGTCATGGATGAAGGACCGGACCGCGGAGTCCACGATGAAGTTTGTCTTTATCCCCGCATCGTTCAGGGTCCGGATCGTAATGAGCCCCTGGTTCCGGGGCCGGACCTCGGTGGCGAAGACCTCGATCTCCTTGCCCTGCCTATGGGCCTCAGTGATGCAGGCAAGCGCTACCTCCGAGTTGCAGTGGGTGAGGATCGTATCCCCGTCACGGATGTGGCTTGCCCCGAACACGGCGATCTGCTCCACGGCATGCTGGGACGAGCGGATAAAATCGTCAGCACGCCGGACCACACCGGCCTGTGCCTCCTCTGCAGTGGTGGCGCCCTCGAGACCGGCCATCACGATGTGGACGGCGTTCGGAAGCGAGACCGCGGTCGGGCGGGTGGCAAGAAGGAGCGCTGCGGCACGCTCCATTTCCTGCCGGAACGCACCTGCATCCCGCGCCGGGACGGCAAGCGCATGGTCCCGGAGGGCCTCTGCAACTGCCCGCCCGATCCGTCCTGCCCCCCGGATCTCCATGCTCTTTATCTTCTCGGCAGTTTCAGGTACGATCATCATTACGTTCTTCAATGGAAAGGGAAGATAAATAGAGTTTGCTCTCGGGGTGAAATGATGACGGTGGCAGTGGTTTTTGACAGTGCCGGGACGCTCCTTTCCACCTACCGGGTGGCAAAGGACGTGGCAGGGCAGGTGCTGATGCCCGGGGTCGAGACCACCACCCTCACCTTTGCATCGATGGAACGGGTCCTGATCGTACTGCCGGTCCATTCCAAGCATATCATCACGGCCCCGCCGGCAATGCTCCTTTCTGCCTACCTTGCCGAGAACAAGGTCGGTTTTGGCATCAGCTGCACGAGAAAGATCCTGACTGCTGATGATATCGGTGACCTGCTCTATGCCGACAAAAAGGCCACCGTCGGGGACCTCCAGGAATGCATCAGGAACGTCTGGGGTGTCTGCCGGGGGGAGATCATGCTCACCCTCAACAGCGGTGCGATCCTCAACATGGCACAGCGGTCCGTTGAATTCACCATCACGGCCGGCGGCTGGCCGTTCGAAGGAGCAAAGGAGGCGATCACCGCCCTGCACCGGATGGGCATCCCTGCGTTTATCGCTTCCGGGGACCGGTCGACCAAGCTCGAGATCATGGCCGATCACCTCGGTATCCCCCGCGACCGGGTGTACGGCGTGGCAACACCGAGTGTCAAGGCGCAGATCGTCTCGGACTTAAAAAAAGAGTACGACCACGTGGTCATGGTCGGTGACGGGATCAACGATCTCGCTGCATTTCACGCGGCCGACACCGCTATCCTCACCGTGCAGCAGGCCGCAGACCGCCCCAGGGAGCTCTTCGAAACCGCCGATCACGTGATCCACCATGTCCGGGACGTGCTGCCCATCATCGATGGACTGGCCGGATCGGTTACTTCCCGATCGTGACGGGGACGAGTATCATATAAAAGGTAATATGACACCTCTGTCACATTAGGTACAAGGGAATTATGAAGCCTCCACTGATCACGGTCGATAACATCAGCATGGACTTTGACGGCACCCATGCCCTCAAAAATATCTCCTTTGAGATCGCCGAGGGAGAGATCCTCGGGATCATCGGGAGGAGTGGCGCCGGCAAGACCGTGCTGATGCACCTCATGAGAGGGGTGGAACAACCGCCCACGGGCGGCAGGATCATCTACCACGTCTCCGCCTGTCCCGCCTGCGATTACATGGATGTAGCTAGCTCTGCCGGCAAACCCTGCCCGCATTGCGGTGCAACGCTTGCAGCGCTGGATGTGGATCTCTGGAACGAGACAAACGAGAAGCTGAAGCGGCGGGTGATGCGGCGCACCGCGATCATGTTCCAGCGGACCTTTGCCCTCTATGGCGATGACCGCGTGATCGAGAATGTCCTTCATGCACTCGACGATATCGATTACCCGCAGGAGAAGGCCATCAACCGGGCAGCTGACCTCATCGACCAGGTCCGGCTCTCCCACCGGATGATGCATATCGCCCGTGACCTTTCGGGCGGCGAAAAGCAGCGGGTGGTGCTCGCCCGGCAGCTCGCAAAGGAGCCCTTCATGCTCTTTGCCGATGAACCGACCGGCACGCTGGACCCCGGTACGGCAAAGATCGTCCACTCGATGCTCACCGAGGCAGCAAAGACGAACAACATGGGCATGGTCGTGACCTCCCACTTCTCGCAGGTGATCGAGGACGTGGCGAGCCGTGCCATCCTGCTCGTTGACGGCGCAATCGCAAAGATCGGGACGCCAAAGGAGGTAATCGCCCAGTTCATGACCGGTGCCGAGGATACGGAGACGTTCGAACATGCCGAAGCGGGGGAGAAAATTGTCGAAGCCCGCGACCTGATCAAACGCTATATCTCTGTCGACCGGGGCGTGGTCAGGGCGGTCAACGGTGTCAGTTTCGAGGTCTACACAAAAGAGATTTTCGGCATCATCGGGAAGAGCGGTGCCGGGAAGACGACCCTGTCCGGGATAGTCGCCGGCCTGATTGAACCTACCAGCGGCGAGATCAATATCAAGATCGGTGACGACTGGGTGGACATGACCAAGCCCGGTGTCAACCAGCGGGGACGGGCCAAGGAATACATCGGCCTATTACATCAGGAATACGACCTCTACCCGCACCGGACGGTACTCGACAACCTGACCGATGCCATCGGCCTCGAGTTCCCCAAGGAACTGGCCATGAGAAAGGCGATGGTCACGCTGAAAATGGCCGGGTTCTCCGATGATAAGAGCAGGGATATCCTTGACCGGATGCCGGCCCAGCTCTCGGAGGGGGAGCGCCACCGCGTTGCGCTCGCCCAGGTGCTGATCCGGGAGCCCAAGATCGTAATTCTCGACGAGCCCACGGGCACCATGGACCCGATCACGAAAATTGATGTCAAGCATTCCATCATGCACTCGCGGGACGAGATTGACGAGACGTTCATCGTGGTCTCCCACGACATGGAATTCGTGCGGGACACCTGTGACCGGATCGCCCTGATGAGGGGCGGGAAGATTGTCGAGATCGGGAAGACTGCCGAGGTGCTCGCCCACCTGACCGAGGACGAACGCAGGATCATGAGCCAGCCGACTGCCTGAGCACGGGGGCTTGTATGATCCGTGTCCACCTTGACGGGGAACTCCGTGAAGTAGGCGAAGGCAGCACGCTCGGGGATCTTATCCCGGCACACCCCCCAGCCTGTGCCGTTGCCATCATCCGGCCGGCCACCAAAGAGCAGGAGAAGACCGAGAATATCACGGTCACCACCACGGCCGGCGAGATCACAATCGAGCTTGCCGGTGCTAATGTCGAGGTACTGGAGCATCCGGAAAAGGCGGCCGGCCTTGGCCTGCACTGGACGGACCGGTACGCGGCAGCGTTCGGGCCTTTTGCCTCTGCCATCCGCCCGGAACGCAAGCCCCGGCTCTACGAGCGGGGGGACGTCATCCTCGGGTGCGGGGGATATGACCCCAAGACCTCGTACCTCCTTTTCTCGAAAAGCCGCCATGTCGCCGACCACGGTGCCGATGAGACCGGCGGCGTTGTCGGCAGGGTTGTCAGCGGGAAGGCCGTGCTGGACCGGTGGACGACCGGGGACAAAATACTAAAAGCCGAGGCTGTCATCAGCTGGGCGGACACCAGCAGGTCGTTTACTACCACCGACCACAGCCTTGTGCTCGAAGACGGGATGCTGGTAGTGACCCGGATTAAGGTTACGGCACAGGGATACAGCGGGGAGAAGATCACGACCGAAGCGGCAGGCAGTGTCGAGCACATGCTTGTGGCCCTCGAGTCCGGGACCTTCACCGTTGGACGTGCCACCAGCACCCATATTCTTGACAGCCGCCTTGTCGGCACCGCGGTGCCGGCGCAGTTCAAGCGGCCCCGGCGCGAAGGCACCGTCACCGTACGAACCGGCGGGCCGTCGGTCGGCGGCGTGTACATTTACCGGGCGGATGTCCCCAGCAGCCCGGCCCACAGTGTTGTCGGGCAGGTGGTGCACGGGATCGAACTTGCAAAACTCGCCAAAGAGGGCGATGTCATCTCCCTTACGGTCGTGCCTGCCCGGATCGATCTCCTGGGCCTGCCGGTGGACGAGGCAAAGAAGAGAGCTGCGGAGTGCGGGATCGCGTTTTCCATCGATACCGACAACAGGGACCGGATCGTGGTCTCGCAGGAACCGGGGACAACTCTCGACGTGCTTGCAGAGAAGGCGGTAAAGGTGACGACCGCCCCGATCGACCAGGTGATTGACATTGTCCTTGACGATACACATGCACCGGCAAGCTGCGATATCTTCCGGCACCTCACGGGGCTCGCCGAACACGACGCCGGCATGATGCCGGCCTTTTTTGTCTTTGACGATGTCTTCCTCTTCAAGCCCAAGGTCCCGACCACGATCCGGATCAATCCCGAGAACTGCCCGACCGGCGAGGTCCCGGCCGCTACCCTGGCGATCACCAACGATGCACGCAAAGGAGCGGGCCTTGTCGGGGTACGCCTGTCAGCGAACCGGGAGTTTGGGCCGACCTCGGAGCCATTTGAGGGCACCAATATCATCGGACGGGTGATCGATACGGAGAAACTCAAAAAAGTCAGGGAGCGGCAGATGGTGTATATCCGCGAGGTACAATCATGACCGATTATAATCCGTCGTATGCCGGGACCGTGACCCGGTACGTGGTAGTGGAATCGTTCACGGTGACCCCTTCGGACGTGGCGATCCGGGCGTACGAGGTGGCAAAGGGCGTGATGATCAAGGAGAACTGTTTTGGCCTGGTCATCATGGGAAAGGAAGACGATGTCAATCGCGTGATCGCCGAGGTGAGAAAAATGGACCCGGCCCATATCTTTGTCAAAGACCGCGGCTTCCCGCCCGGGGACGCCCGGAGGTGCCGGGCAACGCTCGGCGGCGCCCGGCCAGGTTTCCACGGCATTGAGTTCGAAATGACCATCCTTCCTTACGTCTCCCGTGGTCTCGAAACGCTGGACACCCGCGAAGCCGCCACTGTGCCGGCCCCGCAGTCCCTGCAGAACGCCCCCCGGCTTGACGTATACCGCTTAAAGAAAATGATCGACGCACAGGAGCCCTGACCATGGCAAAAGTCTTCATCTACCCTGCAACGAGCCTGATCCTCTCCGATATGGTGACCCGGTTCGGCCACACGCCTCTGGGTTCGGCAATCGGTATCCGGGAGCACATCCAGACCGCCGGCCTCGAATCCATCCCGCTCCAGATCACCCCGGAAGACCCCAAGAAAGGGCTCCGTTGGGCAGCAGTAGAGGTCCCGTCCGGGGTCCGGGGGCGCATGTCCCTGTACGGCCCGATGGTGGAAGAATGCGATGCCGCGATCATCATCAATAACGCAGACCTCGCCTTCGGCTGCATGGGCTGCGCCCGTACCAACGAGCTCTTAAAATTCCTGATCCGGCAAAAGCAGATGCCGAAGCTCGAGCTTGAATACCCGAGAAACGAGGAGGAAGGAGTGCAGTTCGTGGCCGCCATCAAACGGTTCCTGACTGAACTGGGGGCAAAGCCATGACAGCGCCGGTACGGATCGCCCAGCTCTCCTGCGGGCCGGACTACTCAGGTGTCCAGGAAGAGATCAACACGGCAGCCCGGGAGGTAAACGGTGAGATCTTCTTCCCGGATGTGGCACTCAAGGACATCGTGAGGGACTTTAATGAGTTCGGCCTTGAAGTCAGGAGCCCTGACCTGAAGCTCGCCATTGCACGGGCAAAGGCGCTCGTGGACGGCCGGGTCGAGGCCGATGCGATCTTTATTGCAACCTGCTTCCGGTGCGCCGAAGCCGCGATCGTGAGAAACGAACTCAGGCGCTACATCCTCGAACACTCGAAACTCCCGGTGGTCAGCTACTCGTTTACCGAGCGCACGACTGCAGGGACGCTCCTCACCCGCATGGAAGCGCTCACCACCATTGCCCGGAGGAGAGCTCTTCTGGCCCGCGAGGTGCAGGAGGGCATCACCCTCGGGATCGATTCCGGTTCCTCCACGACAAAAGCCGTTCTGATGAAAGATAACAAGATCATCGGCACCGGGTGGCAGCCAACGACCGAGGTGCTTAAGTGTGCACGGGAGGTCGTCGACCACGCTCTTGCCGAGGCTGGAATGAAACTTGACGAGGTCGAGGCCATAGGGACCACCGGCTATGGCCGGTTCCTCGTGGGAAAAGATTTCAACGCTGACCTGATCCAGGAGGAGCTGACAGTCAACTCGAAAGGCGCGGTCTACCTCGCCAACCGGCAGCACGGGCCGGCCACCGTGATCGATATCGGGGGCATGGACAACAAGGCAATCACGGTCATGGACGGCATCCCCGGCACCTTCACGATGGGCGGCATCTGCGCCGGGGCGAGCGGCCGGTTCCTGGAGATGACCGCAAAACGTCTCGGTGTCGATATCACGGAACTTGGGCCGCTTGCGATGAAAGGGATGGGTGGCCGGGTGCCCATGAACAGTTACTGTATCGTGTTCGGCACCCAGAGCCTCGTGAACGCCCTCGCTGCCGGCAGCACCCGGCAAGACGTGGCGGCAGCGGCCTGCCACAGCGTTGCCGAGCAGGTCTTCGAGCAGCAGCTCCAGGAAGTGGATATCAAGGAGCCTGTGATCATGGTCGGCGGCACCTCGCTCATCGAGGGGCTGGTGCACGCGATGGGAGAGCTCCTCAAGATCAAAATCGTCGTCCCGCCGCATTCACAGTATATCGGTGCGGTCGGTTCGGCGCTCCTGGCATCAGGGTTCATCCGGGACGGAAAAGATGCAGGCCATTGAGTACTTCGAGGTGGAGTGCACCGAGGCGCGGGGCGGCGAGAACTACCGGCAGATCGCAAACGATGTCCTCCTGGACCACAACCTCCTCCGGGTGATCCACAAGATCCATATCTACATCGACCCGAAGGTCCCGATCTTCGTCGCGGTGGGTACCTTAAAGAAAGTCGCCACTATTGTCCGGGTCGGCGACATCGCAAACGTCAACCCGCAGGAAGGGAAGATGACGCTTGCGATCTCGGACGAGACCTACCTTGCACCGATGCTCAAGGCGTTCTGGGACCGGTTCGGGAAAGACCACGTGGACCAGCCCGACCGGTTCACCGTCATCCTGACCGGTGTTTCCGCCAGTGCCCGCGAAGTTGAAGAGATGGCGATTGCCGATCCGAGCGCGGCACTGTATAAGGATCTCGTGTACGCCCTCAAGTGTGTCTGCCCGGAGGGGTTCCGGGTCCGCAGCGAGAACTACGGGTCCGAGAAGTTCTCGTTTGTGGCAAGCGAGGATATGCTGACCGATGCCGGTCTTGCTCTCGTAAAAGAGAAGTTTGCGCTCATGGGGGAGACGCCATGATTCTTGTCCCCATCACGTACAAGGGCGGGGTGTACCGCCACAGTGAGATCATCGATCTCATCGAGGATCTTGGGGGGTACATTGTCCAGAAGCACATGATCGCCCAGGAGGTCGTGCTCCAGTGCTTCGTGCCCAAGGATGACGTCGAACTGATCCGGGCGATCGGAAAACCACTTGCAGGCGAGGTGATCGATTCCCCGCTCGTGGGGACCGAGATCGCGGTCGTGAGCATGAGCCTTGAGATCCACCACCTGCCGCACCCTTCCTGCGATATCGCGGAGTACGTGCGCCGGCTCGGGGCGAAAAGCAACATGGTGGGCATGGCCCGGGGAGTAGGAAAACGGATTGCCGGGATCAACGACGAGGAACGCGATGTGATCAACGAGCACGACGTCGCCGTATACCTCATGGGGAACTTCGAGCACTGCATAGAAAAGAAGATGCCGGTGATCCTCCGGGGTATCGAGATCCCGGTCGTGCTCTGCGGCGGCCCGGACAAGGAAGTGCTGGAGCGGATCGTGGAGCCGAAAGTGGACGGGTACGTTGGGAATGTAGGCCGGTTCATGCACCGCACCAAGGAGTCCGAGGAACTTACCAAGCTTGACGAGATCATCAGCGAGATCACCCGCGTGCTTGAGAAACGCCGGGAGGAGATCGCAAAGGATCCCCTCTCGGTGGCCCCGGCCCGGCTCATGGACGTGATCCGGGAGAAGGTGCCGGCCATCCTTTCGGTCACCTCACCGACCCCGCTCACGGTCCAGATGGCGGGACTCCGGGTAAAGCTCCCGTATGACACCTTTGCCGAGGTACTCAGGAAGACCGAGATCGAAGACGGCATCACCATCGGGGAGATTGCGGAGGTCGAACCTTCGCGCATGAGAGATTACATCATCCTGCGGGTAAAGCCGTTCTCGGAGACCAACGTCGTGATTTAGGAGGAGAGCATGGGACGCAGGCAGGAAGACGAGTTCGAGGACAGGCTCAGGAAAATTGTTGAGCAGGGTGCGGATGCCACTGCCGAGGAATGGCTGAAGATCATCGAGCGCGAGTACGGGAAGATTCCGCTCATCTTCCAGCGCATGGCAGAACGGCCCGAGGTGCTCATCTCCCACTTACTGTACAAGGGCAGCGTGGCCGAGACAAGCAGCCTTGACCCCAAGTACGTGGAGCTGATCAGCATGGCGGTGGGAGCGGCCCTCAAATGCCAGTACTGCACGAGTTACCATATGCAGGCGGCGATCCGGATGGGGGCGACACGAGAGGAGATCCTCGAGGTTATCCTGCTCTCGGGGATGATCTCGAATTCGTCCGTGCTCGCCAATGCCTACCGGGTAATCGACGAACGGCTGGCACGGTGCTTCCCCTGCGATGTGATGGCAGTAAAGGATCAGAAGGCCCAACCAAAACGGGCGAAGGCCGGCAGGAAGAAGAAATAATCTCTTCCCTTTTTTACGGCGGGTTATCGGACGGGGGTGCATGAAACTCCCGGATTGTCGCCACCGACAGGGTATCCATCCTGCCGGATTGCTTGCGATCCCGGGCATTATACCCGCCCTTATTATAATAAGCTCCCAGACACAAAACACAAGAGAGCTGCCGTGTTCGAGTACGTCGTCGCGTGGATTGTGGCATTGGGCTGTGGTATCGTCTCTGCAGTCATGGGGGTTGGCGGCGGTTTCTTCTTCGTACCCACGCTTACCATTCTCTTCCATCTCGACCTCAAAACCGCCATGGGGACCAGCCTTGCAGTGATGATCTTCACCTCCCTCTCCGCTTCCTTCTGGTTTTCCCGGCAGAAAAAAATCCTCTACCGGGTTGCGCTCGTCATGATCCCCCCCTCAGTCCTCTTCTCAATCCTGGGTTCGTATGTCGCCCATCTGACCGATACCCGCATTTTGATCCTCATTTTTTCGTGCGCAATGATCATGATCTCCCTCGAGATGCTGGTACCGGCATTCCGGTTCCTCGTCGGGATCACCAGGGGGCCCTCGTTTGTGCTCTCGATCGCGGTCCCGGTACAGGGCACCCAGCCGATAACACGAATTCCCTACCTGCACCTGATCGTATGGGGGGCCGCGGGAGGGTTCATTGGCGGGATTACCGGTACGAGCGGCGGCGTCATCTTTGTACCCGCTCTGGCAACGCTGGGAATCCCCTTTACCTACGCAGTGGCTACTTCGATGTTTACAGTCATCGGCATCGCGGTGGCCGGGACCGCCACCCATGCAGCACTGGACTCGCTCTCGCTCCCGTTTGTTGCGGTATACGGCACCGGTGCCGCAGTCGGGGCGTGCCTGGGGACGGTCGTTGCAACCCGGGTCAGGGACGGGCATATCCGGCAGATCTTCGGATGCCTTCTCCTGATGATGGCGGTGGTGCTTCTCGCCAGCCTTTTCATCTGAACGGCGTCTGTTCCGGCTGAGCATCGTTTTAATCCCCCCGGCAACTAACATTCTGGTGAATGTGCGGGATCGCAGGGCAGTACTGCTATACCGGGGGAAGGCCCGACCGCCGGCTCCTTGCGGCCATGTCAGAGAGGCTTGCCCATCGTGGCCCGGATGGCGAAGGCACCCATGTGAGCGGGAGTGCCGGCCTTGTCCACCGCAGGCTTGCCATCATCGACCTCTCTCCCGACGGCCTCCAGCCGATGACCAACGAAGATCGCACACTCTGGCTGGTCTTCAACGGCGAGATCTATAATTTCGTAGAGCTCAGGGAGGAGCTGGCGCACAAGGGGCATACGTTCTACTCGAAATCCGATACCGAGGTGATCCTCCATGCGTACGAAGAGTGGGGGCACGAGTGCCTTGCCCGGTTCAACGGCATGTGGGCGTTTGCCCTCTGGGATGAGAAAAAACAGGAGCTCTTCTGCGCCCGGGACCGGTTCGGTATCAAGCCGTTCTATTACACCGGGGCCGGCGGATCGTTCCTTTTTGCATCGGAGATCAAGGCGCTGCTCGCCCACCCGGAAGCCGGAAAACGACCGGACAACGAGATACTCTGTACGTACCTTACCTGGGGTGTGCAGGACCACTGCAGCCGGACAATGTTTGGGGGTATCTTCCAGATCGAGCCGGCCCATGCCCTGGTGGTGACAAAAGACGGGATCCAGACGCCCTTCCGGTACTGGGACGTGACCGTGAATCCGGAGATCCGGGGAGGGGATGATGACCCCACCGTTGCTGCCCGGCTCAAGGACCTGCTCCTCGCAGCCACCCGGATCCACACGCGGAGCGATGTGGCGGTCGGCACCTGCCTCTCGGGAGGAATAGACTCCTCTGCCCTTACGGCCACCATCAACACCCTTATCAGGAGCGATGCGCCGGAGAGCGTAGGTGAACGGCAGAAGACATTCTCGGTGGTCTTCCCGGGCACGCGCTTTGACGAGAGCCGGTATATCGACGAAGTCGTAGCCGCCACCGGGGTGGACGCGGACCGGACCGAGCCGGCCCCGGGCCAGCTCCGGGAAGATATCGGGCACCTGGTGTACCTGCAGGATGAGCCCTTTGGTTCGCTCTCCATCTATGCCCAGTACTGCGTGATGCGCCTGGCACAAAAAAAGGTCAAGGTGGTGCTGGACGGGCAGGGAGCTGATGAGCTTCTTGCCGGGTACCTGGGGTACCAGGGCAGTTACATCCGGGGGCTCATCCGGCACCTTCACTGGGGGACGGCAGCCCGCGAGATTGCCGGCAGCCTCCGGCGCCACCGGGCTTTCTTTGCTGCCGCCCGGGGGCAGCTTGCGGTGCGCAGGACCCGTCGGGGTCTGGTGAAATGCACGGCAAAGCCCATAGACCGGTATGGCGGCACGCTTGATGCTGTCCTGCACCGCGAACTCCTCTCCACCAACCTGCCGGCCCTGCTCCACTACGAGGACCGGAACGCTATGGGGTTCTCCTTAGAGTCCCGCGTGCCGTACCTCGACGTGCGGCTGGTGGAATATGTTGCATCGCTCCCCCTCTCGCAGAAGATCCGGGGAGGTTGTACCAAGGTCGCCCTGCGGACTGCAATCAGGGGGCTTGTCCCCGAATCCGTGCGGCGTCGTGGGGACAAGATGGGGTTTGTCACCCCGGAGGAGTGCTGGATGAGAGACGAGCTCCGGCCGTTTATGCTCGATCTTTTCTCCTCGGACCGGTTCAAAGGGCGGCCCTACTGGGATGCAGATGCGGTACTCCGGGACTACCAGGAGTTCCTTGCCGGGACCACGGCATACTCCCCTGAGATCTGGCGGATCGCCTGCACCGAACTCTGGCTGAAAACCTTTTTCGATACTGCGGCTGCACCGGTTTTGTGACCGGCCCGGGATCGGCTTTTATAATGATTGGCCCGGACACTAGTACTAGAAGGCCGACCGGGAACGCTGTCCCGCGTCAGGTTCAGGGCATTCCATGAAGACCATTATCCTTGCCGGGGGTGTGGGAACGCGGCTGTGGCCTCTCTCCCGTGAGTATTTCCCCAAGCAGTTCATCCCGATGGACGGGAGATCACTCTTCCAGAAGACCTGCGAGCGGGCAAAAAAGCTCTCCGGGGATGACGGGATCTGGGTGGTGACAAACGCGATCCACCGTTATCTTGTCCGTAACCAGATCGATGAGCTGGGATATGCTGTTCCCGAAGGGCACATCCTTGCAGAGCCGGTCCAGAAGAATACTCTCCCTGCCATTGCCTGGGCCATGCAGCAGATCCGTGCAGAGGAGAAGGATGCCACGGCCGTGGTCTTCCCCAGCGATCACCTGCTCGGTGACGACGCGGCCGAGAGAATCAGTGAGGCAGAGTCCCTTGGAAATGACTGCCTGGTTACATTCGGGATTAAGCCGACGTCCCCCCATACCGGCTACGGGTACATCAGGCCTGGAAAGGAGCTTCCTCCCGGCTTTGCGGTCGAGGAGTTCAAAGAGAAACCGGATGCAAAGACCGCCGCTGCCTACGTGAAGAAAGGATATCTCTGGAACAGCGGGATCTTCCTCCTCTCTGTTCCCGTGTTCTTTGCGGAGCTCAAAAAATACCAGCCCCGGCTCGCCGCCGCGTTTGCCGGGAACGCCACGCCGGAGTTCGGGGGACTCGACGCCATTTCGATCGATTACGGCCTGCTGGAGCCCTCAAAGAAGGTAGCGGTCGTACCGCTCGATATGGAATGGAGCGATCTGGGGACCTTTGCCACACTCTATGCAGTCAAGACCCACGATGGTGAGGGGAACGCCGGGGAGGCCGAGTACCTTGCGGCCCGGCACAATTATGTGGATGCGCCGGGCGGAAAGCGCGTGGGTCTTATCGGCGTAGACAACCTTGTTGTTGTGGACACGGCCGACGCGCTCCTGGTCTGCGATAACCGGTACACCGAACAGGTCAAGGACCTTGTCGGCCGGTTAAAAAAACAGGGGGATCCGGTCACCCAGTTCCACCGCCAGGTTCATCGCCCGTGGGGGTCGTATACGGTACTTGAGAATACGCCGGGTTTCAAGATCAAACGTGTCACGGTCAAGCCCGGCCAGAAACTCTCCCTCCAGCTCCACCACCACCGGAGCGAGCACTGGGTGGTGGTGAGCGGAACCGCAGAGGTAGAGCTCAACGGCGAGATAAAACTCCTCCGGCAGGGAGAGAGCACGTTTGTCACGAGCGGGATCCAGCACCGGCTCAAAAATCCCGGTGTGATCCCGCTCGAAGTGATCGAAGTGCAGCTGGGCCAGTATCTCGAAGAGGACGATATTGTCCGGTTCGAGGACGATTACGGCAGGACGTAAGGGGTGGATTATTCCTGTTTTTGGTGGAGATTCTGATTCTGCTGCACTCGAATTTGATGCGGGAATAAGTATTGAATAAATTTCGAAATTTTTTTAATATATAGTGTATGAGATAACAACCAGATCCTGACAATCCTGTTTTTCGGTGCCTGAAAACGGATGGTTGAGATTCTTGTGTAGATCTTTGGAGGACTAATATGAAGTCAGCATATATCGGTATTATTGCGGTCATGCTTATCGTGATTGCAATCGCATGTGCGGGTTGTGCATCCCAGACAACAACAACCTCGTCCGGGGGATCCGGCCCGTCGTCATCAGGAAGCTCATCATCGGCTCCTGCATCATCGACGCAACAGGTGGGTTCGACGGTAAGTTCCTCATCCGTCTTCGGCTCAAGCTACAACTGGATGGAATACCACACCACAACGACAAGCCAGGGAAATGAGATGGCGATAGACATGAAGATGGAGCGATCCACCAGTACGTACAACGGGCAGCCGGCTGTCGAAATGAAAGTCACTATGACCTCATCGGCCATGAACGGGGTGTATGACTATTACTATGATTCTGCAATGAACAGCATCCTTGGCGGTACGATGACCATGACGGTCAACGGCAAGACCATGACCCTGGCGATCCCCGCAGCCCAGCTCAATCAGATGTCTGCAACCAATTTCAACAAGGAGTCCACGCTCACGTTCGCAGGCATTGAGTCGGTCACGGTCCCTGCAGGAACGTACCCCACAGCAAGTAAGTATACCAAATCAGAGAACGGGGCCACGGTCACTTTCTGGTCAGCACCCGGCGTTCCCGTCCCGGTGCAGATCAGCTCGAGTACAGCAACTGGCTCGACCACGTCTGAGCTTGTGGGATGGGGATAAATCCCTTTTTTTATTCTTGTAGAAATAAAAACCGGCGTGAAAACCGTGAAAGTCCATCAACGCATCCTAATTTCGCAAAAATGAAATCGCGTTGCACTGCCCCATTTAAACCTGACACAGGATTCCCGGACTTTCGGGAATAAGTTCACTCGCCTTCCGGGACTTTTTTTGATGTTGATCCCGGATCGTGGCCGGGATCCTGTCGCCGGGTTCGCTTTCCTCGTGCTGCAGGCCCCGGCCGGTACCGGTCACCGCACTTCTCCCCGGCAACAAGGCATTTCTTCCCGGTCCCGATCAAATCTTCCCGTCCTGCCGTACGGAGACCTTCAAGCACGAGGCCCCGGTTCTGCGGCTCCCGGTACTGCAGGAGTGCCCGCTGGATCTTCTTCTCCCGCCCTTTGGGCACATGTACAGGTTCGAGGGTGAACGGGTTTAAGCCGGTGTAGTACATGCACGTGGAGACGCTCATGGGAGTGGGCGTGAAATCCTGTACCTGCTCGGTATAGAGCCCGCGATCCCGGATATATTCGGCAAGAGCAACCATGTCATTCACCGTGCAGCCCGGGTGACCGGACATGAAATAGGGGACAAGATACTGGCGCTTTCCTTTCCCCTTCTGGAGCGATTCGAACCGGTCCACGAACCGGTCGAAAACGGCCCCGTCCGGCTTGTTCATGGCCATGGTGACCCGGGGCGAGACATGCTCCGGGGCCACTTTGAGGTGCCCTGATACATGGTGTTCGCAGAGCTCCTCCAGGTACCGGGAGCCGGGATCGTCAGCAAGCACAAGATCGTACCGGATACCGGAACCGACAAAGACCTTTTTCACCCCGGGCACACTGCTGATTTTCCGGAGAAGGTCCACAAGCTGCCGATGGCTGGTCCGGAGCGTGGGACAGGCCGGCGAACAGGACTTGTCCGGGCAGGATCCTGCCACGTCCCAGCGGTCGCATCCCATCCCGTACATGTTGGCAGTCGGTCCGCCCACGTCCTGGACGACCCCCTTGAATTCGGGCATCGTGGCCATCCTTGTCACTTCTCGGACAAGGGACTCTGCACTCCGGCTCTGGACGATCCTTCCCTGGTGGTGGGTGAGAGCGCAGAACGAGCAGCTCCCGAAACAGCCCCGGTGGCTCACGACCGAGAACTGCACCGGTTCGAGCGCCGGGACAGATTTTTTGTACGAGGGGTGGGCCCGGCGCGAGAAGGGCAGCTCGTAAATACGGTCGAGTTCGGCGGCCGGAAGGGGCCGGGCCGGGGGGTTCTGGACGACCACGGTTTTGGGGTGAGTCTGGGCCACCGGCCGGCCCCGGACCGGGTCCTGCTCCCGGTAGTGCAGGGCAAAAGCCCGGGCATACGCGGTTTTATCCGAAGAAACTTCAGAAAATGAGGGGACTTCAACGATGTCATCCGGTCGCCTGGCACGCCATTCGGCCACTTCCATAGTATAGCAGGTGCCCGGGATATCCCGGATGGACCGGGCCGGTTCCCCGGCATCCAAACGCTGGGCGATCGCTACCATCTGCTGCTCTGCCATACCATAGGCAAGAAGGGTGGCCGGGGCATCGGCAAGGATTGACTGGCGGACCCGGTCCTGCCAGTAATCGTAGTGCGCAAACCGGCGCAGACTGGCCTCAATGCCCCCCAGAACGATGGGCACACCGGGAAATGCCGCGTGTATCTGCTGTGTATACACGATGGTCGCCCGGTCCGGGCGCCGGAGAGCCCCCCCCGGGGAGTACACATCGGCGCTCCGGCGCTTCAGGTTGGGGGTGAAGTTGTTGACCATCGAGTCAACGTTCCCGGAAGAGATACCAAAGAAGAGCCGGGGAGTGCCGAGGGCGGTAAAGTCCTTCTGGGTTTTTATATCCGGCTGGGCGATAATGCCCACGGAAAAACCTGCATCCCAGAGGACCCGGCCGATAAGGGCCGTGCCAAAAGAGGGGTGATCTACGTACGCATCACCGGTGACAAGGACAATATCAAACCGGTCGATGCCACACTCCCTGCCCTCGGCGGGGGTGAGCGGGAGGAACTGTGGCTGGGATCTCATAAGGGGCGAAAAGTGAGGGATCAGGTACGCGGGCGCCGGGTCAGGTCCCGGATGATCTCGGCAAGGCCGCCCGGTGTATCCTCGTCTTCCTTCTCTTCAGGAACAGGTTCCCCGGGAGTGGCCCCGGGCACGGCAGATAAAGAGGGATGCTGTCCGGTCCCCCCGGCGGTTCCGTGCACCGGCAGTGCGAGCCCGGTCTTCTCGTCAGGCTGGCGCCGGATGTCAAGGCCGGTGAATTCGAGGACAATGACCTCGGCGACAATGTACGTTACCGCCTTCTCCCGCAGGCATCCGGTCAGGGCATGGCCGGCACGGCCGACCGATGCATGGAAATGGATCGCCGGGCCATCCTCGCCCGGGCAGATAGTTCCCATCCCCACCATCTCCCAGCCACCTTCGAACATCACGTAATGGGGCTCGGGAGGAATGGCCAGCGACTCGGGGCCGGTTACCATCCGCCCCTGCCGGAGGGCACCCAGAAAAAGGAGGGATCCGGCCTGCACTGCCTTGTTTTTTACAAACTCCCGGGTGACGGCCAGAAAATCTTCGCCATCATCGATCCGCAGGACAAATACCCGGCCAAGCCGGCCTTCCGAATATTGCATAGATCTGCTCTTCTCTTGTATTCTTGGTATTCAATGGATTGGCGCGGAATTATATCTCTTTTCCCCCCTTTTTGGAAGAAAAACGGTTCATGCCCGGAGGAGAGCCGGGTGAAAACCCGCTGATCGCGCAGGCCTACCTCCCTCCGGCACCACCGCCACCGAACCCTCCGCCCCCGCCAAATCCGCCGCCAAAGCCTCCTCCTCCGAACCCGCCCCGGGCTCCCCCCTGACTCATGGGGACAAAACTCGTGATGGGCATAAAGACCATGTTCATACCCATAACTCCCATCGGCACCCCGGTCTCAGCCACCGGGATATTGAGCTCCTTCATCGCCTGTTCCACCTTATCGCCGACCCCAAGTGCCGTACCGTACACCAGCCAGTCACCCCACATCGGGAGATCCTCGGGGGCATATTTCCGGATCATGGCCATATCCGAGAGGAAGTGGGCAAAGGCATCCCATTCCAGCTTGTCCTTGTAATGGTCATCTTTCCAGTGCCCAAAAAGGGTCGAGGGTGCGGCCCATGCGATCACCAGCTGGATCACGGCAATGACAAGGAGCACCACGGCCGGGACCAGGGTTGCTGACTGCGCCGGCAGGACGAGCGCGAGCATGAACGTGACGGCGCACGCGACAGCCGCAATCGCGATGAACGGTGAGATATGGTCCCTCCCGTCCACCATGTACTCATAGGCAATCGTCGTATCCGCCCGTGTCGTCACATCGGAGAAATTCTTCTGGTACAGCAGCGCTTTCTCCTCGGCAAGACTGCTGGTCTGTGCACTTTTCACGAGCGTTTCCAGGGTTGCCGTGGAAAGCACGTTATTCTCGGAGAGCCGCTGGACAAACGCAAGAACCCTCTGTTCGTAGGGATCGACAGTCTGCGTGGAAAGGACGCGGATCTCGGGGCCTTTCCCGTTTGCAGCCGGCGTGATCGCGATGAGCTTGCGCCGATGCAGGTCAAGGAGGGTTGCGTAATACCCGTCCTGGTCGAAGTCCAGCGCATCGCCCTTGAAGAGGAGATTTACCTGCCAGGGCTTGAGAGCGGGGTTGGGAACGGTGCTCAGGTAGGTGGTGACGGTAAATTTCTTCTCACGTCCGTAATGGTAGTAGATAAGGAGCAGGAACAGGGGTACGAGGAGCACCGCCGCATCCGCAAGATACGAGAGGATGGCGGCAGCCGTATAGGGCAGGTCATACCAGAAGGCAGCGGACGCGGTCTGAGCCTGGAGGTTGGTGCCGGTTGTCCTGAACCCCGGGATCTGGGCAAACCCTCCTTCGCCGGCAAGCATCTCAACAGCAATGTTCTCGTTTCCTGCGGCACTGCCGGTGATCGTGTAGGTACTACCGGTCTTTTCCGCGTGCAGGGTGGGCGGGTACACGTAGATCTGGTTCACACCGTCTGCCGGCACCGTGATCCGGATATCCTGGTACGGGATATGGTTCGAGCCGGCAAACTGGAAATTGAGGTGAGTGGTCGTCCCATCGTCTTCAATGGGGGGGTGGATCACGTACGTGCTCTGGACCGTGTACGTGCCTGCATCGTAATACGCGGAGTTGAAAACGCCCACCTCGCTTGTCTCGGCCAGGCGACCGACGAGATTTTGTACCGATGGATCCGAAGAGCCGGTGAGCGAGACATCGGATGTGGCATCCTTGGCATAACCGATCGAGCCGGCCGGCGGGGCAATGGAGACAAACTGGACGTACGGCTGCTGGCTTCCGGTAACAAATGCCAGGGGGGCTTCCCATGAACGGAACAGCATCCGGTACTCACCGGAGTTCTGTACCTGGTAGATGTACTGCTCCTGTAGCGTACCGTTCCCATACAGGGTGGCATCGTACGAGCTTACAGTAAGGTCCCCCTGGAAAAGGGGGGTAACCACGCTGACGATGGCAAGGCCGGCGATGCCAAGGACGAGCGTGATAATGACAAGGCCGGCAATCTGCCTGGTTTCGCCCACCGCAAAATCCCCCTTATCAGAACTCGATCTTCGGCGGAGTCTTGATCTCTTCTTCGAACTGGAGGTATTCGAGCTTGGGCATACCCGTCATGTGGCCGATAAATTTCGAGGGTATCGTGTCCATCATCGTGTTGAATTCCTGCGAGATATTGTTGTAGGTGTATCTCTGGCGGGCAATCTCGTCCTCAAGGCTCTTGACCGAATCCATGAGCGAGGTGACCGTCTGGGAGGTCTTGAGATCCGGGTAATTCTCGGCAACGGCAAGGAGCCGTCCGAAGATGGAGCGGGACTCTGCCTCGACCTTGTTGAGGTCTCCGGGGCCAGCGGTTGCAACACTCGCCCGCATCGCAGTGACCTTGGTGAGTGTCTCCTGCTCGAATTTGGCATAGCTCTTCACTGCCCCGAGCAGCTGGTCGATCATATCCAGCCGCTTCTTCATCGCGACACGGATCTGCCCCAGGGTTGCCTCGGACGAGTTTTTCAGGGACTGGAACCGGTTATAGATGCCCACGGCCCAGAGGATAAGGCCGACGACAATCAGGATAATAACGATCAGGATGATCCAGGAGAGGATATCGCCAAGCATGTGTTATCAGTACACAGATGCATGCGGTACCAGATAATAGGTGGGGTAGAGAGAGATTTTGGTTGCCCCTTGCGTTTACCGAATGATAAAAAGAGGGGAACGATCGGGATCCTTTGCGGAAAAAATTACTGCAGTGTCAGGGTGCCTACGACCCGGAGCTTCCCGCCCTCGAGGTAATGCAGGACTGCCCGGGCCCCGGGGGGATAGACCAGTTCTTTTTCTAAGGTGAAAGTGAGTTCAGGCATCCTCCAATCCCCGTCAGCGGTAACTTTCGTGAGGCGCGAGGGGAGGAACTGCATCCAGTGACCAAGGTAGATCACCATCTCTTCCTTTAAGGGTGCCGGCCAGTACCTGACGAGCTGCGCCTTTCCGGTGACCACGGGCGAGCATTTTATTGCCGGGTCGTTCGTGAGGACATAGCCCCGGTCGAGGTCATCAGCTTCGATACCCTTGAGAGCAAGGCCCACCCGATCGCCGGTGACCGCGGTCTCGGCATCATCGTCGTGCTTCTGGATGGAGCGGACCTGGGCGCTCTTTGTGGTCGGGAGCACCTTTAACGAGTCGTGTTTTTTAACAACTCCGTGGGTCACGCACCCGAGGACAACGGTGCCGACACCCTTGACGTTGAAATGGTGATCGATAGGGAGGGTGCCGTTCCCGCCCTCTTTTGCCTTTTGGTGGGCGGTCATCTTGGCTGCAGCATCGAGCAGGTTTTCCCGGATACCGATCGGATCGTTCTCAGCGGTGTCGTAATGCTCGAGGACGGTGCCCCTGATGAGCGGAGCAATCTGGTCCGGGGAGAGGTAATTGCGGAAGATGAGGGTGCCATGTGCCTTTCCGGCACACTGGAGCATCAGGACCATCTCACCGAACGTTGCCGTGATCTCGTCTACCACGAGAATGATACGGTCGGCAAGGGAGATTGCATAAAAAAGGGAGGAGAGTTTTTCCGGATACCGGGTTGGTTCAATAAAGGTGACCGTGGCCTCGCCTTTTTTCAGATTATAAAAGGTGATATCGCTGGTCGTCCCCTTCTTTCCCAGTGCGTCGGAAAAGCCGTTCGGGGCAAGGACTGTGACGGTGATATTGGACATGGTAAATACTGGTATGTGTTTACAGGATATGAGTGTTGTTTCTCTGGGGGAGATCTCTCCTGACCGATTTAGATATATCCGTCAGTGTCTATTAATTATAAGAGAGGCAGACCAGTCATCCCGGTGTGATTTATGGAATTTACAAAAAATCATCAAAAATTGTTGCAGATTCTTCTTTTCTGTATAGGGTTCCTGATTCTTGGTTATGTTATATCAGTATCTGGAATTATTCAAAACTATCAGGTTCTTTTCAAAGTCAATATCCCCTTACTTTTTCTCGCGTTATGCCTGTCCCTTTGCACTATCGCATTCAGGATTGTCCGCTGGAAATTCCTGAGTCAAAAATATGATACAGAAATTACATGGCATGACGCCGCGCTTGTCAGTGTTGCGAGCTTATTTTATGCCAACATTACGCCGGGCAAAGTCGGGGATCTTTATAAGGCATATTATATGCAGAGGAGATATTCCCTGAATATTTTTAATGGAATCTCCATGATTTTTTATGAGCGGTTTTTCGAACTTATGATTCTTTTTCTGGCGGCCTTTGCCATTGTGTTTATCCAGCTGAAAGGGATTACCGTGATCATCCTTGAGGTGACCGCGATCATCCTCGTTCTTCTTTTCCTTTTTTATTATAAAGCGGACTATTTTCTCAAAGTACTGGAAAAACACAAATCAAAACTTCCGGTGCTCAATAAAATCCCGGATGGCTTTGAGATCAAAAAACTGCCGTTCCCAGACATTCTTCGTGTCTTCGTCATAACGGGATGTTCATTGAGCTGCGATTTTTTAACACTGTTTGTCGTGGCCCTGGCATTTGGCTATACTCTAAATCCGCTCATTCTGACGATCTTCTTCTGTCTTTCAATTATTGCCGGCCTCGTCTCCCAGATTCCCCTCGGAGTGGGTGTGATGGAAGGTTCTTTGGGGTACCTGCTTCTCTTCCTTGGCGTAGCAGCTTCAGATTCCATGGCAATTGTTCTTATCGACAGGATGTTGTCAATGTATCTTGTGCTGATTTTAGGATTTATCTGTTCAAAATACACAACAGACCAATGTTTGGGTGTCACAACATGATCTCCATTCTTATTCCCTTATATAACGAAGCTGAGAACGCCCGTCGCTATCCTGAACGGCTGTTCCCGATTGCCGACGAGATTATAAAACGGCATGGGGAGGCCTGCGAATACATATTGGTGAACGATGGCAGCAGTGATGCAACGGAAACTGAACTTGACAAACTCGCGGCAACACAGAAAAATGTTGTGGTCATCTCGTACCAGGTGAACAAAGGAATGGGGGGTGCAATCAGGACAGGGCTCTCCCATTGTTCTGGACAGATCGTCATTATGCTGGATTCCGATCTCACTTATCGACCTGAGGATATCGAAAAACTGCTCGCAGCGTACGAGAGATTGGGGTCTGATTGTATTTCAGCATCTCCGTACAGGGAAAAAGACCTGGCAAAAGAGATCGCCTCACCGTTTCGGCTCTATATCAGTAAATCCGTTAATTTCCTTTACCGGATATTATTACAGGAGGACCTGACCTGTATGAGCGCCATCTTCAGGCTTTATCGGAAAAGTGCATTGGATGAGCTGACTCTGGAGAGCAACAATTTTGAGATCTGTGCTGAGATTCTCGCAAAGATAATCCTGAATAAAAAATCGGTTTATGAGATTGGAGTAAGGGTATATACCAGAGAGTATGGCGAATCCAAATTAAATGTGAAAAAAGAGATTCGGAACAATCTTCGGATTCTTTTTAAGATATTTAAAGCAAAATATCTCAGAAAAAGGTGGCAGTAATCACAAAAGCGAAAAATTTATACAAATCCCGGCATTATGATGTGTCATTATTCAAACAATTTTTAATAAGATTTCTTAACAAATAACTTTGTACCGACTTCATAATGTTTATATTTTTACCGGCCCCTATCTACAAATAAATTGCCAATTGAACAATAGAATTGAAGGGAAACGATTAGAGCATGCATAAGGAAACGGTATTAATCACAGGTGGAGCGGGATTTATCGGTAGTAATTTAACTGAATTCCTTCTCAAAACCGGGCACAGGGTCATTGTTCTCGACGATTTGTCCAGAAGTACCACGGATAATATTCGGGCCTGTTATAATTATTCCCCGAATTTTTACTTTGTCAAAGGTTCGGTTATGGATTTTGACCTTGTGGATAGACTTGTGAATAACGTAGATATGGTCTTCCATCTAGCCGCACAAGTTCATTGGGAAGAATCGATTGACAACCCGGTACCCAGTTTTGAGGTCCATACCCGCGGAACACAGAATGTACTTGAAGCAGTACGGCGAGGAATGGCAAGAAAAGATCCCCTCAAGCTGATGTTGTATGCATCTTCCTCTGAAGTTTATGGGACGGGGCAATATATGCCCATGGACGAAAACCATCCGTTCAACCCCCAGTCCCCCTATGCCGCTGGAAAAGCAGCTGCGGACCGCCTGTGTTCAGCATATCATCACGTATACAACCTGCCTATTATCATCCTGCGACAGTTCAACACATATGGGCAAAACCAGCGTATGAAAGGGTATTCGGCGGTGATTCCAAAATTTGTCTCACAGGTAATGAGCAACTGTCCGCCAACGGTATACGGTGATGGCACCCAGACAAAAGATTTCCACTATATCGGAGATCTTATTGCAGCATATTCATTAATTATTGAAAACTGGCGGGAGTTGGATATGTTTGGCACCGCGATTAATTTCGGGACCGGTAAAGAGACCAGCGTCAACGATCTGGCAAAGATCATTATAGATACGGTTGCAAAAGAAACAGGGAGAGACCTTAACGATATGCATCCAATCCATCTCCCGAAACGGCCCGGGGAGGTTATGCGTTTCGCAGCCGACATCACCCGGGCAAAAAAGATGCTTGGATTTACCCCGAAGACCGATATCAGGGAGGGTATTGAGAACTACGTGCGCTGGTATATCAAAGAGGGATCGTCCTCAAGGTAATAAATTTTTTTAATTCTGTTACAGCAGGGTTTGTATTTTTTCTATTATCCGTTCAGCACTTCTCCCGTTTCCAAATAAGGAAAGATTCGGAGGAGTTTTGGGATTAAAGGTATTTACAGCCTCGACAATTCTGTCATGAGTATCATCAACCAGAATATTCCACCCATCATCTACAGTTTCCACCCATTCAGTATTCGGCCTGAGGGTAATACAGGGTTTTGAGAGGAAAAACGCCTGTTTTTGGGCACCCCCCGAATCTGTCAGGAGCTTCGCAGAATGAAAAATTAGACGCAGGAATTCAAAATATCCCTGAGGAGGTACGGTGTAAATATTCTCCGGTAATGACAGGGAAAAATCGCTTATACGTTGCTTTGTACGGGGATGAATCGGAAAAACAACAGGATCGGAAAGATCCCCAACCGCCCCGAGTATACTACGCAACCGCTCGTGATTGTCTGTATTCGCCTCGCGGTGCAATGTTAAAAGAAGATATGACTCTTTTCCCAGAGAAATGTCGGATAAAATGCGGGGACGCGATTTAATCAGAGTCTGATAATGGACGATAGAATCGAGCATGACATCCCCGACAAGAAAAATATTATCTTGGATCCCGCTGTTATGCAGATTATCGACACCCCGTTGGGTCGGGGAAAAAAGAACATCCGAGAGATTATCGATCAGGATACGGTTGATCTCTTCGGGCATTGTCCTGTCGAAACTACGCATACCAGCTTCAAAATGGCCGATCCGTATCTTCGCTTTATTTGCCGCAAGGGCGACTCCGAGAGCGGTATTTGTGTCCCCTGTAACGAGAAGCATATCGGGTTTTTCTGAACGCAGGATATTTTCTGATTTGACAATCATCTCACCAATTTGTTCTCCGGGAAGCTTGGAGCCGACCCCGAGGTAGTGCGTTGGGTCGGGCATGTGCATTTCATCGAAAAAGATCCTATCCATTTCATAGTCATAGTGCTGGCCTGAATGGATAAACACGGTCTCGATATTTCGACGCTTCAGCTCCCGGATAACCGGTTCCATTTGAATAAATTCCGGTCGGGTTCCCGCAGCCACTGCAATTTTCATGTTTCACCTGTTTTCCGCTGATTTCTCGTTCGACTCCGGTCTCTGGGAGAATAACGCATAATATGACTTGATTTTCCTGACAATACCGCACTCTGGTCTGACAGTGAAGTACATAAGAGTCACAAAGACGATGTTCTCAGCGGTAAAGAAGAGCAGGGTCAGATACCATCCGGAAGATCCGATAGGATTCACGTACTGCGTATTAGTATAAAATGTCCCAAAAAGCAACGGAAATTCAATATATGCAAAGACCTGGCTAAGATAGAACAATCCGATCTTAATGATATCGTCAGCAACCAAGAGGGCGAGGAGTGGTGTGAACCAGACAAGGTACTGTGGACTATGAAATTTGGTAAAAAAGACCAAACTAAAAAGGGCGCACAGTGTCAGAACCAATAGCGTCTTTTCCTTCTTTTCCCGATCAATAAATGCAATGGCGAAAAGCAGCAGGAGAACAGCCGCCATGATGAGATACATTATTGTTGACAGAAAACTCAAGGATATCCCGGAAGGGAATACCTCAGAGAGACCTGCAAAGATGGTATATGTGGCAGTGTTAACATAGACACCGACACTTCCCCCCGTTGCAAAAAGATAGCTGCTCAGTGTGGTAGGACGAAGAATTGCCAGGGGAAGCAGCAATACAATACAGAATATAAGGAAGATCTTGATAGCGGATATCAATTCCTCTTTAACAGACGTTTTTTTGGCATTGTATGCTATCATAAACGGGAGAGAGACGGCAGGAAATAATTTGGCAAAAAAACCTGCAGATGCACTCGCATAACCTCGACTGCCCATTCCGTATACTGCAAAGAGGAGCCCTGCCATGAGTAATGCGGTTGGAAATGCATCAGATTTTGTAATAACAAAATACGCGGTGGAAAAGGCAGTCGCATAGATAAGGCCCCCGTAAAAAGCGGTTGTCTCATGATATATTCTGATCCCGATAAGATAGATGGAAATCACGATGAAAAGATCACATAATATCATGAGGAGCTGGAATGAGAGGACAAATACCAAGCCGCTTTGTGTCAGTACGGCGGGGAGGAACGCGAGAAGAATGGGGACAAGTGTAAGTATCGGATATTCAAAGGCATAATCGATATACGGCAACTGACCCTGAGTGAGAGGAGTTACACTGTTAAGATAAACACCGATATCGAAATAATCGATGAATGAATGGAAAACGGCGGTTGTAAAAAAAACAACCACAAATTTCATGATTATGGTGGTAATAATCAGCAGCAGAATGTGATTCGTCGCAGTCGTTTTATCAATAGCAGCAAATCGTGTACCAAGGAATAAGAAGGGTTCATTCCCGCTTTTCCCCTTCTTTTCTTTGGATCCCCTTTCATTTTTATCTTTTTTTGCCATAATCTAACTTCCGGTCCCTGTAATTCGGTTTTTTCTTTCTATCTATTAAGATACATCATAAATATAAATTTCAAAATCCTTTTTCATCAGACATGCTTCCACGTCACCCGCCGGTTTACCCAGAAATTCCATGCAAATGCCACAAGGATGCCCAAGATATTGGCAATCCGGTAATCAACGCCGAAATATACGGCAAGAGCATTGAGGATAACGAAATTGATCCCCGCCCCCCCAAGGGATACGATCTGGAAGGAGAGAAGACGCTGCCACCAGTGCGGCAGGGCGTGCTGCTGTTCTGTCTTGAAGGTCCAGGTATCGTTCAGGACAAAATTGCTCAGGATCGATAGTTCAATGGCGATAAGGCTTGCAACCGGCAGGATAACATGAGCATATCCCTTGAGATAGATAAGAACGCCTTCATTGACAACGATCCCCGAGAGCCCCACAATCCCGAACCTGAACAGTTTTACCCATTCCTGCCAGACCGCGCTCTCATGGTGGTTCCAGGAAAACCGGGCATTGTCGATCACCTGTTCTGCATACTCTACAATCGTCTGTCCCTTGAGCTTGCTCGAACCGGTTGCCCGATCGACAAATTCGAAGGGGATCTCCTTTGCTTCCCGCCACATACCTTTACCCAGCACCTCAAGGAGGATCTTGTACCCTTTCGGCTTGAGTGGAGCAGAGACCACAACATCCTTTTTTACCGCGAAAAAACCGCTGACCGGATCGTGGATCTCCGGAAAGAGGAGCCGCCCCAGGAACGTTGCTCCCATGGAAATAATACGCCGTTTGAGCGGCCATTTTTTTATCCCGCCGCCCTTCATGTACCGGCTTCCGATGACGATATCGCTGCCATCACGAATCTCCGTGAGCATCACCGGGATCAGCGCCGGGGGATGGGAGAGGTCCGCATCCATGACCAGGAAAATATCCGATTGTGCCCGATGGAACCCTTCGACCACAGACTGGGAGAGCCCGGGATCTTCAGTCCTCACCACGAGACTGAGATGGGGTTTGCTCTTCTGTAAATCCCGGACCCGTTCAATAGTCCGGTCCGGTGAGTTATCATCAACAATAAGGATCTCGCCATTGATCCCGTTCTGTAAAAAAACCGCATCCACGCTTTCGACAATAGTGCCGATGTTGGACTCTTCCTTGAACGTGGGAATGATAACGGTCAGGTCATACATCGGGAGCACCGGTAAAAATCAGGATCGTGTAAAAAGGTAGATCCCCTGCGTGACATCTGAACCAACATAGGTAGCATTATTTTTGAGCCACTGTATCGCATCGCCATTCGGATCGGCCGCACTGATGTCACCGGTAACCACAAAATAGATCGTATGGTTTCCGCTCTCCGCCAAAACGTGGTCGAGATCTCCGGCTGTTGTTGCCCCGTACTCCGTAGTCTGCGCCTTGGATGATGAGTAATAATAGTCGAGTGGCTGGGCGATATAGCCGGGAACCGAAACAACGATATCGCCCGGCTGGGCCTTCTGCTCAAGTGCAGCGGAGACACCCCTCCAGTCTTCCTTTGAATATCCTGAATAATAACCTGCCAGGACCGGCGCACTGATGATAAAGAGAACTGCGATAAATCCATACACTACAGTCCTGGTATTCCAGAGGGAGTACACCAGGTGATAGGATACTGCAATACCAAGGAAAAAAACAATGCTCAAAAAGATGAGATACCGGGGGAGCATGGGCATCTTGAACGACAGAACATAGCTGATCACAAACGTGAGGACGGTGATCAGTACCAGGAATATCCCCTTGCTCCTTTCGATGCGGAACGCCTGGATAATACCGATGATGAATAGTGCTACCAGGAGGAACACAACAAAAATGTTCATCCCGGCTATCTGGACGAAGGTCTCAGGGATGAGCTCCAATCCCTGAATTCCGTACGTGGGTGCCAATGATGTCCGGAGCACAAAGAGCTGGAGGGTGACAATGATGAGGGGCAGCGACAGGACCACAAAAACCACAATGGATGCTACCAGCATTTTGAGGTTACCGATTTCAGTACGGATCCGGGGAACCCATTCGATGAGCGCAAATAACACCAGCGCCCCAATCAGCACCAGCGCATAGAAGTGTGCCCAGAAGGCCAGCGCGGCAAAGGCACCGAAAAGCACCCAGTGGGCGAGGCTGCCGGATTTCATGGCCCTGAGGAAAAAGAGCGTCGCCAGCCCGACAAAAAAGAGCATCATCATGTAGGCCCGCGCTTCCTGCGAGTAATAGATCAGGAACGGGGAGAATGCACAGGCGGCAGCAGCAATAAGGCCTGCATTGCGGTCGAGGAACTCCTTACCAATCAGGTAAAAGAGCGGGATGGTAAGGACACCCAGGAGCGCCGGGATAAAGCGCAGGATGACCTCATTATTTCCCAGCATGAGCATGACATGTTCGATCCAGTAAAAGAGCGGGGGGTTAAACTCGCCTGACGCGGTCACCTGCCAGATATCGGCAAAGGATTTTACTGATATCGTATAGGTGCTGGCCTCATCAAGCCAGAGAGAGTTGAAACCGAGGTCATAGAACCGCAGGAAAATACCGATAACCGTGAGAAGAAGAAGGGACTGGACGTACCGGCTTTTCGAAACAATTGATTGTATGTTATTAAAGGTAAGATCCCGGATGGTCCGGACGGGGGATTCATACCCTCCGTCAAGATCGCATTCCCTGAAAGGATCCTGCCGCTTTTCCGGTTCCCGGCCCGCTTTTTTCTTCGCCATCGCACTCACTACCTATTTGTCAGGATTCAGATATAACTTGCCTGCATTATTCTCCTGAAAATGCTGCCATTTGTGACGAGGAGGTTTTCAGGTAACTTATGCAGATGATGGTTCCGGCTGCCGGATGGTAGGGAGTGCACCTGCTGCGGAAAGAAGTTCGTCCCGGGATGTCACTACCCGTGACGCCTGCTCGAGCATAAGGTTCACCCGTTCATGGCTGCCGGCCATCCGGAAATCCGTCCGGAGAGCGATCACGGTTTTCTTCATCCCCGCTGCGTATCCCATTTCCCAGGAAGTTCCCGAATCCGCATCGGCCCCGTCGATAATGGCAACGACCATGTCGGCATCCCGGATCGCCCGCCGGTTGCGACGGTAGATCTGCGCATGCTCACTCTTATCCCGCACGGCCTGGTTGTCACCTGAGTCCTGCGGGAGGAACACTTCAAAACAATGTTCCCTGAGCAGCTCTGCAATGGAGGTATTGTAGGATCTCTCGGCTTCCGAGAAGAGGGGAGCGGCAAGGTAGATCCGGTACTGAGAGAAAACCGCAACGTCCTGTGCCGGGATATCCGGGAAGCGGGCGTAAAAGACCCCCCGGCCCTGCTGTTTTGCCGGCGTATCCCCTTCGGCTCCGTAGTACGTGCTCGTGACCCCGCAGGTCGGTGACGAGTTGACGCCAAGGATACAGAGCGGGGGCCCCCGTTCTTGGATGATGTCGTTTACCTTCCCGCACAACTCGTCCAGAAGTGTTGCAAATTCCGGGGTATTGAGGCGTTCGAGATAGGTGCCGGGCTTCCGGCCCGGGCCGAGATACCGTGTCTCGGGACAGGGCAGGGGGACGACCTCGATCCCGAACTTTCTGCATCGCCCGATGGACTTTGCAAAAAGGGCAATGTCCGAGGGGTGCGTTATCCCCTTCGCCCGGAGTGCTGGTGAAAGAATACAGGGAGAACAGAGCACGTACATTATACAGTGTGTGCACGCACAGAATAATCAATGATTCCGCTTCTGGCTTACCGGGACAACAGTTGTGACCCCAGGAAGTGCACGGTAAAGAAACTGGAGCGGGCAGGACATTTGCGAATTGTCAAAACGATCTCGCAGATCCCAAGAAATACCCTACTTTTAGACCCGACAGCCGAAAAAGCCCTCTCTCCGGAGGACAGAGACGTGAAATCGATCACCGCGCTCGACTGTTCGTGGGAGGTGCTCGATACCGGTGCAGTCAGCTCGTGGAGGATCCGGCGGGCATTGCCTTTCCTCATGGCCGCAAACCCGGTCAACTTCGGGAAGCCCTGCAAACTGACATCTGTTGAGGCGATTGCGGCGGCCCTGTATATCGTAGGCGAAAAGGAGCGGGCGGCGCAGATTCTTGGCTGTGTCAACTGGGGGATCCGGTTCCTGGAAGTCAACAAAGAACCGCTGGAACTCTACGCCACGGCAAAGAACAGTACCGAGGTTGTAAAGTTTCAGGCCCTGTTTCTGTAACAATTTGTAGGATTTGCCACCGGAATCTTCCTTTTTCACGCGAAAATGTTCGGCTTTTTCTTCCTAAATGCTGCAGAGCTTCATCTCGTACCTCATCCCGGGCAACATCAGGCAACCTTTATCTCATCTGGTTCCTACAGATTCGGTATATGATCAAGGTTGCCATCAACGGGTACGGTACCATCGGGAAGCGTGTCGCCGATGCGGTTGCAGCCCAGAAGGACATGAAAGTGATCGGCGTCTCCAAGACCCGCCCGAATGCTGAGGCATTTATTGCAAAGCAGCGCGGGTATCCCCTCTACATCGCGGATATTTCAAAGAAGGCGGCGTTCGAGAAAGCGGGCCTCACCGTTGCCGGTTCGGTCGAGGACATGTGCAGAGCGGCCGATGTGATCGTGGACGCGACACCCGGGGATGTCGGTGCGACCAACAAGCCGCTCTATGAAAAACTCGGGAAAAAGGCGCTCTGGCAGGGGGGCGAGGAGCACGAGGTCGCCGGCTTCTCCTTCAACTCGTCCTGCAACTTTTCCGATGCAATCGGCAGGCAGTTTGTCCGGGTTGTCTCCTGCAACACCACCGGCCTGTGCCGGATCATCCACGAGGTTGACAAGGCGTTCGGCGTTGAGCATGTCCACGCAATCATGGTCCGGCGCGGATCCGACCCCGGCGAGATCAAGAAGGGACCGATCGATGCGGTCGTCCTCGACCCGGTCAGTGTCCCCAGCCACCACGGGCCTGATGTCCAGACCGTGCTCCCCCATATCTCGATCACGACAATGGCGATGATCGTCCCGACCACAATGATGCACATGCATGCGATCCGGATCACCACCAAAAAAGAGGTGAACCGGGAGAGAGTTATCGATCTCATAAAGAGCCATCCGCGGATGGGCCTCGTGAAGAAGACCGCCGCGATAAAAAGCACCGCTGAGCTCAAGGAATTTGCCATGGACCTCGGCCGGCAGCGGGCTGACCTCTATGAAAACTGCATCTTCGAGGAATCGATCTATGCAAACAAGAACGAGCTCTGCTTCTTCCAGGCCATCCACCAGGAGGCCGATGTGGTTGTTGAGAACGTGGATGCGATACGCGCAATGACCGGCCTGAGTAAAGATGGAACAGCCTCGATCAAACTTACCAACGATGCCCTCCACTTCATCCCCATCCAGAACAACCATTAACTCTTTTCATCACCCATACTTTTTGATGGACACCTTCGAACGGGTTACCCGGAACACCGTTGAGATCGTCACCGAAGATGACCTTCGCGCTCTTCTCGCGAAGCCGGTAAAAAAAGTGTATGCAGGGTACGAGCCAAGCGGCGAGATCCATCTCGGCCACCTGGTCACGGTAAACAAACTGGTCGATCTCCAGGCAGCAGGCTTCGAGGTCACGGTCCTCTTGGCCGACCTGCATGCGTTCCTTAACCGGAAAGGAACCATGGAAAAGGTCGGGGAACTCGCCGAGTATAACCGCCGCTGCTTCGAGGGGCTCGGCCTGAAAAACGTCCGCTATGTCCTCGGCTCCGATCTCCAGCTCAACCGCGAGTACGAGCTGCTTGTCCACCAGCTCTCCCAGCAGATCACCCTTGCCCGGGCAACCCGGAGCATGGACGAGGTGGGCCGGCATATGGACCACCCGACCGTCTCGCAGATGGTCTACCCGATCATGCAGATGGCCGATATTGCAATGCTTGGCGTCGATGCAGCAGTCGGCGGGATTGACCAGCGGAAGATCCACATGCTGGCACGCGAGCATCTCCCGAACTTCAATTATCCTGCCCCGGTCTGCATCCACACACCCATCCTGAATGGCCTTGACGGGAAGAAGATGTCCTCTTCACAAGGGAATTATATCTCAGTCGCTGACAGCGAGGACGAGATCCGGAAAAAATGCCAGAAGGCCTTCTGCCCGCCGGAGATTGCAGAGAACCCGGTCCTCCAGATCTTCCAGCACCACATCTTCCCCCGCCTGCCTGCGATCACCATAAAACGGCCAGAGAAGTTCGGTGGCGACCGGACCTTTGCCTCGTATGCTGAGCTCGAAGCCGCATATGCCAAGAAGGAGATCCACCCGCTCGATCTCAAGAAGGCCTGCGGCGAGGGGCTGGTTACCATCCTTGCCCCGGTGCGCGAGTATATCCGCTGAAGGACAGATGGGTTATACGTACCAGTAGTATTCGGGGAATTGCCCGTGAGAATCGAAAAGAAGGAGGAAACATTCGATCAGCGCATTGCCGAGATGGGGATCCGGATCAAGGATGCGGACACCTTCAAGGTCAGCGAGAATGTCTTTGATGAGGTAACCCTCCTTGCCCTTTACAAGCTTGTTCACAAAAAATGGCTCTCCGCGATCGGTGGTTCTATCAGTACCGGCAAAGAGGCAAACGTCTTTCTGGGTGACCTGGGCGACACGGCCGTTGCGATCAAAATATACCGGATCCAGTCTGCGAATTTCACCACGATGAGCTCCTATATTCTGGGAGACCGCCGGTTTGCCAATGTCAAAAAATCCAGAAAAGAGCTCGTCTTTGCCTGGACAAAAAAAGAGTATTCAAACCTCGCACGGGCTAAAGAGGCAGGACTTCCTGTCCCGGAGCCTCTGGTCTTTGACCGGAACATCCTGGTGATGTCCTTTTTGGGCGAGGATGAGCGGCCGTATCCTCAGCTGAGGTACGTGGATCTCGACGATCCCGCGCTCGTTTACGAATCAGTAGTTTCCATGATCGATACCCTGTACAAGGGGGCAGAGCTCGTGCATGGGGACCTGAGCGAGTTCAATATATTGTACCATGACCAACCATATCTCATCGATATGGGGCAATCGGTCACCCGCGATCACCCGCGTGCCCTCCAGTTCCTGATGCGGGACATCCGTAACGTGAACCGGTTCTTTGCAAAAAAAGGGTGCGAGATCAAGACAGAGTATGAGATCTTCAACGCGGTGACCGGCCTCAGTGTATCGCAGCCATGAATCCCGGGCAGCACTTCTGGAAAATATCTCCAGTCATTCTGATAAAAAGACAGGAACATCCACATAAGAGGGTTACAGGACAATGATTCAGGAATTAAAAATTGCACAGAGCAGGGTGGGAGTTCTCATCGGGAAAGGCGGTTCGACAAAAAAAGAGCTCGAATCAAAGACCAATACTGCCATCTCCATCGACAGCAAAGAGGGACAGGTGAAAGTGGAGGCCGCCGAGGAGAATGCCATTCCCCTGCTGAGGGCGGTCGAGATCATCAATGCCATCAATGCCGGGTTCTCCCCCGAACGCGCTTTCGAGATGATCGAGGATGAGGATCTCCTCCTCGACATTATCGATCTCTCCCGCACGGCAGATAATCCCCGGCAGCTTGACCGGGTCCGCGGGAGGATCATCGGAAAGGACGGCCGTGCCCGCGAGCAGATCGAGAATATGACCGATGTGGATATCTCCGTCTTTGGCCATACCGTGGCCCTTATCGGGTACCCCGAACAGATGAAGGTCGCACGGGCAGCCATCGATATGCTCATCGAGGGGGTCCCCCACGAGAACGTCTTTGCATTCCTCGACAAGAAAAAGAAAGAGGCCAAGCAGGACATGATCAGTTACTACTACTGATCGAACCTCCCCTCTGCTCCCGCTTTTTTATGCAGTCCCCTCAGCACCCCCCGATGCAGATAACGGATCTTGCCATACCCGATACTCTCAGGCGACAGTACCAAGAACACGGGATTGTCGAGCTCTATCCCCCACAGGCTGCCTGCGTTGAAATGGGACTTCTGGACGGTAAGAATCTCCTTGTTGCGATCCCGACCGCAAGCGGAAAGACGCTGATCGCGGAGATGGCGATGCACCGGCACATCGCCGCCGGGGGAAAATGCCTGTATATTGTCCCCTTAAAGGCCCTTGCCTCGGAAAAATACGAGGAGTTTAACGGGAAGGGTGTGCGGGTCGGTATCTCGACCGGTGATCTTGACCGGCGGGACGATGGCTTGGGCAGGAATGATATCATCGTGGCCACGAGCGAGAAAGTGGACTCGCTCCTGCGGAACAGCGCACGCTGGATACCCGAGATCACCCTTCTTGTTGTGGATGAGGTCCACCTGATCGATTCGCCGGACCGGGGACCGACCCTCGAGATGGTCATCGCCAAGATGCGGTACCGAAACCCGGCCATGCAGGTGATCGGCCTTTCAGCAACCATCGGCAATCCGAAGATGCTTGCCGGGTGGCTCGACGGCGAGATGGTCACGAGCTCCTGGCGGCCGGTAGACCTGCGCCAGGGGGTCTTCTACGATAACCGGATCCAGTTCAGGGAGGGGGCTCGCCCCGTCAAGCAGGTCTCCAAGAACTACGATGATCTCAATCTCTGCCTCGACACCATTGCCGAGGGGGGGCAGTGCCTTGTCTTTGTCTCCTCGCGCCGGAACGCCGAAGCATTTGCAAAACGGGCCGCAGCCGCGATAAAGAGCGAAGCTGCACCTCTCGCTGCCTGTGCAGAGCGCCTGCTTGCCGGGACCCCGACCGAGATGATAAAGACGCTCTCTGCCTGCGTGGCAAAAGGCGCCGCCTTCCACCACGCTGGCCTTGCCCGGAACGAGCGTAGCATCGTGGAAGAGGCGTTTCGCAAGGGCTGGCTCAAGTGCATCTCGTCCACGCCAACCCTTGCTGCCGGCCTTAACCTACCCGCCCGCCGGGTTATCATCCGCGACTACCTCCGGTTCTCCGCGGGGGAGGGAATGCAGCCGATCCCGGTCAGCGAGTACCGGCAGATGGCAGGACGGGCCGGGAGGCCCCGGCTCGATCCTTACGGCGAAGCTGTCCTGATCGCAAAGGACCCCGAGCAGGTTCCGGAGCTCTTCGACGTGTATATTGACGCCGAAGCGGAGGATGTCCATTCGCGTCTGGCTGAGCCGACCGCACTTTATACCCATGTCCTCTCGCTTGTTGCCTCGGGGTTTGTACAGACAAGGAGCGAGCTCTCAGCATTCATGAACCGCTCGTATTATGTCCATGAGCACCGGCAGGGCAGGCTCATGCACCGCGCGGTGGATACCGCCCTCGAATTCCTGATTGCAGCGGAGATGGTCCTGGATATCGGTGAGCACCTTGGCGCTACCGAGCTTGGCGCCCTTGTATCACGGATGTATATCGACCCGAGGAGTGCTTCCCTCATTGTCGCGACCCTCCGGGAGAACACCGCATACTCGGATACCGGCCTGCTCCAGCTCATCTGCAGCACGCCGGATATGCCCACGCTCTATGCAAGAAATGCGGACCTCCCCGCACTCTCGCGGATGCTGGAGGCAAAAGCCGGAGAACTCTGGCTTCCGCTGCCGGCAGATGAGGAGGGGGCGGAGCACTTTTACCGGGGCGTCAAGACCGCGATGCTCCTTTCAGACTGGATGGATGAACTTGCCGAAGAAAAGATCTGCGAACGGTACGCAGTCGGACCCGGCGATGTCTATGGCATGGTTGAGAACATCAACTGGCTTCTCCATGCCACGACCCAGCTGGCCCGGATATTTGCCCCGGTGTTTTACCCCCAGATTGCCGAATGCGAGATCTGCATGAAGAACGGCATCCGGCGCGAGCTCCTGCCGCTGATCCGGCTCCGGGGCATCGGGAGGGTGCGTGCCCGCCGGCTCTTCAACAACGGTATTACGTCACCTGAAGAGATCCTCATGCACGACAAAGAGGAGCTGGTAAAGATCCTGGGTGCGGGTATCGCGGAACAGATTCTTGAACAGCTCCGGCCAAAAAGAAGATCTGCAGGAGAGGTGGCTGAGGATAGCGAAAACACCGCCGCACGGGGTCAGTCCACCCTGTTTCATTTCGGGTGAGCGATGAGCGGAGAAGAATTGAGCTGTACAATCCGGTATGCGGAAGCCTGTGTCCGGGACCCGGCGGTTTTTCTTGAAAAGGTGCGGGAAATTGCCGACAGGATGGATTCGCGTATTGTCTGTTTTGATGCAGACAAACTGGCCGGGGAGAAACATGCAGAGGTTGCACTCCGTCAAGCATACCGGTCCTTCTGTTCGGGAGAGGCCATCTCCAATTCATTTGAGATGGAGGCCCTGCTCTATGCTGCAGGCAGCCGGCAGTGCAGCGTTGCGGTCTCTTTTGGCCTTCATGGGGGAGAGAACCGGTTGTACGTCTGTTGCTGCCCGGCGCCGGCCGGGATCTGGGACCGGCTGGCAGGCATCCTCCATTTTTGCGGAGAACCGGATGAGGGGATTACCCCCGCAAAAGCTGCCCGGCTTATGGATCTCTTCGGGATCTCTCCGGCAGAGATTGCTGCAGCGGGTACAGGGCGACTCCAGGATCTTGTGCTGGAACGGGTCGCTCTCCTTGAAGTGAACAAATAAAACTGGCTTCCGGCTCGTTCCTCTGCTGCAGAAATCCCCGGGAAAACGGATCTATCTGTTCGCGTGTGAAAGGATGTGTACGATCTCCGGAACAATGAGTGATTTGGTGGCCAGGGTCACAGCACCGGTCGATCCGGGGATGCAGAATACCACGGCTCCTTTTATCGTTCCGGCAACAGCCCGGGAGAGCATCATTGAGGTTCCAATCTCTTCGTAGCTCTTCATCCGGAAGAGCTCCCCGAATCCATCTATTCTTTTCTCAAGAAGGGGCGATACTGCCTCAATGGTACAATCGTCATGGGTCAGCCCGGTACCGCCATCAACGATGATACAGTTGCAGGTTCTGAGGGCAAGATCAAGCTCGGCCCGGATGGCATCGATACGGTCGGGTATGACCGCATAGTGCCGTACAGGGATGTTGGCTTCGGAAAGGATTGTCTGGATTGTATTTCCGCTGGTGTCTGTTTCTCTGGTCCGGGTCGTTGAGACGGTAATAACCCCTGCTGAGACCGGAATCGGCTGGAGATGTTCCTGCTTCATGGTATGTTCTCTTAGACCTCTCTGCTGATAACTTGAAGGTTGGATTCTCCCTGGATTGCCTGTTTTTATTTTCTTTTTTATAAAAAAAGGGGCCACCCCATCACTTCCAGTGGAGATCTTCTTCAATTATCCACGAGCTTCTTCCTGAAATTTCCCAATCTGCCGGAGTGGGATTGGTCTTATGGAGCACTCAAACCGAAATTAATTTCGATTGATTTAAATAGATTTAGAAGCATACAATAGTTGACTATTTTTCTTTATTTAATTTTAATATCAACAGGTCATTTCTTTCAGGTTCCACACGAAACAAAGGGGTCTCTCCCTGACAACACAACGAGATTTGAGAAAAAGAAGAACCGGGAGCAGATTGTAACCCGTTTAACTCAAAATGAAGAAAAATATTAAAAGCAAAATCCCTTCGGTTGGAAAGATATCAACAAATAATCAGATTTAAACAGCATTTCCACAGGAAGCAGGGGGGTATATAAAGGGGAATAAATCGAGTATTTTTTAATCTCTCCCCGCTAAGACTCAGCTCCACGAGTCATCATGCCAGAACCTGTAGATCCCTCAACCGGTTTATTTATCAAATACTTATCAAACAACCGGATCTTCCGTGACCGGGAAGTCCTCCGGCATTCTTACCGGCCTCAGATCCTGCCTCACCGTCAACCCCAGATCGATACCATCGCCTCTATTCTTGCCCCGTCACTCAGAAATGAAACTCCCTCAAATATCCTGATCTACGGAAAAACGGGAACAGGAAAGACTGCCAGTGTCAGGTACGTTGGCACCGAGCTGGAAAAAGCCAGCAGCACCATGGGGACCACCTGTCGTATTGTCCACCTCAACTGTGAAGTGATCGACACGCAGTACCGGGTCCTCGCCCAGATCGCAAAGTGTATCGACGGGGTTGAGGAAGCATCAAGCGATAAGACCCGGACACACATCCCGATGACCGGGTGGCCGACCGACCAGGTGTACGCGGAGTTAAAGAACCAGCTCGAGGCCGGTGGCGGCGTGCTCGTGATCGTCCTTGACGAGATCGATAAGCTGGTAAAAAAGAGCGGAGATGACACGCTCTATAACCTGACCCGGATCAACTCCGACCTGAAGAACTCCAAGGTGAGCATCATCGGGATCTCCAATGATCTCAGCTTCAAGGACTTCCTCGATCCCCGTGTTCTCTCCTCTCTCTCGGAAGAAGAGATCGTGTTCCCCCCCTACAATGCACCCCAGCTGGTCGATATCCTGACCCAGCGGGCTGCCGGGGCATTCCTTGACGGGGCCATCGCCGAAGGGGTGATCCCACTCTGTGCCGCCCTTGCCGCTCAGGAGCATGGCGATGCACGACGGGCTCTCGATCTGCTCCGGATCTCAGGAGAACTTGCGGACCGGGACGAATCAAAGCAGCTGACTGAGGTCCACGTCAAGCAGGCCCAGGCAAAGATCGAGACGGACAGCATGATTGAATGCATAGCCACCCTCCCCACCCAGAGTAAGCTGATCCTCTTCTCCATGCTGACGCTGGAGCAGCTGGGACAGAACATCTTCACGAGCGGGGAGGTTTCGCGTGTGTACCAGGATATTGCACCCTCGATACAGCTCGATATCCTCACCCACCGCCGGATCACGGACCTGATATCGGAGCTTAACATGCTGGGGGTCATCAACACCCGGGTCGTGAGCAGGGGAAGGTACGGGCGCACAAAAGAGATGTGGTTTGATGCCAATACCAGCAAGATCCGCGAGGTTGTCCTCAAGGATCCGAGGCTGAACGGTCTCAAAGATCTTGATATAAATCAGATGGAAGCCAAATGGTTAAAAACGTGGTTCAGGTGACGTGTGATGGATGACAAGGATCTTGAACTCCTCCGGATTCTTGAGGAGAACAGCCGGCTGTCTGCGCAGGAAATCGGATCGATGATTAATCTTATCCCGGTCGAGGTGGAATCCCGGATCCATGCCCTTGAGGAGAGCCGGATCATCCGCAAGTACACCACGGTGATCAACTGGGAGAAGGCCGGGAACGGGGAAGTCTCGGCCATCATTGAGCTCAAGGTGAGCCCCGAGCGCGATTTCGGGTACGACCGGATTGCGGAAAGGCTCTCCCGGTTCCGGCAGGTACGTACCCTGCGGCTGATCACCGGGACGTACGATCTCCAGGTAATGGTGAGCGGGAAGAACATGCAGGAGGTCTCCCGTTTTGTCTCCGAGCATGTTGCACCGATGGACCGTATCCGCGAGACGGCCACCCATATAGTCATGAAATCCTATAAGGAGAACGGTAATACGCTCTTTGAGCAGCAGGAAGCAGAACGCCTTCCCTATTCCTTCTGAGGTGGTCGGATGCGAACGTTTGTCTCTGACCGCGCCCGGGAGATTCCCCCGTCGGGAATCCGGAAATTTTTTGATCTTGCGCTCACCATGAGCGATGTCATCTCCTTAGGAGTTGGCGAACCCGATTTCCGGACACCATGGAACATCTGCGAAGCCGGCATCTATTCGATTGAGCAAGGTACGACCTCGTATACCCCGAACCGGGGCCTCCAGTCCCTTCGTGATGCTCTTTCAGCCCACCTCGCCAGCCGGTACCAGCTCCGGTATTCGGCCAGTGAAGAGATGATCATTACCTCCGGCGTATCGGAAGGGCTTGACATCGCGATTCGCGCCATCGTCAATCCCGGGGATGAGGTACTGATCGCCGAGCCCAGTTACGTATCCTACGCCCCCTGCGTCGCTCTCGCCGGAGGCATACCAGTTCCGGTCGAGTGTACAGAAAAGGATCATTTCCGGCTCAACCCGGACAAGCTCCAGGAAAAAATCACCCCGAAGACCAAGGCACTGATCATCAACTTCCCGAACAACCCGACCGGGGCCATCATGAAAAAGGAGGACCTCGGACCCATCGCTGACATTGTCACCGACCGGGACCTGATGCTGATGAGCGACGAGGTCTACTCGGAGCTCACGTACGAAGCCCCCCATGTGGCTGCAGCAACCATAAAAGACCTCTGGGAACGGACGATCACGCTCAACGGGTTCTCCAAATCCTATGCGATGACCGGCTGGCGGGTGGGATTCCTCTGTGCACCCAAAGAGATCTGCGATGCGGCGCTCAAGATCCACCAGTACGTCATGCTCTGTGCTCCCGTTATGGGGCAGATCGGGGCGCTCGAGGCGCTGCGTTCGGCGGAAGATGAGAAGGTCGGGATGGTCAACGAGTACCGTCTCCGGCGTAACATGTTTGTCGCGGGCCTCAACCGGATCGGTCTCTCCTGCCATGTGCCCGAGGGGGCGTTTTATGCGTTCCCCTCTGTAAAAGGGACCGGGCTTTCCGACGTTGAATTTGCCGAGCGCCTGCTCCGGGAGCAACGGGTTGCCGTAGTGCCCGGCAGCGTTTTTGGTGCCGGAGGGGACTATCACCTCCGCTGTGCCTATGCAGTTTCCCGAAAGGAGCTGACCGAGGCACTGGGCCGGATGGAGACGTTCGTAAACGGCCTGTAACCGGTCACCACCATCGGGCGGATCACACCCTTTCATAACGGCAGACATCCTTGAAAATTCCCTTTATTACTTCAGGGCAGACTTTATTGCCCACACCGGCGTACACTACATGATATTCCAATGAGCTGTACAATTATCGTAGGTGGCTTTTTTGGGGATGAGGGGAAGGGCAAGGTTGTTGCCCACATCGCTCATGCAGATGAACCCGTTATCATCTCCCGGGGCGGTGTCGGCCCGAACGCCGGGCATACAGTGCAGGTTGGCGACCATGAATATGGCGTGCGGATGGTGCCGTCAGGTTTTGTCTATAAAAAGGCCAAACTCTGCATAGGAAGCGGCGTACTGGTCGATCCCCGGGTCCTCAAGCACGAGGTCGAGATGCTGGGTGTCAAGGGCCGCGTTTTTGTGGACAAGCGCTGCGGTATTATCACCGAGGATCATATCGCCCGGGACAAGGGCAGTGCCCACCTTGCAAAGAAGATCGGGAGCACCGGCTCCGGCTGCGGACCGGCCAATGCCGACCGGGTCATGCGGCTCTCCCCCCAGGCAAAAGATGTGCCGGAGCTCGCTGAGTACCTGCTCGATGTCCCCAAGGCCATTGACGATGCCTTAAAAGGCGGAAACAGGGTCCTCCTCGAGGGTACGCAGGGCTTTGGGATCTCCCTCTATTACGGGACCTACCCGTTTGTGACAAGCAAGGATACGTCAGCCTCCCAGATCGCTGCAGATAACGGTGTCGGGCCGACAAAGATCGACGATGTGATCGTGGTCTTCAAGGCGTACCCGACCCGGGTGGGCGAAGGCCCGTTCTCCACCGAGATGTCCTCAGAGAAGTCGGATGCGATGGGTATCCAGGAGTTCGGCACAGTCACTCACCGCAAGCGCCGCATCGGTGGCTGGGACGGCGATATGGCCCGGTATTCGGCCATGATCAACGGCTGCACCCAGGCAGCGATCACCGGCATCGACCGCGTGGACAAGGACTGTTTCGGGATTACCGAGTACAGCAAGCTCTCCAAAAAGGCACGGGAATTCCTCAAGATGGCTGAGGACGATATCGGCTGTCCTGTCACCCTCATCTCCACCGGACCCGAGATGTCCCAGATCATCGATATCAGGAAAGAGTACGCATGAAACGTTCGCTCATGGAGATCCTGTGCTGCCCGGTCTGCAAAGGGGATCTCACGCTCCGTGTCGATGCAGAGGATGAAAAGGAGATCCTTGAGGGAAGCCTGCACTGCGGCGCCTGTAACGTGGATTATCCCATCACCGGGGGAATCCCCAACCTCCTTCCACCTGCCACACGATAAGTACGGTGAAACGATGCTCCCCACTCTGCCTTTCGGGATTCTTGCGGCCGCGGAGGAGCCGGAAGCAGAGGGGATAACGACCGAGATCCTCCTTAACCGCACAGGTATCAACACCATCGATCTGCCCCGCGGGAATGCACTGGTCGAGTGCGGGGGGATCCTGAAGATCCGGTTCCGGAACCGGGGCGCTCCGATCCATATTACGGCCACGACGTCCAATGCCGGCATGTTTACCGACTTTTTCCACGAGAACATGTACGTGATCGACGAGGTGGTGCTGGGCGTGCCGCTCCGTAAGGAGTGCTCCCCCGGATTTTTCGATATCGATATCATTGCCGGCTACGGCGCAATGAAGGCAACCCTGCGGGTAGAGGTTATCGTCCGGCCCTCCCGCGAGGAACTCATGGAAAAAGAGGCCCCGGTCCAACCCGAGGCCCACGGGCGACCCCACCTCCTGATGGTGGCGATGGCAATCGGCCTTGCTCTCTATTGCACGTGGTATTATACCCGGATTGAGATCTTTAATCTCGCCGCATTCATCACACTTATTGTCGGCGCATTGTACGTATGGTACCGTCAGACCTGATCCTCGCCAGCGCAGTCCTCGTCCTTGCGCTTGTGGTCGACCGGGCGATCAGCGATCCGCAATCACCTTACCACCCGGTTGCCCTGCTGGGCCGGTTTATCGGGTGGTGGGGACGACCCACATTGTACCCCTCCTGGCTCCAGCGTGCAGCTGGAACGATCTTCTGGCTGGCCACCGTTGTCATCTTCACCCTTCCCTTCCTCCTCTTCGGGAACTATGCCCCGTGGCTGGTCTTTTTGATCGGGGCACCGTTCCTGCTGAAATGCTGTTTTGCCTGGCGGTCGCTTGAAGAGCATGCGCTGGGTGTGATCGCTGCTCTTGAACGAGGGGCGGATGCGGGTCGTGAACAGGTGAAACTGATGGTCTCCCGGGAAACTGCACGCCTCAGTCCCGAGCATATCCGGTCGGCCGCGTACGAATCTGTGACCGAGAACCTGACCGACAGCATCGTATCGCCTCTTTTTTATTTCGCGCTTCTTGCCCCGGCCGGACTCGGGCTTGCCGGGGCTGCTGCCTTCCGTGCAGCAAACACCATGGACGCAATGCTCGGGTACCGGGACGAACGGGCCCGGCTCGGCTGGTGTTCGGCCCGGATGGACGATATCCTCAACTACATCCCGGCCCGGATTACGGCCCTTTTTCTGCTTGCCTACTTTGTCACCACCGGTACCGCGGGCCGTGCCTGGAACGTGATGCGCCGGGACGGGAGGAAACGCCCGGGCTTCAATGGGGGGATCGTGATGGCCGCCATGGCCGGGGGGTGCGGGATCCGGTTTGAGAAGCCGGGCGTCTATACGATGGGGGATGGCGAACGGTCCCTTGAGGAGGGCGGGCCGGCGATCATCCGTGCGGTCAGGGCAGTGACCGTGGCGTTTGCGGCAACTGCTGCCGGCACACTTATTTTATTGGCATGGCTGATCCATAGTACTGGCATATGAAACTGGAAGAACTGAGATTTGGCACCGAGCTCCTCAAGCGCGGCTTTGCATCCATGCAGAAGGGGGGCGTGATCATGGATGTCGTCAATGCCGAGCAGGCAAGGATTGCCGAGGCAGCCGGGGCCGTCGCAGTCATGTCGCTGGAACGGGTGCCGTCGGATATCCGGAAACAGGGTGGCGTAGCCCGTATGGCCGATCCCGAGAAGGTCACGGAGATCATCGAAGCGGTCTCGATCCCGGTGATGGGTAAGGTCCGGATCGGCCACTTTGTCGAAGCACAGGTGCTCGAAGTGCTTGGCGTTGATATGATCGATGAGAGCGAAGTCCTGACACCTGCCGATGAGGAATACCATATCGACAAGAAACGGTTCAAGGTCCCGTTTGTCTGCGGGGCGCGGAACCTGGGCGAGGCGCTGCGCCGGGTGAACGAGGGTGCCGCGATGATCCGGACTAAGGGCGAGGCCGGGACAGGAAATGTTGTTGAAGCGGTCAGGCACATGCGGGCGATCATGGGAGAGATCCGCAAGGTGCAGGGAATGGACGAGCAGGAGCGGATCAGCTATGCCCGGTCCATCGAGGCTCCCGCCGAACTGGTCATGGAGTGCGCACAGCGCGGCCGTCTCCCGGTTGTGAACTTCTCTGCCGGCGGTATTGCCACCCCCTCGGATGCCGCGATGATGATGCAGCTCGGAGCTGATGGAGTCTTTGTCGGGTCCGGGATCTTCAAGTCCTCGAACCCCGAGATGATGGCAAAGGCCATTGTAGAAGCGGTCAACCACTACAACGATGCCCAAGTGATCGCACGGGTGAGCAGGGGCCTTGGCGATGCGATGCCGGGCCTGGATGTCCATACCCTCAGGTCCGACGAGGTGTTGCAGACCCGTGGGCGGTAAGTCCGTCACCGTTGGTGTGCTTGCGCTTCAGGGAAACGTGAGCGAACATATCGATGCGTTTGCTGCGGTATTCCGCCAGCGGGGCTGCGGCGAGGCATCTTCGGTGATCGAAGTCAGGAGCCCGGCTGATCTTTCCGGTTGCGCAGCGCTTGCGATTCCGGGCGGGGAGTCCACGACCATATCCCGGCTGATCGACAAGAACGGCCTCTATGAACCGATCCGGACATTCCCCGGTGGGATTTTTGCCACCTGTGCCGGCATGGTGCTGATGGCGACCCATGTAGCCGATCCCCGGGTCCATACCCTCGGGCTTATGGACATGACCGTGGACCGGAACGCGTTTGGCCGTCAGAGGGAGTCGTTCGAGGCCGACATCCCGGTTGCCGGGCTTAATGGAGGCCCCTTCCACGCGATTTTTATCCGGGCCCCGGTAGTAACATCTGCCGGATCCGGCGTACGGGTGCTTGCGGCTCTCGATCAGGGTATCGTTGCGGTGGAGAAGGGCCGGCACATGGCCCTCGCCTTCCACCCGGAGCTCGGTGGAGATCTCCGGCTCCATGAACGGTTTTTGCGGAACCTGGGGATCTGATCTCATACATTCATTATTTTCTCGGGCAACATGTTCCGGTATGATCCCGGAGAGCTCGCATCTCAAAGAGATGGCCAGCAAACTTGGTGCCGATTTTGTCGGGGTTGCCAATCCCGAAGGATTCAACACTCCCGAATATACGGGGAACCGGCCGCAGGATTTTGCGCCCTGGATACGATCCGTCATTGTGCTCGGGGTGATCATCCCCAAAGGCTGTGTCGAACCCCTCCCGAGAGGCCGGGCCGAGTACACCAATACCCTGATGGCGGGTACGGCAACCCTGCGGGTGATGGGGTTTGCTCTGGTGCGCGAGCTGGAGAAACAGGGTTACCGTGCCATGCTTGTCCCTTCGGAGGGAAGCGAATTTGGGACCTGGTATACCAACAAAGAGACGCTCAGGGCTGATCTCTCGCTCAAGTATGCTGCATGGCTTGCCGGGCTTGGTGAGTACGGTCTCAACCAGCTGCTCATCACCCGGGAGACCGGCCCCCGGATCCGAATGACCGCGATCCTCACCGATGCGACGATCGAGCCAGACCGCCCCTCGGGTAAATCCTTTGTCCGGCCTGAGTGTGCCTCCTGCCAGAAATGTGTGAAGGTCTGCCCGGTCCAGGCACTGTCGGCAGACGGGACGATTCAGCCGCACCTCTGCCGGGATTATATGTTCTCGACGCTGGGTGGCCTGCGGTGCGGCATGTGCCTCCGGGTCTGCCCGCTGTAACTTTTTTTGTGCTATCCTTATCTGCCCCGGGTGCGGTATGTTCGTGTATATGGCAAAAAAAGGCCAGGGGCGGATCATGCCACCGTCATTACCGGTGCAAGAAATGGTGGCCCTGCTCTCTGCCGCAATCGAGAACCGCGACGATTTTGTCCTTGCCTGGGAACCGCGGCCCGGGGATACACCGGATCCGGGGACAGAGCCGGTGATCCATATCATGACCGGCAACCTGATCACGCCGTGCAGGCTGAACGGGCTCAAAGGGAGGGTCATAGTGTATGAAGATGAAGGGGCGCGGGTCGTCACCTTCAGGGAGCGGGATATGCACACCGGAAGGGAAAAATAGGGGAGCCGTGCCCCTCCCGATTGCCGGTCTTTGGGCTATTATGTGCTGGACGGGTTGGTAATCCGGCCGGTAAAAAGGACGGTACCGGTATTATTGTCCTGGATCAGGAAGAGGAACGGGTGGTCGGCGCGGAAGACGGGGACCGGCTGTTCATACCCGGGAGCCACCGCCATCACGTTTACCACAACACCTGTTGCCGCAGCAGCCTCGGTTCCTTCCTCATTTGTCTCGATGTAGGCCTTGTGGACGATATCGCTGATGTACAGATCCTTTGCCCCGTCCATTCCGGAGAAGTCCGCATTATTGGTAAAAGCCGTAGGCATCCCCATCGCGGAAAGCGTTGCGGGCAGGGAGTACTGCGTCTCGACTTTGAACTTCGGGATGTACACCTTGACCTGCTGCGGGACTGCCGACTGCTCCAGTGCCGAGAGGTTGGCCGGGTCAAGGTACGGGACCGCCACAGTGGTGTTATTGTCTTTGGGGAGGAGGATCACCATGGAGAGCCCCTGCCCGTTTTGTGCCGTGTAGGGCAGGGAGAGCATCTGCAGATCCGCGGTCTCCGCGTACGGGTAGACGGCGTCCTTACCGGTCTGCTGCATCATTTTTACCGTGACCTGTGAACCACCAGGGATGGAAAACGGGGCATCGGTGGTCTGGTTCGCATCGAACTGCTTTTCCCACGTGCCCTTGAAATAGACGGCGTTGGTGATCACCAGCCGGGTCATGGAACTGACACTCCCTGCAGGCAGGAGATCCTGGATCTTGTTATTGGTCTTTTCAGCCACCCAGGTATTGATGGTCTGGCGGGATGCGTCAGGCTGGTTGACAAAGTCCAGATTAGATGTATTTGCCCCATAGTACTGCTCTGCTGTGGCGGTGTACTCGGGGAGGAAGGCAAAGGTCTTTTCCGCCCAGAGGGCATTTGCCGTGCTCAAGGTGTATCCTTCATTCCCGGCATTGATCGCTGCATTCTCTGCGGCATATCCCTCCCGCATGGCGGTCTGGTTTGCCGGGAAGGAGAACACGGATCGGATCTCATCGGCGGTTGTCCCGCGCGCTCCCTCATACGTTATGGCGAGTGCTGATGAGATGGAAAACGGTGAGAAAAAGATGTTGCCGGTCGTATCTCCGGCTGCAAGCTGCCGGTACAGACTTGCCGAAAACCGGTTGTTCGCGTCGGTAACGCTGTTGTCTGCTGTCCCGGCAGAACCCGCCCCGGACGGGGCAGCAGTTACGGTCGGTGATGGGGTTCTCTCTCCAGCCTGCGCCGGAGAAGTGCCGGTGCATCCTGCCGCAAGCACGATGAGAACTACAAAGGCAGAGGCAAGGGCAATAAGGCAGAGGGTGCGGTGTTTCATGCTGGAGCGTGGGAAGGCCGCTCCATTAAATCTGGCGTTAACTGCGGTTTTTTTCGCAGCAATCCCGCGCCGGGGTAATATTCCAGGCAACCGATATATCTATACCGTCCCGGCGACACTCTTTTTGTCGGTACCCCGGGTACCGGGAGATATCGGGTATGTGCGATTCCAAAAAGTATCTTGCCGAACTGCTTGGCACCTTCGTGCTGGTTTTTGTGGGCACCGGAAGTGCCGTTGTTGCCGGGAAATCTGTCGGTTTTCTCGGAATAGCGCTCGCATTCGGGATCTCGGTCCTGGTGATGGTTTATACGATCGGATCGATCTCGGGCTGCCATATCAACCCCGCCATCACCGTAGCTATGCTCGCCGACAAAAAAATCGGCTCAAAGGATGCGGCCCTCTACATTGTTGCACAGTGTATCGGGGCGATTATCGCATCGCTTTTACTCCTTGGCATCATGACCGGGCTTCCGGGCTACGATCTTGCGGTCAACGGTCTCGGCCAGAACGGCTACGGGGTAGCCTCTCCGGGCGGTTTCTCCCTTCTTTCGGGCTTTATCGCAGAAGTGGTCTTCACGTTTATCTTCATTATGGTGGTCTTTGGCTCGACGAGCAGGGCCGCCCCGGCCGGGTTTGCCGGTCTCGCGATCGGCCTTGCCCTTGCCATGATCCATATCGTTTGTATTCCCATCACCGGTACCTCGGTCAATCCAGCCCGGAGCCTGGGCCCGGCTCTGGTGGCCGGCGGGACGGCGCTTTCCCAGCTCTGGATGTTTATCCTCGCCCCGGTAATTGGGGCACTGGTGGCTGCAGCGGTCTGGCGGTACCTGTTCGAAGCAAAGACCGGTGCTGCCTGATAATAGTCTTTATTACCCCTCTTTTTTCATGGCCTCAACTTTGAGATCCTTTGGCATCAGCTCGATCGCATAGCGGAGTGCCGTCCGGGGCATGACCTTTCTGTTCTGCACGACAAAATCGAAGACTTCCCGGGTGTGTTTCCGGCTTGCCTCCTTTAAGAGCCAGCCATAGCCTTTCTGCACCATGTCATCACTGTCGTTGAGGAGGAGTTTTGCAATCCCGATGGCTTCGGGAAGGAACTTCCCGTGCTTTGCCGGGACGATCAGGCAGACCGCCGCTGCCCGGCGCATCCAGCGGTTCTCAGACCGTGCCCAGGTATGGAGTTCCTCCATGCACTCGGGGTAGCGCTCGAAGAACTCTCCCATTGCATGGTTGCAGAACCCGTCACAGGAGGCCCAGTTGGTGATGTAGGTATCGATCCAGCGCTGGAAAATGGCGAGATCCTTTTTATCAAAACGGTCGGCGAGGGCGTACGCCCAGGTGGAGACAACGAAGCTCTCCTCGATCTTTCCCGAGCGGTACAGCTCTTCGCAGAGGGCAAAGATCTCCCTTTTCTCCCAGTGTTTGATCTCCTTCCAGTACTTCTTTGCGAGCGCTGTGACGACCGGGGTCTTGATCCCGTAGCAGGAGATCTCCTCCTTGAAGAACCGCTGCGACGTAATGCGGGTCTTTTCATCCGCGAGACTATCGAGCTCCTGCCGGATACGTACGATCACCGGGTCCATGAAAGAGATAGGAAAGACCGGGGGATAAGGGATATGGCAGGCAGCATGAAGGTATAGATACCGGGAAAAGACGATATCCTGTAGGATATCAGTACACAGAACGGACGGAAATGGAATGGCCACTCTCCTTGTCAACCAGGATCTCTGCACCCGGTGCGGGATCTGTTCAGTCGTCTGCCCGGTCTCGATCATCGACCCGGCGGATGAGAATTCCCTGCCAAAGGTGAAGGATGCACGGGCCGGCATGTGTATCCGGTGTGGGCATTGCGAGGTCTCCTGTCCGTCGCAGGCGCTGCTGCTGAATTACCTGCCGGACGAGAAAGCCCCCCTTTCGTCCGGTGCAGGGACGATCTCTCCCGAAGATCTCGGGGTGTACCTGAAGAAGCGCCGGTCCGTCCGGCATTTCACCCGGGAACCCGTTGCCCGGGAGACCATTCTTGGTATTCTTGACATCGCCCGGTATGCCGCTTCCGGTGGGAACGGCCAGCCGGTCCAGTGGCTGATCGTGCACAATCCCGCGGAGGTCCGCAGGCTGGCCGGTCTTACCATTGACTGGATGAAGACGCTTCAGGGCAGCAGCCACCCCATGAGCGGGTATATCCCTACGCTGGTCGCTGCCTGGGAGGCCGGTGCTGACCCGGTCTGCCGCGGGGCGCCCCACCTTGTGATCGCCCATATCCCGGAGGGCAACCCGGTCGCCACGGTTGATGCCCTGATCGCTCTCACCTATTTCGATATCGCTGCGCCTGCATTAGGCGTCGGGACCTGCTGGGCAGGTTTCCTCTCGATGGCGGCGGCCACGTACAAACCCCTGCAGGAGGCGCTTGCCCTCCCGGAGGGACGGAACTATGCGTACGCCCTGATGTTCGGCCACCCGCAGTACAAGACCCATGGTATCCCGCGCCGGAACCCGGTGCAGGTGGAATGGCGGTAGGATGCCCTTGCGGTCCGGGGGCTCCCGCACGATCGACACCATGCTCCACTTCCTTCTCGCCGGGGGCATGGTGGTCCCGGGATTCCCTGTCCTTGGCGTGGGAAGAGAGGTCGGGGATGTCAATAAGGATGAGGAAGGCATCAGCCGCGCCCGGGATGCCGCAAAAAACATGGCCTGGCTGATCAAGACAATGAAGAAGGCACAGGAATCCTGAAGGATCCGAAACGGCCGGATAGAACGGATACCGGGAATCCTTCAACCCCTGACAAAAACGGTGAACCATGACACAGGTTATTGCTATCAACGGAAGCCCACGCAAGACGTGGAATACCGCAACGCTGCTCGGACACGCCCTCGAAGGGGCGGCATCGGCCGGGGCACAGACAGAGATCGTGCACCTCTACGATCTGGACTACAAGGGATGTACCAGCTGCTTCTCCTGCAAGCTTGTGGGCGGGAAGAGCTACGGGAAATGCGCTGTACAGGACGACCTGACCCCGGTCCTTGAACGGATCCGGAACGCCGATGCCCTCATCCTCGGTTCGCCGATCTATGTCGGAACAGCGACCGGCGAGATGCGGTCGTTCCTGGAACGGCTGGTCTTCCCGTACCTCGTCTACGATGCGGCGCGATCCTCCCTCTTTCCGAAAAAGATGCCTTCCGGGGTAATCTACACGATGGGTGCAGATGAAGCCCGGGTAAAAGACATGGCCTACGAAGCGCAGTTCCGGCTGACCGCAATGCTGCTGGAACGGATCTTCGGCCCCTCTGCATGGTTCATGGTAACCGATACCCTGCAGTTCGAGGATTATTCGAAATATGTTTCCTCAGGGTTTGACCCGGAGGCAAAGGCCCGCAGGCGCCGTGAGGTCTTCCCGGAGGAGTGCAAAAAAGCGTTCGAGATGGGCAGGAGGCTCGCAAAAGGGCTGCCGGGATAAGGCAACGATCTCCCGTCCCGGTGTAAATACCACACCTTTATCTGGCCGATAATCAAGATCGTGAGATACCAAAAGGGAGGAACATTCATGGCCACCGATCCGGTCTGTTACATGGTAGTGGATGAAGATGATGCCAAATTCAAAAGCACGTACAGGAATGCGGACTATTACTTCTGCTGCGAGTACTGCAAGAAGCAGTTCGATGCGAACCCGAAGAGATACAGCCGCATTGTTCCCGACATGAACATTGATTCGGTGTCCTGCTGATGCCGGGTCCCGCCCCTGCAATTATTTCAGAGATCCTTGCGGCCGACAGCAGGTTCTCGATCATGACGCAGGCTCTCCGGGCCACCGGCCTGGACGCGGTACTTGCCGGGAAGGGGCCGTATACGGTCTGCGCCCCGACCGATGAAGCCTTCCGGCAGCTGCCCCCGGCAACCCTTGCCGCGCTCATGGTCGATCCCCGGGGGGAGCTGTTCCGTGTACTCCAGTACCATATTCTCTTTGGAAACCTTCCCTGCAACACGATCAAGAAGCTGAATTTCCCCAAGACGCGCCTCGGCATCACGGTTGAGATCACCGAAAAAGACGGGAAGGTCCTTTTCGGCGGCGCTGCCGTGACTATCCCGGATATTGCCTGCACCAACGGCGTTATCCTCGGTATCAGCCGCGTGGTGATCCCGGTCAGCCCGGGACATCCCGGCCGAACGGACAACAATCTATAACTCATTCCATGAGCAATATTTCATCCGTTGAATAGTCCTTTTTAAATCTCCATAACAACCAGCACAGGTCCTGCCATGAACCCACCATCCGTCGTCGACAGCATCCTCTCGGCCCGCTACCTGCGGAAAGGGGAGAAGGATTTTACCGATATCTGCCGCCGCGTTGCCTCGGCCCTGGCAGACGATGAGACCGAACGCGCCCGTTTTTACGAGGCGATGATCTCGCTGCGTTTCCTGCCCAACTCCCCCACGCTTATGAACGCGGGGACCGAGATCGGGCAGCTCTCCGCCTGCTTCACGCTGCCGGTCCCGGACACGATCGACGGGATCTTTGACGCGATGAAGGAAGGGGCGATCATCCACAAGACCGGCGGGGGGACCGGCTACAACTTCTCGCACATCCGGCCGGAAGGCTCTCCCGTCCAGTCCACGGACGGCGTGGCCTCGGGTCCCATCTCGTTCATGCGGGTCTTCAACGCGGCCACCGATGTGATCAAGCAGGGCGGGCGCCGGCGCGGGGCCAACATGGGGATCCTCAACGTCTGGCATCCGGACATCCTTGCGTTTATCGCGGCAAAGAAAAAAGAGGGGGACTTCTCGAACTTCAACATCTCCGTGATGATGAACGACAGGTTCATGGAGCTGGTTGCAACAAAGCATTTCGACACGCTCTGGCTCACCCGCGAGGGCTCGGGGGAGAAAGTCACGGTCGGGGCGATCTGGAACGGGATCGTGGAGGGGATCTGGAAGAACGGTGAGCCCGGCATCCTCTTCTACGACGAGATCAACCGCCACAACCCGACGCCCCAGCTCGGCGAGATCGATACCACGAACCCCTGCGGGGAGCAGCCGCTTCTCCCCTACGAGAGCTGCGTGCTGGGAAGCATCAACCTTGCCGCCTGCGTGAAGGATGGGGCCCTCGACGATGCCCTCCTGCGGGAGACCGCCCGGATGGCGACCCGTTTCCTCGATCACGTGATCGATAAGAATGTCTTCCCCATCCTCCAGATCGGCGATGCGACCACACGGACGCGGAAGATCGGCCTCGGGGTTATGGGCGTCCACGACGCGATGCTCATGCTGGGCCTTGCCTACGATTCGCCCGAGGGACGGTCATGGTGTGAGAAGGTCATGAAGATCGTGACCGAAACCGCCGTGGACGAATCCCACCGCCTGGCCGAGGCAAAGGGGACCTTCCCGGCATGGAAAGGCAGCATCTGGAAGGATTTTACCGTCCGGAATGCCGCCATGACCACGGTGGCCCCTACAGGAACGATCTCGCTCCTTGCCGGGTGTTCGAGCGGGATCGAGCCGATCTTCTCGTTTGCCTATACCCGGAAGAATACGGTGGGCAAGACCTTCGTGATTGTCAACCCGGTCTTTAAAGAGGCACTCGTCCGCACCCTTTCGGGCATGGGCTATGCCGGCGATGAGCGGGCGAAGAAGGCGGACGAGGTGATCGCGCATGTCCACGAGACCGGCACGGTCCAGGATCTTACCTGGCTGCCGCAGTCGTTCCGCTCGCTCTTCAAGACTGCCCTTGACATCCCGTGGCGCGACCATATCCTGATGCAGGCCAGCTTCCAGAAGCACGTCCACGCATCCATCAGCAAGACCATCAACATGCCGGGATCGGCGACAAAGGCGGACTGTGAAGAGGCGCTTCTGATGGCCTGGAAGCTCGGCCTCAAGGGCATCACCATCTACCGGACCGGGAGCCGGGAGGATGTGGTGCTCGCCCTCAAGGACAAGAGCCCTGCCGCCCCGGCCGCGGAACCGGCCACGGCCGTGTCGGCCATGCGGGTGGTGCCGGAGAAGATCCCCAGCCTTTCCATCGACCGCCCCAAGGAGCTTGCCGGGCGGACCTACCTCTGCCAGTCCGGGTGCTGCCGGCTGTATGTCACCGTCAACCTGCATGACGGGAACCCTATGGAGGTCTTTATCCGGACCGTAGGGAGCGGCGGGTGCGACGCGAACAGCAGCGCCCTTGGCCGGGCCATCAGCACCGGGCTCCAGAACGGGGTTCCCTATGCCAAGTTTGTCAAGCAGTTCGCAAAAGTGAACTGTATCTCCGCGATCAAGAACCCCACCTCCGAAGGGCACTCCTGTGCCGATGTTGTCGGGCGGTGCATCGAGCTCTCGGCAAAGAACCAGAGCATTGCCACGTTGAGCAACTGGAACATCAAAAAGACCGGCGAGCAGCGCCTCTGCCCCGAGTGCCATAACCCGCTTGATTTCGGCGAGGGCTGCAACCAGGGGATCTGCAAACACTGCGGCTGGTCCGGGTGCAGCTGATCCCGGTCATTCTTTTTTTGAGCATTTCTTTCCCGCAAACGAACGCCGGCTCTTCTGCCACCCGGTACTGCCATGCAGACCGTGCCTGCAAATATTAAAAACGCGCCTCCGGCCACACAGAATCATCAGAACCAGGAGAGGATTGTATCATGGAGGAGAAGGAAGCACGGTCCGGGGGAATGGCATGGGGCACGTACCAGGATAAGGATGAGGCTGCATTGCAGCTCTTCCGCGGGCCCCTGTTTGCGTACCTGGTGAGCGGCCTCGATGCCGAGAACAAATGGGTGCGGATCAAGGCGGCCGCCATGCTCGGGTCTCTGGGCGATCCCGGTGCGGCCCGCTACCTCAAGCCCCTGGCGGTGGATGCTGACACCGACCTGCGGACCATCTCCCGGCGATCGCTCTCGATGCTGTACCCGGGCAGGGATTTTTCGGTGTTTGGCGGGTCCGATGCCTGCGGGGGGTGCATGATCCGGTTCATCGCCGAGGAGGCACTTGCGCACCAGAAGAAGGCACAGCAGGAACTACAGGGCGTTCCGGAGAGAAATCCCGGTGCCGCGGAGGGTCCCCTGCCGGGTCCGGGAAACTTTTAAAAAAATATGCGGGGTTATTTTCAGATAAAGAGCGGGGCAAGCACGAGCGTCAGCGTCGCCAGGAGCTTGATGAGCACGTGGAGCGACGGGCCTGCCGTGTCCTTGAACGGATCGCCGAGTGTATCCCCGATGACGGCTGCCTTGTGGGCTTCGCTGCCCTTGCCGCCGTGGGCACCGGTCTCAATAAATTTCTTGGCATTGTCCCATGCCCCACCACTGTTGTTGAGGATCAGGGCAAGGAGAATGCCGGTGATGGTCGCGACCATGAGGAAGCCGGCGAGGGCCTGGTATTTCATGGTGATCCCGATGAAGATCGGGAACCCGATCACGAGGACGCCGGGGATAACCATGTTTCTGAGCGCACCCTGGGTCGTGATATCGATAACGGCTGCGTAGTCAGGTTTCTGGGTACCTGCCATGATGGCCGGGTTCTTGAACTGGATGCGGACTGCTTCGATGACCGACTGTGCGGTCTTGGAAACGGCGCGGATGGCGAAACTCGCAAAGAGGAAGACGAGCATTGCACCGAGGAGTGCCCCGACAAAGACATGGACGTCTGCAAGGTTGACGACATCGAATGCCTTGCTGGTCAGCTTGGCAATGTCGGCCATGTACGCGTTGAAGAGCAGGAAGACAGCGAGGGATGCACTGCCGATGGCGTACCCCTTGGTGAGTGCCTTGGTGGTGTTACCGGCGGCATCGAGCTTGTCCATGCGCTTTCTGACTTCCTCGGGTGCCTGGCTCATCTCGACGATACCACCGGCATTGTCGGCGATAGGTCCGAAGGTGTCCATGGCGAGAACGTACGCACAGACCATCAGCATACCCACGGTTGCAACGGCAGTGCCGTAGAGGCCGCCGTTCGGGATACCACTCATGGTACCGCACCAGTAGGAGATGATGAGGGAGAGGCCGATGAGGATTGCGGGAACTGCGGTGGTTTCGAGACCGACCGAGAACCCGGTGATGATGTTTGTTGCCGCTCCTGTTTCAGAGGCGTCAGCGATCTCCTTTACCGGGCGGTAGTGGTGGTCGGTGTAGAACAGGGTGACCCGGAGGAAACACACGGAGAGTGCAATACCGACGAGACCTGCATAGAAGAAGTATATCCACCCGGCTGCTGCCCCGAGGAGCCACTGGACCCCGAAGAAGAGGAAGACCGCGGAGATGATCGCCGTGATATAATATCCCCGGTTCATGGCGTCCATCGGGTCGGCCCCGTCCTTGCCCTTGACCGAGAGGATCCCGATCATGCTTGCGAGGAGACCCAGGGCACACATGACGATGGGGAAGAGGATGCCGTTGACACCGAAGATCGGGAAGAGCGCAACACCGAGGATCATGGCACCGATGTTCTCGGCGGCAGTGGACTCGAAGAGGTCAGCGCCACGGCCGGCACAGTCCCCGACATTGTCACCGACGAGGTCGGCGATCGTGGCCGGGTTTCTTACATCGTCTTCAGGGATACCGGCTTCGACCTTGCCGACAAGGTCTGCGCCGACATCAGCGGCTTTCGTGTAGATACCGCCGCCGAGCTGGGCGAAGAGTGCCACAAACGAGGCACCGAAACCAAACCCGATGATGACGAAGGGGGTAGTCTGCGGGTCTGCACCGAGCGCGATGTACGTGAGGGAGACCCCGAGGAGTGACATTGCCGTGATGATCAGGCCGGAGACGGCCCCGCCGCGGAACGAGAAGTCGAGTGCCTTTCCGTCGCTGTGCTGGGCTGCCGCAGCCGTGCGGATGTTCGTTCTGACGGCAATCGACATTGCGACGATACCGGCCACTGCACTGCACGTGGCACCGACGATATACGCAAATGCCGTGTACACTGCAAGCGACTGCTGCCCGGTGAAGGAATAGACGGCAAAGATCACTATGGCAAGCACGATGGCGATGATAGCGATAGTCGAGTACTGGCGCTTGATGAATGCTTCCGCACCCACCTTGATCGCATCGGAGACCTCGCGCATCTTGGGTGTCCCCTCATCCTGTGAGAGGAGGTTACGCGCCAGGAGCGCAGCGAGGGCCAGTGCGATGACACATATCACAATGACAACAAGTAATGCTGTTTCGATCATTCCCTGACCTCCCTGTCATGTTACGGAACCCGGATCTCCGGACCGCGATACGGATATACCGCTCACCGCTTCTCCAGAACAGCCGGTCTGATCGTCGGGCCATAACACATCAGGTTTGACGATTCCCAGGGGCAGGACGCAAACGGTCGTGCCCGTGAGTCTGATTCCCCTTCAGGATGGTGCCATGTCTTGTGGGACAGCTGGTTTGTCCCTGCCACGCCGGCCACCCGCCATCAGGACAGTATTACTGCATTTTTGTTACATTAAACATTTATCATCATTGTTCCGGCGCTGGAGGGATGGCGGACGGCTCTGCCGCCATCATTGCACTGACGGGTCCGGATGCGTACTGCCTCACGGACGATCCGGGAAGGCACTTTTTACGCTTTTGCCCCGGCCGGCACTTCGTGACGAATTCAATACGATTAATAATGAAAAATTCCCATATTCCTGCGGGTGGATATAGCGTGCAGTTCCTTCTCTTTCTTATCCTGTTCCCCCTGATCTCGGCACTCTTCATGCTCGCGGTGCGCCGGGATGTGGAGCGGGGCTGGATTGTAAAACTCTCCGCACTAGCGCTTGGGGCGGTGACGGTCCTTCTTCTCGTCACCCAGTTTGACAAGGGGACCCTGTACTTCGGGTTCGATGCGGAGCCGGTCAACCTGCTGATGTTTGTGCTCGAGATGGTGATCTCGGTCATCATCCTCTGGTTTGCGGTACGGTTCCGCAATTACCTGGTCATCGCCCTGACGCTTGTCGAGACGGCGCTGATCCTCTGGTTTGAAACCGCCGCCACTCCCGCGATCGCGGTAAAGACTCCTCTCTTCCTCGACCAGTTCTCGATCATCATGGCGCTCATCATCGGGATCATCGGGAGCCTGATCTGCGTTTATTCCCTCGGGTACATGCGGCATTTTTACCAGCACCATACCGGGATCCCCGACCGGACCAATACGTTTTTTATCATCATCTTTGTCTTCCTCTCCGCGATGTTCGGGCTGGTCTTCTCCAACAGCCTGATCTGGGTCTTCTTCTTCTGGGAAGTGACCACGCTCTGTTCCTTCCTCCTCATCGGTTTCACAAAGACCGAGGAGGCGACGAAAAACGCGTTCACTGCCCTGTGGATGAACCTGCTGGGCGGGATTGCATTTGCCGGGGCTATTGTCTACCTCACCTACCAGCCGGCGGGGATGCTCGGCCTTGACCAGGTACTGGTCTCAGGCAAAGCGCTTGTGCTCATCCCGGCGGCACTCGTCGGGTTTGCCGGCCTCACGAAGGCGGCCCAGATGCCGTTCTCCTCGTGGCTTGTCGGGGCGATGGTGGCTCCCACGCCGGTCTCGGCCCTGCTCCATTCGAGCACGATGGTCAAGGCCGGTGTCTACATCCTGGTCCGGTTCGCTCCCGCATTCCAGGGAACCACCATCGGCTACACCCTCGCGTTTGTCGGCGCTTTTACCTTCCTGATCGCCTCGGGAATGGCGATCTCCCAATCCAATGCAAAACGGGTGCTCGCCTATTCCACGATCGCAAACCTTGGCCTGGTAACGGCCTGCGCCGGCATCGGGACGTACGAGGCGATCTGGGCGGCGATCCTGCTGATCATCTTCCACGCCATCTCCAAGTCTCTCATGTTCCTCTCGGTCGGGACCGTCGAGCACCGGATCCGGAGCCGGGAGATCGAGGACATGAACGGGCTCATTGTCCGGATGCCCCGGATCGCCGCAATCATGGTGATCGGGATTGCCGGGATGTTCCTTGCACCGTTTGGGATGCTGATCTCCAAGTGGGCGGCAATCCAGGCCTTCATTGACGCACCGTTCGGCCTTGTATTTGTCGTGATCCTGGTCTTCGGGAGCGCACTGACGCTCTTTTTCTGGGCGAAATGGATGGGAAAACTGCTTGTGATCACGCCGGATGCGGAGAATGTCGAAGGCCTGGTGGACAGGAATGAATGGATTGCGCTCGTCTCGCTTGCCGGGCTCACGGTGGTCACCTGTTTCATCTTCCCGCTCATCTCCGCAACGCTGATCGAGCCGTTCCTGCTTGCAAACTACGGCAGCACGGCCCAGCTTGCGCAGGACAACATCATCATCATGATCATGATGCTGTTTTTGATCGTCCTCTTACCCCTGAGTATCCTGCTTCCCCACCGAAAGCAACGGATCCTCCCGCCCTACATGGGCGGGGTAGAGACGGCACGTGACATGCATTTCCAGAATGCGCTCGGGGCACGCACTGAGATGAAACTTGCCAATTACTATGTCAGCCCGTGGTTTGGTGAGGCAAAGCTTGCCACGACCGGGGTCTGCCTCTGCTCGATCCTCATCGTGATCATGTTTGCTGCCGCGGTGACCGGAGGAGGTGCGTTCCTGTGATCTCCCTTACCTGGGCCGTTGCCTTCATCCTGCTCGCGCCTGCTGTCGGCGGCCTGATCGCCGGTATTGACCGGAAGATCACCGCCCACATGCAGGGCCGGGTAGGTCCTTCCCTCTTCCAGCCGTTCTACGATGTGGGCAAGCTTTTCGAGAAGGAGGGCGCGATGGTGAACGAGACCCAGCGCTTCTACGTGCTGAGCTACTTTGTCTTTGCCATCTTTGCCGGAGCGCTCTTCTTTGCAGGTGGGAACCTGCTCCTCGTGGTCTTTGCGCTCACCCTCGCCGAGGTATTCCTGGTCCTTGGAGCCTACGCGGCAAACTCCCCGTACAGCCATGTTGGCGCGGAACGGGAGCTGATCCAGATCATGGCCTACGAGCCCATGCTCCTCCTTGCAGCGGTCGGGATGTATGTGGCCACAAAATCCTTCAACGTGGCTGATGTCGCGGGATTCCCGACGCTCCTCATCCTCCTCCTGCCGGGGGTTTTCCTGGGCTTTATCTACATCCTGACCTTCAAGCTGCGCAAGTCGCCCTTCGATATCTCGACCTCCCATCACGCCCACCAGGAGATTGTCAAAGGCGTGACCACCGAGTTCTCGGGCCCCAACCTCGGCTTTATCGAGCTGGCGCACTGGTACGAGGTGGTGCTGATGCTCGCCTTTGTCTTCCTCTTCTTTGCAGCGAGCTGGATCATTGCCCTTATCGCAATCATCATCGTGTACCTGCTCGAACTGGTCATCGACAACACCAACGCGAGGGTGAAGTGGCAGCTTGCGGTGAAGAGCTCGTGGGCGATCGCCCTTGTCCTTGGGGCGCTTAACATAGCAGCGCTCTACCTCATCGGGAGGGCCTAAACCATGGCATACTTACAAAAATCCCCGTGGATCATCCACTACGACGCATCGAGCTGCAATGGCTGCGATATCGAGATCCTGGCCTGCCTCACCCCCATGTACGATGTGGAGCGCTTCGGGATCCTCAACACGGGCAACCCCAAGCACGCGGATATCTTTGTGGTGACAGGCTCGGTGAACGAGCAGAACAGGTACGTGATTAAAAATATCTACGACCAGATGCCGGACCCGAAAGTAGTCGTGGCAATCGGGATCTGCGCCACCTCGGGAGGGATCTTCCGGGAGTGCTACAACGTGGCCGGCGGGATCGATATGGTCATCCCGGTGGACGTGTACGTGCCCGGCTGTGCGGCACGGCCCGAGTCCATCATCGACGGGATCGTGAAAGCGCTCGGGATCCTTGAAGCAAAGAAGGCCGCGATGGCTACCGGTACACCGGCTCCCGCTGTGGCCGCGGAGAAACCCGCAGGAGGTGCATAAATGGTACTTGACCAGCAGACCACCATCCCGATCAGTATCGATGAGCTCGTGGCCCGGACCGACCAGTTGAAGAAGGACGGCTGCCGGCTCGTGCAGATCGGCTGCACCCAGGTGGGCGACGACTTCGAGATCAACTACGTGTTCGACAAGGACTTCGTGCTTACCAACCTGCGCATCACGGTCCGGCAGGACACGGTCATTCCCAGCGTGAGCGGCGTGTTCTTCGGGGCGTTTGTGTACGAGAACGAGATCCATGACCTGTACGGCATCACGGTAAAGGGGATGAATGTCGACTTTGGCGGGCATTTCTACCGGACGACGATCAAAACTCCATTTACGGTTACCGTCACCAAGGAAGGCGACCCATGTCAAAACAAATAACCGTGCCGTTCGGGCCCCAGCACCCGGTGCTGCCGGAGCCGATCCACCTCGACCTTGTCCTGGAGGACGAGCGGGTGGTGGACGCGATCCCGTCCATCGGGTACGTGCATCGTGGCCTGGAGAAACTCGTGGAGAAGCGCGAGTATCCCGAGTATATCTACGTGGCCGAACGGATCTGCGGGATCTGCAGCTACATCCATAGCAATACGTACGCGGACTGCGTCGAGCACATCATGAAGATCGAGGTGCCCGAACGTGCGCAGTACCTCCGGACCATCTGGTCGGAATACTCGAGGCTGCACTCCCACCTCCTCTGGCTGGGGCTTTTTGCGGACGGGATGGGTTTTGAGAACCTGTTCATGAACGCGTGGAAACTCCGCGAGCACATCCTCGATGACATGGAGGCGACCACCGGCGGCCGGGTGATCCAGGGCGTCTGCAAGGTCGGCGGCGTCCGGCGGGATATTTCGCCGGAGAAACTCGACGAGATGGTAAAGGGACTCAAGGCGATGGAGCCTGCGTTCCGTGACCTTACGGACGTGTTCCTGAAGGATGCTTCCGTCAGCCACCGGCTCAGGGGGGTCGGCATCCTCCAGAAGGGCGATGCCTACACGATGGGCGCGGTCGGCCCCACGGCCCGGGGGAGCGGGATTTCGATCGACCTGCGCCAGACCGGCTACGCGGCCTACGGGAAGATCAACTTCAGGCCGGTCGTGGAACACGACGGCGACTGCTACGCGAGGTGTGCAGTACGGGCAAAGGAGCTCTTCACCTCGGTGGATATCATCGAGCAGTGCGTCAGGAAGATGCCCGAGGGACCGGTCGAGGTCAAGGTGACCGGCGCTCCCGATGGCGAGTACTTCGCCCGTGCGGAGCAGCCGAGGGGCGAGGTGGTGCACTACATCAAGGGGAACGGCAAGCGCAACCTTGTCCGGCACCGGGTGCGGACACCGACGTTTACGAACATCCCGCCGCTCGTCACCCTCCTCAAGGGCTGCGAACTCGCGGATGTGCCCATGATCGTGCTCTCGATCGATCCCTGCGTGGGCTGCTCGGAGAGGTGAAGTGGCCATGACGTACTTCGAGATGACAAAAACCGTCATAAAGAGTCTCTTCTCCCGCCCGGCAACCCTGATGTACCCGGCAAAGCCGGCGAAGAAGACCGCCCTCACCCGGGGGCACGTGACCATCAACCCGGACGGCTGCATCACCTGCCGTTCCTGCCAGCGCAAGTGCCCGACGCAGGCCATCTGCGTGGAAGTCAAGGAGAAGACCTGGCAGATCGACCGGCTCCGCTGCATTGTCTGCAACTGCTGCGTGGAGGTCTGCCCCACCAAGTGCCTTGCGATGGACACCCAGTACACGGCGGCAATGACAGTTCATGGCGGGATCTACAAGGTGCCGGTGGCCGGGCCAAAGAAGAAGGAACCGGCACCGGACGCAGCGGCAAAGCCGGCAGAGAAGAAGGAATAAGAATACTTTTTTTCATAACGCCCGGTCGATTCCGGGGTATAAAAAATCTGGAAATTACCGGCCCGGACCCTCAGATCCGGACCGCTGTACCTCTTGCATTCGTTTCAGAGGATCTTCTTCCCGGCATCGGCGCCGGGCTTTACGTGGTAGGCCTCGGCGATCTTCATGACGACCGCAGACTTCGGGGTGAGATGAGGCCTGACCTCTTTCATCCACCTAACGTCCTGCACGAAGATCTCGTCATTGGTGTGGAGGGTTACCGGTCCTTTGATCTGGTACCCGCCCTTCTCTCCCCACCAGGAGAGAGCCACCACGGGGTTCTCCTTTAGGTTCTGCAGCGTCTTGTGGAAGTACTGGTCCGATACAAGCAGGGTTTCATCGTCGAGGAGCTTGAAGGCTCCGATCGGGACGACGTTTGGCACGCGGTTCTGCGATGAGGTCGCGAGAAATAGGGTTCTTGTTCCTGCGAGCGACTCACGTATCTCCGTTGTCAGTGCAACCATGGGTGTCTTCCTCGAATTAGCTATTATTCGACATGGGTATTAAGGATGGCAGTGGTCCCATTGGAACTTACTGATAACGGAGGATACCTGAGGTGATGTCTTCAAGAACATCTTCCCCAATGAATTACTGCTGCCCCGACCTCCGCATTCATTTACTTTAAACTTTAAGTAAATAACAAAGTAAATATCCCGGGCCGCTGATCTCTATGCACCAGACACGGGAGGCATCTCCATGGAAAACGACATCCTCTCGATCTTTAACGAGTCCGAAGGGCTCAACGCGAAAGTCTTCTCGCTGGTTCGCTTCAAACTGCTCGCGAGCCTGTCAGCCCTCGGACCGGACGGGGCAACCTACCGCGAGCTCAAGGCGGCGCTCGACATCAACGACGGCGTGCTGTTTGCGAACCTCAATGTGCTAAAAAATATGGGCTATCTCACGTCCGGGAAGATCACGTCCGAGGGAAAAGAACTCGAACTCTATACGATCACGCCCGAAGGACAGGACGAATGGAAGCGGACAAAGGCCTGGCTGTGCCGGTTCCTCCGCTGCGGAGCATGACGATGGAAAAATACCAGAAAGTAATAGCCTTCTTTAAGGAACTGGGCTTTGCGTTCGACATTTCCCGGTTCGACGACCGGCTCATTGCACAGAAACTGGTCTGCCTGCTGGAGCTCAAGGGGATCGATCTCGGGTATTCGTGCAGCCTGTATGTCCGGGGCCCGTACTCCCCGGACCTGACCGACGATCTGTACGCATTCCCCGCTGAGTTCGCGGCGCTTGAGACCCGCTCGCGGCTGACCCCGCAGGAGAAGGAGACGGCAGGTGAACTCGGCCGGATCTTCGGCCTCAAACCCGTTTCTCTTGAAGTCGGGGCAACGTACGGGTACTATACCCTGCAGCAGGGAAGCGATCCGCTCGAAGCGGTCCGGCAGGTGAAAAGGCTCAAGCCGTTCTATTCCGAGGCGCAGGTAGCACTCGGGGTATCGAAGGCAAAGGAGTTCCTCTTTACGCCGACAACCCAGGATCTCGAAGTCTTAAAAGAGGAGACCGGGATCTGGCAGCGGGCATCGCTAAAAAAACCTGAGGCCTGAGCCGCGATGAAGAACGGGGATATCTGGCTCGTGGATCTCTCCGATGCGAAAGGGCACGAGCAGCGGGGCGAGCGGCCGGCCATTATTGTCGGGGGAGCAAACGGCCTTGTCCTCGTCGTCCCGCTCACGAGCAACACAAGCACAGCCCGGTTCTCCCACACCCTCCCGATCTCCCCGGATACGCATAACGGTCTCGATGTAGAGAGTGTCGCCCTTGTTTTCCAGATTGTCTCGCTCGACCGGGAGCGGTTCGTGCACCGGATCGGGACGGTCGGCGAGCAGCACCGGCTTGCGATTGTGGCACTGATCCGGGATTTGATGGGGTTGGAGTGATTTTCCCGGCTCCGCTGCATTGTCTGCAACCGCTGCGTGGAGGTCTGCCCCACCAAGTGCCTTGCGATGGACACCCAGTACACGGCCGCGATGACCGTTCATGGCGGAATCTACAAGACACCGGTGGCCGGGCCAAAGAAGAAGGAACCGGTGGCTCCGGTGGATGGGACTAAGTCGGCTGAGAAAAAGGAATAATCTTTAAAGAAATATAAAACAATATCTTTTAAACTTTGTATTTTTTATATTGATGTCGAAAAGACCACATATTGATTTCACTTTTTTTACCATTAATGCTTCAAATGATTAATAAATGTGGTAAAATAATGATCCCTTATGAGTATTATCAATGTAAATCAGATTAAAGCTAGGATTACCGAAACATATCGGGATATTCTTGATATGTCCGATATACGGGAACAAGGTGAAAACTACGATAACTTTTTTCTTACAAGAGGATTGTCCGCATTTGCAATTCAAAATTTAGCACAAACGGCACCCCAGAATGCCGTTGATTCAGTTACAGATGATGGCCGCGATCATGGGATTGATGCGATTTTTTTTGATGAACGAGAGAGAAGTTTATACATCGTTCAATCAAAATGGATCAAAAGTGGTAGTGGCGAACCAGAATTGGGTGATATTTTAAAATTTGTTGAAGGCGTTAAAGATTTATTTGATCTTTCCTTTGAAAGATTTAATGATAAAATCAACTCTAAAAAAGAGATACTTCAAAACGCAATTAATGATCCTCAATCAAAATTTGTTTTGGTTATAGCCTATACAGGAATCCAAGAATTATCAAGTCCTTCAAAAAGATCCTTAGATGATTTATTAAGCGAAATGAATGATAATGACGAATTACTTAGACTTGAAATACTTAACCAAAACAAGTTGTACAAATTTTTAATAAGTGGATTATCTGGAGATCCAATAAATGAAACTATTTTTTTAAGATCGTGGGGGAAAGTGGAAACGCCCTATAAGGCGGTATATGGCCATGTTGCCGCTGCCGAAATTGTATCTTTATGGCAAAAATATCATAATCGTTTATTTATCCATAACCTTCGTGATATTCTCGGAGACACTGAGGTAAATGCAGAGATTCGAAATACAATGGAAAGAAATCCGACCTGCTTTTGGTATTACAATAATGGAATTACTGCATTAGTAACAAAATACCAAAAAACGATGCATGGCGGAGCTACTACAGATTTTGGATCATTCCAATGTGATAACTTTACTATAGTAAATGGTGCGCAAACTGTTGGAACAATCGGAAAGTATGGGGAAGGCAATCCGGCAGCTGCATTAGATTCTGTCTTTATTCCTATTCGGATTATCTCTCAAGAAGGAGCACCGGAATTTTTTGGTGAGACTGTAACAAAAACAAACAATCGTCAAAATAAAATAGATAATAGGGATTTCGTTACTTTGGATCCAGTTCAAGATAGAATAAAAATCGAGTTAGCCGTTGAAGGAATTTTATATCAGGTAATGAGATCTGAATCAATTGCTCGGGGAGAACGGGTACTAGATCTAATTGATGCAACAACTGCCCTAGCTTGTGCTTCAAAAAGGGTAAATTTGGTTGTGCAGTTAAAAAGAGAGATCGGTAAATTATGGGAAGATATTACAAAAGCACCATATAAAGAATTATTCAATCCGTCAACACCTAGCATTTATGTATGGAATTGCGTTAAAACGCAGAGGAAAATAGATGCTTCTTTTGATAACTTAAAACGTACACTTGGAGGTAGAGATTACCAAATTGCCGTTCATGGAAATCGGTTGATATCTGCATTAATTTTCAATGCAATAGACTCAGATCGTTTAAAAGATCCGACTTTTTCATTCGACTCTGTAATTACTGATGAAATTATTTCAACGCATGTTCAAAATTATTTTAGACGGATGAAAAATGAAGTAGAAGGATCATTCCCCAACGCAATTATTCAACCACTTTTCAAAAATTTAACTAAATGTAAAGAAATTTACAGAAAACTATCATTAACCGAAAATGTGGAATCTACAATTTCAACATTCTAAAATCCCCAACTGAAAAGTTGGGGTTATCCCCATAATAGATCCTAGGGAATCCGGGCCTTTCCGGTCCGTGCAGTTGATGTGCCCCCACCCTGGGATTTTTTGGCTAAGTGTTTATTCTGGAGAACAGTGGGGCCCTGCCCCCCGCCCGCTCAGCCACATGAGGGGGAGGGTACCCCCCACTTGAAAAAAAGAAGGGGAGGGGGGTGGGGGTCACCCCCCTCCACCGGATCCGGGATGCCAGCCGATTCTGCACGGGAAATAAAGGGTTGTTCGCGTGGAATCTCCGACGGAGAGTGATGCGGTTGCTCCGGTTTTGGGAATGTGGTTGTGGGCCGGACCGGGCCAGGGGGGTAGGGGGTACCCCCTCACCTGCCCTGAGGGAGAGGTGGGTGGACACCCGGTTAAAAAAAGAAGAGAGGGGGTCCCTCCCCCCACTGCGTTTTTTGGCAGGAAAGAAGGAGCAGGAGTTAGTCGGGAATATCGATTACGAATATTCATTATATGAGAATGAAAATATTCCCGGATATAAAAGAGAGCACTGTCCGGTGGGATAACACCGGGCAGAATGTGAGACCATGTGGACCCCCGATATCAGAACTCTTTTCCTGCTCCTTTTTCTCGTGAACGTATTTCTCACGCTCCTGCTCTTTTCCTTCTGGAAGTCCCAGAAGACCTACGACGGCTTTCGGACATGGATGCTTTCCCTGCTGGTTGCATCCTGCGGGTATTTCCTCTTCATTCTTGGTGTATCTCTGCCCGTTTTCCTCTCCACAACGGTGGCAAATCTCCTGTTCGTGCTCTCTGTCATGATGCGGCTTGACAGTACCGGGAGATATTTCCGGTCGAAGGCTCTCCCCGGGATCCTGTACTGTATCCTGGTACCGGCTGCCCTCATTCTGTGCTGGTTTACGTTCCGTATCGATTCGGTGGTCGTGCGTGGCGTGATCATCGGGGTGCTCATCGTCCCGTGCTTTATGGCGACCTCCCTACTTGCACTGCGGTTCCGGGAACCGGAGACCCGGTCGCTCCGGTACGGCTTTGCCGCGGCCCTTCTGGTCATGGCGCTCCTCTGGACCGTCGTCATCGTTGTCGCGATTCTCACTCCCGGGGATCACTCGCTCTCCGGTCCGGACCCCTTAAACCCGGTCTTCTTTATCGTCACTATCCTCATGGATATCGTTGCCACGGTCTTCTTCCTGTTACTCAATATGGCCCGGACCCAGACCGAGCTCCGGGAAAGCGAGGCTGCACTCTTTCGGGCAAACAGGAAACTCACCATTCTCTCCTCAATCACCCGGCACGATATCAAGAACCAGCTCATCGCCCTTTCCGAGTATCTTGAACTCTCAAAAGAAAATCGGGGTAAAATCCCGGAATACCTTGAAAAAGAGATGGGTATTGCTGAAACCATCGGGCTCCAGATCGATTTTTCAAAAGCCTACGAGGATATGGGAACAACGGCGCCTGTCTGGCAGAATGTCAATGAATGTATCCGGCGGGCTGCTGCGGCCCTGCCTATGCGGGAGGTACGGTTGGACGTTGACCGGTCGGATCCCGCCATTTATGCAGATCCCTTGTTCGAGAAGGTCTTCTATAACCTGATCGAAAATGCCCTCAGGCATGGCGGAGATGCCATGACGAGGATTTCCATCTCCTCCCATGAGACCGGCAAAGGGCTTGTCCTTATCTGCGAGGATGATGGTGTCGGAATTATCAGGGAGGATAAAACGCATTTGTTCGAGCAGGGGTTCGGGAAGCATACCGGACTGGGCCTCTTCCTCTCTCGCGAAATCCTTTCGATCACCGGCATCACCATTACGGAGAACGGGGAACCGGGGAAAGGGGCACGTTTCGAAATGAACGTGCCCAAAGGAGAGTACCGGTTTGGACCCGCATGATATTGATAGAAAGGTATTCCGGGTCCTTTCCGGGTTTTCCGTGGGATTCCGATCCCGGTGCGATCTCATGGGGAAATGCAGGATCCTGGCAATGTGGATCCGGCCCGGTCGTTTGAGCTGAATGAATGGGATATGGTTGACAGAATGCATCGGCCAGCAAACTTACACAACTTTTATATTGTAAATGTCAATACATTTACGTATGTTCCTTCCCATGAACGATAAACAGTTCAGGTTCTGGAAGATGCGGCGCAGCGGGATGTCCAACGTCTCCATCGCAAACCATATCGGGATAACACGGCAGGGCGTCTCCCAGGCCCTCCTTGCGATGGACGGGAAGATCGAAGACTCGCTCCGGGAGATGGCCCACGCAAACCGGATCCAGATAGAGAAGATCGATGTGGAACGGGGCGTCCTGTCCGGGCGGTCCATCCCGTTCCAGACCAACGCCTATATCTTCGTCTCGGAGAAGCACGGCATGCAGGTCTGGTACGAGCACGACGGCGATTGTAATGCCTGCGATGAATTTGCCCGGTGTATCGAATTCATCTGGGATTTCGCCTCAGAACTCGGGATCAAAATTGAGAAAACTGCCGACCCGACAAAGATGGCAGAGGAACTGCTCGCAAAGATCCGGGGTGATCAGGGATGACATGGGTATCGGAAATTGCTGAACACTGGTTCGGCCTGTGCCGGAAACCCCCGGTGGTTCATGCCTCGCAGACAGCAAGTGTTCACCTGCCTGAACCCGCCCATGCGGGCAGCCCGGAGGGCGGGGGTGGAGGATCGGGGACGATCCGGTGGGGAATCGGGGCCGCCCTGTCAGGCACGAAGACGCTGGTGCAGAACCGGCAGCTCCTCTGGTTTACGCTCCTTGTGGGGCTCGTGCTGGCGGGAAACACCATCGGCCAGGCGGCACTCTTCTACATCGGCTGGGCCATGCACCCTGGTATCATCGTGAGTTATGTCCTAGATTTTTCACTCGAGCTCGCAACACTGTTCTGCCTGGTATTCCTTCTGGCGGGCCTTGTCCTGAGCATCCCGTCAAAGAAAGAAGGTTCGGCCTTGTTTTTCAGGGGGATAGCAGGGGCAAAAAAATACGTAAAAGCACTCTTTGTGTGGTCGGTGGTTCTGGCACTCGCCGGAATGCTGCTCTTCCGTATCTGGGTATATTTTTCCTCAGGGTTGCCGCCTGAGATCCGGTTCCTCACTATCTTCGGGCTTGGAGATCTCACCAGCATTCTGGCCCAGTTCCCCTTCAACCTGACTCTTGACCCGAATCTCTTTACCGGGGTTCCGGGCTATGGAGGGCGATCGCTGCTGTTATGGATATATCCCCTGGGGTTCATGTGGGCCCTGATCTTTTCAGCGATCAACCTGCTCCTGTTCATCCTGACCCCTTTTGTCGTGCCCTCTCTCGTTCTCGAGCAAAAGACCCTCCGGGCGGCAGTCACGGGATCGTTTACCCTGCTGAAAAAGACCTGGGTTGAGGTCGCTGCCTGTGCCGCCTTCCTTGGGGCTGTCGTATCCGGCGTGTTCCTTACGTACCTGCTTGTCCAGGCAGCACATGGCTATAATGATCCGTGGATGGCCTGGCCACCCGGGATGGTCACCTCGCATCCTACCGGCACGTGGATAGCTCTTGGCCTCCTCTATTATCTCGCGGTGTTTATCGTTGCGTTTGTTGTGGCAACGGTCGGCGGGATTGCAGCACTGGATCTGTACACCTCTGCAACGACCGGGCAGAAGCCAGGATCCGCCAAAACGGAACTTCCCTGATAAATTTTTGAAAATCCCCCGGGTAAAAAAAAGAAAGGGTGGTCGACTTCCACCGTGATTTCCCGGGCGGTGCCGGGCCGGATCGTTTCAGCGGTGCAGGCCCTTGTCGCCGCGCCGGACTTCCATTTTCATGGTGCCGTCGGACTGCATGATCCGGACCATCTCCGGCTCTGGCGGTGCTGCGACCTCAGGCTTTGCTGAACCGTGCTGGACAATCACCGTGTGGGGCTCTCCCGCGTCGGCAGCGGCCGGGGTCTCCGGTGCTGCATGAACGGTGCCCTGCACGATGGGTCCGCGCGAGGGCGCCTGCCGGGATTGCTCCCCGTTCTGCTGGGCGAGTTTCATGGCAATCGCCTTGAAGTCGAGCATCTCTGCCATCAGACCCTTCAGGAGCGCTTCCATCTCGTCGGTCTTCTTTTCCAGTGCAGCAACCCGGTCATCCTGTTTACCGGTCTCTGTAATCTCCATAAACCTAATCAGGGACTCCTGCCGTTCTGGCCTGTCGTTTGAAAATCCTGTTTTTCCATGGGGCATCGCATACAGAACACTACTGATATTCCGGACATGTTAAAGGGAGGTGTAGGTTTCCGTTTGGCCGGGATCCTTCCCAAAAGACGGGTGCGGGGCGGTTGCCGTCCCGGTCCGGCGGCCGGAGAAATACCCCCGGATTAGCCTCCGTTCCCTCTGGACAGCCTGCCGGAAAAAATGCCGGAACACCCGTTTCAGGGTGGTGGAGCCACAAATCCCGCCCCGTGGTACAGGGTAGAGAAAAGGCATGGCCCGATGCAGATGTATATATACTGACGGGCAGATGAATGTGCGCAGATATCATCCTGCATGAGTAATTTAATGGAAAGAAGAGGATTTGGCGGCCCGAGAAACTTCGGACCCAGAGAAATGACAAAGGTAACATGTTCAGACTGTGGAAAAGAGTGCGAGGTTCCGTTCAAGCCCACCGAGGGTAGGCCGGTTTATTGCAGGGACTGCCTGCCCAAGCACCAGAAGCCCCGCTTCTGATTATCCACACCGATTTTTTTCTTTTTTTGTACCCTTATCTCTGACACTTCGTCACCCCCTGCCGCATGGGCACCTGGACGGTCGCACACGCACCTTCAGAAAAACCTGTCACGAAATCATTAACGAAAGGTTAAGACAAGAAACAAAGAGATCAATGCACTGCCTCATCTGGTCGATCTCACCACCATCCTGCCTGAACGGTGAAACTTTGGGTGCATGATGCATGTGAGCACGCGTCCGTATGTGTCAGGTAATTCAGGATAGAGGGAATCATGGTGAATGAAGAAACCAACAGGAACAACATCTTCCTCATGGACCAGACCGCAAACCCGGCACCGCTCGGGTTATGCGCATTCGGGACAACGACCATTCTTTTGAGCCTCTGGAACGCCGGGGTCATCGGCATCACCAGTCCGATCTTTGCCATGGCAATTTTCTATGGCGGCCTTGCCCAGATCATTGCCGGGCTCATGGAATGGAAAAAGAACAACAACTTCGGGTTTCTGACCTTTGTGAGCTTCGGGTTCTTCTGGATGACCTTTGCCGGCGTCCTCATGCTGCCGGCCCTTGGCCTTGCAAAAGCACCGCAGCCCGTCGATCTCGCGGCATTCCTCGCGGTCTGGGGGATCGTTGCATTCGGCCTTTTGGTCTGCACCCTGAACATGCACCGGAGCCTCCAGGTGACCGTCCTTGCGGTGTTCCTGACGATCGTCCTTCTCGTTGCCGCAGAGCTCACGGAAAGCGGCCTGGTCAAACTGGCCGGTGGCCTGATGGGTCTTCTCGCCGGGGTCCTTGCGATCTATATCGGGTTAGCCCAGGTAATTAACGAAGTCCACAACCGGAAGATCATTCCGGTCTGATCTTTTTTTTAACAGTTACAAAAACGAGAACGTCTGCGGCTCCAGCGTCTGGAGGTCCACCATCACGGCCTGCGCCGGGGTCGGGTTCACGTTCATCTGCTTCTGGAACGCGGTCTGGGACTGCCAGGTACCCGCGTTAATTCCCAGCACTCCGCGGTAGTTTGTCAGCCCGGTGATGTGCACGTGTCCCGTGTGCAGGATCTCCGGGAGCGGGTCGATGATTAACCGGTCGGATTTTCCCGCAGCAATCGGGGTGCGCCTGCCGTAGGCCGGGGCCAGGTGCCGGCGCTGGAGCATCTCTTCCATCATCTTCCCGCTCTGCTCGTAGGATGCACCAGGGATGAGGCCGATCATGTCATCGATCGACCGGCCGTGGTACATCAGCACCCGCACGCCCTGCAGGTTCACGAGTGCCGGGTTCTCGACGAGCATGCAGTTCTCGGGAAACTTTTTCGTGAACTGCGCCGGGATCACCGGCTGGGGCTCGGCCCCCCGGACCACATCGTGGTTGCCGGGCGCAACAATGATCTTGATCCGGCGGGGGATGGCCGAGAGCAGCTCCCCGAAGGCATCATACTGCTCGTAGATGTTTTTTATCGTCAGTTCCTGCTCCTGCCCCGGGAAGACCCCGATCCCGTCCACCAGATCGCCGGCGATGAGAAGGTAAGAAGCCCCGGACCCGGCAACCCAGTCCACGAACCGGTGCCAGCTGTCCTCAAGGAACGTGTTGCTCCCCACGTGGACATCGGAGATAAAGACCGCCTTGCCCGGCTTCTCGCTCAGGTACGGCTTGTTGTCGATCCGGATATCGGGGCGGAAGAGCTGATCGGCAAAGAAGAGCCGGCCGTCATTTGAGAGTTTGCCCTTGACCCCGATCACTTCATCCATGATCAGGCGCTCGGCATCGGAAAAGACCGGGCGGTCCTTCCTGAAGAGCACCGAGATGTTGGCCGTGGAATCCTCGATCTCGGCGATCCGGTGGCCGTTCGTGGTGGTCTTGACCTCGGCCACCATCCCGATCACCGTGCACTCCTCCTGCCGGTACCGGGGAGAACGGGTGAGCCCCTCGATCGGCATCGCCCCGCACCGGCTCCGGATCATCCCGCCGAGTTTGCTGTACCTGTCCCGGAAATAATGGAGGTAGTCGGCGGTGCCGTTGATGCTTCCCGAGGTCCCGGGGCCGCCCGAGACGATCTCGACCGTCGGGTCGGTTAAAAAGCGCATCCCGTCCCGGGTCGCGTTCATGCCCGGGATATGTTTTGCCGAGACGACCACGGTGTCTTCCGGGACGCCCGCGATGATGCGGTCGATCAGCTCCGGGTTATCCTGCTCCTGGATGTACCGCACCACGTCGGGGTGCACCTGGAGCCGGGTATCGAGGAACCGGAGCGTGATCTCCTGCGCATCGAGCATACGATCATAGTGAGCTGTACCGGGAAAAAAGATGATGCTATCCTGCACGGCCCGGAAGTATTCTTGATATCGTCCCCGGCCAAACCCTCTTTGCTTCATCCCCTCCCGGGACTCCCGATACCATGCTCGATACGCTCCAGATGTTCCTGTTCGCCTTTGTCGTGGGCCTGACCGGTGCCCTTGCCCCGGGGCCGACGCTTGTCGCCACCATCAATGCCTCGGTGGCCGGCGGCTGGACCGTGGGGCCCCGGGTCACGTTCGGCCACATGTTCTCCGAGCTCATCATCGTCATCCTGATCATTGCCGGCCTTTCCACGGTTGCCCTCCGGTACACGACCGCGGTGGCCATAATCGGCGGTGCTGCCCTGATCCTCTTCGGGATCCTCACGCTTGCCGGGAGCCGGAAGGTCTCGCTTGCCGGCAGCAGGAGCCCGGAACCGGCAGTCACCACAAGCCCGTTTTTTGCCGGGTTTTTTACCAGTGTTGCCAATCCTTATTTCTGGATCTGGTGGCTGACCGTAGGGGGTGCAATGGTGATCGCGGGCCTTGCCGGCGGGATCTTTCTGGCCTGCGTCTTCATGGCCGGCCACTGGTGTGCAGACCTCGGGTGGTACACGGTGGTCTCCACCGGCATCGCAAAGGGAAAGACTATCCTCACGGACACCGCGTACCGCTGGATCATGACGGCCTGCGGGATCTTCCTGGTCATCTTTGGTGCCTACTATCTCGTGCGGGTTGCCCTCCCGTAAGTATCGGTACGGTATATTAACAAAAAACGCCAATAAAGAGCGTTAAGCAATGGCAGAGAACGAAGAGCCGCGGGGCATCCGCGCGAAGATCCAGGCATTCAGGACAAGCGAGCACTGGGCCGCTTCCCTTGCCCGGGACATCCTCTGGGTCGTGGCGGTTGTCGGGTGCATTGCGCTTGCCCTGTACCTGATCTGCGGGACGTGGCCGGCGGTCGTTACCGTGGAATCGGGGAGCATGGAGCCCCATATGAATATCGGGGACCTGGTCGTGGTCGTGACCCCCGACCGGTTCGGCCCCCTCCAGACCTGGGACGAGGCCCATGCCACCGGCTACCAGAAGTTCGGCGACTATGGGGACGTGATCATCTACCGTCCTGACGGCCAGACCGATTTCTGGGCCCAGATCGGCCTGCTCCCTCTCTCCAGCCAGCACCCGATCATCCACCGGGCCATGACCTGGGTGGATGCCGGATCGCCCGAACCGGCGTATCTCAACCCCTATGGCGGGAAGGTGACTCCGCAGGAGTACATCCCGCTTGCCACCAGCAACGCGACCACGTTCGGGTACTATATCCTGTACCCGGCGAATGCCACGCCGCCGGAAAACATAACGGAGGACGCGAAGGGCATGGGCTTTTCCACGGCGAGCGCGAAATACTTCCTCCCCGAACAGTTTATCATCCAGAACCAGGGATACATCCGCTATTCCGCCCCGACCACCCACGGCGGGTACATCACCAAGGGAGACAATAACCCGGTCAGCGACGAGGGCTATCTCACGGTGAACAACAACCAGACGATCGAACCGGTGGAAAAACAGTGGGTCGTGGGAAAAGCCCTCTTTACGGTCCCCTACGTCGGCCTGCTCCCGCTCCACATCTGGTGGGTGATCATCATCGTGATCATCGCGATGGTTGCCTGGGACTGGTACGCAAAGAAAAAGGAAGCGGAGACCGGAAAAAAAGGCGGGAAGGGCAAAGCCGGGGGAAAAGGCTCCCGGAAAAATAAATAAGACGGCCCGCCTCCGGTGGTAGTGAGCATGGCACCCGCACTCATCCCCCTGTTAAGCGATTGTCTGGCCGGTCACCGCCTCACCCCCGAAGAGGGTGAATGTCTCATGAAGGCGACGGGCCGGGACGTCTTCCGGATCACGGCAGCCGCCGACGAGCTGCGCGAGAAAAAAGTCGGCGATATCGTCACCTATGTGAGGAACCAGAACCTGCACGTGACCAATATCTGCAAGAACCTCTGCGGCTTCTGCGGGTTTGGCAAGAAGGCGACCGACCCCGGGGCATACTGCCTTGACCGCGATGCGATCCAGGCCGGCGTCAGGCTGGCAGAGAAGCGCAATGTCACCGAGATCTGTTTTCTCTCCGGGGTGAACCCCGCGTTTGACCTGAAGAGCTACACGGATCTGATCGCCGCGGTGCACGAGATCGCCCCGGAGATCCATGTTCACGCTTTCAGCCCGGATGAGGTGGCCCACGCCGCAAAGAAGGGCAGGCTCACGACCGCCGAGGTGCTTGCTGCTCTCCGGGATGCGGGCCTGGGCTCCCTCCAGGGGACGGCAGCAGAGATTCTGGCAGAACCGGTCCGGAAAGTGATCTGCCCGCGGAAGGTCTCCGGCGCCGAATGGGCGAGGATCATCAAAGAGGCCCACCTCCTGGGCGTCCGCAGTTCTGCCACCATCATGTACGGCTCGTACGAATCTGCCCGCGACCAGGTGGACCACCTGGCGATCCTCCGGGAGATCCAGGACGAGACCCACGGGTTTACGGAGTTCATCCCGATGTCCTACATCCACACGAACACCCCGCTCTTTAATGAGGGGATCGCACGGCCCGGGGCAACGGGCAGGGAGGACCTGCTCATGATCGCCGTCTCCCGCCTCTTCCTGGATAACTTCGACAATGTCCAGGTCTCGTGGGGCAAGCTGGGGCTCAAGATGACACAGCTCGCGCTCCTCTGCGGGGGCAACGATCTTGCCGGTACAATGTTCACGGACGAGGTCTCGGTGGATGCCGGGGCGGGCGATGCCAGTTACCTTGCCCCTGAAACCATGGAGCGGATGACTTCTGACCTCGGCCGGACCCTCCGGCAGCGGACAACGCTCTACGATCTCGTGTGAACTACCCTCTCGGGCGGCACACGACCTTCCAACCGTTTTTAAAAAAGGATTTTGTACATGTTACAGCAGTTCCAGCGCCTGCCGGCCGGTCATGCCGTTTTTGATCCCGCGTCCCATTGCTCCCCGGTTGATCTCGCGGACGATCCCGGTGAGGATGTCGTTGGTGTTCACGATGGACGGGCCGATGGCAGGGCGGACTTTTGCCGCGGGGTAGCTGAACGAGTCCAGGGCTGCCACGTCAAAGGCTCCGCACCCGACCAGCCCCACGTCGGTGACAATGGCTACAAGGTTGGCCGGCCCCAGCGGGATGACATACCCGTTGGCAACCTTGTGTGACAGCTGAACGGTAACCTTTTCCATAACTCTCCAGCATGGACATTGGCGTCAGGGTGTTATAAGTACTGCGGGGAGCGGGCATTTCGATAGGTTTACGTTATGGGTGACACAGTGTGACACACAACAACGAAAGGTGATGGCATGGACCGGGATCTTCTCACGCTCCTCTCCGGTGCAGCAGGCGGGGACAGGATCAGCGAAAAAGATGCGCTGCGCCTCTTTACGACACGGAACCGCGATGTCTGGAAGATCGCAGCTACCGCTGATGAGAAACGGCAGGAGATGGTTGGCGAGCCGGTGACCTATGTCCGGAACCAGAACATCAACGTAACCAACATCTGCGTCAATGCCTGCGGGTTCTGCGGCTTTTCCAAAAAACCGGGCGACGAAGGGTGCTATTTCCATGACGAGACCGTCATCCGGGAGAAGGCGGGACTTGCAAAATCGAGAAAGGTGACCGAGATCTGCACGGTGAGCGGTCTCCACCCGTCCTTTACCGCACAGTCCTATATCGATGTCTACCGCTGGATCTGCGAGGAGGCCCCGGGAGTGCACCTCCACGCCAGCAACCCGATGGAGGTGGCCTACGCGGCAAAGAGGAGCGGGATGGCGACAGAAGAGGTGCTCTCTGCCATGAAAGGGGCCGGCCTTGCCTCGATGTGCGGGACGGCAGCGGAAATCCTCACCGACCCGGTCCGCAGGAAGATCTGCCCCCAGAAGATCCCGGCCGAAGAGTGGGTCCGCATCATAAAAGAGGCGCACCGGCTCGGCATCCCCACAACGGCCACGATCATGTACGGCCACTGCGAGAGCGATAAGGATCGTGTGCAGCACCTCGCCATCCTCCGTGAAATCCAGGACGAGACAAAGGGTTTTACCGAGTTTGTCCCGCTTTCGTTCATCCATATGAACACCCCGATCTTCCGGGACGGGATCGCCCGGGCGGGAGCCACCGGTCGTGAGGATCTCCTGATGGTTGCCGTTGCCCGGCTCTTCCTCGACAATTTTGAAAACATCCAGGTCTCGTGGGTCAAAGAAGGGATCAAGATGGCCCAGCTGGGCCTTATTGCCGGCGCTAACGACCTTGGCGGCACGATGTTTGAGGAGAGCATCTCCAAGGGGGCCGGGGCATCCAACACCGACTACCTTGACCCGGCCGAGATGCAGCGGGTGGCAGAAGACCTCGGGCGAACGCTCTGCCGGCGCACGACGCTGTACAAGCGGGCATAACCGCCCCCCTTTTCATATGCCCCCCCTCAAAGTCTTTTATCCTCCGCTGTTCAACGGTGAGATCGATACCATGCGCAGGAAAGATCGCGAGATCACGGACCGGGATACGATGGAATCGATCCTCAATGATGCGGAAGTCTGCCGGATTGCACTTGCAGACAGCGGAGAACCGTACGTGGTGCCGGTCTGCTTTGCGTACGGGGAGAACGCGATCTACTTCCACTCGGCCCCTGAGGGAAAGAAGATGGAGATGCTGGGAAAGAACCCCCGCTGCTGTGTGGAGGTGGACCAGTCCTCCGGGCCGATCCGGAACGACAATCCCTGTGCTTGGGAGATGCGGTACCAGAGCGTCATCTGCACCGGCATTGCCCGCATTCTCACGGATTATGAGGAAAAATGTGCAGCAATGAACCGTCTCCTTCAGCATTACGGCAGCCCCGGACACGCGTTTACAGAAAAAGAGATGGAACGGGTCTGTCTCGTGAAGATCTCGCTTGACGGGATGACCGCAAAACAGCACGGGTATTAGCGGGCGCCCGCGCTAGTCATGGTGGGGCATGAGCAGCCGGACGACCTTGTCCCCTACCTTTTTTGCGTGTGCCAGGGCCTTTTCGTCGCGCATCACGTCCCCTTCCTCAAAGCCAGTGCCGGTGATCTCGCCGAGGAAGGAAAGCTCGTGGCTGTTGAGGAACCCTTCAATCGTTTTCACCGTCCTTTCCGCTCCTTTGGAGGCGTTTACCGCTACCGCGATCCCTTTCCGCCCGGAAAGCTTGCGGTCATGGTAGAGCGAGTAGGTGCGGTCGATGAAGTTCTTGAGCTGGCCGCAGACATCGTAATAATACGTGGGCGACCCGATCACGAGCACTTCGCAGTCAAGCATCTTCTCTGCGATACCTCCCCAGTCATCCGCCTCAATCACGCACCATTTCTTCTCCTTGCATTTCCCGCACCCGAGGCAGGGCAGGATCTTTTTCCCGGCAAGGGAGACAAACTCCGTCTTGATCCCCGCATCCTTACACTGCGCGAGAACCACCTTGATGAGCTGTGCGGTGTTCCCATTCTTTCGCATGCTGCCCGAGATCCCGAGAACTTTCATACGTTACCCTTCCCCTTTGGGGTAATGATAGTTTTGATCCCGGGGACAAGCCCGAGGCCGGCAAACGCCGTAACGATCCTCTCCTTTGGATCCCGGCGCCAGTGCAGGAGGTGCGAGGGGCAGTCGCAGTCACTGCATCCGAACCGGTCTACCCCTGTCCCATCCCGGGCGAGGGTGGCAGCGAGCAGGCATTCGAGTTGTTCCACGGTAGGGGCGCTCACCGCGTATGCAACCGAAAAGCGGGGGTCTGAGAGCAGGTAATCGATATGCCATTTCGGCTGCCGGTCCCGCAGTTCCGCGAGCCGGAGATGACGTTCGAGCCTCACGAGGCCCCCCAGCCCGAGGGCTGAGCCGACATACCCGTGCCAGCCGGCGGCAAACGAAAGAGGGCCCAGTGCCCCGACCTCTACGGTGCAGGCCGGGTTTTTTACCACAAGGCAGTAGATCCCCTTATCCATACCCGGCCTTCATGAGCTGCCGTGCCGCAGCAATGTGGCGTTTCCCGCCGCAGTCCACCGGTTCCCCATGACCCGGGAACAGTCCTTCCACATCGAGGGCGGAAAGCCGGTCAAGGGATTGTGCCAGTGCCTGCCGGCTCCCGCCGGGGAAATCGTAGCGGCCGAATGCCCCATCGCAAAAGACGGTATCGCCGCTGATGAGTACCTTGTCCGCCTCGGACCAGAGGCAGATGCTCCCCGGCGTGTGGCCCGGCGTGTGGATGACGGTCAGGCCGCCGATGGTGTCACCGTCTTTGAGTTTGATGTCCGGTGCAATACCGGGTGAACGGGCGCCAAAATGCATCGAGAGGCTCTGTGCGTCCTCGAAAAGACCCGTGGCATCCGCCTGGTGGATCGCAACCTTTGCCTTACACATGAGGGCGATCTCTTTTACATGGGCGGTGTGGTCGAAATGGCAATGGGTAAGGACGATGGTGTCGATCCCGTCCCGGTACTCTTTGATGGCCATGGGAAGGAGACCGGCATCTACAAGGACCGTGCCGAAGATATACGAGTTTGCGAGCGCTCCCTGTTCGGGGATCCACCTGACCTGCATGCACAATAATAAAGCATCCCAACAGATGTTTGTTATGGATATGCTCATCCGCAGCTGTTCTTCCGGTATTCCTGCTGTTGTCGCAGAAGCGGCACGGGCGGAGGGGATGGATGCGGAACGGATGGCCCGGCGGATCGCTGCCGGGCGGATCGTGATCCCGGCAAACCCACAGCGCCGGCACCATTCCTGTGCCATCGGGCAGGGGTGCACGGTCAAGGTGAACGTGAACGTCGGGACTTCCGGCTCCCGGTGCGATTATGCCCTTGAGGAAAAGAAGGCAAAGGCGGCGCTCGGGAACGGCGCCGATGCCATCATGGACCTTTCCACCGGGGGGGACCTTGTTGCGATCCGCAAAAAGATGCTCGCCCTCGATACTACGGTTGGGACGGTGCCGGTGTACGAGGCTGTGCGCCGGGCGGGAAACGCTGCCGACGTGGATGCCGACCTGCTCTTTAAGGTTATCCGGGAGCACTGCAGGCAGGGCGTGGATTTCCTCACCCTCCACTGCGGGGTGAACCGGCAGGCGCTCGATGCCCTGAAGCTTGATCCGCGCCTGATGGGGGTCGTGAGCCGGGGCGGGACATTCCATTGTGCAATGATGATGCTCCGGGACGAGGAGAACCCGCTTTTTTCAGAGTTCGACTACCTGCTGGAGATCCTCGCAGAACACGATGTCACCATCAGCCTCGGGGACGGGATGCGGCCCGGCTGCCTGCAGGACGCGGGAAAACTTGCCAAATCCGTGGAGTACGTGACGCTCGGGACACTCGCACAGAGGTCCCTTGCCGCAGGTGTCCAGCGGATGATCGAGGGACCGGGGCACATGCCCTATGACCAGGTGGGCTACAACGTGCGGATGATAAAAGAGATCACCGCCCATGCGCCGCTTTACCTGCTTGGGCCTATCGTCACCGATATCGCGCCCGGCTACGACCATGTTGTCGCGGCCATCGGCGGGGCGGAGGCCTGCCGGAACGGGGCTGACTTCCTCTGCATGGTCTCTCCGAGCGAACACCTCGCTCTTCCGGACGTTGAGGATATCATCGAAGGGACCCGGATCGCAAAGATCGCGGCGCATGTAGGCGATACCGTCCGGCGGCACGAGGGATACCGGATGGAACGCGAGGTGCAGATGGCAGAGGCCCGGCACGATCTTGACTGGGACAAGCAGTTCAGGCTGGCGCTCTACGGTGACCATGCACAGGCAATCCATTGCCGGGACGGGAAGACCGACACCTGCTCGATGTGCGGGGACCTCTGTGCGATCAAGATGGTCCGGGAGCTCTTTGAGGGAAAGGAGGGGAAGAAAAAAAAGCAATGAGACCGGTGTCTCTGTCTCCCTGACCGATCATAAGGGATGAAAACCCCGTTGCCGGATAAAAAAATACCCCGTTTTCTTTCCCCGCGCCCCTCTTTTTTATATATTCGCCGGTGAAATGGTTCCTTGTTCAATTACCCAGGTGAAGAAGATGGAGATCTGCCACACCCAGTCACAGGGAGTTGTCATTGTAACCCCCACCGGATGGCTCGACGCCGCCGCTTCCGAGGATTTTTCGAAGTACTGCACAGCCCTGCCATCAGCCCCGGTCATTCTTGATCTTTCGGGCCTGACCTACATTAGCAGCACCGGCCTCAGGGCAGTGCTCCAGTTTGGGAAGAAACGCAGGGAACAGGGAACAGATGTTGTTATTTCAGGCAGCAGTGGGTTTGTCCGTTCAGTACTCAGGATGAGCGGATTTGACCAGCTCTTCCTGATGTATCCCTCGGTGGCCGATGCAATCCAGGTAATTGGAAGGCCCGCGGCCACCATGCCTGATGATTCCCGTGGTGTCTGACTGCAGCACGGAACCCCTCACCGGTTGTGGGTACCTGGGGGATAGGGGGGTATCCTGATCACTCCTTCTTTTTCTGCCCGGTCACCATCCCGGCGATCTGTCCTGCGGTGATCGGCACCTTCCGGCTGAACGGGACCACTTTTGGGATCATGAAAAATTTTATTCTGGCGGTCCCTTCGATGACAAGCTCGATGCTTCCACCTGCGACGAATGCCGCGAGGGCCCCGGGAAGGGCTGTATTGTGCGAACTGACCCGGACCGGAAGAACGGTCGTGGCACCGGCTGCGATCTTCGCACTCCCGGTATCACCGGTTGCGATTACTGCTGAGGTCCCGGCGCTCCTGTAGGAGACGGTAAACGGGCAGGATTCGAGAGTCGCCCCCACCGGGTTTTTGTTCTCCACCCGGATTGTAACCGCAAGAGCGATTGTAGAAAGGGAGATGCTTTCAAGCGACACTCCTTCGAGGGTCACGACCGGATCGGACAGGACGGACATTTTTGATCACGTAAAAAACGGATGTGGATAAAAAAAGAGAGTCTCTCTACTTCTTTTCCAGTTTCAGGATCCGGATCGCGAGGTGGGCAGCATTGTCCCCGTTATCAACGCCCACGCACGCGACCGGAACCCCTTTTGGCATCTGGACGATCGAGAGCAGGGCATCGAAGCCGTTTAAGGTCCCGCTGACCGGCACACCGATCACCGGCTTGTCGGTCTTTGATGCGATTACGCCCGGCAGCGCTGCGGAGAGCCCGGCAATCGCGATGTATACCTTGCAGGAACTGCTTTTGACATACGCATCCAGCTTCTCCGGGTCCCGGTGGGCAGAGATGACCTGGTAGTCCCAGCTGACCTTATGCTCGTCAAGGACCTTCTTTGCCTTGTCGGCAATCGGGGCATCGGATGCCGACCCGCAGATGATACTTACGTCTGCCATAAGAGCCATCCAAACTTATATCCTGTCTATATAAATATACTATTGGCAGATCCACATGGAAAAAGAATCACTCCTTATGCTTCCGGGCCCGGTACCGATGCCTGAACGGGTCAGGTTTGCAATGTCACGTCAGGCAATCAACCACCGGAGCGCCGAGTTCGGTGCGGTATACGCGGACTGCGTGCGGGTTTTAAAGAGCGCGTTCGGGACCGCAAACGATGTCTTTGTGATCAGCGGGTCCGGTACGGCCGGCATGGAAGCCGCGATCGCAAATTTCGGCCGGGACAAGGATATCGCCTGTTTTGTGAACGGAAAGTTCGGCGAGCGGCTCTATAAGATCAGCCAGCGCTACGGCAAGGCCCACGAGATAAAATCCGAGTGGGGAACACCGATTGACCTTGCAGCACTCGAGGTACAGCTCGAGGCGGGCGCCCAGATGGTCACCCTGGTCCACAACGAGACCTCGGCCGGGATCAAGAACCCGGCAGCAGAGGTCGGGAAACTCGCCCGCAAGCACGATGCGCTCTTTGTCATGGACGGCATCACCTCGGTCGGGGGCGACCTGGTCGAGGCTGACAAGTGGGGCGTTGATATCGCAATCGTCGGCTCGCAGAAGTGCCTTGCCGCACCGGCCGGGCTTGCCGCGGTTGCGGTGAGCAGCCGGGCATGGGAGCGGCTCACCAAGAACCCGCCGTACTACCTCGACCTCGCCGCGTACAAAAAGAGCGCTGCCGGGAAGCCGATGGAGACCCCGTACACCCCGGCGGTGCCGCTCTTTTTGGCCCTTCGCGAGGCCTGCCTGATCATTGAGGAAGAAGGGCTTGACAACCGGATCGCCCGCCACCAGAAGATGGCAAAGGCCGTCCGCGCCGCCGCCCAGACCTGGGGACTTTCCCTCTTCCCGAAACTCGATGCAAAGCACGAGTACGCAACGACCGTCACCGCCGTTGCGTACCCTGAGGGTGTCAAGGATGACGACGTCAGGGGCGCAATCAAGAAGCTGGGCATCACCATTGCCGGCGGCCAGGACCACCTCAAGGGGAAGATCTTCCGTATCGGGACCATGGGCGCCGTGAGCGCACCCGAGATCCTTGCCACTCTCGCCGCAACCCAGCACGGCCTGAAAAAAGCAGGCTACAGGATCAAGGGCGACGGCGTCGAGGCCGCAGCCGAGGTGCTGGGATGAAGGTGGGTGTTGCAGACACCACCTTCTCACGCGTCAATATGGGAGCGATCGCCATCGACGAGCTCAAAAAGCACGCGAGTGTGGCGATCGAAAGGGTGACCGTACCGGGTGTCAAAGACCTGCCGGTCGCCTGCAAGAAACTGATCGAAGAGCGCCGGTGCGATATCGTGATGGCCCTGGGGATGCCGGGGGGCAAGGACAAGGACAAGCTCTGCGCCCACGAGGCATCGCAGGGGCTCATCATGTGCCAGCTCATGACCAACCACCACATCGTCGAGGTCTTCGTGCACGAGGACGAGGCAAAGGACGATGCCGAGCTTGCGTGGCTCGCGGAGCAGCGCACCCGGGAACACGCGGAGAACGCCGTAAAACTCGTCCTCCACCCGGAAGCCCTCACCAAAGACGCCGGCACCGGCCAGCGCCAGGGGTTTCCGGACGCCGGGCCTGCCCGGCGGTAGGGACCATTGACAGGTTTATGAGCATTCAGATGAGATGATCAACTATGTGTGACACAAAACCGATAAAACTGGGATTCGTGGTCGCGGAGTTCAACCGTGATATCACCTACATGATGGAGATCGAAGCACGTGAGCATGCTGCGTTCCTTGGCGCAGAAGTGACCGACTGCCTGTACGTGCCAGGTGCCTTTGACATGCCGCTTGCCATCAAGAAGATGCTTGCGGCCGGCAAGGTCGACGCGGTCGTCACAGTCGGCTGCGTGATCGAGGGCGCAACCCAGCATGACGAGATCGTAGTGCAGCATGCAGCCCGTAAGATCATTGACCTCTCATTAGAGTTCGGGAAGCCGGTAACCCTGGGTATCTCCGGGCCCGGCATGAGCCGCCTCGAGGCGAACGAGAGGATCGATTATGCAAAGCGTGCCGTTGAATCCGCAGTAAAACTCGTTAAAAGATTACAATGAAGCCGCTCTCGGAAAAAGTTGCGGCGATTGCCCCCTCCGCAACGATCGAGATCTCCAACAAGGCAAAGAAGATGCAGCGGGAGGGTATCGACGTCATCAGCCTCTCGATCGGGGAGCCCGACTTCGATACCCCGAAGCATATCACGGATGCCTGCATCGACGCCCTGAGACGCGGTGAGACACATTACGCACCGAGTGACGGTATCCCCGAGCTGCTCTCCGCGATCAGCGAAAAGATCACAAAAGAGAACGGGTTTGCCTGTGCGCCTGACCAGGTGATCGTCACCTGTGGCGCAAAGGACGCCATCTACGAGGGAATGGAGGCGGCGTTAAATCCCGGTGACGAGGCCATGCTCCTCACGCCGGCCTGGGTCTCGTACGAGCCCTGCGTCCAGATGGCCGGCGGGAAGATCGTCAAGCACGCGGTCAACCAGAAGACCTTCCAGCTCGATGATTCTCTCCTCGAAAAGGTCTCGAAAAAGACCAAGATGATCGTGGTAAACTCGCCCTCGAACCCGTCCGGTGCGGTGTTTGACAAGAAATCGATGAAGCTCGTGGCGGACCTCTGTCAGGACCATGATCTCTACGCGATGTCGGACGAGATCTACGAGAAGCTCATTTACGGAAAAGAGCACATCTCGCTTGCGTCCCTTGGCGACATGGCGCAGCGGACAATAACGATCAACGGTTTCTCCAAGGCCTATGCGATGACCGGCTGGCGGCTCGGGTACGCGGTTGCCCAGAAGCCGATCATCAAAGCGATGTCCAAGGTGCAGCAGCACTCGGTCTCACAGGCCACGACCTTTTCGATGTGGGGTGCAGTTGCGGCGCTCAAAGGTGACCAGTGCTGTGTCGAAGAGATGCGCACCGAGTTTGACAAGCGGCGCCGGTTCATCATCAGGGAACTGGGACACATGGGCTATACCTGCGCCCCGGCGGACGGCGCTTTCTACGCGTTTGTGAAAGTTGCCGGCGACGATAACAAGATCGCGACCGAGTGGCTCGAGAAGGCGCATGTGGCAGCGACCCCGGGCAGCTCGTTTGATGCGCCCGGTTGGATCCGGCTCTCGTATGCTGCCTCCATGGACCGGCTCAAAGAGGCAATGGGCCGGATCAAGAAAGTTGGCGGAAAATAGGATCCCGACCGGCTGAAAACATTTTTTGGTTTAATTTTCGATTTCTGTAAAATCGTGCTATCTGCTATTTTTCCCGTTATAAAAACAATTTTCAGATTTATTCTCTGCAACAATTTCACACTGTATTACCAAACGCAGCCCCCCTCACGCCAGCCCTGCCCCCGAGGGGACGGGGGCGGAACCCCCAAAAGTATTCTCTCACCTCCCACGTCACCGTCGATAAGTCTTTTTTTTAGTTCGATTTCTCCGACGTAAAACCGGAAAACGCACAGAACGGCCCCCGGTTGGCCGATCTCCCCTCCGGATGACCATCGGATCGATCCAAAAAACCCTGCCAACAGAAGCCCGCTAAAGTGCACGGTTTTATTTTGGTTAAAACGGTTATTTTTTGAAAATACGTGTTTAAACCAGGAATAATTCAGTGGTGTTGGCAGCATTTCCTGTGGAAAGATCCGGGCAGGATTTTGCGGGAGCAGTTCTCCGTCGGAGAAATCTCCTTTGAGACGTGCAGTCCCGGATCCGGGAATCTCTTGGGAAATGGGCGTGTATATACCAGCCCTGCCCGGGCTCCCTTCGATAGGTACATTAACAGGTCATGAAAATCTTACATCAGGGTACCATGGACACGAAGCAGAAGATCATTATCGCTGTCCTTATGCTCGGTACGCTCATGGGGTCACTGGACTCCACCATCGTCATCCTCGCTTTTCCCACCATCTCCGATTCCCTCCATGCCGAGTTTATCACCACCCTCTGGATCATCCTGATCTACCTGCTGGTTGTCGCGGTCTGTACCACCCAGCTCGGCCGCATTGGCGATATCTATGGCAGGAGCCGGATGTTCAATGCCGGTTTTGGGATCTTTACTCTCGGCTCGCTTTTCTGCGGGCTTTCCCCTGCCATCTCCTGGCTGATCGCGTCGCGGGGTGTCCAGGCAGTAGGGGGAGCGCTGATGCAGGCCAACAGCGGTGCGATCATCGCAGACACCTTCCCGCCCAACGTCCGGGGGACTGCCTTTGGCTATATCTCCCTTGGCTGGACAAGCGGAGCAATGCTCGGCATCGTGCTTGGCGGTATCATCACCACCTATGTCGGCTGGGAGTACATCTTCTTCATCAACATCCCCATCGGTATTATCGCCACCATCCTCGGCTTCCGCTACCTGACCGATAACCCGCGGGTGCAGGCCACGCTGGATCTCACGGGCATGTTCCTGCTCGGGGCGGCGCTCACCTTTATCTCGTTTGCCGGTGTGGATTATGCGACCGAGGGCACGGCATTTACCAACATCGCCGCACTATGCATCGGTCTGGTTCTCCTCTTTCTCTTTATCGTCTTCGAACGGCAGACTACGCGTCCCATCATCGATTTTTCCGCACTTCGCAGCCGGGTCCTCCGGTATTCCATGATGGCGGCCTTCTTTTTGAGCCTCGGGTACCTCTCGGTTGTCTTCCTGATCACGATGTACCTGCAGGGTATCCGGGCTCTTTCACCGCTTGATGCGGCACTTCTTCTTACCCCGGGATACGTGGTGGGGAGCCTGCTCTCGCCCTACATGGGCCGGCTCTCGGACCGGTACGGGGCCCGGGTGCTTGCAACTACGGGTACCGCGGTACTGATCCTGGCAACCCTCATCTACCTGACATTCCGGGTTGACACCCCGCTCTGGGAGGTGCTCGTTGCCTCGGGGGTCTCCGGCCTTGGGACGGCGATGTTCTTTCCCTCCAACAACAGCGCTGTCATGGCAAACGCCCCGCCGGGGTCCTATGGCGGGATCTCCGGTATCCTGCGGACCATGCAGAACATCGGGATCCTGGGGAGTTTCGTGATCGCCATCACGGTCTCCGCGGCCTCGATCCCCCGGGATGTGGCATTTGAAGTCTTCATCGGCACTACGAATCTGGTGGGGGGCGTCTCCGATGCGTTCATCAGGGGGATTGATGCCGCCCTCTGGGCCTCGGTCATCATCATTGGTGTTGCAGGGATACTCTCCTGGATGAGAGGCCGCGAGTCCCGGGGCCCGGTACCCGGGCAGGCCTGAAAAGAAAGATCTCCGGTGAAACAGGATTCACCGGAAGGATCTTCAGTTCCCTTTTTTCCACCAGATCTTTGCAAACGTGGAGGTACCGGAGATGACAACGGTGTTTTCCTCGGTGCGGATAAGCCCCGAAAGGTAATTTTCCAGAACCAGTTCCTGCCCTGCAGTGGTGACCCCGAACCTCTTTTTGAAAAACGCGGTCATCTCATCCCTTGAGGAAAACCTGTACTCTTTATCAAGCGGGAGCATCCGGACATCCGCATAGATCCCTGCCTGGAACAGGACATTCCAGAGGCAGTCCGCTTTTGGGCCGGAAAAATAGGGTCTCCCATGGAGCGGCACCATAAGGTCCGCATACATCTGCTCCCAGAAGGGCAGGTCCACGAACCAGTACAGGCAGACCTCGCCGCACGAGGCTGCATCCATTTTCAGTACTGCCTCCCGGATATCGTGCATCGTCAGGGAGAGTGAGGCGATCACCAGATCATAGGGTCCGTCAAGGTCCCGGACAGGGTCCACTTCCTCCCAGATCTTCCGGACCATGGTAATGTTTCTGATCCCCTCTTTTCCGGCCCGATCTTCGAGTGCCGCGATCATCCCGGCCCCGGGCTCCACGGCAGTGATCTCCTTAACCCGTGGCGCCAGCGGGATCGCGAGTGTCCCCGGTCCCGCACCGATGTCCAGGACCCGTGTCGATGGACCGTCAGCAAGGTCGTCGAGAGTCATCTGGATACGCTTTTCGAACTCCCCGCGGGACTGTGCAGCGTACCGTTCCGCGTTCTCCTTCCGGTCCCAGTCATGCGAGGTGTCCCCGGCAATACGGGCAGCATCAGACCGGTCCTGCCGGGCCTTCCAGACCTCGTTCCAGTCAATATCGCCAAAGTTCCCGCAAGGGACAGATCCTGCCATACGGGAAAAAGGTACACCCGGCCGGTATTAGAAGTATGCACCGGCAAAAAGAGGGTTATTCATGCCGGAGGGCGTCGATCGGGTTGAGGTTTGCTGCCTGCCATGCCGGGTACAGGCCGCAGAGGATACAGATGATGATCCCAAAGCCAATCCCCTCCACCACGGAGAGCATGCTGGGAAGCGTGAAGAGGTACTGGGTGGTCTTAAGCAACAGGGCACTGATCGCATACCCCCCGACAAGGCTGAGCACCCCCCCGATCACGCTTCCGGTTACGCCGATAATCGCGGCTTCGTAGATGAACATGCTCATCACCTCTTTTTTCTGGGTACCGATGCTGCGCATGATCCCGATCTCCTTGATCCGCTCGTTCACCGACATCATCATGATATTGAAGATGGAGACCCCGGCAACGAGCATAGAGATGCCGCCGATGGCAGTAACGAAGGTGGTGATCATGCCAAACGTATCCATGATGGTGGCAAGGGTAGCCTTGCTGTCGATCACGGTCACGGTCTTGTCCTTGGTATTCCGGTTGAGCTGGTTTTCGATCGTGGTCTTGACATCAGCCGTATCGCCACTGGTGACCTTTACGACAACTTCGTTATACTGGTCCTGGTCGTTGTACGTGCTCTCGAACCAGTCCTTGCTCACAACGATGGCGCTGTCGGTGCTGATATCGAAGCTCATGCCCCGCTCCTTGATGATACCGGTGACCCGGAGCGTGCCGTACTGGCCGTCTGTCCCGATTGCTATCCGGGAACCGACCTTGACATTATGATCCGAAGCAAAGGTTGCTCCCACAAGGCAGCCTGAGTTCCCGTTGCTGTAATCGCCTGAGGTGAGATCGGGAAGAATGTATTTTGTCTGGTCGGGCGGGATTCCATAAATGGTAGCAACGACATCGTCGCTCCCTACGCCCATCTTCATATGTTCTGACGTTGAATGGACGGGGATCGCCACGTTCGGGGCAACCACCCGTTTGATCTGCTGGTAATTCTGGTCGGTGAGGTACAGGTTTGCCGATCCCCCGTGTCCGCCAAAACCGCTGCTGCCGCCCACGTACGGCATTACGATCACGCTGTCCCCCACGGAAGAGAGACTGGCAGAAACCGCCTGGACCATGCTGTTCCCGAGAATTCCCATGGAGGCAATCGCCACGACCCCGATGATGATCCCGAGCATGGCAAGGCTCGACCGGAGCATGTGGATCCGGATATTCCTCTTGGAGATCTCCCAGAAGATGGTGCTCATGCCTCGATCCTCCCATCCACAATCCGGATCGTCCGGTTCGTGTAACTGGCCACCTGGGAGTCATGAGTCACGACGATAATGGTGGTGCCGTTCCGGTTGAGGTCTGCCATCAGTTCCATGATGCTTGCCCCGGTCTTCGAATCAAGGTTGCCGGTCGGCTCGTCACAGAGAAGGATATCGGGGTCATTGATGAGTGCCCGTGCAATGGCTACCCTCTGCTGCTGACCTCCTGAGAGTTCGAGCGGTGTGTGGACGTAGAGATGCTCATCGAGGTGGACGGCCCGGAGCACGGCCACAGCTTTTTTTTCATCCACCTTTGCCTGGGACTTGAGCATCTGGGGAAAACTTACGTTCTCGATAACGTTCAGGAGAGGGAAGAGGTTGAAATACTGGAAGATGAAGCCGATGTGGTCCCGCCGGAGGTTGGTGAGTTCCACATCCGACATATCCCCGATCCGGGTCCCCCCGATGAAGATGTCGCCCGAAGTCGGGGTATCGAGGCAACCCATCAGGTTCAGGAGTGTCGACTTTCCCGATCCCGACGGTCCCATGATCGAGATAAACTCGCCCCGGTTAACCGTAAACGAGACCTGATCGAGAGCAGTGACATCCCCCGCGGGGAGGGGGTAGACCTTGACCACATCGCGGAAAACGAGGACCGGTTGATCCCCTCCGCCCAGCGCCTCCGGCGTCACTCTTTGTACCTTCTCAGATAGAAGTACCATCCGCCGGCAAAGAGTCCGACTACCAGGATAATCACGATCACGGGCAGGAACGGGAATCCCGCATCCTGTGTCCCTGCAGAGAACAGGGGTACGGTCACGTTCTGGGTGGTGCTAATTACGTTGCCGTCGGTATCCTTGTACGAGAGCTGGATCGGGACCGTAGTACCGGGATTGGCCGTGAAGGTCACTTCGAAACTGCCGAAATCATCCGGCTTGAGGGCACCGATCACATACGATTTGTACGGGTCCTGGGGCACCCCCGGCGCAAGGGATGTCACGGTGACCCCGTTTGCGTTCGACATGCCCGCGTTGGTGACGTCACCGGTCACGTGCGTGATCCCGGCGGTTGTAGTGACTACAAGGTTGGTCATTACCGGGTCAGCCCGCGTTTTGTCGGTCGTAAACGTCACCGGGATCTGCAGGGCCACCGAATGATGATTATCCCCGTTGTCATAGTTCACGGTCACGTTAAGCGTTGTTTCCGTGTTGGGCGTCACGGTGAAATTCACCAGCATGCTGGTTCCCGAGGAGAGGACGCCAAGGTATTGCGTAGCGGGCAGGATATCCGCGTTATTCCCACCGTCAACAGTGACAATAACATTTTTCACGTCATTGTTCCGGGGATTTGCCAGCTGGAGACCGATCGTATTCTTGGTTGACTGGGTGAACGCATCCGGCTTGTCGGCAAGGGTGGCGACAATCGGGGTATTGTCAACCTTTACCAACCCTTTGTAATAGAGACTTTTTACATCGGCAAGGTTCACGGAAAAAGTCGGGTAATAACTGCCGTCCAGCGACTGGGTGATAATCGAAAAGGTGTACGTCCGCGTTTGTAAGGGACCGATATTGGAAGACGCGTCATAGTCTCCGCTTAAGAGCTGGAAATTATTGTCAAAGCCGAAGGTGGCATGGTTGGCTACTTCGCTTATATTGGCGTTCCCGTTGGTGACTGCCACCGTCACCGTTCCTGAGTCCCCGGTGAAAAAGGAACCGGGATCGTAGGTCACATTGGAGATGTAGACATTATCGGCCGCAGCAATCTCCGTGGGGGTAGCGAGAGCGGCAACCGCACCGGTTAAGGCGAACAGTGCAATGATGGATACGATAAGGGGGGTGATTACCTTCATCTTCAGACTCCAGCCAGGTTGTAAGCCTGGAAAATGACGTACAGAATGACCGGGATACTCACGCAGATCGCTGCGTTTTTCAGTGACAGGCCCCGTGCCTGTTTTATCCCGAAGATCCAGATTGTCGCGCTCCAGAGCAGGAAGACGATCGAGACAAGTACTGCGATCTCCGTGAACGTGACCATAGCAGGGTCATGCATGAGCGCAACGGTGGCGTCCCTGACCATCTGGGGATCTCCCGCTGCTGCGGAGGTAAGGGCAGGAATGGTAACCTTCGGGAGATAGACGAGCGCTGCAGCCACGGTGATAACCATGCCGATGACCTGCGGGACAAAACCGTAACCGACCGCCTCCAGGCACCGGGAGAAGCTGCCCGTCCCGCCAAAGATTTTGGAGATGAGGAAAAACACTCCTGCCCATACCACCCATGCGACAAAAGTCCCAAAGAATGTGGCAACCACCGTGATGGCGACAATCACCGGTCCCATCCCCTGCAGGACCGGGTCCATCATGCGGGCCGAAAGACTTCCCGCGCAGTAACCTGATACCGCTGCGGCGAGCGCTCCTGCGAGTATGATGAGGCCCGGGACCTTCAGCTCTTCTTTTTCACCAAGTGACTGCTGGAAAAACCGCCCCGGATTTATCATGAGATCTGCTAATTTTATTCCCATACCACACGTCCATTCCTGAAGTACAATCAGCGGAAATTTCCCGTACGTTCTGATATCATCACACATTCATCAGCCAAAGATAATAGCCTTCCCGGAAGTCCTGCCGTTTGTGCGAATATTTTCTGCTGTGGATTGCGATCATTCGCGCAGGCCCCGGTATATAAAAATGCACCAAATAGCAAAAACGTTCCACAATGTATATATTTGTACAAAACAGAATAACCGGGCATGCAGACCAAGATCCTCCTTGACGAGGAGCAGATCCCCAAACAGTGGTATAACATCCAGGCGGACCTGCCCTCCCCGCTCGATCCTCCCCTCCACCCGCAGACCCACAAGCCCATCGGCCCCGCGGATCTCTCCGCGATCTTCCCGATGGAACTCATCCGGCAGGAAGTGACGACCGACCGGTACGTGGATATTCCTGAAGAGGTACGGGACGTGTTCCGGCTCTACCGGCCAGCCCCCCTGTACCGTGCGCACCGGCTCGAGAAATTCCTGAAAACCCCGGCAAAGATCTACTACAAGTGGGAGGGTGTGAGCCCTGCCGGGAGCCACAAGACCAATACCTCCATTCCGCAGGCATACTACAACATGAAGGCCGGTATAGAGAGGATTGCGACCGAGACCGGTGCCGGCCAGTGGGGCTCGGCCATGTCCTTTGCCACGATGCTCTATGACCTCGAGTGCACCGTGTACATGGTCCGGTCGAGCTATACGCAGAAGCCGTACCGGAAATCGATGATGCAGGTCTGGGGGGCGGAGTGTATCCCGAGCCCGAGCACAAAAACGAACGCCGGGCGCGAGATGCTCAAAAAGGATCCCGAGACCCCGGGAAGCCTGGGCATGGCGATCTCAGAAGCGGTCGAGGATGCGGCAAGCCACAACAATACAAACTATGCGCTGGGGTCTGTCCTCAACCATGTCTGTCTTCACCAGACAGTGATCGGTCTCGAGTGCCGCGAGCAGCTGGCATCGGTCGATGCCTACCCGGATGTGGTGATCGGGTGCGTGGGCGGCGGTTCGAACTTTGCCGGCATCTCGTTCCCGTTTGCCGGTGACAAGTTGACCGGGAAACATAAAGACGTCGATATCATCGGTGCCGAGCCGGCCTCATGCCCCAGCCTGACCAAGGGCCTGTATACGTACGACCTGGCCGACGAGGCAGGCTACACCCCGCTCCTGAAGATGTTCACCCTCGGCCACGACTTTGTACCGCCGGCGATGCATGCGGGCGGCCTGCGCTACCACGGGGACTCGCCCATTGTCTCACGGCTCGTCCACGATGGCGTGATGCGGGCGGTCGCCTACCACCAGAGCGAAGTGTTCGAGGCGGCCCAGACCTTTGCCCGGACTGAAGGGATCATCGTTGCTCCCGAGACGTCCCACGCGGTGAAGTCCGCAATTGACGAGGCGCTTGCGTGCAGAAAGACCGGCGAGGCAAAGACCATTCTCTTCAACTGCTCCGGCCACGGCAACTTCGATATGACCGCCTATGACGCTTTCTACGGCGGCAAGCTCGTGGATTACGAGTATCCTGATGAACTGATCAAGCAGGCCCTTGGGCGGATCCCGAAGATTTCCTGAGACCTTCCTTTTTTATGCGCCGTATCGGCTTTCTTATCAACCCTGTTGCCGGCATGGGAGGATCCGTCGGCCTCAAGGGGACGGATGGGAACGTGGAGGAGGCCCGCCGCCGTGGGGCTCTCCCCCGGGCGCAGGAGCGGGCGGGGATCACGCTCCGTCTCCTTGCAAAAGATGCAGATATCCGGTTTACCACCTGTGCCGGCGCGATGGGGGCATCCGCACTCCGGGATGCCGGCATCCGGGATTTCCGGGTAGTTTACCAGCCTGCCGCAATCACCACCACTGAAGATACCAAAGAGGCGGTCGCTGCCTTCCTCCGGGAAGGAATTGACCTGATCCTGTTCTGCGGCGGCGACGGGACTGCCCGGGATGTTTTTTCCATTGCCGGGCGGACGGTTCCCCTTCTTGGCATCCCTGCGGGGGTGAAGATGTACTCTGCGGTCTTTGCCCTTGATCCGGCAACTGCGGCCGGGCTTGTCTCCGGATCGTACGGTCTCCAGGACGGGGAGATTATGGACGTTGATGAGAACGCGTACCGGGAGGGCGTGCTTGAGACACACCTCTCCGGCATCGCCCGCGTACCCTCCCGTGCCCAGATGACCCAGACGGCAAAGCAGGTGTTTGAGGAGGCTGATGAAGACCGGGCCAAGGAGGAGATCGCCCGGTTCCTGCTGGAGGTGATGCTCCCCGGTGTGCTCTATGTCCTCGGGGCAGGGACAACAACCGAAGCGATCGCACGGCGGCTGGGAATCAAAAAAACACTGCTTGGCGTAGATACCGTCCGTGACGGAAACCTCATTGCTGCGGATGCAAATGAAAAAGCCCTCCTCGATCTGGTCAGCCGGTACCCGGAGACAAGGATCATTCTCAGCCCCATCGGTGCCCAGGGGTTTATCCTCGGCCGGGGAAACCAGCAGATCAGCGCGTCGGTAGTCCGGCGTGTGGGACTGCAGAACCTGATCATCGTTGCAACACCGCACAAACTGCAGGAAACCCCCCTTCTGTACGTGGACTCCGGGGATCCTGGACTGGACCAGGAGTTCGGTGAATCCATTCAGGTCATATCGGGCTACCGGATCGCCCGACGCAGGAAGATCGCCCGGTTCGTATGACGTTTCCGGGTCTCTCCGGAATACCCCGGGCACGGGAAAAAAGGAAGGCGGGGTTTAACCGAGGGGCGCAACGGTCTTTTTGTACATCTCGTTGAGCACCTGGGCGAGGCCTGCATAGACGGCAAGGAACCCGCAGAGGATCCCCACATAACCGGCGATAACCGTGATGGTCCCGTTCCCGGTAGCCTCTCCTGCGGCGAGCAGGAAGAACAGGATCGCCAGCGTCGCAAAGACCAGCTGGAGGGCACGGTTCGCCTTCAGGGTGCCGACGAACATGACCAGCGTGAAGATCCCCCACATCGCCAGGTACGCCGCCATCGAGGTTGCATCCGGTGCCGCGGCGAGGCCCAGCTTCGGCAGCACCAGCAGGGCGACGAGTGTCAGCCAGAACGCCCCGTAGGAAGTGAATGCCGTAGCCCCGAACGTATTGTTCTTTTTCCACTCCTCGATACCCGCGATGATCTGGGCCAGGCCCCCGTAGAAGATCCCCATGGCGAGGATCATGGACCCGAGCGCAAAGAACCCTGCATTGTGCAGGTTCAGGAGCACGGTGGTCATACCAAACCCGAGCAGCCCAAGGGGTGCCGGGTTTGCGGTCATATCCAGGTTTTTCACGGCCGATGCCTGTGGTGTCGTCTCATTCTGCATGATTATCTTCCTCTTTTTTGGTTCCATTCTCTCTGGTAGTCAGCCTGCGGTACCGGCTTTTTTCCTTCATTCTTCCAGGGTCGAGATATCGCCGGGGTCCATCCCGAGCTCCTTTGCTTTCAGGACCCGGCGCATGATCTTGCCGCTGCGGGTCTTGGGCAGTTTGTCGACATATTCGATCTCATGGGGGACCGCGATGGGCCCGAGGGTCATCCGCACATGGTAGATCAGGTCCTGGGTGAGCTTCTCGCTCGGTTTGTTCCCCACGCGGAGGATGACAAAGGCCTTGATTGCATTTCCTTTGATAACATCGGGTTTTCCGATCACCGCGGCCTCAGCTACAGCGTGGTGGGAGACAAGCGCGCTTTCGACTTCTGCCGTCCCGATGTTGTGCCCCGAGACGATGATGATGTCATCGGCCCTGCCGATCACCATGATGTAACCATCCGTTCCCTTGACCGCAAGGTCTCCTGCTGCATAGACGCCGTTGATCGTTTCCCAGTACTGCCGGTACCGTGCATCATTTTTGTACACCGTGCGCAGCATGGATGGCCACGGCTTTTTGATCACGAGGAATCCTCCCGTGCCCGGCGGTACCGGCTTTCCCGTTTTATCGGTGACATCCACTTCCACTCCGGGGATGGCCTTCCCCGCGAACCCGGGCCGCATCGGCTCGCCTACCATGGTTGTGATCATCTGCATGCCGGTCTCTGTCTGCCACCAGGTATCAACGATCGGGCACCGGTTCTTCCCGATCACCCGGTAATACCATTCGAATGCCTCGGGATTGAGCGGCTCTCCGACGGACCCGATGATGCGCAGGGAGCTGAGGTTGTACCGGTCTGGCCATTTCTCCCCCACTTTCATGAACGTCCGGATCGCTGTCGGGGCCGTGTAGAAGACCGAGACCTGCTGCTCCTGGATGAGCTTCCACCAGCTTCCGGGGTCCGGGTAATCCGGGGTGATCTCCGAGATAAACACGGTGGCTCCTGCAGCAAGCGGACCGTACACGATGTAGGTGTGGCCGGTGATCCAGCCGGGGTCCGCGGTGCACCAGTAGATGTCCCGCTCCTTGAGGTCAAAGACCGTTTTTGCGGTATAATACGCCCCGACCATGTAGCCTCCGCAGGTATGGACAACACCCTTGGGTGTGCCGGTTGATCCGCTCGTATAGAGGATGAAGAGCGGATCTTCTGCGTCCATGATCTCGCAGGGGCATTCAGCCGGTACATCTTCCATGATCCCGTAGAAATCATGCTCCCGTCCCGGGTGGAGCTCGACCGGGGGCTCCTTGCGCCTCCGGTAGATAATCACATGTTCCACGGACGGAGCATGTACGATGGACTCCTGGACAATCGTGATCAGGGGGATTGCCTTGCCGCGCCGGATCGAGATATCCGCGGTGATCACTACTTTGGCCTCTGCATCATTGATCCGCATGTTCAGGGCGCCTGTCCCGAAACCGGCAAAGACAACGCTGTGCACTGCCCCGATACGGGCGCAGGCAAGCATCGCTATCAGTTGTTCCGGTACCATGGGCATGTAGATACAGACCCGGTCGCCTTTCTTCACTCCCAGTTTCCTGAGGCCGTTTGCGAATCGTGAGACTTCTCCAAGCAACCGCTGGTAGGAGTATACTCTCTCCTTACCCTCTTCGCCCCGCCAGATGAGGGCCACCTTGTTGCGGCGGTCACCGGCTACATGGCGATCGAGGCAGTTTGCGGTGATGTTGAGCTGCGCATTCACAAACCACCGGGCATAGGGATAGTTCCACTCACAGACCCGGTCCCAGGGACGGATCCATTCGAGTTCCTTTGCGATGGTCTCCCAGAACGCATCGGGATCTGCAAGGAACCGCTGGTACGCTTCCTGGTAGTCGCCTGTCCACGATGAACGTCTGTACTCTGCATCAGGTGTGTAGTACTTTGCGTTCTCCACGAGTTTGACATCGAAGTTCTCGCTCATGTCTCCCCCCATATTCTACATAATTAATCATGTTAAATTCGTATTTAAATTTTGGCGATCAGGTGGCCGCCTCAGAGACAAAATACGTGTATCAGGAAATAAAATCACCTGCTGCGTCCGGTGCGGGACTCCCATCGTTACCAGCAGACAGCGTCGCGGCTTTCGGAAAAAAGAATAATATAAGAATTCTTTATCTAGCGGAGTCTTTCAATACTGTATCAATGCTGGACAGAATCAAGGGCTGTATGCTGGGGGCGGCGGTGGGTGATGCCCTGGGCATGCCAAACGAGAGCACGATGCCCGGCCTTTCCAAGATGCGGTACGGGTTCCGGAAGGCGTACAAGGGTCATCCCAACGATGGCCTGGCCCCCGGCCAGTATACGGACGATACCCAGATCATGATCCTTGTGGCCACCCTCCTTGCAGATGGGAAATATACTGACGAGCGGTATGGCCTGGCGTTAAAGGAATGTTATTCCCGTGAGGTGCTTCGGTTCCCTGACGGATCGGTATCAGCGGCCTGCGACCACATGGTTGCAGGTCAGGCCAAATCCAGCGGCGTGAAATCGACAACTGCCGGCTGCCTTCCTGCAGCCCTTCCGTTCGCCCTTGCCTACTCGGATATTCATGAGGCGATTGAGCGGGCCGTACGGGCCTGCACGATCACCCATACCCACCCGGCAGCCCATGCAGCGGTTTCCACGTTTGTCACCCTGGTATACTGCGCCCTCCACGAGAACGGTGATCCGATTGGCAGGGCACTTATCCAGGCCAGGAACGAAGACGAGGTGCTGGGGGGGAAGATCCATAATGCAATCGAGCTCGAAAAAGAGGGCATTGAGACGGAAACTGCCATTCTCAAGATCGGTAACGATGTCTCCCTGTACCAGACGTTACCCATCGCATTTTTCCTGATCAGCAGGTACGAGCGTCCTGCGGATCTCCTGACGGTTGCCGCCCACGTGGGGGGAAACACCGATACCATCGGCTTCCTCTGCGGGGCGTACCTTGGAGCAAGCAGGGGTGTCGGCGCGATACCTGCCGATCTCCTGGAAGGCCTTGAGGACCGGCAGCGGATCGAGATTCTGGGTCAGCGGATCTTCGATATCTATACCCGGAAACTCGAACGGTAATCCTTCCGGGAATTCCCGTTTTCCTTTTCATATCGCCGTCATTCCCGCAAAAGGTTAAGATTTCAGGAATGAAAAGATCCTAGTATGAAAGTTGCGATTGTCGGCGCATCCGGGTACGCCGGCGGCGAACTGGTCCGCCTGTTGTATCATCATTCTTCTGCAAAGGTAACCTGCGTCACGTCACGCAGCCTTGCAGGAACACCACTCTCCGAGGTACACCCTCACCTTACGGGATTTTCTGATCTCAAATTCGAGAACCCGGCGCCCGATGCCATTGATGCAGACGTTGCCTTCCTTGCGGTTCCGCACACTGCAGCCATGACGATCGCAGGGAAACTGCTCTCGCGGGGGATCAAAGTCGTCGATCTCAGTGCCGACTACCGGCTTCCCAAAGAGGTTTTCGAGAAAGTATACGGCGTTACTCATTCAGATTATTTCGCCGCTCCGTATGGCATCCCCGAGATCCACCGGAAAGATTGTATCAACGCGAAATTTGTGGCAAATCCCGGATGTTTCCCTACCGGAGCAACGTTAGCCGCCGCCCCTCTCGCCAAATATGCCCACACCGTGATCTTTGATTCAAAGACCGGGGTGAGCGGAGCAGGTGACAACCCTTCCGCCACCACGCACTATCCCAATGTCGGTGATAATGTCAATCCCTACAAATGGACCAGCCACCGCCACCTTGCGGAGATGAAACAGGAGCTCGCCTTCCTTGGTTCAAAGGCCTCCTGCTACTTCACGCCTCATCTCGTCCCGGTCAACCGCGGCATCCTCACAACGGCCCATATTCTCCTGAACGAACCCATGGAGACAAAAGAGGTCGAGAAACTTTACCGCGAATACTACCGGAACGAATTTTTTGTCCGGTACCAGAAGCCGATGCTCTCGGCAGTCCGGGGCAGCAATTTCTGCGATATCATGGTGGAGAGCGAGGGCAAACGGGTAGTCGTGGTATCAGCGATCGATAACCTCGTCAAGGGCGCAAGCGGCCAGGCAATCCAGAACATGAACCTCATGTGCGGTTTTAAGGAAACCGACGGGCTCGATGCAGCCGGTATGCTGCCCTGAACGGTGATAACCCATGCTTGTTTCAGAAGCCATGACCAAAAACCCGATAACCTGCACCGTGGACACCCCACTCCGTGACGCTGTTGCAATCCTGCGCCAGCACCATATTGGCGGACTGCCGGTGCTAGACGGGGAGGTGCTTGCCGGTATCATCACGGAATCCGACGTCATTGCCCAGCTGGAGACCAGGAAGCTCTCCGACGACCTCTGGCTCCCGTCACCTCTTGAGATCATTGAGGTGCCGATACGGGAATATATCAACTGGGAGAAAACGAAAGACGCTCTCAAAAATATCGGGGAAATGCCGGTAAAAAAAGTGATGACCGCCCGGGTGATCACGGTAACCGGCGATATGGATATCGAGGATGCAGCCGCTCTCATGCTCCGGGAAAGCATTGCACGGCTGCCGGTACTTGACGGGAAAACCCTCGTTGGCATTCTCACCCGGGCGGATATTGTCCAGGCAGTCGGTGCATCCCGCTCATAACGCTCTCCCTGTTTACATTTCACAGTCCACTGGAGGAAAACGAAATATGGCCTACAAAAGTCTCTGCGCGGTCAAAGGAGTTACCGCAAACGGCGTTAAGGAAGGAAAATTCGGTCTTGCCCTGATCCGGGCAAGCGGGACTGCAGCCGGGGTATTTACGGCAAATCTCGCAAGGGCCGCACCGATAGAACTGATGCGAAAACAGATCCGAAAAGGAAAACTGGATGCGGTAATCGCCAACAGCGGTTGTGCAAATGCCTATACCGGCCAGCGTGGCTACGATGACGCAGTCACCATGACGGAATATGCCGGATCCGCCCTTGGCGTGGACAGTTCCGCGGTCGGTGTCGCCAGTACCGGGGTCATCGGCCGGTATCTAGACCTGCCCCTGATCCGGCGCCAGTGTGCCGAGGTGGCGCTCAACCTTACCTCCACGCCGTCAGCCGAGGACCGTACGGTCCGGGCGATCATGACAACTGATCTCCAGCCCAAGCACGCGCTCGTAAAAAAGGAAGGTTTTACGATCGGAGGGATTGCCAAGGGAAGCGGTATGATCGCGCCCAACATGGGCACGATGCTCGCGTTCATCTATACCGATGCCGAGATGGGGGCAAAGCCCCTCCGGGAGACACTCAAAACTGCCACGAAAAGGACATTTAACCGGGTCGTTGTCGATGGGGACACGAGTACCAATGACATTGCTCTCTGTATTGCAACCGGGGAATCCGGCAAGGTCAGGGCCGCGGAATTCTCCGCCGCCCTCGAAGAATGCTGCCGCTCGCTGGCAAAGCAGATCGCAGCTGACGGGGAAGGGGCAAGCAAGCTCCTTGAGGTGACGGTACGGGGTGCCCCCAAAGAGGAGGCTGCAGCAAAAGTCGCTCGGGTGATCATCGAATCCCCCCTGGTAAAGACCGCAGTCTATGGAGAGGATCCCAACTGGGGCCGGGTTATCGCTGCTGCCGGGCGGGCCGGGGTCAGGTTTGATCCCAATGCAGCGTCGCTCTGGATCAGCGACGGGAATCATAAGTACCCCCTGGTGAAATCCGGCGAGATTATCGCCGATCTCTCGAAAGCCAAGGCGGCCATGCACGGGAACAAGGTCATTTTTGTGCTCGATCTGGGTGCCGGGAAGGAAGAGGCCACCGCGTGGGGCTGTGATCTCACCGAAAAGTATGTTGAGATCAATGGGAGATATACGACATGATGAAACGCGAAGACGTCCTGATGGAAGCACTGCCCTATATCCAGCAGTTCCACGGTAAAACGATCGTCATCAAGCTGGGAGGGCATGCGATGGTGGACCCGGTGGTCCTTGAAAATGCCATCAGGGATGCCGTCCTTCTCCACTACGTTGGGATCCGCGTTGTGCTGGTCCATGGCGGGGGACCGGAGATCACCGAGAAGATGAAGGCTCTGGGAAAGGAGTCCGTCTTTGTTGGCGGCCTGCGGGTCACCGACCAGGAAACGCTGGAGATCGCCCAGATGGTGCTCGTGGGCAAGATCAACAAGGGGATCATATCGCTCATCGCAAAGTGCGGCGCACGGGGCGTCGGGCTCTCGGGAAGTGACGGGAACATCATCATCGCAAAGAAGATGGAGCTCCAGAAAGTGAAAGTGGAGGGCGTGGAGCAGGAAGTAGACCTCGGGCATGTCGGCGAAGTCGAATGGATCGACCCTGCCCTCCTCACCACCCTTCTTGAACGGGACTATATCCCGGTTATCTCCCCGATCGCGATCGATCGTTATGGGGGAAGCCTCAACATCAATGCGGATACGGCCGCCGGCGATATTGCCATTGCGCTCAAGGCGTACAAGCTGATCAATATGACCGATGTCGACGGGGTGATGGATGCGAAAAGGACCCATGTCTTCCGCAAGCTCTCCGTTACGGAAGCGAACGCGCTCCTCACCTCAGGTGCTATCGGGGAAGGGATGATCCCGAAGGTCTCCTCGGTCATAAAGGCGGTCGAAAACGGCGTCCGGTACTCCCATATCATCAACGGCAACGTGGAGCACAATCTGATCCTCGAACTCTTCACCCATGAGGGTGTCGGAACGATGATCTCCCTCCAGTAGATTTTTACACGCTGCAACCAACACTCTCGTAGGAACTACTCCATTACTTCAGAAAGCGGACAGGAGTCACCGGATGGACAGGATCATAAAATTTGTTGTTGCATTGTTCGTGATCATCGCTGCAGCGAGCGTTGCGTCTCTTGTTTTCGCTGCCCAGGGGACGACCCCTGCAGCCACGCCATCGGTCGCAAACGACAGCATCGTCTACTATTTCTATGGCCAGGGATGCCCGCACTGCGCGGCCATAGAGCCATTTATGGAAAATATGACCAAAAAGTATCCCGATGTCGATATCCGGATGCTTGAAGTCTGGTACAACCAGACCAACCAGCAGACCTATACGCAGGTAAATGCAGCGGCTGGCATCTCTTCCCCTCAGGGAGTCCCTGAAGTCGTGATCGGGAAAACCGTACTTATCGGACAACTGGAGATTCCGGATAAACTTGAGGGATACCTCCGGGCCATTGAAAAAAAAAAGTAACTCCTGAACTTACCGTGGGCAACCAGTCCTCCACGGCCTCCCTTTTATCCCCTGCTGCAAATCGTACCATTACCGGGTATTATTTCTATGGCGAGGGATGCAGTCACTGTGATGAGATAAAACCCTTTATTGCAGAGGTGCAATCCCGGTACCCGGATCTCAGTCTTGAACAGCTTGAGGTCTACCACAACGCCACCAACCAGGCCCTGTTCCTTTCGATGGACAAAAAATTCGGGATAACGTCCCCCGGGGTCCCCACGATCATTATCGGGAACCATGCGCTTGTCGGAGTAGACCAGATCCGGGACCAGCTGGAACAGGCAGTCCTCGACGAGCAGTCCTCATCCAACAGTGAACCAATAGATAATATTACCCCTGCCGGAAACTGCCCGGGGAGCTTTACCGCGCTCACCATTCCCCTGGTGATCGTTTGCGCCGGGATCGACAGCATCAACCCCTGTGCCTTTACGGTCCTGATCATCCTCCTGCTCTCCATCATCGCGCTCCAGTCCCGCCGGCAGGTACTGATGGTCGGTATTACCTACATTGCCGCGGTCTTTTTGTTCTACTTCATCTCCGGCATCGGCATCCTCTCGTTCGTGCATATCTCCGGGATCTCGAGCCTGATCGCATTTGTCGCTGCGGCGATCGCTATTGTCCTTGGATCCGTAAACATCATCGAGGCAGTAATTAAAAAAGAGGGGTTCTTCCTCGCCATTCCCGAATCGAAGAAACCGGTGATCGAGCAGTATATTACGACCGCCACGCTGCCCGCGGCCTTTGTGCTGGGTGTCCTTGTGGGCATCTTCGAACTACCCTGTACCGGCGGGATCTACCTCTCCATCCTCAGCCTGATCAGCAACACGCTCACGTTCTCCGAGGGACTCCCCTACCTCCTTCTCTATAATTTCATCTTTGTCCTGCCTCTTATCGTCATCCTCTTTGCCGTTGTCCTGGGTATTCCCCCGGAGCGGGTAAACACGTGGAGGCTGGAGAACCGCCGGAAGCTCCGGTTTATGATTGGCGTTGCCATGATCCTTGTCGGGGTCTTTATCCTCCTGGGTCCGCTGTCCCTGTGACGGAGACAAAAAACCCGTTTTTCCGGTAATGAGCCCGGGAGGACTTCGGATCCCGGCAAAAAGTATTCAAAAAAAAAAATTATTTCCGGGCAGTTCTTTTCGGGACGGGTTTTTCCATTGCTGCCCGCTGCGCCTTCTCGTTCATCCCGATCAGGGTTTCAAAGATCCCCTTAATCGGCACCGGGTCGATATGGTGCGCCTTTGCCAGTTTCATCACATAGTCCAGCACATCGATCTTGCGCTGGTTGTCGTGAACCGGTATCCCCCGCTCCTGCTTGATTGCGGCAATTTTTCCCGCAAGGCTCTGTCGTCGCGCGATAAGAAGGATGATCTCCTCATCGATCTGGGTGATCTCTGCCCGGACTTCCTCAATGGTCATAGGAAAGTACATCGCAGGAAAAACGGATAAACGTGATGACAGGATATTCTGCTGTCTGCACACGAAGACACATATCACTGGAGCGCCCTATCTGTTCCAGTGGTTTCATGCTCGGAAAGATTACCCGGCGCGAAGAATACGATCTCTTTGCCGCATGGCTGGCCGTATCGCTCTCGTTTGCCATCATCAAGCTCGCACCCTATGGGGTTCTTGGTCCTATCCAGCCCGCTGACCCGAAAACTGCCCTGATCTATCTGGTCATCGCTCTCCTCACCGCAGGCATCGGGCTTGTCGCTCATGAACTGGCCCACAAGTTTGCCGCGATAAAATACGGCTTCTGGGCTGAATTCCGGAAGAACAATTTCATGCTGCTCATCGCGGTTGCACTTGCCGCACTGGTGGGTTTTGTCTTTGCCGCTCCCGGTGCAACTGTGATCTACAGCACAAGACCGGACGGCCGGACGCTCACCCGCGAGGAGAACGGAAAGATCTCGGCTGCAGGCCCGGTCACCAACCTCCTGCTCTGTATCCCGTTTGCTGCGCTTTACCTGGTCAGCGGTCCCCTTGCCATGGCACCCAGCACACTCCTGTATCAGATTGGGATCTTCGGAATTCAGATCAACGCGATGATCGCTGCGTTCAACATGCTCCCGATCAGCATCCTCGATGGCAACAAGGTCCTGTCCTGGAACATTCCAGCCTTTATCCTCCTGCTGGCCACATCCTTTGCAGTGCTGGTCAGCTCTTTCTATATCCTCTGATCTTTTTTTTAAAACGGCCCGGGGATTTCAGCTGTTCCCGGTGAGTATCTCTAAATCCCGCACGATCTGCTGCCCTTTCTCGTACGCCTCTTTGAGTGCGGTCGGGTGATTTTTGATCCCGTTCCAGGTGTCCATGTTGTTGGCCACGATGTTCTCCACATAATCAAACCCCGTACCATGGAAAAGCGCGGTGATGGCGGGAAAGGCGCTGTCGAACACGTGATCGAGGTTCTGGCCGGCGGTCGAGATAAAGACACCCTTGTGCCGCCGGATATGATCTTCGGGGAAATCCAGCGTTTTGAGTATGAACTTGCGTGCCCAGAGGTACTGGGCGCGGTCAATGAATCCCTTGAGCTGGGCGGTGATCCCCATGCTGTAGATGGGCGATGCAACGGCAAGGATATCGGCGCCGAGGATCCTGTCGTATACCCCCGGGGCATCGTCCTTTACGATACATTCGCCAGTCTTGTGGCAGGCATTGCACCCCCGGCAGGGCGTGTAATCGATCTCCCTGAGCACCACCTTCTCTACTGACGCTCCCGCAGCCTTTGCCCCGTCAAGGAAACTATCGAGCAACGTCTCGGTATTCCCGTGCCGGCGCGGGCTCCCCGAGATGCCCAGGACTTTTACGGTCATGACGGTGTCCCTTCCGCCAGTCGCTTTTTCAGTTCGGCAATAACGGATTTTCCCAGTTTTCCTGCATCGGTACGGGCAGTGGGGTGAGTTTCAATTGCCCCTTTCTCGTCAACCCCGTTGACCATCAGGTAGCTGATGTCTGCATCCCGGATCTCGATCACGTGGTAAAAACATTTGACCGACGGCACCGCTGCATCAAAAACATGCGGCCAGGTCTGCCCCGCGGTCGCCAGGAAGACACCCAGGCGTTTACCTTTGCGTTCGGGAGGTACAATTGGCAGTTTGAGGACATATTTTCGCGACCGGAAGACCTGGGCACGGTCAACGAGGGCTTTTACCTGTGAACAGAGTCCCATGCAGAAGATGGGTGAGGAGAGGACAATACAGTCCGCTTCAATGATCTTATCATGCCAGGCGTCCATCCCGTCGCGCTGGACACATTTGTTCAGCTTTTCACACGCATTGCACCCCCGGCAGGGGTTAATGTCTGCTTCGGTGAGGGGGACTTTCTCTATAGAGACGTCCGGCTCTTCTGCCATGGATGCAAGCGTCCAGTCAAGCAGCGTCTCCGAATTGCCAAACCTCCGCGGGCTGCCGGCAAACGCGAGGACCTTTATGGGCATAGATGATGCTTGGATACGGAGGGTGAAAAATCATTGGATGGGGGACGGCTGGCGGATACAGCGCCCGTTACCCACTTTAATGTATCATAATCCCGTCTGTAAAAGAAAAATAAAGGAAAAAACGGATGAGGATAATTTTTCCTGTGCCACACAGAGGTGAGGCCCACCCTCACTTCTTCATGACTTCGTCAAGCTGTGCCTTGCCGTACACGTAGGCCGGCATGCCCGAGAGCAGGAAGGTAACCCGGAGTGCCTCTTCGATCTCGGCCTTGGTGACCCCGAGGCTTGCCGCTCCCATCAGCTGGGCCCGGACCGCGTGCTGATCGCGGAGTGCGGCAGCGATCGCAATCGCGATCAGCTTCTTGGTCTTCCTTGTGAGCTTACCGTCGTCCCAGACATGGCCTTCCATCTTCATGACAAGGTTATACATGTCAGGATCGTTGACGGTCAGCTCCTTGAAGAACTTGGGCACCTTGCCGATCTTCTTTTCCAGTCCCTTGAGTTCCTTTACCGTCTTCTTCGCAACAGGTTTCTTTGTAACTGGCTTTTTTACAACCATACTCATTCACTCTCCAGAATCATTGGTTCGCCGCAGCAGATCAGTTCTCCACCGCCGGCTTCCTTTACGATCACAACATTCCCGCAGATCTCGCATTTGAAGACCTGCCCCTCTGCTGATACATTTACCATGCTGAACCTCGTTTTTTGTGACGTGGCGTTCTGCTGCACCACCGGACCCGAAGAACCCTTTCAAAGGTCACTTTGGGCGTTCACCACTGGCAGTACCGTTGCCGGAAAAATGAGAAATTACTGGAAACTCTTACCGCGCTTGGGCGGGTTTTTGGCATCTTCCGGAGTCTTGATATCCGGCCGGATATGGGTCATCGGGAAACACTGGTACTCCTCGCAGGAACAGGCCGGGCACTTGCGGAGATCCTGTTCGCTCTTGTCCAGAGTAAGTTCCTTGCCGCAGTCGAGACACACGTATTTTCCCGGTCCGACTTTCTGGCCTGCTGCATACGTCTTTTGTTCGGTCAGAGATATCACCAGACTTCACTTTTATGTCAAAGATATATATCAGTTGTGTTCGTAGGTTCTGTCAAGTTGTCGGCGGGTGAACTAATCCAAAAGTCTCTGTCAAAAATCGGCAGTTACAACTTACTGAAAATATGCATTATTGGTTTTATCAATTGGGTTTGTAACATATTTTTATGATAAAAAGTTAAGCGAGACAAAATTCATGCAATTTTTTCGAATTTGACGTTGCCATTTGATGTCAATTTATTTATACAAGAATTCATATCTATACACAAGAAATCTGCATACACAGGTTTCAAATCCGCGTGGATTATTGCGGAGAGGGAGGCGATAGAACATGGTGACCAGACAGGAGAAAATCGGTAAAAAATTTGATTTTATGAAACTCGGCAATGAACATGATAGACAGTCCTATCGCGATTTTGGGTTAAGAATACATGATACTTCTAGTGAAACAGTAACCTTCATAGTTTATGATAAAGATACCAGCATTCTTTAGGTAATTTTTTTATGACAAGCTGGAATGACGTATTAACTGAAATAAAAGAAGCGGGTAGCACCCACGACGTTATCCGTAGAAAATATTTAAAAAAACTTCACGAAGTAACGCAGAGAAATATTATTGTGTATTATTCCGGATGGTTACAAAAACCCGGAATAAATAGAGTTTCAATTGAAGATGAAGATAAAAATGGCTTTATGGCCTCGATTAAAGGGTTAGATAGAAGTATTGGGTTAGATCTGATTTTACATACCCCCGGGGGTTCAATATCTGCAACAGAATCTATTGTTGAATACCTCCATGATATGTTTGATGAGGATATTCGTGTAATTGTTCCACAATTGGCGATGTCTGCGGGGACAATGATTGCATGTGCCAGTAAATGCATAATTATGGGGAAGCAATCAAGCTTAGGTCCAATAGATCCACAATATAAGGGGTTACCAGCGCATGGGATTATCGAGGAATTTAATCGTGCATACATAGAATGCAAGAAAGATCAAGACAAAATCCCGGTTTGGCAACCTATTATTGCGAGATATCACCCCACCCTTATTGGCGAATGTGAAAAATCAATTACGTGGTCAAACAGCTTGGTTAGAACGTGGTTAAAACAGTACATGTTTAATCAAGATGGCAATGCAGACGCAAAAGTTAAAAAAATTATAAATTATTTGGCGAGCCACTCAAAAACAAAAGCACACGACAGACATTTTTCTGCAGCAACTTGCCTTGAGTTGGGCCTCAATATTGAAATGATGGAATGCGACCAAAGATTGCAAGATGCAATACTAGCGGTTCACCATTCTTATATCCATACACTTTCTTCTACAGACGCCTTTAAAATTATAGAGAATCATAACGGTGTGGCCTTCGTTCAAAGTGCAAAAATTGTAGCGATAAAGCCGTCATAAAATATTTTTTTATTTTATCTGTGCACTTGCAGCGTTCTGGATTAATGTCATCCACTTGTTTTCACCATTAACCTGTATCCCGCATGCCTCAGCCGGTGTCTTGCCGTCAAGTCCTTCGTGCGGCTTGATATAATTGTGATAGACCTGCATCCCCTTGAGGATCGGAGTGTTCTTTTTCTTTAATCCCCGCATGGTCTTTTCCCTGTCGCGGATCTCGCCGTTAATGCGTTCCATCTTGTTATTGTTGGCCTCGTTCTGGTGGCCGGTGATCTTGATTGCGTTAATGTGGCGGGGTTGGGGGAGCATTCTGCTGTAAAACTCCCTCTTGAATGCGTCGTGGTATGCCGGCAGTCCATCGGTGATAAGGATACTCGGTACTTTGTCCATGAGCTGCTTGCCTTCGTGGAATAATCCCTGTGCATCGTGCTTGTGCTTTGAGTCGGCTACCTCCTGCGCGATCCAGTACCGGGTTTCATCGTCCATCAGGGCAAAGAGGTATTTCATATTCCCCTTAACCTTGATGTAAACTTCATCCGCTCTCCATACGTCGCCGACCTGCGGGTTGAGCTTGTCCACATATCCCTTCATCAGCTCGGTGTATTTCGCGATCCAGTTGCTGATCGTCTGGTGGCTGACTTCTGCACCGAGAAGCTTTAACGACCGCTGAGTATTCCGCAGAGATTCCCCGCTAAAGTAGAGCTGCATCGCTGCTGTGATCGCCTTCGGGTTGTGCTTCATCCGCTCAAAGCCGATGTTGATGCTGAACAGCTTACCGCAAGCCTCGCATAAGTACCGCTGAATATCGCCGCTTCGGTTGTGCCGGACACCTGCTTTCTGGATCTGTTCAGAGCCACAAGCCGGGCAGTTGGTCACGACTACCGGGTCCAGGATCACACTTGCCTTAACCTGTTTCCTCATCGCAAACGAGAGTTTCACGGCGATGATGTGTTTGCACTCAACTCCGCGAGTCTGGTGGTCGGGGCATGAGCAGTTCCACCCGATGTCGGTTTGTGATACTTCGTATAGCTGGTCGTTTCTTGACTGTGACTTAACGATATAGTGTGTCTCATCAAGTCTCCTGATCTGACCAACCTTCTTTGCAATAGCCTCTCCGCGTTCCTGCCGGGTTGTGGTTAGTTGCTGCATCTCTCTCACCTACTTATTTACTTGTTAATTACCTATAAGTTGTATTAGTATAAATAGTTATAGGTAATTAAAAAGGCAACAAAATATAAATAAAAAGGCGACACATAACCTATTCATGGCAAAGAATGCAAGGGCGGATGAGTCGGTACTGAACCCGGCAACAACTAATAGTATGTCACTGAGGACGACGATACCGAGTTACATTGTGGCGAAATTGGAATTAAAGAAAGGGCATCGGTTCCGATGGTGTATTGAGAGCGAGGGGTTGAGAATTGAGGTTATGAGAGATTAAAAAAGGAGTTTGGGATTACAAGTCGCTTGGAATGTTGCGCACCGAAACATTGTATAAATCAAATGAGTCATAAGTGGCGGAATTCTTTGTCGATGCTGGTTGGGATAATGGATAATCGTGTATTAACTCTGTAGTAATTTTTCTTGCATTGCGGCTGGCCAATATCATATTTTCATACATATCTGAGTTCATCGAAATAATTTCGCTCTCAATCGGCCATTGAAGATTGACTCTTTCACCCGTCATAAAATTTTCATTGCTTATTTGTTCTAGATAGCTTCTCTCGCTTTCAATTTCCATAACTTGGTTGTAAAATGTGTACAAATCGGAGGATAGTTGAAAATCTTTAAAATTTGTAATGTCCTTACTAAACACAAAATAAACCCCGTTTGATGTGTAATAAGGTGTGGTGGAGAAATAGATCGTGTTGTTTGGACTTTTATTGATTTGATCCAAATCGGTAATTAATCTAGCATTAATTGTCCCAACATCAAAGTATAGTGTTTGAGCAATATTTTGTTGCTCAATTGCTTGCTGGTCTTGGGATATCTTTACCGTAACATAGTACGTAATGACACCCAATGCCATCGCACCAATTATTGCACCTACAATGGCTCCAGCAATGACGCTTTTCCAATCGGAATCGCCCATAAAAAATTATAATATTTCACTTGATAATAAGATTCCTATGAAAAACTAACATAACTGTGACAGCGGAGGCGCATACTGCCCATGCGATCCCTACAAAATACAAAAAAATTACAAAAAAGTTAATGGGCAAATTTGAAAACAACGCCATAAAATTAGCAAAGAGATAACTAAAGATTAGCATCCCAATCGCCGCTACCGCAAAGACTTTTTTTGGATCGTCGGAACGATTGATAGAACTTGTTAAATTCTGACCACCTGCCGCGTTTTGACAGGGTGTCATACTAACCCCCACCCGCCGACAACTTGACAGAACCTCCTTTTTTGCCGGATCCAAAGCTATATTGGTTTTTTCCTCCTAATGCCGGTATGGCTCCCACAGTCATCGCTCTTCTGGGCAGCCCTCTTCCCGAGGGCAATGCGGCACAGCTGCTGGCCCGGGCTGTGCAGGGAGCACGGGATGCCGGCTGCACCGTTGAGCTCATCCCCGTGACAAGCCTCGATTTTCAGGGCTGCCAGGAGATGTTTTTCTGCCGGGACCACGAGACCTGCATCCTTGACGATGATATGCAGCAGGTATACCCGAAATTCAGGGAAATGGACGGCCTGATCCTCGCTACTCCGGTCATGACCATGGGGATCCCCGGGACACTCAAGGCTTTCATGGACCGGTTCCAGGTCTTTTTCATGGCCAAGTACCACCGACACCAGTCCCTTATCCCCCCGGATCGGAAGCCGGCCCGGGCCGGCCTGTTCATCTGCATCTCAGGGATGGACATCCCTGAGGTTTTTGTTGGCGCCAAACTGACAACCCGGGCCTTCTTTGACATCATCGACTGCCGGTACCAGGACGAGCTGCTGGTGAACGGCATGGATACCATCCTGGATATTTCAACTCGCCCGGATCTCCTCGATGCTGCGTACAGGAAAGGGCTTGCCCTCGGGAAGTCACTGGCTGCGTCCGGTGAGAAGTGATCCCGGCGATTCCCGTAGTATCCTCAAAACCCGTCCGCAGGGTGCAGCAGGTGGTTTTCCTTCCCGGTTTAGATCAGCCCTTTCTCTTTCAGGCTGGAGAAGCCGGACCTTGTGACAATAATATGGTCGAGGAGCTGTATGCCCAAAAGTGTTCCTGCTTCCTGGAGCTGCCGGGTGATTGCGATATCCTGCGGGCTTGCCTCAAGCGATCCTGACGGGTGGTTGTGCACGCAGATGACCGAGGCGGCACGGTCCGTAATCGCCCCGGCAAACACTTCACGGGGGTGGGGACGAGACTGTGGTTGAGAATACCTATCGTAACCACCCGGTTCTGGATCACTTCGCCGGCCCCGGAGAGGGAGATGCAGATGAAGTATTCCTGCGGCTTATCCCGGTACGAACTGACGATGGGCAGGATATCCTCCGGGGTACGGATCTTTACGGCGTCAGATGGCCTGTACCTGCGCCGCCCGAGTTCGAGACAGGCCAGGATCTGGGCTGCCCTGGTGGGCCCCGAACCTTCGATCTCCAGCAGGTCTTCGTACCGTATCTCCCGGGCCGGGTCCCGGATCAGGAGATCGATATCGCGCGCAATCGCCCGTACATCCCGGTTGGGCATCCCGCGCCCGATGATCGCCTCGATGAGTTCCCCATCGGTGAGCGCCTGCACGCCTTTTTGTGCGATCTTCTCCCGCGGCCTGTCGTGAGCCGGGAGATCTTTCATCTTTTTCATGGTACGCCACGGGTGGGGAAAGACAGTTCCCTGGCCGGTACCTGTTCGCGCATAGGTATGCGTGGGATGCCGGAATCTATAATCCCTCTCTTATGTAATGCATCTTATCCCGGGAATTCAAGGGAGGTAAACCGGCACTGCCTCATGAAGAATGTTTAAGTAACTCCCTGACTATACGTTCCCGTATGACAACCGAGAAGAATGCCATGGAAGCGTTTGCCGGGGAATCCCAGGCCAGCCGGAAATATCTCGCATTTTCCGAGAAGGCTGCAGCAGAGGGATTCACTGCGATTGCCACCCTCTATAAGGCGGCCTCTGAGGCAGAGACCATCCATGCAAAGAAACTCATGAAAGTGCTCGGCACCGTGGGCACGACAGAGAAGAACCTGGAAGGCAGCATTGCCGGTGAGATGCACGAGTACACCTCGATGTATCCCGGCTTTATCAAGGAGGCAGAAGCCGAAAAAAAGAGCGAGGCCATCCTTGCATTCACCCATGCGATGAAAGCCGAAGAGGTCCATGCAGGGCTGTACAAAAAGGCACTTGCCGCCATAAAAGCCGGCCACGATCTCGGCAGGGAAAAGGTCTTTTTGTGCCCGGTCTGTGGGAACATCGAGATCGGGAAGGCGCCCGACAAGTGTCCGATCTGCGGCGTATTCGGAAAACAGTTCCGTGAAATTTCACTCTAATCTTTTTTTAACGGTTCTTATCGTCACGGGTACTAGGGATCCCGTGTCACGTTCCCACAAAGAATACGTTGCGTTATTTTTTGCTTTGCCGCCGGTGTGCCCAGATAATAACGACGATAAGTGCGATCAGGGTAGCCCAGGACGCGGAATAGATCACAATAGTCGGGTATTCGAGAATGGCCTTGGGCAGGGAGGTAACCGGGTTTTCAGGGGCGGTGCAGGTGAGGATAAGGTTCATGGCCGCGGGGAACCGGCCCGGGCCTCCAAAGTAGTGAAGGAGCACCGTGGCGTTTCCCGACTCAATAACGCCGCTGGCCGGCGCGTTAATGGCCGACGGGAAGGCAACGATACGCGTAAGGCGGGTATCCTGGTCCCTGAGCTCCACGTACCATTCGTCGGCATAAACGTCCGGATAGGCATCCGCCGCTCCTGCGGAAAGCCGGGAGCCGGGGGGAACGCTCACCTGCCAGATCCCCTGCGTACTCTGGTTGGCAAAGGTCAGTCTCCGGGTGGCGGTCTCACCATTCTGTAATCCGAGCGATCCCGAGGTAAGGAATTCCGGTGGAGTGCCCGCGGGAAGCAACAGGATCCCGGTTCCCGGTGCAGCGGTGCACTGGTACCGGTCGTCCATCTCCTCACCGTAGGAAAGTGCCCGGTCGTAGATCCTGACCTCGTCAACGGCACCGGCCAGGTAGCCAGGAGACGTGGTATCGGGAATATCCGCCGGCCCGGCATTGGCCCCGATCATGACCGCATTGTTGTCCGTGTACCGGATTGCACCGGTGGCATTTACCTGGTTACGGAGAATGCCATCCAGGTAGATCTGTGCTACGGATCCATCGTAAGACCCCGTGACCTGGTGCCATTGCCCGGGAGAAATGGCCTCATGGGGGATCACCACGGAAACACTGCCTTTCTGGCTGTCAAGGCCGAGTGTCCACCAGAGATCGTTGCCCTCGTCGAACCCGAGCCGGTACCCGCCTCCATCAGCGTTCGTGGAAACAAGCGCCTGGGGGTAGGTATCGTTTACAGAGAACCAGAGTGACACCGTTATGGCGTCGGTGGGATGATTGGCGGCTGTATATGCCACTGAAACGTAACTCCCGTTCCCGTCGAGTACAAGAGCTCGTACACAACCGTTGTTATCGATCCGGTAGGCATTGCCGTGAATCATTCCGGCATTTCCGTGACCGGAGGAATCAAGTGCGAGGTTGCCACCCCCTTCATTGAAATTGAGGTAAACCGTCGGTCCGGCAGCAGAGGTATCGGATGCAGCTGCGGCAGGGAGGGTAAAGAGCAGCAGTATCGCGATGCATCCCCAGAACAACCAGGGGTGACATCTTCGGCAGGAGACGGTCATGACGGACTCTGGTGTTGTATACCGGGGTATTGGGGTGTGCAATAAAAAGAAAGTTGCGATTGATACGGGTGAAAGCATGCCAGTGGCATAATCTTTATATCGGACGCAAACCTCTTCGCATTGATGAGCACGGTCACCGTTTATTCCACGAAAAACTGCCCGTACTGCCGGATGGCCAAGGCATTTCTCGACAAGCAGGGCATCCAGTACACCGCCATTGATGTCGGGGCTGATGCTGCAGCGGCAGAGAAGATGATCGCGCTGTCGGGACAGCGTGGCGTCCCGGTGATCACGGTTGACGATGAGGTTATTATCGGGTTTGATTCCCAGCGGCTCAACGAGCTGTTCGGCACGCATCCCTCCAGTGAAATATATGACGTGGTGATCGTAGGTGCCGGTCCGGCCGGACTGACTGCGGGGGTGTACTGCGCCCGCAAGCTGCTCAAGACCCTGATCGTCTCGGAGAGCATTGGTGGCCAGGCGCTGGAATCCTGGGCAATCGAGAACTACATGGGTTACCGGATGATCACCGGTGAGGATCTCATGAAAAAGTTCGAAGAACAGGTCCGCACCCTTGATGTACGGCTGGAACTTGACCGGGTTACCGGGATCGTTCCCGACGAAAATCTCTTTGCAGTTACAACCATCTCGGGAATCACGGTCAAAGCCAAAAGCCTGATTCTGACCCCGGGAAAACAGCCAAGGAAGCTCGGGGTACAGGATGAGGAGAAATATCTCGGGCGCGGCCTCTCCATCTGCTCGACCTGTGACGGCCCGCTCTATAAGGGAAAGAAGGTGGCCGTGGTAGGTGGCGGAAACTCGGCGCTCCAGACCGCGGTCGAGATGAGCGGGATTGCTTCCTCGGTCAGTCTCATCGTCCGCAGCACGATCAAAGCCGATCCGGTATACGTCAAAAAGCTCGAAGGAATAAAGAACATCACCGTGCACCTCCATGCCCATATCACCGGGCTCGCCGGCGAGCCGTTTCTCCAGAAGATTACGATCGCGACGGAGGGGCAGGATGAGCAGCATATCGATATCGACGGGGTGTTTATTGAGGTTGGCTGGACGCCGAATACCGACAACCTCAAAGATCTGGTAACCCTCAACGAGAAGAAAGAGATCGTGGTGGATGTGGATGGCCGCACGAGCCGGCCCGGCATCTTTGCGGCCGGTGATGTGACTTCCGTAAAGAGCAAGCAAATCATTATTGCTGCCGGGGATGGGGCCAAGGCAGCGCTCGAGGCGTATGAGTACTTAATGAGCCAGGGCTGACGCTTTTTTCCGTTTGGCGTATTTCATAGCGAAAATCATTGCACTGAATGGATTTTTATACACGAAAGTTTCCGAAAGATTGGCGCAATATTTTTTCGGCATGATTATTCTGGCATGAAATGTGGAAAATCAAAAAAAAAAATCCAGATAAAAGTCGTTACCCTCACATTTTGCCGGACTGCATCCCAAAATACCGGAAAATTATGTGGGGGAATGCACGTGTTCTTATGTCATGCCTTCCCCTTTGCGCCAACCCTGCCCCCGTTGGGGGAGCGTGTGATGTTGCCGTATTACAGGGATGCATCAGCGGCGGGGGGCGGCAACCCCCCTAGAGTGTCCCCTTATCTCTGGGAGCACCCTCGATCCCATCCCCAATGGCTCGGTTTCTCCGACGTAAACTTGAAAAACGCTCACAGAAGCCTCCGGACAGCCGATCTCTCCCACAGATGACCAACCGGATATCTCCAGAAACCCAGTCAACAGAAGCCCGCTATTGTGCAGGTTTAAGTGGCCCTTAAATCGGGGCATTTTTAAAAATACGCGGTTAAATCAGGATTTTCTAGGGGCGTGGACATCGTTTCCTGTGGAGATCAGATCCCATGTCCGGAAACGGGGAATCGGAGACCAGTTTAGGCCCGGATTTGGGTGGAGGAAGGTACGGTTATGGGGTGGCGGTTCAGACTTTGGCAGCCGAACAGCACCATTATTCTTTCTTCTGTTCCTGCCGGTCCTTCTCCCGGTACCCTTCGAGCAAAACCGTCATGATATTTTTCACCGGCTTATCCGAGTGGCTCGCGATATGGAACTCGCAGAACGGGCAGGAGGTGATTACAATATCGGCCCCGGTCTTCCGGATCTCTTCGCGCCGTTTCTCCCCGAGCGCTGCTGCCTCATCCGGAAGGCCGGACTTTACCCCGCCGCCGGACCCGCAGCAGATGGCCGGCATCTCCACCAGGTCGACCACCTGACGGATCAGCTGGCGTGGCTCGTCTTTCACGTCCTGTCCCCGCAAGAGGTGGCAGGGATCGTGGTAGGTTGCTCTGAGCGGGAGCTTTGCCGGTGGCTCGATTCCGTAGTGGGTGAGCAACTCGTTAATGTCTATAACTTTGAACGGCGTCACGTAATCGTGCTTGAGGGTAGAGCCGCACCCGGCGCACATCGTCATCACGGTATCGATCCCCCGGGTCCGGAACGCATCGATGTTGCGTTTCCTGAGGGTATCAAGATAGTCGAGCTGGCCGGTCCTGATCAAGGGTGAACCGCAGCAGATCTGGTCACGGGGGATGATCACCCGGATGCCGTTTCTTTTGAGGATTTCTATTGCATCCAGCGCGGACTGCTGCTGACGCAGGTTGTACATGCAGCCAACAAAGAATCCGACGGTTGCCCGTACCGGGCCGTACGGCTCGATGGTGGTCCCAACCTGCTCCATGAAACTCGGCGCGGTCCGGACAACGCTCCTGCCGGTCTCTTTTATGAGTGCCTCGACCTCCCGGTGCCGGGGGAGGGTGAAGCCCTGCCTGTTTGCCAGTGCCCGGAGTTTCTCGATCGCCTTCCCCGGGATCTGGATCTTTTTCGGGCAGGCCTTGTAGCAGGCCTGGCAGCTCGTGCAGGTAAACAGGCCGTCGCGGATTGCGTCAGGTACCCTGTTTATGGTGTCACGGGGATCGAGAGCCAGCCGCATCTCCTGCCGCATCGCAGTGGGCCCCAGAAACGTGGTCACATCCATCGCCGGGCAGACCGAGACGCAGGCCATGCATTCGATGCAGTCCCGGAGGGGTTTTATCTCATCGATCTGCGCTTTCGTTGGCAGCGGGGCCTCACCCTCCGGCGGGACAAGGGACGCGATGGTGGCGATCTTGGGGAGGAGATCGACTACCAGATCCTTTTTCACCGGCAGGTTCAGGGGGGCGATGGTGATCCCTTCGGCCGCCTCTTTCATGCACGCGAGTACCGGTTCCCCGTTGACCTGTACCGCACAGCTCCCGCACTGGCCAGACCCGCAGCAGTACCGGTAGGAGAGCGTGGGATCGATCTCGTCATGGATCGCATGCAGGACATGCAGGACCCGGGCGCCCTCGTTGACCCTCACCGTATAGGATTCCGGGTGGGGGGCCGGATCTTTTTTCGGATCGAAGCGGAGGACGGCTACCCGGATCTCTTTCATGCCGTCACCCCGTGTCGTATGATGCCCTCGCGGTGTTTCGAGATGTAGGTGTGCCCGAAGGGTGAATGCTCCGCATCCCATTCCTGCGTGAGGTCCACCCGCATGTCTGCCCCACGGGACTCCGGCCGGATCAGGGCCGAGCGGCAGATGAGTACCGATGTCTGGCACATGTTCTGCACGATACAGCACTCTGCCACCCCCGCCGGGGAAACTGCCCGGATCGGGGCAGCAAGGAGACGCTCTGCCGTGGCAAGCGCTGCCTTGAGGCCCGTCTCGTCCCGGAAGATGCCTGCACCCCGCCACATCGCCTGCTGGAGATCCTTTCGCACCCGTGCCGGGTTTTCCGTGCCGGAGAAGAAACGGCCGATCCTTTCCTGTATTTCTAAAGTCTGTGTGGGATCGATCTTTTTTGCCCGTCGTTTGCTCTGCCCGGCTGCCTCCCCGGTGCGTTTTCCGAAGACCTGGGTCTCGGCAAGGGCATTTCCTCCCAGCCGGTTGGCTCCCTGGACACCGCCGGCCGTTTCCCCGCAGGCATAGAGACCCGGCACCGTTGTCATCCCCTGCGGGTTGATCCTCAGGCCTCCCATGATATGGTGGGCAGTGGGTGCAACTTCCATCGGCTGGGTCCGGATATCAACCCCGTAGGAGAGGAACTGCTCGAGCATCACCGGCAGCCGGGTCTCGATCTGTTCTTTGGGAAGATGCGTGACATCAAGGTAGACACCGCCGTGCGGCGTGCCCCGGCCGCCTGCGATCTCCGTGGCAATCGCCCGGGCAACCACATCCCGGGTGGAGAGTTCCATCCGCACCGGATCGTACCGCTTCATGAAGCGCTCGCCCAGGGCATTTTTCAGGAGGCCTCCCTCGCCCCGCACGGCTTCCGTGATGAGCCGGCCCCGTGCATCGTACGGGTATACTGCACCGGTGGGATGGAACTGCACCATCTCCATATCGATCAGCTCGGCCCCGGCCCGGTACCCCATGGCAAAACCGTCTCCCGTGCCGCTCGAGGAATTGGTTGAGATATCGTAGACCCGTGCTCCCCCGCCGGTAGCAAGGATGGTGGCATCGGCCGTGATGGTGACCAGCTCACCATTCTCATCAAGGGCACATGCCCCGATCACCCGGTCGCCTTCCTTAAGCAGCTCGATGACCGTCACTTCTTCCAGCTTGGTCACGGGCACAGAATCCAGATGCTCCACGAGGGTCATCATCATCTCGTGGCCGGTCCGGTCGCCTGCATAACAGGTCCGGGGGAACCGCTGGCCGCCGAACGGCCGCTGGGCAATCTCGCACTCGTTGGTGAAATCGAAGACCGCACCCCAGCGGATCAGCTCACGGATCCGCTCAGGGGATTCCTGGACAAGGATCCTGACCAGTTCCGGTTCGTTGAGGTACGCACCCCCCCGGAGCGTGTCCTCGTAATGGATCTCGCAGGAATCTTCCTGCCGCAGCACAGCGTTGTAGCCCCCTTCTGCCATGGGGGTACATCCGCCCTTTCCCGCGATGGTCTTGGTAACAAGCACGGTCTCCCCGTACCGGGCGGCTTCTATTGCCGCCCGGACTCCCGCGCCGCCACTGCCGATCACCAGCACGTGGCAGTCCATCGCGTCATCTGCATGCATATTATAATTCTGTGCGTCGTATAGTTACATAAATAAATGGTACATCCCAGAGTGAACCGACATGAGATTTTTGATGAAATTTGGCGGGACATCCGTTGCCGATGCACAATGTATCGGGCGGGTTGTGGATATTCTCGAAAAACACCATAAGGCCGGTGACGAACTGGCGGTCGTGGTCTCTGCCCAGCGGGGCGTGACCGATCAGCTCATCGCCCTTGCAGAGAAACTCCCCGCGGCAAAGAACTGTTCCGAAGTCTCTCCCTTAATCGCCCATCTCCGCGAGCGGCATATGACCACGCTTGCCGGGGCAGCGCCGGATTATACTACGGAAGTCGGGGCAGTCATTGAGAAGCGCCTCGCCAGCCTCCAGCACATCCTCTTTGCGGTTCACAATCTCCGGGAGCTTACGCCCCGTTCAAAGGACTATATTATCTCGTTTGGTGAGCGTCTGCTTGCCCCGGTCGTTGGTGCCGCCCTCCGCCAGCGTGGCATCCCATCAACGGTTTTTGACGGCTGTGAGGCCGGGATCCTCACCACCCCCCAGCACGGGGAAGCAACGGCGCTCCCTGAAAGCGATGGACGGATCAAACGGAAGATCGGGTCTCTCCTCTCAAAGGAGGTCCCGGTTATCATGGGATTCATGGGCTGTACCGAGAACGGGATCCTCACCACCCTTGGCCGGAGCGGATCCGATTATTCTGCATCCATTGTCGGGGCCGGGATCGATGCGGACGAGATCTGGATCTGGACCGATGTCGATGGGATCATGACCTCCGATCCCCGGGTGATCAACGATGCCCGGGTCCTCAAAAGCATCTCCTATATCGAGGTGATGGAGCTCTCCTACTTCGGCGCCAAGGTCATGCACCCCCGCTCGATCGATCCCGCCATGCGCAAAAACATCCTTGTCCGGGTCAAGAACACCTTCAACCCGGCCCATCCCGGCACCATGATCGTACGCAACGGTTACCGCGACAGCCGTGTGGTCAAGGCCCTCACGTATATCGACAAGGTTGCCTCGATCAACATCAACGGCGCACAGATGATCGGGAGGCCGGGCGTGGCAAAGGCGATCTTTTCCGCACTTGCCGACCACGAAGTGAATGTGATGATGATCTCGCAAGGCTCGAGCGAAGCAAACATCTCACTCATCGTGGATGAGTCCCATCTCGATGCAGCCGTAGATGCCCTGGCGTTTCTTGTCAGGGATGGTATCGTGCGGGAGGTCACCCACAACCGGGATGTCTGTGCCGTTGCCGTGGTCGGGGCCGGAATGGCCGGTGCAGCCGGCACGGGAGGCCGGATCTTTACTGCCCTTGGCAAGGCCGGCGTAAACGTGATGATGATCTCGCAGGGCTCAAGCGAGGCGAACATCTCGTTTGTGGTCAGACAGCAGGACGGGCCGCGTGCCGTCAGGGTGCTGCACGATGAGTTCCGTCTGTCGGAGGAATGCGAGTGACCGCAAACGCATACCGCGAGGCCGGTGTGGACATTGACCTTGAAGCGACGGCGATCAAGGCGCTTATCCGGAATCTGACCTTCCGGAGGAAGGGAAGCCATACGATGCTCGGGAATGTCGGCCATTTCGCCGGGCTGATCGATTTCGGCACGCAGGCCCTTGCCCTCACGACTGATGGGGTGGGAACGAAGATGCTCGTGGCCGACAAGCTTGCCGACTGGAGCACGGTCGGGATCGACTGCATCGCGATGAACGTGAACGATCTCTACGTGATGCACATGGAGCCGATCGCGTTTGTCGATTACATTGCCACCGACACGCTTTCCGTGGAGAAGATGGCGCAGATTGGCATCGGCCTCAACGAGGGGGCCCGCCAGGCGAATATCGATATCGTGGGCGGGGAGACCGCATCGCTGAAGGGCCTCGTGAACGGCCTCGACCTTGCCGGCACCTGCGTGGGCGTCCAGGCGAAGGACCGGATCGTAACGGGAGAGAAGATCCGTCCCGGCGACAAGATCATCGGTGTCCCCTCCACCGGCGTCCACAGCAACGGCCTCTCGCTTGCACGGATGGTAGTGGAGAAGTACGCGGACTACGATGAGAAGATCAGCTCGGGAAAGACGCTCGGGCGCGAACTGCTCACCCCCACCCGGATCTATCATGAGAGCCTTGCGGTTGCCGATGCCTGCACGGTGCACGGCATGTGCCATATCACCGGTGGGGGACTCCTGAACTTCCTGCGCCTCTGCCCGTACGGGTTCCGGTTCGATGCTCCGCTCCAGCCGCCCGCGATCTTTTCCTGGATCCAGGAGACGGGAAAGATCTCCGATATCGAGATGTACCGTACCTTCAACATGGGTATGGGGTACGCCTACGTAGTGCCGCCGGCATCAGTGGACGCGGTAACCGCGATAGTGAAGGGCGCCCGGGTGGTCGGCGAGGTGACGGAAAGACCGGGCGCATGGCTCCGGGACGCGCAGGTTACCTGAACCCCTGCACGTTCACTCCTGAATCAGGAATTGATGTGGGATTCACCAAGGAGGTATCAAATGACAAGCGATCATTCCCCGGACTCAGGCGAGTTCAAACGAAGCCGTATCGCTCTCACGTCAAAGACCAAAAAACAGGTCCGGGAAATGGTGGGGAAATGCGAGTACTGCGATCGTCCCTGCCCGCCCGATGCACTTGAGGTCTTCCAGCTCGGGATGCTTTCACGTTTCCCGAACCGGCCGGAAGAGAACCCGGGCCAGCTCCTTGTCGTCCTCTGCCAGGAGCATTTCACTGAAGCGACTGCCGGAACACTCCTGAAAACCACGTTGCGTTCGAAGATCGCAAAACGCCCGGACAAACTGAAAAAATCCCTGCGATCCCTCCTGCAGAAACATGACCGGACCTATGAAGGGTCAAATGTCCGGGAGACCCATGACCCGAACCGGTTCACCGTGGGGGCATTTCTGAAGAAAAACCCGGATGACGCCCGTAAGTGACCTGGCAGGGACCTGTCCCCGGAGAGAAAAAAAAGGGACCGGGACGGTCCAAAGCCCGTGGACTCACTCCCCGCAATCATCCGGTTCGTCAGCGACAAAGGCGGTCTTTTGTGCCTTCTCCGAAACCAGGAGGCTGTTTCCCATAGGGTCCTGAAGGATCAGCGTTACGGGCAATTCTCCGGCTTTGACGGATGCTATCCGCTCGATAAGGATCCGCCCGTTTTCCCTCTCGGTGTCATCACCGTCACGGATTGCGGCCCTGATGGCTTGGAGGATCCGGTCGAGCACTCCCTCCACGTTGGTCACGAAGCCTTCGCAGGCCGGCCCGGGATCGATCCGGACGCCCAGCTCCGGTATTTCAAGATGTGCGGTCATGCTCCGGACCACACGCACATTGAGATCTTCAGGAGTCTCCACAGCGAGCTCGTACCGCACTGGATCGGCATTCTTGAGCAGCTGCGTATCCACGTACCGGTACCCGCAGGACGGGCAGATAGCAGAGATGATAAGGATATCCGAAAAATAGGGAATATTTTCCGTCTGATAGAGGTATTCTATTTCGGTATTGCAGTATGGACACGGTCCCGGGACAATGGTGCGCACCGCGTTATGCCCCGCCAATCTTGTCGCGTGAGATCTTGACCGACATCGGGGTAAGGACTACATACCGCTGGTCGCCAAGACCGATGATGTCCCCGTTGACGTCCTTTGCAACTTCCTTTAAGTCCTTGAGGACCCGTTCGTACGAGATCTTGTCCATCTTGAGGCGCGAGATATCGACGATCACAATATTGCCGTTGTACACCTCGTCCTTGACCCGGGGCGTGTCCTTGAGGTCGCCGATCGTGGCGATCTTGACCAGGAGTGCGGGAGCGTCCCGGCCATGCTCCTCGTATGAACTGAGGTCCAGCTCCATGTACTCATCGTCGGAACTGGTGGAATTTTTTCCTAAAAGGGTATCAAAGATCTTAACCATAAAAAAACTGTACGAAGAAAATTATTTAATAGTATCGATGTAAAAGGCGGAAATGGCCCTTTTTTTCATCAGCGTTTTTCATTTCAGAAATGTTACAGTTCAAGATTCCAGAGTTCATCGCCGACATGGTGGAAATTTTTGCACATCTTTCCCTGTGCGCTCGCCCGGATGGCCGGCCCGTCCAAGAGCGCCACTCCGATAGCAAGGGGCTTCTTGTGCCGCTCGTCCACGATCTGGACCGGGCCTCCTGCAATGATGTCATCGCTGACTGCGACAATGCCCGGCCGCATGACGTCTGCCCCGTTCACTACGTACGGGATCGCCCCGGCATCGACTGCTATCTGCCGCTCAGGGATCGGGCACTGCACAGCGCCTTTCAGCGTGGGGAAGACCCACTTCCCCGCGTCCATCAGCAGGGGTTTTTTGTTCACGAGGTAAAGGGCGACATCCGCGTTGGTTTCCAGGATCTCGATCATATCTGCATGGAAAAGCGCTGCGGAGGGTCCAATCTGGAGCGCAAGTCGCTCGAGCAAATCCTGCGCCTGGCTTTTTCGGATCGAATGCCGTTTTTTTACTACGATTTTTTTCATTGTCCTATCTACCATCTCCCGGGTAATGGCTAATATTTTTCCCGGCCAATGGGTACGTGGTGTGTTTTCGTATCACCGGGTACAGAGTCTGTGCCTCCCGGTACGGAAGGCAGAAAACCTATCAGGCACGTGCAGGTGTACGCTATGTTTAAGTAGAGTGCTCACGCACATATATTACTCCAGAGCGATGGTAATACAGGGATAAGTATGACCAAGAGACCGTTGGATATTTTGGATCTGGTGCTCAACCGCCAGCCCGTTATCGTCTCCCTCAAGGGAGGAAGAGAGATCCGGGGAGTTCTTCAGGGATACGATGTTCACATGAACCTCGTCCTTGATAAGGCCGAGGAAACAGAGAACGGGCAGGTTGTCAAGGTAGGCACGCTTATCGTCCGTGGGGACAACGTGATCTATATCTCACCATCGCTGGAATCCTAAGGTGAAATAACATGTCAAAAGGCACTCCGTCCATGGGTAAGATGAACAAGATGACCCACATCGCCTGCCGGCGCTGTGGCAGGATCTCGTTCCACGCCCAGAAAAAAGTCTGCTCTTCCTGCGGGTTTGGAAGAAGCACCAAGATGCAGAGCTTCAAGTGGGACACCAAGAGACCAAAAACTCCGACGCATTAAGCGGGCCGTACCATGTGTGGTATCGTTGGCATCGTCGATGCTGGCGGTGTATCCATCCAGCTCTATTATGCCATGTATGCACTCCAGCACCGTGGCCAGGAGAGCGCCGGAATATCCACGTATGACGGGACAAGTCTCCGTAAGTTCAAGGGGCAGGGTCTTGTCGCCGACGTTTTTTCCCCTGCTGTTTTAAAAGATTTAAAGGGCACCGCCGGGATCGGCCATGTGCGGTACCCGACAACCGGTGCAAACCTGCCGGAGAATATCCAGCCCCTCAATTTCCAGTTCCAGGACCATTTTATCTCGGTCGCCCACAACGGGAACCTGGTCAATACCTGCGAACTCCGTCGGGAGTACGAGCAGGCCGGCCAGATGTTTACGACAACAACCGACACGGAGATCATCGCGAAGATCCTCATCGAAGAGATAACCGCCTCGGGCTGCGTGGAGGATGCGGTCCATGTCTGCATGAAACGGATGCAGGGCTCGTACTCGGTCGTGATCATGATCGACGGGGTCATCTATGCCTTCCGCGATCCGCTCGGTATCAAGCCGTTCTGCCTGGGAAAGATCGAGAACGGGTATATCGTGGCGTCCGAGAGCGTGGCGATCGATGCGCTGGGAGGAAAATTCCTCCGCGATATCAAACCCGGCGAACTGATCCGGATGGATGGCGAAGGGGTAAAGTGCACGCAGATTGCGGTGGCCGGCCGGCGCGCCCACTGCATCTTTGAATACATCTATTTTGCCCGGGCGGACGCGATCATCGACGGGGTGCTTGTCTATGATGTGCGACGCACGATCGGCCAGAAACTCCACGAAGAGGCACCGGTGGCGGCAGATTCGGTCTGTTCGGTGCCGGATTCCGGGACCGCGTACGCGATCGGGTATGCCGAACGCTCCCGGGTCCCGTTCGTCGAGAGCCTCATGAAGAACCGGTACATGGGCCGGACCTTCATCATGCCCACGCAGAAGGAGCGCGAGCGGGCAGTCCGGATCAAACTCAACCCTATACCGGCCCACCTGAAAGGGAAATCGGTGGTCCTTGTGGACGACAGCATCGTGCGGGGGACGACCTCGAAGCGGATCATCGAGATGATGCGGGATGCCGGGGCGCGTGAAGTACATATGCGGATCGGGTCGCCCGCGATCAAGGCACCCTGTTACCTGGGCGTCGACATGCCGACGCGACAGGAGCTGATTGCAAGTGACAAAATGGAGGACGAGGTCCGGCGCTCGATCACCGCTACTTCCCTCCACCATATCTCGCTCGATGCACTCGTGAAGGCGATCGGGTTTGACCGCGACGATCTCTGCACCGGCTGTCTTACCGGCTGCTACCCGCTTTCCATCGATGGTGAGACCGCAAATCCCCGCCAGGTGAATTTCATTGACGGGACCTTCCAGTCCAGGCTCGAATCGTTCGAAGCAGAGACCACATAATACCGTTCCTCCGTTCTCTTTTTTCAGTCCGTTGTCCTGTGCACCGCTGTACTTTTTGCCTGTTCCGGCACAACCCGGTTATAGCAGCCGTTCGTGCGTGCGGATCGGGCGGGATGGAGAAATCATGGATTATATCAGGAAGGCCTTTGATGCGGTAGCCGCGGAATACGATGCACAGCGTGAGTCCATTATCCCTGACATGCGGAACTATTACGATGCCGCGATCTGGGCCGCGGAGAGCACGACATCAGCCCCTGCCATTCTCGATATCGGGGCAGGAACCGGGCTGCTCTCCGCACTCCTCCTGGAAAAATATCCTGCCGCGACCATCACCCTGCTCGATATCTCGGAAAATATGCTTGCCGTTGCCCGGGAACGCTTTTCCGGCCGGAAGAATATCTGGTTCCGGGCCGGGGATTATGCACAAGTGGATCTGGGCGGGCCCTACGATCTTGTCTGTTCCGCCCTCTCGATCCACCACCTTGAACCCGGCGACAAGTGCCGGTTGTTCAGGAGGGTGTACCAGGCTCTCGCACCCGGCGGGCTCTTTATCAACGCCGATCAGGCAGAAGGGGAGACGCCGTACTTCACGCAGCGGTACCTCGATCACTGGAATGATTTCCTCGCGAGCGGTCCGCTTTCTGCGAACGAGCATGCCGGGATCCTGCAGCGCCGGGATACGCTCGATAAGAACGAGAAACTTTCCACCCAGCTTGTGTGGCTCTGTGAAGCCGGTTTTTCGGATGTGGACGTAGTCTACAAAAACCGGACATTTGTCGTCACCGTGGCGCGGAAGGTCTGACCAGCCCCGCAGTATGGCCCCCGGGAAAAAAATCCCCACAACTTTTCCAGAAAGAAGGTGGGTATATACCCGCCCGATCCTACGGGAATACCGGTGAGTCCGTATGAAAATCCCGGGCTGTATCCTTGTCTTCCTGGTTGCGCTGCTGGGCCTCTTTGTGCTCTTCCCCGGCCACGTGGCGTAAAAGGGCGGTGTAACACAGGAAAGCCGGCGCTCGTGCGTGCAGCAGAAACAACGACAAAAGAACAGTAGCGAGGGATGGATTTGAACCATCGATCTACGGGTTATGAGCCCGTCGGGATATCCTGACTACCCTACCTCGCTTCCTATAATCAGGGTTATAATATAGACGACGGGCGCAGATATACTTTACTCACGGGGCACCCGGTTGTCCTGTTCGTTAATTTCAATTATCAGTGCTGCCCTATTCACAGCTATGGACGATCACGAGCTTGATGAGATCCGCGAGAAGCGCAGGGCGGCACTCAAGGAGAAGATGGAACACCGTCAGGTGGCAGGCAGTTTGATCCCGGTCGACCAGCTGCATATCAGCGAGCTCCTCAAGGCACACCCGGCCCTGGTTATCGATTTCTGGGCAGAGTGGTGCGGGCCCTGCCGGCGGGTCGGGCCTGCCATCGAGGAGCTCGCGCAGGAATTTGCCGGGAAAGTGACGTTCGGGAAGTGCAATACGGACGAGAACCAGCAGCTGGCGATGGAGCTCAACATATCCGCGATCCCGAACATTGTCTTCTTTTCACATGGAAAGATCGTGGACCGGGTAGTTGGTGCGTATCCCAAGGAAGCGATCCGGGAGAAGGTCATCAGAAACTTCCCGTAAAAAAACAAAAATGGGCCGTTGATCGTTGGCCCGTTAAAAATTATTTTGAAAAAAGTTATTCGCAGTACGGGTCGTTGATGAACTCTTCGTACACTTTCTTGGGTGGTTTGCCGCCGCGACGATGGCCGCCACCGCCATGTGATCGGTGCCGGGACGACTCCGCACGTTCTTCCTCGTCCTCTGCCGCATCAAGATTATCACCCGCTGGTGCCTGCGGCGGTCGTGGTTCCTGTGCCGGGCGGGACTGTGCGGAAGGGGGGTCCTGCCGGTGACGGTAATAGGATCGCCGGTCATGGTGCTGTTGGGGCGGTTGTTCCGGATGCGTCTCCTCAGCCATAGGTATCAGTTATCATACGGGTTCGGGAGACAGAAATAACTTGTTATTTCCGGGGTCTGTTATCATAACGCACCCGGAGCGGCTATTCTCCGGTGTAAAGCGTGCCCTCCTGGATCTCAATGACGAGTGCGCCCAGTTCCTCAACTACCTTGAGCAGGTCGGGGCCGGGAATGACAAAAGGCCGGACGTTTTCAAACTCCCCGACAGAGAGAGTCCATGCAGTCCCCCAGATCTCGAACCGGAACAGGTTCTGTCTCCAGAGAACCCCTGCAAGGATCAGGATGATGCCGGTGATGACGCAGCCGATCCCTGCCGCTTCAAAGATCAGGTTTCCGCCAATCAGGCCGATGGCGGCGACAAGAATCCCCGCGATGAGGAGGAGTGCTCCCAGGGCAACCGGGGCGGGCCGGTATCTCCTTGACTGCACCACCCCAATCCCCTTGATATCGGCCAGATTCACCTGCTGGTAGAGCGATTCCGCTCGCGGGTCAAAGAAACTCCTCACATTGGAGTACACAATAAGGCGTTTGCTGGTGGCAGCAATGCCGATCTTTGCCCTTACCGGGTAATACATCCTCAGCCCGTCGTACTCTTTGACCAGTGTCTCGTTCTGGGCAAAACCGACAAAATTCCGGATATCCGCCATGTCCGCACGCATCCCGTACGATTACATTCGGTGCACAGTATTACAAAATTTGTGGTCGGCAGCCCTCTTTTTTGGCCCCCTCTCTCCCCCTGAGGAAGATAAAATGAACACCTAAATACCTCAAAGTCTCACGCGTATCATCAGATCTCTCCACGGTCATGTCCAATGTTACCACGCTCCTTGAGGCAAGAAGTGTCCCCGAAGCCAAAGCGGCACTTGTCTGTCCTTCGCGGAACAGGACCTACAGCTACCGGGAACTCCGCGACGAGATGAACCGTATCGGGGCCGGCCTTGCCGGTCTTGGCATCAGGAAAGGCGACCGGGTCTGTATCTATCTGGACAGCTCCCCGGAATATCTGATCAGCTACTTTGCCATCTGGCGGATCGGCGCAGTTGCCGTCCCGACAAACATCGTGTACCAGGCAGACGAACTGCTCCATGTGGTCAGCGATGCCGGGGCCCGGGCGATCATTACGGATACGCAGGGCGTCAGGGTTGTTGCCGAAGTCCGGAAGAATACCCCGTCCCTCGCGTATGTCATCTGCGTTACCGAACCGGACCAGGAGCCCGGAGGGTCCGGTTTTGTTGTCTGGTCATCGTTCCCCCCGACCCCGGCATCCCTGCGGGCTGAAAATTGCGGAATGGACGATCTCTGCCATATCCAGTACACGGCCGGTACCACCGGGAAACCCAAGGGGGCAATGCTCACCCATGGCAACTGGATGACCGCGCTCGATGCAGAGCGTGAAGCGCTCCGGCTCCGGCCGGACGATGTCTACCTCGGGATCTATCCGATGGGGCATGTTGGGTTGTCCTGGGGGCTTGCGGTCCTGCGGGCGGGTGGGACATTTGTAATGATGGAGCGCTTCAACCCCACGGACTATCTTACACTCGCCGAGCGGTACAAGGTGACGGTCCTTGCCGGTATGCCCCCGGTCATCCACACGCTTGTCCACGGCGAGCCGGGGACCGGGGAGGCACTCTCCACCGCCCGGGTCATTATATCCGGCGGGGGGCAGTTGCTCCCGTCGGTATGGGAGGCATTCGACCGGCGTTTCCACATCCCGGTTGCAAATTCCTACGGGCTCTCCGAGACGATCGTGATCGGTTCGGGGACCACCACTCTGCCTGAATACCCCGCCCTCACCCGGAACTACCAGAGCGTTGGCGTTGCGGTCGGGTACACGGAGGTCAGGATCGTGGACGCAGATGATCCGGGAAAAGAACTTGCCGCCGGTCAGACCGGGGAGATCGCCCTGCGCGGACCCTCCGTGGCACGGGGATACTGGAACCTGCCCGAAGCGACCGCGGCCGTCTTTCAGGCAGACGGCTGGTTCCTGACCGGGGACATCGGGTATCTCGATGCAGAGGGGATCCTCTACATCACCGACCGGAAAAAGGACATGATTATCATGTCGGGCTGGAAGATCTACCCGACCGAGGTCGAGAACGTTATTGTCCAGCATCCTGCCGTTGCGGATGTAGCTGTTTTCGGGATCCCTGATGAGCGCCGGGGCGAATCCCCGGTGGCTGCGGTGGTCCTGAAAGCCGGGGCAGTGCTCACGGAGCAGGAGCTCGAATCGTTCTGTCGCACGCACCTTGCCGGGTACAAGATTCCCCGGAAACTCCTGATCGTGGACGATCTTCCGCGGGTTCATGGCTGGAAACTCCTGCGCCGGACCCTGCGGGAAAAGTTTGGTAAAACCATCGTATAGTCCAGGAATCAGACCAGGAATAGCGAAAATCGCATCGGGAATGTCCCTTCACATTACGGAAACTTTTTAAATAAATGATGAAAAATAATAGCCGGAGCATCCCGACGTGGACACAAAAAGCCAGATCGTTGATATCCCCATAGCCGGCAAACCGAAGAAGCGGTCGACCGGCATTGTGGGTCTCAACCTTCTTCTTGACGGGGGATTTCCCGGAGGGTCGGTCATCATGGTGTACGGGACGCCGCTGTCCGGTGTTGATCTGGCGGCGATGCAGTTCTGGAAGGTAGAAGGTGAAGAAGGGACCTACCTGATGAATGACGGGGATGTGGAGACGGGCATGCAGGATGTGTCCGAGCTCCACCCCGATATGTACCTTCCCCTGATGATTGGTGGCAGGATCGTTGTTGACTCCCTGTCCATGATTATTATCAAATACGGGATCGATGCGGCGCTCAAGTTCCTCCGGCATGCACGCGAGATGATGCGGGATCGCGGCGCAAACCTGATGTTTATCGTGTATACCAATGTCCATACTCCGGTTGAGATGACCAGGATTATGCGTGCGGCAGATATTGTCCTTGAGCTCAAGACCGAGATCCACCAGAGCGAGATCGAACGGACGCTTGCGGTGCACAAGATCCGTGATTCCGCCGCTCCCCAGCGTCTCCTTCCCTTTATCATTACGGATCGCGGGATCGAAGCCTCGACTACGTCAAGAGTCGTGTAGGGCCCGGAAATTTTTTTTAAAAGACTGTTCTTCTGGACCGGAGGGTCGGGCGCCTCCAAAGGAGGTGCGATACCCACTCGTTTTCATGATCTCCGGGTCTTTAAGAAAACAGAAAGTGCCGGGCCGCCCATTTCCGGCTGTACACTTTTACACCCTGTGACCCCCGTATCCCTGTCTTACATCGCAATCCTGTTTTCCCGTTCCCTTTCATCTCTTAAAATCTTCCTACTGTCATATCAAAATCCGGGTAAAAGGGAAGGTCCCTTATGGGGGTCACACGATCCATTTTTGTAAAACGGGCCGGAGGATCATTATTTTATCCCCCATTTTTCTGACGATATGATCCCGGTCTGGCGAAAGTACCGGAAACATTTTTGGTATGCGTGACCCCCACCATCTCGCAGTCAGGACAAAACCTAGAGTACCGGCCACTCCCCGCCCTTTTGTGCGATCTTAAAAAAAACCGGCCGGACTTATCGAGGGTAAAACGGTCTCCCCGGCCCTGTGCTTATGCCGGGGCCCTGTTTTCCTAAAAAATGGTCCGGCCCTTACAGCGCGAGCCGCACTTCCCGGGCCGCTTCTGCCATATTCTTGAGTTTCCAGAACGCGGATTCCCGGGAGCGCATCCGCAGGCCGCAATCGGGATCCACGAGCATGGATTTTGCCCCGAAGATCTCGACGCCTTTCTCGATCCGCTTTTTGATCTCTGCGACTGTTTCCACCGCTTCCGAGGTGGAATCAACGCAGCCGTACCCGATCATCCGGCCCGCGAGGTCCCGGGAGCCAAAGAGGGCGAGGTTTGCCGGGTTCTTGGAGAACTCGAAGTCCAGTACCTGCACGTTGATCCTGAGGACATCGTCGATAACGTTTTCGAGCCCACCGCAGACGTGCATGCAGGTCGGGATTTTTATTGCGCCCGTGATCAGTTCAACCGCCTGTTTTCCTACGGCAAGATCGGCAACCCCGGTCGAGAAGATCGGTTCGTCAATCTGGATGAGCGTAGCGCCGGCTGCTTCAAGGTACCGGGCCTCTGCGGCAAGGGCCGCGGCAAGGTCAAGCGCCAGCTCCTCCTTGTTCCGGTACATCGGCGTGCTGATGTGCAGGCCGTGGGCGAGCGTTGACGGGCCGGTGATAATACCTTTCACGTACGGCGATTTTGTCCGGGCGTACTTCGTATCGGCAGCCGTGATGGCCCCCGACGCCGGCTGGATCTTTCCCACCACGTCCTGCCCCTTGATCCCGGGCAGTTTGCCGGAGAATGCCTGGATCATATCGCCCCGGACCTGCCCGTCCGAGATGATATCGATACCGGCGCTGACCTGGTCGGCAACCGCCGTCTCGACAGCGGATTTGAACGGATCAAAAAGAGTCCTGAGGCCGGAGCCCTTCACCACGGGGTAGCTTCCGACCACGGTTGTCGCTAACACCTTGTTGACGAAATACGCTTTCATGGCACAAGCCGGTGCATGTCACGCGGGAAGAGGACGGCTTCACGGACGTTCTGGAGCCCCAGCATCGTCATGACCAGCCGTTCTGCGCCGAGGCCCCATCCCGCGTGGGGCGGCATCCCGTACCGGAACGGGCGCAGGTAGAACTCGAAGCTCTCGGGGCTCAGCCCCTTCTTTCTGATCTGCTGGACGAGGAGGTCGTACTGGTGGACGCGCTGTGCCCCGCTGGAGAGCTCCATTCTCGGGTGCATGAGGTCGAAGGCCTTGCAGATGGACGGGTCGTCCTCGTACGGCATCGCGTAGTAGGGCCGGATCTCGGTGGGCCAGTCGACAATGAAGTAGTGGCCGCCCATCTCGTCACCGATTGCATGCTCCGCTGCGGCAGAGATGTCGTCCCCGTACTGGATCGGCTCACTGCAGGTCTTCTGGGCGATCGCGATCGCCTCGCTGTACGGCAGGCGGGTGAAGGGGGCCCTGGGCACGGCAAAGTCCGTACAGTCAAGGTTTGCCAGCTGGTCGCTGCAGGAGCGGTTCACGTACTCGTAGACCTTCACGATCAGGTCCTCGAGGATCTTCATGACCACGTGGTGATCGGCATACGAGACCTCGATATCGATACTGGTGGCCTCGTTGAGGTGCTTGGTGGTGTTGTGCTCCTCGGCCCGGAAGATCGGCCCGATCTCGTACACCTTCTCAAAGCCGCCTGCCATCATCATCTGCTTGTAGAGCTGCGGGCTCTGGTTGAGGAAGGCCTCCTTATCGAAGTAGGCGATGGGGAAGAGCTCGGTTCCCCCCTCGGTTGCCGCGGCAACGATCTTCGGGGTGGTGATGCTCAAAAAGCCTTCCTTGTGGAAGAAATTGTTGGCTGCGTGCAATGCGGCACTGCGGATCTGGAAGACCGCGGAGACCCGGGGGCGGCGCACATCGAGGAACCGTGCGTCGAGCCGGGTATCGAGCTCTGCCCCTACCTTTTCCGAAACATCGAGCGGAAGGGGGGTCTCGGCAAGGCTGATGATCTCAAACGACTCGGGCACCAGTTCCCTTCCTCCGGGCGCTTTCTCCATGGCCTTGACCGGCCCGGCAACCCGGACCACGGATTCACGGGACACTTTCTTTGCAGCGGCAAGCACTGCATCAGATGCTTTCTTTTTCGGGATGGTCACCTGGATGATCCCGGTCCGGTCGCGGATCAAAAAGAACGCCAGGCCCCCGAGATCCCTGACCTCGTGGACCCATCCGCAGACCTCGGCATGGCCGGTCTCTGGAGTGACTGATTGTATGGGAATATGCATCAAAATCCTAGTACAATGGTACGGGGAGGGTAATGGATTTTATGGGCTGGCCAGAGATCCGGGGACAGATCCGTCCGCAGGAACCGGGGTACAGCAAACCAGAAGAATAGTATTCTCAGGCTACGGGAAGAATCGTTCCACCTTTCATGTTTATCGCCCGTCCCGGAGCATAAGATACTATGACCGATCTCTCTCCCCACGCATCCGGCCGCAGCAAGGGTGGCGCACACCACAGGACAAAGCTCCTGCTCGGCATTGGTGCCGGCCTCGTCATCGTTATTGCCATTGCAGCAGTCCTCACCTACACCATGACGGTTACGACCGGTACTGCGGGGGTCTCGCTCCCGTACCAGACGCATTATGCGGTCTCCCTCCCGGACGGGAACGCGGTTACGATCGGCAGCATCCGGATTGCCGTGATGACCTATAACGGTTCGGTGATTACCGATGCGGATGGCAACCGCGAGCAGCTGGCCATCGGCCAGACCCGTATCATCAGCCCGCGGCATGCCACCATTTCGATCTTCGGGATCCCGATCTTTAATGCTGATTTCCAGATTACCCTACAGTACCTGGGTTCATCCGGTTCCCGGGACAACTTCAACCTGACCGTGGCAACCTCCCAGAAGATCCCCTCGTTCCTGCTCGACCGGCTGGTGCCCTCATCGGTAAAAGCGATATCGTTCTGAACGTAGGGAACTGGGGCCAACCCCTTTTCCCCCAAGGGCATGAGTGCTCCCATAACCTCTTTTTCCTGCGTCACGCGCCACCGTAATCGTCCCGTCCTACGGTGAGATGGAACAATAACCTATAAGCCTCCTCTTTTCACATTCTCTCTTATTCACCATGCCCGGGTACCAGAATGCGGCGATAGAAACAATGGACAGGGGCAGCCTCGACAGCCTGATCGATGAACGCGTACGGTACACCGTGACGTATGCAAACGAGCATTCGCCATTCTACCGGCACTGGTTCCGGGAGAACGGGATCGATCCGGCCGAAATCCGGATCCATGAGGATCTCCTCCACCTCCCCGTCATCTCCGGGCGGACCATCCGTGAACACCAGCCTCCCGTAACAAAGGACTTCGGTTTTCTCTCGGCGAAATGGGGTGATGTCTTCACCATTCAGGAGACCAGCGGGACAAGTGGCACTCCCAAAAGTTTTTTTCTCACCTGGGATGACTGGCGGCGCTATGCAGAGAAATATGCCCGCAGTTTTGTCTCGCAGGGATTTTTACCGGAAGATCGCGTGGTCGTCTGCGCCTCATATGGGATGAACGTTGGGGCCAATACCATGACCCTTGCGGCCCGGCGCATCGGGATGACCATCATCCCGTTCGGGAAATGCAGTTTTACCTCAAGAGTGATTACCTCGTACCGGCCGACATCGATCGTGGGCAGCGTCTTCAAACTTCTCCGCCTCGCCCGTCATCTGGAATCGGAAGGTATCGACCCCCGGGAGACCTCGATCCTCCGCCTAATCGCCGGGGGAGAGAGCTTTGCTGACGAATCGCGGGCCTATCTTGCCGGGGTCTGGGGATGCCCGGTGTACAACACCTACGGGAGCACGGAAGGGACCATGTGCGGGGAGTGCACGGCCGTTTCCGGGCTCCATGTCCCGGAGGATCTCGTCCACCTCGACATGTACGACCCGCAGATGAAGGATTTTATCTCAGACGGCAGCACCGGGCGGGCAGTCCTTACCACCCTGCTCCCGGAAGGGGCAAAGGCCGGGATGCTCCTTCTCAATTACGACACCGAGGATATAACCACGGTCCTGTCCCGTTCTCCCTGTGCGTGCGGCAGGACGCACATGCGCATAAAAAACCCTCAGCGGGAAGCAGAAACGGTGTGGATCTTCGAAACCCCGGTAAACCGGGTAGATATCGAGGCGGGAGTCTTCCAGGATGGGAACATGGCGTATCTTACCGGTGAATATGAGGCCTTTGTCACGGGTGGGGAGGCAACCGGGCGGGTTACCGTAAGGATCGCATTGGAATGTGCCGATCCTGAAGCGGTGGATCGCCGGCTGGTTGAAGAACAGTTCATTACATCCTTTGCCAAACGGAAACGCAGCCTTGGCCCGCGGATCAGTGACCAGACCTTGGCCCTCGAGTTCTCCTATGTCCGGCCGGGCGGGCTTGAGCTGCACACAGCAAAAGGGCGGCCAAGAAGATTGACCGATCGCCGTGAATAATAGCGGGATACAGTTCCCTGTCACACAGAAAGGAGGAATGTGGCGACCAGTTTCTATCCCATCAACCGGTGTGCAGTCCCTACTGCGTCGACCGCATCTTTTGCATACGCGTCCGCCCCGATCTGTTTCCAGAGAGGGGGATCCACCGCAAACGGATGCCCACCGACAAGGATCTTTATCTTTTTAGTCCCGGCATCCGCGTGCAGGGAGCGGATCAGGTAATGGAGCGTTGGGAGAAATGGCGGCATACTACAGGAAATAACAATCAGATCGACATTCCGCTCGCGGGCCGCCCGCAGCAGGCTCAGTGCCGGGGTGTTGGGACCGATGTAATACGTGCTCCACCCGTCCATTTCGAAAAAGTCCGCGATCATCCGGATCCCTATCTCATGGAGATCGCCCTCGACCGCTGCCACAAGAACGGTCTTCCCCTCCGGCGATCCGCGAACCCCGCCAGGGATATACCGGTCGTGGAGGCGTGTCATCTCCGCCCCGATCGATGCCGTGATGTAGTGCTCTTCTGCAACACTCAGTTTCTGGATCTCCCAGAGACGTCCTGTTTCCTGGAGCACCGGGACAAAAATGCGAAGGTAGAGGTCCCGGAGCGGGACGCCGGAATCTGCAGCGGCGGTAAGGATCTCTCCTGCTTTGTTCCGGTCGGTCCTGATCAGTGCTTCAAGATACGCATGGGCCGTACCCGAGAGCGGATCGCTGTCGTCAATGCCGGAGGGAGGTTCGGGAGAGATCTTCCGTGCCGCCACAATGCCCGTTCCCAGGATCTTTTCTGCGCGCTCCCGGAGATCCCCGTCCAGCTGGTCTCGGATCACCTCGCGCAGTATGCGGAGACCATCAGGGATATACGGTGGGGGAAGGTGACGGAACGCAAAAAAAGTGCTGGCATGGTGGACATAATCGAGAAACAGGGCCGGTCGGCCGGTGGCAAGCGACTCCTGCAGGGCCCCGACATGATCTTCCATATCCGCGGCCGCCCTCGAGAGCTGGTATGCGCTTGATTCCTTAAACAGCGCCGGGTATTCGTGTTTGAACCGGTCGAATGCCACCGCTGCAAGGCCAGCCTTGTCGAGCTTTACCGGTCGATATGTCCCCTCTAGGGAAGATTTTTGTCGTACCATGCCCCCGCACCTGATCTAAACTCCTTGCGGGAACGATATTATCTTTGTTATACCAAGACCGGGCAGGAAAGGATCTTCCTCGTTACTCCTGCTCTAAATCCTTCTTTGCCTTGCTCAGCTCCTGGAGTCTCTCGTCCGAAAAGGCCGGATAGGAGAGATGGAGTCCCTCTATGGCCGAGGTGATCACCTCGGCGACCGCGGTACGGGCCACCCACTTATGATCCGCGGGCACGATGAACCACGGGGCATAGGTGGTCGAGGTTGCGGCAAGCATCTCCTCGTACGCCACCTGGTACTGGTCCCAGTACTGCCGCTCTGCAATATCGGTAAAGGAAAATTTCCAGTATTTTTCTGTATGACTGAGCCGGTCCAGCAGCCGGCGCTTCTGCTCGTCCCGGGAAAGGTGGAGGAAGAACTTCAGAATGACCGTGCCATTACGGACCAGGTGCTTTTCAAAGGCATTGATGTCCTTAAACCGTCCCTCCCAGAAACCATCTGCGCCCGACCCGATTGCCGGAGGGAGTTCCTCCATGCGATCGGGATGTACCCGGACTACCAGCACATCCTCGTAGTAGGAGCGGTTGAAGATGCCGATCATTCCTCTCTCGGGGAGTACCCGTTCGTATCTCCAGAGAAAATCGTGCGCATGCTCTTCATCGCCGGGCACCTTGAACGAATGGACCGAACAGCCCTGCGGGTTCACCCCGGACATCACGTGCCGGATCGTGCCGTCTTTTCCCGAGGTATCCATGCCCTGGAGCACGATCAGGATACTGTACTGCCGGGATGCGGCAAGAAGCTCCTGCGCTTTCGCAAGCTCCATCCGGTTTTTTTCGAGGAGAGTTCTGAGCTGGTCCCGTATCTCATCCTCGTTCTCGATTTTCAGCTCTTCACGGGGTACCCAGGCCGTATCATAATTTTTCAGCCGGACCTTCTTTTTCGGCTCTGCGACAAACTGCCTGAGATACTTCCTAACCTGGGGGCCATTGACGTCCATATTCTCTCCGTTTCAGTTTGCCTTCGTTGCCCGGGATCGCAGCTGGATCCACCGGGCCCAGGAAAAATATCGGGAATTACCGGTCAAAACCAGTAATTCTTCACAAAAACCTTGGATTTTGCGACGCTTGGGGTAAACCGGTGCAGCACCAGCGGTACGATGATGACAATGATGATCGCGTTTCCTATCAGCCAGGGCAGGAATACTCCCATCACGTTCCCCCACCCGGTGACACCTCCCATTGCGAGCGAGAGCGAACCCCACGCCGCGGCGATAACATTGTTGAGGATCGCCCCGAAGAGGATGAGGTGGAACAGGTCGCGGCGGGACTCGATGCCCACGTTCACGTCAAAGATACGGAACGCTGCAAGGGGGACGAGTACCATCCAGAGATCTGCAAGGGAAAAGTAGATCGCAACGGTCGTTGGCATTCCCGAGAAGAGCCCGGCACCTAAGAACCCTCCGATGTATGCAGCGATCGCCCCGTACATCCCATACCAGAGAGTAAAGATCAGCATGAATGCAGCGGCGATATAGATCGTCGCGACACCGGTGGGAAGGGTGGGACTGAGGAAGTGCGAGAGCAGCAGGGAGAACCATGCCAGCAGGGTGTCGATGAGGATCAGCCCGATCAGAAGGATGAGGAACGAATAGGTTGGAGGTCTGGCAATCTTCATAAATAACCTCTATATCTCCATATTATCCTGCCCCTACATAGAATTTATCCTCCTTTTTCCGGCGGTACAGTTTTATGAACAGAGGCTTTTTTCTTGCTGCCGGTCGTACCTCTACGTGCTTTGGGTGATCCGTGAGTCCATGATAGTGATTGGCATTGATCCCGGGCTTGCGCGACTCGGTTATGGAGTGCTCCGGGGAGACCGGGGCAGCGTGGTGCCGGTCTGTTACGGCTGTCTGGAGACCCGGGCACGGACCCGATCAGGAGAACGCCTGCTTGAGATCTATACCGGTCTCGCCTCGCTGTTTGATCGCTACCCCCCTGATGGTATTGCCGTGGAGAAACTCTTCTTCTCCAAAAATGTCACCTCTGCAATGGGGGTAAGCGAGGTCCGTGGAATCGTTTTGCTCGCGGCCGAGCAGCGGGGGATCCCGGTCTTCGAGTATACCCCAAACCAGGTGAAGCAGGCCGTTACCGGGTCAGGAAGGGCGGATAAGGTCCAGGTGCAGCAGATGATCACGCGCCTCCTCCGGCTCTCTGAGGTGCCCCAGCCTGATGATGCCGCAGATGCCCTTTCGATTGCCTTATGTCATATCCACGTCATGAGATAGTACAATGATCGCGTCGCTGGAGGGAAAGCCGGTTGCCACCGGTGACCGATGGGTGGTGCTGGAGGTCAACGGCATCGGCTACCGGGTCTACGTGCCGGAACCTGAAATCCGGGAGATCGCTGGCGCAGACACCGTGGTGAAACTCCATACCCACATGGCCGTCCGCGAGGATGCGATCACCCTGTATGGCTTTATGCACGAGAGCGAACTTGAACTCTTTACGGTTCTCATCAGCGTTTCGGGCATCGGACCGCAGATAGCACTCAATATCCTCTCGCAGATCTCCCTTGAGGATTTCGTCCTCGCTATCCTTTCCGGTGACGAGAAGAGCCTTACCCGTATCTCCGGGATCGGGCAGAAAAGTGCCCAGCGCCTGATCCTCGAACTCCGGGACAAGATGAAGAAGGTGCAGGGCGCCATGACGCCGACCCTGCCCGGGAAACAGGATACATCACTCCGCGATGCAGCCAGTGCTCTTGTCTCGCTCGGGTTTGCCGAGTCCGCATCTTACGAAGCGGTCAAAGCCGCAGCCCGGGGGCTGTCATCTCCGTCGGTCCAGGAGATTATCAAGGCAGCGCTCCGGTACCTCAAGGAGGCTGAGCGGCGGTGAGTGAACGGGTGATCTCCCCGGAACCTGCTGGAGACGATACTGAGGAGATTACGCTGCGGCCGGCAACGCTCGATGCCTTCATCGGGCAGGAACCGGTAAAGAATGCGCTCCGGATCGCCATTGCGGCAGCGCAGCAACGGGGCGAACCGATCGATCATATTCTCTTTGCCGGGCCCCCGGGCCTGGGGAAGACCACCCTTGCCCATATCATAGCACGGGAGATGGGTGCTGCGATCCGGACAACCACCGGCCCGGTGCTGGAAAAGCCCGGGGATATTGCCGCACTTGTCACGGCACTCCAGAACGGCGATGTCCTCTTCATTGACGAGATCCACCGCATGAACCCGGTGGTCGAGGAGATCCTGTATCCTGCAATGGAGGACTTCTTCATCGATGTCATGATCGGTGAGGGGCCCAGTGCCCGCTCCATCAAGCTGACGCTCGAACACTTTACCCTGATCGGGGCCACGACCCGGCAGGGTCTCCTCTCCTCGCCGTTCCGGGACCGGTTCGGGATCATTGTGCGCCTGGACCTGTATTCCACGGAGGATCTTGTGGAGATTGTAAAACGGAGTGCAGCGATCCTGAAGATCCCCATTACCGATGACGGCGCCATGGTGATTGCAGCCCGGAGCCGGGGAACGCCGAGAATCGCAAACCGGCTCCTGCGCCGGGTACGGGATTACGCGGTGGTGAAAGGCGACGGGACAATCACCGCTGACATCGCCGGGGACGGCCTTGCCCTGCTCCGGATCGATACGCTGGGCCTTGACGATATCGATCGTCGCATCATCTCCATTATCGCCGGTGATTTCAGCGGTGGCCCGGTGGGTGTCAAGACCATTGCCATCTCTGTCGGGGAAGAGGTCCGGACGATCGAAGAGGTGTATGAACCGTACCTCATCCAGATCGGGTTCGTGAAACGTACTTCACAGGGCAGGGAGACCACCCCTGCCGCCCTCGCGCACCTTAACCTGAATCACTCGCAGAAAACCCTGTTCTGAACCAATGCTTCGGTTTCGGCTGTTGTGCCTTATCCCCGGATTCCCGGAGAAAAAAAGCGGGTTTTCGTATACGCGCCGGATTTATCCCTGTTACGCTCTTGTGTGAGCCCGCCGGGAGTGGACATACCACATCACGACTCTCATCAGGAGAGGGAAGATCAGGTACGTGTACATGGAGGAGAACGGCTCGCTGGAGATGACAAGTGCCATCCCGACGAGTGCCGCAAGAATGATGGGGACCCGGTCCATCACTGCATCCAGGATCCGGTCGGGATGGATTGGCCCGGTTAGGAGTGCGGGGCGCCGGATAATGTACTGCCAGTGGACCAGGAAGAGAGAGCTGAGGATCAGCATGTTTGCATGGAAGATGAGGGGTGCAATCGGGACATGCGGATACGCCCCGGAGAGATTGGTGGAGAACGGGACCAGTACAACGAAAATCAGGATCAGGATATTGAGCCAGAGAACGATCTTATTGACCGATCGGATAAAATGGAAATGTTCGTGGTGGACAATCCAGAGACTGGCCAGGATAAAAAAGGCGATCAGGAAGCTGAGGAACTGCGGAAACATGGACGAGATGTACACGGGCAATTCGGTTGCGGCTTCTGCCTTGGGGATGGAGGGGATGCCCAGGCCCACCACGAGCAGGGTCATGGCAAAGGCGAAGACTCCGTCGACCAGTGCCTCAAGCCGGTTCTTGGATATGAGCGTATCGCCCAGTCCCTCTTCTGCGTCCATAGGTATCTTCCACACTAGTGTGGATTTTTTCCTTTTTTACGTATTCCCTTTTGTTATTGTCCATGATCGTTTGTGTTTTCGTGAAATATTACCGGATCACCACTTCATCAGCTGCCTGCCATTTTGGTGAGACTACACAGAGAAAGACCAGGTCGCTGTCACCTGTGTTTTGGATATACTGGACCGCGCCGGGCGGGATAAGAACGATCTCCCCGGGCCGGACCGGTGAGGCATCCTCCCCGATATGCATAACGCCGGATCCTGCGAGGATATAGTAGATTTCGGTGCTTTTGTTCAGCCTGTGGGGCAGGGTCGAACGTCCCGCGGAAACGACGGCATGGGCTATACTGCATCTGAGATCTTTTGCCCCGGGTGTCGTATCAGGATGGAGGAGCTCGCAGAGAAGGGACCGGTCAACGACTTCGTTATGGGGGCATTTCGCACTGTCGCGTATGAGCATGAACGGTTTATATGCAGAGGCGCCGCTTAATTTGCTTTGGTCTCCTGACAAAGAACCGCAGGGATCCGGATGTATCCGGTGCCTTGTTTCCATAAGCGATAGAATGTCCCTCGGGAGGGAATGAATATATTTCAGGTTCTGAAAAAAGGAGAATACTGATTATTGAATCGATCTTTTCTTGATCATTTCCAGCGCTTCGAAGGCTTCGCGTCTCACGGAAACGTTCTCGTCGGATAAGAGGCCGGTGAGATGGTCCGCTGCCTTCTGGTCGCCAATCTCTCCAAGCAGAAGTGCCGCCCGTTTGCGCACATCGCTCTGGTCGTCCTTGAGAACCATGATCAGGGGTGTTGTGGCCGGCTGGCCGAGCATCCAGAGCGCCTCCATAGCGCCGGTGCGGGTACGTACGTCGCCTTCACGGAAGACCTGCATCAGCGGGGCAATGGCGGGTACGCCCAGTGCTGCAAGTGCCTTGACAACATCTATCCTGACTACCCGGTCTCCATCGGAAAGCGCTTCGATGAGTACAGGGATTGCCTTGGTGTTCCCGATCTGGCCAAGCACCGATGCTGCCTCTTTCCGGATCCCCGGGTTCTGGCTGGCCATCGCAGCGATCAATGGCTCGACCGAACGTTCTCCGACGGTGACCAGTGCAAGAGCCGCACGGCGGGACACATCCTCGTTCTTGTCGACCATTGCCTGGATGAGGGGTGCAATTGAAGCCTCGCCCAGCGAGCAGAGCGTCGCCATCGCGGCCATCCGCACATGTTCCAGGGGATCGTTGAGACTTTCGATAAGGGGTGCCACTGCGCGCTCGTCGCCGATTCTGCCGAGGGCTACTGCGGCCTCATGGCGGACCCATGGATCTGCATCCTTGAGGGCCTCAACGATGTTAGGCACCGCCCGGCCCTCTCCCATGATCCCGATGGCCTGAACGGCGCCGCGGCGGATAAACGGATGGTTGTGCTTGAGGGCGTGGATCAGAGGGCTGACCGCCGGCTCCCCGATCAGCTGGAGCGCCCTGATGGTCTCCTGCCGGACATCCTCACCCGGCTCTGCAAGCGCCCCGATAAGGGGTACAACCGCCGGTGCCCCGATCTTTCCCAGCGTATCGGCAGAACCCCTTCGGATAATCCAGAACTCGTCGCGGAGACCACTGATGAGCGGCTCAATGAAAGGCTCTCCCAGATCCCCAACCGAACGAACAGCGTTCCAGCGGGTGTCGAGATCCCCACTGGTCAGTGCCTTAAGGAAATTTTCATAGCGCTCCTTCTGGGCACGCAGCCGGGCTTCTTCTTCCTCGCGGTTCCCGGACTTGAATATATTCAGAATTTTTTTAATGATCGCCATGGATTTTCTCCCACGGGTTCAGTGTTTGTATAAAATCCCTCAAATAAGTATCGGATGCCTCTATGATGACCAAATAACCGGTCAAATGAAAAAACACCCGTTCTCCTCGGTGGTTTTTAGGAAAAAAATGGGGGGAGAATTGAGGATAAACCGTATCAGCCACTCACCTGGACATTTGTTGATGCCGAGGCGGTGTGCTGTTGATCGTTGACCGTCATCGTATAGGTACCAGCCGGCCGTGAAATATCGAATGTGTACGTATAGGAATAGGTGTTGTCCGGATTCAGTGACAGGGTTGCAATCTGTATCCCGCTGGCAAGCTGTCCCGGGCCATACAGGGTCAAGGTTACACTGCCTGCGCCCGTGGAACACTGGCCGAAGAACGTGACAGTCCCTCCCTGGCTTACTGCGATGGGGGTTGCAATGATGCTGACCGTTCCTCCTCCAACTACGGAGAATGGTGCAGTTGCCGAGACCGTCTTTGTCTTGTCCAAAGCGATCATGGTGTACGAACCGGAGATTATCCGATATCCCGGGTTCCACGTGTAATTCCAGGTATTGATCACGCTGACCGGCACCTGTGCAATTTGTACCCCGTTGGTATACGCGCCCGGGCCGGAGAGGTAAAGAATAACCGTATCGCTCCCCGTGCAGCTACCGGTAAACACCTGAGAGTTGCCGAGGATCATCGTCTTTTGTGCGGCCTGGATGGTAATGGTTGGCAGGGCCCCGCTCGTGGGAGCCTGCGTGGTCGATGCCACCGCTGCCGTTGTGGGTTGCACGGTTTGAGTGGTTATGGGGGTGAGTGCTGCATAATAGGTTGAGGTCCCGGTAGTGACGGTGATATTGGATGTCCAGCTCTGGTATCCCTGATAACGGAATTCTAGGGTATGAGTCCCTGCAGATACGCCGGAAAGAGTACTGGGGGTAGTCCCGTCATACTGGTTGTCGAGATAGATCTGGGCGCCCTCGGGTGAACTTGAAAACTGGAGAGTACCTTTTCCCTGGGTCTGGCTTGTTGTACACCCGGCGATAAGAATGCAGGCAATCAAGGCTGAAATGATAAAAAACCGCTTCATTCCGTCTCCCTTATACAGGAGAGGTTATCATGATACTCAATTAAAATACTTATGGCCTGCGGCGGGGACATTGCGCTGGTGCTTTCTCTCTTTAAAAAAATGCGCACAGAGGGCTCAGGCCCTCTTTGCGAGGGCAAGAACCTGTTCGGCAAATTCAATACTTTTTTCCTCCCCGGGCATCAGCGTATCCAGCCGGATTGCATCTTTTACTTCGACTGGATCGCGGATATCGTGGATAAAAAGATCGATGAGATCTTTATAGCATGCAGCAGTCCCCGCCGATGTGGGCTCGAAACCGGAGGCCTCCATGAGGGCCGCCGCCGGGCCGCTCACCGGGGTATTTCCGATGAACGGGCTTACGGCGATCACATATTTTTCCGCCATAACCTCTTTGATTCCCCCGCATTCAAGAATCGGCGTGATGCTCGTGATCGGGTTTGAAGGCCCGATAACCACCACATCGCTTGCTTCGATGGCCTGGATGACCTCCTCCGGGCTTTCCGGGGGTGTCTTGGAGCAGCGCACCACATCCTCGATCTGGATCTGTCCTCGGGACCGGATCCAGTATTCCTGGTAATGGATCAGGCCCAGTTCCGTCTTCACCCGTGTCGTGACTTCGGTATCCGACATCGGGAGCACGTTCTCGCGGACGCCAAAGCGCTCGCAGAGCGTCCGGGTGACGTTTGTCAGTCGGATCCCTTCCCGGAGCATGTTCCCCCGCGCGATGTGCACCGCCCGGTCACGATCCCCGATCGCGATGTATTCCCCGAGACCCATATGGAGGATCTCCTCGTGGGTGGTGAACGTGTCGTTTCGGATTCCCCACCAGGTGTCCGTATTGAGCACCCCGGCAAAGAGGTACATAACGGTATCGACATCCGGTGACATGTGGTTACCGGAGATCCAGATGTCTTCTGCTGTGTTGACCACGACCGAGATCTCATGACGGTCCATCACCTTCTGCATCCCGCGAAGCAGCTTGGGGGTGCCGGTCCCCCCGGAAAGGAACGTAATCATTACTCAATACTTTTATGCGATGTATATGAAGATTCTTTAGCGTGAGTCCCAAGATCATCAAGGATCCTGTTCATGGCTATGTGGAGGTGGATGAGGCACTCCAGCCGCTCCTGGACGCCCCTGCCATCCAGCGCCTTCGCTATGTCCGTCAGCTCGGCTTCTCGTACCTTGTGTACCCGGGGGCCAACCATACGCGGTTCGAACACTCGGTGGGGACGATGCACCTGGCGGGTGTAGCCTGCCGGCAGTTTGGTTTCACCGATGAGGATCGCCGGCTGGTGATGGCTGCCGCCCTTCTCCACGATGTGGGTCACGGCCCCTTCTCCCATGCAAGCGAACCTCTTATGGAGTCGCGGCTCGGCAGGACCCATGATGAGATCTCCGGGATCGTAGAACCTCAGTTCGGGCCCCTTCTGGCCCCGATGGGAATAGAACCGGCGGAGGTCTGTGCTGTAGTAAAGGGCAGCCACCGCCTTTCCGGGATCATTCACGGGGATCTTGACGTGGACCGGATGGACTACCTGCTCCGGGATGCGTATTACACCGGCGCACCCTATGGGACCGTGGATGCCCATCGGCTCATCCGGAACCTTCACCTTGCCCCGGAAGGGATCGTACTCGATGAGAACGGTATCAATGCGGCCGAGTCCCTCCTGATCGCACGGACGCTGATGCGTCCGACTGTCTATTTTCACCATGTCAGCAGGATTGGCGAGTGCATGTTTCAGCTGGCTGTTCTCGATCATATGGAGACCGGCCCTGACGGCGGGTTTGCGCGGATCTGCACTCTCGATGACGGGGATTGCATGCATGCACTCAAAAACTCAGCCAGTTCCCTTTCGCGGGAGATGGCCGCACGGCTCTATGAACGACGGCTCTATAAAAGGGCCGTGTATGCCGGGCAGGATCAGGTTAATGCCGCGGTATTCCAGGCCGGCTGGACGGTTGAACGGGCGCGGCAGATAGCCGGAGAGATAGCTGAAACGGCCGGGTGCCGGCCCAGTGACGTACTGGTGGATATCCCCCCGGTCCCCGGGGAGATGTCGCTTGATGTCCAGGTGAAAAACCGGCATGCGGTTGTAGGTTTTGCCGAGATCTCTCCGCGCCTGCAGACGCTCAACCAGACCCGGCGTGAGCAGTGGCGCCTTGGAGTGTATACCCTCCCCGGGTATCGTGACAGGGTTGCCGATGCCGCAGTGGAGATCCTGCACATAAAAAAGCCAACCCGGCAGGATACACTCTTCTGAGAAGATGCCTCCGTGGAGATAAAGAATAAGAAACTCTAATATTTGCCCATTCCAACACTATCCCACAGATGAACCGTTGCCTTATTTCCTGTACTCTTCTGGTCGTCGTAGCTCTCCTCGGTGCAGGATGCGTGGGTACTGGCACTCAGGCTGGTAACGGGATCAATTCCACACCCTCATTGACTCCCTTGACCCCCGTGTCTCTCATCCCAACCATGGTTGCTACAACCCCGCCCCCCCTCTCTCTGGGTAACCAGTATATCTCCCGCTCCTACTCCTTCTCCGGCATGAACAATACGTATTCAGAGCAGATCAGGATCACGGATCCCTCGTGGGCGATCACCTATAAAATCACCAACCTGAGCGACACCCCGCAGGACTGCCGGTTTGCAATTAAGGTAACTAATCTTGATACGCTGACATCCCGGACCCTTACGTGGACATATCTTAATGACACATACCAGCAATATCCCATGTATACGCCGGGACTCTACCAGTTTGCCATGACGGGGACGCTCGTCAAGGTAGACCTGACGGTGGCACAGCGGCTTCCCTAAGGCGGGCGAAAACCATGGCTGATATCACTGGAGATACGCTGATCATAACCTGCGGGGTTATCATCGTTATTGTCGTTCTTGCGATTACCTTCCTGCGGCTCCGCTCCGCAGAGCGCAGGATGCACGAGAGCAGTTACAAGCTCCGGGCCTATACCGATCTGCTCAACGCCGTGACCGAGATCAACCTTGCCGGTGGCGACAGCTACAAAATGGACATCGCGAAAAAGAACTTGGCGCTCACTCTCAACCGGCTCAACCTGATCGCAAGTTCGGGAGTCCTCAAGAGTGTCAACGACCTGCTCGATTTCTTAAACGAGCACAAGGAAAAGGACTTTGACACGCTCCGGCTTCACAACATCCTCAACACCCTCGTCATTGAGGCCCGCCGGGATCTCAATCCGTCCCATGCCCGCCGGGTCGAGGAATCCAAGGTCCGGTACCGCTTCTTTGCCCCGACCCGGAAGTAATACACCGTTTTTCCCGGCTGGTTTTTGCATAAATCCTTTTACCTGCGGGCTCCGACATTGGTACCACAGAAGAGCACGAGTGGGGTTGCCATGAAAAAGGAATACGTCATCGGAGTGACCGGTGCAAGCGGGGCATGTTATGCCCGGCGCCTGCTTGAGGTGCTGTGCCAGGATGCCCGTGTGCACCTGATCATCTCTGAGGTAGCACAGGAGATTGCACGTCACGAGCGGGTTGACTTATCGGGATTTGACGCAATCTATCATGATGTCCATGCGATCAGCGCGGAGATCGCGAGCGGATCGCACCGGCTTGACGGCATGGTCATTATTCCCTGCAGCGCAAAGACGCTCTCTGCGATCGCGAGCGGCTACGCGGACAACCTGATCACCCGGACTGCTGACGTCTGCCTTAAGGAGCGCCGGAAATGTATCCTTGTCACCCGCGAAATGCCACTCTCGCGGATCCATATCTCCAATATGCTCACAGCACACGACGCAGGTGCGACTATCATGCCGGCGAGCCCGGGGTTCTATCATCACCCGGAGAAGATCGACGATCTCGTGGACATGGTGGTAGCCCGGGTGCTCGATCATCTTGGTGTTACCCATACACTCTCGGAACGCTGGAGTGGTTATGATGCGTGAGTTTATCGAAAAGATGCGCAGGGAGGGGCTTGTCGTCGACGTAAAGGACTCATGTTCCCCCGATGATATGAAAGCGGCACAGCAGGCCGCTGCTACGGACAAGCTCCTTTTTTATCACCATATGGGTGGTGCCCGGACTGTCATGAACGTGACCGCGACCCGGCGTACCCTTGCATCTGCCCTTGGACCTAACGAGAAGGAAATGGTAAAAAAGCTTGCGGATGCTGCATTTGACGGGAAGATCGTCCATGACGGGAAACTGGCGATGAAGAAGCCGGATCTCTCGCGCATCCCGGTCATGAAATTTTTCCCCAAAGACGCAGGGAGATACTTTACCGCAGGGATCGTCTTCTCGAAATGGGACGGCGTGGAGAACGCGTCCATCCACCGCATGCTCGTCCTTGACGACCATCGTGTCGCTGCCCGGCTCGTCGAGGGCCGGCATACCCACGTGATGCACAAAAAGGCCCTTGCCTGCGGCGAACGCCTGCCGATAGCGGTCGTGGTCGGTGTCCACCCGGCCGTAACGTTCGCCAGCTGCACGCGGGTCCCGGCCGGGAAAGAACTCGCCTATGCCGCTGAACTGCTGGGCGGGACGATCCATGTGAAGGAGTGCAGCAACGGTGTGCTCGTTCCGGCGGATGCCGAGATTGTCCTTGAAGGATATATCGGCCCCGAGGTCACCGATGAGGGCCCGTTTGTTGATATCACGGGCACGTACGACCCGGTCCGGCGCCAGCCGGTGATCGAGTTCACCGGGATGCATACAAAACCCGATTTCATTTACCACAGCATCCTGCCCGGGGGTGACGAGCATAAGATCCTGATGGGTTGCCCCTATGAGCCCAAGATCTATAAGGCGGTCGCCGGGGTGACGGAGGTCAGGAATGTTGTGCTCACCAAGGGTGGCTGCGGGTACCTCCACGCGGTGATCCAGGTAAAAAAGAGCACGCAGGGTGACGGCAAAAACGCGATCATGGCAGCCTTTGCCGCCCATACCTCACTCAAGCATGTTGTCGTTGTAGACGAAGATATCGATCCCACAGATCCGGGCGAGGTCGAGTACGCGATCGCAACGAGAGTGAGCGGCGACCGGGATGTAATGGTGGTCGCGGGCGTCCGTGGCTCCTCACTTGACCCCTGCCAGAAAGAGGATGGCACCAACGTGAAGATCGGTGTCGATGCCACCATGGTGCTGGGTCACGAAGACGAGTTCCGGCGTGCAACATGGTAGCCGGCATGCACCTTGACCCGGAAGACGAGCGGATCCTTGCCGGAGAGCAGGGAGAGACCCTGCAGAAGATGCTCGAGCTGCTCGTTGCGCTCGGTAAAGTGTTCGGGGCAGAACGGCTCGTCCCGATCAAAAGCGCACAGGTGAGCGGGGCGTCCTACAAGACGATTGGGAAATATGGTCTGGAATGGCTCTCCAGCCTTGATGCAAAGGCCGTGGTCCCGGCCGTGCTCAACCCGATAGGGATGCCCCGGGGGCGGTGGGAGGAGATGGGGATCGATGCGGACTTTGCAGAAAAGCAACTGGCTGTGGTCGCGGCGTACGAGCGCCTGGGGATCCGGCTTGACTGTACCTGCACCCCCTATTACCTGTACGAGACCCTGTGCGGCGATCATCTGGCATGGTCGGAGTCCTCCGCGGTCAGCTATGCAAATTCCGTTATTGGTGCCCGGACCAATCGCGAGGGCGGCCCCAGTGCCCTTGCTGCCGCACTTTTGGGAAAGACCCCCTGTTACGGCCTGCACCTGGACAAGAACCGCGTACCGCAGCTGGTGATCGATATTCATGCCGATACCTCCGCATGGGGCATTGCCGAATATGGAGCCCTTGGTTTTCACGCGGGAAAACTTGTAGGCAACCGGATCCCGTACTTCCGCGGGATCCGGCCGGAGCCCGACCAGCTCAAGGCAATTGGTGCCGCAATGGCAGCAACCGGCGCCGTTGCGCTCTATCATGTCGAGGGTGTAACTCCCGAGGCGCAGAAGAACCGCTACGATCTCTCCGGTCTTGATGTGGTTACGGTTGAACAGACCGAGATCGCCAGAGTGTTCTCGGAGATCCCGGTGGATGCCGTAGCGGTCGGCTGCCCTCACTGCTCCCCCGCAGAACTTGCCGAGATCGCCCGGCTCCTTGCCGGCAAAGTAGTGAAAAAGCCGCTCTATGTCTTTGCGGCACAGGGTGTGATCGACCGGAATGCCCGCGTGGTCGATTCCATAGAAAAGAGCGGAGCCCGGGTCTTTGCCGACACCTGCATGGTGGTCTCACCGGCCATGGAGCAGTACCATTCAATTATGGTCAACTCGGGCAAGGCCTTTGCCTACGTGCCCAACATGTGCGGCGGGAATGCCCGGATCGGGACGATCGCAGACTGTATCCGGGTTGCAACTGAGTAATGCCCCGCATTTTGACCCGGACAGAACGGAATTTTTACTGCATCCAGCTGCCATACCTACCGGTCTCGGGCTGCCGGCAAAAAAGAGGATCAGGAGAGCCCCAGCAGGATCGTTTTTACCGTGTCAACGGATTCAGGTGACGGGTTCCGCCCGGGCCTGACCCCTTCCCCGTTCGAAAGGATCTGCCTGACCTGGCCGGCGGTTATACTGCCAAAGGGGATCTTCTCCCAGCGATCCTGGTCAATCACATTCCAGGTGCACTGCAGCAGGTGCGACAACAGGCGGACATCGTCCTCGGAGAAGGATTTCCATTCTCTTCCTGTTCCCTGCTGCATCAGCTTGATCGCATGTTCTACTCTCTTTTCACGGTGGACGTGATACAGCCGCCTTCCCACCTCGGCCTGGGTTGCTTCCGGCATACGTGTTCCTCCCACCCCATGTGGGGGATGATGAGTGAATCCCGTTATGCACGCATATACTTTATGGTGGCGGCAGGCATCTCTTCCGGCAGGGACCGTGGCCCTCCCGGGAAAGGGAAAGCGTATTAACCGGAACAGAATAATTCCGATACACCACAGGTATGTCCCGTACCAGTAACGAGGAGCTGGGCCGGCGGCGGTTCCAGCTGGGAAAGGCGCATGCGGTTGAAGAGGCCATCGAGAAGATCCGGCGGGGCCCTGCCGTTAACTGGTCAACCCTCTGCGGGGCGGAATGCAGGCAGCTCCGGGATATTCTTGGCGAACTCTGGGTCTGCATCGGGAAGGAGAAATGGGAAGAATACACTTTCTCGACACTCACAGAGCAGGAGATCCGCGATCTCCTCGCCCTTGGTGCCGGAAAGGAGGGGCATGCACTCACCTGTGCAACGGTAGAGAAGATGGATGCAATCCTCTCCCACAGAAAGAGTACCTCACCAGACCCGTGACAGGCATATGGGCTGGTACTGGGGATGTCCCGTGGGTAATGGCTCAATACCTTAATATGTGTGCACTCGTTAGGTTGTATCAGAAGGAGGAATCGATATGGTCGGTTGGGAAGTTCCGATTGGAGCTGCCATCGCATTTGCCGGTGGTGCCATAGGTACCGGATGGGCACAGTCGAGGATTGGTGCAGCAGGGGCGGGGGCGATAGCAGAACGGCCCGAGACAGTAGGATCCATCATCATTCTCGAGGCGATCCCGGAAACGCTGGTCATCCTCGGCTTTGTGGTAGCCGCGATGATTATCCTGATGGTTACCTGAGACGCAGACCGTCCCGACGTGCGCAGTGGACCGGGGTGTATCACCCGGGCACCGCACTGCCCGTAACAGGGATGAAGGATGCGACCGGTGCTGATGCGGGCCGGTGCCGGATCGCCTGAAGTGAGTGACGTTCCCATGGCCTATGAGAACCTTTTGAGATCCGTGGAAGAGAGCGCAGAGGAAAAGGAGCGTGAGCTCCGGGAAAACACGCATAAACAGGTCGAGGTGATCCGGCGGGAGGCAAAAAAACTGGCAGCCGAGCTTGTGGAGCATATCGTGCGGGATGCAGAGAACGCTGCGGAGATCGAGAGAAACAAGCAGCTGTATCTCGCAAACGGCTCCGTCAGGGAGCAGGCACTGAAAAGCCGGGAGGCGGTATTTGCGTCTGCCTTTGAAACGGCTGCACAGCGCCTTGCAGTCCTGCGCCAGAGCGAAACGTACCCGACAGTCTTCCGTAACCTTGTGGAGGAGACGGTTGGCGCTGCCGGGGGAAGTGGATTTGTCATCCATATCGATCCCCGGGACGCGGATCTCTGCACAAAAACGCTCGCGGCGCTGAATATCTCGTGTGAAATCCGCACAGATCTCTCAACCCTGGGTGGTCTTGCCATCAGCTCTCCGGATGGCAGGACTCTCCTCAAAAACACCTTCGAGTCCCGGCTCGAACGGGTGCGCGAGCTCAGGCGGCGGGAGATCCACGCAGTACTTTTCGGGTGACCGCTATGGACTGGGGATACATCAATGCCCGGATGCGGGGGATGAAGAGCCGGCTTCTGGACCACCGCACACTTGATACCCTGATTCTCCAGCCCGATCTCGGCTCCCTGATGAGCGAGCTTGAAAAGACCACCTACCGCGACGATCTTATTGAGGCCAAAGGCAGGTATACCGGTATGCCCTGCATTGAGTATGCCCTCCGGCAGAACTTTGTCCGGACCTTCAGGAAGATCCTCTCGTTTGCGAAAAAAGAGGAAGCAGAGGTCTATATCAGAATCTTTCTCCACCGCTGGGATGTCCAGAATATCAAGACCATCCTGCGCGGGAAGAACATCCATGTGACAAGCGAGGAGATCCTCGGGTGCCTGGTACCTGCGGGAGAGCTCGACGAAACAACGCTCACCGAGCTCGTCCGCCAGCAGGATACCAAAGCAGTCATCGACCTGCTTGCTACATGGCGCCTTCCCTGGGCAAAACCGCTCACCACCGCGTTCCTGGCGTTTGCAAAGAGCGGGGACATCAGCGGTCTCGAGTGTGCTCTTGACCGGTACTACTACGAGGACACCCTCCATTCTGTCCTGGGCCCCGATCCCAACAAGGCGATGATCCGGCAGATCCTCGCCACCGAGATCGATGTCATCAACATCAAGACGGTCCTGCGGATGATCCGGGACCACATCGATCCCGCTGAAGGGGATCGGTTTCTTATCGAAGGCGGGCTGGAATTCGATCTCAAAACGCTGCGCCGGCTGCTTGCCCTCCCCACGATCGGCGATGCACTTAACGGGATGGCCACCCCGCGGTACAGGTTCCTCTCCTCTATCCCTGAATCTGTAATAACTGCCCAGAAGATCTCGGTTATCGAGAAGGATCTGGAACGTTACCTGATAAGCCGGGGCACCCGGTTCTTCTCCGGCGATCCGCTCTCTGTCTCCTCCCTTATCGGGTACTTCTGGGCAAAGTACAACGAGATCACCAATATCCGGATCATCGCACGATGCAAGACCGCAGATTTTCCGGTCGAGCATCTCCGGGAGGAGCTGGTGTATGTATAGATTCGTGATCGTAACTGACAGCGACCGGGCGTCGGGCTTCCGGCTGGCCGGGGCCGAGGTGTATGAAGTACGGGATGCAGAGGAGGCAAAGACCTCTATTCCTCCCCTCCTCCACAAAGACGATATCGGGATCGTAGCAGTGAACGAGGAGTACATGCTCATGCTGGATGAGAAACTCATGGACCGGATCGAAAAGATGCACCGCCCGCTCATCATCCCGATCCCGGCAAAGAAGAAGGAACTGGACCGGCGCACCTACATCGAACGGCTGCTCCGCAAGGCAATCGGGTACAACATCGTGTTGAAGAGGTGATGGTATGATTTCGGGAACAATATCACGGGTCTCGGGCCCGGTGATCATCGCAAAGGGGATGACCGGGTCACGGATGTACGATGTGGTACATGTCGGGGCCGAGGCGCTTCGCGGCGAGATCATCCGGCTCGAAGGAGACGAAGCCGTAATTCAGGTATACGAGGATACCACGGGACTTACGCTTGGCGAGAGCGTGGAAAACACCGGCGCTCCGCTCTCGGTCGAGCTCGGCCCCGGCCTTCTCTCCTCGATCTATGATGGTGTCCAGCGGCCGCTGCCGGAGCTGTTAAAAAAGAGCGGGGATTTTATCGGCCGTGGGATCACCGCACCGGGTCTTGACCGTTCGAAGAAGTGGGAGTTTGTCCCGAAAGCAAAAGCCGGTGACCGGCTCGCTCCCGGTGACATCATCGGGACTGTTGCGGAGTTCCAGTTCGAGCACCGGATCATCGTGCCCCCGAAAATCACCGGTACGGTCACCGGGATCTCCGCGGGAACCTTTGCGGTTGATGATGTTGTCTGCGTCCTGGACTCAGATGTCCGGCTCACCATGATGCAGTCCTGGCCGGTGCGGATCCCCCGGCCTGCAGCAAAGAAACTTGATCCCCTGCTCCCTCTCGTGACGGGCCAAAGGGTCTTTGACTGCATGTTCCCGGTGACCAAGGGGGGCACCGCCATGATACCGGGTGGCTTTGGAACGGGGAAGACCGTCTCCGAGCAGACCCTTGCCAAGTGGTCGGATACCCAGATTGTGGTGTACATCGGGTGCGGCGAGCGGGGGAACGAGATGACCGATGTGCTTGCCGAGTTCCCCGAGCTCGTGGACCCCCGGACAAAACTTCCGCTGATCCAGCGCACGGTCCTGATCGCCAATACCTCGAATATGCCGGTCGCTGCCCGCGAGGCCTCGATCTATACCGGCATCACCATTGCCGAGTACTTCCGGGACATGGGGTATGACGTGGCCCTCATGGCGGACTCGACCTCCCGCTGGGGCGAGGCCCTGCGCGAGGTCTCCGGCCGGCTTGAGGAGATGCCGGGCGAAGAGGGATATCCCGCGTATCTTGCGACCCGGCTTGCCGCCTTTTACGAGCGGGCCGGCCGGGTCATCTGCCTCGGAACCGGGGAGCAGACAGGTTCGGTTACCGTGGTCGGTGCGGTCTCGCCACCCGGCGGGGACTTCTCGGAGCCGATTACCCAGAACACGCTCCGGGTGGTGGGGACGTTCTGGGCGCTGGACACAAACCTTGCCTACCGCCGGCATTTCCCCTCTGTGAACTGGATCAAGAGTTATTCACTCTACCTGGATGTTATCGCTGAGTGGTACGGGCGGGAGATCGCCAGCGACTGGAAGGAGCTTCGGGACAAGGCGATGTACCTGCTCCAGAAGGAGGTGGAACTGCAGGAAATCGTCCAGCTCGTTGGCCCGGATGCGCTGCCGGACAGCGAGAAGGCGATCCTTGACGTGACCCGGATGATCCGCGAGGATTTCCTCCAGCAGAGCGCGTATTCCGATACCGATTCTTTCTGCCCGGTGGAAAAGCAGTACCTGATGCTGAAAGCAATCATGGCCTACTACGAACAGGTAAACCTCGCGATGAACCGGGGGGTCAGCCTCCGGCAGGTCCAGGCCCTTCCCCTCCGGGTCTCTATCGGGAGGATGAAAGAGGCGGGTGTCGAGGAGATCCGGGGCATGATCGGGAATATCGGCGACCGGATGGCGGCTCTGGAGGTGGAGAAATGAAGGACGCATCCCTCCTGACACGGGAATACCGCACCATCGGGTACGTCTCCGGCCCGCTGATCTTTGTCACCGGGGTTTCCGGGGCATCGTTCGGGGAGATCGTGAAGATCACGCTCCGTGACGGCGAGATGCGCACCGGTCAGGTGCTCGATATCTCGGAAGACCATGCGGTGATTCAGGTTTTCGAGGGCACCCGGGGGATCGATCTTGTGAACACGACCGTCCGGTTTACCGGGGAGCCGGCGCGGATCGCGGTCTCAAAGGATATGCTGGGCCGGATCTTCTCCGGGGTGGGAACACCCCGCGACGGCGGCCCGGAAATTATTCCCGAGGCAGTGCTCGATATCGCGGGAATGCCGATCAACCCGTCCGCCCGGGACAAGCCAGCCGATTTTATCCAGACCGGCATGTCGGCCATCGACGGTCTCAACACGCTGGTGCGCGGGCAGAAGCTGCCGATCTTCTCGGGCGCGGGCCTCCCGGCAAGCAAGCTTGCCGCCCAGATCGCCCGTCAGGCAAAGGTGCTGGGCGAGAACGAGCAGTTTGCGGTGGTCTTTGTGGCCATGGGGATCACCCACAAGGAAGCCTCGTTCTTCATGCAGGACTTCGAGCGGACGGGTGCTCTCGACCGCGTGGTCTTTATCATGAACCTGGCCGATGACCCGACGGTCGAACGGATCGCTGCCCCGCGCTGCGGCCTCACGGTAGCAGAGTTCTTGGCTTTCACCCACAACCTCCACGTGCTCGTAATCCTGACCGACATGATCAATTATTGCGAAGCACTGCGCGAGATCTCCACTGCCCGTGAAGAGGTGCCGGGGAGAAGGGGATACCCCGGCTACATGTATACTGATCTGGCCTCTATCTATGAGCGGGCCGGGCGGCTCAAGGGCAGGCACGGGTCGATCACCCAGATCCCGATCCTGACCATGCCGGACGACGACATCACCCACCCGGTGCCCGACCTGACCGGCTACATCACCGAAGGGCAGATCGTGCTCTCGCGGGACATCTTCCGCCGCGGTGGCGACCCGCCGGTCGATGCCCTCCCCTGCCTGTCCCGGCTCATGAACCTAGGCATCGGCCCCGGCAAGACCCGGGAGGACCACCGCGGTGTGGCCGACCAGCTGTACGCCTCCTACGCATACGGGCGCGACCTGCGCCGGCTCGTGGCCATTGTCGGCGAAGAGGCGCTGACCGATCTCGACCGGAAGTACCTGAAGTTCGCGGATGCCTTCGAGCGGCAGTTCATCACGCAGGGAAACGAGGACCGGCCCATAGAAAAGACCTTTGCGATCGCGTGGGAACTTTTCAGCACGCTGCCGATAGACGAGCTCAAGAGGATTAAAAAAGAGCATATCCGGAAATACCATCCCGCGGTACAGGAAGTGGCAGGGACGCCGGAAGGGAGCTGAAGCACGATGGAGCAGGTCAGGCCGACCCGGATGGAGCTGATGCGGCTTAAGGCCCAGATACGGCTCGCGGAACAGGGACGTGACCTGCTGCGGCAGAAGATGGATGCCCTGATCCAGGAATTCTTCAAGATCCTCAGTACCGTATCGGACTCCCGCGAGGAGCTGGAGCAGGTCTCGCAGGCCGCGGATCTCGCCCTGATGCTGGCGGAGGCCACTGACGACCCGGTCACTCTTCGCTCCGCATCGTTTGCCACCCGGCGATCTATCACGGTCGATATCACCGGAAAGAACATTATGGGCGTACCCGTACCGGTGATCGAGAAGAAACGGGTTTCCAAGAGCATGCTGGAGCGGGGCTATGGCATCATCACCACGAGTGCCCGGATCGACGAGACAGCCGAGCGGTACGAACTGGAGCTGGACCTGTTGATCAAGCTTGCCGAGATCGAAACAGCGATGCGACGGCTCGGGGCCGAGATCCAGATGAACCGGCGGCGGGTGAACGCGCTCGAGCAGATCCTGATCCCGGAGCTCCAGGGCCAGGCCAAGTATATCGAGAATGCGATTGAGGAGCGGGAACGCGAGGACCTCTTCCGGCTCAAGAAGGTCAAGAGCATCATTGAGAAAAAGAAGAAAAAGGCAAAAGAGAAAAAGCGCGGCATGTGATCGTTTTTCCGGCCCCTCCTCTCTTGTTATCGTGTTGAGGGGTACTATGAATCCTAGGGGGCCTCTTTCTTGAACGGCTTATATGGTGTCCCGCCACCCTCGTAGAACTTCGAAAAGAACTCAACCAGGTGAAGACGCACCGCGTGAATTGATGGGGAGAACATGGCAAGGATCACGTTGAGCGTATGCAGTAGGAGGGCAACGATGATCCCGATGATTGCAAACGCGAACGCCCCGCTCAGGCGATTTGCCACCATCGCGAGGATCACCGAGGCCATGCCGATGGCCATCAGGCGGGCGTAGGAGAGAATATTCCCTACGGTACTCATCACCTCGATAGTGCCAAAGACGCCGGCGCCAAGCAGGATGAGAGGAAGGGCGATGACAATGAGGACAACCGCCGGGTAGACCGCAAACGCCGGCACAACCTTCGCGAGCATCGCGATAAGGACGATGATCGCGGTGATCATCAGCAGCATGCCGATCTTTTCGTAGAGATGTTTGCGTTTCTTTGTGATGATCGCGTTCCGGATACCAATAAAGAGCCCGAGAAACACATGGATCACCCCGAGCGTGATGGCGACCAACAGCATCGGGATCATGGCGTCCACCCGGTTCCAGGTGATGCCGAGGACGTGCACCGGGGCAAGCCATCCCATCGTCTCCCCCAGATCGCCGAAGAACTCGCCGAATAAAAAGCCGAAGATGATCGCCGGGATCGAAGAGATGATCAGGATGTTGGCGATGTTCTTTGCAAACGCAATTGCCTGGAACCGGTACCGGATTACCAGGCCGAAAGCGAGGATGACAAGACCATACCCGATATCCCCGACCATGAGCCCGAAGAAGAGCGGAAAGAAGATGGCGAGGATCGGTGTGGGATCGAATTCATGGTACCGTGGGGGGCTGACGAGCTGCATGATGAACTCGAACGGTTTCATCCATGCGGGGTTGTCATAGAAGACTGGCGCATCATCGAGATCCTTTTCGGTCACCGGGACGTCATAAACGATCACCCGTCCGGAAAACCTGTCCTGGATCAGCGCCCGGGTCCGGTCCAGGTACTTTTTCGGGATCCAGCCCTGGATCACGAAGATGTACTCCGAGACCCCAAAGTTCTTGTATACACTGACCTCGGTGTAAGCCCGCTCGAGCCGGTTTTTTAACACTGCCAGCTCATGGTACCAGGTATTCGAAAGGGTGAGGAGTTCCTGATCAATGCGGGCGATCTCATCCTGTGCCTGGATCCGTTTCTCGCCAATCAGGGCATACATTTCGTAGAATGGACGCCCCGTGTATTCCCTGGGGAGCCGGACCTCGTTCACGTTCACCGAGTAGATGAACGTGTGGATCTCCTGGGAATATTTTTTCGGGAAGACCATGATGGCGGCAAGCGTATCAGAGTCAACCGTTGTCGCGGTCATCTCGAAGCGGTTGCCGGTGATGGTGTCAAGCTCCTTTCGTATCAGTTCGAGGACGTCCCGGTGCTCCTCCTGGATCAAGAGGATCGTTACCTCGAAGCCGTCGAGGGCCGGCAGTTCCTTCTCCACCGGCTGGATGATATCGAGGACCTTCTCGTACCGGTTCAGCATCGTGATGGAGAGCGCAAGCTCGGTCTTTTTTGCTGCAAGCTCCCGGGTCGTGGTCTCCAGTGTTTTTATCATCTCCCGTGCCCTTGCGATGAGCTCGGTGTGAGTCATTTTACCGAGATCAGCAGGGATTACGGCGTGGGCAGCAGGATTTCCCGGGAGGACCGGTAATGTGGCAAAGATTGCGGTGATTGCGCTCAGCACCCCGGCGATCTCCTCCATCTCGTCCTGTCTGACTCCGGCAAGGCTGATCTCGTCTTTTGCTATACGCTCCGGTGTGTTCTCGATGTGGAGTGTACCGGTCTCGTACAGCAGGTCGACAGCAGTGCCCAGTTCCGCTTTTGGCCCGATCACCTGGATACGTTTCATTGTCTGGAGCATACGACCTCTTGCCGGGCAGGGCCGGGATTATTTCATCGTTACGAACTGAACAATCAGGTCCGCTGCTTCAGGGATGTTTCTCTCCCCCCGTTCGCGTGCGGCAGCGCGCTCGGTGTCAGCGGCTTTTGTGAGGGCCTCGATCTCAAGTGCAGTCTTACCCCGGACCGTCCAGTAAACCTGCTCAGCACTCTTCTTTCCTTCCGCATCCGCCGTGCAGAGCATCTCATCGGCCTCGCTTTTTGCGGCTGTTACCATGACATCAGCCTCTTTTTTTGCCGCTTCGATCCTGTGGGCAAACTCCTGTTCCTTGTCCCGTATCTGCTGTAACAGGGTCTTGTCTGTATCCATACCACACCTTCACAACCCGTATTTATCCTTCAGAAGCGAGGTCACCCCGCGTGGAGTCTTCCGCTCGCAGCACGGCACGTTCCCGTTATGATCGCCATCGGGGGGTATCTTCGGTTTATGCGCAGCCTCCTCTATGCGCTTCCTGCAGTTCCCGATCGCCGTATTCTGCAGATCCTTTACGGTTTGTTCAAGATCCCGTGTCATCGCGAGAACCGCCCCCGGTAGAGATGATTATGTGCACTATACCATGGACGTTGGATAAATACTTTCTTTTCAGAACAGCGTTTCCCGCCCCGGAAAGGAAGCCCTTATACTTCGCCGGGCTGACACTCATTGTGCGAAATGTGGCAGGACGCAGCGTATGTGTTTTCAGGTGATCTGACATGGATGGCATGGTAACTCTCGGTCTCTTGGTCATCTTCTGTGCCGTCCTGATCCTCCCGTTTGTGCTCAAAAGGGTTGAGGAGAACCTCGAGATCTTTCTCTTCCTTTGCGGGATAATCGCCCTCACGCTCTCCGGGTTTACTACGCTTGCCGGGGAACAGACCGGCTGGAGCGCGGCTCTTGTCACCCAGGCCCTGACCAGTCCTCTCGACATCGCCTCCGTAGGGGGAATACCGATCGGGATCGTACAGATCGTTCTCGTATTCGGTTTTCTCATCTACTTCTTCCACCACCATATGGAGCGTGCGATCAATCGTGTCGTCGAATCGTTCTCCCTTAAACTGATTGTACCCCTGCTGATCATTGCCCTCGGTCTTGTATCCAGCATTATCTCGGCAATCCTCGCGGCGATCATTCTGGTAGAGATCGTAAATGCTCTCCCCCTGGTAAAAGAAGCCAGGATTGAGATCACGGTCATTGCCTGTTTTGCCATCGGGATCGGTGCCGGCCTGACACCGCTAGGCGAACCGCTCACCACCATTGTTATCACCAAGCTTGCCGGTGATCCCTATCATGCAGATTTCTTCTTTTTAGTGGACAAACTGGGGATCTATATTGTTCCTGCGGTCGTCTTTTTGGGATTTGTCGGGCTTGTTGCCCTGAAAAAGCGTCAGACCGATGAAACGAACCTGAAGTGCGTGGTTGAACGTGAGAAGATAAGCGAAATCATCCTTCGCGCCGGCAAGGTCTATCTCTTTATCATGGCGCTTGTCTTTCTTGGGGAAGGGTTCAAACCCCTCATTCTAGACTACGTCGTCCTGATTCCTCCGCAAGCCCTCTACTGGGTCAATATGGTCTCTGCGGTGCTCGACAACGCGACCCTTGCAGCAGCGGAGATCAACCCGCTGCTCTCCTTAAACCAGATCACCAGTGCGCTCCTTGCCCTCCTGATCTCGGGTGGCATGCTCATCCCGGGGAATATTCCCAATATCATCGCTGCCGGAAAGACCGGGATCACCAGCAAGGAATGGGCCCGGCGGGGGATCCCCCTCGGTCTCGGGCTGATGGCAGTGTTCTTCTGCATCCTCTTTGTTCCCGCCCTTCTTGGTCTTGCATGATGGACACACCTTGACGGGCAGGAGATTACCGGCAGCAACACAGATGTGCCGGGGGCACGTACCTATGTGTATACCGGTGTTCCCATGACCCCTGACCAGAGTGCGGACAGCAGCGATACAATCGCATTCCAGATCGGCCAGCTCGATGATCCCTCGATAGACAACCGCCACCACGCGGTCCTCGTGCTTGCTGAGGCCGGAAATGCCGCGGTAGAACCCCTGATCCGGTCCCTTGCCAGTGTGGACAGCGATGACCGCCGCTGGTACCGGGCGATCGCGCTTTCCCGGATCGGCGCGCCTGCGGTAGCCCCGCTTATTGCTGCGATGAAGAACACATCGGACCGCGAGTTCAGGCGCTATGCGGCTGCAGCGCTTGGCGAGATGGGAGAGCTGGCGGTAGAGCCGCTTATTGCTGCCATGGGAAGCGAGGACAAGGAGCTGCGGGGCTTTCTCTCCAAAGCGCTCTGCCGGATCGGGAAACCTGCGATTGACCCGCTCACCCGGCGTCTCTCCGATGCGGACGAAATCATACGCTCCTGCGCCACGCTCACGCTCTGGCAGATGGGCGAGACCGGTCTCCCCTCCGTGGTGGATCAGATCCACAAGGAAAACCAGGCCTGATCTCGTTTTCTCCATTTTTCCCGGCGGCGGGATACCGGATCCTACACTATAAATTCCCCGCCACCGGATTATTCCACAATGCTGAAGATCTCCCCCGAGATGGAGCAATACGGGAACGGCCTGATGGAAGGCTTGGACCGCGCCATCGCGCTTGCAAAAGAGGCGCGGAGCCGGGGCCTTGATCCGAGCACAGAGATCGAGATCCCGATCGCGAGCGATCTCGCAGATCGTGTCGAAGTGCTGGTCGGGATCAAAGGAGTGGCGGCCCGCATCCGGGAACTCGAATCGCAGATGTCCCGTGAAGAGGCGGCACTCAAGATTGGCGACGACTTTGTTGCAAAAATGTTCGGGGAGAAGAACAATAACGAGATCCTTGACCACTCCATCCGGACGGCGATGGCCCTCTTAACCGAAGGTGTAGTCTCGGCCCCGACCGAAGGGATCGCAAAAGTGGGTCTTGGCAAGAATGACGATGGCAGCCAGTACCTGATGATCTATTACGCCGGCCCGATCCGGAGTGCCGGCGGGACGGCGCAGGCGCTCTCGGTGCTTGTGGGGGACTATGTGCGGGGAAAACTGGGGATCGGGCGCTATCGCCCCCGGCCGGTCGAGGTCGAGCGGTATATCGAGGAGATCCGCCAGTACAACTCCATCATGAACCTCCAGTACCTCCCCAGCGAGGCGGAGATCCGGCTGATCGTGGAAAACTGCCCGGTCTGCATTGATGGCGAGGCAACGGAGAAGGAGGAGGTCTCGGGGCACCGGAACCTCGAACGCGTAGAGACCAACGCGGTGCGGGGCGGAATGGCGCTCGTGCTTGCGGAAGGGATCGCAGGAAAGGCCCGCAAGCTCAAGAGCAAGGTTGAGAAGATGAACATGGCCGGCTGGGACTGGCTGGACAAACTCATCGCCGGCGCGGGAAAACCGGGTGCCGATACAGAGAGCCATGTCCCCGGGGTCAAACCGCTGGACAAGTACCTCCGGGATCTCATCGGAGGCCGGCCGGTATTCTCTTACCCGATGCGCAAAGGAGGCTTCCGGCTCCGGTATGGGCGTTCGCGAAACACCGGTTTTGCCACAGCCGGGTTCAACCCGGCAACGCTCCATCTGCTCGGGGGATTTTTGGCGGTCGGTACCCAGATGAAGCTCGAACGGCCGGGCAAGGCCTGCGGGGTTGTCCCGGTCGATACCATCGAGGGACCGACCGTGCGCCTTACCGGGGGCGAGGTCCTCCGGGTGGATGACGAGAAGACCGCCCTTGCTGTCGCCTCAAAAGTAGAAAGGATCCTTGATGTCGGGGAGATCCTGATCGCGTACGGGGAATTCTTGGAGAATAACCACCCGCTCGTGCCCGCCGGGTACTGCGAGGAGTGGTGGCAGCTTGACCAGCTACCGGGCACAAAGTCGCCACAGGATGAAGCCGAGGCACTTATCCAGGCAAAGGGTGGGGCATACCTGTACCCTGCCTACACCTGGTTCTGGGACGACATTTCCGTTGACCAGATCCGGCTCCTTGCCGATGCCGTTTCCGGCACCGGGGCGATCGAAGAAGGGGGTCTCATCCTCCCGCTCGCTCCCAAGGTAAAGGAGGCACTTGAGCTCCTGCTCATCCCCCACAAGGTGAATGGCGGGATGATCCGGATCAAAACATTCCGGGCATTTATCGCCTGCCTAGGCCTTGACGAGACATTAAAGAAACGTGATACGTGGAAGACGGCACCGGCCGATGCCCAGCCTCTAGCTCTTGTCATGCACCTGAGCGGTCTTTTTCTCCGCTCCCGCTCGGGGCTCCGGATCGGTGGGAGGATGGGCCGGCCCGGCAAGTCCAAGCCGCGCAAGATGAGCCCGCCGCCGCACGGTCTCTTCCCGCTCGGGGAGTCCGGGGGGTCACGGCGGTCGTTCCAGGAGGCATCGAACCATACCGAGGAGTCGGATGCCCATGCCACCGAGATCGATTTCCAGAAAGAGGGGGGCATCATCGAGATCGAGGTGGGGCGCCGGCGCTGCCCCGGATGCGGTGAGATTACGTACCTGAACCGGTGCCAGAAATGCGGGACGCACACCACGCCGATCAATACCTGCCCCAAGTGCGGCCACGAAGTCCCGGGTGAACGCTGCCCCAACTGCGATGTCCCGGCCACCTGCAGCCAGAGGATCGCATTAAACGTGAAAGCAGAGTATGCGCAGGCAATGGAGCGTCTTGGGATTAAAAAAGAGAGCATCGCACTTGTCAAGGGTGTCAAGGGTGTCATCTCCCGGGAGAAGACAGTCGAGGCCATGGAGAAAGGCATCCTCCGCGCCCAGCAGGATATCTATGTCTTCAAGGACGGTACAACGCGCTTTGATATGATCGACCTCCCGCTCACCCACATACGTCCGGACGAGGTCCGGGTGCCGGTGGAACGGATGCGGGAGCTCGGGTATGTCAAAGACATCAACGGTTACGATCTCCAGAACGGGCAGCAGGTTATCGAGCTGCACGCGCAGGATATCCTCCTCTCCGATTCGTGCGCTGACTACATGATCAAGGTCACGCAGTTTATCGATGACGAACTCACCCGACTTTACAGCCTTCCGGCATTTTATAAGGTGAATACCCGGGACGACCTGGTCGGCCATCTCGTGATCGGTCTTGCCCCCCATACGAGCGCCGGGGTGCTCGCCCGGATCGTTGGCTTTACCCGGGCAAACGTCGGGTACGCTCACCCGTTCTTCCATGCGGCCAAGCGCCGGAACTGCTTCTATGGCGAGACAACGATCGAAGTCTCCGACGGAAGATCGTGGACATCCCTCCCTATCCGGAAATTCGTAATGGAGAACTTCGACATCAGCCAGCCCGGCATCGACCGGCTGGGCACCTATTATTCCGACCCGGTGCGCCCGTACTATACGCGGACAGTGGACACGAACGGTGGCATGCACCTGCGTCGGATCACTTCGGTCTCCATCCACCGTTCGCCGGCGAGCATGATCCGCTTCGTCACGGCCCGGAAGCGCGAACTGACAGTCACCCCGGACCATGCGATGGTGGTCTGGGATACCGGGTATTTACGCAAGATTAAGGCACTGGAGATCAAGGCCGGCGATGCAGTGCCCATTCTTGAAGGCGGTGTGGTAATAGCGGACCGGATCGTCACGGCCGAGACAGTGGCCTCCCTTGAGGACCGGGTGTACTGCCTGACCGTGGCCGAGGACCACACGCTTGTCGCAAACGGTATCTTCACCGGCCAGTGCGATGGCGATGAGGACTGCATCATGCTCCTCATGGACGGCCTTTTGAACTTCTCCCGATCGTTTTTGCCTCAGAACCGGGGTGGCACGATGGACGCACCGCTAGTGCTCACGAGCCGGATCGACCCGGCGGAGATCGACAAGGAATCCCTGAATGTAGACGTTGGCCGGGGATACCCGAAAGAACTGTACGAGGCGGGCCTTGTATACGCGAAAGCCAAGGATGTGGAGCCGCTTATCGACCGGGTTGAACGGAGGCTGGGAACCCCCCAGCAGTTGGAGGGGTTCTTCTTTACCCACGATACCTCGGACATTTCGGCAGGCCCGCTGGAATCCACTTACACCCAGCTCAAGACCATGGCCGAGAAGCTCGAGGCTGAGCTCGACCTTGCCGAGAAGATCCGGGCGGTGGATGCCGATGATGTGGCCGAGCGCGTGCTTAACACGCATTTTATCCGCGACCTGATGGGGAACCTCTCCGCGTTCTCCAAGCAGAAGTTCCGGTGCACCAAGTGCAATGCAAGCTACCGGAGGATGCCACTTGCCGGCAAGTGCACGAAGTTTAAGGGCAAGGGGATCTGCAACGGTAACATCATCCCGACTGTACACGAGGGATCGGTCAAGAAATATCTTGAGGTTTCCCGTGCGATGGTGAAAAAGTACAAGGTTTCGGAATATTGCCGGCAGCGGGTCGAGGTGCTCGACCTTGCCATCGAATCGACCTTTGGCGAGGAGAAGCAGGAACAGCTGGGCCTTGCGGACTTTATGTGAACGTCGGTCTGCAGAAAGTGTGCATTGAGGAGCACCCGATTTTGTGGGGGATTGCCTATCCCTCAAAGCCTTTTACTATCCTGAAATCCAATAATATGCTGAGCGAGAATACCCAAGTGGCCAACGGGGATCGACTCAAGATCGATTCGTGAAGACGTTCGCAGGTTCGACTCCTGCTTCTCGCATCTGCGTTCTATTTTCTGATTTGATCATTGCATCTCTGGATTAAACTATTGCAAATAGGTTAACGATATCATTGCCCCTTGGGATTCCTAACTGGCAGGTATGATATCGCGGATCTCTCCACCGCTCTTTGGGTCGAGTGACTCCGGTACAATCATAACCGGCGAATCTTCGGGCAGAGTTAGCTCCGCGCTGATAAACCATTCCCTTGGCTTTACCCGATTTTCCATCTCTCTCATAAGAGTTTGCCAAAAAATTTTGGGATTGTGTCCGGTAGAGGATTTGCGTAAATTCCGATGTATCTATCTTTATTGAAGTCTGATGAAAGCTTTCGGAGAGAGTCCGATCTGGATTCCGGCAGGAATGATCTCTTTACCACTGTTTGCATCGTGGGCATAGGCAATGACTTCGACAGAGTATGTTCCAGGTGGCAGACTACCGACGTTCCAGTCATAGGTCTGGGTCCAATTGCCCGGGCTGATCGGCTGCTGGTACATAAATCTCCACGTGGGATCGCTCTCGGAATTGTAGTAAACCGTTTCGGTAGCAAACTGGCTGCCCGGGTACGTGATGTTCCATTGCAGGGGTACGACATTGGTGACCTGGTTATCGGTCGATGCCTGGAGGTCAGTAATACTGATCGATGGCATTGAGAAGCCGGTGTTGGAGTAGTTATAGACCCCGTTGATCGAAGCCCCGTTCAGCCCCATGCTCTCTCCGGTGTTGAAATTGATGGTAGACTGGTTGCCGATGATGTTTACGGTTCCCGGCTGCAGAAGTTCCAGCTCAAACGTGGTACTCCACGTCTGGCCAACGGTCATCTTTCCGATATTGAATATCAGGGTTTGGTTGGCGTTCCATTGGTCCGTCTGGTTGATCACAGAAGTAATCCCATTCTGATCGGTAATCTGGGTTGACGATGGCGTACCATTGGGATCGTACACATAAGCGAACACTGTGTTCCCCGGATACGTGTTGGTAACATTATTGTAATTCACAGAAACACTCTGCAGGTTCAGTGCCATTGTGGTGTTGACCCCTGCGGTATTCTGGATCTGCCCCTCGATTGTCTGGAAGATGCCGGTCATTGTAGTGGGATCCGGCGCAAAATATAATGTACTCGGAGCGGATACCATGCTGCCGAAAAATGCCATGTCCGAGATGTTGTTATGGCCGGAGAGATCGGCATCCGGGAACCCGATCCCATAAATGGTTATTCCTTGGCCTTTTGCCCTGTTGGCGGCATCCACAGAGGCCGCTTTCCCAATATCGCTCTCATCGAACCACCAGAGCTGGGGTGGTTCGTTGGTGCCGGATGCATTACGGGGATTCCAGTCAGAGGGCCAGTAAGATTCAAGGGAGCCGGGCGCGATCGGTGCCATCATGTTGATGCCATCCCCCATGATGATGACGGTCTGATTGTGGGTTGGGTTGCCCTTCGAATTGAGCTCTTTGAGTGCGGCATTGATCCCCGCAGCGTAATCCGTCCCGCCGTAGTTCGTATAACTTGTATATCCATTGACAATACCGGTAAGTGCCCCCTGATTTGTAGGATAGGTAGGTCCTGCGTTCATCAGGTCGGTATCGATCTTCGCATCTGACCCTGGGTTCAGATACTGGTAACTCATGGGATTGGTAGCGTTTGTACAGGCTCGCCCGCTCCCCACCGAATATTTAAAACAATATGCAGATGAACTCACAATGCTGTTCCAATGCGCCGGATCGACAAGGTTAAAGTCCCACACATTCCCGTAAGGGTTGAATGGTTTCAATGTATGTGAAGCATTAGCTACCTGCTGGTTCCAGAGATTGATGGTGTCTGCAGAGGCATAGGGGGGACCGGTCGGGGTTGGACTATCTCCGAAGGACACGAGAGAGATATAGGTATTATCGGTTGCATTCTTTATAAATCCGGCCTCCGAGGCTTTGGTGTTTGCCAGTCGTCCCGCCCCACCGATACCCCCTGCCAGATCAGTAACAATAACGACATCTGCCGGGGTTCCGGTGAGGTTCCACCCATCCGCAGTGAGGCTAATCGTGACATAAAATTTTCCGCCTACGTTGACATTCTGTGAGGAGATTGTGGTCTGCTCGCTCAGATACGGATAGTTCTTCCAGCTCAACTGGATCGGCTGACTGATGGTGTTCCATGTCGCTGTTACAGTGACATAGCCGCTATCGGTCGGATCATAACTGACATTTGCCTTGTTCGTGTCAAATTTTCCCGGTTTGAAGATAACGGTAGCAGTTCCGTTTACATTGGTGATCGCTGTAGTATTGAGAAGCTGCGGTCCGGCAAGAGAGGCATTCGCATATGTATATGCGGGAGAGCCCATGCTGAATGTTACTGTCTGGTTAGACACCGGGTTACCCATGATATCTACTACCTTTGCCACGAGTTGTGAAGTCTGACCCGGTGTAGCATCGAGACTTGCCATGACCTGTGGCGTTGCCGAGAAGAGCATGTTTACGGGTGCCGTGCTGTAGAACTGGACGGTCTTGGACGTGCTGACTGATGAATTCGATATTGCTGTTGCGGTCAGAACCACATACCCGGCTGCGCTGTGGGGGCCATAGGTATAGATCACCTGGCCAAAGGGATTTGTTGTCAGGTTAGCGGAGGGATCTCCCGCCCAGTTCGATTGCACCTGAATTCCCTGGTTTTCGGTCGGGTTTCCGTATTTATCGTACAAGGTATTCGTGATGGTAAATACGTGAGTCGCTCCGTTATCTGCCGGCTGTGTCAATGTCGACGGCAAGATCGATTCCGCAATAGAATAGGGAATACCGTTATTGATACCATAAATAAACTGCGGTAATCCCCACGGGATTCCGACATTACCAAAGGGGGAGAGCAGGATCTCATTCTCTCCTGGTGCCGTATCTGGTATGACGTTGACAGAAATGTTCCCGTTGGGGTCAAGCGGGAGGGTGGTATACTGTACATGGCTGCCACTTATATCGAATGCTGCCATGTTATCAGAGGATGCTGATATCCAGAGGGATATATAATGCGGATCGTAAGGATTCCGGTTGTCAATGGGGTTACCGTACTGGTCGGTAAAACTGATGTTAAATGGGGTCTCAGTGCCCACGGTTACTTCGTTCTGGAAATCAAAGGCCGCGTTTTGGGCTACATCGTGATCGATATTCTGGGTATATACTTTGGTAACCGTTACAGTATTTCCAGCGTCATTATAGGTGATTGTTGCGGTGACATTAACTGACCCCGGTTTGGTTCCCGCTGAAAAAGTTGCGCTTGCCTGTCCGGTGGCGTCGGTCGTACCGCTGACCATAGTAAGCGTCCCCAATGTCGTTGTGTTCAGCGCCATCGATACAGTAGCACCGGGAACCGGTATCAGACTACTCGAATTGTAGGCATAAACGGTTATGGTAGACTGGTGATGTACAACCACCCAGTTATTGCTGCTGGCTATCACAGAATTTTGATCTGGGACGATCGCAGCAGATGCTATTCCCGCAAGCAAGACCACCCCGGCCAATAGGATCACAACAAGGCGAACTCTCATACCCCATCACATATGTATGGTATTGACAGGGACGTTATATAAATATTATTATTTGGAGAAATCCTCAAAATGAGGTCAATTAAGAAAAATCAATGGAAATATTGGTTATTCTATCAGTCTTGTGAGAAAAGGATTTTTTTTATCAAATGGAACCGTTGAATCAGTAATTGTTCTTTTTGTTAATTCATGCACACCATATGAATGATTTTCGATATGTACTTCCGGTAAGAAGAGGGAATATGCCTCTCCATATCTGCCTCTGCACGACTATACCGATTCGATATTGACTTGGTATTGATATATTACTACATTTGCAGGCTCTGTGGTATTCAGGGGCCATAAATATTCTCCGGGTGCTCCCGTTGCTGCCAGGTTCATCCCGGCAAAATAATTGCCCCATGCGGCCGAATAATCCGCGTTGTTATTTGGCAAGTACCTGACATAAAGCATGTCGCCGGCAGGGAGAACATAGGACATGTAATTGGTCTGGCCCAGATTCATCTTTACCGTTCCCACCCCCGTCTGTGCCATAATATCCGACGCAGAGAAGCCTATTAGGTATATGACCGCTGTGTTGGTCTGGCTGTCGTAATACCACCGTGGATTAGCGAGCATAGCCGATCCATTCTCTGCAATCATCCTCTTGACAACCGCACCGTTCTCCAGGGACAATCCCGTCTCGGCATTTATCGACTCATACCGGAGATCCCCGGAAGAGAAAAGCAGGGGATTAGCCGCGGATGCGATTAACCCTTCACTGTCGTAAACGGAGAAATTCGATTCCGTTGCATTGTTATAGGTCATGTTATAGACGGTAAGTGATCCACTGCCTACTTTCAGGGACGTCTCCGTGTAGGGAATAGTTTTGTAAGCAATGCTTTTAAGATCGTTCTGCAGGACGATCATATTCTTCTCCATGATCTGCTCATCGGCACTGGTTTGCCGCTGTGTGAGCATCGGGTAACCGTATAACGTGACAATCCCGACACCCCCGATAATGATCCCGAAAATGATGATAAATCCGATTGCTTCGGATACTGCACGATCCGATATGAACACACCTTTTTTCTTTTGCTGCATGGTCTCAGAACCCCTCCGAGTCATAACTTATCTTGTTTAATCCTTCTCCTGTTGTATTTCCGGTCACGTTCCGCGTCGAGCTGATCCCTGCAATACTGATATTGCTGAAAATGGATCCCCCGCCATGGACCATTACCCCCTGGTCTGCAGCAGTCTCTCCTGTATAGATCTCGACAAAATAATTCTGACCCGCCACATCCCCGGGAATATTAAAGTTCGTGGTGATATTTCCGGTAGAGGGTGAGATTGAATACACATCGACAATCCGTGTCGACACACCGTTTCCGATGTCTGTAAAGGCATTGTATTGCAGGGTTTCAGCGGGCCCCTCCATAAAGTTAGCATTTACCTCGAGGAGCACCACTACAAAGAGGATGATTACGATCGTGGTGATCATAACATACTCAATAAGGGCGCTTACCCCGGCCTCGGAATGGTTTTTATGATGATACCCAGGTCTCATTGTATGCTGTCACCCCGTTGTTGTAATGGATATACACATATGTATGAATATCCGCTGGAGGGTTTGGATTGGTGATCTGGAACTGTATTACGGCCTGCTTCCTGCTCTGTGCGATATCTATAATATCCTGCTGAAGAAGTGCAGCGTGATTTGCATCGATCTTACCTGATGATTCAAGCAGTGAGGACTGGATGATCACACTCCGCACGTCCCGGATATCGTTCTTCGGGAAATCGAGCACGCTTTCTGCGGTTGTCTGGCCGACAAGCGTGGACTGGTTGAGAACCATGGCAAGGAAGAAGAGGCTGAAGCTCACCACAAACCCCATCATCACGATCCACTGTGCATCATCCCTTAATCCCGCCATAAAAGCACCTCCACAAGGACCGCACGGGGGTAGGTACTACCTCCGGGCACTCCATTATTGACCAGCACCCACTCCGTTACCCGTACCGGGTGCTCGACACCGGTAAGATTGCGGTTGGAGACCAAAGGATAACTCCACGTTGCATTCGAGTTGGTGTCAGAGAGGTTCCTGTACGTGATTAAGGCCTCATAATGCAGGTTGTCCGGAGACGATCCGGTTTTGTTGTTGACGTAATCGAGAAAGGTCGTGTTGAACGTCTGGCCATCGCCGTTTTCCACGATCTCCTGGAGCTGGCTTACCGATGTACCGTTGACCGGGATATTCATCATCCGCAGGGCATCCGTTCCTGTCTGTTCAAGCTGCATGTCGCTGATGTGACTGTCGCCCGGGGTATACACTGAAGTTGCCCCGAGGACAAGGTACACCGTAAAGAGCATGATCACTCCGGCAGCAATCCCTTCGATGGTATAGAGCTGACCGGCATCATTTACCATACTGACACCTCCACGACGCCGTCCTGCAGGTAGGGCTGGGTAATGTTCGGATTGGTATAGTTATACTGGAATGCCCCGTAGGGGGGCACCTGGGAACTGTTGAGGTAGCGATCCGGCTGATCCAGGTTGAACTGCAGGGTGATGTTCAACAGGGTACTGCTGTCACCCTGCCCGACGAAACTGAGGAGACCCGGGGGGATGAAGACAGATACATTACTGGTTACGTTCACCGGAAGTGTTGAAACGGAGGTGTTGCTGCCATCAACAAATACTTCGAACTGAGTGGGACTTGAGGCATTCAGGACCGGTCCGACAAAGGGCGACTGGCCCGTTCCGAGCGGGGCTAACGAGACGGATCGGTAAACAGAAATACTTGACAGATTCACGTTGGCCCCGTTTTCCGGGAGGCTGTCCAGTCCCGTGAGGTTGACAAGTGCACCCTCCCCCCCGATGATCTGCCCGGCACCTGAGGGGGCGAGGGGGTTGATCTGGTATGCGGGGTTGTTATTGGCAGGACCATTATTGAGCAGATCGGTATAGTTGAAATAAATCGAGAAGACCTGACTGGTCGCGTTCTGGGTCTGGAACTTGTCCTGCGTATATTGCGCAAGGGGCCCCGCTCCGTTGAAGTTGGTGAAATCCAGAGTGGCATTGCTGTGCTCTTTTACCTTCACCACCCTACGGCTGTAGCCGTAATCTTCGGGAGGGATTTCCCCTACAGACTGGGTCACGTTCGATCCCGCCATCGCAAACGAGATATTGAAATGGTACGGGTAATCTCCGAAAACTGCCCGAGACTGGTAATCTTCCGGGTAACTGAATTCCGTTGTGCAGAAAAACCGGTTTATTTTTTCATGGGACAAAACATTGGGCGTATCTTTTGAGAGGGCAAGCCCGAACCGCAGGATCTGGTCGTCAGAACTATTCGGCAGCGTTTCCCACGAAGGATTGTATGGCATGCCGGGGTCCTCTACCAGGATGACCCCGGTTCGGTACGCAACCGCATCGTAATCAATGGAGGAGCTCTTGAGACCGATAAAGAGACCCGGGATCATGGTTGCCACGTAGATGAACGTGATCATGAAGATGGTGAAACCGGCCAAAAAATCGATGGACAGGTTTCCGGCATCATCAACCATGGGTGGCAATCAGCTCTCCTGTTGTTGCATTGATGGTAACTCCCTCGCTTGAGGATCCTGAACCGGCGATCGTATATTCCTCGTTCATCAGCTGCAGCGTTGCCATCCCCCCGTTCAGGTCCAGAGAACCTGCTCCGGGCGAGTTGGATGCAATCCTTAACGCATCTGCAGGGGATAAGACGCCTGCAGGAATATCTTCCTGGATAGTTAAGTTTGTCGGCAGGGCAAGTGTTGAGACGCCGTGTGAATCATAGACGATCATGGAGGGAGTACTTCCCTCACGTATACCGAAGATCCAGCGTTCGGCCTTTCCCGAGCTGTCTACATGTTCTCCCCGCAGGTAAAAAAACGACTGGTTTGCCTGAAGCGCTGCGGACTCTGCATCTTCAAGGGTAAATCGTTCAACCTGGCTGCTGGCGGTGGCGACTGCCGCAAAGCTGCCCGTGTTCCCGGTCGTGTTCGGTGTCACCGGGCCCTGTCCGGACGATCCCGAGGTACATGCCGCACACAGCACCAGCAGGACAACCAGACCGGCAGCCAGTATGGCCAGCCCGGAAAAACGCATCAGATTCATTAAATGGCTATAGTCGGTTGAAGGGATATAAATATTGTTTTTATTCGGGTTATTCCATGGCAGTTTTCTCGTATTGAGGAATTTGCCCTCTCAAAAAAGGGGACGGGATATTACGGTACGATCTTTGCGATCGGGATCTCGAGAATGTCTTCAGCCCCACAGGCCTTCAGCGTGGGGATCAGGCTGTTGACCGTACTCTTCTGCACGACCGTCTGGACGCTGTAGTAGTCGATGCCATGGAGCCGGCTCACGGTCGGCTTTTTCATGGCCGGGAGCGCCGAGACGATCTTTTCAAGTGCTGCAGTCGGGACATTCATGGAGAGGAGAACACGGTGCCGGGCATCGAGCACCCCGAAGAGCAGGGTCTTTATCTCCTCGATCTCGCGCCTCTTTTCCGGGTTTGCCCAAGCGGTCTTGTTTGCGATGATGACTGTATGCGACTCCATGATCTGCCCGATAATCTTGAGGCCGTTTTTCCGGAGGGTTGTACCTGTTTCTGTCAGGTCAACGACCACGTCCATGAGGTCGGGAACTTTTGCCTCCGATGCACCGTACGAGTGGAAGAGCTGGACCGGGATCTTCTTTTCCGCAAAGTACTGCTTCGTGAGCTCGGGATACTCGGTGGTCACGCGGCTGCCTGGCCGGATCTGTGCGGTATTTTCGATGGGTTCGTCGCGGTGGACAGCGATCACGATCTTCACGTTTCCCTCACCGGTCTTGCTATAGGAGAGGGCGGCGACTTCTACGACATTCGCACCGGTCTCCCGTACCCAGTCCAGACCGGAGATGCCCAGGTCAAAATAGCCCTTGTCCACGTAGGTTGGAATCTCCTGCGGGCGCAGGATCTTTATCTTGCCGATCCGGTGGTCGGCAATCACGGGATTGTAGTCGCGGTCGGTGCGCCTGACTTCAAGGTCGGCCTCCTTGAAGAGCTGGAGAGTCTGCTCTTCAAGGCTGCCCTTGGGAAGTGCGAGGGTAATCATTGCATACACCCTCGGTCTGCAAAAACAATAAAGGTTCAGGTCTGTCCTGGTCCATGTTGGCTTTTTACGCAAATGAGTGGATGACCAGCCCCGAGAGGAGTTTTGGCTCGAACCACGTGGACTTGGGAGGCATGACACCACCGGCATCTGCGATGGAGAGAACGGTTGCCACCCGGACCGGCTGCATGGCAAACGCGAGCTGGTACGTGCCGGCGTCTACGAGTTTTTCGAGATCGGCAACCGGCCGGGCCCCGCCGAGGTACTGGAGCCGGGCATCGCCCCGGGGATCGGTGATGTTGAGCATCCCTTCGAGTACGAGCTTCTGGAGCACGGCGACATCGAGCACATCAAGCGAGCCGGCTTTTGGGTCGATCGGCCGGGTGCACTCGTACCATGTTCCTTTGAGGTACAGGTGCATGACGTGGAAATTCTCCGGCCGGGTGATATGCGGCGGGATATTATACCCACTCCCGTCTACTTCGCCGTACGGAGCGACAGCGTACAGCTTCCCGAGAGCGGCGAGGAATGTCTCCGGGGTAAAAGAGCCGAGGTCAGTCAGGAGCCGGCTGTACCCATGGATCTTCACCCTCTCGTAAGAGAAGAGTACGCCCATGAACCAGCTGACCTCACAGTCTGCCGGCTTTCCCGCATCCCGCAGCCGGTCAGCGAGGTTAACTGCGGCCTTGGCCCGGTGGTGGCCGTCGGCAATGTAGAGGGAGGGGATGTCCCGGAACCGGCGTTCGATCTCATCGAGTGCCACCGGGTCCGTGACCGCAAAGATCTGGTGGACGCCACCCTGCGGGGTAATGACCTCCGCATCGGGGTTTTTCTTATCGGTGATCAGCGATTCGATAAACGAAAAGAGCGTGCCGGGATCCCGGTACAGCAGCACGACCGGGCCGTCGTGGGCCTGGACCGCCTCGATGTGCCGGGTCCGGTCCTCCTCCTTATCGTACCGGGTAAGCTCGTGGCGCCGGATCCGGTTGGTGCGGTAGTCCTCCGTATCCAGGCAGCAGAAGAGGCCCAGAAACGTATCGTTGTCCTGCCGGATCCGGTACACGTACATCCCGGGCAGTTTGTCCTTTACCAGCCGGCCGTTAGCAAGGAGCGCAAAAAAATTCTCCCGCGCCCTTTCGTATACCCTGTCATCGTGAGGGGACAGGTCGGGAAGCTCCGCATCGGACCGGCTGACCGTAAGAAAACTCTTTGGATTTTCTGCAATGATCGCCCGCGCCTCGTCTGCGGTCACGACATCATACGGGACGGCTGCAATGGACTGGGCCTTGCCTGGCGCGGGCCGCACCCCGGCAAAACGATAGACATTAACCATGGTACCTACCGGCGCCCGGGAAAAATTCCGGCGCCCTTTCTCATACATTTGGGTGCGGTCACATATATAACCGGAGACCCGGCCCCGTTACCCGGGGCATAATGCTTAATCTGACGCGGGGTAATTGATGATATCATCTCAGAAAAGGACCTGTAGCCCATGATCCGTTCACCCCCCCATGCGATCTCCCCGCAGCCCCCGCTTATCCGGCGGGCCGCTCCTGCCGATGTCCCGGCAATTGTGGCCATCGAGCACGAAGCGTTTGCCGATCCGTGGGATGCCGGGATCTTTACCGAGGCCATCTCCTACTACCCCACCACCTATTTTGTTGCCGAAGTGGAGGGGAAAATTGCCGGGTTCATCGTAGGGGCGCTCGAAGATACCGGAGAGAATATCTACGGCCATATCTGCAATTTTGCCGTAACCGCTCCCTTCCGGAACCGGGGGATCGGCCGGCAGCTCGTGCTCCGGCTCGAGCACCAGTTCGCCCTCGAACTTGCAAGCGGCTCCCAGCTCGAGGTCCGGGAATCCAATGCCCCGGCCCAGCGGTTCTACCGCCGGCTCGGGTACCAGAACGTCTTTTACGTGGGCGGCTATTACGCGAACGGCGAGGACGCTATCGTGATGATGAAGTGGTTCCGGTTCTGATCCACTACCGCGAGCACCCCGTGCCGGCACTTTTCACCTTTGTGACCCCTTGCATTCATTTCCCGCATCCCGGTTCTTTTATCCTGCTTGATCTTCTGGCGTGAAACCTGCCCGGGACCTGATAAAAATCCGGATAAAAAGCGGGACCCCGATGGGGGGTCACACGATCCATTTTTGTAAATGGTTAATGACAGTGGCCCGCAAGATCCCCTTTTTCTGACGTGATTCGCCCGGTCATGGCCAGATACAGTGGATCACTTTGGACCCATGTGACTCCCGCATCAATTCTTGGCAAGCTCCGATACAGACCCGATCGGGCACATAAAAAAAGAAAAGTTTCTGTCCAGGTAAAAAAAGAACAGGTTTGGCCGGCCCGGCCTTACCTCTTTGCGCCCCGGCCCAGTTCCTGGTGGGCACGGGCAAGATGCTGGGCGGCTAAAGCCCCGATAAGCGAGAGCTCCCCGGCAAGCACGCCGGCTGCAATAATCTCCGCCAGTTTCCTTGCATTGGTGCCCGCGGGCGATCCCCCTCCGGCAACGCCAAGGATCTTCAGGCATTCCTGCTGGGTGTCCACGCCGGTCCCGCCGCCAACGGTCCCGACCGGGAGCGAGGGGAGTGTGACCGCCACGTACACCCCGGACTCCGTGGGATCGATCGTGGTCATGCAGGTGCTGCCGTCAATGGCGTGGGCTGCGTCCTGCCCGCAGGCAATAAACATCGCGGCAACAATGTTGGCTGCATGGGCGTTGAAGCCCATGGCGCCGGCCCGGGCCGAGCCGACAAGATTTTTACGGTAATTTACCTCGACCATCGTGGCCGCATCGGTCTTGAGGACCTTTTCGATCAGCTCGTGGGAGAGCGCCACACCCGCAACCACGCTGCGCCCCCGGCCCATGATCCCGTTGATCGCGGCCGGTTTCTTGTCAGAGCACATGTTCCCCGAGAGCGCGATCAGCCGGGCGCCGGTGGCCTGAGCGATCTCATCAGCGATCTTCGCGCTTGCGATGGTTACCATGTTCATTCCCATCGCGTCCTTGGTGTCGAATTCGAGCCGGACAAAGACGCTCGTGCCCGCGACAAAGGTGACAAGGGCGGTCATCTTTCCGTGCGAGGTGGTAGTCGCGGCGATTGCGGCGAGATCGTCCTGGTGGGCCCCGGCCCAGTCTGCGATCTCCTTTGCGTGCCCGACGCTCTTTGCTGCAAAGACCGGAGCCCGGGTCATGCCATCATGGAGGATGCGCACTTCAGCCCCGCCGGCTTTTGTGATCGCTCCGGCACCCCGGTTCACTGAGGCGACAAGTGCCCCTTCCGTGGTCGCAATGGGCAGCCAGAATGAACCCTTCGCATATTCTCCGTTGATAACCAGAGGGCCGGCCACCCCGACCGGGACCTGCACGGTGCCGATCATGTTCTCGCAGTTCCGGGTCGCTGCCCGGTCAACGTCGATTGAGAAGATGCCGATATTCTCCAGTGTGGTGCCGGTCTCCTCCTGGATGAACTCCCGGCGCACCCGGACGGCATCGACCGGGGGGAGCTGTTTTTCGAGCTCATAGACCCGGATCGACCCGTCCCTCAGCTTTGCTTTGATCTCCGCTTCTTTCCCGTGATCCGGGCCGCTGCCTGCCCGGGCTGTATCGCGGTGCCCCTCATCACCAGCCATGAATATATGTTAGATCTATACTGTTATGAGTGCAGTGGTCGGCTATGACGGTTGAGCATTGGGGTGTACGGGTCCCGGTCCGGAAAGGCGAGGAGACCCGGCAGGCTCTCCTCCGCGAGGGATTGCTCGACTGTTCACTCAAGGTGACACGGGACGGCAATGACCTGGTCTTTCCCGTGATTGCAGAGCAGGAAAATGCCGGGCGTTACCTGTTCGAGGGTCAACCCGGACGGGAGGAACTCCCCCGGCACGAGCTCATTGGCGGGATTGCGATCATGCAGGAGAACGACCCCGCCGGGGCCGCACGGATCCTTACCTCCCGGCCATCGCTCCATACCGTCCTCTACCCGACAAGTGAGGTTGCCGGTGCATTCCGGACCCGCAGTTTCACCGTCCTTGCCGGGACAGATACGACCCGGACCGAGGTGGTGGAGCACGGGCACCGGTTCTCCGTTGACCTTGCCGGGGCCTACTTCTCCGCCAGGCTATCGACCGAACGCCAGCGTATTGCGGAAAAAATGGGGAAGAACGAGCTGGTGCTTGACATGTTTGCCGGGGTAGGTCCGTTTGCGATCACACTCGCCCCGAAGGCTGCCCTCGTGGTAGCAGCGGATCTCAACCCCCGGGCGGTTGCGCTTCTCATGGAAAACACCCGGAAGAACCGGGCCGGAAACGTGCTTCCGCTCCTTTTCGATGCCCGGCGGCTTGGTGCGGTCGTGCCGTGGAAGTTCGACCGGATCGTGATGAACCTCCCTCTTGCCGGGACGGAATTTTTGGCTGAAGCGTTCCGGCTTCTCCGGCCCGGGGGCACAATCCACTTCTATTCCCTGGTTTCATGTGAAGGCGAGCACCAGGACCGGATCCGGGAGCTGGGCGGTACCGGGGTGACCGAGAGGATGGTGCGGTCGTATTCCCCCGGCCAGTGGCATGCGGTATACGATATTGTGACCGGACCGGCCTGATGCTGCACAGATCCGGCTTGTACTATGCGGGTTATTCTTGGCGGCTGAGCCCGGCTTTTTTCAGGAGATAAAACCCCGCGCAGAGCGCGATGATGATTGCGGCGATCCCGAACATGTCCATGGGGTCCGTATTCATGGTGTCAAGGAGAATGACACTCCGCGCTATTGCAATGATCGCGATCATGATCACCACCTCGACATGGATCACCTTCTCGTTGATATAGGCCGCAACCGTCGCCAGCAGCTCGACACCGATCAGGACCAGGAGGAAGTACCCGAAGATGCCCAGGAGCTCGCTGTTTTCCAGGAGCAGCGGGGTGGTGACAAAGAGCGCCTGGTACAGGATATAGACCAGTTCCCCGAGCGAACAGGTCACAATGATCGCAAAGAGTGTGATGAGGACGTAGTACACGAAAGTCTCGTATTTTTTCAGGATCATGCTCGCTTCCATGGGTGAATGTGACCGATCCATGGATAAATAATCTCCGGCGAAAAAAATCCCCCTGCTGGGTCTTCCTGCCGCTGATCCGATACACATCTTTATAGTTAGGGAAATCCTAACTAACCGGGATCGATCCATGGCAGACCCGCGGGAGCAGCTCTTCGGGGAGTTCGAAAAACTCCTCCGGATCCGGAATGAATGTTCCTGCAGGATCTTCTCCGACTGCGGGCTTTCGGAAATGACGGTCCGGCAGATCGCCTACCTCAGAACGATCGATGAGGAGGGGAATATGACCTTCTCGCGCCTGGCGGAGATTACCAACACCTCCAAGCCTACGGTCACCGAGATGGTCAACCGGTTTGTCCGGATGGATTGCGCGTACCGCGAATCCTGCCCCGATGACAGGAGAATCGCCTACATCCACCTGACCGAGAAAGGGAAAGCGATTGCACAGGCTGAACATGCAGCCCTGCGCCGGCTGGTCGAACGGATGGCAGAAACGCTCGATGAAGACGAACTGGATCTCCTTGTGGGCATCCTGAGAAAAATCCGGTAATTTTTTTCGCCGGGACATTAGTTAGGTAAACTCAAACTAAATATGCGGAGCAACCATGCAGTGTGAAAAACAGACAGAACCGACCGAACACCTGATCATACCTCTCTACGAAATCGTTGCCTACCCCGGGAGCCGGACAAAATTCCCGGTGGACCCGGAGACCGGCGCACTCCTGATTGCCGCCCAGGCAGAGAAAGGGACCGTGCACGCTATCGGCCTGACGCTCAAAAGCGGTACCCGGCTTTCCGAGGTGACCTCCGGGTCCTTCTACCGGGTGGGAAACCTCTTCCGGATCACGCACATCCAGCCCGCGGATCACGGGTACCTGGTCTGCGCGGAGTCCGAACAGCGGGTAAAAGCCATATCCCTTACCGAAAAGGACGGCCGTTTTGTTGCTGCCTGCGAACCAGTACCCGATGTTCAGGACCTCGATGCCGATCTGCAGGACCGGATCCTTGCCGATGTCAAGAGCACGATCCTCGAGATCAGCAGCCGTTTCTCCGGCTCTGAGCAGTTTACCCGCCCCATCGAACGGATGGACTCGGTGGACCGTATCATGGGCTTTGTGATGCCGTTTTTGCCGGCCAATATTTCCGAGAAGCAGGCGCTCCTGGAGATCGCATCGGTGAAGGAACGGTGCATCGGTTTTCTGGATCTCCTCATTAAAACCCGGGAGAGTATCCGGATCCGGATGGAGATGGCCGAGAAGCTCTCCGAGAAAGTGAGTAAATCGAACCGCGAGGCCATGCTCCGCGAGCAGTTGAAGATGATCCAGGAGGAGCTGGGTGAAGGCGGGAGCGGCAGCGGTGATGCCGGGTACCGCGAGCGGGTCGAAACGTCAAAAATGCCGGAGGAGATCCGGAAAAAAGCGCTTGAGGAAGTACGGAAACTGGAGGCCGGCGGGCCCCAGAACCACGAGAGCACGGTGATCCGGAACTATCTCGACCTCCTGCTCGATCTCCCCTGGGAGACAAGCGAAAAGAAGAGCATCGATATTGCCACGGCCAGGCGCGTGCTCGAGAGCCATCACAACGGCCTAGAGAAGGTCAAAGAGCGGATCATCCAGCACCTTGCGGTCATGAAACTCCGGCAGGAGAAGCAGGGCTCGATCCTCCTCTTTGCCGGCCCGCCCGGTACCGGGAAAACGAGCCTGGGCAAGAGCATCGCAGAGGCGCTGGGTCGAAAATACGTCCGGGTCAGTCTTGGCGGTGTACGGGACGAGGCGGAGATTCGCGGGCACCGGAGGACGTATGTTGGTGCCCTGCCCGGGCGGATTATCCAGGGAATCCGGAAAGCCGGCACAAAGAACCCGGTCTTCATCCTCGATGAGATCGACAAGCTCTCCACCTCATTTGCGGGTGACCCGGCGAGCGCCCTTCTTGAAGTACTCGACCCGGAACAGAACAGCACGTTCTCGGATCACTACCTCGAGGTCCCCTACGATCTCTCGGACGTGCTCTTTATTGCGACCGCAAACTCTCTTGCCACGATCCCGGCTCCGCTGCTCGACCGGATGGAACTGATCGAGATCTCGGGCTACACCACCCACGAGAAGTTTGCCATCGCAAAGGACCACCTCATCCCCGCGGTCCTTGTCGAGCACGGCCTGGACGCGGATAAACTGCAGATCGGGGACGAGGCCCTGCAGCAGATCATCGGGAAGTACACCCGCGAGGCAGGTGTCCGCTGGCTGAAAAAGCAGCTGGCCAAGATCGCCCGGCATGTCTCCGAGAAGATCGTTTCCGGCACCCCGGATCTGCCGTTCGTGATCACACCGGAGAACCTTGCCGCAATCCTGGGAAAGGAGCCGATCCGGCAGGAGGTGGCCCGGCAGGAGCCGGTGCCCGGCGTGGTGACCGGCCTTGCATGGACGCCGGTGGGCGGGGAGATCCTCTTTATCGAGGGGACATTCATGCCCGGGACCGGCAAGCTCACGCTTACGGGACAACTCGGCGACGTGATGAAGGAGTCTGCCACGATCTCCTCCAGTCTCATCCGCTCCCGGCTGGCCGGGAGCAGCAACACCTTCAGCTTCATCGCAAGCGATATCCATATCCACGTACCCTCGGGGGCCACTCCCAAGGACGGCCCTTCGGCAGGTATCACGATCTTTACCGCGCTCGCATCGCTGGTCTCGGGCAGGACGGTGGATTCCCACCTTGCAATGACCGGCGAGATCACGCTCTCCGGGACTGTACTGCCGGTGGGCGGAATCAAGGAGAAAGTGCTCGCGGCGCACCGGGCAGGGATCAAAAAGATCCTCCTGCCCAAAGAGAACGAACGCGATCTTCCGGATGTTCCTGAGGATGTCCGGGCCGATCTGGTCTTTGTCCCGGTCGGGACCGTGGAAGAGGTTCTCAAAGAGGCGCTCGGGATCGAACTCCCCCGTCCCGTTGCGGTGCAGGCAACCGGCGGTCTTGTGCCGGTACAGAACGCCTGAATGGCGGAGGGCTGGCACTGCTCCGACCGCAATCTCTTTTTTGCCCCGCGTTCTATAGATCAGGAAGCATGGTTCATCATCCCCTTCCCGCATGTCCCGTCTGCCAGCGGGAGAATACCGTTGTTATTCACGAAGATCTTGGTGCGGACGGCCATTTCTGCATGTGTGCGGGCCCCGACGGCTGCGGTTCGACTTTTGTCCTGAACCCGGACGGTTCGCTCACCGATATCTTCTGATCTGCCTCACCGGCACTCGGTCGCCAGGTCTCGGTCTCCCTCCTTTTTCCCGATATCGCCGTCATGAAAAACTGCTGCGATATTTATGGCCTCTCAATGATAATTCCAAATTATTAAAACGCAGGATGGCAAAGGTTGCACACATGTGCAGGAAACCGGACTATCAAAAGACGCTGCAGCAGTTCCTGTGGCTGCCCCGGAGTGCCACATGAAACCCGAGGAACGCCTTGTCGTCGGTATTGTTGATGATGTAATCCATACCGAAACGCCTCACGGCAGAGCATTGCAGCGGATCATCCGCGATCTCGAGGCATACGATATCTTTGTTGCCGACGTTGCCTCGCCCGCCGATGCCCGGACCGCATATTCCAATCTCCCCGCGGTCAGCTGCGTCATGATTAACTGGAACCTTGGGAACCGGTCCAAAGAACAGCAGCAGGACACGCTGAAACTGATACACCAGATCCGGAGCGTGAACGAGGATCTCCCGATCTTTTTGATGGCCGAACCCACGAACGAGCCGCCGATCGGGCTCACCGTGGACGTCCTCAGGGAGGTCAATGAGTACCTCTACGTGATGGATGATACCCCCGAATTCATTGCCGGGCGTATCACCGCCGCGGCAAAACGCTACCAGGACCGGCTGCTGCCTCCCTTCTTTGGCGAACTCGTGAAGTTCTCCAAAGACTTTGAGTATTCCTGGCACACCCCCGGCCATGCCGGCGGCACGGCGTTCAGGAAGACCCCTGCAGGCCGGCAGTTCTTTAATTTCTTCGGGGAACAGCTCTTCCGCTCCGATCTCTCGATCTCGGTCGGGGAACTCGGCTCGCTCCTCGACCACTCGGGGCCGGTCGGCGAGGCAGAACGGTACGCCGCGAAGGTTTTCGGGGCGGACATGTCCTATTTTGTGACCAACGGTACCTCTACGGCAAACAAGATCGTGTTCTTTGGCCGGGTCACCAAGGACGACGTGGTACTGGTGGACCGGAACTGCCACAAGTCTGCAGAGCACGCGCTCACCATGACCCATTCTGTCGCCGTGTACATGATCCCGACCCGGAACAGGTACGGGATCATCGGTCCGATCCCGCTGACCGATATGACCCCGGCGGCGATCAAGAAAAAGATCTCATCCTGCCCGCTTGCAAAAGATCTTAAGGACAATACCCCGGTCCATGCGATCATCACCAACTCGACCTACGATGGTCTCTGTTATCTCGCGACCGAAGTGGAAAAGGAACTGGGCAAAAGCGTGGACAGCATCCACTTCGACGAGGCCTGGTACGGCTATGCCCGGTTCAACCCGCTCTACAAGGACCGGTTTGCAATGCGGGACGGGGCAAAGGACAAAAAAGGCCCGACCGTCTTTGCAACGCAGTCGACCCACAAACTGCTCGCCGCCCTCTCGCAGGCGTCCATGATCCACGTCAGAAACGGCCGGGTGCCCATCGAGCACGCCCGGTTCAACGAGGGCTTTATGATGCACAGCTCCACCTCGCCGCTCTACACGATCATCGCGTCTCTTGACGTCTCTTCAAAGATGATGGACGGGGCGTCAGGCCGGTTGCTTACGACCGAGTCGATCGAAGAGGCGATCCGGTTCCGCCGCACGATGGCCCGGATCGGAAAAGAGATAGGGACCGGTAAAACAAAGGCCGACTGGTGGTTCCCGATGTGGCAGCCGGACATGGTCACGGACCCGAAAACCAGAAAGAAGGTTCCGTTTGTAGAGGTACCCATCGAGACGCTCCGGGCAACCTCCTCATGCTGGGTTCTCCACCCCGGGGAATCCTGGCACGGCTTCTCCGGCCTCCCCGACAACTACTGCATGCTCGATCCCATCAAGGTGACCGTGCTCATGCCGGGGGTCAAAGAAGACGGCTCGCTTGCCGCATGGGGTATCCCGGCGGCAATAGTGGTCAAGTATCTCGACACCAAGGGCATCATCAACGAAAAGTCCGGGGACTACTCGATCCTGTTCCTCTTCTCAATGGGGATCACGAAAGGCAAGTGGGGCACGCTCATTACCGAGCTCTTCGAGTTCAAACGCCGGTATGACGAGAACGCTCCGCTCGACGAGATCTTCCCGGACCTCGTGGAGCGGTGGCCGGAACGTTACGGCTGCATGAAGCTGCAGGACCTTGTGGCCGAAATGCATGCGTTCAAGCGCGACCATGACATGTGCGGCCTGCTCCAGAAAGCCTTCTCGATCCTGCCGGAGCCGAAGGTTACCTATGCGGAGACCTTCTCGAAGCTGGTGAGAAACGAGGTAGAGCAGATACCGGTAGCAAAGGCGGCAAACCGTACTGTTGCAACCGGTATCGTGCCCTACCCGCCGGGCATCCCGCTCTTAGCGCCGGGCGAAAAGACCGGGCCAAAGACCGGACCCGTCCTCCAGTACCTGCTCTCGCTGCAGGACTTTGACCGGTGCTTCCCCGGCTTTGAGCATGATACGCACGGCATCGAGTGTGTCAAAGGTGAGTACATGATGATCTGTTGTAAGGAGAAGAAACGATGAGCGAAGCACCGGTCAATAAAAAGGTGCTCGGGCTCTTTGCGCTGGCCATGATCAACGTGGCGGCGGTACTCAGTATCAGGAATTTCCCGTCAATGGCGGTCTACGGGTGGTCATGTATCGGCTGGTACATCATCGGGGCCGTCCTCTTTTTGATCCCCATCTCCCTTGCCGGGGCAGAGCTTGCGACCGGCTGGCCCGAAGGCGGAGGGGTCTACGCGTGGGTCAAGCGGGCATTCGGCGAGAAAGGGGGCTTTACCGCCCTCTTCTGCGAGTGGTCCAACAACCTGGTCTGGTTCCCGACCGTGCTCTCGTTCACCGCATCCACGCTCGCATTCGCGCTCACCCCGAACCTGGCGAGCAACCCCTGGTTCATGTTTTCCGTCATGATGATCGTGTTCTGGGGCACCACGGCCATCGCGTACTTCGGCGAGGAGGCCTCGGCGAAGTTCTCCAATGTTGGCGTGATTCTCGGGAGCATCATCCCTGCCGGTCTCATCATCCTCCTTGGCCTCTGGTGGCTGGGCTCCGGGCAGACCATTGTTCTCCCACCCTTCTCGTTCGGCCAGATTGTGCCGGCAATCGATCTCTCCACGCTCCCGTTCTTTGCAACCGTCGTTCTCCTCTTTGCCGGCATGGAGATGGCCGGGTTCCATGCGCTGGAGACAAGAGACCCCCAGAAGGACTTCCCCCGTGCGATGGCGCTCTCGGCCGTGATCATCGTGATCTGCACGGTCCTTGCAACGGTTGCCATCGCGATTGTCATCCCCGTTGACCAGCTCAGCCTTGCCTCCGGCGTCATGCAGGCCATCCAGTACTTCTTTGACGCGGCAGGGATCGCATGGCTTGTCGGGCCCATGGCGCTGTTGATCACTCTCGGCGGTGTCGTCAACCTTGCGTCGTGGCTTATCGGCCCGGCAAAGGGCCTGGGGATCGTTGCAGAGGAGGGCAACATGCCGCCGCTCTTTAACCGTACAAACAAGTACGGTGCGCCGGTTGCGGTACTTGTCATCCAGGCGCTGATCGGCTCGATCATCTCGCTCCTCTATGTCTTTTTGCCCTCGGTCAACCAGGCGTACTGGATCCTCTCCGCGATGACGGTTGAACTTCTCTGTATCGTGTACATCCTCGTCTTTGCCGCACTTATCAAGCTGCGGTACAGCCAGCCGGACACGCCCCGGCCGTTTAAGATCCCGGGCGGAATGATCGGCGTCTGGATTGTCGGGGGACTCGGGCTCTTTGGCACGATCCTTGCATTTGTTGTCGGGCTTATGCCCCCGTCGTACTTCTCCAGCGGGATCACGTATGTCTCATCGGTGCTGCTGGGTACATTTATCCTCGCCGTGCCCCCGCTGATCTTTTTGAAGTTCAAACATCCGGGCTGGCTGAAAAATCCCCAGGGAGGTACAAATCCATGAGAACGAGTGCGGTAAACGGTACAGATGTAGTGGGAGGAAGCATATGACCCTGAGTAAAAACGGCGAAATCGCCCTCGCGGTTCTCCTCGTTCTGCTGATCGTGCTCCCTGCCCTGATGCTGGGCCTGATCTACGGGGAAGCACCCTACCACATGGTGCCCGGAGAACCGGTCAGGGAAGCGGCAGATGCTGCAGGTATCTCGATTGCAAGCGTCAAGGGGACCCTCTGGAACATGACCGGGGCGCTCGGCGGGAAGACCTATGTCCTCACCGATCCTGCGGGGGATACGGCGACTGTCGCAACGCAGGCGTTCGACAGCGCGGATTCCCGTGATGCCGCTGTCCGGCTCTACAATGCCCATGCACCGGGCAAGGGCAGGGCAGTGGGCAGCCTGATCGTGGTCGGCCAGTATCTCATCTACGCAACGCCGGCCAACAGCCCGATCTTTGCAAAACTCGCCCCTGCATTACAACAGGCAGCGAAAGCAGCCGGTGCACAATCCTGAAGCACCGGGGGGCCTCTCTCTTTTTTCATTGCCGGCCCCGGGCCGGCCGGTTTAATCCTCCAGGAATTTCCCGAGATCGTACCGGGTGTAACAGAGAGCAAAGCCGAGGATGGTGTAACCGACGAGGATTGCGGAGATAATGGTCCCCTCCCGGAGCCCCTCGACGGTCCCGAACGCGGCAAACGAGATGAGGGCGGCGCTTGTCACGAGTGTAGTGTCGAACATGACCTTGACGATCCCAAACCGCCGGTGCGTTTTTTCCGCAATGGCCCGGACCAGCCCTTCCCCCGGGTTTAAGATAACGTTGGCAGAAATCTGCAGAAAGATCCCGAGGGCAAGGACGGCGGAGCCCAGGAGTACAACGGCGATCTGTTCCGGGTAGACCCCCGGGTGAACACCGGCAGAGAGGAACATACCCAGATCGACAAAGGTGCCCAGACACAGGGCAACGATGATCTGGAAGTACTGGAGCCGGGGAAACGTTTTCCCGATGATGGCGACCTCGGCGATAAAAAACAGCAGGGTAATGGCAAAGGTAAACTCGCCGAACGTGACCGGGAAGGCAAGGCTGAGCACGTAGGGGACGCTCGAGATGGGCGAGGTCCCCAGTGTCGAACGGGTGACAAGGCTGATCCCAAGACCCATAAGAAAAAGGCCACACAGGAGAACAAGACAGCGCTTGGCGATTCCGGCAGACGGCATTGCAGCTCAGATAGTGGGGGTTGGATCCCCATTAAGGGTAGTACCGGCCCGGCACGGCCGGCTGCCTGTGCAGGAATGCTCTATTACCTGCTGCGACCAAGATCGTGTCATGGCCCTGCCCCCTCCGGAGAATTGCACCGTTGGTGATGTGACGCTTGCGTACCGGACGTACGGGAGCGGGTACCCGCTCGTCCTCATCAACGGCCTTGCCTCCGCGATGGATACGTGGAACCCGCCGGTCATTGACGCGTTGGCCCGGCACTTCCGGGTGATCGTATTTGACAACCGGGGCACCGGGTATTCGGGCGCGTCGGGCGTGCCGTTCTCGATTCCGCTCTTTATGCAGGACACGGCCGGCCTGATGGAGCACCTGGGGATCGCCCGGGCCCACGTGCTCGGTTTTTCCATGGGGACGTGCATTGCGCAGGAGCTGGCGCTGACTTTCCCGGAGAAGACCGGACGGCTCGTGTTGGTTTCCGGAGACTGCGGGGGCAGTGAAGCGGTGCGGATCGACCCGGGAATCTTTTCGCGGCTTATTGACAAGAGCGGGACGGTTGAAGAGATCGTAAACCGCATGTTCCCGCTCCTCTTCCCGCAAGCGTGGCTTACCACCCATGACCCGTTCCGTTACTGCCCTCCCGTGGAGGAGATCACGAGCGATGAGAACGCAGCCCGGCAGCTTGCAACATTCCTGTCCTGGCCCGGCACGTTCACGCGGCTTGAAAATATCCGGTCGCAGACTCTTGTGATCACCGGGGATGCGGATGCGGTGGTTCCGCACGAGAATTCGCGGTTGCTTGCCGGAAAGATCCCGGGCGCAGAACTTGTTGTATTTCCGGGCGCCGGCCATGGGGTGATGTACCAATGTCCGGACCGGTTCAGCGAGACAGTGATCCGGTTCCTGGAACGGTGAGAAACAGGGGGAGGGAGTTGGCGCTGGGGTGAGGAATGCCCTCTCTCCCTCACCCTAAATCCGGGCCTGATACGGCCTCCGATTCCCGGAAACCCATGACGGAAACGCCCGTAAAACGCCCGGATTTGGGTCCCCGGAAAATACCCGCGATATTGGCCCGGATTGCGAAAATACCTGATTATATCGCTCAAAAATGACCCCCAAGATCTGGGGGAGTTTTCATTTTGACATACCAATGGTCGTTTTTCCTGAGAAACGGGGCAGAAAGGGCCTCTATGGCCGTCCTATGAGATCGGCCCTATTTTCGCATATTTTGGCGAAATAACTGTTATTTCCGGGCATTTTTCTTCGGGAGACCTAAAAATATGGCTCTGAATTACCTGCCTGACCATTAACTGAGGAAAATTGCCGGTTCTCCCGCAAAAAAAGAGATTTTATTCCACCGGCACAAACTTCGTGCCGTAGTGGATGATGCCGCTCTCGCCATCGGTGACGATCCGCCGGAAGACGCTTTTGACCTTCATGCCGATCTTAGCCTTTGCCGGGTCCATGACGATCTGGGTGGTGATCTGCGGACCCTCATCAAGCTTGACAATCGCGAGCACGTAGGGAGTGAGCATCGAGTACTGCTCGGCCGCCGTGTGGATCACGGTGAACGTGACGACCGTGCCCTCTCCTTTGAACTTGTGCTCGACAATCTTGCCCGCCCTGCGGCAGTCGGGGCAGAAAGTCCGGGGCGGGAAGAAGTGCCTGCCGCACTTCTCGCATTTCGTCCCCACCATGTTGTACCGCTGGGGCAGGTGTCGCCAGAACCGTGCAACCGTCATGATTATACCCTCCCGAGGATGTGAACGGCAACTGTCGCACCGGTCCCGCCCACGTTGTGCGTCATACCGATCTTTGCCCCGTCGACCTGGCGTTTGCCGGCCGTGCCGCGGAGCTGCTGGACGATCTCGCAGACCTGCTTGATGCCGGTCGCTCCGACCGGGTGACCGCAGGCCTTGAGGCCGCCGCTCGTGTTGACCGGGATCTTCCCGCCAAGGGCCGTCTCGCCGTCAGCGGTGAACTTGCCGGCCGTACCCTTCTTGCAGAAGCCGAGGTCCTCGATAGCGCAAATTTCCGCGATCGAGAAACAGTCGTGCACCTCGACCATGTTGATGTCTTTGTGCGAAAGGTGCGCCATCTTAAAGGCACGCTGCCCTGCGGCGACCGTTGCGTCCAGCGTCGAGATGTCGCGCCGGTCGTGCAGCGCGATCGTGTCACTTGCCTGCGTACTTGCGAGCACCTTGATCGGTGTGTCCGTGAACTCGCGGGCCCGTTCGAGTGGTGCCACGATCACCGCGGCTGCCCCATCTGTCACCGGCGAGCAATCGAAAAGCCGGAGCGGCTCTGCCACCATCGTGGACTTGATCACCGTATCGAGCGTGATCTCGTTCGGGAACTGCGCGATCGGGTTCCTGGCACCGTTGTAGTGGTTCTTCACCGCCACCTGCGCCAGCTGCTCGCGGGTCATACCGTACTTGTGGATGTAGTCGTTTGCGATCATCGCGTACAGGCCCGGGAATGTTGCTCCCATGAAGCCTTCCCACTCACGGTCGGCCGCGCCGGTCAGCGTATCGGTGCTTTCGTCTGAGCCGACATCGGTCATTTTCTCGACGCCGGCGGCAACCACGATATCCTCCATCCCGCTCGCGACCGCGATCACGGCCTGCCGGAAGGCAAGGCCGCCCGATGCACAGGCCGCCTCGACACGGGTTGCGGGGATGTGCCGGGTTGCCATACCCGCGTAGTCGGCGATGAGCGCCCCGATGTGCTCCTGCCCGATGAACCGGCCCGCGCTCATGTTCCCGACATACATCGCATCGATCTTCTCGCCCGAGAGCTGTGCGTCTTCAAGGGCAAGTGTCCCTGCCTCGACAAAGATATCACGGAACGAGCTCTCCCACTTCTCGCCAAACTTCGTGCACCCGATCCCGATAACTGCTACGTCTCTCATGATTGCATCACGATCTTTCCCTTGTGTTTTGCGTACCGTGCATAGTCCAGGTAGATGGGGTTGGCCAGCAGCTGCTGCACCGAGGGCGCCGCGTTGCGGTGGAAGTCCCCGGAGGCGATCGCGTCGGTCACTTCGATGTCGAATGCATCACTGCCCGCACCGGATCCAAACGAGCAGACAAAGATCGTGTCTCCCGGCTTTGCAATGTCCAGCGTTGCCGCAAGGCCCATAGGCGATGCGCCCGAGTAGGTGTTCCCGAGTTTCGGGACGACAAGGCCCGGCTTGATCTGCTCGGAGGTAAAGCCGAGGTCTTTTGCCACCTTCTGCGGGAACTTCGCGTTGGGCTGGTGGAAGACCGCGTAGGTGAAGTCTTTCGGGGTCTTTTTTGTCTGTTCGAAAAGGAGCATACTTGCGCCCTTCACGTGCTTGAAGTAACCGGGATCCCCGGTAAACCGGCCGCCGTGCCGGGGGTAATCCTGCCCCTCGCGTCGCCAGAAGTCGGGCGTGTCGCTCGTGAACGAGCAGGTGTGGTGGATCGTGGCGATCGGGTCATCGTTTCCTATCACGTACGCCGCCCCGCCCGCTGCCGCCGTGTACTCGAGAGCATCGCCCGGCGCACCCTGCGAGACATCGGAGCCGATGGCAAGCCCGTACGGGATCATCCTGCTTTTCACGAGACCCATGCAGGTCTGGATCGCGGCCGTTCCCGCCTTGCAGGCAAACTCGTAGTCTGCTGCGGTCATGCGGGGGGTGGCGCCGATCGCTTCCCCGACCGTGCAGGCCGTGGGCTTGACCGCGTAGGGGTGCGACTCGCTGCCCACGTACACGGCGCCGATCTTCTCGGGATCCACACTGCGCCGCTTCAGGGCGTTTCTTGCCGCCTCGACCGCAATGGTCGCGGCGTCCTCGTCGAGATCGGGCACGGACTTCTCAAAAACGCCGAGGCCTCCCGTGATGTCTGCGGCATTGGCGCCCCAGACTTTGGTGATCTCCTCAACCTTGATACGGTATCTCGGTATGTATGCACCGTAGGTAATGATGCCTACCATTCTTTCTCCCTCAGTATACTCACGATTTTGTCAATCTCCATCTCTGTGCAGAGCACCGTGATGTGGTCCCGGTCTGCCATCTTTGCAACAAACGGGTGGACGTTCTCGGCAGAAATCCCCTGGAGGATTACACACCGCGGCTTGAATGCCGTGACACGGATCGCGACCATGGGCGATTTGCCTGTAGAAACGTTCGTAAAGATGAGTGCCCGTTCCGTGCTCCAGCCGTAGATACGGTTGAACTCCTCAGCCGAGAGCTGGAGGATTGCATTGAGGCTGTTGACCACGGTATAGCCGAAGATGGTCTGTTCCATCGACCCGCAGAGCAGCGTGCACCCGATTGCATCGGTGAGTTCACCGAGCGGGATCGGGTTCGTGTTCTCGTGGATGTCGAGGATCACATCATCGGCAACGCCAATAAAGAGCATGGAGGAAAATTTGGAAATGTGTTTACCGTCGCTTTCCTCATCGATGGAGAGGATGGTGTCGACAATCTTGCCGACCACGGCGGTTCCGGGGCTTTTTCTTCTGCCGCTCTCGTAATCGCTGATAACGGAAGGGGAGACCCCCAGGCGGTCCGAGAGGACACCCGGCGGTATCTCGAAGTTCTGGCGCCACTTCTTGAGCGCAAGCCCCGGTGAGTCCGACAGCGTAATCTCGCCTGCCATCTTCTCTGCAAGCTGGTTGCGCAGACCGGATTTCATGCTCAGCTAAGTTGACCCGGCCTGTTAAATAATTAACGAACGTACCTTCGACAACGAACGAACCTCGGGGATCCCACGCCACAAAGCAACTCATAAATAGCAAGCAACTCAAATTTGGTAACTATGATTCCCGCTGAAGATCTCCAGTGTCTCAAGGGCATTGCATTGCGGGGCGGGTGCCGCGGCCCCATCTTTGTCTCCACCCAGAGCATCGGTGAGATGCTGGGCATCAGCCAGCAGACAGCATCGCGCCGGCTCAAAAGCCTCGAGAGCGCCGGGCTAATCACCCGGAACCTCGCGGCCGACGGCCAGCACGTGACCGTGACAAAGGCCGGCGAAGATGTGCTCATACGGGAGCACCAGGAGTACTGCAGGATCTTTTCGGAAGGCGGCAAGAACCAGTACCTCCTCAGCGGTGCCGTGGTCAGCGGCATCGGCGAGGGCAAGTACTACATGAGCCTAGGGCCGTACAAGGAGCAGTTCACCGCTGCCCTCGGGTTCGAACCCTACCCCGGCACACTGAACATCCGGCTCGTTCCTTCGAGCCTTGCGATCCGGAAGAAGATCGATGCGCTTGACTGGACGCGGATCAAGGGCTTCTCCACGGACGGCCGTACCTTTGGCGACGCCCGCTGCATCCCGTGCCGGATTGGAACGATCAAATGCGGTATCGTGGTGCCCGGGCGCACGCATTATCCCGATGATCTCATCGAAGTCATCGCCCCGGTCGCCCTCCGCCGCAGGCTTGGTGTCGAAGACAACGACAGCATCAACGTAGAGGTGGGTCCGTGATCGATGAGGCCCTTGCCGCGCTGCGGGACGGGAAGTTTATCCTGCTCTACGATTTTGACGACCGCGAGGGGGAGACGGACTTTGCTATCCGCTCCGATGCAGTGACCCCTCGGGATATCGTGCGCATGCGCAAGGACGGTGGCGGCCTGATCTGCACTGCGGTTCATCCCGTTGCAGCACAGCGCCTCGGCCTGCCGTTTGCAAGCGACGCCCTGCGGGCAACCGCGGTGGCCGAGCGCGAGGGAGACATTCCCTACGACCGCAAGAATCACTCCTCCTTTTCGCTCTGGGTGAACCACCGGAACACCTTCACCGGCATCACCGACCGCGATCGCACACTCACCGTGAACGCGATCGCAGAACAGGTAAAGCGGGCACTCAATGGCGGTGGCGAGAACTTCCATGAGACCTTCAGGACGCCCGGCCACATGGCACTCCTGCGAGCGGCCGATGGCCTGCTTGATGTCCGGCGCGGCCAGACCGAGCTCTCGATCGCCATGGCCGAAATGGCGGGCATCACCCCTTCGGTCACGATCTGCGAGATGCTGGACGACGAGAGCGGCTATGCGCTCTCCAAGGCCGATGCAAAAAAGTACGCGAAACGCCACAACCTCGTCTTTATCGAAGGAAACGAGGTGCTGGAGCGGTGGGAAGAGCAAAAAAAACAGAAATAATCCCCTCTGTTCTACCCTTTCACCCTTTTTCAATCCGGCCCGACCCCTTTTTTTCAGCATCACTAAATAGCGTCCCGGCCAATAGATCCGGCAGCATATGCAGGTTCCCGCACACGAGCTCCTGACCCGGATGGCCCGGTTCCGAGACCGGATGGACCGTGATCACCCGGACTGGGAATCGGCCGGCATTACTGGCAAGATCAATCTCTATTATTTCACCGGCACGATCCAGGACGGCCTTCTGTTCATCCCGCGGGATGGGGAAGCAGTCTTCTGGGTCCGGAGAAGTTTTGAACGTGCGACTGCGGAATCGGCATTCCCGGATATCCGGAAGATGTCCAGTTACCGGGATGCAGCGGCGGTCACCGGAAAAGGAAACACGGGGGTGTACCTGGAGCTCGAGGAAATCTCGCTTGCCCAGTACGCCCGGATGCAGAAGCATTTCGCATTTTCCGGCACACACTCCCTCGATGCACAGGTCCTTGCAGTCCGGGCGAAAAAAAGCCCGTATGAACTTTCCCGCATGGAACGGGCAGGAAAGATCCACCGGCATGTCCTGGAGGACTGCGCACTGGATCTCCTCAAAGAAGGGATCGATGAACTGACGCTGACGGCAGACCTCTATTCGGTCATGGTTCGTGAAGGCCACCAGGGGCACATGCGGTTCGGGATGTTCAACGAGATGCTCCTGGGACAGATCGGCTTTGGGACCAGTTCGATCTCGCCCATCTGCGTCGATACACCCGGCGGGGTCTCCGGCCTGCACCCGTCGCTGCCGATGTCCGGGAGCCGGGAGAGAAAATTACACCGTGGCGATCTTGTCGTGATCGATATTGGCTGCGGGGTCGAGGGGTACTATACCGACAAGACACAGTCGTACATGTACGGGAAGGCAATCCCCGATGAGGCGATCCGGGCCCACGAGCGGTGCGTCAGCATCCAGGACGAGATATCCACACTCCTGAAACCGGGTGCGATCCCGTCGGAAATCTATACCGCAGTCATGGGGGGACTTGAACCGGCGTTCCGGGAGAATTTTATGGGATATAAGGAGAACACGGTGAAGTTCCTCGGCCACGGCATTGGCCTCCAGGTCGATGAGAACCCGGTCATCGCGAAAGGATTCGATGAGCCGCTGGAGGAAGGGATGGTCTTTGCAGTCGAGCCCAAGAAAGGGATCCCGGGTGTGGGCCTCGTGGGGATCGAGAACACCTTTGTCGTAACCCCTCAGGGTGGGCGCTCCCTGACGGGCACCCACCGCGGGCTGATGCCGGTCGGGTTCTGATCATCGGGACCTGCGTCCCTATCCTTACCTATTTATCCGACCGGGCGCCATCGCTCTTCATGATCGGCATCTCGACCTATTGCCTCATTGATCAGCCGCTCCTGGTGGCGCTGGACCGGCTGACTGCCCTGACCGGGTTGGTCGAGGTGATGGACGAGGGCCCCCATCTTGTGGAACGCCCGGAGCTCTTCGAGAGCCATACCGCAGATTTTATTCTCCATGCCCCGTACCACGGGATGAACATTGCCTGCCTCTTCGAGAGTATCCGCAAAGCGAGTGTGGAGGTGATGACCGATTGTTTTGCACGGGCCGCAGAGATCGGCGCCCCGGTCGTCCTCCACCCCGGCTATTTTGCCTGGGAGCAGGAGCGGGAGCAGGCCAACCGGCAGTTTGCCAAATCCCTTACGGAGCTGGAAGCAGCCGCACGCGAACACTCGATCTCCTTCTCGTTCGAGAATATGGGGGACATGAACTTCTTCAACCTGCGGACGCCGGCGGACCTCGCGCTCATCGACGGCTGCTCCTTTACCCTCGATGTCGGGCACGCAAACCTCAATGGCTGCCTGCCGGCATTTCTCGGGACCCGGTTTACTCACCTGCACCTTCACGATAACGATGGGAGACGGGATACCCACAGTCCCGTGGGGGAGGGGACAATCGATTTTCCTGCGGTGATGGCCGCGATGCGCCGGGAACATGCGACCGCAGTGGTCGAGGTCCGGCAGTTCGACGGGGCTGTCGCGAGCCTGCGGGCGCTCGAAGGGATGTGAAGGGCCACCCCCTGCCGGCATCATCAGCTCCTTGCCGGGTACTCATCGATCTTGGTCAGGATCACGCTTCCGTTCAGGCTGATGATCGTGACATTGCCCCCGGCAGCCGAATCGATCATCGCACCGTTGGGTACTCCCATCATGTGTGCCTCGTTCGAGTCGTACACCGCAAGATACTGGACACCGTTCTCATCGTACACCCGGCAGACCCCGTCCGGTGCGCAGTCGATGATCGAACCATAAGGGACCTCATTGTTCTGTGCAGAGGCACCGGGAGGCACGATCGTCCATTCCCCGACGAGGAGGACCGGTGCCATGGTCTCGTTGGTGGCAAGGGTGGGCAGGGCAAGTGCGGACCAGTTGATGTAATTACCGGGCCCGGCCTGCGTGGAGATCGGGGCAATTACGTCAGCGTAACCCATCGCATCTGCCTGAAGAGCCTGGTTTTCCGGAGAAATGTAGACCATGTACCTGCCGGAATTAAGCAGGGACGTATTGACCGTACCGGAGTACCGGTTTATCCCCTCCGTGCCGGCAGTGACTGCCGCAGATCCGCTGGCGATCTCATGGGAGAAATCGTAATTTTTGGGTGTCGGGTGTGTATTGACCGTACTGACATCTATGGAGAGCGAGGTCCCGGCCGGCAGGCTGGTGTTCCCGGAGACGGTCATAATTCCCGGGGGCCCCTGGGATATCGGGTCAATATCAAGGGTGGCATCAACCCCGTTGAGGAAGGTAATAATGCACGAATTGTTCGTGCCGGGGGAATCGATGGCTTGTGCCAGGAAATCCTCCTGTGTTGTAGGATAGTACTGTTTGTCGTTGACTTCGGTGAGGATCCGGGACGGTATCACGGATGATCCGGTGATCTGCCCGGTGGCCGGGTCAAGAGTTACTGCAAAATGATTGGGCGGCGATGGGAATTGTGCGATGATCGCAGAGGAAAAATTCCGGGAGAGCGCCGAGGTCACGCCGGCATCGAGAGTGACGCTGAATGATCCATCCTGCAGGGCCGGTACGAGGGAGGTTGAGACGCTGCCGTTCAGCAGCCAGACCTGGACTTCGGTCATTGTCCGGTCGGGCACAGTGCCGGTGAGGGTGAACGGTTCACCCCTCAGGACGTTCAGGCTCCCGTGGTCGCTGAATGTCGGGGCCGGGCTGACGGTTGCGGTTGCATCGCCGGCCCGGGGTGTTGCCACCGGGGTGGCGTTGCCCGAGGCCGCGGTACTCTGTGATGACGGCCGGGAAGTGATGCAGCCTGCAGAAACAAGGAGGAAAACAACGAGCAGGAGGAGAATATACCGGCGGAATAAGGGTCTCATGGAATCAGGACAGTCCCGACCCTGCATGAAATGCGGGTCAGGGAACTGTTGGTCCGGGATACCAAAAGGGTTGTGAGTAACCCCACTGCCCTCGGGAGCAGCGCCAGGTGATGCCAGAAGGGGGGGTGGAATCTGATGATATTTTCCGGAATAAAAAAAAATCAGATTTAATCTCACATCTTGATTTGCGCCAGCGCATCGTACACGATCTTCCGGTACACAGCCGGGTCGAGCGTGGGGTACTGCTCCTTTGCCTTTGCGATATCCGGGCTTGTCCCGGTGGCAAGGGCGTCGAGCCGGTCGAGCGTCCGGGCCGCGGTGTCCAGCACCCAGAGGTCCCGGGTCTCCTTGTCCACCACCGTGATCGATTCGACCCGGACCGAGACGAGATACGATCCGTCCGGCTTATGGTACAGGTTCGGCTTTCCCGTCACCGTGACAAAGGCGGGGGTCTCGATCTTGGCCAGCTGCTGCATCGCCTCGGGCTGGTAACTTCCCGCCATCACAAAGAATGTGCCGGTCGGGTCGATCACCCGGCCCCGGTAAAAAATATTCTGCTCGCCCTGCCGGCTCTTCTCGGTCAGCGTGCCCGAGATAAAGATCCGGTTGGAGCGCTCGCCCGTGGGCAGGAGAACAAAGGTCGGGCTCTTCTCGTCCTCACCCTCCTTGAATTGGTACCGGCACTCGCGCAGCTCGCTGGCAAAGACCCGGCGGGCCGGCTCGCGCTCGAACCCGCCCTCGCGCCGGCCGCCCATTTCCGGTGCCGTGGAACTCATGATGCACCCCCGGCCCGGTTGAGGAGCTTTGCATGTTCCCCGCTCTCGAAATGCATTTTTTCACAGGTGTTGACGAGCAGCCGGTTATCGAACTCGCGGCCCCGGCAGACCACATACCGGCCCAGTACCCGGTCCCGCATCTGCAAAAAGACCTCGTCCATCCCGAGCGGGTTGTTCTCTGCGATCTCCTTTGCCTGCTCAAGGGTCATGCCGGTCAAAGCCTCCACCACATCGCGTTTCATCAGCAGGTTGTGGGTCTTCTCGCCGTCGTCCAGCCACCCTTTGATACGGAGGTCGTACTCGAACCTGGGCTGGATCTCGTGGATGGGGCAGTAGTTCTGCCGGGAGAGGGCCCGGTTGCAGCCCGACACCGGGCAGCGCTTGATGATCCCTGAGCCGGGAGCGATATGGACCAGCGACCCGCGGATCTCCACATCCCCGCCACCGGAGATTGCGATATCCCCCTCCTCCTGCATGATCGTGGCGCCCGTGATGTTAAGCGAGAGGCGCTCGTTGAACTCGTCTACCTGTGCATAAAAGATCGAGTAGACCGATCCCGGGACAAGCTTCTCTTTTCCCTGCTCCTTCCAGATGATGAACTTCACCGTGCCGGTCTCATCTCCGAGGAGGCCGGACTGGAGCATCCGGTCGTGGGTGACATCCCACTCCTGGAGCACCTTTGCGCGGACGCTCCCGATCCCGGGCCGGAGCTCTTTTATGGCGCACGGTGTGGGGATAAGGGCGTCGGTCCGGTCGATCGCTGCGATCGTGGTCCCCGAGTGCACCTTCAGGTTGGGGATGTTCTTGTACTCGTCTACGACGGCCGATTCAATCCGGTACCAGGCGCCCTCATTCATCTTCGGGGCATTGGACTTGGCCCAGACCACGAACCGGATCGCGCCCGATTCATCGGCAAGGATCCCACTCTGGGCGATTGCCGGCGACGCGGGTGTGGCCAGTGATACCACTTTACCCTCGACCGTCACCCAGTCCCCGGGCCGGGCCTCGGCGATCTTCTTCTCGCCGGTTGCACCGCTGCCGGGGCCGGGCATCCCCTGCGGGCCTGCGGGTGCGATGTTGAACTCTTTATTCAGTTCGTTTGTGACGCTGCGCTCAGCCTCGGCCGGCTGGACGCCGAACTCCTCGATGAGCCGGCGCAGTTTTCCCTCGACCTTGCCGCGGTCGATCTCGTTGCCGGTTTTTTTGAATTTTCGGGAGATTCTCTCGGTAGCTTCGGAATAATCCATTTCTTACATCTCCAAGGGTAGATCGGAACTTATCGGTACTATATACCCGGTAGCGTGCGCTGTGAAAGTAAAGAGGCTTACCGAAACGAAGCGCCCGCCGCGATGGTGAGGTTTATGTCCCCGTACGGGAACTAAGTGTTGTATGGCTGAATTAACCGCAGACTCTACGATCTACGATCTTCTCCAGGCAAAACCGGAATCCACCGAGGCCCTCTTCAAGTTCGGTATGGGCTGTGTGGGTTGTGCAATTGCCCGCGGCGAGACCATCCGCGAGGCCGCCGAGGCCCACGGCATCCCGCTCCCGGAGCTCCTCAAGGCTCTCGGGATCAAGGAATAATCTTCTCTTTTTGCTGTTTCCGGTACCGTACCAGTTCTTCCCGCGGCGCATCAGGATAGCGTTTCAGGTAGTCTGCGATTGCCGGCTCGTGGAGCAGGGTGCAGCGCGAGCAGTTCCAGACCCTGCCGTTTGAGGCACTCTTTGACCATTCGCCCAGCGTCTCGTCCTTGCATGGGTAGAACGGGCAGTAGCAGAAATCACAACGCTGCCCGGCAAAGTGACAGGGGTAATAAGGGCAGTTGACCGGGGACCACTCCACCCAGTGCCCGCCTTCAAACCTGCTGTAGATAAAAAAGGCCGGCCCCTCTTTTACCGCCCCGCGCCTGTACCGGCGCAGCGCCTCGGGCACGCCCCGGAGCACCGCCTCCCGCACCCGCCGGCCCGGCTCCGTGACCCGGCCGGCGAACCGGTGCTTAGTCTCCCCTTCGCACGCGGCGATGACGGCATCGGTAGAGGTACCGGAACCAAGGCCGGCGGCAAGCAGGGCCTCGGCTTTGGCCTCGGTAGCCACGAGGATCATTTCGAGGAGTGCGGCATCCTCCATTCCCTCGCTGCTGTACGCAATGATGTTGATTGTCCCGGCCCCTTTTACCTCCTGCTCAGGCCGGGCACCTGCCGTAATAAAAACGGTGATAAAATCATACTGGAGGACGAAGAGGTGGCGGATGGGCACGGCGGTCAAAAGGCCGAACACCGGGGAACCCGTGCCGGCTGCGGCCGCGACCAGTTCGATCTCTTTTTCCGGATGTGCGTGGTCCCAGCCGGGAAGGACCGTGTGGTTGAAAAGTGTGGTAATGTCCCGGATGCCTCCGGCGATCCCGGTACTTGCTGCGCGGAACACCCCGCGGATGAAAAGGGTCTGGGAGTCCTGGTAATAGCGCATGATGCGTCCGACCTTCCTGTTACCGTTTTGGCCTGCATCCGATAGTAAGATTGTGATACAGGTACATGGGGAAAAATCCCGGATCGCTACCGCATTTCTTTTGCCTGTCCCCCTGAATCTTCACCAGGGATTCCGGCCCCGGAAATATCCTGCACGATCCCGTTGATAAAGATCAGGTCATTGTTGGCATCGAACTCGGCGAGTGCCGTTACGTTGACCGTGAGTGGGGAGCCGTCGCCCCGTTTCAGGGACAATACCCGGTTTTTGACAAATCCCTGCCTGCGCAGGGCATCGAGCAGCTGCGCCCTGCCATCGGGCTTGGAAAAAACGTCGGTCACCTTGATTCCCCGGAGATCTTCCAGCGAGTCAAAACCCAGTATTTTGATGAGGGCGGTATTTCCCCAGACAAACTGTCCCCGGGGATCACCGGTACTCCGGTATACGCCCACCTTTACATCGTCGACAAGCGTACGGTACTGGTCTTCGTACATCCGGGCGTGCTCGTCCAGCTTCTCATAAGTAATATCGCGGATAATCGACGATGCACCGGTAATGGTCCCATCCCCGTCCCTGACCGGACAGATCGTGATCAGCGCGTCAATGAGTGTGCCGCTTCGCGATAACATCTGCAGGTCGTGCCCCTGGATGCATTCCCCTTTGCGGATATCGGCAAGAAGTTGTTCAAGATCCGGGGAAGCCCCGTGAGTGGCAAGCCTGCCAAACGGCTGGTGCAGGATCTCCTTCTCGGAATACCCGAAAAGCCTTTCCGCGGCAGGGTTCCAGTTCGTGATCTCTCCATCAGGAGCACTGCCAATTATGGCCTCTCCCGATGACATGACCAGGCCCCGGTACCGTGCCTCGCTTGCCTCCAGCATCTGCTGGTAGGTCTTCTGGGGGGTGATATCTTCGATAAGAAACGTAAATCCCTGGCTCCCGTCCTCAAATGCGGTAGGTATTTTTTTGATACGGAAAAACCGGTTCGTAGTTCCAAGATGGCTGTTTCTCTCTGCAACCTGTTCCCGGAGCACCCCGTCCGCCGGAGCAGGGTCCGGTGCGCCCAGATTGAGATCCTTAAAAAAATGGTGGTCGATCTCGTCGATTCGCTTTCCTTCAAGAATCTCACGCTGGATTTCAAGGAGGATCGGTACCCGTTCATTTACATAGAGGATCTTCCGGTTACGGTCGATCATGATCACAAGATCAGAAGAAAACTCAAGCATGGAGGAGACCGGCACCCTCTGTGCAAGGAAATAGACTTTCGCTGCGCCGACCGGCTGCATCTCCACCTGCCCGGCGATGATCAGCATATCCAGGGTTTTTGCCACAAGGTTCCGGTTCATCTGCAGCTTCTTGGTGAGGTCTGAGATGGTCATACCCCGCGGGTTCCATTTCAGGGCCTGTTTAATCCGGTGAGCCCTCTCCTGATCGATCACTGTCATCATCGTTAGTTGGACATGAGATAGGTATTAAAATTATTTATTGGTAAAATATATCGTCTCCGGAATGATCTGTTTCCGGTAGTGTGATAGAACGCACTCTCCATGTGGCCTTTTTTCCCTGCATTGCAGGGTTGCATGCAGTTCTGCATGGCACTACCGGCGTGCAAATGCTTAATGTCACACACCGTGAGGAGAGGTTAGCCACGGGGGATTACCCCCGGGGAAATAAGACGAGAGAGGGAGGGGAGATGGGATATGATACCACCGTTAAGGAGTGCGGGGATCCCGCTCGAAGCGCAGTATCTCTACCGGTGTGCGCTGGACCTGAAAACTAACGGGAGAAAGGAAGACGCTCTGAATTACCTGAAGATGGCGGTGTCGGTTGACCCCCGCTTCTGCAAGGCGTACAACGTGATGGGGAACTGTCTCGATGAGATGGGCCGGTACGAAGAAGCGATGAAGAAATACGATAAAGTCCTGGAGCTCAACCCCGGGCACGCTGAAGCGCGGTTCAAGCGGGAGTTACTCCAGAAAAAGATGCAGTATGACGGCAGGATTCCCGCGTTCCCAGCGGTATCTTCGGTGTTCCTCGGTTGTTAACCGGTCACCCCGTGTCCGCGAGCTCGGGCACAGTACAGCTCCGTTTACGGGTTCGCGTCTGAAAAAAAGGCTGGTGCCTGATCAGGCGACCGAGTAGCGGACCCGGTCCTTGAGCTCCTGCTGCTTGCCGGCGTTCCAGCCGGAGACGTCCTGCAGGTAGCCGGTCACCCGGCTGATCTGGACAACATCGTGGGAGCCACATTCGGGGCAGACGGGTTTACCGCAGAGCGGACAGTACTCGACCCCAGAGGTCATTTCGTGGGCGCAATGGCAGTTGTCGAGCGGGCACATGATCTCAAGCTTGGTATCCCCGCAGTTCGGACAGGGATTTTCTTCTACAACGAGATGGCAGGTATGGCACTTGTATTTTCGCTCGGATTCCGGGATATCTTCGAGTTTTGGGTATTTTTCTGCAATTTTCCTCTGCTCTGTGCTCCAATCCATACTACTACATTGCAGAAGGGCTTAATAAACTTTCAGGCCGTTTCCTGAAGGTTATATTGTATTTAAATAGCAGTCTGGCGCGCAGGAAGAGATCGGGTCGTAAAATAAGAGTTGTTTACCGTTTTTGTCTCCTGCGGGCCGGGGCATAGGACTGTGCTGCCGCGGCCGGGTCCCGGGCCTCGTAAATGGACCGGCCCACGATGATGCCGTCTACCAGCTCGGAGACCGCATCGGCGTCTCCGCCCTGTGTCCCGATGCCCGGGGAGAGGATCTTCTTGTCGCCCACAAATCCGCGGAGGACCGCCACCCGGTCCGGCCGGGTTGCCGGGGCGATGATCCCGTCTGCACCTGCGATCACGGCGTTCGCCGCGATCTGCTCCGGGGTTCCGTTGCTAAAGAACTCCTTTCCCCCGGGATGGCTCATCTCGGCAACCACATAGCACTCCCCATGGTGTGCCCGGGCGGAGGCAACGCAGGCCTTCACCGAGTCCATGCCGCAGAACCCGTGGCAAATGACCCCGGAGAAGCCCGCGTTAAAGACCTGGTCGCAGATGAGCTGGTTCGTGTTGGGGATATCCGCGACCTTGAAATCGGCGATGAGCGGGAGGCCCGTTGTCCCGAGCTCCCCGGCTATCCCGAGACCGGCCGAGAGGGCGAGCGGGTACCCGATCTTGATCGCATCGATATGCGGGGCACAGGCGCGGGCGATCGCGATCGCCTTTTCCCTTTCCGTTACGTCCAGCGCAAGGATCAGGTCAGGCACGGGACATCCGCTCCATGACTGCCGCCACAAGGACCGGCAGGGTGATCGTGGCATCGCCGTACACGGTTACTGCCTGCGCCTCCTCGGTGATCTTGCCCCACGACTTGGCCTCGTCAAGCGTTGCGCCCGAGAGCCCCCCGAGGTCCGGCCGGTCGCCGGTCAGCTGGACAGCGTAGGAAAAGCCGTTGGGGGTCATGAGCATGCTCTGGAGGATGAAGTTCTTGGGCACGCCTCCGCCAACGAGCAGGGCACCGGCCTTCTTTGCGGTAAAGCAGGTGTCAAGGAGCGCCGGCATATCCGCAAACGCGTCGACTGTCACCTTGTTGGTCTGCGAGAAGAGCCAGTACTGGAGACCGACCATTGAGTCCTGCACGGCCGGGCAGTATACCGGGATCCCTTTCTTTGCGGCCGTTGCGAGAATGCCTGTTTTCAGGTGCGAGCCGATATGGTGCAGGAGGCCTGAGATAGAGATGGTGCTCTTGGGTTCGAGCTCGCCGTACACTCCCTGCATGAACTCTTCGAAATGCTCGAAGGCCTCGTTGGGGAGATAGACATCATAGATCCGGTTGATCTCATCGTGCCGGAGTTCGACATCGCTGCAGAACGCGGTACCGTGGTAGTGGTGGCAGCCGATCGCCTCGATAATGTCGTGGGTGAGGTTTGCACCGGTCGAGACGAGAATGTCGATATGGCCGTCCCTGATGAGATCGGCGACGATTCCTCCCATACCGGCCGGGACCATGGCACCGGCAATCCCGAAGAATTTTGTTGTATCGCGGTCCCGCAGCATCTGCTCGCAGATATCAGCCGCATGACAGAGCGAGCCGCCGTTGTACGCCCCGGCCTTGCCCATGGCTGCGACCAGTTCCCCGACCGTCATGGACGGGGATATGTGCATCTGGGAGACCGGTTCATGGCACTGGTGTTTCATGACTGTATTTCCCTGCCTTGAATGCTGCACTGGTATTGGCGCTGCCGGCTCATAACACTGTGTGGCGGGACAAAATGCGGCCCGGGGGAAGATATTTACCCAAAGACGGTGGTCTTTTGTCTATGCAGGACGTGCGGTTAACGGTAAAGAAGCGTGCATTCCCGAGCCACGGCCGGGTACGCCTCAATGCGGCGGTACTCCCGGATCTTGGTATTTCTGAAGGGGAGCACGTGGACCTTATCCATGAAATCACAAAAAAGTCGGTCAGCGTCACCGTCATTGCCGATACCATGGTCTCTCCCGGCCAGATCCGGGTGAGCGAGGAGGACCTTAAGGCGATCGGTCTTGCCGAGGGAAGCGAGGTCCTGGTCCGGAGAACCATTCCACTCAAAGAGCAGATCTCGAAGGCGGCCGGGGATGCGCAGGTCTCCCTTGCAGTGGGCACAAAAAAACTCGATGCTGCGGCGAGGAAGACGGCCGGCGAAGTATCGGCAGGAGCGTCGTCCGCTGCAAAGGCCGTAACAAAGGAGACGAAAAAAGCCACAAAGAGCATCGGCAAAGCTGCCGGTAAGACCACAAAAGACGTTAAAAAAGCGGTGAAGAAGGCTACCGGGAAAGGAGACGATCTCTGACATGATCCCCGCGTGCCCACTCCTAAATACCTGCAATTCTTCCGGGGGGACCTGAGACTATGGCAGATGCAACGACCGTGGTCCCCGCAGGCGGGATCCCGGATATGGTCTACCTCGGCATCTTTATCATCCTGGGCCTTTTCGTGCTGTACCTTATTATCCGCGAGATCCGGCTCATGAAAACCACCAACCGCACCATTGAGCTGGATCTTGAGCGGGAGAAGCTGAAACTCCTCCAGCAGCACGAAGCGGAAAAGCTGCTCCCGTTCACCCGGTTCTCGCCCGAGCAGACCGCTGCGATAAAACAGGTCGAGGATGAGAACACAGCCCTTTCGACCGACAATGTTGCCAAGGAGAACCTCCTCGAAAAGCGGCTGACCCGGCTGGAGAGCATCGTGAAAGGAAAGAAACTTGATGTCCTCCTCACCAACGTGACCGAACAGGAGAAGAAGGTGAAATAAGCAATGTACCCGGCAATCAGCCAGAACCCGGAGAGGAACGCAACCGACGAATCGTTCTGGGACCGGGTTGCGGAGCTCCCCGCAACCATTGAATCGCACGTACCGACGTTCGACAAGTCACTTGATGTCTATTTCGACCAGCGCTTTGCGGCCATCATCGAGGAATGGGACCTGGTAACCGAGGGCGATCTCCAGGCGCTGGAAGCCCGGCTCTCCCGCGTTACTGACGAGATCAGCAGCCTGTACGCGGGAAGGGCGGCCCTCGAGGCCCGGGTGCAGCGGCTGGACGCGATCATCTCCTCCCTGGAGGGGTCACTATGATCGGCATGGACTCGTACCTCGACGCCTACGTGGACCGCAGGATGAAAAATATCGTTGAGGAGTGGGATCTCTCCACACAAGCGGATCTGGGAACATTTTCCTCCCGGCTCGCGGCGCTGGAGCAGGAGATCCCCCGGATCCAGGCATTTGAAAAGACCACCTCGGAGAAGCTCGCCGAACTCGAAAACAGGGCTGCCCGGCTGAAAGGGAGGGTATAACATGGATCTCTTCACGTTTATCCTCCTCGTCCTTATCCTCTGTGTCATCCTCTTCCTCGTGTATTACTACTTCCGGGGTGCAAAAGGAGAGATTGCGCTCTCCCGCCCGGTGGAGAGCAGGGTGGACGAGTACCTCGACCGCCGGTTCCAGAGCATGGTGGAGGAATGGCAGCTCGTGACCCGCACGCGCCTCGCCCAGTTCCAGGACCGGCACCTGCCGGAGATCGCACAGAACGAGGCCCGGGTTGCCGAGCTGAAGAACTACGAGACCGGGATGCAGTCAACACTTACATCCCTGGAGGCGCGCCTTGACGCTCTGGAAAAAGAACTGGCCGGCAAAGGAAACGCAAAAAAGTAAGGGTGGAGCGGAAAGGCTCCGTGATCTCAAAAAAGAGATCACGGTGATGCGTAAGCAGGGGGAGCCGCCGGCAAAAGATCCCCACAGCTTTGCGCAGTTCACCTGCGATCTCTGCAACACCGCACATCCAGTCTCCGAGCTCCGGCAGTGCGTGCTCTGCGGGCGCTGGGCCTGCGATGCGTGCTGGAAGGACGAGTACTATACCTGCAGGTCCTGCGCCGGGCTCATTAAGATCCACCAGCTCAAAGGGGAGTAACGGCCCCCACGTCCCTTTCTTCCGGCATGCCCCAACCCATTTATCGGATCCGGTGCAACTGATCCGGTATCATGCTTCTCCCGTTCAATCTTCTCGATATGGTACTCCATTTTGACCAGTACCTCCCGGTGATCCTCCAGCAGTACGGGCTGTGGACGTACGCGATCCTTTTTTTGATCCTCTTCTGCGAATGCGGCATTGTGCTTGCGGCCTTCCTGCCGGGCGATTCCATGCTCTTTGTTGCAGGAACGCTCGCGGGCGCCGGAATGCTGGATATCCGCATCCTCCTGGGGACCCTGATCATCGCGTGCGTGCTCGGCGACACCCTCAACTACTGGATCGGGTACACCTTCGAGATGAGGGTTCTGGAATGGAAGTACTCCCCGGTAAAGAAGGAACACCTCGATGAGACCCACCAGTATTTCGAGAAGTACGGCGGGTTCACCATCGTGATCGCACGGTTCATGCCCTTTATCCGGACCTTTGCCCCGTTCCTCGCCGGGGTCGGGAAAATGCGCTACACGTGGTTTATCGGGTACAATGTCCTGGGCGGCGTGCTCTGGGCGACCCTGTTCTTACTGGTCGGCTATTTCGTGGGCAACCTCCCCATCGTGCAGCAGCACTTTACCCTGATCGTGTACGCAATTATCGGGGTTTCGCTCCTGGCGCTGGTCTCGGTCTTTGTCAAAATCGTCCGCGGGACGAAGAACGGAAAAGAAATCGGGGGAGCGTAAGGTGCACCCCGGGCGGCCTTTTTTCAGGCAGTAACCGGCTTTTCCGGGATCTCGCAGACAGATTCGATGGCGCCCCAGATCTCACCCCGGTGGTTATAGAGCGGACCGGCCCTGACCATGAGCGTCACTGGCTTTCCCTTCAGCCGGGCTTTTGAGGTTCTTGCAACGAGGATCTCTCCTTCCCTGCTGACCTGGGCATACTTTTTTGCGAGGGCCTTGTCGGGCTCAGCGATCAGGTCGAGCAGGAGCGGCTGCCGCCTCCCGTAGAACGGGACCGCGTACTCAAACTCTCCCTTCCCGATCATTTCTGCTGCAGCAATCCCCGTCATCTCCTCCATGGCCCGGTTCCAGAGCGCGACATGGCCGGTGCCGTCGATAACAAACGTAGGATCCGGCAGGAAGTCGAGGATGGCGATCTCCCGGCGTTCGAGGTCCCGGATGTCCGTTTCAGCCCGCCGCTGCTGGACCGCGTGCCGGATCTGGTGGGCGAGCTCGGTGAACTGCGGCACCAGTTTCCCGCCCTTCTGGAGATAATAGGTGGCCCCTTCGTTCAGGGCCTGGATGACCACTTCCTCGCAACCACGCCCGGTCAGGATGATAAACGGGATGGTATCTCCTGCTTTCCGCACTTTTTTCAAAAACTCGATCCCGTCCATCTCCGGCATCATGTAATCCGAGATGATGGCATCGAAGTTCCTGGTTCTGAGGAGATCCAGTGCTTCCGGGGCAGAAGCAACCGTTTCCACCGTAAACTGTCCGCTGGGTTCGAGGAAGATCCTGCCAATCTCCAGCAGGCCGGGGTCGTCGTCGACGTAAAGAAGGGATATGGTAGCCGCCAAGCGGTGTTCACTTCCTTGATGAAAAGAAGTTTTCTTCAGGTGTTATAAACATAGGGGCCAGTTTTATAAAAACGGCGGGCCGGAGGGTGCAGAGGTGGAGGGTTGACCCTCACTCTGCCGTGATGACGCTGATGGGCATCTGCGCAATCTTCCGGTAGACAGCGGCAGTCTCTTTGAGGGTCCAGCGGTCGAAGACAAGTGACTGGAACGGTTGCCAGATCACCACCCAGCACATGATGATGAGCACATTCTCGGCCACCTCAACAAACGGGTTGCCCCTGAACTGCGAGCAGATCCCGATCCCGATAAAGGCCGGGATACAGACCGCGGCCGTGAGCCAGCACTCACGGAGGCCGACCCGGACCATGACCTTCGTGGCGCTATTTTTCTCATCGGCCCGGCGCAGGAAATGTTCTCTCACGGCAGAGACGATCGTATCCCCTTGTCCCGGCGCGGTATCCGGCACCCGGATGGCAAGCCGGTCACAGATCCCGGTCCGCAGTCCCCGGTGGACGGAAAGGATGGCATGGAAGATCCGGTCTTCGGCATTTTCGGAGAGGTCGCGGTGTGCTTCCGGCGACGGGTCGTCGCTGTCATACATCTGGGCAACGGATTTGAACGAGGCCGTGCCGGTCCGGGGTGTTGTGGTATCGTGTGCCATACGAGTGATCCCGTTATTTCCGGATTCCCTGTTGGCGCACGGTCAGAATAAAGTATGCCGGCCACCAGAGATCTTTTTCCGGTCGTCCGGAAACATTCTTGCGCCGGGTGCACCGAATATTACCATCATGAGACGTCCCGGCACCGGCGAGTATGGCGAGACAGCAATCCCGGCCGGCCCGGAGGAAGCGCTGTACTCTGACCTCTGCACATGGCGGGAGCAGCTCGCCCGGAGCATTGCCCGCGCCAATATCGGGATACGGAGCAGCAGGATCGGTCAGGCAGCGGACCGGGTGATCTTTGCACTCCTCGCCCTTGCCATCGCGGAGGACCGGCACCTTGTCGATCCCGGAACACTCCGGGCATATGCCGGTGGAGTGGGGGAGCTCAGTTCTGCCCCTGGAGACTTCTGGGCTGGCACGGACGTAAATGCCCGGGCCGGAAAGACCCCCCCGGAGAATCCTGTTATCGACCGTGGACTGGTTGAAGAGATCGCCCGCCGGCTCACGGATGCAGACCGGCCCTACAACCTTTCGCAGGTCCCCCTGGAATCCGTTGCCGCAGTCCTCGACCGGTACCTCGCCCGGACGGTCCGGCGGTCTGCCGCCCACCAGGCTGTTGTGGTTGACCGGCCGGATGCCGGTGCGGGCAGGGGGGAAATTATGCCGGCACTCCTCCACTATGCTGCCGGCCGCACGCTCGATGCAGCCTGTACGGGCCGGTCACCTGATGATCCCCTCCCGCTCCGGATGATCGACCCTGCCTGCGGGGCCGGCGTGATGCTCCTGTACTCGTTTCATTACCTGCGATCCCTTCCCGGTCAGGATGAACCGGGGGATCTCCTGCGGCACACGATCCATGGCCTCGATCCCAATCCTCATGCGGTTGCAGCCGCACGGATGCTGCTCGCCCTTGAGGCCTGCGGTGACAGCGATGGATCCGCAAGCTCTGCAGGTTTTTTTGCCACATTCCGGGAATACCTTGCCATCCTGTCGGCAACGGTCCGGTGCGGGAATGCGCTTGTCGGCCCGGAGATTGCAAACGACGAGCTGTGGGCATTCTGCCCGGTCCGGGAGCGCCACGAGCTCCGGCCCTTTGCGTGGCAGGAGCAATTCCCGGAGATCCTGCTGCCCGGGGGGTTCGATGCGGTGCTCTGCTGTTCTCCCGATCACCCGGTGCCAGCGCGGGAATGGCTCCGGCAGTACTTCCAGCGCCATTATTCCGTTTACGATCCAGAAGCCGGACTCTCCGCGTACGTGATCGAAAAAAGCCTCGCTGTCCTGCAGCCCCGGGGTGTTGCCGGTATTATCTGCAGCGATCGATGGCTTCGCGCCCGGTCCGGTGCCCCGCTCCGCTCGCTCCTTCTCGGTAGGCAGCCGGAAGAGATCGTAACCGCCGGCGGGGGGACCTGTTATCTCCTGGTGACCAATGCCCGTGCTTCCCGGCCGTTTGTTGTCCGGAAGGCGGGACCGGCCGCGGCAGGTGCGGACGCGATCCGAAAGATCCGGGGATTCCCCGTTGATCTGCAGGATCTTACGGCCCGGGGCTGGGCCCTCCGCGATACCCGCAGGGAACGGCTTGTGGAAAAGATCTCCCGGAATACAACACCGCTCGGAGAGTATGTCCCCGGGGGGATCCGGTACGGTGCCGGGACCGGACCGGCGCCAGGTCGGGGGAATGGCCGGGACCGGATTATGTTCTCTCCATCCTCATTTCCCCCGCACTTTGAGATTGCCGGGAACCGGGTCGCCCCCGGCCCGGGTACCGGGATCATCCCTTCAGGGAGCAGGTACCTGCTCGGGCTCCTCAACAGCCGGCTTGCACAATTTCTGTTCTGCAGTCTTGAAGCGGAGACCGGGGAACCCGGCGGGGTCGTTGCCCGTTTCCCGGTCGTGGCCCCGGATTTCGACAACCCGAACGATGTGGCCCGTCACGGGCGCCTGGAGGCACTTGTAACGGAAAAGCTGGCGCTCTCCCGCCATCTTGCACAGGCCCGGTCGGCCCGGGAACGCCAGGCCATCGGTGCGGAGATCGCGTCAACGGGAAAACAGATCGAGTCGCTTGTGTACGGGATCTACGGCCTTTCTGTCGATGATATTGCCGTCGTGGAAGAGACGCTTACGACGATAAAATCACCGTCGTAAAAAAAACGCTCATAATGGCCCTCCGGACGGCTGTTTTCCCGGAAAATGACCTGAAACATATCCCAAAAAACGGGGGCGCCAAAACGCTTCTGTAGTGCAGGTTCAAAAACCCCAAATATTCCCTTGTTTTTAAAAATCGTTCTTTTCCACGGACTTTTTCACAGGCGTGGACATCATTTCCACTCCAGCCGGAAGTGAGGATCGTCCGTTTGGCAAACGGAGCCCATATAGGGCTTTTATGAGTGTCGATCTTATCAGGGCTCCCCTCCCCACCGGGATCTCCTCCCTATCCGCCGTCCGGCACGCCCCGGCACAGCGGTTTTGCAAGATGCCTCCGGGCAGTTGGCGGCACCTCGTACCACCCGGCACTGAGCGTTCGGGGGACCTCCTGGACTTCCGGATCTTTTTCATGCGCCCCGCATTTACGGCACTTGTAGCCTTTGTCTTTGCCGGCGCTTGTCATGCGTTTATTGCATGCAGTACAGAACGGGGCCTGAATCCGGATGTCCCGGGCCGGAACGACAAGGCAGATCTTCTCTAAGTTGATGCTCTCTTTCTTGTAACTCCCGACAGCGATGATCTCATCGCCCGGCACGAGTGCCCGGATTATTTCCCGGAAATTTTTCGTAGGTTCGTACGCCATACACCGGACCTCGCGCTCCTTGTCACTGATCGTAAACGAGACATGGCCGCCGGCCCCGGTTGCCGGGCGGCCGGTCACGGTGCCCCGCACCCGGTACGAGAGGCCCTCGCTCAGGTGCCCGCATGCCCCGGGAAGAAGGTGGGCATCGGTCCCCTGGTTGGTCACCCAGATCTGCTCGAGCGCCGGCTTCTCGGATTCGATAAAGGCCCGGGCCGTCATCACCCAGGCCGGGCTCTCGCCCCGGATCCCAAAGAGGACCGGGTCGGGTGTGTGGGGTACGCAGACCACTACCTGATTGGCAAGATCTACTGTGTCCCACGTGTGCGGGAAGGTCGCCTCCTCCGCAGCAAAGAGGCTCTCTTTGTCCACCTCACGCGGAGTACCCCAGCGGTCAGGCTCGCGGTATGCAAGGACCTCGAATGTCTTATCGGGAAGGAAACTTGCAACGGCCGCTGTGGCTCCCACCAGGCCGCGCCGGTTCTTCCAGCCCCGGTACCGGGCCCCCGACCGCTCCAGCAACTCTGTGGCCTCCCCGATCTCGCAGAAGTCCGTCACTGCCTTTTGGTAAAATGCCGGGTCCAGCCGGCTCTCAACGACAACCACCCCGGGGTTAGTCTTCTCGCAGGAGAAATCGGCCAGTTCCTCTACGATCCTGCACGCGAGCGCAAAACCCTTCTCCGGGTCGCCGTCCACATCGAGTGCGACCGCCGCATTTCCCCGGGTCTTGAAGGTCACGTTCGGGTTGAGCCGGACCAGGCGGGCCTCCCGGACCCGCATGTGCTCCCGGATCAGCCTCCGGGCGAGCACCGCGCCGAGATAGGTGGTGCACATGCCCGCCGGGGAGTCTGTATCATCAATGCCGATCAGCATGTCTATATTAATATATGGGCACGCTCCATCCATTTGTAACTGCATGTCTCAGGAACGCCAGCTCCAACTGGTCACGAGCGTAATGATATCGGCCGGGTTCGAGGTCTCGGAGAAGTTTACTCTCCGCCCGCGAAGCTTCGACCTTATTGCACGCAACAACGGGACCCTGCTGGTCATCAAAGTCGTTACGCATATCGACTCGGTGAGCGAGGAAGCGGCGTTCGACCTGGACGTGATTGCACAGCACCTGGGCGGTGTGCCCCTGATCGTGGGGGAACGCGCCCGTGAGGCTGAACTGGAGCGGGGGGCGGTGTACGTCCGGTACGGCATCTACGCGATCAGCGTTGCCACGCTGTACGATTATTTCGTGGAGAAGATCCCGCCGCTCGTGTATGCTTCTCCCGGCGGGCTGTATGTGAACATCAACGGCGATGCCCTGCGGGAGCTCCGGGAGCGGCGCAGCATGTCGCTGGGCGATCTCGGCCAGGTGCTCGGTGTCTCCCGGCGGACGATCAGCAAGTACGAGAGCGGGATGGGAACAACGCTCGATGTGGCGATCCGGATCGAGGAATATTTCAACACGGGCGTTGTCGAATCGATCGATATCGTGAAGCGCGAGCCTGCCGGGCCCGCAAACGAGGAACCGAAACGTGAGCCCGGACCGGGGGGCATCCCGATCGGTTTTCTCGAGGAGCTCGGGATGCAGCTCCATACGCTTCGCGGCGCACCGTTCCAGGCTCTTCTCACGTTCGACCGGCACACGATCCTGACCGGCTACGGCCCGGCGCAGAAGGTGGTAAAAAGGGCCGCCCTGATCAGCAACCTCTCGAAGATTGCAAAGAAACACGCGATGTGCGTTATCACCGATTACCACCACGAGAAGAAGATCGGGAGGACGCTCGTGATCGGCGAAGACCGGCTGCACGATCTCCGCGACGGCTCGGAGCTGCTCGACCTGATCGGTGACAGCGGTACCGATCCCTCATCTGCAGACTGGTGAGTAGCCCTTTCTCTTATATCGGGATCTCGTTTTCCCGCCGTTGTCGCCCGCCCTGCATCAGTACACAAGCAGGTAATAGGCCATTGCAGTGGTCAGGAATGCCCCGAGAATGACAATGATCGCGATCGGGAGCAGGAAGCCCATCATCCCGTTCACCGTGGACGCAAGCTGTGAAATTCTCTGGGACCCGAAGACCACGATCCCGTGGCAGTAGTGGGTCACCCCTGCCGATCGGGCCGGCGCCGCATCGGTGAGGGCCGCGAGGGCTGCCTCTTCGATGACCGGGTAAAATGAGTCGACCGGCACCCGGAGCCCGACCTGGTTCCTCCCCGAGACCGTGTTGACCACGTGGGTATCGGTGGTCATCACCTCGCATTCGTCCACGAGGGAGAGCAGCCGTTTCCGGATCTCATCGCGTGCCCCGGTCTGCATGTTGTTCCCGTCAACGAGGACGTATGCCGTGGTACGGCCACCCGAGCTGATGACCAGCACCTGGACGCCGAGATCACCAAAGCCGTCCTGCCGGGAGAACGGGAAGGGGCGGCCTGCGTAGCCTGCGGAGAATGCGGCCTGAGGCTCCTGAGCGGCTGCGGCAAATGCGGCTTCCGCAGCACCGAGGTACTCCATGGCAAGCTCCGTTGCCGGGTACACGCCGTCTGAAAGAGTGTCCATGCAGTTGTGCGCATCGACAAAACCGATATTGCGGAAGTACTTCTCCCCGGATTTTATGATGGCAAAGCCGACTGCAAACTCGAGGTCCTCGGTGACCTGGGGGGACCGGGTCGCCGCGGCGATCACGGTGTCACCGAATGCCTGCACGATCACGTCCACCGAACCGCACCGGTGCCGTGCCGGGACCGTGCAGCCGGTCCCGGTGCAGGACCGGGGCAGGGAGGCAAGCACACCTGCTCCCAGTTTTTTCACCTCGTCCTCGTCCACCGGGTTAAAATCGTGCGAAGCTGCCCCGTGGAAGACCATCGAAGCGTTACCGAGGATGCCGTGAAGGATCTTGGGAAGGTTACTCCCGCCGATCTCCCCGAGTGGTCCGGGGTGGACATTGGGGATCGTGACCCGGATCTCCTCTTTTCCCTCCCGCTGCAGGACAAGCGAGACCTGCGGCACCACCACGCTCTCACCAATGCTCCGGAAGAATTCGTCAAGCTTGTGACTCCCTTCCGAGAGATGGGCGAGGAAGGCATTCGCCAGTTCGAGAGGACCGACTTTGAAGTTGGCCTTCATCGGCCGCTCGATCACGATGATGAATACGAGCACTCCCACGGCAAAGCTGATGTGGAGGAGGATGGAGAGCTGGAGATACGAGAGGCCAAGGAACGGGGCTGCCCCGATGACCGCGATACCGGAATGGATGAGGGCCGGGACCACCACCTTCCGGAGGTGGAAATCAACTACAGCGGCCAGAAGGAGCATCCGGAACGCAAAAACGAACGCAAGCGAGGCAGCAAAGAAGACCGGGAACGATGAGGCAAAGAAGAGGACGGGGGAAAGCGAGATAAAAAGCGAGATGACCAGACCGATGGCCGCCGTGAGTCCCGACCAGTCATAGGTCAGCTTCCCGCCAAACAGCCCGGCCAGCCCCGGCGTCAGGGTGAGAGCAGCGAGCGCCGGGATAAGATAGGCAAAGACCGGGAAGAGGCTGGGGTGCAGAAGGGAACGGTGGCTCCCCAGCATCGCCATCAGTTCCAGACACCCGCAGAGGAGCAGGATCAGGGCAGCGGATTTTACCCACGACGGGCTTGTGACGATGTACTTCGAGAGGGCTTCCAGCTTGAGATCGTTTTCCCCTGACACCGGTGCACCCTCGTCCCTGTCTCCCGCCCGGCCCTGTTAGTCCTGTCCTTTGGTTTCGCCCTTGAACCGGCCCACGATGCTCAGGATATAGCCGGTGGCGATCATCACCAGCGCAATCCCGAACCCGAGAGCGGCGATATCAACGCCTCCTGACCAGGTGGCTGCAAAGCCCAGGAAGATCACCGGGAGGAGCACCACGATCACCACAAGGAGACGCTCCTTGAGCGCATCGAGCGACGGGGTATCCAGCCACTTCGGGAGGCTGAGGTCAGGCTTGATGAAAAGCTGGAAGAGACCGATGGCGATGATCACGAGCACGATGCCAATCAGGTTGAGGTCGATCATCTCGGTCATGTTCACCGCGAGATACTTTCCCGCCCCTTCGGATAATAGACCGGATCCCCCCACGTGCATCACGATCCGGTAAAGCTCCGCAAACCCGTAGGTGATCACGATGACGGCGGCAATAAACAGGCCGGTAATGGCGAGGATCACCAGGGCCCGGGTGACCGTGAACATGTTCGCAATCCAGCGCCTCTTCTTTCCCGGGCCGTTACCTGTGATGGCCGGTGGTGCAGCAGTCATGTGTCGTCAAGGAAACCTTTTCGTATGTCAGTATTTAGCCGTTGCGAGATGGGGGCGAATCAGGCAGCGTGATACAACGCAGAACCGCGGCCCCTAGAGGGTTGTTTCGAGAACGACCTGATCGGTGACCACGCCATTATTGGTGAAATGTCCTGTCCCGACAACGTGATCCTGCCCGGGATCATGGGCTGCGAAAAGTTCGGATGTCCCCATGGGCAAAGACAAAGCACCGCTGACAGGCCCGATACTTCCCTCGCTGATTCCATTGACCGTTATGGAAATGTACTGGAGGTACGCTGCATCCTGTCCCCCCTGGTACGTTATTTCGAGGGTTCTCGGGGTGGATCGTGACACGGTTGCAGCGACAATATAGGTTTGCCCGACGGTCGCTTCCGCTGGCACGAAGTTGGTCTGTGCCGGGGCCACCGCAGGAGATGCAGATGAAGAAGTGCTCCCGGTGGGAATCTGGACGCAACCGGTGACAAAGAGCACCATGACAAGAGCGGAGAGGATTCCCAGGCCCGCTGACTTCATGGCTTTCATATGTGTTCAATGGTTTTTGGTCTCTTTATATTTTTGAACGTCCTGACAATGCACCGGAACTGAATGTGGATTAAACTCAAACTGGAATCAAAAATGCAGTGTCATTATATAGAGTTAATATATAATCAAGTTGCTAATGCTTTCGGACGAATACGACGATCCAATAGAATATGAAGATGCCTGTTGCTATCCAGAAGACTGTGAAGGTAATGATATCGAAAGTGAAGACAAGGATTGGGAAGTCGAGGAGTATTATGAGACCGAAGAAGATGAATACGAGGATGAGTGCCTAAAGAAAGAACAGAAATTGTTGAAATGTGATGATGATACCAATAAACGGTATATCAGAATTCACAATTGCAGTATACTTTCCGAAACTCCCCATGAAATTGCAGAACTAATTATCAAAGCAGAAGAAAGGAAGGCCAAATCTGGTTTAATAATCGGTTTTATTTGTATCCTATTGGGGGCTGGTCTTACCGTCAGTGGGGCAACCGGGGCAATAAATTGGAATTTTAATATCGGTGGTTTCAATAGTTCTTTATCAAACGCTGCTCCCGGGGTTGTATTAATGATAATTGGTTTTTTGGTGATAATCGTGACAAATTACAAAGTTGTTGTAAAAAAATAAGTCGTGTTATTATCCCCCGCGACTTATCGCCACCCGCAAATAAACTCGAACATCCGTTAAGTTATCAGAACCCTCTCCAATAAATTTTATATAGAACCACAAACCAATTTTAGTGCTAAATCTGAGCTAAAAGTGGTGATAATTTCATGTCACAGCAACTTGGAGGACAACCCATTCTCATTCTCAAAGAAGGTACCAACCGTACCCGCGGCCGCGACGCCCAGGGTATGAACATCACCGCTGCCATGGCAGTTGCCAGCGCAGTCAGGACCACACTCGGCCCCAAGGGTATGGACAAGATGCTTGTCGATACCATCGGCGATGTCGTGATCACCAACGATGGTGTCACCATCTTAAAGGAAATGGACATCGAGCACCCGGCCGCAAAGATGATGGTCGAGGTTGCAAAGACCCAGGACGACGAAGTCGGCGACGGGACCACCACCGCAGTCATCATCGGCGGGGAGCTCCTGAAGAAAGCTGAGGGACTTCTCGAACAGGACGTCCACCCGACCATTATCGCCGCAGGATACCGGCAGGCCGCAGAGAAGGCCCAGGAGTTCTTAAAAGACATCGCCATCGATGTCAAGGCAAGTGACAAGGCGATGCTCAAGAAGATCGCCGAGACCGCAATGACCGGCAAGAGCGCAGAAGCATCCAAGGACAAGCTCTGTGACCTCGTCGTCAAGGCAGTCACCATGGTCGCCGATGAAGACGGCACCGTTGACACCGACAATATCAAGGTCGAGAAGAAGACCGGTGGCAGCATCGAGGACTCCGAGATCGTCGAGGGCGTCCTTGTCGACAAGGAGCGTGTCCACCCGGCCATGCCCAAGAAGGTTACCAATGCAAAGATCCTGCTCCTGAACGCAGCAGTCGAGTTCAAGAAGACCGAAGTCGACGCCGAGATCAATATTACCCACCCCGAGCAGCTCCAGGCATTCCTCGACGAAGAGGAGCGCATGGTCAGGAACATCGTCGACAAGGTAGCAGCAAGCGGCGCCAACGTCCTCTTCTGCCAGAAAGGTATCGACGACATCGCCCAGCACTACCTGGCAAAGGCCGGCATCTTCGCCGTCCGCCGTGTCAAGAAGAGCGACATGGAGAAGCTCGCCCGGGCAACCGGTGGCAGCCTCGTTTCCTCTATCGACGCGATCAGCAAGGAAGAGCTCGGCAAGGCCGGCCTTGTGGAAGAGCGCAAGGTCTCCGGCGAAGAGATGACGTTTGTCGAACAGTGCAAGAATCCCAAGGCGGTCTCGATCATCGTCCGCGGTGGCACTGAGCACGTGGTCGACGAACTCGACCGCGCCATCAACGACGCCCTCCGCGTTGTCGGTGTTGTTGTTGAGGACAAGAAGGTCGTCGCCGGCGGCGGCGCACCCGAGACCGAGCTCTCCCTCCGGCTCCGCGAGTACGCAGCCAGCGTTGGTGGCAGGGCCCAGCTCGCTATCGAAGCGTTCGCAGCAGCCCTCGAGATTATCCCGCGCACCCTTGCAGAGAACGCAGGTCTTGACCCCATCGACATGCTTGTCGAGATCCGTGCAGCCCACGAGAAGGGCAAGAAGACCTTCGGCCTTGATGTCTACGAAGGCAAGGCAACCGACATGAAGGCAGCCGGCGTTGTCGAGCCGCTCCGTGTCAAGACCCAGGCCATCTCATCGGCCGCAGAAGCCGCGATCATGATCCTCCGTATCGACGATGTGATCGCATCCTCCAAGTCCCCCGGCCCGGCACCCGGTGCAGGCGGCCCCGGCGGCATGGGTGGCATGCCCCCCGGCATGGGCGGTATGGATTTCTAAATCCCCCCAGAAAGATCCATTTTTTTATTTTTGCATCCCGTTGAATCATCCTTCATCCGGGAGTGGGAACTACTGTGTATTCTCCTCTGACGGGTCTACACAGCCGTCTGTTAAAAGCAGAATAATTTTTAAATCCGGAAAGCGGCCGGCTCTGCGATCCTATCCCGGATGTTCATGAATTCTCAGAAAAATGCTTCCTTGGCGAGAATTTCCGAACGCCAACTGAAAGTATGATTGATACTTCGGGGAAAAACCAAAAAAAAGAGGTAAGGATCTCTCCTTACGCATGATTGTAACTGGTTACACCGGAAGGCTCTTGGACAATAATGGTTCCCGTTATCGACTGGTTATCTGCCAATGCAACGACAAATGAACCTGAGCTCTGGCTGAAGGTGTAAGGGAACGCACCGCCCGGAATGAGGGCTCCGGAGTTGAACATACCGGTGTTGTTCCCGATGGTCATGATCGAGTGGGTGACGTTGTCAGCGTTCACAAAAGAGACACTGGTGCCCGTGAGGACGATATCCGACTGGGGCACGAAACCCGCGCTGGTGAAGCGGATGGTCGTGATCCCGGTGGCCGGGGTCATCGTGGCCGTAACATTTACGGGTGCTGCAGTTGTTGTGACTGCTGCCGTGGTCATATTTGCTGCTGGTGCAGTCACGTTTGCCATAACCGTCTCGTTGGTGGCCGGGGCAGTGGTCTCCGCCATGGTTGCGACCGGGGTTGCTGCCGTGGTAACTTCCGTTGTGGGAACCGTTGTTGCAACGGTCGTCTGCGCGGAAGGCGATGCGGTCTGTGTACACCCGGTGACTGCCACCAGTGCGACAAGAAGGATAATAAATCCCATGAGCAGTTTCATATGGGTATACATGAATTTTCCATAATTAAATAAATTTACCTTTTTTACGGCTAAATCCCGTGCAGATTGGGAAAAAAAACCTGAATTGTTGTGTTCACGGTGCACCCGCCATGTAACGGAGCGATCTTTGTTCCTCCAGCGGCGTAAGGTTAATGATACCCCGGGTGCACACCACTCCTCCATGAGCGACCGGTTTATCAGCACGAAATACCGCACGGACTGTTACCACTGCCGGGAGCTGGCAGACCAGCACATCCAGGTCATGCCCAACCGCACCGATGTCACCTGCGGGCATTGCGGCGCCACTCGTGTTTTCGTTCCCGTTATCGAGGATGTGGACGAAGCCGGGCAGTTTGTAAAACCCGGCCGCTGGCCGGTCTGGTCACTTGCGGAACAGGCGGTGTGCCGGAACTGCGGCGTTGACGGCCTCCACGATCTTACGGTCGGTTGTCGCAATATCACGGTGCGGTGCCGGAACTGCCACTTTACCCACCTGTACCGGTTCAATCTCGAATACATGGCAGAAGAGCATTCTGATGAGAAACCGGCCGGCGTGGTCTCCGGACACGCGTTCTGCCCGTAACAGAACTCAATAAAAAAGTGTGGTTATATACAGCTCATGCACTGCAGGGCCGGGTAGGTGTCTGCATAGCATTCAAGGCTGTCCTGTAAGCGGGCAGCGAGCTTCTGGTTTTTTGCGAGGATGAAAAAGACCAGCTCGTTGTCAGTGATGACGGCAGGTTTTAAACCGGTGCATTCTTCCAGCCGGGCAACAATTGCCGGGATAGCCTCCCGATGTTTTCCGCGGGACAGGTGCTGGTAAAGCATCAGGACCGAGCCGGCGTCCATCCGGTCAGACACGGTTTTTATCTCGGTGAAGAGGAGATGCCTGCAATCCGTATTCTCCTCTGCAAGACCTGTTTCCGGGTCAATAAAGATCAGGGATTTTTTGGGGAGCTTCCCGAAGACAGACCGGAAATAGGCCCCTCGGGCATCGTTCGTGAACTGCTGCCTGCCCGGGATATCGATGAAGATCAGCTCCCTGCCAAAATACGTACAAACCCCTTCAATATAGGCAAGGTCTGTGTCGATCTCCTGCAGCCGCTCCATGTGCTCCCGGAGTCTCTGGTTCTGGCTGCCGGCTTTTCCGGAACGGTACGCTTTTTTTAAGTCCTTTCCCGCACCGTTTTTCCGGGACCCTTCAGACTCTGTTCCTGTCAACATCGGGACGAAGGTGAATCCCTCCAGTTCGGGGAGAGATTTCATCATATGCCGTACCAAATCAAATTTGAAGAGATCCCGGGTATCTCCAAAACACCTGCCGCCCACAGTGCCGCACCTGAATCGGTATATTAAGGCAGAGCATCAAAAAGGTTCCGAATTGCACCACCGTCGGAAGATCATTTCTTTCCTGCGTAAACGATCCCCCCAACCGGTGCCGGAAAAAGTGAATATGGCGGGAAAAAAAAGAAACGCTCTCTTTTGGTGCTACTTCTCTTCCCGTACCATCGCGATCGCTTTTTTCGGACACTCGTTTGCGCAGATCCCACAGCCTTTGCAGAACGCCAGGTCAACGTTGAGGTCGTCGTCGATTACGCCGTCCGGGCAGTACATTGAGCACAGCCCGCACGCGTTGCACTTCTCCTTATCCACGACCGGCTTAAAGACCCGCCACGAGCCGGTCTGGCCGGCAGCGCCCTCCGTTGGCCGGCTCACGGCAAGCCGTTCCCGTTTTGTGGTTGAGCTCATGTGTTCATCTCCTTATAGGCTGCCTCTGCCGCTTTCACGTTGCGCTCATCAGTAAACATCCCCCGGATTGCATCCTTTGCGGAGCCTGCCGAGATGATTCCCATTTTTGCAAGCGCCCCGAGCACCGGGGTGTTGAGGATCGGGCTGCCCGCAACAACGAGGTTCTCTTTGAGGGCGATGCCGGTCAGGTCGACATTGTATGTCGTGTATCCGGCAAATTCCGGCTTATGGGCGCTGTTGATAAGCACGCGGCCGCCTTTTTTCAGGCCGTGGAGCACATCGACCGTCTCCATCACGCTCGCGTCGAGCACCACGACAAGGTCCGGCTGCCGGATCTGGCTGTATACCTTGATCGGGTGGTCATCGATCCGGACAAACGAGACAACCGGCGCCCCGCGGCGCTCGGCGCCGTAGAAGGGGCAGGCGGTCGCGTACTTCCCGTCATGGAGCGCGGCCGTGGCAAGGAGCCGGGCTGCGGTTACGCCACCCTGCCCGCCCCGGGAGTGGATCCGGATCTCAAACATGGGTGTTCACCCCGAACCAGAACTCCGTACCTGTGCGGCGTTTCCGGACAAACTCAGCGATGTCATCGTACGTGACCTCCTGGCCCCCAAGGCCGGCGATCACACTGAAAACATCGCAGTGGCACTTAGCCATGATCTCGTGGGCAACGATCCCGCCGTACCCGAACGAGTAGTCGCGGTCGATAACCACGACCTCCTTTCCCTTAAGGTCAAGCTTCGGGAAGGGGCGGAACCAGCGCAGGCGCATCGAGCCGGCCTTTATCCCCTCTTTTCGCAGGATATCGATCGCAACCTCGGCCTCCTTCCCGAGCGTGCCCATAGCGATAAGGATCACGTCCGCATCCTCGCACCGGTACTCCTCGGTCGGGCCGTACTTCCGGCCGAACCGCTTTGCGAAGTCCCTCTCGGTCTCCGCAATCACCTTCTCCGAATCGCGGATCGAGCGCTCGATATCCCACCTGAACCGGAAATGCTGGTCAGGCCCGGTCAGCCCACCATAGCCGGCCGGGTTTTTCACATCAATTGCATGGGGCAGGTGAATCGGAGGGATAAAGTCCCCGGGCTCTACGGTGTCGAGGGGCTGCATGATATGGGAGAGGACAAAGCCGTCGAGATTGACCATCACCGGCAGGAGCACATCGTTATGCTCCGCGATCCGGAACGCCATGAGGGTCGTGTCGTAGGCCTCCTGCACGGTCGAGACATAGACCTGGAGCCAGCCGGTGTCACGCTCCTGCATCGCATCGGTGTGCTCGGCCCAGATGTTCCAGCCGGGCCCAAGCGACCGGTTCACGTTCGCCATCACGATGGGCAGGCGTGCGCCCGCCGCCCAGTTTGTCATCTCGTGCATGTAGAGCAGACCGTGGGCGCTTGTCGCGGTAAACGTCCGCACGCCCGTGATGCTCGCGCCGATGCAGGCTGCCATCGCGGAGTGCTCGCTCTCGACCGGGATGTACCGGCTCTGCATCTGGCCGCTCGTGACGTAATCCGCGATCGTCTCAACGATCTCTGTCTGGGGGGTGATCGGGTATGCCGCAACCACTTCGGGCAGCGCCTGTTTGACCGCTTTTGCGACCGCCTTGTTACCTGTTGAGATCTCTCTCATGCTGACACCTCCTCTGCGGCAAGTTTTTTGAGGTTCTCTGCCAGGCGCTGCTTGAGGATCTCCAGCGACTTTGCATCGATGCCCTTGAACCGGCCCTGCGGGCCAAGGTAATCTTCGAGCGGCAGCGGTTTCTTCATTGCGGCCTTCGACGGAGCGCTGATGGAAAGTTTCCCGTGCTCGCGCTCGTAGAGCACCCACATGCCGGACTTTACCGCGAGTTTTCCCATCTCAATGGTCTTCTCAGTCGGGTACCGCCAGCCGGGCGGGCAGGGTGCGAGGATGTGAATGAAGGTCGGGCCCCGGAACGTGAGCGCCTTTGCCACCTTCTTATAGATGTCCTGCGGGTAGGCGCTGCAGGCCGTTGCCATATACTCAAGATGATGAGCGGCCGCAATCGCATCGATATCTTTCTTCTCGACCGTCTTTCCCGTAGGGGTGGTGGTGGTTCGTGCACCCAGTGGTGTCGCACCCGAGCGCTGCATGCCGGTGTTCCCGTAGGCCTCGTTGTCGTAGCAGATGTACAGGAAATCGGTACCCCGCTCGAACGCGCCCGACATCGACTGGATGCCGATATCGAGCGTCCCACCGTCACCGGCGTAGACGATCACGTTCGTTTTCTTGCCGGTTGCCCGGAATGCTTCCGACATCCCCGAAGCACATGCCGCCGCCGCGGCGAATGCGACGTTATAGACCGGCACGTTCATCGCGGTGTTGGGGTAGATCCCCTGGATGACACTCGTACAACACGCGGGCACCACAAGCACGGTGTCGGGCCCGGCCGCTTTGAGCACGTAGCGCAGGGTCAGGGACGAACTACATCCGGCACATGCAGACGTGCACTTTTTCAGGTACTCTTCCTTTGGGATTTCTGCGATGATGACCAACTCCTCGAGACGGGATGAACAGATGGGCGCGGGAACACGCGTCCGATTTATCATTATTTGTCATCAGTACGCAAAAAAAGGTGCTGGTTCTGCCCCCAACCCCTGCTACCTGTACTCCCGGCATCACTTTCACCCTGCCCGGTCGGGGGTTTAAACACCGGCTCTTTCAACATCAGGTATGAGGAGGATACAACCTCAGGGCATCATGTGTACCGGAACGCGGTACAGTCTGTGAACTGCCATCCTCCCGGCCTCTCAGAACAAAAACCCTTGAATGAGACCCCAAAAACGCATGAGCGGGACCCTCTCACCTGCTTGTGCCCCGGGCTCTTTTTGTTATCCTGTCTTCGCTTACGATGTCCCCTGCCACCTGCACCCTTCTCCTTTGCCGCAGCGGCCCTTCCTTTGGAAAAAGCAATATATTTTAGGAACATTTCTCTAATGTCTCCTATGGCTCTTCGATCCCTCAACCTTCCCGGTGTTGGAACAAAATACGAATTCGAGACTGAGAAGGGCGACACCGTTGCGATCTTTTTTACCAAGACCGGCACCATCCAGATGTACACCCTCCAGAAGGGCTGCCATACCCCAAGTGCCGCTGAGATGACCCCGGTGGAGGCACGCAGGCTGGGTAACATCCTGACCGGAGCGATCATCGAGGCCGACCAGGAAAGCGTGGAGATCGCGTTCTCGGCGCTTGCCGATCTCCGGGTTACCATCCATTCCTATATCATCCCCAGGGCAATTGCCGGGAAGACGATCGAAGACCTCAGGATCCGGGCCAAGACCGGAACGACCGTGATTGCGGTCTCAAGAAATGAGCGAAACATCATTAATCCCCCACCCTCGTTCGTATTCGAGACCGGCGACGCAGTCCTGGTGATTGGCGAATCAGATCAGCTCAGATTGTTTGAACGTGAGATCATGGTGGATTGATGGAAGGCATCATCATCGCCCTTTTTGTCTGCCTGGTGCTCGCGCTGGTCAGCAAGTACCTGTCGATCCCGGCGATCCCGTTCTACATCATCGCGGGGGTAGTCCTGGGAAAGGCCGGCCTCGGGCTTGTGGCATCCGACCAGATCAGCAGTTTCTTCTCCGATATGGGGCTGATCTTTCTGCTCTTCTTTGTGGGCCTCGGCCTCAAGGTCGATAAAATCTCCGAGAACCAGCGGGAAGTGCTCACGAGCGGGATCATCGATCTCAACGTCAACATGCTGATCGGCTTTGCGGCCGCGTACCTGCTCGGGTTCTCGCTTATCGAGTCGCTTATCGTCGCAGCGGCGTTCTACAGCTCCAGCACTGCACTTGCCGTCACCTCCCTTATCGAGAACCGGAAACTGATGATGCGGGAGTCCGAGACGATCATCTGGCTGATGGTTTTTGAGGATCTCGTGTTGATCGTCATCCTCGCCCTCCTCTCGGCGGGCAACGAGAACCTACTCCTCTTTGCCGTGGAGGTTCTTGGCGGCCTTGCGATCATGTACGCCCTTGCCCATTACGGGAAGGAGTTCCTGGTCTCGATCCTCGAGCGTGATGACGAGCTGCCGGTCCTCTTTACGTTCGTCGCGGTGGTGGCAACGGCAGGCTTTGCCCTGTTCCTAGGCATCCCGGACACGCTGATGGTGATCGCGCTCGGGGCGGCCTTTGCCACTACCGATCCGGATGCATTCGAGCAGCATGCCCGCCCGTTCAAGGATGTCTTCCTGGTGATCTTCTTTGTCTTTTTCGGGATCACCATCAACCTGTCCGGTACCATCAACCTGAACATGATCGGGATCATCTGTATCCTTGCCGTTGCCAGCAAGCTGATCTCCGGTGTGCTGACAGGTCTCGCCCTCTATGGATCTGCCAAGTCGGGTCTCGAGATCTGGACCAACACCATTGCCCGGGGTGAGTTCTCCATTGCTCTTGCCGCCCTGTATGGGTCACCCCCGGTTGCTGCCACGATTGCCGTGATGGTGATCGTGACCTCTCTGGTCGGGTCGTTTGCGGCGAAGTACTCCGGCGTTTTCACCCATGGGTTCCGGGGCGGATCCCGCCATCGCGGCCCCCCTCATAAGATACGGGCAGGCCATTGATCGTTATTCGATCAGAACCAGCCCGATCGAGTGGAGATCGGAATGGACAATCTTCCCGTACTCCATGTCCTTGCACGGGATTGTGGCGAGGTCCCAGCCGGCGTTCTTTGCCGTTGCAAAGACATCTATTCCTGCTGCCTCCATGCTGGGCCGGACCATGTCCAGGTGCCGGCACTTCCGGCGCAGGCTCTCGTCTACTATCCCTTCCGCCTCTTCGGCAACGCAGTGGAGGTGCTCGCACCAGATGCACGGGTACCCGCCCATGCCAAATGCCTTGTACCACCCGTCGTAGAATGCGGTCTTCTCAAGGTAATGGATCGTCCCGTTTACCCAGAGGATCAGGTCGCGGAAGTACGGGTGGAAGTCGTCAGGGATATCGTCAGGCCCGAATGCCCCGTGGCCCGGGACCCCGTCAAAACGGACCAGTAGCGCCCTTGTGTATTCACCGGTCATTCTCCGGGTCTCCTCCGGTGACGGGGCATACGGGGGGCAGCCGAAATGCTTGCCGTACCCCTTGCACCCGTAGCGGCACTTGAACCTCACCCACTGCGCCACCACGATATCCTCCGGTGCGATCTCCTGCGCATGCGCTCCCCGCTCCTGTGCGAGCCGGATCAGTTTCTCTACCTCGCGGGCAGTTCCCTCCATTCCGGACACCTCAGGCAGGGGATGCCCGCCCGAATCGATAAAGTTTTTCCTGCAGGAGATCCTCTCTTTTGACAATACGGGGGATCCATGGCCGATTACCGCACCGGGTGTATGGTCTGCGGAAAACCGCTCCGCTATCTCGAATCGCCGGAGGAGCACGAGTGTGCGTACTGCCACCGGGTCCTGAAAACCAATGCCCTCTGCGAGGATGGACACTTCGTCTGCGACCGCTGCCACAGCCTGGGCGCGGACGATGCGATCGAGGAGTACTGTGCCCGGACCGCTGAGACCGATCCGATACGGATGGCGATCACCCTGATGCAAAATCCGGTTGTGAACATGCACGGCCCCGAACACCACTTCCTTGTGCCAGCAGTTCTCCTTGCGGCATACTGGAATGTGGCAGGCCAGCCGGACCGGAAGGCAAAGATGATCGCGACTGCCCGCGATCGCGCCGGGATGATCCGGGGCGGTGCCTGTGGGTTTATGGGGGACTGCGGGGCCGCGGTGGGCACCGGGATCTTTATCTCGCTTGTGACCGGTGCAACCCCGCTCTCGCACCGCGAGTGGCAGCAGGCAAATCTTGTGGTGGCAAAGAGTCTCGAAACGATTGCCCTGCATGGCGGGCCCCGCTGCTGCAAGCGCAACACGTTCCTTGCCATCCAGGGGGCGGTAGCCTTTGTCCGGGAACACCTGGGGATGACTATCCCCCTTGATCCGGCAGTTACCTGCCGGTTTTATGGCATGAACAAGGAATGCCGGATGGCGGACTGCCCCTTCTACCCGGTCCGCTGATCCCCGTCGCCCCGCGCCTCTACGATCCGCTGGACGATCAGGCGCGAGCTTGCCAGGTCGCCGTCCGCGTATTTCCCGATCCGCACGACCTGTGGAGAAAGCCCCCGTTCCGCCAGCTGGCCCCGCAGTTTTTCCTCATCGAAATACTGGTTGAACCCGATCGTGATGATATCGGGGTGGATCTCCTGGATGGGGCGGAACATGTCGGTGTGGTCCCCGAGGATTGCATGATCGACGGGTCTGAGCGCGGCCACCATCGCAAGGCGCTGATCTTCCGGCACGATCGGGTGTGGCTTGTGCTTTACGTTGGCGTCCCGCGCAACGATCACCCAGAGTTCATCGCCCAGCTTTTTTGATTCGGCAAGGTAGTAGAGATGCCCCGGGTGGAGGATGTCGAACGTCCCGGTGGCAACCACGCGCCGGGAAGTCATGGGATCACCGCGAGCTCGCAGGACTCGCCATTTGCGGTAAAACATTTCCAGTCGTTCTCGCGGTAAGGTGCACCGATGATCAGGTTGTACTTCCCTGCCCGGGGAAAGAAATTCAGATCTGCGCCCGAGGGCCGGAGAACGCCATTGGGATGGGAATGGGCGCTCCCTGCGAGGTGGGTGCCCAGCGGCATCATGTCAAAAAAGACCGAGGCTGACGAGCTGCCGGTGATTGTGCCGGGAAGGAGGTTGAGCTCGGCAATCACCCCGTCATCCTCTGTGAGGAGCGCGGCAAATTCGTTGGGATGGCTGTTTTTTCCCAGCTCGAGCAGCAGCATCAGGAGTTCCTTCTTGATCCCGCGGATGGTCATGATGGCACACGAAAAGAGCGTTTCTGGCGCTTGTACCGATCCATTCGTTCTGGTATGAGAAAAAAGGCTCGTACTGCTCCAGGTGACCCGGTTCCGGGTGGTCCGATCGCGACGACAGGAGAATTCGCGATTGCGAAAAAGAAAACAAAAAATGGTCAGGATGAGGAGCTGCCCCCGCTCCTGAGCCATGAAAGGAAGGCCGCGATCAGGTCGCTGTCCTTCTGGTCCTGGCTCGCGCTGCCTGCCTGCTGTGTTGTCTGGGGGCCTCCTGCCGGGGCAGTATTGGTACCCATCTGGTTTCCTCCACTGTTTGCGTTTCCATTACCGGAGAGTGCCGGCGGGGACCGAGGCGTTACGTTTCCTCCTGCGGGATTTGGTCCGGTCTGGTTGCCTGCCGGCAGGGGCACATTCTGCCCGCCGGGCTGGGGTCCCGTTGTGTTGAATGGCATTGTCCAGTTATTGCTCTCGGTGGTGTTGACGTCGGGAGGCAGCTGGCCAAAGAGCGTGTTTCCCAGTGCGGTCAGGTTGAGATCGCCACCGGGACCCGGAGGGGTCGCGTTCCAGCTCGCGTTACCAAAGTTCCGGTCCTGCGGACCCTGATGTGCTGTAGCATTTCCTGCAAAAGAATCCGGACCGTTGCCCGGATTCTGCCCGTTCTCAGGAGCGCCACCGGGCGCCGCCCCATTACCGGATCCCTGGCCGTTACCGGAACCGGTGTTCTGTCCGTTGCCGCCATTGCCGGGCATCATCATATTTCCCTGTCCCTGATCTGACTGGCCTTGGGGTGAAAATCCCTGACCGCCGGGTCCGGCAGCAGAGACCAGTGGTACCATTACTACAGCAGCACACATCAGTGCCGCGCACACCAGTCCTATTTTCCGTATCATTTTCATGGTGCATTTCTCCATGGGGCACCTGCTGTTCGCAGCTGTCCGCATGCGGCCTTTTTTTGGGCCTGTTATAAATTCGCAGCACGCGGCCGGTCAAATACTCGCCGGTACCGGTCAAGGATGATACCGGGTGGTTAACACTATCCCTCTCCGGGTTTCCTGCATGGCTGCGGCCAAAAAAACCCGATCCTGTGCAGGGTCCCGGGACCTGAAAGAACGACCGGTTCCAGCCCGGGACAATCCCGGAACTTTCTTTTTATGGGGATCCGAACGATTACGGACGTTTCCTTTACGGGTAAACACAACTATGTGCTGCTCTTGTCAGGATCCGGAAGTGCACAGGAAAAAGGGCCCATCAGGTTCCCGGTTCCGGCCGCGCAGGAATTCCGGTCCAAACCGTGATCTTCTGTGTGAGTGCGCCGCAGGAACCGGCAGATACGGAAACGTTCGTTTGAGATGAGCGCCAGGATATTCGTTCCGTATTTCCGGTAACGACAGCCACGAAAGGTAGCAGATTATCCTGGTGAGGACCGATGCGGTTACATTGGCAATAAAAAAAATGTTTGAGTGGGAAGATCCGGGTTCGAAGGATCACTTCTTCCCGGTCACTTTGATGACATGGTACCCGAACTGGGACTTGACCGGCCCGATAACGGAGCCCGGCTCTGCAGCAAAGGCCGCCGCCTCAAACTCGGGGACCATCTGACCCTTGCCGAACCAGCCCAAATCTCCGCCGCTCTTCCTGGATGGGCAGGAGGAGAAGCGCTTTGCCACGGCAGCAAAGTCCTCGCCGTCCTTGATCCGCTTCAGGATCTTCTGTGCATCGTCTTCCTTTGTCACGAGGATGTGGGATGCCCGTACCTGCGTAGTCATGTATAGAGATGGAGAGGTTTTGGGATAAAAGGGTTGAGAGGTATCTCACCCTTCCGGTCAAAACTCCCCGTCCTGTTCGAAGCTCCTGCCGTACCGGATCGCGAGCTCCGCCTTGTACAGCTCCCGGCCGAGATAACCCGCATGGTCAAGAAGCGAGACTTGGCCCCCCTCGATCAGCGTATACAAGACATCCTGCCAGCGTGTCCCTGTAACTGCCGTCCCATGGATCTCTGCCACGATCCGGTCTCCCTCGATCCCGATACGGAAATTGCCCTTCGGGTCATACGTGATCTCGTCCGGCATCCGCTTTGCCGTTACTACCGTCTCATATTCAAGCGGCGGTTCGCGCCTCCGCCGTTTCTCCTTGAGTACAAGGAGATCGATGCCGAGATCCTTTGCATATGGCCGGTCCCGGGTGAGCACCATCATCTCGGTTGCCCTCCGCATCTCCCGGATCGAGCCGCGGGTCTTGTCGGAATGCTCACTGGTAAAGATGATCGAAGCACCGGCCTCCTGTGCCATGGCCGCAAGAAGGGCGTTTATCCCGATCGAGTCCGCATCGAGAAGCTCCGTGACATTTCCTGCACCAAAGAAGATCGGGCATCCATAGTCCCGGAACCGCCCGAGCGAGGCTACAATCCCTGACCCTGCCGGCTGGAGCAGGGGATCGGCGATGATGCAGGCGATCCCGGCCCGCCGGGCCCGGGCGATATTTGCCCGGAGTGTCTTCTCGCCTGGCACCACAACCGCTGCAGCCCCGGTACGGGCAATTTCCTTTCCCACGAGAGGGATATTCTTTTCATGGAGAGAGAGCACAAGATCGGCCAGTACGAGCGCCGCCCGGATCAGGGCCGGGTCCTGCGTGTCCACCGCGAGAGGCCGGTCAATACCGGCAAGCTCGCCAAAGACCCGCGTCACGTCTTCGGGCATTGCATCGAATCCAAAGCCAAGGTCGACGATGTCCGCCCCTGCCGCAAAGTACCGCTCCACGATCTCCCGGATATCATCAGCACGGTGAGCGTCCATGACCTCGGCGAGTACCTTCATCCGCGATCCCCCGCCGATCTTCATGCCCCGGATCACAAACTCCGGCTCAGCTGTGTCCTCCGCTTCCGCTACCCGGCCCATCGCCTCTTCTGCTTTTTTTGCCACGAGAAAATCGTCCGCGGGTACCTCGCCGGATAGGGAGATTTTTCCCACAAGGGGAAGGACCCATGCAAGATCAGCCGCGTGCCGGGGGCCGCGGTACACAGGCACCCCGGTCTCGCGCTCCACGTGCTCAAACGAGACCGTGCACATCCCCGAAACAACCACGGCGTCGTACGTCCCTTTCGCGATCAGGGCGCGGAGCGCATGAGGAGTAAGAAACGACGCAATCTTCCCCGTTATCACGACATCAGCGTTGAAACCGGCCGCCGCCCGGCGGACAGTATCCGCGGTCGCGGCACCGGTGGGAAGAAGGATGCGCATACGTTTTCTTAATACCAGAGAGATAAAAACACTAGTGATCAGATGCTGACCTGCGACCTGCACGTGCATACAAATTTTTCCAAGGACGGCGAGAGCAGTGTCGAAGAGATCCTTCATCAGGCAGAAGCGGTGGGCCTGGACGCGATCGCCATCACCGACCACGACTGCGTGGATGGGGCCAAAAAGGCCCTCGCATACAACAGCACGGTCCTTGTTATCCCGGGGATCGAAGTCTCAACCCGGCAGGGGCACCTGCTGGTACTGGGCGTAACTGAAGTCATCCCCTCCGGGCTTGATGTCCGCGAGACTGTCGGGATCGCCCGGCGGATGGGAGCGCTCGTTATCCTCCCTCACCCGTACCATATGTGGCGGCACGGTGTTGCCCGGAGGATCCGGGCCGCGATGAACATCGTTGACGCCGTTGAGGCTTTCAACAGCCGGTACATCGTGGGGTCGGCGAACCGGAAGGCCGGCCGGATCGCGACACGACTGAACAAGCCCTGTGTCGGGGGAAGCGATGCCCACAATGCACGATTCGTTGGCTTTGGCAGAACCTTTGTCGAGGCCGAGCCGGAGATGCAGGCGATCTTTGCCGCTATCCGGGCGGGGCATGTCTCCTGTGGCGGGAGAAAGACACCCCTGCGTACGTATACCCGCCAGTCACTGAACAATACATGGAGAAAGCTCAAGAGGCTGACCCGACGGTTCCGCGTCCGGTAAGGCTTGCGTGCCGGGTATCGTACCTGGGCACCCGGTTTTACGGCTCGCAGCAGCAGGAGTCAAGCCGTACGGTTGAAGGCGAGTTCATCGCGGCATGCCGGCGACTGGACCTTTTTTCAGACTGGCGGAGCGCGGGATTTACCTCTGCCGGCCGGACCGATCGCGGAGTGCACGCGTGCGGGCAGGTCGTTGCCTTCTCCACGCCAAGCCCGGATCGTGCGCGACAGGCTCTCAACTGCCAGCTCCCTCCGGATATCTGGTGCACGGCCACCGCTGGTGTCCCGGATACATTCCATCCCCGGTATGATGCCCGATCGCGCACATACCGGTATTATTATTCGGAAACGGCGGGGAACCTTCCGGCAATGGCGGATGCAGCCCGGCTCTTTCTTGGCGAGCACAATTTCTCGAACCTGGCGCGGGTGGGCGAGAAGAATCCGTATCGGAAGATCCTCGATATCAGGATTGGTGCCGAAGACCGGTTCACGTTCCTCGAAGTAAAGGCCGAGAGTTTCCTCTGGCACCAGGTACGGTGCATGGCATCAGCACTTCTCCTGGTCGGGAACGGCGAACAGGATGCGGATGGGATCCGGTTGCTGCTCAATGAAGCCGCGAACCGGCCGGTCCCGCCGGCCCCGGCAGAAGGGCTCATTCTCTGGGACACGGACTGCGGGCTTTCATGGGAGCCCATTCCCTCTGCCGACAGGAGCGTTATCTATTGCGCCGAACTTCTCCGACACCATGCGCTTATGGAGCAGGTCTGCCGGGTGGTAAGGCCGGAACCGGGCGAGAAATTCTAGTGGGATTTTTTTTAGTCAGACATTCTTGGTGGCTCCGGCAAGCCTCCGCCCCCCCGGCGTTGGAATCCCCCGCTTAGCGATGATTCCGTATTACCTGTGTCGGAAAACTCCAGAAAATACAGGAATACCGGTAATACAGAGGCAGCGCCCTGCACCCTGTTCCCTCCAGGAGACGCATTGGCGCAAGGGGGAATCTGCATGGTAGAGACAGATATTCAATAGAGCTGGATGCCAAACTTTTTTTTTTCAAGATTGCATTTATGGCACCTAGCCCGGGTATCCTTCAACCGGTATATCGTTTAATTTCCGGGCACAGCCGCTTGCGATCGCTGCTTCCCGTACGGCGCCGGCTACGGTTTTTACTACACCCCTGTTGAGGACCCGGGGCAGGATGCGTTCCCGCCGGGGCCTTTTCACGTACCCGGCAAGTGCGTGGGCCGCGGCGAGTTTCATCTCGGGAGAGATCCGGGTGGCGCAGACATCAAGGGCACCCCGGAAGATTCCCGGGAAGGCAAGGGCATAGTGGATCTGGTTGGGGTACTCACTCCGGGCTGTGCCGACCACACCGGCGCCGGCAAGGAGGGCATCTTTTGGCAGGATCTCGGGCAGGGGGTTTGCCATGGCAAAGATGATCGGATCGTCCGCCATGGTCCGGATCATCGCCGGCGTCACGATCCCGGGCACCGAGACGCCGATGCAGGCATCCGCCCCATCCATGGCATCGGCGAGTGTACCCGTTCGCCTGCGCCGGTTGGTCTCCTCGGCAATGATGAACTTGTACTTGTTCGTGTACAATCCTTCCCGGTCGCGGTGGATGATCCCCTGCGTGTCGCAGACGATAATATCGTTCACGCTGGGGAAGAGCCCGGGATCGTACCCGATATGCCGGAGCATGCGCGTGATAGCAAAGCCCGCTGCTCCTGCCCCGCAGATGACGACGTTAAGATCCTCAAATGCCTTCCCGGTCACGCGACAGGCATTGAGCAGTGCCCCGAGCACCACCACCGCGGTGCCATGCTGGTCGTCATGCATCACCGGGATACCGATTCCCTGCAGCGCCTCTTCGAGCTCGAAGCACTTGGGGGCGGCAATATCTTCGAGCGCGATCCCGCCAAAGACCGGTGCGATGTTCTTGATGTCGTCGGCAAATTCCGTGTGATAATTCTCGAAGCAGACTGGAAACGCATCAATACCGGCCAGTTTCTTAAAAAGGACGGCCTTTCCTTCCATTACGGGAATGGCCGCATATCCCCCGATGTTCCCGAGCGAGAGCACGCGGGAGCCGTCCGATACGATCGCGATCGTGTTGGCCTTGAGGGTGTACTTCCAGGCAAGGTCTGGGTTCTCTGCGATCGCCCGGGAGACCGCCCCGACTCCCGGGGTATATGCAAGGGAGAGATCGCGCCGGTTTTTGAGCCGAACCTTTGCGTGGACCTCGATCTTGCCACGATACTGCTCGTGGAGTGCGAGCGACTCCGCATACAGGTTCGTCCGCTTCTTTTTCGGTCCGGTCATGGATACCACGCGCCGATAGTTCAATGGTGGCGGTGGGGCATGATGAATTTTTTTATCTCACTGCGGTTTTCAGACAGGCAGACCGTGTGCAAAATGTGCATCGATCCACGTGCGGATAGCATCCCGTGCCCTGCGATAACCGTCGAGAATCTCTGCATCGGTTCCGGGAGTCAGGTGCGGATCAGGGACACTGTAGTGGATCGTCTTTTTTGCCGAAGGAACCACCGGGCAGACGGCACGGGCGTTGTCGCAGAGTGTGACCGCGAGATCGAGAGGTACACCGGCAAATGTTTCGAGCGGTTTTGGCCGCTGGCCCGAGATGTCGATCCCGATCTCCCTCATCACATCGATCGCCCGGCTGCTCACCCGGCCGGCGGGGCGGAATCCTGCCGAGAAGACCTCGTAACGATCACCATATTTTGCCCGGAGGTAGCCTTCAGCCATCTGGGAGCGCGCTGCGTTCGCGGTGCAGATAAAGAGGATGCGGGATCGTGCGGTCATAAGGACACCGTACGGAGAATACGCTGCCGATCATATACTTCTTTTTCCCCCCCGGGTCCCGGAGAGGGCACCGGCCGCACACGGAGAACGCCGGGTGATCCTGTCCATGCCGGATTCCTATCGCAAAGAGGCTGCAGCGGCATCCACGAAGCGCCGGGCAAACGCGTCAGTGAAATACGCATGGGTGTACGCCCCGATGGCCGCATGTTCTGTCAGACCATCGTGCCCGTCCCGGATGCCTTTTCCCTGGCCGAGCCGGAGTGCAAACCGGGCATCGTTGTCACATTCTACCCGGGAATAATGGAACTCGTGGCCATGGACTGCCAGTTTTCCTGCCCAGAGACCGGACCCGGTGGCAAATGATCCATGAACATACCCCAGTGCCTGAAGTTTCTGCGTCATCTCCGCCCGGGCCGGGAGAACATCTGCCATCGCGTAGCTCCTGTCCGTTTTCAGGGACCGGCACAGGTACATCAGGCCGCCGCATTCGGCATAGACCGGCATGCCCCGGGAAATTCGTTCGTGAAGGAAGGTCCTGCATCGCGAGCGTTCCAGTGCCGCGGCATGGAGCTCGGGATATCCTCCTCCCAGGTACGCTGCATCCATCTCCGGTGCCGCATCGGCAAGAGGGGAAAAATACAGAATTTCCGCTCCGGCGCGGGCAAGCCGGTCGATGTTGTCCTGGTAGTAGAAGCAGAACGCCTCGTCACGGGCAACCCCGATCACGGCACGCCGGTGCGAGGGCTGCGGTTTTGCAGCTGCACTCCCGGGAACCGGAAGCGGCCGGGCTGTTCCTGCAACTGCGAGGATCCGGTCGAGATCGCAGGACTCCCGGATTACGCGCCCGAAGGCTTTCATTGCCGGGGACTCATGCGCCATCACAAGACCGAGGTGCCGGCTTTTCACCTCGCACTCCTGCTGTCGGAGCACCCATCCGAGCGCCGGGACAATCTCCTCCTGTGCGATCATCGCCCGGTGCCGGTCACTCCCGATCCGGTTGTAGATGATGCCGGCAACCGTTACCCGGGGATCGAAGTCCCTGAAGCCCCGGATCGTGGCATGGATGCTGCGCGAGACCGCGTGGGCATCGACCACGAGTACGACCGGTGCACGGAGGATCCGCGCTACATGGGCCGCACTTGCGGTATCCGTGCCCCCGGTCCCGTCAAACATCCCCATCGCCCCTTCGATAACGGCGATATCGGCACCGGTCGTGGCCCCGGCAAATGTCCGGAGAACCCCGGCCTCTCCCATCATGCAGGAGTCCAGGTTCCGGGAGGTCCTGCCACAGATGAGCGTGTGGTGGGAAGGATCGATGAAGTCGGGACCGGTCTTGAACGGCTGGACCTCAAGGCCGCGGGCCACGAGGGCTGCCATCAGGCCGCTGGCGATTGTGGTCTTACCACATCCGCTATGCGTGCCGGCGATCACGATCCGGGGGATGTCTGCCTTCATGATGATGGTGTTTGCCGGCCTGACGGGTATAATTTATTGTGCGGGCAGGGATTTATCCCACGGTGTATTGCAGAAAAACAAAAAAAGGTGATTTAAATTTTTTATGCCGTCACATTTGCAGCTTTGCAACCCTCTCCACGGAAGAGTGCCCACTCCTCGCAGGAGGTCCCGTTGGGGAAGTTGCACATACCGTACTGGCCTGCCGGGCTGTTTTCGATCTGCAGAGTCCCGCCTACATTGACGCAGTTTACCGAAGCCGGGTTTGCCATGCCTGTCTGGCCTGCCGGTGCGGTAGCGTTTACGGTCTGGTTTGCTGCAACACCGGGCTGGCATCCCTCTCCGCGGAAGAGTGCCCATTCCTCACAGGAGGTCCCGTTGGGGAAGTTACACATACCGTACTGGCCCGCCGGGCTGTCCATGATCTGCAGGGTCCCGCCCACATTGACGCAGTTTACTGAGGCCGGGTTTGCCATGCCTGCGGTGCCGGTCTGTGGAGCCTGAGCAGCAGTTGTGGACGCGGGTGTGGTGGTCGTTACCTGTGCAGGGGTGGACGACTGGGTGCAACCGGCAATAACGATGCCGGCAGCAAGACAGAGGCCAAGGATGAGAATAACTGAAAATCTTGTTTTCATAATCCAGATCGAGTAGTATTTCCTTATGGGTAATAAAAAAAGATCGAATTGTTCTCCGGGCCCTGCATCCAATCTTTTGATCCGGAGTGAGTTACTTCTGAGATTCTACCGCTTTTTTCATACTGGCAACATACTGCCTGAGGGCAGTCTCCATTGCAGGAGTATCGCCAAGATGCCGCTCGATAATATCCACGATTGCACTTCCGACAATGACGCCGTCAGCGCCGGCCTGTTTCCAGATCCTCACCTGTTCCGGTGTCGAGATCCCAAAGCCGGGGGCAAGCGGGAGACCGGTGTGTTCCCGCACCCGTTGGAGGAGGCTGAGTGCTTCGGGTGATACCGTGGTTCGCGCACCGGTGACCCCGAGGACCGAGACAAGATACAGGTAACCGCGGGCATGGCGAACGATGGTGTCCATCCGTTCAGAGGACGTGGTCTGCGTAAGGAGAAATATGGGGACGATCCCGTACTTCTGCGCGGTTGCTACGACCTCTTCGGACTCTTCGACCGGCATATCGGCCACAAGAATGCCATCAACACCTGCTTCCTGTGCTTCGCGGTAGAACCGGTCAATTCCTCTTCGGAAGATCGTGTTGTAATACGTGAGAAAGACGATCGGGACTTCGGAATCCTTCCTGACTTCCCGGACGAGTTCAAAGATCACATCGGGCGTGGTGCCGGCCGCGAGTGCCCGGTCGTCCGCCCGCTGGATAGTGGGGCCGTCTGCTACCGGGTCGGAGAACGGTATACCGAGTTCTAGGATATCCGTCCCGCCATCGATCAGCGCTTTTGCGATCCGGACCGAAGTCTCTTTGTCCGGATCGCCGGCAACGGTAAACCCGATGAATGCGGTCTTTCCGTTTTTGGCAAACACGGATTCGATGCGCCCCATCATGCCGCCTCCGTGTCAGGTGCGATGCCGGCAACATCCTTGTCGCCCCTTCCTGAAAGATTGATGATAACAACATCGCCCTTGTCGAACCGCTCAGCGTTTTTGAGAACATACGCGACCGCGTGCGAGGATTCGAGCGCCGGGATGATCCCCTCCATCCGTGAGAGGTACCGGAACGCGTCGAGTACGTCCGGGTCTTTTACCGCGTGGTAGGTAACACGGCGGGAATCCTTGAGCATCGCATGTTCGGGACCTACGCCCGGGTAATCGAGGCCGGCTGCCACACTGTGAGTGGGAAGTACCTGGCCGTCGTTGTCCTGCAACAGGTACGAAAGTGTCCCGTGCAGCACGCCGGGATCTCCTGCACAGAGCGTTGCAGAGTGTTCCGGGGTATCGAGGCCTTTGCCGGCGGCTTCGATACCAATCAGCTCCAAGTCATCGGCAAGGAACGGGTGGAAGATGCCTATTGCGTTTGATCCGCCGCCCACGCAGGCAACAATGGCGTCCGGCATCTTTCCCTCTTTTCGCATGACCTGTTCACGGGCCTCCCGACCGATCACCGACTGGAAGTCCCGGACAATCGTGGGAAACGGGTGCGGCCCGACAACCGATCCGATCAGGTAGTGCGTGTCGGTCACGTGCGCCACCCAGTTGCGAAGCGCTTCATTGGTTGCATCCTTGAGTGTCTTTGTTCCCGAGGTTACCGGGTGGACGGTTGCGCCCATCAGTTCCATCCGGAAGACATTGAGGGCCTGGCGTCTGGTGTCCACTTCTCCCATGAAGACCTCGACCTTAAGGCCGAGGGCCGCACCGGCAATGGCAGTCGCAACACCGTGCTGACCAGCGCCGGTCTCTGCAATCAGCCTCTTCTTGCCCATACGTTTTGCAAGGAGCGCCTGTCCCAGCGTATTGTTGAGCTTGTGCGAGCCGCCGTGCACGAGATCCTCGCGCTTCAGGTATACCTTAAAACCGAGGTCCCGGGACATATTCTCACAGAACGTGAGCGGCGTCGGGCGTCCTGCATATTCTGACTGGTACGCTGCGAGTTCTTTCTGGAATGTCAGGTCGTGTGCCGCGTCCAGGTATGCGCCTTCGAGCTCGATGAGTGCGTTCATCAGGGTTTCCGGCACGTACTGCCCGCCGTACTTCCCGAACCTTCCTTTATCCCCCATGATCTACCTCCCGTGCGGCTGCAATAAATGCCGCGATCTTTTTATGGTCTTTTATTCCCGGCCTGACTTCGACACCGCTTGCGACATCGACCGCGTAGGGCCGGCAATCCCGGATCGCATCCCCCACGTTTTCCGGGGTGAGCCCGCCAGCCAAAATAACCGGTACCGTGGACGTTTTCACCACGGTCTTTGCAAATTCCCGGTCAAACACAATCCCTGCCCCCATGCTCTCGTCCACGATCACTGCGTCGCAGTCAGCGGGAATGGCATGCCCCCGCCCGATCACCCGGAGTACCCGTACGCCCGGGTCCTTTTCAAAGACAAACGGGTGCGAAATCTGGATCGCGTCCGGCCGGAGTGCGAGGATGCGCCCGAGTTCCTCTTTTGATCTCGTGTGCGTCACGATGACCCGAGTCACGAACGGCCTGAGTTTCCCGAAAATTTCCCGGGCCTGCGCCTCTGGTACAGAGCGGGGCGATGTCGGGGAGAACATCACAACACCAATTGCGTTGGCACCGGCATTTTCTGCAACCCGGGCATCTTCCACACGGGTGATCCCGCAGATTTTTATGCGCATACGAATTCCTCCAGCTTTTTTCCGGGCTCCCGGTGGGCCATGAGGGACGAACCGATCAAAAAAGCATCGCAGTACGGCCGCAGCTCCCGCACATCGTCCGCGGAGCGCATCCCGCTCTCCGAGACTACGAGCCGGCCTGCTTTCCGTACTTTCCCCGAAAGGTTCCGTGTGGTTGATCGATCGATGGTCATGGTAGAAAGATCCCGGTTGTTGATCCCGATCAGCTGCGCATCGGTGGCAAGGGCGAGATCGATCTCGTCCGCGTTGTGAACCTCCACGAGGGGCTCAAGACCGGCCCCGTATACAGCATCGACAAACGCCGGGAGCCGGTCTTTAAGCACTGCAGCAATCAGGAGCACGGCATCTGCCCCGAGCGCTGTTGTCTCAGGGATCTGACGCAGGTCGATGACAAAATCCTTGCGAAGTACCGGGACCCGGACCGCTTTCCTGACCCGGGCAATATCGGCACCCGATCCCCCGAAGAAATAGGGCTCGGTGAGGACCGAGATCCCGACACAACCTCCGTCAGAAAGTACACCTGCCATCATTGCCATATCCACGTTCCTGCGGATGATCCCGCCCGAAGGTGAGGCACACTTGATTTCGGCGATCACCGGGTTCTTTTTTTCTGCAGAGCGGATGGCGGCTTCGAGGCTGGCGTGGCCAACGCCCTCCGGTTCCGGGAAGGAGTCCGGCAGCCGCTCCACCCGCTGTTTTGTCCGGGCGACGATCTCGTCAAGGATCATGATGCCTCCCGGGTTGCACGGATAAGTGCATCCAGTTTTTTCCGGGCTTTTCCTGAATCTATGGATAACGCGGCAAGACGGATCCCTTCTGCAAGGGTTGCAGCCCGGCCTCCCACGTAAATAGCAGCGCCGGCATTCATGAGCACGATGTCGCGTGCCGGGCCCGGGGTACCGGCAAGGATGGCATGAATAATGCGTGCATTCTCCTCCGGGTCCCCCCCGGCAAGAGCAGCCGGTGCTGTCCGGGCAAGGCCGAACATTTCGGGATCCAGCGTATACTCCACGATCCGGCCTTCGTTGATCTCAGCGACATCCGTCTTCCCGGTGACCGTGATCTCGTCGAGGCCGCTGCCATGCACCACCATTGCCCGGGAGACCCCGAGAAGGCGCAGCACATCTGCCACGGGCCGGGTGAGATCCTTCCTGTATACCCCGAGCACCTGCGCATCCGCACCGGCCGGGTTTGCCAGCGGCCCGAGCAGGTTGAAGACTGTTCTGCAGCCGAGATCCTGCCGTGTGGTCATCACGTGCATCATAGCCGGATGGTGGCTGGGTGCAAAGAGGAAGATTATACCGGTCTCCTGCACGATCTCTTCCTGTCGGCTGACGTCAACACGGATATTCACTCCAAGGGCCGTAAGGACGTCTGCAGATCCACACCGGCTGCTTACGCCGCGGTTGCCGTGCTTGACCACGGTAATACCGGCTCCTGCTGCAACAAAGGCAGCAGTGGTGCTGATATTGAAGGTCTGCGATCCGTCTCCCCCGGTACCGCAGGTATCAACAAGCATCCCGGCAACATGCGGCTTGACATGGACCGCATGGTCCCGCATGACCCGGGCGAACGCCGCGATCTCTTCCGGTGTCTCACCTTTAGCGCGAAGTGCGGTCAGAAATCCCCCGATCTGTGCGGGCGTTGCCCGCCCCTCCATCATCACGTTCATGACTGCCGCGGCCTGGGCGGGCGCGAGGTCCCTCCCTTCCACTACCGTGGCAATTGCCTCTTTCATGGTCATGCGTCCTTCCCCCGGGGTCCGAACAGGAAATTTCTTATGAGTGCGTCTCCGTCATGCGAAAGAATACTCTCGGGGTGGAACTGCACTCCTTCGATCGGGTACTGCGTGTGCCTTACACCCATCACAAAGCCGTCATCGAGGCTTTCTGCCGTTACCATGAGTTCCGGGGGAAGGTTCTCCCGGGCTGCGACCAGCGAGTGATACCGCGTTGCGGTAAAAGGCGTCGGAAGGCCGGCATATACACCATGGCCATCGTTTTTGATCTCCGATGTCTTTCCGTGCATCAGGTGCCCAGACCGGATCACTTTCCCGCCAAAAGCGGTGCAGATGGCCTGGTGCCCGAGGCAGACGCCGAGAGTCGGGATCGATTTGCTCATCGTATCGATCACCTCCAGGCAGACCCCGGACTCTTCCGGCGTCCCGGGGCCGGGCGAGAGGAGGATCCGGTCGCAGGCAGTTTTTTCGAGCCGTGCAAGCGGCGTATCGCAGGTAAAGACCACGGGCTTTGCCCCGAGTTTTCCTACCTGCTGGTACAGGTTGAACGTGAAACTGTCGTAACAGTCTACGATGAGAACAGTCGGAACGCTCATGGTACAACCCCAGCCTGTTCGATTGCCTTCATCATCGCTGCGGCCTTGTTTTCCGTTTCTGTCCATTCGTTCTCCGGTACCGAATCGGCAACAATCCCTGCACCGGCCTGGATGAACGCTTTACCGTTTTTTACGCTCACGGTCCGGATCGCGATGGCAAATTCGAGGTTCCGGTCAAATCCGATATAGCCCACAGCACCCGCGTAGATTCCCCGTGCATCCGGTTCAGTCTCTCCAATGATCTGCATCGCCCGGATCTTCGGGGCACCTGAGACGGTCCCGGCCGGAAAACAGGATTTGAGTGCATCGCAGCTGTCAAGATGGTCCATGAGCGTGCCCTGGACGGTCGAGACCATGTGCTGGACATGCGAGAACTTTTCTATGCCCATGAACTCGCCGACCTCAACCGAACCAAATTTGCAGACCCTGCCGAGGTCGTTTCTTGCAAGATCGACCAGCATTGTGTGCTCGGCCCGCTCCTTTTTGTCGAGCAGCATTTCCTGCGCGAGCTTCTTGTCCTCGCTTTTGTCCGTCCCCCGGGGGCGGGTGCCCGCGATCGGCACCGTGGTTACGCGCCGTTTCTCCACCCTGACAAGCATCTCGGGGCTTGCGCCAATCACCTGCTCGTCGCCGAAATCAAGATAATACATGTACGGGCTCGGGTTGATGGTCCGAAGTGCTGCGTAGACGGGAAAGGGATCCGGGGCGACCGGGCATTCCATCCTCCGCGAGAGCACGGCCTGGAAGATATCCCCGGCAACGATGTGCTCTTTTATCTCCTCTACCGAATCCATGAACAGTTTGCGCCCGGTATTGTCTGTGACCGTTGGATTTTTTCCAGGTTTCCGCGCTCCGGCCGGTTTTGACACATCCGGCTTTTTGTGGGTTGCCGGAATTGAAGCGATCCGGCCGGCAAGATCCGCGATATGTGCGGCACACCGCCGGTATTCCGCCGCGGCGTCCGTGTCGTAGGTTAAAAACGGGCTGGAGAAGACAAACATCCTGCGGTCCCGGTGATCGAAGACCATGCAGTCCTTGGTGAGCATGAACCGGGCATCGGGACACTCCTGTGCCGGACGGGTCCGGTGCTCCGGTACATGGGTGAAAAGTGCATGGACAATGTCATATGAAAAATATCCGACCATTCCCCCGAAGAACCGTGGGGCTTTGAGGTTGACATAATGGAACCGCGAGAGAATCGAGCGGATCCGGTCAACCGGATTTTGTCCTTCCGGCTCGCGGGCAATGGCAACGAAAGCGTCGCTGCCGGTCACGGAGATCTCCCTGCCCAGAGTGATCACGCATGCGGGATCGATCCCGATATACGAGTACCGGGCGATCTTCTCGCTTCCCTCCATGGATTCCAGGAGAAATCCCGGCCCCCGACGGGTCTCCAAAAAGACATCCAGAGGTGAGCTCTCCGGCAGCGGAAGTTCGGTACAAAGCGGGATCACCAGCGGCTTTGGCTGGTCGGCTACTGCTGTCAGGTATTCGTCGGGTCCAAGGTTTAAGGTCAGGGCTGTCTGGTGTGTATCGATTGCCATCCCGGGGTAATCACCGCCAGCCGGGGATTGGGTATCCTGTTCAATCACCGGCTTAAATGCTTAGTTTTGATTGTTATTGTACATATTTATACATTATTGTTATTTTACGCACATTGTGGGACGGTTGCTGAAAACTAAAAAAAGGAACGCACCTTTCCGGGAGCACCGGCCCGGTGCAAAAAGCTCCCGGTTACCCGGTCTTCACTCCTTTATTCCTTAGTGCTTCCGCTTTCTTCTTCGAGCACTCTTCACACCGGAACTCGGGAGCAGGATCATTGCTCTTGTCATAATCCCCGGACCTGACCAGCCGGTAACCCCGTGCAACCCGGCCACAATCTACACAGGTGATGTTTTCCCTCACATCCCACTGTGTGGCAAGGGACTGGGAGGTAAAGATAAACTGATCGACCCAGAAAAAGATCAGGCCGCCGATGAGGTTTGCGATGATCGCAGCGACAATATACCCCATGCCTGCAAGGAGGATGCCGACCCCTGCAAGGATCGGTGTGCTCGCCTGCCAGCGGAGCAGATAGAGCGCGTACCGTTTGAAATTAATCCGCATACCGGAAATTTTGGGCCGGCACGATAAAGGGATTGTGCCCCTCCCACGCGGTACATGAGGACTATATACCCTGCCGTCAAATACTTAGAATTACGCGTACGGTGAGCATCCATGTGGCCGAATAAGCAGCATTCGCTTGGGTGGATTTTTGTCTCCCGGATGATCGGGATACTCTGTTTCCTGATTGTGGTCGTGCTCGCAAATATCCTGACATTTTACGTGGCTAATCCCCTGTATCACGCGGGTGTCGATTTCCTGAACCTTAATTTCTGGCTGCTGATGCTGATTGGTATCATCATCTTTATTGGAGATATCTTCGGTGCCTTCCCCTTCCCGATGAACCTGCCCGCCCCCATCATCAAGGCTATCGGTAGTGTTTTTATTATCGCGTTCGTTCTGCGGGTCTTCCAATGGGTCGACACAGCCACCGGCAACAACATTTATCATTACTTCTGGCTGCTTTCCTTTGTGATCGTCCCGGTGGTCTTCATTGTTGTACTTCTGGCCGGGTACTATGAGATCATCTGCGATCTCTGGGCCAAAGCGAAGATCCGCGATGAGTCAGATACCGTAGTCCATGCAGCGGCTAACGATCTTCCTCCCTCTTCATCCAGCGTAAAGTCCTGGGATGATGTCGGTGCTGAATTGCGGATGATGCTCTATGATCTGCTCCACCGGTTCCGCGAAGAGATCAGAAGACGATAAATTGTTGTTGCGGAAAAGAAAAGTTCAGAGATCTTTTGAATTTTTCGCTGGCTTTCTGCCTTACCAGTCGGGGTTCTCTGCACGGAATTTTCGCTCTTTCTCGAGGAGTTCTTCCGCTGAAAGGTGCGCCGGCATACAGATACAGCGGTGTTCGATAAAAACGCCGTTCTTGAAACTGCCCTGCTGCTCACCTGTGCGGCAGGCGCCATACATCCCGGTATCGCAGTCATGGTACACCTGTGGGAGATTCTGTTTCCGGGCGGATTCCTGTGCTTCCTGCCACGATGCAGCCATAGATGAACATTACACCGGGGGGTTAATATAACGGCGTATCAGAAGCAGATGCCAAACAGGCAACAAAAAAAGAATAAGATTTTGTGTAATTAGAACCGGGGTTTCCGGTGCTTGGGCAGGCAGTCCCTGCAGTAAACCGGCCTTCCCTCAGTGGGCTTGAAGGGGACTTCGCACTCTTTTCCACAGTCTGAGCAGACTGTCTTTGTCATTTCTCTGGGACCGAAGTTTCTCGGGCCGCCAAATCCTTTTCTTTCCATTGTATTACTCATGCAGTTTATATCTGCATATATTCATCTTACCATCGAGTATAAATACATCTGCATCGGATCAGGCGCGCCGGCTGACATGATTTGCAGCGTTCAGGGAATGATCTCACAGCCGTTGAACTTCTCATGCGCAAAGTCCTGAAGGGTGATCCGGCCCGCACGTATCAGGGATTGCACCCGTGGGAGTGCAGCCGTGAGGGCCTCGTACAGATTCTCCACTGTATTGCAGACCAATCGCCGGCCGGCCGGATTCCATGGCTGGACAATGGATGAGTAGAGGCATCGTCCCCCGCAGAATGTCCGGATCGGGCAGGTCTGGCACTCGCCTCCGACAGGGATGGTCTGAAGGTGCAGCGGATCGGCGTCCCGGATATGGCCTAAATAGTAGTGTTTCATACCGATCATGATTGGACAGGGAGCGATGTGCCCATCAGTCATAATCGTATAGTTCGTATGCCCGGCGCCGCAGCGCAGGAGACTCTGCCTCCCGTACAGCAGATCTTCCATGGGATCAATAAAGGGATACCAACGCATGACCCGGCCGTGCTGCTCCATCTCACCCACCCAGGCCGCCACAAGCGCCTGGATCCCGGGGTTGTAACTCTCTTCTGCCCACCGGGCAAACGTGCGGTGGCCGAAATCCCCGGTGAAGTTTGCATCCATCTGCCAGTGGATGGAGGAGAACGAATGGTACGGGTTGTCTGCAAGGTAGCGGACCGCGTCGAAGATGTCCGTACTCTCGGTCACGGTCATGCGGGCGATCAGTTCGCCCCGGTAGCCGTTTGCCCGGATCGTGTTGACATTTCCCATGACTTTTTCAAAAACGCCGTCTCCCCGGTTACCATCGGTCAGTTCTTTCCTGCCATCAAGAGAGACGAGGATCGTAGAGAACCGGTTGACTGTTCCCGGGGAAAGCCGGTCGAGCAGGATGCCATTTGTCTGGATCATGAACCGCTGCACCGGCGCTTCGCGGATAATCTGTTCAACGAGATCATGGCGAAGGAGTGGTTCGCCCCCATAAAAGGTGAGTGTAGGAGCGGGATCCTGGGCCAGGAACCGGTAGAGCAAGGGGAGATCGAAATCAAGGTCCGGTGAGAGATCCGCATCGATTTCGACCCCGCCATTTTCCGGATCTTCCTCCTCCTCAAATGCCTTTGCCCTGCAGTACCTGCAGCAGAGATTGCAGTCATCAGTGAGGATGAGGTGGAAGTACATAGGCAAAATCCTGTTGTAATGGGAACCGGGAAATCATAAAACTGCCCGAACCATCAGGTAGCAATAAAAGATAATGCCTTGAAGCCGCCATACTGCGTTGTCAGATCTCCCGGGGTTTGCGATCGTGCGGCGGCAACCTGATCCCATGAAGAAACGTTGTACAAATACAAAGGAAGAGGCACTGACCGGCTTTGGTATCGTTATCCTCCTCCTTGTGTTTATTGTGATACTTTCCATTGCATTTGTTGTTCGCAATCCGGTGACCGGGACCGGCGGAGGGCTTCTGCATTCCTTCATGGGAGATACCGGAAATATGCTTCGCAGTGTTGGGCCGGCAACCGTTTTTTCCGCAGTAAACGGCACACCTCAGGACGTTGATGCCCGTTACCCTGTTCCGGATCCGGGGCGCATGGGATCTGTTGAAGTGAATGTCGCCCTCTTTATCGGGAACATGGGTGGTGTGGATTTTGACAAGGTTCGTGTCGTCTGGATCAGTAACGGTCTTGTCGAGACGATCCCGCGGGTTGACACCCGCCCCCTTATCTGCCCGGGCTGGACCATTGTCACCAAATATAATGTAATCCCTCTGAAGACTGCGAACAGCAATGACATTCTTGATCCCAACGAGCAGTTCGAGATCTTTGCGTGTCCGGGAAATACCACAGCAGCATACCAGCAGTTCTCGCTGGTTATCTCCCCGCAGGGTAATATTGTCCCGCCGCTTGTGAGTACTTCAGCCCCTCCCATGGTCCAACCGGTTATCCGCCTTATGTAAATTACAGCCATGGTCAGGACGGGGTCAACGGAACGTACCAAACCCGTGTCACGATCTCTGTACCGGGTGGAGCTGTGACCGGGCCCGGGAGTCTGTATGCCGTGTGCTCCGTCGCGGCAGGGTTATGCGCTGAGAGATTTCTAATGTTCCTGAATCTCCGATGGAATAATACCGATTTGACTAAAATTCAAGGCTATTTTAGCAAACGGGACAATAAATGGGCAGAAAAAATCGGGGTTAATTGTGCGCCACAATGCCGAAAATACCAGTGAAAATATGGCCAAATTTGAAGTTTCGACGTGCTTTCGACGGAAACCTTTTATATTATCAGGCGGCAACTTTCATTATCAAAACCCGAATGGGGTTTTGAGGTGTTTAAATGGGACAGAAAATTGGAAAGGAAAAGATCCAGCGCGAAAAGGGATTCCTGTACTTCATTGGTAAGGACGGGTACGTCTGGGCAGCCCCGATGAAGCACAACAAGACCGGCAAGAAGAAGAAAGTCGGTACTGAGAAGATTGCCAAGGAAAAGGGCTTCATGTATTACATTGGCAAAGACGGATTCGTCGCAAAAGCCAAGATGAAGAACGCATAAGCAATCACCTTTTTGTTTGTTAGCAGCCTGACAGGACGGAAAAGCCGTCCTGTCAGGCTCCCATAGTTTCCCTGAGACGGAATCGTCTCCTTCTCACCGGTCAGCCCGATCAACATAGCACCGGAGCTGAGGATAGACATCTCATAAGAGCTGATTTTGTGCACTCCTGAAGACTTCGATTTTTACTCTGGCGGTCATTCTTTTATGGGAAGTCCGCCCTTTTCTTTTTGAGGAAGAGCGTGTGCAATGCTTGTGCAATCTATTGTGAAATCATAACTCCATATTTATACCCCTTTGTTTCCACTGGAAAGAGGTTGGATTTGGCATATTTTGGAGAAATTCCCCGAATTTTATTATATTTTCTAGGGGCAGCTACAACTGTCTCCCTTGTAACGTGTTCATATCGCGCCTCTGGTTTTCACAGGAAGATTCCAGACAAAAAAATTATATCAGGAAAAAAATGAACCGCTGCATTTTCCTTTCCCGCTGCATGATGAGCTGTTGCAGAGAAGATCAGGACCAGCCCCAGTTAATTCTGGTGCAGCCACAGGACCTCAGACAACGGATAAAATGGGACGAAGAGAAAAGTCCGGAGGACATTTCCGTTCAGTATGGGCCCGTCGTGATTCGAACACGAGATCTTCGCCGTGTGAAGGCGACGTCATAGCCAACTAGACCACGAGCCCGCATGCATCGACCGGGAATCGAACCCGGGCTATAGGCTTGGAAGGCCTAAGTCATACCTCTAGACCATCGATGCCCTGCGCTCTACAATTTTGGCGGGAGGGTGTATTAAGGCTTGCCTCTCCTGTGAAAGATGCTGCCATCATCCTCAACCGGTATCGGGGAGTCCCAAGAGATCAAAAAGGGTGGATGTTATTAAAATAATTAGTTTATGCGAAGCTCGACAGCGATCTTTTCGAGGGCTGCAATCCGTTTCTCGATTGGCGGGTGCGTTGAGAAAAGTTCCATCAGGGTATTTCCCGAGAGTGCGGGGATGATGAAGAACGCATTTGCTCCCTCTATCTTGGCCTTTGCATCGGGTGGAACAACCTCCATCCTGCCGCTGATCTTGTTCAGGGCCGAGATCAGGGCCTTCGGGTTCCGGGTGATGAGTGCACTTCCGCGGTCTGCGGCAAATTCGCGGTACCGGGAAAGGGCCAGCATCAGCAGCGTACTGAGCGCATAGACAATGATCGAGGCAATCCAGACAATGATCCAACCGGCGCCGTTGTCCCGGCTGTTGCCGCCAAACAGTGCCGAGAAGAAAACGCTCTGCATGATCATCGAAGCGATCATGGCAACGAAGCTCGCGAGTGTCATGGTCAGGATGTCCCGGTTCTTAACATGCGAGAGCTCGTGGGCGAGCACGGCTTCGAGTTCATCCCTGGAGAGAAGGCGAAGGATTGAATCGGTGCAGGCAACTACGGCATGCTTTGGGCTCCTTCCCGTGGCAAATGCATTCGGTACCGGACTTTGCATGATGGCGATCTTTGGCATGGGCAGATCAGCCTCATGACACAATTTCGCAACCGTCTGGTGCAGCTCAGGATATTCGTCATCAGAAACAATGCGCGCATGGGTGCTCCAGAGCACCAGCTTGTCCGACAGGAAGTACTGGATAAACCCCATTACCACTGCAAGACCGACAATCAGCCAGATGCTGACTCCCGGGAAAAAGACCACGAGCACAGTCATGAACACGAGGTAGAGGATAAACAGTAAAAATCCTGTCAGCAACACTCTGGTTGTCAGACCCCAGTCTCTTTTCCATTCCATAATTAGTACATCTCTGCTGCATCCGCTCTTAAACTATTCGAAGAGGACAGTGCCCGCCGGTATCTGCTTTTACTTTTATTCCGGGGCTGTTCCGGGTGATGGGGATGAGGGAGGGCCGGTCCAACCCGCTGTGCAAGAAACGTGCACCAAAGCAGAAACTATTTTTCGGCATAACGCCGGATGGGTACACCATGGATGAAGTCGATTCCGAGGCTCTGGCTGATGTTGCGTACGGTATCTTCGATCACCTTCTCACCCGGAGACTCCAGACACAGGGCCGGTATCTCTATGCCCTTGTTGAAGGAAGCGTTGACTTCACAAAAGATCTCACCGAAACAGTAGCCCAGTTTACCGATGAATATCCCCAGCTCGCCGCGGCACTTCTTTCGCGGTTTGGTACGGTAGAGACACTGTACCGGATGCTCTGCGAAGGGGAAGGTGTCCTCCCCTCAAAGACCACACAGATGTACTGGATTGTGCAGGACGCTCCTGGCAGTGCACCTGAGGCAATTGAAGACGAACATGCCGGGAAATGGCTGATCTTCCAGGAGCCGGAGGCTGCGGACGCTGCATGGAAAAAGATCCGGGATGCAACCGTAGCCCACGAACTGGGGATCTCGACCAAGGTCAGCACTGCAAAACCAAATCCCGATTCCCGGGACAGCCGCCGGGTTATTTACGTCTATACAAAGGACTGGGCAGATGAAGCAGATGTGATGCGGGTGCGCGAGAATCTCCGCAAGCTCGGTTTTACCGACCGGATCGGGTATAAACGCAATCTTGAGACGTTCGCGGGAGAGTATGCCCAGAAAGGCAAACGCGTCACGTATTACTCAGCATAACATGAGGACTTTTTATATCATTGAGTGAAAACGTGCAAAAAAGAACAATGGTATTGCAGAAAAAAGATGAGAGTTACGCTTTCCGCTCCTTGTTCTTCGGCCGCAGGTTCTTGTACCCGCACTTGCGGCACGTTGTGGCACGAATAGCATTGCGTGCATTGCAATGCATACAAATTTTCACGTTGAGTAACCGGGCTTCGGCTTCAGGGAATTTTGCCATGGATATACACACCTGTCTGCCTCTATAACAATGTTCTTTGATCTTTTAACGGTTTGTATCTATCAGGGCTTATGGTCCATGAACCAGTCCCGGAAGGATGCGAGTGCACGTGCCCGGTGGGAGATCAGGCTCTTCTCCTCAAGCGGCATCTCGGCAAGCGTTTTTCCATCCACTTCAAAGATCGGGTCGTACCCGAACCCTCCTCTTCCCCGGCCCTCCTGGATGATCCGGCCTTCAATCGTTCCGGAAAACACTTCAATGCCAGTGTCGTCAGCATATGCAATGGCTGTCGTGAACCGGGCATTGCGTTCCTGAATACCTTCCATGAGTTTTAAAATTCCCTTGTTCCCAATCGTTGAAAGGACATAGGCCGCATAGGGGCCAGGAAAGCCCTTGAGCGAATCGATGGAAAATGCAGTGTCGTCTACGATGAGCGGCCGGCGGAAATGATCGTATGCATACTGCGCTTTCGCCCGTGCAATTTTGCCAAGGTCCTCAGAGCGAAGCTCCGGAATATCAAGTGCTTCATGGCGAACCTCAAGAGATCCGTCAAAAAATGCTGCAACTTCCCGTGCCTTGTTTGCGTTACCTGTTACCATGGTCAGGTTTCGACTCATAAGTATCTCCCCCGCAGTTCGATCTCTTTCTCCCGTACGAGGATATCCTGTGCGCCTGCAAAGGTTGCAGCGTACCCCTTGGCAAATGCAGCCTGGAACCGGTCGGCTTCTTTTGGGTGGGTACTGGTGAGTGTCTGGAACATCACGTGGATGTCGACTCCCCGCTGTTCGATCTCTGAGGTCACCTGTGCGAGACCGAAATCAATGAGCACGCATCGGGCATCCGGTTGGCGAATGATCATATTGCTTGTGGTCAGGTCCCCGTGCATGATGCTGGCGGCATGCAGCCGGCCGACCATCTGTCCGGCTTCCTCGCAGTGCTCCTCGGAAAGGTCATGAGTAAGCAGTGTGCCGCAAATCTCCTCCATAATGATGGAGTCATGGGTAATATCGCTCATGATGGGCGTAGGAACGCCTCCTTTTCTGGCCATATTTATCAGGCGTGCCTCGGCCCTTGTCCGCTCGGCAATCAGTTTGCGATCCAGTGCGGATACACGGTAGGGTTTTGAGAGTCTTTTTTTGGTGACGATCCCGTTGCTGAAACTGACAATCGCTTCTGCCCCGCGTTTCTGGCCGGTGTTTCCCTGTGTTTCGTGATCCGGGGCGCAGACAACATCGTGTTTCCATGTCACCTCAACCTCATCGGATCGGAAGGATGGGTTGACCTGCGATTCTTCGATAGCAAGCCTCTGGCCGCTCTCGAGCATCAGCTTTCCCGTATACGCGATCATCGCGCCGTTATCCCCAAGGTACTTCCTTTCGGGAACAAAGAAGCGTGCTCCCCGTTCCTCGCACATGGTCTGAAGCATCTCCTGGAGGCGTCCGTTGGCACCGACACCGCCGACAAGCAGTACTTCCTCCTTGCCGGTCAACGAGAGCGCCCGTTCAGTCACCTCCACACACATGGCAAACGCGGTCTCCTGCAGGCTGCAACAAACGTCGGGAAGAGGCCGTGCCGAATCCTTTGCGGCTGAGACCAGTCCCGAAAATGCGAGATCCATGCCCTTGACCGTGTAGGGGAGTTCGAAATACGTCCCGGACTTGGCCTGCCTTTCGATCAGCGGCCCGCCGGGATGAGGGAGGTCTTTTGCCCGTGCGAACTTGTCAAGCGCGTTCCCGACGCCAATATCAAGCGTTTCGCCGAAGATCCGGTACCGGCCGTTAAGATAGCCAATAACCTGGGTATTTGCCCCGCTTGCATACAGCACGATCGGGTCCCTGCACCCCGTTGCCCAGCTCCCGATCTCGACATGGGCAACACAGTGGTTGACCCCGATAAGCGGGACATCAAGGGCAAGGGCAAGTGAACGGGCTGCGGTGGCCACGGTTCTCAGGCAGGGGCCAAGGCCCGGGCCCTGGGAAAACGCAATCCCCGTGACCTTTTCAGGCTCCTTAAGAACAGAGCCTATCACATCCCTCATGGCGGATGCGTGGTGCTGTGCCGCCTCCCGGGGGTGGATACCGCCGTGTTCCGGAGAATATGGGCGGGAGCTCAGGGCGAGAAGATCAAGATCAAAAAGAGCAGCACTGAGGTTCCATGCTGTTCCCTCAATGCCGAGTATCTGCCCAAAAGCAGGCATCAGTAGTTATTTTTTGAATTCGGTGTATCCGCACTTCCCGCAGGCGACCCGGTCCTTATGGTCGGCCATCATGACGCCGGGGCCACAGCGGGGACAGTATTTCTTGGTGGTGGTGACCTTGTCTCCCTCAACCTTGAAAAATGCGCTGCGCTTGACTCCCTTTGCCACAGCCTTCTTTGCAGCAGCCATGGTTATGCCGCTCCTTCCTCTTTGGGTTTAGGCAGGCCGCGGGCCGAAAGGTACGGGTGCTCGGTCTTCTTCTTTGCATCTTCAGAATCGTATACGCGCGCTTTACCGGAGATCACTGTCTTGCCGAAGTTGCTCTTGAGGCTGTCAAGGACAACCTGTGGCTCTTTTGCATTGAGCAGGGCGCACAGTTTACCAACAATCTGCATGCGGGAGGGCGTAGCACCATCATAAGTGAGAGTAAACTGAATCTCTCTTCGTGATAAAAGCTCATTCCTTTTATCGCTCTCGATCTTAAAGTCCATCGATATCCTGTAATTATTGGGAACCGTGTTATTTAAAACCTGACCCTGTCCTCAATGGCAGGAAAAAAATCTCTCTAAATTAAAACGGAGATGATGGGATTAGGGGTATCAGGCGCTCGTTCTGGTGAACTGGCCGAGAAGGCTGCGAGCGGTGGTTTTTGCCTGCTCATCGATCACGCGAAGCACAACCCCCTCTCCCGGCTGGCCATAGAGTACGACCGATTCTGGCGGGGCTGCGATAACAAGCGGAATGACGGCAAGATCCTCCTCTCCTTCCACGAGGATCGTCACCGGGGTATGATCAACAGCATACGAGAGTGCGTCGATAAGTTCGTCGGTGATCGTACCGGGTGGATTTTTCACACGGATACAGGATCCGGAAAGTTCAGGCATCCTGGTACAAGGCGAACGCATGGTCTGCCCGTCCACCACGGCAATTGCAGGTGTAAATCCTTTCTGTTGCAGGGTGTGTGTCACCACATCGCCCACGGAATACACGATACGGCCGGCAAGTGCCGGCAGCACGCTCTGAATATCCCGGTGAAGTGTCCCGAAGGGATCCTTGAAAAGCTGGCGTGACTCCTCTGGGAGGACAAACATTCAGCGGACCTTCAGCGCATAACGCCCGGGCAGCTTGATGTTCATTCGTTTTGCCACATCAGAATTTTCCGGGTCTATGATGACCAGGTACCCCGACCAGTCATCGCTTAAGTTTGTCGTCCCGCAGATTACGCAGCTCTCACCGTCAACCACGCGGTGGCAGTCCCGGCAGACCTTACCCTGTTTCTTCTTATTCATCGGCGGCATGTTCTTTCCTCTTACCCCTGACCTTCTCGGCCTTCTCCTTGGGGGCCGCCGCTCCACCTGCGACTCTCTCCTTCTCTTTCTCGATCTCCTCTTCGAGCCAGAGCGAGGTGCCAAGACCCGCCTGTCGCATGGTAAGACCGATCTTGCTGTCCCGGGGCTCGCGCTCGTTTAAGGAGAGCGTCACAACCCTGACCCGGACCGTATCGCCAACGCCGATATATCTTTTAGAGTCCTGACAGATGAGCCGGCCGTTTTTCTCGTCGAAATTGATGTATTCGTCGGAGATCTGGCTCACGTGCAGCATGGCATCGATAGGCCCGAGGCTGATAAAGGCCCCGAAGCTGGTGGTCTCCACAACAAGCCCCTCAATGACCTCCTGCAGGGCAAGCCGAAGGACAAGCCCCTCGAATTTTACGTCGTAATAGACGCCGCCGTCTCCGGGCACGATCTCGCCTTCGCCGACATGATCGACCTTTGTCACGGCTATGAAAACGCCCAGCTCCTTGTCAATACTTCCCTCAAGCTGCTCCTGAAGGACATCGAGTATGACCTTGTCCAGTTTTTCACCCAGCCGGTTGGGGGGTACCCTGACTTTGTCTTCCAGTGTCATCCTGTAATACATAATGTCGCCTCTTACTTCCGCAATATTTCGAGTTTTTTCTGTTTTCTCATAGATATGACCCCGATACCCTCTGTGAGCAGGGCATCCCTGACCCTGCGATCGTTGGTTACCACCATGCCACGGTTCACCTTAGCCCAGGCAATCACCTGTTCGTCAACCGGGAGGGTGGTGCTGTCGCCCTCTGCAACCGTGCACTGGCCGGCGAGCGCCAGCCCGAGACGTGCAGCGGCTCCTTCGCCGCCCTTTGCCCGGGACAATCCGGAGAGCTCATGGAGCACTCCGGGCAACACTACCGGCTCAAAGCTGCCGAGGAGCTCACGGATCTCACCGAAGAGATCGATCCTGAACTGCGCCGGCATCATGAGTGCGTTGGCGTCCAGGAGGACTTTTACTCGCTGAGGACACCCATCCCGATTAACCGCCAGCGTGCTCCCACCTGCCGGCTGATAGCGATCCGGGCTCCCTGCTCTGCGCAGACCGGACGTTTCAGCTGCACTTCAACAGCATCTTTCTTGGTGCTCGTCACAACCCCGACGGTGACCGCAGTGCCAACGGAAAGCATGAGCGGTTCGTTGTATTTCAGGGGTTCGATCACCAGTTCACTCGTCGCCCCGACAACTCTCTCCATCAGGGTCACCTGACACTTGATCTTGTCCCATACCGGTGGCAGTTTGCCTACATGCCCGACCACCTGCCCGGCAAGGGCGTCACTTTTGGTAAGTGCGGGGTCAAGTTTGGTCCCGACGCCCAGCAGACCTCCCGGTGTTGCCTCCTCGACCTTTTTTGTACCGGCGTTGATGGAGGTTACCTCAGTAATGATCGGGATCCATTTGATCCTGTTTTCTACCTGCGTCTGCCGGCCCGGCCGGATCTCTATGGGATCGCCGTCGTGGAGGATGCCCCGGATAAGAGATCCCCCAACGACACCTCCCTTTACTTCCTTCCAGTTGCAGCCGGGTTTGTTAATGTCGAAGGATCGCGCTACAAGCATTACCGGTTCTGCAGCAGGGTCGCGTACCGGTTCGGGAATGGTCTGGTCCAGTGCCTGTACCAGTGCACCCATGTTGATCCCTTTCTGGGCAGAGACCGGAATGATGGGAGCGTTCTCGGCAACTGTTCCTTTCACAAATGCCTTGATCTGCTGGTAATTTTCGAGGGCCTCTTTCTGGGAAACCACATCGATCTTGTTCTGGACAATTACAATCTTCTTGATACCGACCAGCCCCAGAGCCATGAGATGTTCTTTTGTCTGGGGCTGCGGGCATTTTTCCGTGGTTGAGATAACGAGCATTGCCCCGTCCATCAGCGCCGATCCGGACAACATTGTCGCCATCAGGGTTTCGTGCCCGGGAGCATCAACAAAGGAAATGGACCGGAATGGTTTTCCTTCTCCGCCACAGACCGGGCAGACCGGCGTGGTTGAGTATGCATCTGCACCTTCGCATTGCTCGCATTTATAGAATGTTGCATCCGCATAACCCAGCCGGATGGAAATGCCGCGCCGTACTTCTTCGCTGTGCCGGTCAGTCCATGTCCCGGTGAGCGCATTCACGAGCGTGGTTTTCCCGTGGTCCACATGGCCCACCACTCCGATATTAACACTGGGGACTGTCACATCATGCAAATGAAATCGAACCTCCTTATCCTATATCTAATAGGCATACTTATACATAACCCGAAAAACGGCTTCTCCGAATTGGTATGTTCCCTTGTATCGGCCGGAAAAAAGGAGTATTTGCCAAGAGCCCGGCGTTGAGACTATGGAATATCCGGGAAATTATCCCCCGCCTTCACAGCTCTGATCGATATTTTTCAGGGCTTCCTGAAGTTCGCTTCCGGCAGCAAACTCCCTCTCTCGCCGTATAATCTCTTTTGCGTCTTCTTTTACGGTGGTTGCAGAATGTCTGGCCTGTTCTGCAGGGATCAGGAGGTCAGTACGATAGAGGAGGTGCGTGCTGTCCAGCTCGGCAAACCGGTTTCCCGCCACCTGTTGGATACTGACCACGGCACCGGTAGTCCCGGTACGGGGATACCTCACTCTCATGCCTAGTGTGATCTCGTCTGCTGGCATACAAGAGAATGAGTAGTTCATGACACTATAGAAAGATTATGGCTTCGGGGATAAAAATGGCCAATGGTGGACTAAACGCCGAAATTGTAATTTTGCGCTCTTTCATTGATGGGTTTTCGGAAAAATTAATTGATGGTCAGTCCCTGCATGACTGCAGACTCAGGCACATCAAATGTTTGGCCGGTGCCTTCGATCTGGTAACTGCCGGTCGCTTTCACATCATAGGGATTGCCGGTCGTGGAATAGGGGACGATAAATTCGCCATCCACGCTCTGCTGGCGGTAGGTGAAGTTCCTGCCAGTATTAGTAACAACCGGGAGATCAATAATCCCCGATCCTTTAATGTGAGCGCCCTTGACATATTCGAAGATTTTAACATACTTCACGTCGGTTTTGTTCGTTGTAAGTTCACTTGTGGAAGACTCATGGACAAGCCGGTAATGTTGCAGGGCCGGGATATCGGTGAGGGGAAGGACTACCGAGGAGCTGAGCACGGTGGCGTGGTAACCTGCAGGAGCATTCTGGTTGTACTGTGCTGCCCGGGTTGTGGCTGCGGACACATCCATCGCTTCGGCATTGGTCAGGACCGGGTATGAGATATGCGTGACATTCGAGTCTGCATACTCTACATAGTATGCTGCAGTGGCCGAAGCCATAGATCCATCGAAGTTATGCAGCTTAGAGACCATCGTTTCGTAGTAGGGGGCCTCATTCAGGGATGCAGACTGGTATCCGCTCGATTCGGTCTGCCCGGGAATTAGTACGGTCATCTGGTAGGGTGCAGCCGCAATGGTGGGGTTAAACCAAGTTGCCATTGCCCAGAATTTGCCGGTGTCCATCTCAATATCGGTAATCACGTACCGAGTACCATCATGGTCGAGAATGGTATTTGCTGTTGATTCATTGGTTGCCATGAAATAGGCGGCAGATCCATCCGGGCCGCTTACTCCTGCTTGGAACGGGTTGGCGTTGGGGATCCGTTGTGCAATATAAGTGATCATGTGGCCGTAATCCCACCAGGACATTACACCGTAAGAGGTATTGGGGTACACAAAACTGCTCTTGTCATAGATGGTGTAATAATCGACACCGGTTGACGGAGTGTTGTTCGCCATCCAGATCAGGGAATCCTTCCAGTCCTGATTCATGACAAGCGGATTACCGGATGCATTAATGTAGCTGTATGATGCGGAGGTATACGCAAAGAGAATACCAAGTCCTGCAGTAATGATTACGAGGGCGAGCACGGTGTATCGTGCCGGGGTTAATCCCGGATCCTGTTTCTGCGCTTTTTTCTGTTTTTTCCTTCTGGTTTGTAAGTCATCAGATTTACCTGATGGCTCTTCCAGTCCTGCACTTTTCGTGAAGCCCGCCAGAAGACGGCTGAGATCTTCCCGGCCCCACTCGTAGACAAAACTCACGCAGATGGCTGAAAGCAATGCGACATTGACGGCGAGGTAATACTCGTACCTGATGTGCTGGCAGGTCGAGTAAAAGATGATTGCAGACCAGACCAGCGTAAAGACCTCGTGGGGGCGGTCTTCGCGCCAGATGCTGTACAGGATTACCAGCATGCCCCCGGCCATGAGGATGAGCCCGTAGTTGAACGTGGTCCATGCAGCCGCAAGAGACCAGCCGCGGGCCTCCTGGACCGTATTTGTTACCGGTGCCTGTCCGAAAAACTGCACAGCAGCATTAACAAGCTGGTCGAAGAATTGCGGGCCGGTTACATGCAAAACTACTGCACCGATAACTGCCAGACCGACAAGAGAAACGGGATAATAATATTTTGGTTTTCCCTTCAGATACCGGACGAGGAGGTATAATACTCCGGTTCCCGCGATAATCGCAAGGTATGCGTAGACATGGCCAACAGAATAGTTGGAAAGATCCAGTCCCGGGCTCTTGAACCCGAAGAGAAGAAGCCCGATGATAGCAACTGTGAAAATAACTGTATTGGTAATAAGAATATAGTCCCCCGGTTTCTCACGGTAGACTCCAATTATAAACTGGATGACGGTAAAGAGGACCACCATAAGGGCAAATACGATCATGGTCGGCATCAGGAACAGGCCAAGAAGGTAGGCAATGCCTGCGAGCACGGATAACAGCGCTGTCTTTTTCCATGTTGTAAAATTTTTCAGGTCGATAGGTGCGTCCTTTTCTGAAATGAGAATATACAGGTACACGAGACAGAAAAGGGTTGAAAAGAGCACTTCCCCGATATGGTGGTCAAAGTAGCCGTATAGGGACCGGTAAAAAAACTGTCCTGTAACGACTGCGGTGAATCCCGAAGCAAGGAGCCCGGTCTTCCAGTCCCCGCAGATCTTTCCGACATAATACATCAGGACAACCGTTATTGCCGCCATTGCAACCGGCACGAGCAGGCAGACACTGATAATTTCCGGACGCGTTGTAGCGCCCGCAATCCAGCATGCAAAGCCGGAAATGTAGATGAACAACGGGCCCCAGTATACGTTGCTGCCCACAGGATACTGGGTCATCGGGTCAAACCAGGTATAGGTAAAATGATTGGTGAGCAGTTGTTCGACCTGGCGCAGATTATAGAGCGGGTCATCACTCCCCACCAATGAAAGAACATCGGTATGACCCATGGAAAGCATGGGTAACACGCGGAGCCATATGGAAAAGATGACAAAAATGCCGACGAGTCCGGCGATCATCCAGTTCCGGCGGTTTTTATAATCGAAATATTGCATTAGATCTCCTTACAGGGTATAAGTTCTTTTTTTTGGGCATTAATGATTTGGATTTTTCTAAATAACCAAATCTGAAAAGAGGGATTCAAACTGGCTGGCTTTTTCTTTCCAGCTGTAGTCTTTCATGTTGATCTTAAATCCTGCGGGGTTATCCATCAGGTCTTTAACCTGAGAAAGGTATTCATCCCGAGTCCGGTACACATAGAGGTTCTGACCCCCGATGCGGGTAACATCCGGGATTGGCCGCATAAGAATGGGTTTTCCGCAGGCGGAGTACTCAAAGAACTTATTGGGCAGGGCGATGTCCCCCCACTGTGGGGGGGAGAGGGGAATCGTGCAGATATCCATACAGGCAATATACCGGGGGAGTTCAGCATAAGGTCTTGTTCCGGTAAATATCACATGCTTGGATACACCAAGCGAATCAGCAAGCAGCCGGAGCTCCCCCTCATAATCCGTAAAGAGGGATCCTCCGATGATAAGGAGCCGGGTGTTTTTGCGGTACCGGATCAACTCAGGAAGTGCCCGGATCATTTCATCGATCGCATACCAGCGTTCAATGCTCCCGGAAAAACCGATAATGAAATCATCAGGATCGATCCCCAGCATCCTTCGCATCTCTGTCCCGTCATGAGGAACAAAGAGATCTGTGTCAACCCCGTTCGTGACAAGTTCTGCTGAAAACCCCAAGCCTTTAAGTTTGTCCACCAGCGATGGAGAAACGGTGGTGATCCGGTCGCTTCGGGAAAGATTCCTTCTGGTGATCTCCCAGACCCCTTTCCTGACTAATTCTGCCAGATACCGGTTTTTGAAATAAGCGGCGGCTGAGTCCGGGAACCAGTCCTTGAGATCGAAGAGCACCGGGACATGGTGCCGCTTCGCCGCGGAGATAACCGCAGATCCGGCAAGAACATGGGCCGCAACCACGATCTCAATATGGTTTTCCCTGATAATTTTGTTGAAGATGTGGTAATGGTAGGGCGCGTTGATCGTATAGTGAAGGAGCGGACTTTTCACCGGGAATTGCGTGGCCTCCTCAACGATGAGCCGGGTAGGCCGGAGAGCCCCGCGGCTGACATGGAAATGCGCCACATGGACCTCATGGCGCCGGGCGAGTTCCTCGAAGATGTTGTGGTGCCGCGAAGGGACGGGATGGTGGATGTAGTCTTGGCTGGAGACAAGGAGGATCTTCATGGACACCTCGTTACTATGGGGTACATCAGGGTAACCGGCTTTGATCTGTTTTTTAGGTTTTCCGGGTAAGCGCTGATGGCAGTCCCCGTATCTTTGCCGGCGCCCCCACGGCAAGCATGTGCGCCGGTACATCGCGGGTCACCACCGCGGCCGCGGCTACGAGCGCCCCCTCCCCGATACGGACACCCGGAAGAATGGTTACATTGGCCCCGATAGCTGCACCATTCTCTATCACCGGCCCGACGAGCCCCCCTGTTCCCGAGGGCGGGTACCGGTCATTGGTCAGCACCGCATTGGGCCCGATAAACACCCGGTCCCCGATTGAGGTATTGGTGGGGATGTACACCATGCTCTGGAGGTTTGCATTGTCTCCTATCTGTGTGTTTCCTTCGATAACAACTCCGGTCCCTACGGAGACATGGTTTCCGATCCGTGTTTTTTCGCGGATTATGACATTGTGTCCGGTCTGGAACCGATCCCCGATCGTTACATCGCAGTAGATGATGGTGCCGGACCTGAGAACTGCATCCATTCCTATCGTAGTTCCGGAAAATCCGGTCTTCCCGATATTTTCCCGCGAGGGAAAGCCAAGTGTTACCGGTTCGAAGACCTGGAGACCGGTACCGGTTTTATTGATCCCGTATTCGATCATTCTACTGTCACGCTCTTTGCAAGGTTTCTTGGTTTATCGATATCCCTCCCCAGTTTCACGGCAGTCCGATATGCGATGATCTGGAGTGCCACCAGAGTCGTGAGCACCTCAACAAAGAGGTGTGTTCTGGGCAGGGGAATAAAAACATCGACTACGCTGGGTAGTTCCGCATCGCCGTCGCTACCGAGCGCTATGACCGGCGCTCCCCGGGCCTTGCACTCTTTGATATTGGAGACCATGACTCCGTATGTCTCTCCCGGCATGCAGATGGCAATGACCGGAGTTTCAGGTGAGAGGAGAGCAAAGGGCCCGTGCTTGAGCTCACCGGCGGCATACCCCTCCGCATGGATATAGGAGATCTCCTTCATCTTGAGGGCGCCTTCCAGCGCAACCGGGTAGAATGGACCGCGGCCGATATAAAAAATGCTCGAGGCATCCGTGCACAGATCGACTGCCGATGAGAAATCCATGAGAAGGACATCCTCAATAGCCTGGTGTGCACGCTGGAGCACATCATCGTATCTGCCGTCACAGCGCGCATCAATGATCTGCATCAGGACCGCGAGCTGGGCGATAAATGATTTGGTGGCAGCAACGCTGATCTCAGGACCGGCACGCATGAAGAGCGTTGCATCGGCGACCCGGCATGCGGAGCTGCCTAAGACATTGGTAATAGCAAGGGTACGGCAGTTGTGGATCCGTGCCTGTTTGAGGGCGGCGAGCGTATCCGCGGTCTCGCCGGACTGGGTGATACCGATCACCAGACCATTCATCGGCGGGGAGAAATACTTGAACTCTGAGGCGAAGTCCACCCGTGTGGCGATACCGCAGGACGCTTCGAGCAGGTATTTGAAGATCAGACCGGCATGGTACGATGAACCGCAGGCGACAAGGGATATGGAGGGGACGTTGCAGACAAAGGGAGGGAGGGCATACCTGTCAACTGCCCGCAGTGTAGTAAAGAAGGCCTGTGGCTGCTCGTAGATCTCCTTTTGCATGTAATGATCGAATCCCCCTTTCCGAATCTCTTCGGGGGCCCAGTCGATCAGTTCCACCGGGCGATCCACCGGGCAATCGTCATGATAAACCGTACAGCCTTTCCGGGTCAGATGGGCGATATCGCCATCTTCAAGAAAAATGGCACGTTCCGTATACTCCAGGACTGGTGTCATGTCCGATGCAGCGAAGTATTCATTATCGCCAATTCCCAGCACAAGCGGACTGCCGTTCCGGGCTGCGACAATTCCCTCATATCCCTCCGCAATGACCAGGATCGCGTATGATCCTTTCAGATGCGGGAGAACATCCTTTACTGCCCGAAGGAGATCCGGGTTTTTCGCATACTGCTCCTCAACGAGATGGGCAATCACCTCGGTGTCCGTCTCTGACCGGAACATATGCCCCAGGGCATCGAGTTCTTTTTTTATTTCGGCATAATTTTCGATGATGCCGTTGTGGACAAGAGCGATCCGTCCGGTGCAGTCCGTGTGTGGGTGCGCGTTGATGTCATTGGGAACGCCATGAGTCGCCCAGCGGGTATGGCCGATACCAGCCGTACCATGCAGCCGGATCGCGCCGGCATGCTCCGAGATCCGGCCTTTGTGTTTCTCGACTTCAATGTGGTTTCCGAGGGTTGCGATCCCGAAAGAGTCGTACCCACGGTATTCAAGTTTTTTTAAACCTTCGAGGATCAGGGGAGCAGCCTGTCGTCTCCCGATATACCCGACAATCCCGCACACGTTATATCACCACGGCGCCATCCGGAATAACCCGTGAGCGCACATCCCGGCTCCCTTCAAGAGTGGCATTGTTACCGATGATGCTGTTTCCGAGCCGGTTGAACGGACCGCAGGTGACATTGTCTCCAAGAATGGCTCCGAACTGGGAATGGATCGGGATATCTTCAATCTCAATAATGCCGCTGGCGGTACCCGCGGAAGTATGATCGGCAAGTCTGCACCGTTCGCTGATGACCGAATCCACGATACGGGAATGGGATCCCACCATCGTATCGTCCATGATAATAGCGTTCCCGATCACAGAGAGCGACTCTACCATAACCCGCGATCCAATGCTGGTGTTGGGGAGGATACAGCAGTTTGGCCCGATCGTGCAGTTATCTCCAATTACGACAGGCCCCGAGATCACGGTATTTGGCCCGACAATTGTACCACTGCCAATCTTAACCGGCCCATGGATTGTTGCGTGGCGGCTTACCGTACCTTCCCGTGCTGCAGGAATATGTTTAAGGAGGCGCTGGTTGAGCCGGAGCAGGTCCCATGGGTATATAGCATCCTGCCAGTCATCGGCAGTAATGGCATTTATGGGTAATCCCTCATCGATCATACCGGCAATTGCTTCTGTGATATCATTACCCCGTATATATCGGAAAAAGTCTTTCCGGAGCGAGTAAATCCCGGTACTGACCAGGAAACTCTGGGCATGCTCAGGTTTTTCCACGATGCTTTCAAGACAGCCGTCGCGGAGCGTGATCACCCCGAAATTTGATGGGCTTGGATGATCTTTTACGAGGACTGCATTGGTACTTTCCCTGATTTTGGCAATCGATTGGGTGTCGATATAGTTGTCCCCGGGCAGGAGCAGGAAATTTTCCGAAATCCTGGATTCTGCCTGCTGAAGCGCATGGGCGGTTCCGAGCTGTTTTTCCTGAACAACCACCTCGATGGGCAGATCGAGCTGGTTCAGAAACCTCGTCACCTGCTCCCTGCGATAGCCGACAACGACGATAATATCCCGTATACCGTTTGCCACCAGTGCATCGATCGTATACGCGATGATGGGGCGGTTTGCCACCGGGATCATCGCCTTTGGCCGGCTCCAGGTCAGCGGACGAACCCGCCTGCCTTCACCAGCCGCAAGAATAACAGCCTGCATAACCATACCTACCGGATCGTTGAGTTTTCACCGAAACTGCCCTCAATAACTGAATTCGGTGCAAAATGAGCATTGCTGCCGACTACCGAACCGACATTTACCGAGCAGTTAATCCCAAAGCTCACATTATCCCCGATAACAGCACCAAATTTGGTGCGCCGGGTATCCTTTCCGCCGGATTTCACGGGTGCATGATCATGGCGCAGGTTGGCTATCTTTGTACCCGCGCCGAAATTGCACCCGCTGCCGATGACAGAATCCCCGACATAGTTGAAGTGGGGGATCTTGGTTCTTGCCATGATCACTGAGTTTTTGATCTCTGTACAGTGCCCGATATGGCACTCGTCGCCAATGCTTGTGGCCCCCCTGATGAACACATGGGGCCCGATCCGGCAATTGTTTCCGATGATGCATGGCCCTTCAATGTAGGTGCCCGATTTCACCACTGTACCTTGTCCGATAAGGACCGGGCCGGATACGTGGACCCCCTCTTCGATCGTCCCCTTGTTTTCTGAAGAAACCCCGCTGAGCAGGGCTGCATTTGCGTCCAGAAGATCCCAGGGATAACCGATATCCAGCCACGTCGAAAGCGGGACCGCTCCCAATCTCTTGCTCCCGATTATGATGCCGAGGGCGTCGGTGAGTTCGAGTTCACCCCGCGACGAGAGGCTGACACCTGCGAGCAGATCAAAAATATCCGGGGTGAAATGGTAGGCACCAGCGTTAATTGTATTTGATTTTGGGCGTTTTGATTTCTCTTCCAGAGATGTAACCCGGTCATTCTCCACGAGAACCACTCCGAAATCCCACGGATGATCTGTCGTGCTGGTACCCATGCAGGGTGCCGGTGTCTTCATCATATGGATAATATCGGCGGAAGAGAGGATCATATCACCATTTAGTGCCAGAAAAGGGCAACTGACGAGATCCTGTGCGGAGCGGAGGGCATCAGCAGTTCCTGCCTGCTGCCGCTGCGGTGCATATCTCACGTGAATGCCGAACCGGCTCCCGTCGCCAAAGTGACTACGGACTTCACGCTCCCCGTACCCAACGACAAAAACAAAATCTCTAATCCCGGCATCGCGGGCTGCAAGGACAAGATGTTCCATCATCGGGCGGTTTGCTACCGGAAGCATTACCTTCGGGCGCCGGGCAGTGAGGGGGCGCATACGCTTTCCCTCACCTGCGGCAAGCACTATGCACTCCATACGTACAGCTCATCCTGCAATATTTAAGCAGTTTTCCCCTGCCGGAGGCGAGTCTTTGCCCGATCCAGCATAATTTTTGCTGCAGCGGGTGTTGTGCCTTCAGCGGTGATCCGGATCTTGGGCTCGGTGCCGCTGGCCCGGATAAGATACCATCCGGCCTCATCCGCTACCCGGATCCCGTCAGTTGGATTTGTGGCGCCAAGGGAAGTGACGATCTCCCGTGCCCGCTCATGGGGGATCGATTCCCTGAGAATCGGATAGATTGGCAGTTCATCCAGCCTTTCGGCGATATTGCAGTCTGAAGCAATCTCGCAGAAGACTGCAGCGGCACACGGGCCGTCCGGGCAGAGCACATGTTTGGGGAAGATCCAGGCGCCGCTTGGCTCGCCGCCAAAATCCCCCCAGGAAAGGAGCTCCTCGGAGACAAATGCATCCCCTACGGGTGTGCGGTGCACCTCTGCCACCTCTTCAATCATCATGGACGCATCGCTTGTGGTGACTACCTTTTTTGCGCCGAGATGTTCAGTTAACAGCAGAAGCATGCGATCGCCGTCGATATATCTTCCGAGGTTGTCAAATGCCATCATCCGGTCGGCATCGCCGTCATGGACAACCGCACATGCCGCCCCTGTCTTTCTGACCATTTCCCCCACGTATCCCAAATGCTCCTTCAGAGGTTCTGATGGCCGGCCAAACTGTCCGGAAGGATTGCAGTTAAGGCAGGTTGTGTGAACCCCGGCCTCTGCCAGGATGCCAGGTGTCAGTACGGATCCGGCTCCGTTGCCGCAATCCAGAACAACCGGGATTCCGTCTTTGATGGACACCGTGTCGAGAATTGCCTTTTTATGGGGTTTGAGAGCGTCGAAAGCAGACTCTGGACCCTGGTTTTGCCAACCCGTCCAGCGTAGATCTCCGAGTGATTCTTCTACAGCCTTCTGCTGCGCCAGAGTGAACGATGAACCGTCAGGATTGAAGAGTTTGATCCCATTATATTCCTCAGGGTTGTGGGAAGCGGTGATCATGCACCCCGCCTTCGCCCTTCTGGCGCAATATGCAACCGAGGGTGTGGGGGCGATCCCGGCAGAGCGTGCAGATCCCCCGGCACCGGTTACACCAGCAATGAGGGCACAGGCAAGCAGCGGGCTGGTGGTCCTGGTATCGGTCCCCACCACGCAGTCGGGAAATTTTTCCCCAAGGATCGCACCGATCGCGAGCGTGGTCTGAATCAGACGCTGATCAAACCGCTGGCGTATCCCTGACGATCCGAAAAGCATACATGAAATGGGCCTTTTGGATAAAAAAGGGTTTAGCCGTTCTGCCGCGACGGATCCGGGACAACCTCCAGCATAGGCTGACCGTACGGGCACCAGTGCTCTCCCTGCTGGAGCCTACAGACTCCTGATGTCGAGGGCCCGAGCCAGATGATCCGTTTTCCTGAACTGTAGGCGGCAAACATGTCCCCGAAATCCGGGGCAATTATACCCTCGTTATTGACAAGTATGGTATCCGCTTCGTGGATGTTATCTGTAATTTGGATCCTCCGCGAACGTTGCAGGGCAGGTAGTGCTCCTGCACAGAAAACACGGCGCCCAGTAAGTTCTCCTGTCAGTTCCTTCAGGCATGCAGCATGTGAAGCCACAGGGCAGGATCGGCGCACGCGGGAGAGGCAGAAGAATGCCGTAGCTACATTGATGATAGCACATGCCGCGCTCCGGACCGCCGGGGTATCGAGTGACGCCCCGAACATGAAGGAGATCCTGGTCATCGCACGGATCGGGTCATCCGTGACAAATTCTGCAGTCCTCCCTCCGAACGATGCGGTCAGGCAGGCGCCGCGTTCGTACTGGCATATTTTTGCGTCAGGGTCGACATCGAGACGGACCCCGGTCTCTTCACATCCGCTGCACGAAAGGATCTCTTCGAGACGGTTTACCGAATCAGCAATAATGTCCATTATTTCTCATCCTTTGAGATAAGTACCACACGAGCCGGTGCTCCATCAAGACCGGTGAGCCGCAGCGGGAGCGCTGCCATTTCATAGTCCCCCTCTTCGACTGCCGCAAGGTTCAGGAGTTCGATGATAATACAGCCCCCTTCTAGAAGCCGGCGATGCACGGATCCGTCGCAGACAAATGTCTCGATGGAAAAGGAATCAATCCCCACGCAGAGAGCTCCCTGATCCCTCAGCAGGAGTGCCGCATCCAGAGCGAGATGAGGAAAATCCTCCCTGAACTGTGTCTCAGTCGAAAAACTCGTTTTTAAGAGGATCCGTTTTGCCGAACCAAGCCGGTTTGTAAGATCTGCTGCGGTAATCGTGTTTCCGGCAGCAGTTACATTCAGTATCCGGCACGGGCCGATGAGGTGATCGAGCGGAATTTTGTCTATTGTGTCGCCGGTCTTGAGATAATGGACCGGCGCATCGATATGGGTACCCGAATGGCTGTTCATGTGGAGGTCGCTGATCAGGTATAACCCTGCGTCCATTTGGGTAAACCGGGGGGGTGGATCCCCGGGAAACGAAACTGTTGTGCTGGAAAGTGGCCGTGTGATGTCGATAATTCTCATCGATTATTCCTCCCTCCACCCGTATTCTCCGATGAGTGGCACGAACCGGACATCACCATGCCGCTCTTCGCGGTAATGGCTGCCGTGCCGTTCTACTACCACGAGCTCCTGTACCGACCGGCTTCCCACCGGGGCAACCAGCCTTCCCTCATCCATAAGCTGGGCGAGGAGCGGATCGGGGATTTCGGGTGTTGCTGCCGTGACCAGAATTCCGCTGTACGGGGCTGAATGCGGGTATCCCAGTGTCCCGTCGCCTTCAACAATCTCTACGTTCTCTGCATGAACCGCTGCCAGGTTGGAACGTGCCTGTGCTGCCACGGTTCCAATTCGTTCAACGGTAACAACGCTCCGGACAAGCTGCGAAAGGATCGCGGCCTGGTACCCGCTCCCTGCACCGATCTCAAGGACCTTATCAGATGATTTGGGATGGAGCAGCTCAGTCATGAGTGCCACGATATAGGGCTGGGAGATGGTCTGCCCGCTGCCAATAGGGAGCGGTGCGTCCGCATACGCATCACGGTCATATGGTGGCGGGACGAACAGGTGGCGGGGCACCTCCCGCATCGCCGCAAGGACCCGGGGATCATAGATACCCCGTGCCGCGATTTGGAGGTCTACCATCCTGAGGCGTTCATCCAATCGCGGGTATGGGGCCGTCATGTACTGTAAAAATCCTAAAATCCGGCTTTCTCTGCCACATCAATCGTGGCGTCGATCTGCTTCTGGAGCGCCTCGGGGAGGCCTGCAATCTTGACATCAAGGAATCCCCGGATGATCGTTGCTGTTGCCTCGTCCTCAGAGAGTCCCCGGGACATCAGGTACTCGATCTCTTCCTGTGCCAGCTTCCCGACCGCAGCTTCGTGCGAGAGCTCGGTGCCGACCACGCGCCCATCGATCTCGGGGATTGCGTAAATCGTTCCGTCCTTGAGAATCAGCCCCTTGCATTCCAAGTGTCCCTTCGTGCCTGCGGTCTTTCCGATGATCTGGCCACGGGATATGATGGTTCCGCCCTTGGTGATGGCGCGGGTGACCAGCTCTGCGCTTGCACCTTTCCCCTCAAGAATAGCCCTCGACCCGATATCAAGATACGACGAGGGGGAAGCGATAATGATACTTGAGAACCGGGCAACCGAGTTCTCCCCTTTCAGGGTCGCGGTCGGGTACATCTGGATCTTCTTGACCGGCTGCATGCAGACATAGTTGGATAAAAATACCCCGTTTTCTTCCACGATGGAAGCGCTGCGCGGGAATACTTCGATATTCTCGGTCCACGTGTGGATCATGGTGAAGCTGATCTTCGCGTTCTTTTTGATGTAGAACTCCGATACGCCGTAATGTGCGGCACCCTGGCCGACGTGGCCGCCACTCGTGCATCCTGATATGATGTGGAGCTCTGCGCCCTCCTCGGCGATGATAATATTGTGGACGTGCTGGATCGTCTCCCGCCCCAGGTAAAGGCAGGCCTGGATCGGGAGGATATTTTTTGTGCCTTTATGGGCAATGATCACGTAACCTTTTGGATCGGTCTGGGATGCAACGTACTGCGTGATCTCGTCCTTATCCTTGGGTACCGCCTTCCATTCGTACTCCTTGAGCCAGTCGTACTTTTCCATCGCTTTCCTGTACGAGAGGACTTCAATTCCTTCCTCCTGACATTCAGCATGGAGAACGTCCTGATTCATCTGCAGGTAGCTGCCGCAACGGTTCTGCATGGACAGTTCGATCCCCGATTGGGTGAGCCGTGCCTTGTCCTCTTCGGATATTCCTGGTGCGTTCAGCTCTGGCGACATTCCAGACACTCCTTATAGCCACGCTGTTTGATGTCCTTTAAGATCTCCCGTGGGTTTCCGTGGCATTTGATCATCCCGTCGCACATCACGTGCCCTTTATCCGCGTCGATGTAATCGAGGATAAACCCCGTATGGGTGATCACCAGACCGCTCTTTGCCCTTTTTACGATCCTTTTTTCCTTTTCGAGCAGTGATCCGATGGCGTTCCCGATGAGTGAGATGTTTTCGAGATCGACGCCGCTCTCAGGTTCGTCAAGCATCACAAAGTTCGGGTTCTGGATCATCAGCTGGAGCACTTCGCTCCTTTTGATCTCCCCGCCCGAGAACCCCTTATTGATGTCCCTCTCCAAAAACCCGCCCATGTGCACAGATTTGGCTAGTTCGGGGATGTCCACGGTCTTATCATGCGAAATAGCGATAAGGAGCTTGCCCAGCTTGAGCCCCGAAATGGTGGGTGGTCGCTGGAAGAGCATGCCCATCCCGCGCCTAGACCGTTCATCGGCGTGCATCGCGGTCACGTCTTCTCCATTGAAGGTGATCTTTCCCTGCGTGATTTTATATCCGGAGAATCCCATCAGCGTCATCAGAAGGGTGGTCTTCCCGGAGCCATTAGGGCCCATGAGCACGTGGGTCTCCCCGGGTTCGATGTGGAGGTTGATGTCGTGCAACACCTCCTTATCACCGATATTCACATGAAGGTCTTCGATGTCCAGCATACGATTAACCGCATCAGTGTATGTCGATGGCTGCATTAAACGCTTTTCACCGTACTAGTTGAAAGGGCCACCTCTTTCTTACTGAGATAAACGATAAAGATGTTCCCATCTCCATCGGTTCCGAATCCATCTTCGTTTTTTTACCCGTTGCCAGCCAATGCAATTGTATTTTTATAAAAAATACAATTCACAATATTTATTAGTTCTCTACCTCCATTTTGTGATACAGACTTCCAGAGATCCAAAGTCCGGTGAATCGGGCAAGTCCGGAATCCAACTGGATATGCAAATTCTTATTGAGGTTGTTCCATGAATGGTCCCGTCCTCCTGTCAGCACGTACCCTGTTCGCTCTGATGCTTTTACCCCTTCTGATGGGGATAGCCGGATCTGTCACGACCCCTTTGGTTTTTGATATCACTCCTGATTCCGATGTCAACACCACCCGCATATTCATCGCAAATATATCTGGTTCGGGTTTCAATTCCGGCGCACATGTTCTCCTTGTACCCGTCGATACCCGTCCGGCCCACAAGGGTAACATCATCGACGGAGGAATCACAGGACCATTTCTGAATGGTCCGCAGGCCGCATACCTGTCTGGCGATGAAGCCTTTATCGTAAGTCAAGGGAGCAACGCACTTGAAATTATTGATGTGTCGGATCCGGCTCATCCCCTCCACAAAGGTAGCTTGCTTAACGGTGCCGGAGGGGCTCTCCTGAATGCCCCGAAATCGGTATACGTTTCTGGTAATTACGCGTATGTTGCCAGTTCCGGAAACAATGCACTCGAAATCGTTGATGTTTCCGATCCTGCTCATCCGACCCACAAAGGCAGTTTAACAAACGGCACCGGTGGAGCCCTCCTGAATGCCCCAAAATCCGTGTTTGTTTCCGGAAATTATGCCTACATGGCCAGTTCCGGGAGTAATGCACTGGAAATTGTGGACATATCGGACCCGGCCAACCCCGTTCATACCGGAAGCATTAAAAATGACGCTCTTCTGAAAACTCCCACGGGCATAGCAGTATCCGGCAGGTATGCGTTTGTGGCGAGTTCCGGAAGCAATGCACTTGAGATCGTGGATGTATCCAACCCGGCCGGTCCGGTTCACAAGGGCACGATTAAAGATGGCGGTTCGAACCCCCCGTTTCTGAAATCCCCTTCGGGGGTCTTTGTATATGGGAAATATGCGTACGTAGCGGGTTCCGGGAGTAACGCACTTGAGATTGTGGATATTTCCAATCCTTCAATCCCGGTACATAAAGGTGGCCTGATAAACGGTATTGGGGGAGCCTGGCTGGGCAGTCCTGCCAGCGTTTACGTATCGGACCACTATGCGTATGTGGCAAGCGCCGGGAGTAATGCGCTTGAAATTGTGGACATATCGAACCCTGCAGTTCCGATACACCTTGGCACTATACTAAACGGTGCGGGTGGTGCGCTGCTGAACGTCCCTTCCAGTGTGTCCGTATCAAACCCGTATGCGTATGTGGTAAGTAAAAGCAGCAATGCTCTCGAGATTGTGGAGGTCGGAAGTGTGATCTCTATCCCGGCCACGAATGTTGTGGTATCCTCCAGTTCGATGCTTACCTGCACATTCAACCTGACCAATACGACGGCGGGGGAGTATACGGTTCTGGTCGCAAATCCGGGTGGTGCACCAGGTGCGCTGGTAAACGGGTTTTCTCTCACCGCACCGATCCCACCACCCATCGTCATAGGGATAGCTCCCATGAGCGGGGTTAATTCAACTATTGTCCGTAATATCAACCTCACCGGGGCCGGTTTCAATACAACTGTTATACCCTTGGTGAAACTGAACCGGACCGGCTTTGCAGAAATCGTGGGCACCAATGTTACCGTAGTCAGCTCAACGCAGCTGACGTGTTCATTCGATCTGACCGGGCAGGAAACCGGGAGCTGGAACATTGTTGTAATAAATCCTGACGGACAGGAAAGTGTTCTCGTTAACGGGTTTTCGGTCATGTCTATTCTCCTGCCATCGCCACCGCCCACGACCGTCACTATACCGGTAACTCCAGGAGCAGAAAGCGGTGCTTCAGAGAGCCTAAGATCAGGCAGGGGCCGCTCATCTGTTGCCACCTCGTCTGGCGCTCCTGCTGAGGGAAATATGACCTTTTTCATTGTTCCGGATAAAACCCGGGATATTGAATATCCCTACACGATAATCTCTGTCTCATTCGTCCCTACAAGGACATTGGGCTCCACTGATCTTATTGTGGTCGAATCCGCCGAGGTCACGCGCCCTCCCGGGAATGGCCGGATTACTGCCGGGGTCGTTTCTATCGAACCGGTCGCCCTGCATCCCTCTGCCATCCGTGCAGGCACGATCACCTTTGCTGTTTCGGATTCATGGCTTCGGGCTAACGATCTGACACCGGAGTCCATCTGTCTCATGCACCTGCAGGATACTATCTGGTCAGAATTAACGACAACCTATCAGAACCGTTCCGGGGATGATCATTACTTCACCGCATCGACCGACGGATTCTCATTTTTTGCCATTTCCACCCGGGTTCCAACGCATCCTGCGAATGCAATGGAGACCACGACTATTGCCGAACCATCCCGTGCCACCAATACACCGGCGAGAGTTACGACAACTCTCCACCCGTCTGCTATTCAGCAAGCTAACATATCGGGAACAGGAACGTTTGTAGAACGCCCCACTCGGGGTGTGTCTGTACCGGATGCTTCTCCATATGACTCTGATATCTGGAGTGTTGTACCTGCAGTTGTCACGGTTTCCGGTATCACTGTCACCGGGGGTTTGCTCATCCGACACTGGTGGATACGGAGACAAAACCCGGCGCTGTTTCGGAGATATGATTGAATGGTAGGTGCGCTGGTGTTACCGGGCAAAAGCTGCGTTTTATCTCCTCCGCTTTACCAGTACTCTGCAGGCAGCGTGATCCTTGAAGCAGGAAAAAGTAAAGGACAAGGCCGGAAAAGCAAAGGTCCGGAAGGGTTCAAAGGATGCGAAAGGGGCTCTCCACACCCATGAAAACCCGGCGATAGAACCATTCGTGAACCGGATCTTCTGCGGCGACGCACAATCCGTTCTTTCCGGCCTGCCCTCGGAAAGCATAGACCTTGTCATCACCTCGCCCCCCTATAACTTTGGCCATGCGTACGCGCAGGACCCCCACGACGACACTCATGAGTGGAATGACTACTTCGCCACACTCAATGCTGTCTGGACGGAATGTGTCCGGGTTCTCCGGCCCGGGGGCAGGATGGCCATCAATGTCCAACCGTTCTTCTCGGATTACATCCCCACCCACCATATCGTCTCCAGCCAGCTCATGGCCCTCGGGATGCTCTGGAAAGCGGAATTTCTCTGGGAGAAGAATAATTATAACGCCAAGTACACTGCCTGGGGGAGCTGGAAATCGCCTTCTATGCCCTACATCAAGTACACGTGGGAATTTATCGAGGTCTTTGATAAGGGCACACACAAAAAGACCGGCCAGCGCGATGATATCGATATCACCGCTGACGAGTTCAAGGAATGGGTGATCGGCCGCTGGAAGATCACCCCAGAGCACCGGATGAAGGAGTTCGATCACCCGGCGATGTTTCCCGAGGAACTACCCCGCCGGGTCATGAAACTCTTCTCGTACAAAAATGACATTATCCTGGATCCCTTTAACGGTGCAGGGACCACCACGCTTGTTGCCGCAAAATGCGGCCGCCGTTTTATTGGGATCGATCTCTCGCGCCAGTACTGCGATACTGCGGAACAGCGCCTCAAAGCGGCGATCGGTGATCTCTTGCCGCTGTCCGAGAGGTAAGCTTCTGGTTGGAAAAGCCGAACATCTGACCGGTTACTGCGGCATGTTCGCCTTTACCCAGATGTAGGTGCCTTTCCGGTCGTACGCGTGGGTGAGGATATCGTTGTAGACCTCGGCATAAGCATTTCCCTGCGCCACCTCTCCCCGGTACGTGGAGAGTTCGGCGTTGTAGACCGATACCTGCGCGTTGTGGGATGAGACAAGCGCATTGTATCCTCCGATATTTCCTGAGCTCCGCAATGCCTCCATGCGGGATTCGATCTCTGAGATCTGGTCCTGTTTTGCCGTAAGATCAGAAGCAATCGGGACCAGTTGAGCGTTTAAAGCTGCCACTTTCTGCCCGGAAATAGAGAACATGTCGTGGATATATGTTGTCTGTGCCCCGCTGGTGTACAGCGTTGTCCCGTTCCCGACCGGGATAACCAGCGGCTCTGAGGTGAGGACTACCCCTCCCTCCAGATCATCAGGAGGGACTCCCACATAGGAAAAGTTGGTGGTTTCCAGATAGGCATATCCGGTGTCCTTGTAGAGCGAATCCGGTGATCCTATCCCAAGGGCCATGTGTGATTCCGGTGAAAACAGGAGAAGGGATACATTGTATCCCTCGCGGGAGAGGAGGCCGGCCAGGAGCACGCTCTTGTCATCGCAGTCCCCGGCACCCTCTACGACAGTCTCGACCGGGTACTTCGTCGGGTTATCCGGTGTGGTCTCATAGGTGAGAGACTGGGTGTACGCTGCCATCAGTTCAAGGTACTCATCACTTGAAAGCCCTTCGTCGTTGCGGATCTTCTGGAACTGGATGAGAAGATCCGTGTACATCGGGTCCTGCGCCGGATCGTTAACCATCTCCCGATAACTGTCGGTTACCCAGACACTTTCGGTCACATTGCCATAGATCGAAATAGACTTATCCGTGGTCTTTGCTGCGTGATAGACCGCAGCATCGACCGGTACCGAGATGGTGATCGTGTTCTTTTCAAACGGGAAGGTATGGGTGGCCATGATCGATGTTCCGTCGTCCGATCCTACAGCAATATGGGGAACGACAACCGACTGGCGGGTGGCATAGAGATAGCCGGCTACGATAGCAATGGCCAGCATCACGATGATGATGCCAGTGAGGAATTGTTCAGTGCGGGTCATGAGCGTGTTATAGGAAGGAGTGTGCCGATATCGCGGACGGAGTCTATGATTGCCGCCGGATGTATCGCACTTTTTTCACAGACGTCAGGCCTGAATTTACCGGTCCTGACGAGCACACCCCGGATGCCGGCAGCCTGTGCCCCGTCAACATCGGTATAGATGTCATCACCGATCATCACAACCTCTTCTTTTTGCATACCAAGATCCTGCAGCGCAAGGCCGAAGAACTCCTTTGAGGGTTTCCCGACCACGGTCGCGGTTGTGTCTGCGGCCATTTCAAGCGCTGCAACCACCGGCCCGGCCGAGAGTGCGAGACCGTCCCGGTCCATCCAATACCGGTCTTTTTCGAGTGCGATCAGGTGAGCTCCTTCCATCAGGCAGCGGAAGGCGTGGTTTAAGGTCGCGTACGTTACCCGGTCTCCCGCATCGCCGACAATCACGTAATCCATGGTTACCGAGCCGTCATCAGCGCACGCTCCGGCAAAATCTCTGCCAACATCGCCGGTCACGAGCAGGAATGCCCGGCTTTTTCCCGAGTCTTTTATGAACCGGACCGCGGCAAGGGGCGGGGTGAAGATTGAGCGTTCGGGAATCTCAAAGCCCATTTTATCCAGCCGGGCTGCGATTGTTGCCCGGCATTTGCGGGTGGAGTTAGAGAGGCACCGGAAAGGATAGCCATTGTCTGTAAGGAACGCGAGAGTTTCTCTGGCTCCTTGGACCGGGGTATCTCCGGTATAGAGCACCCCGTCGAGGTCAATCAGAAACCCGTTGATCTTACCGTCCTCCATAAAATCCCCTTCACCATCTCCAGCCGGCAAGGAATACGCGGACAATCGCATCACACAGGATTCGGTTTTCGGCCAGTTTTTCTTCGGAATCATTCAGGATCACGGCCCTCTCGTCAGCGCAGAGATCTTTTGCCCAGGATGCGATGATCTCCTCGGTCACCTCGGGGTGGAACTGGACGCCGAGTGCGTTGTTGAGCATGAATGCCTGGTTTTTTACCGCGTCCGCGGTCGCAAGGAGTCGGGCCCCCTCCGGCAGATCGAACGTTTCGCTGTGCCAGTGAAACACCTCGAAATTTCCCGGGAAGAAGCGCTGCCCCGGGGAGTTGCACCCGGTTATCATCCGCCAGCCGAGCTCCTTCTTACTAGTATACACGGTCTTTCCACAGGCAGCCGCAATCATTTGGGCACCGAGGCAGATCCCGAGCACAACAGAACCGTGGGCCACGGCCTTTCTCACGAGCAGTTTTTCCTGGACAAGGAACGGGTATTCCCGCTCATCGTTCGCGCTCATCTGGCCACCGAGGATAATAAGCCGTTCCGGTGGATCGTTCGGGACCGGGTCGCCTTCGTACAGCCTGAGGATCCTAAATGGCTCGTCTCCTCCCTGTAAGGTATTTTCAATCGTACCCGCGGGTTCGTGTTCCCCGTGCTGGAGGATCGTGATCATTTTAAGGAAATGGTTGGCCGGAAGGATGATGAGGTTTCTTGTCACTTTCACTCCCCGCGGCGGATGTTTAAGCAGGGGATTTTTGGATAAGGTACATAAGTATGGCCGCCATGCAGGCTGAAAGCAGGATCGGGGCGCTCTGGCAGCAGCGGATGGCTGCACTACGGGAGTACAGCGTGGTCCGCGATGGGAACGTCTTTGGCGCAGGACTCGCCGGCTCCTGCCTGTTCTCATCAGAATACGACCGGGCCCGTGCCCTTTTGGAAAATCTGGTGTTGCAGTACGACGGCACTCCTTTTACATCCCTGTTTCCCGGTAGTGAGATCGAGACAGAAAACGGAACCTGCCTCACCCTTGAACACCGCGAGGTGTTCGCCTCTCCTCCGCTTGACGGGAAACGCCTGGATGCGGAGATGCTTGCCGATCTTACGCTCGTGCGGGGGATTGGGGAGCGTTCAGCAGTCCGACTGAAGGCACGGGGCTGGAAAACGATCGCAGACCTCGTAAACCACCCGCGGTTCCGGCATGCAGCGCGGGAGGTTCTCGACCGGCTTGCCTGCTCTGATCCCCGCGAGATCATGGATCTTGCCGGGAGCCGGCATGCCCGGTCTCACCCGTTCGTGCTCGGGGCTGCCTGTGCGTTTGCACCGAAAGATTTCGTCTTTCTCGATATCGAGACGCTTGGTCTCTTCTCCCGTCCTATCATCCTCTTCGGGGTCGGGACCATCGAGCAGGAGAACTTTGTCGTCCGCCAGTACCTGCTCCGCGATATCAGCGAAGAACCCGCAGCCCTCACTGCACTGGCAGGCCATTTTGCCGGGCAAAAGAAAGCGCTGGTCACCTTCAACGGGAAGGCGTTTGACCTCCCCTACGTGCAGGACCGGCTCGCGTACTATGGCATACCCCCCGTCACCCGGGTCCCGCACTTTGATGTCCTGCACTTTGCCCGGCGCCGGTGGAAAGGGCAGTATCCCTCCTGCCGGCTTGGCGAGCTCGAGTCTGTGATCCTCGGAGTTGGGCGGAAAGATGATGTACCGGGCCAGATGGTCCCTGAGTTCTACGAGACGTATATCCGGACAAAAAACTGCGGGCCACTGGTTCCGATTGTCAGCCACAACCGGCAGGATGTGATCTCAACGGCACATCTCTTCTTTTACCTGCTGGGGGAAACCTGTGGCCGTTGCTGATGTGGTACGTCTCATCGGTACCAACCCTGTGTACCGCAGCCGGGTTGCCTGCCATAACATTGCGGACCCGGAACCGGCGGCGTACGGCACGCTTGACCTTCCTCTTCCCGATGCGCTTGCCGCGTACCTGGCCCATGCCGGCATCCGGCTCTACACCCACCAGTGCGAGGCGATCAACCTCCTTCGTGAAGAAAAGAACGTGATCATCACTACCCCGACCGCGAGCGGGAAGACGCTTGCATTCAACCTTCCCGTCTTTGAGCGCATGGCCGCAGACCCGGATGCCCGGGCACTCTACCTCTACCCCACAAAGGCACTAGCAAACGACCAGCTCGCGACACTCATAGCGATGGAGAAGTTCACCGACATTTCCGTAAAACCCGCGATCTACGATGGCGACACACCACAGTCGAAGAGGTCCGCGATCCGGGAATACACCCGGATCGTGATCTCGAACCCCTACGAACTCCACCAGGTCCTCTCCTGGCACGGGAAGTGGAGCCCGTTCTTTGCAAACCTCCAGTATATCGTTTTGGACGAGGCGCACCGGTACCGGGGGATCTTCGGCTCGCAGATCGCGCTTCTTATCCGCCGGCTCCGCCGTGTCGCGCGGTATTATGGCGCCAATCCGCAGTTTGTCCTTTCGAGCGCAACGCTTGCAAACCCGGAGGAGTTTGCCGGAAAACTTACCGGCCTTTCCTTCGTGCGGGTGAACAGCGATGGCTCGCCACGGGGCAAACGGCACTTTGTCCTCTACAACCCGTTCTACGATGGCGTCGGGGAGCGTTCCGCTCACCAGGAATCAAAAGACCTTCTTGTTTCCTGTGTCAAAGGTGACCTCCAGGCGCTCTGCTTTGCCGGCTCCCGCAAGATTGCGGAGCTCATCGCGCTCTGGGCAAAAGAGGACCTCCGGCGCACCACCTCCCACATCGCAGAGAGCGTCCTTGCCTACCGGGCCGGATACCTCCCCGAGGAGCGCCGCCGGATCGAGAGCCGGCTCAAAAACCGGGAGATCAGGGGCGTTGTCTCGACAAATGCACTCGAGCTCGGGATCGATATCGGATCGCTCGATGCGGTGATCATCGATGGTTACCCGGGTACGATGATGTCAACCTGGCAGCAGGCCGGCCGTGCGGGACGAAAGGCCGGGGAGTCACTTGCCGTGCTTGTTGCGCAGGCAAATCCGCTCGACCAGTACCTCATGCACCACCCGGACGAGTTCTTCTCACGACCCCACGAGCACGCGATCATTGACACCGGCAATCCCTATATCGTTTCAGGGCACCTCCTGTGTGCCGCGGCGGAACTTCCCCTTCACGAGAAAAAGGACTGGGAATTCTTCGGGGATCAGTTTCCCCCGGCCCTTGTGGAGCTTGCAGAGAGCGGTCTTCTGTTCCCCACACCCCGGGGCTTCGTGTATTCAGGCCGGAGTCGGGCCACAGAGGCGGTGACGATCGACGGGATGGCAGCTGAGAGCTTCCGGATTCTCTGCGAGGGCCGGGTGCTTGAGACCATGGATCGTGCCCAAGCGTACCGCGAGGCGCACAAGGGGGCGATCATGCTTCACCAGGGCATCACCTGCGTGGTAAACGAGATGGACCTTGAGACCCACACGGTACGGGTGAGCGAGACTGATGTTGATTATTATACGCAGCCGCTCAAGGACACGAGCCTCAAAATTATTGAAACGCTTGAAACACGCGACATCAATGGCGTTACCTGTGCGTTCGGCGATGTGGAAGTGACCGAGCGATACACCGCATACAAGATCAAGAAGGGCGATACGGTCCTCGGGGTCGAGCCGCTTGATCTCCCGCCGATCACGTTCCGGACCAAGGCCTTCTGGCTGGTCATTCCTGACTCCCTTGCCGGACCGGTCTGTGTATCCAGTCTCGACCTCGCGGGCGGGCTGCACGGTGCCGAGCATGCGCTTATCGCGCTTATGCCGCTTTTTGTTCTCTGTGACCGCTGGGATATTGGGGGGCTGTCGTGTCCTGCGTTTGGCGAGAACGGAGAACCGATGATCTTTGTCTATGACGGGTACGAGGGTGGTATCGGTCTTGCCGAAAAAGCGTTTACGCTGCTTCCGGAACTGTTCTTTCGGACGCACGAAATGGTGCGGGACTGCACGTGCAACAAGGGCTGCCCCTCCTGCATCTACTCCCCCAAGTGCGGGAACGAAAATGTCCCGCTTGACAAGGAGGCGACGGTCATGATTCTTGCCGGTTTTGCAGCGGCCGGCGCCGGAAATATTGCTGTACCCGAAAAGGCCGGGAGTGTTTCCCGCCCCGGGCCCACGGCACCATAGTGGTGGGGGCCGATTAAAAAATTAGTCCACAAGCACGACCCGCCTCTCCGGCTCTGGCAGAGCATTCTCAAAGATGAACAGGTCTTCAATGGTCGTATGCAGGGCTTTTGCAACATCATGGGCGAGCCTCAGCGAAGGATTGTACTTTCCCTGTTCGAGAAAGACAATTGTCTCGCGACGAACACCGGCTTTTTTTGCAAGATCTTCCTGCGTGAGAGCATACCGGGCCCGGAATTCACGTATTCGTGTCTGCAAAGACCTTCCTCTTCATTAGTGTTATTTAATTCTAACATATTTTTTTCTATTTGTTATTTATTTCTAACAATACCTAAAGATCTGATAATTTTTTTCAGACATTCCTATCCATGTAGTTAAAACCGATCGCATCGCAGGTAATGGTGAACATGTCCCGTGTACCCCCGTTTAAAGAGATCATCGCCCGTTCGCCACGGGTCTTTGTCATCGGTGTAGCAGGGGACAGCGGTTCGGGAAAAACGACGTTTACCAGCGCCATCCGCCAGATCTTCGGCCCGGACCTTGTGGCCACGATTACCCTCGATGACTACCACAAGTTTGATCGGGAAGAACGCCGCCGCCTCGATATCACACCGCTCCACCCGGATGCCAACAATCTCTCCCGGCTGGAGGTAGATGTTGCGCGTCTCAAAGAGGGCCGCGCGATTGAGAAACCGGTGTACAACCACACCACCGGTACATTCGATCCCCCGGTGCCATTTGCATCAAAAAAGATCATTATCCTCGAGGGACTTCATCCCCTCTTTACCCCGGCGCTGCGGGAACTCGTGGATTTCTCTGTCTTTGTCGATCCGGACCGGGAGGTCAAGTACGCCTGGAAGCGGCAGCGTGATACCGGGCAGCGGGGTTATTCGCCCGGTGAGGTAGACGGGGAGATTGCCCGGCGCGAAGCGGATTACACAGATTATGTTGAGCCCCAGCGTTGCTTGGCTGATACGATCATACGGATCGGGTATTCGAAGTACGGGCCGGATCTTGGGCCGGCGAAGAATGTCTACGCGATCTCGCTTCTCCAGAACCCGATGAACCAGACCGTCCGCGATATCGTATTATCCATCGATCTCACATCGCTGCTGGCGTTCCATGAGAGCGATTTTTTCATCGAATTTTCGACCCGGAGGATCGAATGTGCATTCCTGCGGGCCCTCACTTTTGATGGCGAGATGAATTATGATACGGTCCGGAAACTTGAACTCTCGATCGAGCAACAGACCGGCGTCCATCCAATCGAGATGTTTACCGGGCGCAGGACTGTGACCGCGACCGATATTGTCCGGTTGATCCTCTCGTGGCGGATCATTAACCGAAGGATTTTCCTTCAGGATTCCCACTCCTGATGGAAGATAAAAAAGATTATTCGATTACCTGTGACCTGACCGCAAGGAAGACCGGCCCCCGGACATCGATCTTCTTCTTGGTATCCGTGATTGCCCGCATCGCATATTCCTCAATCCTGAGGTTGATATCGCTGGGGTGTTTTGCCATCTTGACCTGCACGAGCGTGCCTTTTTTGCACCGTGCGGCCTGCTCGATCTCTGCTGCCGCGAATGCAGCGGCGGCATCAAGGTACGAAATCCCGGAAAAAACCCCTTTTATCCGCACGTCCTTCCATTTCTCGGCGTCGGGCACACCCAGGATGTTCCCGTCATAGGCAAAGATCTCGTTTGCACACGCCGGTCCCAGGAGCTTTGCGTTTGCCTCGGTCTCTTCCACTGCCACCTTTACCCGGGTGCCGTACAGCGTGCCATCCCATACCTCAAAGGAACAGGGCCCCTGGACGGTGGCGTTAGCCGCGGCAACCAGTGCGATTGCACGGGCGAGCACTTTCCCCTCCACTGTTGCGGGTTCGGCTCTCAGGTGAATGGCGCGTGCGATCTCCCGGTCTCCGGGAAGACGCGGGAAGAACTGGGGGTAGGAGAGCTGCCGGACATCGTTAGCCTGGTAGGCGATCATGGCGAGGCGTTCAACACCGAGGCCAAGGTTCATAACCGGAACGCCGATCCCGTACTCGCCGAGGGCAGAGGGAGAGTACATGCCAAAGGTTGCCACTTCGACCCAGCCGTGCACCGGGTGTTTTGCGTACACCTCAGTCTGCGTGTCAGGCATATAGTATTTCGAGCGTTTGTCATCAGGCTGGAACCGGAAGTCCTCGTACCCGAAAGCAGAGAGAAGCGCCTCGCTTACCGCCTTCCCGTCTTCAAGGGTGACGTCCTCCCCCGCGACCACGCAGGACGCGGAATGGTAGGTCATGAGCCGGGTCGGGCCTTCCGCCTGCTCGCGCCGGAAGCAGCGGTCGACCGAGAAGAGCTGGATGGGCAGGGGCGTACGCTCCCAGATAGATCCAAGGGTCATGAACCAGCCGCTGGTCATATGGCTGCGGAGAGTGCTGCGCGATGACTCAGGCACGAGCGACCTGAATTCGGGGAAGACTGAATCGAGGATATGCACGACAATCCCATCATCTACCCCAAGGACTTTTGCCAGTTCATGGGTGAGTTCGTCCCCGTCGATCTCTGATTTTTTATACGCGTGGAGGGTTTCGCGGAGCTGCTCTTCGGTTTCCTTGCTCATCGGCCGGAACGGTTCCTTATGCCCGCTCTCGCCTGCCGGGATCTCATGACCATGGACGAGCGGGCTCCGGTGACTCTGGAGGATATCGTTGATCTCGTCCAGCTGCTTTCTGGCGATCCCGACGTTCGGGCGCGGGAGGCCGCCGAGATAAAAAACCCGGTCGAGTACCGCCATCGCTTCGGGTCCGAACTGCCGGTAGATATCGCTCTCCTCCACGATCACCGGGTTCTCGCACTCATCAAATCCCATCGAGAGGTAGATCTCGCGCAGCCGGTTGATTGTCGCAAAGATCGGGTGCGGCTGGGCCCGTGTATACCGGAGGCGGGGGTACTTTTTGTCCTCCCCCGGTGGTGTAATCACGGACGGGCCCTCGTGCCATGCGCCTTCAAAGTTCGTATGGGATTTTTCTTTCCAGTCCTGCGGGTTGAATCTCATTTACACACGCTCCATGCAGACGACCCTGCTTAAGGGGTTTTCATCCCGGATCGTATAATCACACGCTGCGGCAATCCTCTTTGCAAAGTCCCGCACCTGTGCATGCTCCGGCATGTTATTCCGTTGCAAACGGTTTCTACTGTATCCCAGATACATGTATCCTTTTACCTCGACAAATGTTGCCCCTGCATCCTGCAGGAGCCGGGCATATCCTTCCGGATCTGCATCATTGACACCGGCTACAAGGGTGATCCGGACCGCCGATCTTTTTGCCCGGAGCTTTCCGAGGCTTTCCTGTATACGGTCCCAGAACACCTCGGCATCGCCCATGGGACGGCAGGTCTTTTCATAGATCTCCACATCCGGCGCATCGAGCGAAACATACTGCTGGAAGGGCCGGCACCGGGAAATCATATCCGGGTTTGTGCCATTGCTGACGACAAATGTAGTATACCTGTTTGTATTGAAGAGATCAACGAGCTCCGGAAGCCGGCTATAGAGCGTGGGTTCGCCCGAGAGGGAGATCGCCACATGTCGTGGATTCAGTGCTTCTTTCCATCGCTCATCCGTGACCGTGTTGTCCAGTACCGCGTTATATCCCGCGAGCGCTTTTTTCTGGAGTTTTTTTACCCCTGCAAGGATGGTTTCTGGCGGGCACTCTGCCTCCACCTCAACTTCGTGCTCGAATGAGCGCCAGCAGAAGAGGCAGCGCTGGTTGCACCGGAGGGTCGGCGTCATCTGGACACAGCGATGGCTGTCGATCCCGTAGAACTGGTGCTTGTAGCACATCTCACCTCCTGCAAGAGCCCGCTTGCACCAGAGGCAGGGCTTGAGGGCGGCCGAAGAGTCCGGTGAAAAAAAGAGGTAGCCCTGTTTTATCCGGGCGTCACATGGTGTGGATGGCATCGATCCCGAGCGTCTCAAGGGACTCTTGTAAAGTGTTCTGTACGGCTTTTACGAGCGTGAGCCGGCGGTCCCTGACTTTTCCCTCGCTCTTTAATACAGGCTCAAAATGGTAGAACGTGTTGAAGGTGTCTGCCAGTTCGTGGGCGTAAGTGGCCAGCAGGTGCGGGCGGAGCTCGGCCACCACTTTCTCGATCACGGCCGGGAACTTTGCGATCTTCTTTGCAAGGATGATCTCCTGCTCGGTCTCCAGGTCATAACATTCGCCGAATGCACCGGCTTTTTCCAGGATACTGCATGCCCGTGCATGGGCATACTGGATGTAGGGGCCGCTCTGGCGCTCGAAATCGAGGGCATCCTTCCAGTCAAAGACCGTGCTTTTCTCGGGGGAGATCTTCACGATATCGTACCGTATGCCGGCTAGGGCGACTGCCTCTGCAATGCTTCTGCGGGTCGCCTCGTCCAGCTCCGGCCGGCGTGCAGTTACCTCATCGAATGCCCGTTTGGTGACCTCGGTGATCAGGTCATCGGCAGAGACAAACTTGCCCGCCCGGGTGCTCATCGAGCCTTCGGGAAGTGAGACGAACTCGAAGTGCACGATCTCCGGGGCTTTCTCTCCCAGCAGCTTCATGGTGCACTGGAGCTGCGCACCGATCAGCTTGTGGTCAGCGCCGAGCACATCGATGACCCGGTCAAAGTTTGCGCTCTTCCATGCGTGAAACGCGAGGTCGCGGGCCGCATAGACGGAGGTACCATCGCTCCTCCGGATCACGTACTTGTTGGTAAAGCCGAACTCTGCGAGATCGAGCGCGAGGAGTGTGTCCTCGTGCGTTGCCTGGGGGAGTTTCTCAATTTTCTGGATCACCTGTTGTGTATCACCGTTACGGACAAAATCGCTCTCCCAGACAAACCGGTCGTGCTTCACGTTAAGGTTCTTCATCGTGACCGCAAAACCATCCAGGCAGCGGGAGACTTCCCTGCGGAATTTTTTTGCGGTCTCTGCATCCCCGCGCTCCACGAGCTGCATGAGGGTGTCGACCTGTTTGGTGATGCCGGGATCTTTTTCGATCTCCCGGTTGGCAGCGATATAGATCCGGGCGATATGGGCGTCTTCCTTCTCCCCTTCAGCCTGCGCATTTTCCAGGTGATCGAAACCCCACACCACGATGGCGATCTGCCGGCCCATGTCGTTTACGTAATATTGGACCTCAAGCGGGTAGCCTGCCTTCCGGAAGGCCCGGGCGAGTGTATCGCCGATGATAGAATTCCTTATGTGGCCTACGTGGAGGGGGCCGTTAGGGTTGGCACTCGTGTGTTCGAGCACGACCCGGGTCTCCTTTTTCGGGAGTGCCCCGTAGCCAGGCTGCGTTGCAGCCCTGAGGGTCGCACTGACATATGCCTTTCCCAGGATGAAGTTGACGTACGGTCCTTTTGCCTCGACCGTGATTCCACGCTCTGCAAGTTCCCTGTTCCCTGCAAGCGATGCCGAGATCTCCTGCGCAATTATTGCGGGTGCCTGCTTTCTTGTCTTTGCAAGGGAGAATGCAACAGTTGAAGCGAGGTCAGCGTGCTCTCCCCCGTCAATGAGCTGGACGTCTGTCACACCTGTGTTTTCGGCAAGTATCCTGGCAATTATTGATGTTGTGTCAAAAACCATCATAATCCCGTCCTGTACCGGAGAATTGCTGCGATCCCGCCAAATGCCGAGTAGAGGATCGAACCCTCCTCAAAATCATCCGAGATCAGCTCCACTTTTGCGCTGGAGAGATCGGCGAGTTTGGCAAGTTCGTCAATAATGTCGATCTCTTCTTCAAGCACGAGGGGTGCTGTGCATTTCGGGCACGAGCCGAGCTCAATATCCCGGACAGTCTTTCCTACCGGCATGCTGACTGTCCGCTCTTCGGTATGGTCACAGTTCTGGCATTTTATCTTAAGCCGTGACTTCCGCAGGTTGGAGGAGAGGAGGAGCGTATCCACTGCACCGACCTCGAGGTTCTTCCTGATGCTCTCCTCACCGTAAGCAGCAAGGCCGTTGTCCTTGACCAGCTCTTTGAGGAACCGGTCCATGAATGCCTTCTCCTTGACAACTGCCATTCCCGAGAGGACGTCCTTTGCCGCATCGACCAGCTCGGGCAGTCCGTCCTCGTTTGTATAGGCAACGTCAAAGAGGCCGAGGACCCGTTTCTGGACCTCATGGTGCAGGAAATTGCCAGCCTCGAACTCCTCCTTCGTCGGGCTCGGACCGCCGATCAACAGCCCCTTGAACCGGTTAAAGAAGTCCTTTTCAGCCAGAAAGATCGCACTCGAGCGCTCGCCGACTTTGGTGTAGAACTCATTAATCGCGATCTCACGGAGCCGGCCGAACCGGGCTGCAGACTGACCTCCTTTGCGCATCTTGCCGGGAACCGTGGAGGTCGACCCCCCCATGGGTTCGATCCGGTTGCCACGCAGGAATCCCCAGTACGCTTCACGCCGGTCGAGCACGAGGAGGCCGTACACGTACTTCTCCTCCAGCATCTGCTTGAGGGGCTCGAGCTCGAAGTTGGAACTGCACCGGTACATGTAGAGGTTGAGCGGCTCTGGCGGTTCGATGACCGTGCACTGGAGATCGGTTCGGTCCCCGTACAGTTTGACCGTTCCGCAGAAGACCGCCATGCCCTTTTCGGGCGGGCGCTTGTAGTACTTGAGCCGGGAGAGGATCGAGGAGATGGCGCTCTGGACGTTTGTTCTTGTTTGCTTGCTCTTGATGTTGGCACACTGGCCGTACTCGTCCTTTAACTGGCCGGTCACATCGTAGATCTGCTTATCGGGAGGGATGTAGAGCGTGATGAGCTCCGTCCCGTCCCCTTCCTGCGCCTCCAGTTTTTCCAGCGTCTTTTTAAACTCGTAGCGCTTGCGCGCCTCGTCCATCTCCTCGGTCTCTGTCATGGGCGGATTTCATCCTCTAAATGTAAAGCTAATACCTATTCACACTCGCGTGCCATAAATTTGCGCCAAGAGGGCCATAAGCCGGTTATCAACATCCGGGTTGATCCCGTGGTCACCGTTAAATTCAGTGAAATTTTTGGGCTCGTTTGCGGTCGCGTAGAGTTCCTGCCCCTGCGTAAAGGGGATGATCGGGTCAGTGGCGTTGTGATACATCCATACAGGCCGGGGTGAGATCGTGGGCAGGTACGTGCTGGGCTCAAGCGATTCGGCAAACTGGAGAATATCTCCCGATCCACCCTGCGCGAGCACTGCAGCCTTGACTCCCCAGTCGGCAGTGGAGATCCCGATATACCCGGCAAAGTTTTTGTCAACTCCAGCTGCCACCGCAGCGTACCGGCCACCATTACTCCCTCCGACTGCATAGACCGGGACCCCGAACCGCGAGGAGAGCATGGCCTGTGCCGAAGAGATATCACAGATCGTCTGGTAATACTCTGGCCACTCCTTGTTCTCGAACAGCGCATAATCCGTATTGGGATTGAACGGGTAGCCGGCTGTTTCCCCGCCACGCCCGCGGTAGTCAAGGAACATAAAGGCATACCCGTCTGCCGCGTACTGGACCATCCGCCCTGCGTGACCGGTGATCTTTTCCCCGGCTCCCGGCAGGTACAGTAAAACGGCCTTCGGATTCTTCGGGTAACTCAGGTAGGTGGTCACATCCCCGGTCTGGGTGTGGAGGATCACCAGTGATTCGGTATAGGTTTCGTTGGCAAAGAGCACGGTCTCGTTCGTAGTGACCGGGGCACAGGTGACCGAGAGGATACCGTTGCTGTCTACCGAGTATGACGGGGTTGTGGAACTGCTCATGCATCCGGCACAGGCTGCGAGCACGAGCAGGAAGGCAAGGCCGGCTGCGATGAAAAATGCCCGCATGGTTATCCCTCCCTGCACCGGTGGAGCAGGCAGATCGTCTTTGCATCGCAGATGGTGCCATCGGCTACCATCGCGTCTGTTCTCTCTCGGGTGACATCCATCACTTCGATCACTTCATCAGCATCTTTTTCGAACGCGTGGGAAGGCGTGAGGTCCCGGGCCTCAAAGAGCCAGATCTTCTCGTCAGTATATCCGGGCGTGGTATAGATGAAACCCCGGGGGATCATCGTTCCCGCCGAGACCCCGGCCTCTTCGATGAGTTCGCGCTGCGCGGTCTCCAGGGGTTCCTCCCCGGTCTCCATCGTCCCGGCCGGCGCCTCACAGATGTATTGCCCGATCGCGTACCGGTACTGCCGCAGGAGCTTGAAGCCGGTGGGTGTGACCGGCAGGATGGCGACCGCGCTCCCGGGGTGGACCGTCACCTTCTCCGATTCAACACCGTTGGGGAACTTCACGTTCGACTTTTCGATCCAGAGACGCCTGCCGCGGAAGATCTCCATATTAGTCCACCTCGTACGGGATCGGGTCTTTCTCGCCGATCGCAGCGAACGCCTCGCGCCGGAAGTGGCACGAGCCACACGTACCACAGGCTTTCTCCTCGTTCTGGTAGCATGACCACGTGTGTTCGTACGGGACGCGGAGATCCTTTCCGAGCCACAGGATATCCGTTTTGGTCATGGTGATAAAGGGCGTGAAGAGTTCGATCTGCGTGGTCTCTTTGGTACCAAGTGCGATCACCTTCCGGAAGGCATCAATAAAGGCCGGCCGGCAGTCGGGGTATCCGGAATAATCGAGCGCCTGTACCCCAATGAAGATCGCGTCTGCGCCTTTTGCCTCCGCGTAACTGGTCGCGATGGCAAGGAGGTTTGCATTCCGGAACGGCACGTAAGTGTTGGGGAGATGCGCCCGGGCCGGATCGAACCGGTCGACCGGCATGTTCCGGTTGGTCAGGCTGCTTGCCCCGAAATTTTCAAAGTACCTGAGATCGATCTCCGTGAAGTCAGTAGCCTCAAGGAGGGATGCGATCTTCTGTGCGCAGGACCGCTCCTTTGCCTCCGTACGCTGGCCATAGTTTGCATGAAGGGCGAGGATCTCGTAGCCCTCTCTTCGTGCATAGTACGCAAGTGTCGATGAGTCCATGCCACCCGAGATAAGGCAGACCGCCTTCATCATTTCACCCCGATGACCTTATGCAGCTGGAGCTGGAACCGGACCGGCAGGTCGTTGTCAAGGATATAGCGTATGATGGGCTGGTAATCAGTACCCTCCACCGGGGAAAAGAAGATCTCGCCCCCGATCGGGTGCTCTCTCATCACCGCATGGGCATAGTGGCAGTCCTCTTGGTCTGCAACGACAAACTTCACGCTGTCTCCCGGTCGGATGGCAGGTAAAAGTGACAGATCGCTCTCTTCAACGGAGGAGGGACACTTGACGTCCATGCAGATGGAAGCGTACGGCTGCAGATCCGCAAAGGCAATCGTACCGTTGGTCTCGATGTCGATCGCGGCTCCCCGCTTTTGGAGGGAGGGGAGAAGATCGAGGAGAGCGTCTTTCTGGAGGAGCGGCTCGCCGCCCGTGATACAAACCAGATGGGGATTTTTCCGCCAGCAGGTTTCGAGCACCTCCCTGCAGCTCATCTCCGTCCCGCCATCTCTCGCGTACGCGGTATCGCACCAGCGGCAGGAGAGGTTGCAGCCTGCAAGCCGGATGAACAGGCAGGGCCGGCCCTGGTTTTTCCCCTCGCCCTGGAGGCTCTCAAAAATCTCGACGACCTTCATTTATGAAATCTCAGCGCAGGATGTCGGGGATTCCCACACCCGGATCTTCGATACCGCAGCCCGGAGCCCCTGTTCGCGGCAGGCGCACGTAAGGTCGTCCCGGATCAGGGACGCAATGAGCTCGCTGGTCGGATCGCCGGGAGTCGTAATCACCGGGTGGAACTCTGCGATGCGGGGGACCATCGGGTCATCCTTATTGAGGATGATCTGGTGGTCGTACTTTTCCACGATTTTCTTTATGACACTATAATCGATCACGATCTGCGTTGCCGGATCTGGCTCTCCTTCCATCCAGACTTCAATCTTCCACCGGTGCCCGTGGAGGTTCGCGCACTTCCCGTGGTAATGGAGGAGGCGATGGCTGGTGTCTATCTGCACCTCTTTATAGATCCCGACTTTCATTGCACAAGATTTGGGCCCGGGAGGATATAATGTTATTATGGCTGAGGATCAATAGTGTAAGACAGGCAGGTGGATGCCACAATTTATAAATCGGTTCCCCGCCCTAGTATATATCTCAGCGTGGGTTATCGACAACCACAAAAACAACTGAAATGAGGCTCTTTAATGGGACAGGGTAAATTTGCAGCCAGAAAACTGGTTCGGGACTCCAAAAAATTCCGGTGGAGCGATAAGAACTACGCCCGCCGCGAACTCAACCTCGACGTTAAGTCGGATCCGCTGGAAGGCGCTCCGCAGGCGAGGGGTATCGTGCTCGAGAAAGTCGGTGTTGAGGCCAAGCAGCCCAACTCGGCGATCCGGAAATGCGTGCGCGTGCAGCTGATCAAGAACGGCCGTCAGGTCACCGCGTTTGCGGTAGGCGACGGTGCTATCAACTTCATCGATGAGCACGACGAGGTCGAGATCGAGGGCATCGGCGGTCGTCTGGGCCGGTCCATGGGAGACATTCCCGGGGTCCGGTACGTGGTTACCAGCGTGAACAACGTCTGCCTCCATGAGATGGTTATTGGCAGGAAGGAGAAACCGCGCAGGTGATCGTGATGACAGAAGCAGAAGTAAAGACCCCGGAGAAGCCCGAAGCAAAGAAGCTCCTCTTCAACAAGTGGGATGTATCTGAGGTCAAGGTAACCGACCCGAGCCTCGTCCGGTACGTAAATCTTACCCCCCAGATTATCCCCCACTCCTGCGGCAAGTTCTCGCGCCAGGAGTTCAATAAGGCCAATATGATGATTGTCGAACGGCTAATCAACCGCCTGATGCAGACCGAGAATAATACCGGCAAGAAGCAGCTGGCAATAGGGATCGTGCGGGATGCATTCGAGATCATCAACCGGAAGACCAAGAGGAACCCCATCGAAGTGCTTGTCGAGGCAATCGGCAACACCGGTCCCCGGGAAGAGACCGTCCGTCTGAAGTACGGTGGTATCAATGTCCCGAAATCCGTCGACACCGCTCCCCTGCGCCGTGTCGACTCCGCCATCGGCTTCATCGCGGAGGCAGTCTGGAAGTCTTCGCGTAAGAGCAAGAAGCCAGCGAGTGCTATCCTTGCCGACGAGCTCATTGCCGCCTCAAAGGGCGACGCAAAGTGCTACTCGGTCGGGAAAAAGGAAGAAAAGGAGCGGATCGCAAAATCCGCCCGGTAAAACATCTTTTTTGAGGTTATTTTCATGTCACGTGGCAAAAAAACGGTAGAGCGCGTAGTCGAGCTCATGAAGGACCCCAAGCACATCAGAAATATCGGGATCGTGGCGCACATTGACCACGGCAAAACCACCCTGTCCGATAACCTGCTTGCGGGTGCGGGTATTATCTCTGAGGAACTTGCGGGCAAACAGCTCTTCATGGATTCGGATGCAGAAGAGCAGGCCCGTGGTATTACTATCGATGCAAGCAACGTATCGATGGTCCACGAGGTCGAGGGCCAGGATTATCTCATCAACATGATTGATACGCCGGGCCACGTTGACTTCGGTGGCGACGTTACGCGTGCAATGCGTGCTGTTGATGGTGCAGTCGTCCTTGTCGATGCGGTTGAGGGTACAATGCCCCAGACGGAAACCGTGCTCCGGCAGGCCTTAAAGGAACAGGTCCGCCCGGTCCTCTTCATCAACAAGGTTGACCGGCTGGTTAACGAGATCAAGGTTGACGAGACCGAGATGCAGATCCGCCTGGGCAAAGTGATCGACAAGGTCAACAAGCTCATCAAGGGCATGAACGAGGACCTGTACAATAACGGCTGGAAACTCGATGCCTCGAAAGGGACGGTCGCCTTCGGCTCTGCGCTCTACAACTGGGCAGTCTCGGTGCCGTATATGAAAAAGGGCGGAGTCTCGTTCAAGGATGTGTTCGAGAAGTGCCGGGCCGGCGACATGAAGTACCTCGCCAAGAACAGCCCGCTCTACGAAGTCGTGCTCGACATGGTCGTGCACCACCTGCCAAACCCGCTCGAGGCCCAGCCCCGGCGTGTCAACGTCATCTGGCATGGCGACCATGCCACAAAGGAAGGCAAGGCTATGCTCGCCTGCGACCCGAACGGGCCGGCAACGATGATGGTTACCGATATCTCGTTTGACCCGCACGCGGGCGAAGTGGCAACCGGCCGTCTCTTCTCTGGTACGCTTAAGCGCGGTGACGGGCTCTATGTCATGGGCTCTGCAAAGAAAGAGAACCGCCTCCAGCAGGTCGGTATCTTCATGGGCCCGAAGCGTGTCGAGGTCGAGGAGATTGTCGCCGGAAACATCGCGGCAGTCACCGGTCTCAAGGATGCCATCGTCGGCTCTACTGTCACCTCTCTCATGGAGATGTCGCCGTTTGAGTCGCTCAAACACTACTCAGAACCGGTCATGACCGTTGCGGTCGAGGCAAAGAACATGAAGGACCTGCCCAAACTTGTTGAAGTGCTCAGGCAGGTTGCAAAGGAAGACCCGACGCTTGGTATCGCCATCAACGAAGAGACAGGCGAGCACCTGATCTCCGGTATGGGCGAGCTGCACCTTGAGATCGTCACCGGCCGTATCAAGCGTGACAAGGGCGTCGAGATCGTCACCTCCCCGCCGATCGTGGTATATCGTGAGACCGTTACCGGTAAGGTCGAGAATGTCGAAGGCAAGTCCCCGAACCGGCACAACCGGTTCTACTTTACCCTCGAGACCCTTCCCGATGAGATTGTCAACCTGATTAAGGCGGGCGAAGTCTCGATGAACCAACCGGCCCTCGAGCGCCGTGATGTGCTCTTAAAGGCAGGATTTGACAAGGACGAGGCCAAGAACGTCAAGCATATCAAGGGCACCAACATGCTCATCGATATGACCAAGGGTATCCAGTACCTCAACGAAACGATGGAACTGATCATCGAAGGTATCAATGAAGCCCTTGCCGGTGGCCCGCTTGCTGATGAGCCGGTCCAGAACCTCAAGATGTCGCTCACCGATGTCAAGCTGCACGAAGATGCAATCCACCGTGGCCCGGCACAGGTCATCCCCGCGGTCCGTGGCGCCATCAAGGGTGGCATGCTCATTGCGGGCGACTCGCTCCTTGAACCGGTCCAGAAGATCCAGATTACGGTTCCGATGGACCAGATGGGTGCTGCGACCTCCCAGATCCAAGGGCGGCGCGGCCAGGTCTTCGATATGCAGAGCGAGGGCGACACGATCACGGTGGTCGGGAAAGCCCCGGTCGCCGAGCTCTTTGGGTTTGCCGGGGATATCCGGTCAGCAACCGAAGGCCGTGCGATGTGGAACACCGAGTTTGCCGGCTTCGAGCTCGTGCCCAACAACCTGGTAAAAGACGTCGTCGTCTCGATCCGCAAGAGGAAAGGCCTCAAGGAACAGATGCCGACCCCTTCGGACTATCTCTCCGTATAATTTTTCCCCTTTTCCCCGTTCCTTTTTTTCTTCCTGATCATCAGGAGTTTCTGCCCGGCCGAACCATGATACCAGCAGTCGTTTTATGGCAGGGGTAACGGAGGGTTTGTCCGGATTTGCGGTGAGAATGGTTTTTACCCCGTATGAACCATAGAAATGTAAGATGGGTGTCAGGGTCCTCATTGTCGAAGACGACCTGGTGGTCCGGCAGCTTCTCGAATGGCGTCTCGGGACAATGGGATATACGGTCTGTGGGAAGGCGACAACCGCTGAAGACGCATTTTCCGAGGTCAAGACCCGGCAGCCTGATGTCGTGCTGATGGATATCCACCTAAACGGCCGGATGGATGGGATCGATGCAGCCCACGCCATCAAGAAAATGCATAATATCCCGGTAATTTTCATCACCGCTCATTTTGCCGATGACGAACTTGCACGGGTAAAGGCCATTCGCCCGGACGGTTACATTCTCAAACCGTTCAATGACACGGATTTGCGGGTTGCTCTCGAACTTGCCTGTGGCGTTCCCGGATCAGGCCAGACGGATCCCGCCGGTTGACCGGTTGCGTTACCTGGAACCCGGTGGTTTTTTGGGAAAAATAAAAAGGACTCGTTATCCAGTATAGGGATTACGCTCCTGAACCGGATTCCGGTGTTGCTCTTACTGCCGCCCGGGTAGTCCAGACCAGAAGGATCGTGCCTGCCGCCGCAATCACGGCTGCGATGGCAAAACCGGTACTGTACCCGATAAAGGTCCAGACAAAACCGATCATGACGCTTGAGACAAGGTCGCCGATACCGTTGGTGGCCGCAAGCGCCCCAAAGCCAAGCCCGCGTGCCTCCTCTCCCACCATCTCACCGGCGAGCGCAGATTCGAGTGCATCTTCCGCGGCAATAAAGAGGCCGCACAGGGCAAACAGAATGCCATAAGCCCAGATGTTTACCGGGGCAAGGATGAAACCGATGAAGGTGACAACCGCGACAGAGTAACCGCAGACGAGCACCGGCCGCCGGCCGATGCGGTCACCCAGCCAGCCCAGGGGGTAGGATGCGGCTGCATACACGATATTTCTGACCAGGTACAGGCCGGCACCGGCAGCGGTCGCCATGGTGAATCCCATGGAGGGCGTAAGGGCCACGATCACAAACGCGATGAGCAGCGTCTGGGAGAAATCCGCGATTCCAAAGACCAGCACCGCCCCGAGGAACGCCTTGAACCGCAAGGGCAGTCCGCGGAGTGAAGGCAACAGCCTCTTTGGCCGGTTCTGGTGTTCCGGGTTCTTTTCCTTTAACCACAACCAGAGGACGATAAACGCGAGGACTCCCGGGATCACCGCGAGCCAGAAGATGGTCCGGATTGCAACCGTCGAGACAAGCACGAGCGCGATTGCAGGACCGGCGATGGCGCCCAGCGTATCGCCCGCCCGGTGGAACCCGAATGCCTTGCCGAGATCCTTTTTCTCGACAGAGTTAGCGATGATCGCATCCCGCGAGGGCGATCGGATCCCTTTACCGATCCAACCGATGATCCTGCCTGCCAGTACGACAAACCACGAGGCAGCGGCTGCAAGAAAGGCGGGAAAGATTGCGGTGGCAACTGAACCAGCAAGGGCAAATTCGCGGCGCTTTCCCAGCTTGTCAGCAAAGTATCCCGAGAAGAGTTTAACAAAACTGGATGCCCCGTCACTCAACCCCTCAATGATCCCCAGCGCATAGACCGGTGCACCCAGGAGGATCAGAAATGACGGCAGGAGTACGGTGACAGTCTCGTAGCCGAGGTCTCCAAAAAAACTTGCAAGGCCGGCCCCGAGGACCGTGCTGTTCAGCCATGGTGGCCACTTCATAGTGTCGTGTATCGCCGGTATCCCTCATAAAGGATCATGATATGATTGCAGGATATGCCGCCGGGTCGCGCACGGGTGCTTCTCCTCTTTATTATTCCCGGTACCCACAGGGCCCCTTGCCCCGGTTATCCTCTCTAACCGGGCGGTTCGATCCTCAAACCGGCGCCATTCTGGTAATATATACCGCTCCGGGCCGACCCTGTATCCATGCCTTGTGTGGCAGAAAATGCCATACAATGCAGGAAACCATTCCCATGACCAACCTCGGTGATGTCGTGCGTCAGCTGGAGACCGTCCTGTGCGATCCCGGCTACCCGCCCACCCCTCACGAGCGGGAAGTGTACGACGCCATCCTCCAGGCGGTCTGCACCGGAGCCACGGACACAGAAGGCAGCCAGTAAGGCCAGCTGTACGGGGCAGTTTGTTCCTCCCCCGTACCCTCCTCTCTTTTATAATCCGGCCGCAGAATATCGATGAGTGATACGGTATTTCTGTGGATGAAGGGTCGGGATCGGATTTTACCGATTTGAAAGATCCCGGGTACGAGATTTTTATCATTTTTGTTTCGGTACTCTCGGTCGTCAACCTTTTTATCTCATGGATCCCCGGCCTGAATCCGCAGGTTGCTGACGTCCTTGATGTCATCAACTTCTTCCTGACGATCATCTTCCTTGGGGACTTTGTGTTCCGTTTCCTGTCTGCCGGATCGAAAAAACACTATTTCTTCTTTGACTGGGGATGGGCCGACCTTCTTGCCAGTGTTCCTTTCCTGCGGATCCTGCGGTTGTTCCGGATCTTCAAGGCATACCGTCTGCTCAAGAAATACGGGACCAGAAACATCTATGCCCAGCTTACGCAGCACCGGGCCGAGAGCGTGCTCTATATCGTCATCTTCTGCGTGATCCTTGTCATCGAATGCGGCGGCGTCCTTGTCCTCCTTGCCGAGAGCCCGGCGCCGGATGCCAACATCCGGACCGCATCCGATGCGATGTGGTGGGTCTATGTCACCATCACAACGGTGGGATATGGGGATCGTTACCCGGTAACCTCGGCAGGAAGGCTGGTGGGAGTGCTGGTGATGACCACGGGCGTGGGGCTCTTTGGTACCCTTGCCGGTTTTATCGCAAACAAGCTGGTCTCGCCGGCCGTGAGTGGAGGGTCCGGAGGGGGACAAAAACCCGGGGACCGTGCCGCTCTCCAGGATGCCCTTGCACAACAGGCCCGGCAGCATGCAGAGGTCATCGCCCGGCTGGACCGGATCGAGCAGGAGCTCAAAGACCGCCCGCGGTAGGTTCGTGCATGACGGCCGGTGCGCAAGTCCTAAATGCCATCAGAAAAAGAGAGGAACCGGCAATATCCCGTTGTTCACCGGGGTGAGAACCATAGCCGATCCGCTCACATCAGAAGAAATCCGCGCAAAAGTCCAGGCCCTGATGCCCGGTGTCATTGACGATCTCAAAGCCCTCATCCGGTACCCGTCCGTGGCATTTCCCGGTTACCCGGGGGAACCGGTCCGGGGGATGGCGGACGCGACCGTTGCCCTGCTGGAGAGATACGGCCTTTCCGGCGCCCGGCTCATCGATGTCCCGGGAGGGTACCCGGCAGTGTACGGGGAGATCCCCGCCCCTCCGGGTATGCCCACTGTCCTGATGTACGCCCACTACGATGTCCAGCCGGCAACAAAAGAGGATGGGTGGGAATGCGATCCATGGGATCCCCATGAGGAAGGCGGGCGGTTGTACGGGCGCGGCTCTGCCGATGACAAGTCGGGCATCATGCTCATCGCCGCCTCCCTCCGTACCTTTGAAGGGAAACCCCCCGTGGGCATCAAAGTCCTTATCGAAGGCGAGGAAGAGACGACCAGCCATATCGAGGCGCTCGTTACCTCCCGCCCGGACCTCTTCTCGTGTGATGCATTCATCATAGAAGATAACGGGAACCTCTCCGCGGGCGAACCGGCGCTCACGACCTCTCTGCGGGGCGAGGTCTCCTGCATCATCGAGGTATCGACGCTCGACCACCCGGTGCACTCGGGCATGTTTGGCGGGGCAGCGCCCGATGCACTGGTCGCCCTGATCCGGTGCCTCGCCACGCTCCATGACACCCGGGGCGATGTGGCCGTGCCGGGCCTGCAAAAGGGTACCGGCGGTGGCGGCGATTATCCCGAACAGGCTTACCGGGAGAGTGCGGGCGTTCTCGCTGGCGTAGACCTCACTGGCACCGGCCTGATCGGTGACCGGCTCTGGACCTGTCCCTCTGTGACCGTGATCGGGATCGACGCCCCGTCCGTGCAGGCCGCTGCAAATATCCTGATCCCCCGTGCAGCGGCAAAGGTCAGCATGCGTATCGCCCCGGACGCAGATCCCAAACACGAGCTCGCACTTCTCGTGGCACACCTGCGTGCGGCCGTTCCGTGGAATGCCCGGGTCACGGTACAGGAGGTAAGCAGCTCTCCCGGCTTTGTCTGCCCCACCGGTGATCTCGTATACGCGGCGGCACGAACTGCACTTGCGATCGCATTTGGCCGTCCGGTGCTCGAAAAAGGAACCGGGGGTTCGATCCCCCTGCTCCGCACGCTCCAGGATACCGTTTTGCATGCCGGGTTTGTCCTGTGGGGTGCCGAGGACGCTGCCGGTTCGCGCATTCACGGTACAAACGAGAGCGTTGATGTGAGCGATCTCGAGCGTACCATCGTGGCCCAGGCCCTTTTCCTCTTGCTGCTTGCAAAAAAACAGTGATTCGCAGGGCCGCTCATCCCTGCCGCCACTTTTTTACCCGGCCTGCATCTCCGGTGGGGTCTTGTGTATGCCCCGGAGCAAAAAGATGCCGTACGCTGCAAACACAATACCTACCGTTACTGATGAGACCAGAATCTGAATTGACTGCGCATGGATCTCAACGCCCCCGATTGCTGCAAGCGAGGTGAAATCAAAGAGGGCGTGTACCCCCACCAGGGGCCAGATGCTCCCGGTACGAAGCCGGAGTGCGGCAAAGGTCAGGCCAAGGCCGAATGCAGCGACAGTGTCGACTGCGGTAAATGCCGGGTCCCAGGTCCCGCCCAGCATATTGAGCAGGTGGGGTGCTGCAAAACAGACGGCACTGATCACGGCAGCACGAAATATTCCGGCCGGGAGAAGGGCGGTCAGGATCAGCCCGCGGAACCATGCCTCTTCCGCAAAACCCACGATAAGCGTCAGGGCTGCAAATGCCAGCAGGGTGAGGGGTGCCGCTGCCTGGATTCCTCCGGTAAGGGAGAGCAGTGCCACCGCACAGGGCAGGATAAAAAGCGGGAGATCCCGTATCCGTATCCACGAAGTGTATCCTGCCTTTTCCCACCAGGAGAGACGCCAGAGAACAATGATCCCGGTAAGGGCGAGGACCGAATCAACCAGGGCCACCTGCACGAGGCTCCCCATCAGGAAGTGTTCATTTATGGCCCCGATTCCCAGGACCACGCACACGACAATGGCAAGGAACCCTGCGGCGCTCAGGTACGGGTGGTCTGCGGTGAAATGTTCCGGCGTCATCATTGCCTGATTTTCATTGTCCGGCAATTGTTATGGACTTACGCCTCCCGCTTTTTTGCGCAAGAAGAAAAACTGGTACGGTTCGATTGTTCCCCAACACTCCGTATGGAAGCGACTAATCGGGAAACACGCACCTCCCCGACAGATGATCTCGTTTCCTGTGTGAGCAATAAGGAAAAAAAGCAGAAATAATGGGGGAAATCCCGTCAGGGCATTATATCGCCAAAGTCTGTGGTGTCCGGGGCGGCTGAAGCCTGTGTTGTATTCATTGCCTCTGCCTGCGCCACGGCATCGCTGCTGTCATCGGATACAAGTCCCTGGTCGGAGACTGCCGTAGAGGTCTCTGCTACTGTTGCGGTGACCTGTGGGGTATTCTGTTCCGGAGCCTGCGGTGTGGTGACCGTCTGCTGCCCGCCGATTGTTGACGTGCCCTGGCTCTGCGAGGTACACCCGGCACATACAAGGAATAGGACCAGACAGGCCACTATGATTCCTGATACCACTATCGTTTTCTTCATCTCTCATTCACCTCCTCGTTCATCCGAATTTCGGGGAAAATCCCCCGACACTCTGGTTATTCCTCGGGGTCTCTGCAGTCCGGTTCATCTGCCGGCTCTCAGCGGTTCGGTTTGCTGCCGCCTCTGACCTCACTTCCGAAGCGATCTGCTGGAGTGCCTGTGCATACTGCTGGTCAAGGGACATCAGCTGGGAATTTATGCTGGATAGCGTTGACTGGTCGTGGTTCTGCAATGCAGCCTGGAGCTGGGGCTGGAATGCCGTAATCTGTGACAGGATATTCTGGGCGCCAGAGACATCGAGTCCGCGCGCTGTAAGATTGGTCAGCCGGTCCTGCATACGGGATGTTGTGTTGGTAAATTGCGCGAGCCGGGCCGTTTGCCGTGCCTGCCATGCCAGGTTGACTACTGCCTGGGAAAGCTGCTGGCACAGGGAATCGATCTGGCTGTTTATCTGGCTGATCTGTGCTTCGTCCCGTGCGTTTAGGGCAGCCTGGAGCTGGGGCTGGAGTGCCTGTATCTGTGATTCGATGGCCTGGGCTGATGAAACATCCATCCCTTTCGCCGTCAGGTTTGCAAGGAGGTCCGTCCTGCGACCATCATTGTAGCTGAACTCATCCAACCGGGATTTTTCCCGGGCTGTCCAGTAGGTAGTGTCCAGATTCTGGATGTTCGTCTGGTCTGCGGTCACCGAACTGTTGACGGCAGCCTGCAGGGCAGATTCCGAACCCCCGCCAGCGGAAAGTGCAGTTTTGAGATCAGCCCGGAATTGTGCAACCTGCTGTGTCATGGTACCCCATGCCTGCATGATGGAATCATTGGAACTCATAGACTGGACCGAGGAAACGGTTCCAAGGAATTGCTGTTCGTCATTCTGCAGTGTCGTGGTTGACTGGTTGAGCGTTCCGATGTACTGGATCGCCCCGCCCATCTTTGCCTTGAAGAGTTCACCGGAATAGGCCGTATACGCCTGCATCGCGGCGATGTGCTCGGAATTGTCTGCCCAAGACTGGCCGGAACTCCCTGCACTTACGGCAGGAACAATCAGCGCAGCCAGCACAAACAGACAGAGAATTAGCTTTGCGTGCCTGACCAAGTATGTTCACCTCAGTAAATTTTTGCAAAAATTCTTGGCGGACATCAATTTAAATCTTGTCAAATTTACTTTACATTTCCGGGGGATATCATACCGATGGTATTCAAAGATCCTTGCGGCCCCTTGGTTCATTGTACCTCTCATCTCCCCCATTTTTTCTGCGCGCCTGCCTTACCGGCTCTGTTTTGACTCCGTTCGGTCATGGGAAAACAGCCGGATTTTTTTCTGCAGGATTTACGTTCCGATTCTCCGTTCGGACAATTTTGAACGGTCTTTGAAGAGTGTACAGCATTACGGACAACCGGAAGTGATCAGGACCGTGACGACCCTTATGTGGATCTGGCAAGAACAGACAGATCAGACGGCTTCATGCCGGAATCGGGGAATCGTCATGAACACAAGAATAGGTGTGCTCCTTGCGCTGGTTGCGCTGGGGCTGTGCTGCGCCATCGGACCTGCCATAGCGGACGACAATGGAACTGTACAGGGATTGCCGGGTGCTTATGATATCCAGCCCTACACCGGGTCCATTGGCCCGGATAGTTCTCTCTACGGTCTCAAGCTTGCGTTTGAGAACCTTGGTGACACATTCACTTTCAACCAGACACAGAGGCTGGAACTGGAAATTAACCATACGGATGACCGGCTGAGCGAACTGGAAAGTGCGCTTGCTGCTAACCAGACCGATGCCGCTAACCGGGCACTGGATCAGTACTGGCTGGATATGAACCGGACTGAGAGGACATTGTCATGGTACAATAATACCGGCTCCCAGTACGCATTTAACGGGACAGGTTTGGGCACTGGTCCTCAGCAGGGATCCTACCGGAACTATACCAGTACCGGTCTCCCCGGTGGATCTTACCATGCCAGCCCCCCACAACCTCCCGCTGCAGCAGCAATGATCGCCGCACAACAGCAGATCGCCCTGCACCAGGACGTCCTTCAGCATCTCCTTGACATGCATCCCGACAACCCGGGCCTTGCCCGTGCATACAACAGGAGCATCGATGTGGAACAGAAATTCGAGGACAGAACCCTGGTCCATTTCGATCTCGAGCGTACTGCGGATCACCGCATCATCTTCAACCCGGTTATCCTGAACCCTGTTGTTCGCGATCATATCGCCACTGCAAACTCCTGGAACCAGACCCACAACACGGTTACTACTACAGGAAATGGCCAGAATACGGAGCATACAACCCAGAACTGGGTCGACCAGCACCGGGATGACATTACCCCGGCAAACTACAGCCATGGGCAGAATCCCGCAAACAATCAGGCATATCGGTTTGGGAACACCAGCTCATCCGGGGATGACAACAGAAATACCTACGGAAACAATGGCCGGGATAACCGGTATCCGTAAAGGGGCCGTTACCGGTCTGCAGCCGGCGCATGTCAGCCGGCTCGCGTATTTTTTATAGCGTACAGGATAACGATCAACAAACGGGTGTACGATGGATATGTTGAAACGGTACGTGGCAATAACCGTCCTGCTCTTTCTCTGCATCATGCCACTTGCAATGGCTGCATCCACCACAGATTACGCCACTACCTACACGATCACCCTGCAGCCGGACGGATCGGCAGTCTGGGCCGTGGAGTACCGCACCCCGCTCACCACCAATGATGATCTCGCCGGTTTCCAGAACTATTCCGCAGATATAAATAACGTTTACCTCCCTCAGCTCGAAGACCTCATGCAGCATTCCTCATCAGAGGCCGCACTTGCCACAACCCGGCCTATGAGTGTCAGCAATTTTTCCGGGAGTGCGGTGGTCCAGACCTCACCGACCGGGCAGTTTGGCGTCGTTACGTACACGTTCACCTGGACAAACTTCTCTGTACCGGAGGGAGGTCTTGTTACTGGCGATTCCTTTGCCGGGGGGTTATATCTGGACAAGGACTCGGCGCTGGTTATCCGGTACCCCTCCAGTTATTCTGTTACTTCTGCCAACCCGGCTCCCGATCAGCAGTCGGGCAACAGCCTTACCTGGTATGGCGAACGGGAGTTTGATGCCGGTGAACCTCACGTCGTGCTCGCAGGACCGTCGTTCCCACTTCTGCCGGTGGTCATCGTTATCGCGGTGGCCATCATTGCCGGGGCCGGCGTTGCTGTTTACCGCAGGAAGCAGTCTGTGCAGACCGCACCGGAAGACGATCCGGATGATCCCGCAGGACCCGGAGACCAACCGACCCCGCTCCTTACCGGTGCCGATCTTGCAAGCCTCAAAGACAGGATCCTCTCCCTGCTCAAAGCCCACGGAGGGGAGCGGTTCCAGTCCGATATTGTCAGGGATCTGGGCCTGCCAAAATCGACCGTGAGTTCCACGCTCAACGAGCTCCACCAGCAGGGCATTATTGTAAAGATCAAAAAAGGGCGCGAGAACCTTATCCGCCTTACCGGCGAGAAGGAAGACTCTCAAACGGATCCTGGCACCAGCTCCCGGTAATGCCGGGCCTCTTCCCACACCCGGAACTTTTTTTGATGGTTACCTTCCGGTCAATTATTTCCCGAAATAGTCCGCCACTTTTTTGAGATGTTCACGGATCGGGAGGTCCTGGGGGCATTTCTCCTCACACTCCCCGCACTCCTGGCAGCAGGAGGCGAAATGCGGAATGCCGTCGAAAAATCCGCCTAGGAACATCGTGTAGTGCTGCTTTGCGTCCTCGGCATCATCGTAGATGTGCCCGCGGTTGTACATCTCAAAGCACTCCGGGATGCTCACCCCGTGAGGGCAGGGCATGCAGTACCTGCAGCCGGTGCAGGGGATGATGATCCGCTTTTTGAGCTCTTTTTTTACCTTCGTAAAGAGAGCGAGCTCCTTTTTTGAGAGCGAACCGGGAAGCACGCGGCCTGCAAGGGCCACGTTCTGCCGGACCTGCGCCATGGTTGACATACCGGAGAGGACGACCGTTACCTCGGGGTGGTTCCAGACCCAGGAGAGTGCCCATTCCGCGGGATCGCGCCGGGTCTCAGCTGTCTGCCAGATCCCGGAGACCCCTTTGAGATCCCGTGCGAGCAGGCCCCCGCGGACCGGCTCCATCACTACGATGCCCAGCCCTTTTTTTGCTGCATAGGTAAGGCCGGCGGTCCCCGCCTGGTACTGCTCGTCCATGAAGTTGTACTGGATCTGGGCAAAGGTCCAGTCATAGCTGTCCACGATCTCCTTGAAAAGCGGGGTTGAATCGTGGAACGAGAAGCCGGCGTACCGTATCCGGCCGTCAGCGATCGCATCGTCAAGGAACTCTGTGATGTTGAGTCCCGACAGGTTCTCCCAGAACGGGGCGTTGAGCCCATGCACGAGATAATAGTCGATGTGATCGGTGTTGAGCCGGGTCAGCTGCTCATCGAGGTACTTGTCCATATCCTTGCGCGAAGTGACCAGCCAGCTGGGGAGCTTGGTGGCCACGTTTACCTTCTCCCGGTATCCCCCGGCAAGCGCACTGCCGACAAACGGTTCGCTCTCGCCGTTGTGGTAGGGATACGCGGTATCGACATAGTTCACGCCGTGGTCAATGGCGTACCGGAGCATTCCGGTCGCCACTTTCTCATCTATCTTTCCATCGGCGGTCACCGGCAGCCGCATGCACCCGAACCCGAGGATCGAGAGTTCCGGGCCGCCCTTTTTCATGGTCCTGTACAGCATGGTTGCACCTTGGTGTCCCTGATCCGGATTGCTGGGGTGGGAGGGTATATAATCTTGCTTTGCGGGTCGTTTGTCCCATCAGGAAACGATCAGGAAAAATATATGGTACAAGGAACGACCGGACCGTTCAGGAAAACGGGCCATGAAGGGTTTGGTAAACGATGAGTTTGAGATCCGGGTCCAGGACCCGGACCTGCCGGCAATGCGCTGAGTGCCGGTCAGGACCACCGGCCCCGCCTGCGCCTGCGCCGGTGGTGGGCGATGAGCAGCGCAACAATGGCAATCGCGGCTACGGCAACGATGTACACGTGGCCGGCGGTTGTGTCCAGGATCCAGCCTATGATTCCCACAAAGGTGCTCACCGCGGTCGGGGCCGGGGGCGCCGGGGTGGCACCGGCCGTGGGTGCTGCTATCACGGGAGCGCCTGCTGAAGCCGCAGAGGAGATCGGCACCGCAAAGAGGGCAAAGCAGCAGAAGTGCGAAATCTTTGCCGTGATTGTTCCTGTTGACGGGTCATAAGCCGTGGGCAGATCCTGCCACGTGTTTGTCGCACGATCGTACGATTTTAACGTGTAGTGCGTCCCCCACGAGGCCTGGGGATCGGTAAGGGTAAGCGTGATCGCGGGAGAGAACGTTGCCCCGTTCGGCCCAAGCTCGTATGCCATCCCGCTGAACGTGGATACCTCCCCGACACCGGTGGGGACCTGCGCTGACGGTGTTCTCGTAATGGAGACCGATGCGAGGGCGTTACCGCTGCTGTCCTGTGCAACAATTCCTTCCCCGATGCTGAGCGTGGCGAGATGGTCGTTTGACTGGAGGGTGGTTGCCTGGGTGATCACGCTGTTGGCATTGATGTAGAGGTTTGCGGTCTTCCCGGGGTCCGGTGTTTCTACCGGAGTGACGGCAGCTGTCGTTACCGGACTAATAATGACTGCCGGGGTTGCGACCATGGCAACAGGGCCCGAACCGGGTCCGCCTGCGTTGAGATTGGTGTTTGCCACAACGCTGCTCACTGTGAGAGTGACGAGCTGGAAGAGGTTGCCGGTCCCGGAGAGGAACGAGAGCCCGAAGGTTGACAGACCATTGGGTGAGTCCACCTCGAAATAATCGAGATTTTCTGCCGGGTTACTGGACAGGTAATGGGTCCCCAGCACCTGCCCGTAATTACCACTGTCATCGATTCGCTCGACATAGACATCATTTCTGCCGCCGGGTTTGGATGCCACCCACGAAGAATTCAGGCTCATGTGCAGGACAGCCGATCTCCCGGTCGGGAAATTGGTCTTGGCGATCTTTATTGTATAGGCCGTACCGTTTGTCCCTCCAAAGCCACTGCCGGCAACAACCGTATTAAAATTCGAAGTATCCGGAGAGACGGATCCCTCCCAGACCTGTGCATCGAGGACTGCATTCACCGGGTAGGTCTGGAGATCGACAGAGTAATTGATCGAACAAAATGGCCCCCCAGTAGAGACCGAGAATCCCGTGGGAACGATATCTTTGCTCTGCAGGTGGACGGATGTGATATTTCCGGTATGGGTGTGGCCGCTCGTCCCAAACCCGAACCCGTCGCATGCGTACAGGGTGACATTGCCGAACCCGCGGTCTGCCGGGGGCGTAAATTCGAGGACCGAGACGTTGGGATAAAGCGGATATGTCCAGTGGGTCAGAACCGAGTCATCAAACGTGGCAACCTGCCTGCTCCCTACGGTTGCCAGGTTCAGGCCGTTGATGCTTGTGTTGGTGTTCACATTTGCGCCGTTTAAGATGGTGATATAACTCACTTTTGTGACCGATCCTGAACCGTACAGGTTGGATGCGATCAGGGTTACTGAATACACACCGGCACTCGTGTAAGTGTGTGTCGGGTTCTCGGTTGTCCCGTTGGTCCAGGATCCGTCGCCCCAGCTCCAGTTCCATTGATTCGGGGCCGGACTCCCGGTGGAGGTATCGGTAAATGCGATGACAGCCGGCACTGCGCTTGTTGTAGGTGATGCCGTAAAGCCGGCCACCGGCTGCCCGATCGCGATGTCATTAGCGATGGTCGTGGTGTTCCGGCAGTACGGATCGCTCACCGTAAGCGATACGGTATACTGGCCATTGGCAGAATAGGTATGGGCGGGATCCTGGAGGGTCGAGGTCGACCCGTCACCGAAGTCCCAGTACCAGTGAGTGATCGATGAATCCTGGCTCGAGGCATCAGTGAAATGGACCGTGACCGGTGCATTGCCTCCGGTAAAATCATTGGTGAAAGCGGCGACCGGGCAGGTCTGGGATGGGCCGCTGGTGTACAGGTGAATTTGATAATAACCACTGGTATCCTGCTCATCCCAGACAATTCGGTAGAGCGATTGCGCGGGCGAATATGCGATCGATACCTGTTCAACGCCGTTACGATTGAGCGCGATCGGAATTGTCTGGTGGGTACTGGTATCATTTACGTAAATATCAGAATTGCCGGGGGTTGCATTATTTTCAAACCAGACAACCCATGTTCCGGAGATTGCCGGATAGGCTAAGATCAACTGATTTGGTAGTGTGGAATATACCAGATTCAGATCATTTGGAGTCAGGTTGTCCTCACTGCCTGCAGTGGTTTCATTGATGACGACCCGAAGACGTGAACCATATGTGTCCGATTCGAGCCACGCGATACGATTATTGTAGAGTGAGGGAAACAAGCTCCAGCTCGATCCGGACGATATCTGTGTCCGTACTCCGGCGGAAATATTGTAAAGATAAATGGTGGAAGGAGAAGAGCAGGTGGAATCAGCTCCACAATCAACGTAGGCAACAAGATTATTGAATATCGTGGGGTATGTCTGGTAGTCTGCCGGATTTGCATCAAGCGGGGTTCCTGTTCCGGGTGGTGTATTGTTCACATAAATCTGGGACACCCCTACGGTCGGTGTGTTTACCCAGATGATTCGGTTGTTGGAGATCGCGGAATTATCGTTCACATCTGTGCTTGTTGACAACGGGATTTTTGCCCCTGTAGCTAGATTATCGAGATATATCGCAGATGAAAAACATAATGAACTACTCCCACAATCCGTATAGGTTACCAGATTCCCGGAAATTGCCGGGTTCTTTGTAAAAGTAGTGTTATCAGTGACCTGGGTTTCTATCCCTGAGCTAATGTTGTACGAATAAATGATCCCGAATTGATCCAGAGGATCAATATCCTGCCAGACAATCCGGTCGATAAAGATCCGTGGAAGCTGGTGATTGAACCCGTTATTATACGAGGTTATGAGGGTTTCCGTTCCAGCAGCCGGAATGGGAATAACCAAAAGCCCTGCTGCCAAGCTGAATAAAATGCAAAAAATGAGAAATTTTCTTTGCATAAATCTTCCCATGCAAACTCACCGAACGATTTGGCCCTATTCCCCCTATTTTTATTAACACTCACACCATCCGATTGCTTGGAAATAGTTGCTGAATGTTGTTGCATCGAGACCGAAAATTGCATCCGTTGGAGAAGAAAGATTAAGGGCACTTGGGATTCCATTGACACCAGATGCTCCTGTACTTCCAATTGGGAATCCGAGGTCTCTATATCCCCATGCGCCGCACCCATTCGGTGCAATTCCGTATTGCGGGACCGGGTCCTGTAGCCCAAAGGTCGTCCGGAGAACGATGTAACTATGGCCATTTGTGCAGCCGTTCGTTGCGTCAAAGGTTCCGAGGACTGCATAACAATGAGAAGCGAGGATGCCCTGTGACGGCAAATTGGTGAACTGGACGTTGTTAAGCTGGCTGCCATTGGCATAGGTCCATGCTACAACAGGGTACCTTGTCTTACGAAGTCCAGCATTAGTTGAACAAAATGCGCCCTTGATAAAACCGAAAAGTGTAGCCGAAGCTACATTTGCTTGTAAAATGCTACCGGCCGGAGGTGTAAATTGAGCTGGGGGAGCTGGAGGAACAGTACTGAGCTGGAAACAGGGCTTTCCGTTTCCGATCAGGTATGCAAGAGCGATAGCCGCATTGCCCCCCCAGTAATTATTTGAGGAATTTGGGGGTGCCAAAGCAGTGAGATCAGCAGACGCCGGATCGTTGCCGTTAATAACATTGACCCCTGCAGTGTTGGTGGAACAGGTTAGTGCACCTGTTGATGGAGTCATCCCGTTTTCATAATAACAGAATTTTGCATAGGCCCGTTCCAAGAGCGCCGGCCATACTTCATTCGTGTTGGTTGAACTCGCTCCAAAAGAGGTAAATCCGGGATCGATGAAGTGGTTATTACTGTCAAGCAGTACCTGACTGCCGACTGAAACATTTACCGCCACCGGATTGCACGGGGTTATCTCGCCGTTCATTGAAACGGTTCCGCCCATCGAACCGATTGTGGTCATCGAATTTTTTACGCCATAATCCCAGAACGTAAACGTATAATTTCCATTCGAATCGGGGCCGGTGATATTATTGCGGATAAACTGCCGGTTGACCCAGGTAATCGCGTCGAGTGCCGCTATCAGCGGACAATTGGGAAAACATTCTCCCTGCTTGACGATAGGCACGCTGGGATTGGTGGTGGAAATTGCCGGCATCGGGTTAGGGTTATAGAAGAAATAAGTCCCCGGAAGCGGAACAGTCACGTAGGATACAGCCGGGGGGGTGGGATTTGGATCTACCATCTTCTCTCACCCTCTCGTAATTATTTTTCCGGCACATTTCCGGCCCGGTCCCGGATAGTTTCCTGCACATCCCTCTTTTTTCACGTACCTCATTTTTTCCATAGCACACACTCTTCCCTGCTATAACGCTGGACGACAGCAATTATAATTAGGAATATTATAACAGGGTAAATTCCCTCATTGGTATATTTATCTTTCCTAAGAAAAATCACGAAATAAAAATACAATCATCGTATTACAATCGTCTGGATACAACCCGATCATCCGGGCATAAAACCCAGAATTTTCGCCAATTCACAAAATTAATATATTTTAGGCCGCTATTTTGGATTTAATTATTTTTTACCCGGTATGTCATTTCCACAGATCCCCACAATCCGACATGCGGATGTCTCCGCACTCAGGGCAGCCGGGGATCTGCCCGGCCTTGTCCGCCTTCTCCACCACCGCGACCCCGATATCCAGTGGCAGGCGGCCGATGCCCTGGGCTCGTCCGGGAATCCGGCGGTCCGGCTCCTGGTCCGCGAGCTGGACAGCCCGCACGTGGCCGCCCGGATCGGGGCGGTGGAGGCGCTTGCTGCCATTGCGGACCGGAAAACCGTGCCGATCCTCACCGATGTCATGGAGCGTGACCAGAGCACCGAGGTGCGCTGGGTGGCTGCGCTCGCGCTTGGAAAGATCGGCGACCCCGCTGCCATTCCCCCGCTCCTCTTTGCCCTACGGGACCGGGAGCGGTATATCCGGTCCGGTGCCGCAGCCTCGCTTGACCGGCTTGGCTGGAAGCCATGCGATGCGGCCGAGCTTGCGTACCGTGCCATTGCCCTGCAGGACCGGGACGCGATCCTTCAGCTCGGAACGTCTGCAACGGAACCGCTCATCGAGCGGCTCTCCGATCCCGATCCCCGGACCCGGGTGCAGGTCCTCACCCTGCTCGGTGAGATCGGTGATCCCCGGGCACAGCAGGCCTGCGAGGACGGGCTCCGGGACCCGGACGGAGGGGTCCGGTGGGCGGCCGTCCTTGCCGCAAAGAAGTGCCGGGTCCCCGTGGCCCAGATCCCGTGGGGGATCTCCCAACGGGAGCGGCCCGGGCGGAACCCGTGGGCTGCTGCCGTCCTCAACTTCCTCTTTATCGGTATCGGCTACAACTACCTTGGCTACTGGTGGGGATTTTTAGTCTTCATGAGCTACACCAGCATCCTTGTGCTCGCCTCTCTCGAAGCCGGCCCCGTGCTGCCGTACCTGGTCGCCTACCCGGTCACGGCACTCTTTGCCGTCCAGACGTTCTACCTGGCAAAAAAAATGCCCGACATGTGAAGTGATGGTACCATGAATTTCCCCCGTATCTTTGCTGTAAATGCCGGCGACATCCCGCCCATGAAGGAACGGCGGGATATCCGGGGGCTGGTCCGCGCCCTGAAATCGCCGGATTTTGCGGTCCAGACCGAAGCGGCAAAGGCACTGGGGACCATCGGGGCCGAGGCGATGGACGACCTTCTTTGCGCTCTTTCAAAGGGGAACAAGGACGTGAAGCTCGGGGTGATCGGGGCGCTTGCGGTCATCCGCGACCCCCGCTCGGTGGGCCCCCTTATTGCAGGCCTCCACGATCCCGAGAGCGAAGTGCGCTGGCAGGCGGCATTTGCACTGGGAGAGATCGGCGACTCCCGGGCCACCGGGCCGCTGGTTACTGCCCTCCGCGACCCGGACAAGTACGTGCGGTACGGTGCGGCGTATTCCCTTGCAAAACTGGAATGGAATCCGGAAACTCCTGAAGAACGCGCCTTCTATTTTGCCGGGATGCAGGAGTGGAAGGCGCTTGCGGATACCGGGCCGGCAGCGGTCCCGGCGCTCACCGTTGCCCTTTCTGACCGCGATCCCGGGGTGAGGCGAAAGGCGGTCGGGGTCCTGGGGGAGATCGGGACAAGCGAGGCCGTCCCCTCCCTCATGCAGGGGCTTGCCGACGCGGACAGCGAGGTACGCTGGCATGCGGTCCTTTCTGCACCCCGGTGCGGGATCGACCCGCTCTTTATCCCCCGGGGGATCTCCCGCCGGCCGCGGACGGCGAAGAACCCGCTTGTGGCAGCGTTCTTAAACTTCCTCCTGCCGGGGCTCGGGTACGGGTATATAGGCAAGTGGTGGGGGATCATGATCTTCCAGATTGATGTCACGGCCACGGTCTGGCTCTTCAAGTACGAAGGACAGGCAGACACATACGGCCTGCTCTTCCCCCTGTACATCCTTCTTGCCATCCATGCCTGGTACCTGGCAGCAGAAATGCCGGATTTCTCGTGAACCCGGGACACGGGAGGGTATGCATGTCACCATCGCGATTGTTTCATAACACTTTTATTATAATCAGGTAACAGCTCATCCAGCAGTACCGGCACAGCATCCATCCTGCATGGTACTCGCTCTTAGAAGTGGTAGTTCATGGAGAAGTCTTCGCAACCGGATATCGGGAAGTCGGGCGATCACATGTTCCAGGAACTGGTCGAATCGCTGGCCCATGTCGTTTTTGTGCTCGACGACAAGGGCCATTTTACTTACTTAAGTCCTCAGTGCGAGGACATCCTTGGCATCCCCCCGGAAGGGATCGTGGGCAAACCGATCTCGTCCGTTGTTATCCCCACGGACAAGGACCGTCTTTGCAACAAGTACCGCGAAGTCAAGACCGGGGCCTCGTACCCTTCCGATTACCTGGTCGTTGACAAGGACGGGAAGACCCATGTGGTACGGGCGGTCTCCCGGCCGTTTGTCCAGGATGATGGGAAGACCGGCGTGGTCGGTATCATCAGCGAGATATCCAACTGGCTGACCGCAGAGGAAGCGCTCCGGACAAGGGAGGAGGAAGTCCGGCAGATCCTCAACTATTCCCGTGACGGGATCGTCCTTACCGATGAGGCCGGGACCCTGATCGAGTGGAGTCCGGCCATGGAGCAGATCACCGGTGTCAGGAGACCGGATGCCGTAGGCCGCCCGTTCTGGGAGGTCGAGTACTCCCTGTTTCCCCCGGAGAAGAAGACACAGGAAGCCCGGGACCGGATCCACGCATGGTATCATGCCCTTCTCGTGGATAATGCGCCCATGCATCCCTGTGAACCGGGTGTGGAGATCCAGATCGAGCGCCCTGACCGGAGCCGGTGTGATGTTGAGGCCTGCCAGTTCCTGATCCCCACCGAGAAGGGCAGGATGGTCGCGTCCATTGTGCGGGATGTCTCCGAGAGGAAGAAGAGCGAGGATGCCCTCCGCCAGGCAAACCGCCAGCTCACCCTGATGACCAGTGTCACCCGGCACGATATCAACAACAAGCTCGCGATCATCCTGGGGTACCTTGCAATATTCACAACAAAAACGGAAGATCCTGCACTCCGGGACCAGCTCGGGAAGATGGAGGAGGCGACAAAAGCCATCCAGACCCAGATCGCATTTACCCGGGTGTACCAGGACATCGGGAGCACCGCCCCGCACTGGCATGACCCGGGCGTTGTCATATCCCGTCTTGCCATCCCGGCAGCGGTTACCCTGACATCCGGTGTTTTCGGTTTTGAGATATTTGCGGATGCGATGTTCGAGCGGGTCTTTGCAAACCTCCTTGACAATTCGATCCGGCACGGGGAACATGTGACAACCATCACGGTACGTTCCGAAAAGACCGCCGAAGGACTGGTCCTTTCCTGGGAGGACAACGGTATCGGTATCCCCGCGGCAGAAAAAGATAAGATCTTCAACCGGGGGTTCGGGAAAAATACCGGCCTTGGCCTCTTTCTGGTCCGCGAGATCCTCAGCCTGACCGGCATCACGATCCGGGAGAATGGCCGTGAGGGAACGGGAGCACGCTTCGAGATCCTCGTGCCGGAAGGAAAGTACCGCGCCAAAAAAACGTAAAAACCGTTACTGGTTCCCTGTGCCTGTTACAAAAAATCCATCCATCTTATGAGCCCCGCTCATTCATTTCCCGCCGGATTCCCGGCAGGTGAATCATAATCCTTAAGTGCACATGGTGGAAAGTATTCATTACCTCGTCCCTCCGGACCCCGTGACCCATGATCTCAGCCCTTTACGTAGACGATGATCCCGATCTGCTCGAGGTCGGGCGGCTCTTCCTGGAGCGCTCCGGCCGCATCCGGGTCGATACAGCACTCTCAGCAGCCGAAGGCTTGGAAAAACTTGTTACCACACCCTACGATATCGTGATCTCGGATTACCAGATGCCGGGGATGGACGGGATCGAGTTCTTAAAAGTGGTCCGGGCCCGGTACCCGGTGCTCCCCTTCATCATCTTTACCGGCCGGGGGCGTGAAGAGGTGGTCATCCAGGCCCTCAATTCCGGGGCGGACCGCTACCTCCAGAAAGGTGTTGACCTCCAGCCCCAGTTCACCGAGCTGATCCATACCATCAAAAGTATTGTTGAGAAAAGAAGGGCCCAGGATACTGTCCTCCACCTCAACCGGCTATACTCGGTCATCTCCCGGACCAACCGGGCGATCATCCATATCCGGGACAGGCAGGCGCTTCTCGATGAGGCCTGCCGGATCGCAGTCGAGGAGGGGAAATTTCTCATGGCTTGGATCGGCCTCGTAGAACCCGCCACCCGCGACGTGCGCCCGGTCGCCGCCTGCGGGTACGAGGCAGGGTACCTGAGCCTGCTCTCCATTACCACCGACAACGTGCCGCAGGGAATGGGCCTGACCGGCTCCTGTATCCGGGAGATGCAGCCGATGATCTGCAACAACATCCCGTCCGATCCCCGGATGACTGATTACCGGGAAGAGGCGGCCCGTCGCGGGTACTGTTCGTCCGCGGCGTTCCCGATCCGTGACGGGAACAGGGTCGTGGGGGCCATGCGGTTTTACTCGGGGGAGTGCAACTTCTTCAACGACCGTGAGCTCGCGCTCCTGCGGGAGCTCACCGACGATATCTCCTTTGCGCTGGAGATGATGGAGCGCGATTTCACCTTAACCGAGCTGCGCCGGGTGAGCGATGCGCTCCAGCGCTCCAACCGGAAGCTCAACTTGCTCAACAACCTCCTCCGGCATGACATGCTCAACACGCTCACGGGCCTTCTGGGCCTCGAGGACATGGCCCTCGCAACGCTTGCCGGCCACGAGACGGCCGGGCTTATCTCCGAGATCAAGGAGAACACGCTGAAGATCCAGCAGCAGATCTCATTCTCCCGCGATTACCAGAATATCGGGGTGCATACCCCGCAGTGGCAGAACGTCCACGCCGTGGCTTCCCGGGCTGCAGCGTCCGCTGCTCCCGGGCCGGTGAAGATAGCGGTGATGGCTGACGGGGGGTTCGAGGTCTTTGCGGACGGGATGCTTGAGAAGGTCTTCTACAACCTCATCGACAACGCCCTCCGGTACGGTGGACATCTCTCGGAGATCGCCTTTAAGGTGCGGCAGGGAGGAGCAAACCTGGTCATCACCTGTTGCGATGACGGGACCGGGATCGCAGAGACCGAAAAAGAGCGGATCTTTGCCTCCGGCTTTGGGAAAAATACCGGTCAGGGCCTCTTTCTCGCCCGGGAGATCCTCGGGATCTCGGGTATTACGATCCGCGAGACCGGGACACCCGGTAAGGGCGCCTGTTTTGATATCACGGTGCCGGAAGGTGCCTGGCGGCGAAGCCGTCCCCGTACCTGATGTGACGGACGTTTGATCGTAAAAAAAAGAGATTGGCCGGTTACAGGATCTTCTTTCCCGCGTCCGGGCCGGGCTTAAGGATGTACACGCCGGTGATCTTCATTGTGATCGCGGCCTTGGGCTCGAGCGTGGGCTTGAGCGACTTGACCCACGCAACATCATCGGTAAAGATCTTGCCGCTCGTGTGGATGGTGATGGTTCCCTTGATCTGGAACCCGCCCTTATCGCCCCAGAACGAGAGGGCGACTTTTGCGTTCTCCTTCATGTTTGCAAGCGTCTTGTTAAAGTACTGGTTCGAGATGAGCAGGGTCTCGTCGTCCAGTACCTTGTATGCCCCGATCGGGACGACATTGGGCGTCCCGTCTTTTGCGGCCGTAGCAAAATACGCGGTCTTTGTTGCGGCAAGCGATTCCTTAACCTCAGCGGTGAGTTTTACCATACGCATTCCCTCGCATTTCCTGCTTGCACCCGGGAGACGATGGATACCCGGTCCGGGTGCATGTGTGCAGGTTTTAAGGAAGTATACAGTCCCCCGGTATTAAAAGATACCCCGGGCTGCCGGGCCCGGTCTTTCTGCTGCTGTACCGGCCCGGGGAATGGTCGCGTGCACGACGGGGATACGCGTTCAGGGTGCCGGGGTGTCCCGATCTCCCGCAGCGGGAAAACGGTACCCTCCCCGGGGCACCAGGATTTCGAACCGTGCCCCGCTGCCCGGGGTGCCTGTCTCCGTTATGGAGATGCCGGTGATCCCCAGGATCTCCCGGGCCAGAAAGAGCCCGGGGTTCTGCGACCGGTCGTCGGCCCTCTCAAAAATGCTCTCTTTTGCGCTCTCCGGGATACCCGTGCCATTGTCGGAGAAAGTGATGACCAGCCCTTCGGCGGTTTCGCGGTACCCCGCCGTGATCTCCGTAGCGGTTTTTCCGTGGACAAGCGTGTTCTGTGCAAGGACAAAAAAGACGTTCTCGATGAGGGGGTCGGCATAGATCTCCACACCGGAAAGTCCAACCTTCTTTTTTATGTCTGCAAGGTCGAGGTGGGAGATCCCGTAGAGAAACGCCGTGTTTACGTCCTGCCACTGGGGCGGGCGCAGCCCGAGGTTCTGGAAGAGCGTGGCAGATTTGAGCGCATACGTGATCTTCTGGACAATCGCTCTCTGTCTCTGGACCATCTGCAGCAGTTTTTCGTCACGGATGTCCGTCGCTTCCAGCTCAAGGTACCCGGAGAGGGTGAACACGGCATTCTGGATCTCGGAGAAGGTGATGGTGTTGAGGACATTGAGTTTTTTTGTGGCACGCTGCAGGGCCTCCTCTGCCTTTCTCCAGTTCGTAATATCTGCAAGGCCGACCACGCTCTTTGTGGTCCCGGGTATCATGCCGACATCGAGGAGGATGGTTCGGATCTCCCCGGACCGGGTAAGAAACGGCGCCATGTATCTCCGCATCGCCTTCTCCGGCTCCCTGCGCCGGAGCCGGTGCTGGTCCACCATCATCTGCCGGAACTCAGGCACAGTAAAGATGGTCCACGAGATCTTTCCCTCGAGCTCGGCCCTCGTGTATCCTGACAGGAGTTCGAACTCCGAGTTTGCAAGGCTGATGGTGGTGTCCTCTTCAAGGATAAGCATGGCGGTTCCGGTATTTTCAAACACTGCCCGGTACCGTTCCTCGCTCTCCCGGATGAGCTGCTCGCTTTTTGCGAGCTCATCGTAATTTTGCCGCAGTTCCTCTTCGTCTGCCGTGATCTGCTGGTAGGCACGCTGGAGTTCTTCCTGCTTTGCGATGAGTTCCTGCCGTGCCTGCTTACGGAGAGTGATATCCGTTGCCGTGCAGACAAGGGAGAGGATCGTTCCGTCACTGTCCCGGATCACCGATGCGGAGAAGGTGACCGGGACGATCCTCCCGCTGGCGGAGAGGAAGCTTGTCTCCATGTCCCTGACGATCCCTTCGGCCCGCAGTTTTTCAAACACGGCATTTTTTTCCGCTTCGCCGGGAAAGAGTGCCTGGACCGGGCGGCCGATCAGGTCATCCCCCCGGCCGATCAGGTCACGGGCGGCCTTATTTGCGACCCGGATCGTCTCCCTCTCATCGAGCAGGAGCAGCGCATCGGGCATGGTGGCGACGATCGTCTCTGCCGTGGTCGCGGGACTGACGATGAAGAGCTCGTGTTTCCAGATCGCGTACCCGACCAGCACGGCGAGGCAGAGGAAAAACAGGGTGGGGTTCACCGGCACGACGATCTGGAATGCGGGCAGGATGATCTGGACGATCACCCCTCCGCATAATATGATGCTGATGCCGGCTGCCATGTAGGACGCCTGAAGGCGCTCCTGTCTTTTTGCGGTCTTTACGGAGAAGTGGATACAGAGGGCGAGCGCCAGGACGACCGTGAGGATCGTCCACGCCATCTCGATAAAGAAGAGCAGGGGGTCGGCTGCATAACCGTACGTGTACCCCCATGGCATCTGGGCCGGGACCACGGTGATCAGGCTGGTAAAAAGTTCCGTTGAGCAGAAGAGAGCGGCAGGGGCAAAGAGAAAGGGGAGCACCCACCACTCTTTTTTTATGTTCCCTTTCCCGGTAAAGACCAGGATGAACAGGAGGAGCAGCGGGGGCGTGAGCGTCCAGAACGCCGTCAGCTTCAGCCAGAAGTATGCGGAGTCCGGGGTCGTGGACTGAACGAGCATGAACTCGGAAAATGCCCACCATGAAAGGGCAATGCAGAGGAGCAAAAATGTCCTGTTCAGCGGGCTTTTCCGGTTGTGGAAAAAGACCGAGAGCCCCAGGGCGAAGGTGATGGCTGCTGACACAAGGGATGGGAGGGCAACAACGATCATGGTGGTATCCTGTTCCGGTGGTACTTATTGCAAGTGGTCCGGGCAGGCCCGTGGCATGTATATCGCCCGGTTTGTCCAGGGATCACCCGCGATCCATTCTCTCCTGTTCACGGGACTGGCCCGTTCCGGCATGAATGGTCGTTCCGGTGTTTTCCCTGCAGGTGATGATAAGGATTTCTGATTTTAGCCATCCTCTCCCGGCCCGGGGCTTTGTTTAAAGAAATATTATGACAGGCCCGCGGCCTGCCCCATGAGCCGTGGCCCGACGGTAACTGCCAGGTAGACAAGCACCGGGACAAGGACTGCCACCGCGGCCTTTTTTGTGTCCAGCGAAAAGATCCCGCGGACGGCGTGGAACCAGAACCATGCGCAGCAGAGGAAGGCCGCTACTTCCAGCACGGCACCCGTGGTGACAAACAGGGTGAAGGGCTGGTTGTAGGAGATCATTTTTTCGATCTCCGCGTGGTTGGTGGTGTTGATGGTGGTGTTGAAAAAGGCCGGCGAAGCGGTGATCGCCATGGCATTTTTGAGGGATAAGAAGAGCGGGAGGAGGAATGCTTCGTAGACCGCGAGGGGAAACATTCCCCAGCCCACCGCGGTCATCATGCGGCCGAGGGTGCCGGGTGCCCGGTTCCAGATGCCGGCGATAAACCAGAAGGTGAGTGCGGCAACGACCAGGACAAAGAACGGCATGAAAAAGCTGACGACAGAAATCACGGTGATCCCGATCCCGGTGATCGTGGCCATCATGGATGCGGGGACACGGGCTGCATTGGGAGTCTGTGCGTACAGGTTGAGGTAGATGGTCGAGAGCCAGGAGAGCGTCAGGTAGCCGTATACTGCCTGCAGGATCCCGGTGATCGCGGCAATTGCGACCGGGACAATGTACCCCGGGGGCTCTGCGGCGAGTGCACGGAAAAATTCTGTCGGGCGGAAAAAGAGGTCGCGGACCGGTGGCATGGACAAGTATATGGGGGCGATTATATTAATAACCGGGCGTGACCTCCGGGGGAGGCCCCGGCTTCCCATCCGGCACATTGTCACGACACCGGCCTTTTTATATCCCGGCCGTGTAATCCCTGCACATGAACAGGCGGACTGCAGCGATCCTTATTGTGGCAGCGGTTGCCGTAGCGGCAATCGTCCTTTATTTCCTTGCCGGCCACGGCCCTGCCGCGGGCCCGGCACAGCTCCCCTCCGTGGAAGTGCGGTCCTACAACGGGCAGGACCTCTCGGCGATCGCGAACATGCCCGAGAACGCGATCAGCGGTACCCAGTACATCAACACCTCTGACTACCGGCTCACCATCACCGGCCTGGTGGCAAACACCACGGTCCTTACCTACGACCAGGTCCTCGCCAACCACCCGCATTATACCAAGGTGGTGACGCTCAACTGTGTCGAGGGCTGGAGCTCCACGATCCTCTGGGAAGGGGTGCTTGTCTCCGATCTCGTCAAAGACGCCGGCGTCGACCCGCGGGCAAACACGATCATCTTCCATGCCACGGACGGGTACACCACCTCGTTTCCCCTCTCGTACGTCATGGACAACAACATCCTCCTCGCATACCGGATGAACAACGTTACCATCGATGCCGAACATGGCTACCCCTTCCGGCTGGTGGCCGAGGACAAGTGGGGGTACAAGTGGATCAAGTGGGTCGATCAGATCGAGCTCTCCGCCAATGCGAATTACCAGGGGTACTGGGAGCAGCGGGGGTACTCGAACTCCGGGAACCTCACCGAGAGTAAGTACGCGTAAACGGGGAGCACACTTTTTTAAGACTGCCCGCAAGCCCTGCGGGATAAATAACGTTTTTAAAAAAACCCGAGCCCGTCGAGGACCTGCCCGGTCGCTGCCAGTGCGTCCCTGCCGCTGCGCCGGGTGTCCAGGAAAATGGCGCCGACGAGAGCCTCGAACGCGGTATCGAACGCCTGGCTCCCCTGCAGCCAGACCCGGTTCTTCTCCTCGCCCTTCCCCCAGCGGATGTACGTTTCGAGCCGGAACTTTTCTGCAAACGCCCTGGTCTTGTCCCGGTTTACGCCGTGGATCTTTTCCGTGGTGAGCGTGCCCTTGTCCCGCGTGCCGCTCTCGTACAGCCGTGAGACAACGAGTGCCCCGAGGACCGCGTCGCCCACGGTGGCAAGGGCATCCATGCTGTCCTTTCCTGCGCCGGCATTTTCATTGAGGTATGCCTGGCGGGTCATGGCGGCTTCCAGAAGAGAGGCATCCGCGAACGTGTATCCGATCCGGGACTGGAGATCGTTGAGAGGAGCGGGCATGGACGATCACTCAGGGGTTGGGGTGGCGGGGGTTAATGGTTGCGGGACAATCTGTGTGCCCATTATCGTCCCGGGTTGAGGTATTCCCCTCCGGGAAAACCGGCACGCCTTTTGAAAACGACACCACGTGACGGTGGAGAGGTCACCACGCTGGCCGGCACGATACATTTTTACTGAGTGTTAAAAATAATAGACATTTATAAATATCCTGAAGAATATTTCCCTTTGATCATGTATGTGTGCTGATGATCAAGGTTCAGGTGGAACAAAACCTGATGAGCGTAAGGATCGGAATTCAGGATTCGCGAAGATCGATAAAAAACGAAAACACTTCACGGTCGAGATGCTTGTCCTCGTCCTCATTGCTGCGGCCGTATTCTTTGGATCGTTGTGGTGGATCTCGACATACCATCCTGTCGGGGCCACGCTTCCGGTGAACAACACATCCCCGGCGATACTAAACGGAACTGCTATTGCTGCAATGCCCCAGTGGGTGACGATCACATGGGTCCAGGCATGGGTCGTTGTGGTCCTGCTGCTGTTCGCGTTCATCTCCGCGCTGGGCTGGTTCATCTATAACCGGTTCATGGGGATCCTGATCAATGAGAATAACGTCATGAGTCTCTCCCGCCTCCAGATCACGCTCTGGACGGTCATCATTGTCCCGGCGCTGCTGATCATGGTCATTGTCCGCTTCGTTTACGGGGTACCGGATCCGTTTAACATCTTCATTGACTGGCATGTCTGGGCGGTACTGGGCCTGTCTGCGACCGCTGCGGTCGGTTCGCCCATGATCAACAAGGGCAAGAGCAACAAGGAGCCAGCTCCGGGCGAGCCGAAAACGGTCCCCGCCCATGATGATCCAGAAGAGCAGAAAAAAGCAGAAGCTGAGGCAAAAAATGCAAGGGCTGATGCAACTGCCAAGGATAACGCGGCAAAAGATGCAAAGGATGACGCTGAGAAAAAGAAATACGAGGCAGATGCGGCAGAACAGGAGGCAAAAAACAGGGAAGAAGAGGCAAGAATTGCACGGCACGCTGCAAATCGCGCAGAGTTTTCAGTCAATACGGCGGAATCACAGGAATTATTGACAAAGAAAGGGGATGCAGAGCATGCCTCAACAACGGCAAGGGCAAATGCAAACAATGCGTCAGCAGCGGCAAAACAGGCCAAGGATAAGGCGGCCCAGGCCGATAACGATGCAAAGGCAGCAAAGGAAGAAGCCGACGCAAAAGAAGCGGCACTGACCAAGACTGTCTCCTATTCCAAATCGGTCGCCAAAGCTGCCGATTCCTTCAACCAGAAACCGGAGGATGTAGAAAAGACCCGCAATGGTCTCCTGTACGCGAACACAGACCCAAGCGAGGCCTGCTTCACGGACATCTTCCAGGGGGATGAGCTGGACAACGCGATGTACATTGACATCTCCAAGATGCAGATGTTCTGGTTCTCGGTGATCGCGATCGGGGGGTATGCGATTCTGCTCTGGGGCATGTTATTAAACGACAACCCGGCCAACCTGGGTTCATTCCCGGCCTTCTCTGACGGCCTGGTCGCCATCCTCGCGGTAAGCCACGCCGCCTACCTTGGCGGTAAGGGTGTCACCCAGACCAAGACCACCGAATGAAAACTTCTCCTTTTTTCCCGAAACTCCCTCATTGAGTTCCATTTTCTCCGGTATGCCCCGTATCCGGTCGGCGTTTTCTTACCTTGAAAAATTATGGGGGCGTTCTCATACTCTTGTCGGGACGCCTCCATCCCGTACCGAGAGGACAAAGACCACGGTGACGATTGCCGCCCGGGACTACGGCCGGCTTCCCTCTCTTTTCGGAAAAGAGATATGCCGGCAGGGGCAAATTTCGCAAGTACAGTGGACCTCTATATTCTCCGGCACGGAAAGGCAGCGCCGCCTTCGGCAAGGAATGACGATTCCTCCCGGGAGCTGACTCCCGAGGGCAGAAAAGATATCCGGAACGCCGCACGCTTCCTTGCCGGAAAGAAGGTCCGGTTCGATGGTATTTTTACCAGTCCCCTTGTCCGGGCCCGCGAGACCGCAGAGATCGTAGCGAAGGTGACGGGTGCCCGGGAGGACCCGGTGGTCCGGGACGAGCTCCTGCCCGGCGGCAACCCGGACGCCGTGTGCTTGCTTGTTTCGCAGTTTGGTGAGGACGCCACCGTCCTGATCGTCGGCCACGAGCCGCTCCTCTCTGCCCTTGTTGCACGGATCATCACCGGGGGCGGGGACGCAGCAGTGGCGCTCGGGAAGGGCAGCCTTGCCAAGATCCGGAACTTTACCTTCGAACGCTCGCCCTCGGGCGAGCTCCAGTGGCTGCTCTCGTGCAGCCAGATGGCGGAGATGCAGTAGGAAGCCGGTGTGCCTTTTTGAGGATCTCCTGCGGGTACACGGGGAAAAAGTCCCGATACGTGAAGGGGCAGGAGGTCGCCCTCCACCTTACCTGTTTTCCCCCGCAGCACACCTCCTTTTATTGTCGTTACCAGGTATTCCTGGCAGTCCCTGCGATACCGGGTCCCTGACGGAGGATTGTCATCATCTCATCCTCTATATCCCTGCACCACAAAACCTCATCGAGCGTATTTCCCCTGCCATGTCCCAGATCTTCACCTTTATTGCACTCTGTGGTCTTGCACTCGCGGCCCTTTTCCTGCTCCTGTACTTCCGGCAGGAAGACCGTGACGTTGCCGGCGGAACCGGCCGGCAGCCGCTCCCCGGCAGGCTCTTTATTCCCATTCTCGTGGCCTGCACGCTCCTTGGCATGGCGATAACGGAATGGCAGGGTGTCTGCCACCTCTCCCCGTGGGGTTTTGTCACGGGCATCATCCTTGGTGCTGCAGCAGAACTGGCCGCGTACCGGCACCGGAAAAGAACCGGGATTCCCTGAAGCTCCTGTTAACCTGTTATGGGGCCATCACTTTTTAACACCTTAAAAAAATCCCAATCCCTCAACGGGTTAACAGAACATCCAAAAGGATATGAAAAAAATATAATCGGATAAAAACGGGTTATCCCATGCCCGGCATCTGTCCTTCTGCGGGGCTGTGGGACTGCGTGATCATCATGTCATCGATGCGGATGAGCATGATCGCGGTCTCGGATGCGCTCTGGATGGACTGGCGCTTGGACCGGAGCGGTTCGAGCACACCTTCCTCAAGCATGTCGATGACCTCTCCGGTGTAGACATTGAGGCCGGCCGTCTTCTTGCCCTTGGCATGGGCGTTCTTGAGGGCAACGAGCTTATCGATCGCGTTGTACCCGGAGTTCTCCGCAAGGGTACGGGGGATGGTCTCGAAGGCCGTAGCGTATCCTTCGATGGCGAGCTGGACCCGGCCCCCGACGGTCTCTGCATAGTCCCGGACCTTCATTAAGAGTTCGGTCTCGACCGCACCGCCGCCGGCAACGTACGTGCCGTCCTCGATTGTATCCATGACGACACGGGTGCCGTCGACAACGGCCCGCTCGAGCTCGTCGAGGAGATAGTCGCTCGTGCCCCGGAGCAGGATGCTGACGGTCTTCGGGTTCCTGCACCCGGATATCCGGGTAATGTCCATATCGTTGTCCTCTTCGACAACATCAGCATGCCCGAGATCTTTTGCGGTGAGGTCTTCGGGCTTGTTCACGATATTTCCGGTCAGCGCACGTGCTGCGTACTTGAGGTCCTTTTCCGGGACGTCTTCGACCGCGTAAATGCCGTTTTTTGCGAGGAAGAACTGGACCGCATCGGCAATGCCCTTCTGGCAGAGCACGACATTTGCGCCGGCGTTTACCACCGCATCAGCCAGTTTCTTTAAGGTATCCTGCTCCTGCTTTGAGAAGGCTGAAATCTGGTCTGCAGCGGAGATCTTGATCTTTGCCTTCACTTGGGTCTTTGCGATCTCCATGGGCAGGGCGATGAGAGCCACTTTTGCCCCGGTGATCTTCTTTGGCATATCTTCGCTTGCCCGTTTCTTGTCAAGGATAATCCCGCGGACAAGCTCGGAGTCATCCATCGACGTGCCCTTCTGTTTTTTGATCAGCACATCGTCTTCACTTGCCAGGTATTTCCCCGAAGTCTTTTCTGTTATGGCCATGACGGCGTCCACGATAATGTCGTCAAGTTTCTCCCTGACTGCTTCGATGGACTTTCCGGTGATTGCCGTGCCGGCGATCTTCCTGAGGGTCTTTTTGTCAGACGGGTCGACCTTGTACGAAAGGGAGTCGGTGATTTCGAGGGCTTTTTCCATGCCCATGCGGTATCCCTCGGCGATAATGGTCGGGTGGATCTTCATTTCGAGCAGTTTTTCTGCCTGGTCCATCAGTGCACCGGCGATGATCACGGCGGTTGTGGTCCCGTCCCCGACCTGGTCGTCCTGGGTCATGGCGACCTCGACTACCATCTTTGCGCCCGGGTGCTCGACCGAGAGCTCGCTTAAGATGGTCGCACCGTCATTGGTGATAACAATGTCCCCGGTGGAGCCGACAAGCATCTTGTCCATGCCCCGGGGCCCAAGGGTGCTCCGGACCGCATTTGCAATGGCCTTTGCGGCCATGATGTTCGAGTGCTGGGCTTCCTCGCCGCGGTTCCGTGTTGTCCCCTGCCTGAGAATGATAATGGGCTGTCCGCCAAGTTGTTGTGACATTTCTGACCTCTTTTTTTTTATTTGTGTCCGGTGTTATTTTCCGGCAATGCCGCATGGACTTCCGGCCTGCTCTCCCGGGTGCTGTGGACGTGTGGCAGGAGCGTACCATCGCTCCCTTTCACGTCCTGTTCGCAGGGATGTTTGCCGGCCCGGCCGGTGACACCGGTTTTCCATGCCTTCCTGTGATGGGCAAGACTTGCTTTGCCGCCTCATATGTCTATCTGTGCCCGGGTTTTGAAAGATCGTAAAATTTTTAATACGCATCTCTCTTTTTATCCGCCTGCAAACGACAAAAAACCGCAAGAACCGGCCGTATTTATGGGCAAAGCAAAAAAGGTTTTTTTACATAATGCTTTCGAGTTTCTTTACAAGAACGTCAAGGCCCTTTTTGATGTCCTCCATGTTCCTGCCCCCGGTGAGAATGATCTTTCCCGAGGAGAAGATCAGGACAACGATCCGGGGCTCCTTGATCCGGTACACGAGGCCCGGGAACTGTTCCGGCTCATATTCAATATTTTCCAGGTTGAGCGTGACAACGACCTTGTTGAGGTTGATGTACCGGGCGAGGTCATAGGAGCAGACAATGTTTGTGACCGCCACCCGGGGCTCCCTGAGGGTCTCCACACCCGCATCATTGAGTGACTTTACCATGACCGAGAGCCCCTTTTTGAGCGCCTCGTTGTTCTTGATGCCGGTCAGCACGATCTTGCCTGACGAAAAGAGGAGGGACGCAATTTTAGGGTCTTCAATATGGTATACCGCGCCCGGGAACCGTTTCTTGTTGAGCTCGCAATGCTCCACCTTCTGGGAAAACATCGCGATATCGATGGACTCTGCAATCGCACCGGATGCAACAATGTTCTCGATTTTCAGGGATTCGTACTTTTGATCATCCATCTTCCCCTCTTATGCTGTTCTCCGGGGCATAAGGCTGATGGATAACCTATATCATGGGTCCGCGGCGTCCGTTCCGGCAGGCTCACCGCATGCCCCCGGAAAACAAAACGCCCCTTTCCCCTCCGCGCCCGGGACGGCCCGGCCGGGCGCGGTACAGGAACCCGGGGGTGTGCCCCGGCAGGGTACCGGCGGATGCACGGGGCAACGCATGAGGGGACCCGGCGTGATCCAAACCATAGCATTATCCCCTTTCGTCGCATTAAAAGAACAGCAACTGTGAGGGATTGTCCATGGGAATCAAACCGTCCTATATCAAAAATCTCGGTACCACGCTTCTGGCAAAGCAGCGGGAGTACTTTACGAAAAACTTCGATGAGAACAAGAAACAGCTGGAACTGTCGGCAACGATCCCCAGCAAGAGGGTCCGGAACCGTATTGCCGGCTATATCACCCGCAGGATGAATGCCAAAAAACGTACCTGATCTCATTCGTTTTTTTACGGCCTTACAAACCCGGCGGACGCAGCGGAGATCGCCTGCCGGCGGGTATACCCTTTTTATGACCTGACGGGTACATTTATCGCTTGAGGTATCATGGTGCGGACGATGTTAAAAAAGGATGAGCGGGTGCTTATTGTCCCGGCATCCGAAAGGAACGCCGGCGTCAGGCTTGTCCCGGTGAAAAAAGGGGACCGCGTCGTGCCCGTTCCCACCCGTGACGGGAGATGGATTACGGTAAAATTAGCCCCCCTGTCCCGGGGCGACAAAATTGCGGTCGTGACCCTGCGGAACGGGAGAAAAGTGGCCCTGAAACTGGAAGAGTTCTCGGACGCTGACCTCGAACGCCGGGTTGAACTTGCGGGCGATTTAACCATTGAGTTCAGGGAAGGCGGGGTCCCCTGAGAGGGCGTTTTGCCGCACGCATTACGTCCAGGGTGCGCCGGGATTATTATTTTTCCATTCCCGGCAGTATCCCCGTGAGATCGTCATTCGCTTTTGTTTAAGGTATCCGTGAACCGGTATGCTTCCCGTGGCACCGCGATCTCAAAACAAGCCCCTTTGCCGGGCTCACCTTTCTCGGTAATCGTTAAGCCGGTAATCGAAAGGATTTCCTGGGAAAGGAAAAGGCCAAGCCCGGTATTTTTCCCAAAACCTTTCTGGAAGAGCCGGTCTTTATCGTCAGGAGAGACCCCCACGCCATTGTCATGGTACCTGAGGATAATCCCGGTCCCTGACTCGCGGCAGGAAAAGTCTATCCTGGATACCCGCTCGCCATGGCGGATCGAATTTTCAATGAGATTGTAAAACACTTTCTCCAGAAGCGGATCCGCATAAATCTCGACCGCGGGTATCCTCATGTCGACAAGGATCGAATGAAGGTCAATGCTTGCCAGTGCCAGCGATACAGTTTCCGGGACATTATGCCACTGGGGTGAATGCACGCCGATATTCTGGTAATCGCGGGTAAAGAGGATCTGGCTCCGGATCGCATTTGCCGCCTGTTCTTCCCGGGCCAGGTAATCGATCAGCTGGGGATCCGTTGTCTTCTGCCGCGAGAGTTCGAGAAACCCAAGCAGTGCGGAGAGCTGGTTAAGGATATCGTGGCGGGTAACATTGTTGAGCAGGTTGAGTTTCTTATTCGCCTGCGTCAGTGATTCCTGCGCCAGTTTGGTCTCGGTAATATCGACAGCCGTGCAGACAACGACCGGTTCACCGGTCTCTGCCGCGGAGACAAGGACCCACCGCGTACTCCCGTCCCCGGCACGGATCCTGACTTCTATATCGCCGACCCTCCGCAGATCGCGGGTTTTGCTGATGAACGATTCCCGCTCTTCCCGGTCCGGGATAATGTCGGAAAGTGACTTCTGCATGAGTTCTTCCGGGCTGTACCGGATCATGGTGGCAAATTTCAGGTTGACCTCCCGGAGCATGAGGGTCTCCCGGTCATAGCTGAATGCCCCCGCCTGTGAATTGTAGTATGTCCCGCAGCTCCTGGCGCTTTCTTTCCGGTATGCTTGTGAATAGGTAGAGATCAGGATACCCAGCGAGACAAAGATGTAGAACCAGATTGTCGCAAGGATGTATGTCTTGATGTCAGGCAGGCCGATGATGAATACCAGCGCGACATAAATCCAGCCTATCAGGATCGACCCGTAGATGCTCAGCTTCGGGCGGGAATATGCGATAAGGACGAGCGGGATGAGGTAAAAATACGGGAATACCTCGTAAATTCCCCGCTGGATGCTGATATACGTAATCAGTACTGACGCTACGATACTGCCAACGATGCAGATATCATAAAAGAGCTGTCTGTTGCGGGAGAGTGGTCTCATCGTCATATTTCACACAGGAACCCTTGCCAGCGCGGGTAACCCCCCTGTACCAATTCTAACCATCTCCTATGATAAAATGGCTTTGCAGAAACGGCCATTACCCGAAGACCCGGGCAAACGTGATAAAAAAAGGCGTTTTTCATGGTCGTGTCAACCCTGCGGGAGTTCCCGTATGGTTCCCGGGGAAAATGCGGGGGTTACCTCCCGCAGGCCTGGCAGGACTCCGGGGCAGGATCTCACGATGCCCGGTAAAGTCCGGCGCTGTCGAAAATCCACCCCGTCTGTTTTATATCCTGTGTCCGTGAATAACAGATCGTTGTAAGGATCAGCATATGTTCAGAGTTCTCTACGTCGATGATGAACCTGGTCTCCTTGAGATCGGAAAACTCTATCTCGAGAAAGACGGCCGGCTCTCCGTCGACGGTGTCACCTCGGCCTCCGGGGCTCTTTTGCTCATGGAGTCCACATCCTATGATGCAATCATCGCCGACTACCAGATGCCTGAAATGGACGGTATTGAATTCCTCGAACGGGTGAGGAGTTCCGGCAACAGCATCCCGTTCATTCTCTTCACCGGCCGGGGCCGGGAAGAGATCGTCATTCAGGCGTTGAACGAAGGGGCTGATTTTTATCTCCAGAAAGGGGGAGAGCCCCAGGCCCAGTTTGCCGAACTCCAGTCCAAAATTTTACAATCCATCTACCGCAGGCAGGCAGAAGAGAGGGTGATGTATCTCAGCCGGATCAATTCCCTGCTCAGCCAGGTCAACAAGAATATTGTTTACATCCCGGATCGTGATAACCTCTTCAGGGCGATCTGTGCTGTTGCCATAGAGTACGGAAAATTCCGGATGGCCTGGATCGGGATAATTGACCGGAAGTCCCGGTGGATCAAACCCGTTGCATCAGCAGGCATTGGCGCCAGGGAATATCTTTCCAACTTAGCCATTTCAGCAGATGACATTCCCGAAGGACGGGGGCCTACGGGAAGAGCAGTGCGGGAGGGCAGGCCTGCAGTCGCGAACAATATCCGGCAGGATCCGGCGATGATCCCGTGGCACGATGCTGCAGAAAAGTTCGGTTACCGTTCATCAGGCGCCTTCCCGATCCGTTGCAGGGGTGAGGTGATCGGTACATTCTCCCTTTATGCTGCCGAACCTGAATTTTTCTCTTCCGAGGAAGTGGCACTCCTTGAAGAAGTTTCAGGCGACATCTCGTTTGCTCTCGACAACTATGACCGGGAAAAAGAGCGTTTTGCGGCGGTCGAAGCGCTGTCCCGAAGCGAGGAGCGCCTGAAGTTTGCCCTTGAAGGTGCCAATGACGGCCTGTGGGACGTATGGATGGAGACCGGCGAGGTGTACCTGAGCCCACGGGGATGCGAGATTCTCGGTTACACGCCGGAGGAACTGCCCGAGATCGCCCGGGTGTGGAACGACCTGGTGTACCCTGACGATCTGCCCCGGACCCGGGCAGCACTGGATGCCTATCTCGAAGGGCGCACGGAGATCTTCTCGATCGAACAGCGCCTGATAACAAAGTCCGGGAAGCCGAAATGGATCTTAACCCGGGGAAAGGCCTCTGCCCGGAATGAGGAGGGCAGGGTACTGCGGATGACCGGGACGCACTCGGATATCTCGGAACGGAAAAAAGCCGAGGATGACCTGAGGGCAGCAAACGAGCATCTTACTGCATTAGAAGAGGAACTCCGGGCGCAGTACGATACGCTGGGAGAAAACCAGAAGGCGCTCGCGCTCTCTGAAGAAAAATACCGCACACTGGTAGAAACCTCCTTCGACGGTATCGTGATCCACCAGAATGGAATCATCGTGTACGCAAACGCAACGGCAGTCAGGCTTCTGGGTGCCAGCTCAGCGGATGAATTTTTGGGAAAACCTGCCCTCTCGTTCGTGCACCCCGACTGCCACAGGATGGTGATGGAACGGATTGCATCTGCCATGAAGGGTGATCCGCAGCAGATCATGCATGAGAAATTCCTCCGGGCCGATGGCAGTGTCATCGATGTTGATGTGGTAGCAATTCCCTTTATCTGGAAGAATGCGGCAGCAGTGCATGTTGTCTTCCGGGACATCACGGAACGCAAAAAGGCGGAGGATGCACTCCGGCAGAGCGAAGGAAAAAACCGCTGGCTTGCTGCCATTGTGGAATCATCTGATGATGCTATCATAGGAAAAACCCTTGACGGCGTCATCACCAGCTGGAATGCAGGTGCAGAAAAGATCTACGGGTATCCGGCCCGGGAAGTGTTCGGAAAATCAATAGCCCTGCTGATCCCCCCGGACTGGGAAAACGAACTCCCCCAAATCCTGGAAAAGATCCGGCACGGGGAACATATCCACCATTACGAGACAATCCGGATCAGGAAGGACGGGAAAAGGATCCAGATATCCCTTACGATCTCCCCCATTTACGGCCCTGATGGCACCATCACCGGAGCCTCTACGATCGCACGGGATATCACCGAACAGAGGCTCGCAGAAGAGCAGCTCCGGCAGAACCAGCGGCTGCTCGCATCAGCGATGGATCTCGCGCACATGGTGAGCTGGGAGTACGATGTTGCCACCGGCCTGTTCACGTTTGACGACCGGTTTTTCGCGTTCTACGGCACTACAAGCGAACGGGAAGGCGGTCACCGGATATCGGGAGAAACATATGTCCGTGAATTCGTTTACCCGGAAGATATTCCCGCTGTCGCCGAAGTGATGAAACAGAGCCCGGCAATCACGGATCGCGATTACACCATGCAGATGGAACACCGGATCGTCCGCCGCGATGGGACGGTACGTACCATTATCGTACGGTTAGCTCCTGTTTTTGGGGCCGATGGAAAGCTTGCGAAGATCTATGGTGCCAACCAGGACATCACCGAGCTCAAGAAAGCCGAAGAGGCGCTCCGGGAGAGCGAGAAGCGTTACCGCGATATGTTCGAGCTCAACAATGCCGTTATGTTCCTTGTCGATCTCCAGAGCGGCAAAATTGTGGATGCAAATACCGCGGCCTGTCATTATTACGGGTACAGCCGGGAGGAATTTACCGGGCTGGATATCTCTTCGATCAACATCCAGGAGCGGGCCCGTACCCTGCAGGATATGAGCCGGGCTGACGGCAGCCCGGGGGCAGTGTTCCACTTCCGGCACCGGAAAAAGAACGGGGAGATCCGGGACGTTGAGGTGTTCAGCGGTCCCATCACCCTCGCGGGCCGCCAGGTCCTGCACTCTATTATCCAGGACGTCACCGAACGCAATAAGGCCGAAGAGGTGTTGCGGGAGAGCGAGGCGCGTTACCGGAATCTCTTTACCAATATGCTGGAGGGATTTGCCTATTGCCGGATGATCTACGACGACGCAGGACAGCCTCTGGACTTCATCTACCTCGATGTCAATCCCTCGTTTGACCGGATTATCGGTACAAAGACCGTTACCGGCAAACGGGTTACCGAGGTATTCCCGGGCATCAGGGAAGCTTTTCCGGAACTGTTTGAAACATATGGCAGGGTTGCGTCGGGCGGCGAGCCGGCGTCCTTCGATATCGATTTCTCACCGATCGGCAAATGGCTGCACATATCTGTCTACTCCCCGGAAAAAGATCACTTTGTTGCCGTATTTGAAGACATCACCGTCCGCAGGCTGGCAAATGAACAGCTCAAAAAGGCCGAAGAAAAATACCGGCATATCTTTGAGACCGCTCTTGAAGGTATTTATCAGATTACCCCGAAGGGAAAACTCCTGACCGCCAACCCTGCGATGGCCAATATCCTTGGGTACGACTCCGCGGAGGACCTTACAACCACGGTCACGGACACGGCCCGGCAGCTGTGGGTGCACCAGGGGAAGCGGAGGGAATACCTCCGGCAACTCCGGGAACATGATGTTGTCCGGGATTTCGAATGCGAGTATTATCGCAAAGACAAAAGCCTGATCTGGGTATCCCTGACCACCCATACTGTACGCGGACCCGACGGAAACGTTCTCTTTTCTGAGGGTATCCTGACCGATATCACCCGGCGCAAGACCGTCGAATCCGAACTTATCGGGAGGGAGGCGGAATACCGCACGATTCTCCGGACGGCAATGGACGGGTTCTGCATTATCAGCAAGGAGGGGCGGTTCCTCGATGTCAACGACGCATTCTGCCAGATGACCGGATACACGCGGGAGGAGCTGCTCACCCGGTCCCTTGCCGATATCGAGGCAAAAGAGACGTCCGGTGAGATCGCAGCGCATTCCCGGGAGATCCTCTCCAAAGGCGCAGACCGGTTCGAGACCCGCTACCGAAGGAAAGACGGCAGTGTCATCGATGCCGAGGTCAGTGTGGTCGTTACTGACCGGCACGGCGGCCAGTTTGTCACCTTCCACCATGATATCACAGAACGGAAACGTGCCCAGACGGACCTTGAAAACGCCCGCAGCGAGCTGGAGCAGAAAGTCCTTTCCCGGACCCGGGAACTCAAAGAGACCAACGAATCGCTTCTCGCGGAAATTGCGCTCCGGAACAAGGCCGAAAACGAGATTGTCGCCTCCCTTAAGGAAAAAGAGATGCTCCTCAAGGAGATCCATCACCGGGTCAAGAACAACATGCAGGTGATCTCAAGCCTTCTTTTTATGCAGGCACGGGCGCAGAAGGATGAAAAAGTAAAAGAAATTCTCAAAGAAAGCCAGGACCGGATAAAATCGATCGCCCTGGTACATGAAAAACTCTACCAGTCAAGGGATTTCGACCAGATCGATTATGCAGATTATCTAAGGAAAATTACCGATCACCTCTTCGAATCATACCAGGTCGATCCAGGGAGAATCACCCTGCACCTGAACGCCGAGAAGGCAGTGCTGCATATCGACAAGGCGGTCCCCTGCAGCCTGATCATCAACGAGATGATCTCCAATTCCTTAAAACACGCATTTCCCGGGGAAAGAAAAGGGGTGATTACGATTGATTTCAAAAAGAGCGGGGAAAATTACATCGTGACCTACAGTGATGATGGTATCGGGATACCTGACAGCGTGACCTTTGACCGGACTGAGTCCCTCGGGATGCAGCTTATTAAGGGCCTGACAAAACAGATCAACGGGTCAATCGGGCTGGACAGGACGGCCGGAACGAAATATACGATCTCGTTTCCCGCGTAATTGGAGGAGGTAACATGAGCAAAGGAACAATTCTGGTGGTCGAGGACGAATTTGTCACCGGCTCCGAGATCCGGGCACGCCTTGAAGAGATGGGATTTGACGTGCCCGCGGTCGTGGACACCGGCGAAGATGCAGTGCAGAAGGCTGGCGAACTGAATCCCGATATTGTCGTGATGGACATCACGCTCAAGGGCAAAATGACTGGGATCGAAGCAGCCGACCGGATCCGGGCGCAGTATGGTACACCGGTAGTCTACCTGACGGCCCATTCTGACGAGGCAACCGTGAACAGCGCCATGCTTTCCGAACCCTTCGGGTACCTGATTAAACCCCTTGATGAAAGGGCGTTGCGGACAACCATCCGGATGGCGCTGTACAAGCACGTGATGGACGAGAAAGTGCGCCAGAGCGAAGAGACCATCCACGGCCTTCTGGATGCAACAAAGGATGAAGTTGTGCTCGTGGACAGCGCCGACGGGAAGATCCTTGCGTGCAACGAGGCGTTCGCCCGGAGCGCCGGCCGACCCGCCGCCGATCTAACCGGCGTCGTTGTCTACACGCTGATCAAGACCGGGGGAATTTCGATGAAAACCGCAGATGCAATGCAGAAAAAGGATGCTGCATCCCCGGTCTCGTTTGAAGAAGAGGTACAGGGCCGCTGGTTTGACACAACGCTCTATGTCATGCGGGACAGCCGGACATCCCGGAGTCAGGTCGCCGTCTTCCGCCACGAGATCACCGCCCTCAAGCGTGCAGAAGGGGATCTTGCGGCTGCGAACAGGGAGCTTGTCCAGGAGAAAGAACGGCTGGCCCTGTATGCCTCCGCGCTCGACCGTATGAGCGATTGTGTCGTCATTACCGATGCAACCGGGAATATTCTCTACGTGAATGACACGTTCGAGAAGAAGTTTGCGCTCGGCCGTGACGATGTGAAAGGGAAGCATTTCAGCGAGCTCGCTCATGCTGAGAACCGGTATCCCCTCTCAAAAGAAGAGTTCCTCCATTACCGGGACACCGGCAACATCGCGGTCTTTGTGGCAAAAAATGCCTACGGGGTCAAGATGACCATGACCCTTACCAGTTCGCCTATCCTTATCGTGAACAAACGGCCGCAGAACTTCGTCTTCGTCTTCCGGGACAAGACGGGGTAATCCCCGGTTCTGCCAGGTCTTTTGGAGTTATGATACCTGCTCCGTCGAAGATCTCCCCCTTAGGTTCCGCAGACCTGACAAAAATACCGGGGATGGTTCTGACCCTGCCGATCACTCCTTTGCCGGACCGGCCCTCCGGTACTCTCCTTTCGGAACCGTGATCTCGAACCGTGCGCCTTTCCCTTCCTCGCCGGTCTCGGCAATCGTCATACCGGTGATCGCGAGCACTTCCCGGGCAAGGAACAGCCCAAGACCGGTATTCTTCCCGTATCCGCGTTCGAAGATCCTCTCCTTCTCGTTCTTCGGAATGCCGTTCCCGTTATCCTCAAACCGGATGACAAGGGAGCCGCCTGCCTCTTCTGCGGTCATGGTGATTTTTGTCACGTTCCCGCCATGGCGGATCGCGTTATCGATGAGGTTCCCGAACACTTTCTCGAGCATGATATCGGCAAATACCTCGGTTCCGGTACAGTCATCCGATATGGCCAGGTGTGGCGGGACAGGAGTTTTTGCGAGAGTCAGGTGAAGGTCCTGCCACTGTGGCTCATGGCTCCCCAGGTCCTGGTAGATACGCGTAAAATCGATCTGGTCCCGGATGGCTTCTGCGGCAGACTTCAGTTTTCCGATAAATGCTTCTGTCTCCGGGTTGTCTTTGACTTTTTTGCGTGCAAGTGCCAGCAGGCCCAGCTGTATGGTGACCTTGTTGAGGATATCGTGCCGGGTGATGCTGGAAAGCAGGTTGAGCTTTTTATTGACTTCCCGGAGTGCTTCTTCTGACCGCTTGCGATCGGTGATATCCCGGACAACGGAGACGATGACCCGTTTTCCCATGAGCGTGACCACGTGCGTATTGATCTCCACCGGGAGAAAGGTGCCGTCCTTTCGCTGCTGCATGGTCTCGAATATCGCATGGCCCTTCGTCAGGAGCTCCCGGTAGATCTCTTCAAGGGCTTCGCTGTGGTACCTGTGCGGGATGTCGAGCGGGGCCATCTGCAGCATCTCTTCATACGTGTATTGCACCATCCGGCAGGCAACCCTGTTCACATCGAGGAACCGTCCCGGGCTCCCGTCGGCGTTCAGTTCGCTGATCGTTATCCCGTCGTTGATGTTGTTGAAGATGCCCCGGAACTTCTCCTCGCTCTCCCTGAGTGCCTCCTGCTGCAGCCGTTCTTCCGTAATATCATGGATTGTACCGATGGTGGCCGGTTTTCCCTTGTAGATGGCACTTCCCACATTCATCCTTACCCGGCGCCGTGTCGTGCCATCGCGCATCAGGAACGAGCTCTCGTACACTTCGGGGATCTTCTCCCCTTTAAGCCGTGAGTGGTGGCGGGAGAGTACGGTCTCCCGGTCCTCGGGTGCGAGGAATTGTCCGAGCGGTGCGCCGGTGGCCTCTTCCACGGTATATCCCAGCATCTCAAGGAAGTTTTTGTTACAGAATACCAGGCGGCCGTCCTGTGCGATGAAGATCCCATCCAGGTTGTGTTCGATCAGCGTCCGGTACTTCTCTTCGCTCTCCCGGATGGCATTCTCCATCTTTTTCCGCTGGTCAATGGGGCGGGTGGTAATGACAATCCCGTTCACCGCCGGGACATCCAGCATGTTTGTCCCGATGGCATCTACCCAGATATAGGTGCCGTCCGCCTTCCGGATCCGGAATTCCGTCGGGATTCCCGGGTTTTTCCGGTCGTAGACCGCTTTGAGTTCTTCCCTTACACGCCCGACGTCGTCAGGGTGGATGGAGAGGAAGGGATCCCTGTCGATGTTCTCACCGGGGGGATACCCGAGGATGGCGGTTGTGGACGGGGACTCATAGGCGATCTTTCCCTCGCGGTCGAGGATCCGGATCATGTCCGAGGCATTCTGGATAAGGGACCTGAACCGGATCTCACTCTCCTTAAGGGCCTCTTGTGCCCGCTTCTGCTCGGTGATATCGCGGATGATCCCTTCCACACCGGCAACCGCCCCGGACTCATCGGCGTAATAGTGGCTGTTGGTGGAAACAGACACCGGAGTCCCGTCCTTTTTCCTGATCCGGGTCTCGAAATTGCGGACCGATCCGGTCTCCTGCAGCCGGGCAAGGAGATCTTTCCTGTCTGCCGGGTCAAAGTAGAAGGTAGCGATCTGCCTTCCCAGGAGCTCGTCAATGGAATCGTACCCGAGCAGTGCCGCACCGCTCGGGCTTGCCATGAGCAGGTTGCCGTCCCGGTCGGTCCGGTAATAGATATCCTGGATGTTCTCGATGACGCTGCGGTACTTCCTCTCGCTTTCCTGCAGGGCATGTTCTGCCCGTTTGCGTCCGGTGATGTCGGTGATCAGGTTGACGGATGCCGGGGCCCCTTCAAATTCAATCAGGTTACCGCTCATCATGACGGAAACGCGGCCGCCGTCCCCCCGGATCAGGTCCAGTTCGTAGGGTTCAAAGGTCTCCCCTGCCATCCGTTTTTTTACTGCGGCCTGCACCAGCTCATGGAATTCCGGCGGGACCAGGATCATGATGGATTTGCCCAGAAGTGATTCCTGCGAATACCCGAGCACTTTTTCGCAGGTGGGGTTGAGGTAGAGGATCCGGGTATTCCGGTGCACGATGATACTGTCACTGAGGCCCTCGAGCAGGGAACGGTACTTATTCTCGCTCTCCCGCAAGGCCCTGACCGCCTGCCTTCGCTCGATGGCAAGGATGATACGATGCAGCAGCTCGGCAAACTGTGCGGTCGGGGCCCCTCCTTTCTGGAGGTACGAATCCACACCGCTGTTGATTGCCTCGATGACGACTTCCTCTCTCCCCCGTCCGGTAAAGAGGATGAACGGGAGATCCGGGCAGGATGCACGGACAATCTTGAGGAATGCAATCCCGTCCATTTCGGGCATCTGGTAGTCGGAGACGACCGCATCGAAATTCTCCGCCTGTATCCGGGCAAGTGCGGCCGGGGCAGAGGTAATGACGTCAACGGAAACCCTGCCGCCCTGCTCCAGAAAGAGCTTGCCCACCTCAAGGAGGTCCGGTTCATCATCAACGTAGAGGACGCGGTAGATACCCATCACCCTTTATTGTTTGTAGTTTTGGCAAGTGACGGATTTAAAGAAACAGGTTTGGTGCTGTTGCGCCTGCGGTTAGTGGCAGATTTTTTGCATTGCAATAATCTGAGTATCAACCGCAGACGCAACAGAACCCAAAAAGCCAATGTATAATATAACGCGTGAACATAACGGGCAATTAGAACGTTATTCCTATGTATCGTATTCTCTATGTCGATGATGAGTCAAGCCTGCTCGAAATTGGCAAAATTTTTCTCGAGAGGAACGGGCAGTTCTCCGTTGACATCATTAATTCAGCCCCGGAAGCACTGGCCTTCCTCGCTACAAAAAACTACGATGCCATTATCTCGGATTACCAGATGCCAGTGATGAACGGCATCGAATTCTTAAAGCAGATCAGGTCGTCCGGTAATTCCATCCCGTTTATCATCTTCACTGGACGAGGTCGCGAGGAGGTTGTGATCGAGGCTATCAACTCCGGCGCGGATTTCTACCTCCAGAAAGGCGGCGATCCCAACTCACAGTTTGCAGAACTCAGTCATAAATTAAAAATCGCCGTTGAGCGGAAACGTGCCGTCAACGCGTTGGTACAGGACGAGATCCGGCTCAAGACACTAGGTACTTTTTACCAGATGATCTCTGCTCCCTTAAAAGAACTGATGATCTTTGCAGTAGAGAAATCCGTGGAAATCACGCTAAGCTCGATAGGCTATCTCGCTTTTGTTTCAGAGGACGAGTCCCTTCTTACCATGTACGCCTGGTCTTCGGTGGCGATGAAAGAATGTCATATCGAAAAAAAACCCATTGAATATCCTCTTCATGCGACTGGATTATGGGGGGAGGCAGTCCGGCAGAGGCGTCCCGTTATTACCAATGATTATGCCGCATATAACCCGCTCAAAAAAGGATACCCCAAAGGGCATGTTCCTGTCATCAGGCACATGAACATCCCGGTTTTTGACGGCAGCCGCATTGTGATGGTTGCCGGCGTGGGAAACAAACCTTCAGATTATGATGAACGGGACGTGTATGAGCTTTCCATCCTGATGAGCGGTTTGTGGAATGTCATAAAACAACGGAGAGCTGAAGAGGAACTCCGTAAGAAAAATGATGAACTCAATGCTTCCTATGAGAAGACTGCCGCGGCAGAGGAAGAACTTCGTTCCAATTTGGATGACTTGATCCAACGGGAACATGCGTTGAAGGCAAGCGAGGAACGTTACCGGAATGTCGTTGAGACCCAGACCGAATTCATCTCCCGGTTTCAACCGGACAGCACTCATGTTTTTGTCAATGAAGCCTACAGCCGCTATTTCGGTATGAAAAGTGACGAGATCATAGGGCACCGGTTCCGTCCTAATATTCCGGTTGAAGACCAAGAGCGCGTGAAACTGTTTTTTGCATCTTTAACCAAAGACCACCCGGTTGATGTCATTGAACACCGGATCATCATGCCGGATGGCAGCATCCGATGGCAGCAGTGGACCGATCGTGCAATCTTCGATTCTTCCGGGAAGGTTACTGAATACCAGTCGGTAGGCCAGGACATTACCCTACGGAAACTGGAGGAGCAGGTACTCCATGAAAATGAACAACGCCTGACTTCGATCTATAATACTGTCGGGGACTCCATCTTTCAGCTGACTGTCGAACCTCATGAGCAGTACCGCTTTACCTCAGTCAATTCGGCCTTTAGCAGAACCACAGGAATACCTTCCGGGCAGGTGATAGGGAAGAAAGTGAACGAGATTATCCCCGAACCATCTCTCTCACTCGTTCTGGGAAAATACCGGCAGGCTATCGAAGAAAAGGCCATTGTCCGTTGGGAGGAAATTTCCCATTACCCCAGCGGGCAACTGACGGGAGAGGTCAGTATCGCGCCTATCTTTGATCAGGCAGGTAATTGTTTATACCTTATCGGATCCGTGCATGATATCACTGAGCGCAAGCACGCAGAAGAGGAACTGCGGGAACGAAATTCCCAGATGCGTGCACTCATCGATAACCTGCCTTTTGATACGTGGGCCATGGATCGTTCGGGCCACTATATTCTGCAGAATCAGGTTTCGATCAAAAACTGGGGAGACAGTGTCGGCAAAACCCCCAAACAAATCCATCTTCGTAAAGATCTGCTCGAAAGATGGCAGGAGAATAACAGGAAAGCGTTTGAAGGTACTGTCGTAAAAGGCGAATTGTCAGTACCGTCCGAAAACGGGGTGCGGATATATGATGAGATCATTGCCCCAGTCAGGGTAGGTAATGTCATTAACGGGATCATCGGAGTAAATATTGACATCACAGAACAAAAACGGGCTGATGAGGCACAGCTCCTGGCCACGAAGAAGCTCAAGCTCCTTACCAGCATCACCCGCCATGATATCAACAACCAGATCCTCGCTTTGAAGGCGTACCTTGCTCTGATGGAAATGAACCGGTTCGATCCTGCATTTGATGAGTATTTCCGGAAAACCAAAATTACTGCAGAGCGAATGTCTGCCATGATCCGATTCACCAACGAATACGAGTCGATCGGCATGAAAACCCCTGGCTGGGAAAACGCTCGTGCGCTCGTCGATACTGCGGCATCCCAGGTTCCCCTTGTAGGCATCAGGCTGGAAAACAATATTCCTGCCGGAACCGAGTTATACGCCGATCCGCTGATTGTCAAGGTCTTTTACAACCTGATGGATAATGCAGTCCGGTATGGGGAGACAATTACGACGATAAGGTTCTCTTTGCAGAAATCGGGTACTGATCTTGTCATCCTATGCGAGGATGATGGAAATGGCATCCCGGCAGACGAAAAAGAAAAGATCTTTGATCGCGGATTTGGAAAAAACACCGGACTTGGGCTTTTCCTCTCACGGGAAATCCTTTCAATCACCGGTATTAAAATTCAGGAAACCGGGAAGCCGGGAAAAGGAGCACGGTTTGAGATGATGGTACCGAAAGGCACGTTCCGGCTCCCTGATACCCGGTAAGGTCTGGATACAACAACACACGATACAACGATGACCGATACGAAAATACAGGAAATCGCCCCCCCAACATCCGGCGCCGGCACGAGCGTGCACACGCCCGCGGTGGCACCAAAAGTGGTTTCATCCCCGGTAAAACACGTAAAAGCGTTAAAACATGCATCGCACAAGATCTGGTACCGGAAGGACCATCCAAAAGCCGGGGCCGGTGTGAAAACCCCGTCCGATCCCGCCCCGGAATAACCAGTCTTCCACTCACTATACTTCCCCTTTTTTCGTTCCGCGTTCCACCGAAGGCTTTGCACAGGCAGGTATGCCGGCCGGGGTATTCCTGCACGCTGCCTGCAGCCGGGGCCCGGACCTTCGGATATCTCTTTTGTTTGCCGGGCTTTGTGAGGCGGGTACCTGCCCTTCCCCTTCAGGAACCCCTGAACAGATCCCGGTATCATCTCCCTGTCGGCCATAAGAGACCCCCGGGAAAGGGGCCTGTCACCGTTTTGCCCGGCATCAGGTTTAACCCCTCACTCGTTTCATGTGGGTATATGCTTGAGGAGTTCAGCGAGCAAAACCACTGCGACCAATACGCTCCTTCCCGGGGAGTGTCTTTTGCAAAGTGCCTGATGATGCAGAGAGAATTATCCCGGGTCAGCAACTGCCCTCTCGGGTATGACAAAATGAGCCCCCCGGTTATAAAAAAATGAGATCCGGATAGATTGCCATCATCATGGACTTTTTATAACGGCCCCGACCTTTGCCCGGAGACCGGTGCCGCCATCGCGGTACGCCGGGCCGGGGATCCACCTGCTCTCGTTTGTCCGCTTTCGCGGCTGTCCCGGTGCATGGGGATCCCGGCGAACCAAAAAAAGTTCACGCCTTCAGGGAGTTTATCTCATTCTTCGCGTAAAACAGGGAGGTGCCGGGCAGCTTGCCCCGGTATCCAATGTGTCCGGACAACTCTCGTCCATCCTGATCCCGGTGTTCCCTTTTCAGGACGCTTTTTTGATAAACGTGCCATTCCCGTACTCGTCAAAGGCCTGCTGCAGTTCCTCCTGCGTGTTCATGACAATGGGGCCGCCCCACGCGATCGGCTCGCGGAGCGGTTTTCCCGAAAAGAACAGGAACCGCACGCCATTCTTCCCTGCATGAATATCGACCGAATCCCCCTCTTTCCCGAACAGGGCCATGGTCCGGTTCATCAGGTCGTCGTTATTGCGCTGGTCAAACCTCCCTGAACCGCCGATCACGTACACTGCTGCCATATACCCGGGCTTTACCGGGTGCGCAAACTGCGCATCCGGTTCGAGGGAAACGTCAAGGTACTCGGGTTCCGCCATGATATCGCGTACGGGCCCGGAAACCCCGGCAACAGTTCCGCAGATGACCTTCGCGCTCACGCCGCCCTGTACGGTGACCGTGGGGATCTCTTCCGCCCGGATCTCCTGGTACCGCGGGTCCATCATCTTGTATTTCCGGGGGAGGTTGACCCAGAGCTGGAACCCTCCCATCCGGCCCTTGACCGGTTTTGGCATCTCCTGGTGGATGATGCCGGACCCTGCCGTCATCCACTGGACGCATCCGGCATCGACGCTGCCCGCATGGCCCATGCTGTCACCGTGTTCCACGGTCCCCTCCAGCATGTAGGTGACCGTCTCGATGCCCCGGTGCGGATGCCAGGGAAAGCCGGCCAGGTAGTCCTTTGGCCGGTCGGAACGGAAGTCATCCAGCAGGAGGAAGGGGTCAAAGTCCGGGATCTCGTTGTAGCCGAACGCCCGGTTCAGGTGAACGCCGGCCCCTTCAAGGGTAGGCCTGCTCTTCAGGATTCTGGCAATTTCTCTTGGTTTACTCATAGGCCCTCTCTTTGCATGGTACCTGGTTTGTTCCGACTGCCTCGTCCCCGTTTACCGGTCTTGGTTCCGCCATTACGCCCCGGCTCAGGTCCGTCCCATGCCGATCATGTAGCCGTACCGCGAGTAGACCTCTTTCACCAGTTCGCCGGCTTTCGGGTTTGCCCAGTCGTGCATCCACTCCGAGACCAGCGACTCGACCGTGATCGGGATGACTCCCGCCTGCAGCATCCGCTCGATCCCGTACCTATGGGCATCCGGTGTTGAATCGCCTGCCGCGTCCATCAGGCCGTATACCTCGTACCCCTCCCTGATGGCATGCAGGGCCGTGTAGGCAAAGCACATGCTGGTCCAGAGCCCGGAGATGACGAGTTTCTTCCGGCCGGTCTTCTTTGCGGCATTCCAGGTCTTCTCATCTTCGAAGGCGTCAAAGCCGGGCACCGCCCGGGCGTAGACCGGCTGGCCGGGGAAGAGGGCGGTGACCTCGGCAAGGAAATTCCCGTTGTTCTGCGGGTTGATAGTCGAGAGCACGACCGGGACGTTCAGGATGCTTGCCGCCTTTGCCGCACAGTACGCGGCGTTCCGGATGATGGTCTTGTCTCCCGAGGCAACGCCTGAAAACATCGTGGGCTGGTAGTCCACGAGAACAAGGGCACTGTTCTTATCGCTCAACAACTCCAGTTTTCCGTCTTTCTGGCTGGCCATTTGCATCTCCCTCCTTTGGTATATACGAGTGGATTTCTCCCCGGCAGTATATACTTTGCGACCCGGGAGAGGACCGGCTGGAGGTGTTGGATCTGACGCCGGGCAGCCTGCCGGTGCAATACGTTGTGAAAGGTGTCCGGAACCCGGCAGCGTCAGCTTATGTCTGAAAAGAACTGCGAGAGTTCAAAGCGGGGCGGGATAACCTGCCCGGCAGAGCCGGGCACCCCTCGTTATCGTAATAATCGTCAAGGACGGCCGGCCGGGGTTCTTTATGGATGCACCAGTTTGCCATAAGGGTGGAGATATCAGGTATTCGAAGAGCTGGCACCGGAACCTGATCTTCGCAATGATGTGCCGGAATGGTTCTTACGCCTTAATGCTTGCTTCGATCTCTGCCTGTTTCTCGTCACTTTTGTGATTCTTCACGTTTGAGGATCTGCCGGATCTCTTTTTTGAGAAGGGGCAATTTGTTCGTGGCGTTATCCCAGAGAATTGTGGGTTTGATCCCGAAATAGGCATGCGTGAGAACATCGCGGAAACCGGCGATCTTTTTCCAGTCTGTCTTGGGGTATTTTTCCTTAAGTTCCGCCGGCAGGTTCTTGATCGCTTCACCGATGATCTCGAAATTCCGGATAACGGCGTCCTTCCTCATCTCATCGGAAGTGAATTCATCAAAACTGATCCCGTGGAGGTATTTCTCAATTTTATCCGTTGATTCAAGAATATCGTCAAGGTAATGGAGCGCAGTCCTACGCATACACGACCTCTTTTAAAATATAAGGCCGGATCCTCTTTTTGATCGCGCCTTTCATGACGAGATCGACCTTACGCATAAAGAGGTCCTCCAGGTAGAACTTGCAGTCCATATAGTTGTCGAACGTCTCCTCGCCTTTCCGGAAGGAGACCAGCACATCCACGTCACTGTCCGGCCGCTCCTCTCCGCGTACAAAAGAGCCGAAGATGCCGATGTCGCGGACCCCGAACCGCTTTTTTATTTCCGGTTCGTGGTCCCGGAGCAGGGCAATGACGTCCATATCTCATTTCCTGTATGCATGTACCGGTTCTTAACATTGTGGTTCACCCCCGTGACCGGCCGTTCGATCGCTCTTTTTTACGGTTCTCCAGAGAAAGTATCATTACGTCAAAACCGATCCTTCTTTATGCCATCACAGAAAAGTTGTCCCCTGAAATTTGGAACAGCAGTCAATGCCGAGGGATTGCTTATCGAAGTCCCGTGCAACGGGAAAGAGTGTGCATGGTTTTTCGATAATCATTGTGCCGTACTTGATCTCGCAAAAGAATTATGTTCAGATCCGGTGAGGAGAACGCCAAAGGGAGCGAAGGCCGAGTGATCACCGGGAAACATCATTGCCGTTAATGTAATGTAACTTCGTGCCCTTTTTACCTGCCCGCTTTCGCCCCGTCCGCGGCGGTTATACGGGGAGATTTGGGGTGCTGGAATAAGGGGATCTGGCGCTCATCGGGGTACCGCCCCTCGCCGCCGTGCGGGCCTGGTCCCCTTACCGCCGCCTTTTTTTCCTCCGCCCTCCCACCGGTTCCTGTACCATGATCGCCCTGCGTCCCCTCACCGATGCCGATGTCCCGGTGATCAAGGCCTGGCCCCCGTACCCTCCGGAATTTGCCGGGCTGGACTACAGCCTGCGGGATGGCGGCTGGCTGGACACGTACCGGAATAACAATGGTAACGAGGTCTTTGCCGCCATTGACGGAAGCGAACTCGTCGGCTTCTCGCTCCTGCTCCGGGACCATAACGGATCCCCCGAGTTCATGGTGGCGCTCCACCCGGGCCGGATCGGGGGAGGGCTCGGGAAGACAATAGTGCGCCTGACGCTCGCGCAGGGATTTTCCCGCCCGGATGTCGGGCGGATCCGGCTGATCGTGCGCAAGAACAATTTCCGGGCGCAGGCCCTCTATGCGTCCCTGCACTTTGCACGGACCGGAGCGCTCACCAAAGAGGTCCAGGGTGTGCCCGTGGAGTTCTCCACAATGGAGATCACCCGGGAAGATTTTTCATAAAGGAGAGAAGTGCATGAAGCAGGCATTACTGGTCATCGATGTGCAGAACGAATATTTCACCGGGAAGCTGCCGGTCACGTTCCCGGAGGGAAGCCTTGCAAACATTAAAAAAGCCATGGACCATGCGCAGGGTGCCAGCATCCCGGTCGTGGTCATCCAGCACACGAACACGGCCCCGGATGCCCTGACCTTCCAGAAAGGGACGCCGGGCTGGGAACTCCACGATGAAATCAAACGGAGGCCCGCGGACATCGTGATCGAAAAGAACCTTCCCGGCAGTTTTACCGGGACGGGCCTTGGGGAATGGCTGGAGAAGAATGCCATCACGACGCTTGTGATTGCCGGCTACATGACCCAGATGTGCTGCGACACGACCGCACGCCAGGCTTTCCACCGGGGGTATTCCGTGAATTTCCTCTCCGATGCGACCGGAACCCTATCGATCACGAACGCTGCCGGATCGGTTTCTGCTGCTGATTTGCACAACGCGGTCCTGGTCACGCAGCAGATGCGGTTCTCCCGGGTAATGAAGACGGACGAGTGGGTCCGGGGGATGTAAAGGGGAGACGCTCAAAGGGGGCTGCCGGTGAGGTGTGAGGGTTTGACCCCGGCAAGACGACCTCCTCCCATCCGGGCCCAATCTGCCCTCCGATGACCCCTTTTTGTACATAAAAGAAGCCCGTATCGGGCTCCGATTCAAAATAAGCCCCAATCGGCCGTATTTTGGCAATCGGACGAAATAAACGGATCTCATATCGGGATTTTGAGGGCGTTTTCGGGGTCCGGATGGGTTTTTGGTTATGGATGGGAAAAGAGGCTGTTTTTGGGGCCTCTGTGGGGCTCTAATGGTTATTATATGGGGCTCAAATTAGGCTTATTTTGGCAAATTGGCGATTATATTGGCGCGGATTTTTGAGGAGGGCAATCGGACGGTTTTACGGGGAGATTTTGGCCCGCCCCTGCAGAGGATCCTGTTTTATGGGGTGATTCACCCGGGTGCCTGCCTCCTCAAAAAGGAGAGACTGATTTTTCCCGGTATCACGGTACTTATTCAGTCTCACCGAGAACCAGCAGCTCTTTTCGGTAAAACCATTTGTTTATCAGCCATATGAGAATCCCGATAAAAATCCATGATAATTCGGCGATATAGGTGTTGAATACTGCAATTCCTATCGAAATGAGAAACACTCCTGACCCCCCCAGCAGGCGAATGAGTCTGTAATGAACATACCCTTCCGTGAGGTCAGAGTCCGAGAGTCTGCGGTGTTTTGTTGCGTACCACCAGAGCGCAGCAAGGACAAAACCAGCACATGCCTGTGTCATTGCATAAAATATCACTGCAACCGGTGTTTCGGGATACTCGATGACAAGCGAGGTGTGGAACGGGATGAGGGTGATAAAAAAAAGAAATGAAAAGTTCAGTACAGTAATGGTCCGGTCCAGTTTTTTTATATGCTGGAAAATATGGTGATGGGCCATCCACCATTCGCTGATGATAACAAAACTAATGACATAGATTAAGAACGTCGGCCATTCACTGAGAAGGCGTCCTGAGAGTTCCGTAGCGATATTGCCTTTTGTAACAACCGGGACTGCAAGCGAGAGGACCATAAGGGTGATTGCGAATGCGAATATGCAGTCCGTAAGATTGATCAGGCGTTCGAGGTTTTTGAAAAACTGGTACGTTGAATGGTTTTTTTCCGGGGGCATAGTTACCTGATCTCCTTTTCTCGCATTAAGTCTCGCTTCTGACAGATTCATGGTCGATCCCATTTTGTTTCCGCTCGTCATTGTTTTCCTGTGCGCCGAACCGCGTAGCAGGACCGAAATCTACTGGTCGTTTTAAACCCCCACTGTACAGGACAGCCCAGTATATGGTCCTGATAAGGCCGTGAATTGCATTTTTTCCTGCCGAATCTTTTCCAACAACGCTGAAAGCACCATTCCGGTATGCCTCTTCTTTGATGTTCTGTTCGTCATCAAATGAGGTGAAAAGAATAAATGGGGTTGTGTTGCCGCTGGAACGCAGTTCCCGTAAAAACTGAATCCCATTCATCCCCGGCATCAGGTAATCGGAGATAATGCATTCATAGGTGCCGGAGGCCATCTTTTCCATTGCATCTGGTGCCGATGATGCTGTATCGATCTCTATCTCCCCGGTTCGTTCGAAAAACAAGCTGCAGATCTCAAGAAAGTCAGGATCATCGTCTACGTACAGCACCGGTATCATGGGGGATACCCCCGTGACTTGTGGCTTTCCCGGGCCTTATAGCATGATCCGGGACATTTCAAAACGGCATGGATTAACCGCTTAAGTTCCCCCATCCCGGAGAGCGTGTGTTCTCTCACATATTGCATGTCCCCGGGGTGCTCGCTCTTATCATCCCTTAAAAAGAGGGGTTCCTCCAGTGTGAAGAAAATAAACGGTTTCGAAATCCCGGATTCCCTTTTGAGCTGGAACAGGGCGGTGCCGGTTGTTTCTCCCATCCGGCGGTAATCGGTCACCACGACATCACACCGGCAGGTCCCGATTTTCTGGATTGCGTCTGTAATGGACTGGGCAGAATCCACAACCATCTCCCCTCCGCTTTCAAGGGACCATTTGACTACATCGAGAAGAAATGGACGGTCTTCTATGTGCAGAACAAAGATTTTTGCTCCAGGTTTTTTTTGGTTTTTTCCCTCTCCCTCTGTTTGGGTGGGGGGTATGCAGATACAGGGGCATATCCCGGCAGTCGGTCCATTGTACACGTGTCCCATAATGATCGCCTGTTTTTTTGTCAGATCGTATCCATCGGGTTATTTTTGAGAATTTCAACCGCTTGTTCGAGGATTGCCTGGCCTTCGGCAACGGTTTCAAAACTATCGGTAGTGATTCCTGACTGGATTGCCGACATTGCAGTCGTGACGAATGACATAAGGGTAACACCGGGCGATCCAAAGCACTGCCCGGAATCAATGTTGCAGGTGTCTTTCACGTACTTCCGTGCTTCCTTCATTACAGAATTATAATCCATGTGGATGCCCCTCCAAAAGAAGGGAGTTCCTCCGTATGCTCATTGGTTCTTTCTCCTCGTATGGACGACACCATAGATAATACCGATAATGACTGCAGCAATGAGGGACACATACACAGGATTGGAAATGATTCCCTGGAGGCCGGTAAGGTTTTCCACGGTGATGGGGACCTTCACAGGGTCAGAGATGTAGGTGTCACCGAGGGCATTGTTGTACCGGATCTCGGAATCAAGGCCGTACTGCTTGAGGGTTGCACCCTGCGCAACACTGATCTCGTAGGAGGCAACCGCAGTCTGTCCCGGGGCAAGTTCGCCGATATACGCGATAGTGGAAGAACTGGTGAAGGGGGCGACCACGCTGACCCGGGCCTCGGCGCTGTAGATGGTACTATCCCCGGTGTTTTCATATTCGACCTGGATCGTGTGTGTGCTGCCCGGGCTCATCGTGACCGGGGGTGTGAGGATTGCAAACGTCACCCTGTTTCCGACAGGTACTCCAGTTGTCTTTGTCTGGGATGAGACAAAGTCGCCGTCTGCATTCTGGTAGAGTACGGTTACATCCACCGGGTAGGTCTTGTTCCCGGCATCCTTTGCCACTGCGACCTTGTATTGGCACGAAACCGTACTTCCTGCAGGGAAGTCGCCGATGTACACGCTGCTGTCCACAGGGCTGACCGGGCTGTCGTCATGCTGTGTGATCTGGACCGTTGCCTTTGTACCGTCAAGCGACCCGGTGTTGGCAATCGTGAGGTTCACGTAACCTTCGCCACCCGCGACCAGGTTGTCCGAAGTAGCCGAAACAATCTCTGGTATCACGTCGGATTTAATGACCAGCGGCACGGAAAGCGTCAGGTTCACCGGTACGTAATAATACCGGAATGTGTCCATGCCATACTGGTCAACGTACGAGAACTGCGTGTAGTTGAGGATGAGCGGAAGGGAGTACGTACCTCCCGGTGCACTCTCGTTGACCTTTGCGGAAAATATTACCGTCTGCTGTCCCTGGCTTGCAATGTCACCGATCATCTGCGGATCTGTTTTAATGGTGACCGGTGCATTGCCTGCACTCATCGCTACTGTCACGAATTTCGCAGTTGTGGGGACATCTGCCCGGTCCATGATATCCGGGGATACTTCATAATTTGTGTTGATCTCCGTGTTTTTAATTACCACCGGGATCTGGATCTCGCTTCCCGCGGTAAACTCATCTGTGCCGGCAATGTATGCCGTCAGGTTCGGGCTTCCTTCAAAGAACCGGGTGCCTGCCTGGACCGGTACAATGAGAAGGATCGCGGTCACGACAAGGAGGATGACTGCAACCCGGCTTTTTTGAGTAAATGTGAAATTCATTTTTCCACCTCACTTTTTCTTTCTGGTGCGAATGATTGCGTACCCAACGGCAAGCACTGCCGCGATCACAATCCCTATAACCCCCACTATCAGGACAAGCGGGGAGGCGGGAGGCCGGGGAGCCACCGTGACGTTAGCCGTAAAGATGTCGGAGACCCTGCTGTTGTCGAGGTCGTCGCGGTACCTGATCTCGGTGTTTAAGGGATAGTTCCCGGGTGCAGCGTCACCGGCTGAGGAAATGGCGTACCGGGCATTCACGGTCCCGCCGGGAGGAATATCGCCAAGGTAGGCAAGTGAGTCCGGGCCCGAAAGCGGACCATAGAGTATCAGCCGTGCCTCAGCATCATGCGCCGTGATCGTACCGGTGTTTTTGTACGTGATGTTGACCACGGTATCCGAGCCCTGGGTGATCACACCCGGGGGAGAGACCACGGCAAAGGTAAGCTTGCCGGCCACCGGGATACCCACGGTATCGGTCGCGGAGGTCACGATGTTACCGTCCGAGTTGGTGTAGGTCACTTCCACATCGACCGGGTAGGTCTGCTGCTGTGCATTATTGGAAACGGAGACCTTGTAGAGACAGGTGACGATCCCGTTTCGCGGGAAGTCCCCGACATACACGCTGTCATCGGTCGGGATTATGGCACTGTCACCGTGCTGCAAGATCTTTACCGTCGCTGCGGTCCCGTCCTGGTACCCGGTATTTTCGAGGGTCAGATTGATGTACCCCTCAGTCCCCACGGCAAGATCCGTGGCCTGTGCACCGAGTACGCTGGTATGGACCACCGGCTGGATCATTACCGTGAGCGGGATTGTCACGTTCACGGGTGTGTACACAGACTGGACCTCGTCGCTTGCAGGCTGTTTTGCGAGACTGTTGGACAGGTACGAGTACTGTACTTCAAGCGGGAGTGTGTAGGATCCCATATCTGCATCCGAGGTGATCTTGGCCGAAAAGCTTACGGTGGTGACGCCGGGACTGGGGATATCACCCAGCGCCTGCGTACCGGTCGTGATGTTGATCGGTGCTCCGCCCGATGAGAGGGCCGCCGTGACCAGTTTTGCGGTGGTGGGCAGGTCTGTCTGCGGCAGCGTGCCCTGATCGGTGAACATCACCGCGTTTGTTCCGCTGTTCCGGATCACCACCGTGATGGTGGCGTCCTCGCCGGGGGAGAAATCGTTTGTCCCGGCTATGTAGGCAGTTACCTGGGGAGCACCCCCCAGGTACTTTTCCTGTCCCAGTACCGGCATCACGCAGAGAACCGCGGCAAGGAGCAGGACCGCACAGGTTGTGTAATTTTTCATGCTATTGACCTCTGTAATGTTTTTCTTTTTCCTTAGTCCGGACTCTTCGTTACCGCAAGCATCTCCGGAGCGGTTTGTTGCTGGTGTTTTCTCTTTTCAAGCCATTCGGAGAACTTACCCATCAGGGAGAGCACGGCAGGCATCACAAAGATCGCCCCGAAGAGCGAGAAGCCGACGGCAATCAGGGTACAGATCCCAAAGTTGCTGATGATGGGGAAACTGGAAAGGCAGAGCGCCGAAAACCCAAAGAAGGTTGCAAGGCCGGAAACGGTAATGGCAGACCCGATCCTGCTGACGCTCTCCTGGATAGCGGCTACCGGGTCATGGAGCCGTTCCTCCTCCTCGCTATACCGTTCCATCACAAGGATGGTGTATTCGGCTGCAACACCGATGGTCATGGAAGCGAGGGTCGCGGTCATCGGTGTGTAGGCGATGCCAAGAACATACATCACCACCGAGTTCCAGCCGACAATAAAGATGATGGGGATGAGGGGGGAGACCGCGTGGATGTGCCGGTATACCAGCAGGAGGTACACGAAGATGAAGGCAAATCCCAGGTATGTCATCTCGTCCTTGGACGCGACAAGCGATGAGATAACCGTAGTAAATACCTCGAAATCGCCTACCGGGCTCAGGGTGATTCCCGGCGGGGGATCAAGGAACGTTATGTCGTTCTGGAGCTGGTTTTTTAGGTCCTGCTGCTGGGGTATCTGGAGATTCGTTGTTGTGAATACGATAAGGCCTCGCGTGGATCCACTGAGGAACTGGTCTTTGATACCCTGGGGAATTTTTTCCAGTGCCGCGTCGACCTGACTCTGGGTCTGGGGCATGGTACCTCCGTTATAGGCTATAATATAGGTCACAATGGAGGTCGCCGAGGTAATGTGGGACTGGTGCGATAGTTCGTAATCCTGGAAGGTTTTCATCCATTGGATAGTATCGAGATCGGTAACCCGGGCACCCTGGATATAATAATCCGCAGTTACCGTTGAGCCAAGGATGTTTGTGACGGTATCCAGGTCAATTTTTGCCGGCAGTGTGCTGGGAACAAAGTCTTTCTGGTCTGCATTGATGGGGATGAGCGGGTCGATCTGGAATCCGATGACGGCAATAACTAACCCGATCAGAAGGATGGGAACCGGATTTTTCGCGATCTTCACCGCACTATCGGTAAGAAACTGGCTGTAGGACCAGGATTTTTTCTTGGATTTAGCAGGCGGCAGGTACTCGCAGGCATCTTCCCCGACCCCATAACAAACCGCAGGAACCTGGGCTTTGGGTTTGTAGTGGATCACGAGGGCAAGGGCCGGGAGCCCCACAAGGGAGATGGCGTAACAGCTCATGATGCCGATCATCGCAACAAGGCCAAAGGAACGGATCATGGGTACGGTTGAGACAAACATCGCGGCAAAACCGAGGGATGTAGCAAGCATTGCGTACATCACGGCAGGGCCGGTACGGGTGATGGTCATGTACACCGCATCTTCAAGCGATCCTTTGCGGGCCTCTTCGTCTAGGCGGGCATGGAACTGGATTGCGTAATCGATCCCAAGGCCGATCATCACCGGGAATGCCCCGAGTACGGCAAGGGTCAGCTGGATGCCGGCAAGGCCCATGATCCCCATTGCGGTGGTAAGGCCCAGTCCTACAAAGAGGACCGGGAGGAACCGGTGGCTGACGTACGAGAAGAGCAGGCCCATCATGATTACCATCAGGATCATTGCAGCACCGATGAGCACACCCATCTGGGAACCCATCGTTGCCTCCAGCTGGGCATGAAATGCCGGCATCCCGGATATTGAAATGCCTAACCCGGGTGGCGGGTTCGACTGTTCAACCACCTGCTGGACTGTGTCAAGGACTGTTGTCTGGGTGAGTTTTGCCGAGATCCCGCTATCGGGCTCCACTTCCATGAGGACCAGGACATTTGAGGGCAGGTAAATTTCCCTGGCAGATGGCGGGAGCTGGCTTATCAGCGCATCGATCTCACCCTTGTTCTGGGGCAGGACCCCGTGGTTCTCCTGTTTTAAGATATCGACGATACTTGAGACACCGGAAATGTAGCGCTGCTGCCGGATATCCCCTTCCAGCCGGTCCATGTAGTTGAGCACGGCCGGGCTCGTTGGGTCGCTGGTCTTGATAATCAGGACAAATATGTCCTTGTTGATCGTTTCTGTGTAGTGATTATTGGTGATGCCCTCCGGCGATGTTTTGTCTATGTACACATTGTTGCTGGTGTCCATGGTGATCATGGTCATGCCATAGAGGGCAATGACAAAGAGCACACCAATGGCTGCGATTATCAGCTTGGGATGGCGGTTGACCGTACGGCCGATGGCGGAAAAGATCTGATCGATCATGATTGCTCCTTTCTTTTAACGGAGAATCTCCCGGGATTTACCTCGGCTTGAACCATTTGAGGTAGGCACCGTATCCGGCAGCTGCAAGCATGGCAAGGATAATCACCATAAGGGCAGGAATGCCGATGACGCTGAGCGGATTTACCGGTGCGACCACCTGGACGTTTGCCTTGAGCGGATCGGAGGTGAACTGGTTATCGAGGGCATCGCGGTAGAGGACCTCGGCATCCATGCCATATTCCTTTATGGTGGCATCGGAATCGGTCGTAACCTCAAACGAGGCGGTCCGGGTCTCGCCCGGGGCGAGTGTGCCCAAAAATGACGTGTCATCGTTGCAGGTGAAGGGAACGATTGCGCTGATCCGGGCTTCGGCATTATACGCTGTTGTACCACCGATATTCTGCACCTGGTAGGTCAGGACTTTCTTTCCCCCGGGAGTAACCGACACATCCTCAGGTGTCAGGGAAAATTTTACCTTTCCTCCGACGGGGACTCCCACTGTCTCAACGGGCGAGTCCACGTAGTCGCCTTCGTAGTTTTTGTAATAGACAAGTACATCCAGCGGGTAGGTCTTCTGCTGTGCATCACTGGATACCTGGACCCGGAACGAACAATCGGCAACCGCACCAACCGGGAAGTCCCCGATATAACTGCTGCCTTCGGTAGGCACAAGCGGGCTCTGTCCGCTCTGCATGACCTGGACTACTGCGTTCTGGCCGTCGTCCGACCCCACGTTCTTTACGGTCAGGTTGACATACCCCTCGATGCCGGCGTTGAGGTTATCGGCATGCACGCCGGAAACCGCGATCTCGATCTGGGGTTTTATATGGATCGGGACGAGGATGGTCTGGTTGATGCTCTTGTACTGGTAGTTTAAGGTCTCGCTACCCTCCTGGTTGGCCTGGTACAGGTAGGTGTAATTCAGGATTACCGGTATCTGGTAAACCCCGGCCGGGGCATATTTGTTGACCGTAATGTGGAATGCTGCCGTGGCGCTCTGGCTTGCAGGCAGGTCTCCTGCGATCTGCGGGTCTGCCTTGACCACCAGCGGTGCATCCCCGGCGCCCAGCGTCACTGTCAGCTGCTTGGCCGTGCTCGAGAGATCACCTGGGCTTATGATCCCCGACTTGACAATCATAAACTGGTTGAGGCCCGTGTTCTCTACCTCAACCGGGAGACTGACATCGTCACCCGGGGAAAATTCGTTTGTTCCCACGATATGAGCCGAGAGCTCCGGGTTGCCTGCCATTACCTGTTCTCCTGCTGAAACCGGGGAAACTGCGATCAGGAGGAATACTGCCAGAGCCGCACATACGAGCCAGAGGAGGCCGAAAGAACTCTCCGAACAATCCTTAAAGCCTTTCAATAACGCCTGTTTTTTGTACGCTCTGCAATAATTTCCCTTAGGTTCGCCCTTGCGCAAAACCGCTGAATATACCATTAAGCCATCACTTCCGTTTTTTTGCTTTTTTCAACCTGATGCATCCGGCATGACCTGATCCTTTTGTACGGGGTTCTTCCCCGCTCGTTCTTGCACCAGCCATGCGGGAGGATGATAGGTATAATGTATCTTTGTTCAAATAATTAAACCTTTGTTCAATTTAAAAACACAAATACAATTTATTGGATTTGGTTTAATTAAACAAACACAAAGTGAATATAGTTGGAACAGGATACAGTTACGGGATCATGCCCAGAATCAATACGGAATACCGGGACGAGGCCAAAAAGAAGATTATTGCCGCTGCGATGGATATCGCGGCTACCGAAGGGTGGCATGCGGTAACGCTTGAATCCATTGCGCAGAAGATCGGGGTGACCAAGGGAGCATTTTATTCCTATTTTGAGAACAGTAATGCATTAACCCAGGAAGTGATCGTGACCATTATCAGAGAACACCAGGGCCACCAGATTTCTGCATTTGCCCGGACCACCGATATCAACATTGCACTTGATCATGCGGCAAATGATCTTTTCATTAAACCCAAACGATACATCCCGCTCTACATCCAGACGATTATAACCTGCATGCCCCAGGAGGCGGAATTCCGGAAGGAAATTTTTTCCCTTATCGATGAAAGTGTGGCCCGGTTTGCAGAAGCACTTCTCCGGTTCCAGAAGTCAGGGCAGATCCCCGGAGACGTGGACCTTGCTTCAGCAGTCCGGGGAATCTATGCAATGAACCTGGGTCTTGATATCATGATGTACGTGCTGGGTGGTGGGGATCCGGAGACTGCAAAGAAGATCTGGATTGCGCATTCCAAAGAGATCTTACACATCACCATGTAGATAAGGTACCAGAATAGTTTTTTTTTGTTTGTCCCCGGACGTACCGTTCCGGCTATGTGGCGTCCGGTAACGGGTAGGAAAAAGCCGGTAAAATAAATCTCTCTGCAGGGATCAACACGAACAAAGCCCGGAACTGCGCCCGGCTGCGGGACAGGAACGAAAAAACCGGAGGGGGATGAATCATCCATTTGCTCATGGGATCTTATGGAAGAATTTTTGTTTTACCCGTCCTTTATAAAAAAAAGTGTTACTTTTTTAAGATGCCGGAAAGTACCTGGTCCATGATTGCCCCGCTGCGGTCCTTGAGCCCAAACCCGACGATGATTGCGATTGCGGCACCAAGGCCAAGGCCAATGCCCCACGCAATCGGGGTAACAAATGTGTAGATAATAGTGAGGTCGAGTTCCAGCTGCGAGAGGGCGAGAATTGCCGTGACAAAATACAAAAAGACCCGGAGAAGGACCAGGACCGGCCTGATAAACTCGACATCCTTTTGGGCATAATACCTGGTAAGGAAATCGATAAATGCATCAATTATGAGGAAACCGGCAGCCAGGATGATAACAAAGACAACCACATGCGGGATGTAATTGACAATCTCCATCATCAGCCGGGACAGGTAATCCAGGTTCAGGATATTAACTGCTGCAAGAAGCGCTATCAGGTATACCACGAAACGGACCGTGATATCGCCGATATACCCAAGCGTCAGCCCGGCACTTTTCATAGAGCCGCGGATCGAGGCAAGGTCTGCCCCTTCTTTCACGATATGTTGTTCACCGATCTTGTCCAGAATTATCCGGGCAGCCTTGCCCAGGAGACGGCCGACAATCCAGCCGAGAATGAGGACGACCAGTGCACCCAGGATGCCCGGGACATACGTCGCCAGATTCTGATAAGTACCACTAAATAGTGTATCCATTACAGGAGCCATTGTTGTTATAACCTCCATGATTAACTGCAGAACAGGGTTCTTTCCTTTTGTTTCGCGAGTGAACCCTTCAGGTTCATCCTCTTTTTTTGTTTTCCCGGGTAAATCCTGTTGCGTGTTAACGTACTTTTGTGTGCCTTTTACCTTTTCATCTAAAACCGTATCGCGAAAAGCGGGTTGGAGTGTTTTTCTGTGGGGGATAATTTTTGCTTTTCGCGAATTCCGGTCAGGTTAAAGTCATTTGCGGATAATTGCCCTCTGACCCGGCACCTGATGATGCCTGAGAGGGTTAGAGTTTATCATCAGATCTGGTTTGTGTCCGGGTTTTTGGGCATATCCGCGGGACTGGCACCACTGTCCCAGAATACTATACCTACTTTTACTATATCAAAATATCTGTCAATTTACTAAACGAAAGTTAAATTAAGTGAAACGTTGTATATGTAATAGAGGCTACCGCAGGTAGCAGACAGACATGCCACGAATTAATGCCGAATACCACCGTGACGCAAAAAGAAAAATTATTACTGCGACGCTTGATATCGCCCGCGAGAGCGGCTGGAATGCGGTGACACTGGAGGCGGTTGCGCGAAGGGTAGGCGTAACTAAAGCCGCACTGTACACCTATTTTGAGAACAGCAGTTCCCTGAATGAAGAGGCCACCTTCGAACTTATCCGGAAACTCTGGGGGCGTATTCTCGCTGACACTAAAAAAGAGAACGTCGGGATCCGCGAATCGGTTGGACATATCGCTGAGATCCTTTTTACCCGTGTCGATCCCGTTGCCCCGCTCTTTTTACAGGCGCTGTCGGCAATCATCCGGGATAAGCAGTTCCGCGAGCAGGTATACCGGCAGTATGACGAAGTGCTTCTTGCACTCTCAGAAAAACTCCTACAGCGACAAAGATCCGGAGAGATCTCAACAAAAGTCGATGTGTACGGAGCACTCCGTGCTATTAACGGATTAACGCTGGGTCTTGCATTTATCTATATCCTGTCGGAGGAAGATCCGCAGGAAGCAAGAGTGATCTGGATAGACTCGGTGGAACGCATCCTGCAGTTACAGCATTATTCTTCTGATGAATATGGTAGTTAAAACAACACTCTTTCTCCAACAGGCGTTACGGAAAACGGACTACGTCTTCTTTGATGTTATTGTCACGGATTACCATTCCAAAGACTCGGCAGGTATCGGTCTTCTTCAACAAGTGCGAAAGAAAAGAAGAATGACGCCATTTGTTTTCTTCACCCGGGAACAGAACCGGGACAGAGAAGAAGAGGTCAAACGGTACGGTCATGTGGCAGTTGTGCCAAAACCAAAGATATCCGTTTCGGGTTTTGACGATCCTGAGAAAACAATACGGGCAATAATACTGACCACTGGTTTGGGGAATACAGTCCGGCAAAAGGATTTGTTCTCTTCAATGCAGGGAGGACCGCCATGATGACATCGGTTCTTTATGTCGATGACGAACCCGCCCTGCTTGAGATTGGTAAACTTTTTCTCGAACGAAACGGGGAGTTCACTGTTGACACCATTCTCTCTGCTCCCGCAGCTCTTACCCAACTGAATTCAAAGAACTACGACGCTATCGTCTCCGACTATCAGATGCCGGGTATGGATGGTATTGAATTTTTAAAGAGGGTAAGATCTTCAGGGGATACCGTCCCGTTTATCCTTTTTACCGGACGAGGACGTGAAGAGATTGTCATCCAGGCTCTCAATGAAGGGGCGGATTTCTATCTCCAGAAAGGCGGAGAAGCGACACCGCAGTTCACCGAGCTCGCACACCAGATCCGCGTGGCAGTACAGAAACGTCAGGCTGATGCGAGTATCCGGGATCATAAACGCCGGGAAGCAGATATCCTCAATTTCCTGCCGGATGCTATCGGTGCAATCGATATCCATGGTGTGGTCATTGCATGGAACAGGGCGATGGAGAAGATGACTGGCGTCAGGGCAGCTGAAATCCTTGGAAAAGGTGACTATGAATATGCACTACCTTTTTACCATGAACGACGACCGACTCTCGTCGACCAGGTTCTCCGTGAAGATCCGGATCTTGAAACAAAATACCCGTTACTGGAAAGGGACGGGCAAATCCTGATTGCCGAAGCAACATTCGCCTCGGTTTATGACGGCAGGGAGGCAATGATAAAGTTTACTGCCACTCCCCTGTATAACAGCGAGGGCATAATAATAGGAGCTATTGAATCTGTCCGGGACATAACCCGGCGGAAACGGGCAGAGATGGAACTGGGCAGGAGACATGAAGAACTGAATGCAGCGTTTAACCAGCTCAGCGCTCAGGAGAAGAACCTTGAGCAACAGATGAACGATCTTACTACAACCCGGTTAGCGTTGCAGGAAAGCGAGGAGAAGTATCGAGTCCTCATAGAAAACGCCACGGAATGCATAATTATCGAACAAGGAGAGTATCTAAAATTCGTAAACCAAAGAGCCATGGAGGTCACCGGATATTCTCAAGAGGAACTTCTCTCCCGCCCATTTTACGAGTTTATCCACCCGGACGATCGCGCCATGATCGCAGCCAGGTACCAGCACGGGCTTTGCGGGGACATGCTCGGTGTGGATACTTTCCGTCATGTCAGGAAGGATGGTGTGGTACGGTATATGGAAATCCGCACAGTTCCGATCTTATGGCATGGTGCTCCGGCAGCGCTGAATTTAATCATGGATAATACCGAACAAAAAAAGGCAGAAGAGGAACTCCGGGAAAGCCAGGTTAATCTCACGGAGGCGATGGACCTGGCTCACATGGCGAGCTGGGAATATGATAACCAGACCGGGATGTTTATCTTTGATGATCGGTTCTACACGCTGTATGGCACTACGGCAGAGCGTGAAGGCGGCTACCGGATGCCGGCAGACGTCTATTTCCGGGAATTTATTCACCCAAATGATCGTGACCGGATAATCAAAGAAACAGGACAAAAGAGGTTAACATCCGACCCGCACCTTGTGTCACAGGTGGAACACCGGATTATTCGCAGGGATGGCGAGATCCGGCGCATGGTTGTATGCACCGAGAGCATCAGGGATAGTAAAGGTCATGTCATCAAAATCCATGGTGTAAACCAGGACGTCACCGATCGGATACAAACACAAAAATCTTTGGAGATGGCGAAAAAGAAATTAAATCTCCTGAACTACGTGACGTTCAACGATATCGAGACGCAGGTATTTGTCTTGTCTGGCTATCAACATCTTGCAAAAAAAGCGGCCGCGGAAACGCCGACCATAGGTATTATCGAGAAAGAGGAAGATATTGTCCAGAATATTTTCCACTCCCTGAAATTCGCCCGGAGTTACCAGGATCTCGGGTTCAAGCCGCCACAATGGCAAAATGTTAATCACGTGTTCCTTCTTGCAATCTCCCACCTGGATTTTCTGAAAATGAAGCACATGGTTATGCTGAATAATCTGGAGATCCTTGCCGATCCCATGCTGGAACTGGTTTTCCAGATCTTCGCGGATAACACCCTCACCCACGGGAAAACGGCAAAGCAGGTAACGTTGAGGTACAGTGAAGGGCCGGAATCCATCACATTGTTCTTCGAAGATGATGGCGTGGGAATTCCAGAGGATAACAAAGAAGAAATATTCTCTCCCCATTTCCAGAAAAAGAAAGCTGTTGGTCTGTTCCTTGCCCGCGAAATCCTCGAGATTACCGGGATAACCATTGCAGAAACCGGTGAACCAGGGAAAGGAGCACGATTCGAGATGAATGTGCCAAAAGACGCATATCGATTCCAGGAAAAGAAATAATATTTCCGGGTTCTGTTGCATTGTCGGGACTTTTAAACAGTCAACAGTGATGTATCACCACGATATCATTTTCATTAAGACCCGTAGATGCAACAGCACCCACCGTAGAGTATTTTTAATGGTGATGCATCAGGTATGCAACGAGGATGATCAGTGCTGCAAGTAACAGGAAACCAACAAAAACCAGAATGGTCCGTACCCAGATTTGGCGGGTGGTAAGCACTCCACCACCGGCTATTGCCTCGGGATCCGAAGGAAATTGCGAGAGATCGAGATCCGCATAATTATCAAGATCTTTCCGGAAGGCGCTCGCAGACCGGTAACGTTCATCGGGATCGCGGCGTATTGATTTCAGTATCACAGCCTCGACTCCGGCAGGGATTGAGGGCTCGTGTCTGCGGGGAGAAACCGGGACTCCCGTCAGGTGCTGGTTCATGACCGCAAGAGCATTGTCTCCTTCAAAGGGCAGGGTTCCGGTCAGCATTTCATAAACGATCATCCCGAGTGCATACACATCGGTACGTACATCTCCCCGTTTTCCCTGGATCTGCTCAGGCGCCATATAATCCGGTGTTCCAAAGGCATTCGACGCCCATCTCCAGGTTACGCGGCGGGAACCTTCGAGCAGCGCACTCCCGAAATCAAGGATATGGATCCTGCCATCAGGCCCGACAATAATATTCTCCGGTTTGAGATCCCGGTGACAGACACCATGCGAATGCATATAATCGATCGCATCCGCGAGCTGGTCGGCAAGAGAAAGTCCTTCACTGAGGGGGAGGGGTGCTTTTTCACTGATGTACGTGCGGAGGGACGGGCCTTCGACATATTCCATGACGAGGAAAACGGAATCCGGCCCTTCCATAAAGCTGATTGCCCGCGGAATTGCGGGATGGTCCAGTTTCTGCCCGATAGCGACTTCCCGGCGGAAACGTTCGTACGTTGCCTGGTCCCCAAGCAGGGATACATCGGGAAATTTCAGGATCACCAGTGTGCCGTCAGGGTCATATGCCTTGTAGATCTGGCTGAAACCGCCCTGGCCAAGTAATCCTATGATCTTATAATCGCAGACCCTCTCACCTGCTTTAAGCATCGCCGGCACCTTACCAAACTGTATAGGACTATCAGAATTTTCCTTTAGTGCTTTATTTCATTAAGTCTGTTGCAGATCCTGAATTTCATTTCCAGACTTCATCAGTCCGGACCTTGGCCATCAGGTCGAGCGGCCAGACAAAGATCTTCCCGTCACCAAAATTCCCCGTCCTTCCTGCAGCCCGGACGATCGCGATGATTGGATCGACATCTTCGTCATTGACAGCCATCTGAATCATGATCTTGGGGAGGGTGTCCACTTCCACCATTGCCCCCCGGTATTCAAGTGTGATGCCCTTCTGTTCTCCCCTTCCGGTGATCTCCATAATACTCATGGCGATGAAGCCTTTCTCTTCGAGCGCCTTTTTTACGCTGTCCAGCTTCTCGGACCGGATTATTGCCTGAATCATCTTCATGAAGTTCCCTCCTTTGTTGTACGAACATTTATTTTTTGATTTTTTCTCGTTCTAACCCCTCTGGTGGTGTTGATTTATATAATATTATTGACAGGTGGTGCTGCTGTGTTTACGGTTGATCACCTATTCTTCATCTCGTTAATTTTATCAAATCCACGTCAATGCAACAGCACCTTATACCAGCGCTCTGTCGCCCTGTTCCCCGTTTCTCACCCGGATCGCGCTGATCATGGGGCAGACAAAGATCGCTCCGTCACCATGGTGCCCGGTGTAGTTTGTTGCAATAAGCGTCGCGATGATTGGCCTGACATCGCTGTCGTTTGCCACAATGACAAGCATTCTTTGTGGCCGGAACCCGGGTTCTCTCTCATTTTCGGCCGGCCTACTAACAGGGTCTGCCGGCACAGGTACATCCTCCGGCAGCTTGAGTGGGTGCTTGCCAACGTACTGATGGTACTCCGCCCCGGGGAGCCGGGATTCGATCCTTCCACTCCGCTCGCCTCTTCCCGTAACATGCAAGAACGTAATCCCGGTTACGCCAAGCTTCTCAAGCTTGGATTTGGTCTCTTCCACTTTCTCATTTCTGATGATGGCGATGATCTTTTTCATAGGGAATTACTGGTCTTTACCGGAAGACCCGGAGCGCTCCTGCGTTTTTCAGCCGTCCGGATCGTGTACGCGTCCTCAACATAGGTCACAAAGATCTTTCCATCACCAACGGCCCCGAGACCGGGATTCTCTTTTTGCCAGGTTTTTGCCATGGTACTGATGATTTTTACGGCATGTGCGACATCGATGTCCGGGAGCACAAGCATGAGCATCTCTTTTGGGATCTCCGAATAATTTACATGCCCTGCCATAATTCCTATTTCAGCACCATGACCGGTGACATGGAGGCGTGTCATCGCTGAGATGCCGGTCTTCTCCAGTGCATCGATCACTTTTTGCGAATATTCCGGCCGGATAATCGCCCAGATCATCTTCATGGGAACATCACTCGTCCGTTCAGGTTACCTCCAGGCTTTTGTCTCCTCGTTGCCGGGCTGTAATGTCGCGAATCATGGGTAGCCCTGGATCTCCGTTTCTTATCTGATGGAGGGGGGTTGCGTTTGCCAGTCATACTATACAGATTACCCTTTTCCAAGGAGCGTCCGCCATGTAAACGGAATGCCTGCTTGTTTTCCGACAATGTCTATATGGAACATGATACCGGTGATGTTATCCGGTGCTCCCCGGCCAAGTGCAAACCGGACCAGTTTTTCACATCCGCTGCTGATGTTGTCCTCCTGCAGGGCGGATCGGATCTCCTCATCGGTGAGTTCCGACCACAATCCGTCGCTGCAGAGGAGGTAGGTATCACCTGGCCGTACCTGCTGGCGGGTACTATCGGATTTCATGAACGGATCCCCGCCAACGGAACGGGTAAGCTGGTGCCGGCCTGGGTGCCCTGCAGCCTGTTTGGCAGAGATCATGTGGAGCTGGAGCATATCGCTTGCCATAGTGTGGTCTCGGGTCAGCACATCGAGCTGTCCATCCCTCATCCGGTAAAGCCGGCAGTCCCCGACATGGCCGATCACCAGGGAATCGTTTTCCAGTATGGCAATCGTTAATGTTGTCTGCATTTTCTCGAATAATTCCGGATCAGTCTGGGCGACGCAGAAAATTTTCTGGTTTGCCTTCTGCATTGCCCGGCTGATAATACTGTCCGCAGCTCCCCCATGCCAGGCATGGAATTCCTCTTTTACTGCTTTGATGGCCATCCTGCTTGCAATTGCTCCGCCCCGGTGTCCGCCAAGGCCGTCGGCGACAGCAAAGATATACCTTGAAGCCGATTCGGTGTCCGTCTTTCCTTCGACAACATGGGTAACCCAGTGGGCATCTTCGTTCTGCGATCGTGTAAGACCCTGGTGGGTGATGGCCCGCCATGTCACAATTACCCCGACCAGATTTGGCGCCCTACCTGCAGGCACGATTATGGAATTTTCTCCCATTACAATCACCTGATTCCAGCAACGATGAAACGATAAGAATGCCGGGTCCTGTAGCCTGTTTATCGGGCAGTCATCCCGGACCATTTTCGTTTCTTACTGCCTCCCGGCCGTTTGTTTGTTTTTCATCACCTGCGTCAATGGTTACGCGTCGTCAGTCTCCAGTCCTGTTACCTGTGGCATATGTCCGGTCATGACCGGGCGGCCCTGTTTTCTGGTGTTACTGATAAACCAGGCCGCTCCCGCTACCAGCCAGACTATGACCATGGCAATCGCTATCAGGGCGTCTGTCGCCGAACTGCCTCCGGAACTGATACCAAGCCAGACTACCGCACCGAGCATAATGAAGTTTGCGAGGAAACCGAGCAACGGTACTATCCGGTGTTTCAGGAGACTGGCGTCCGGGCGGTGGAAGAAGGCCCAGAGTGCGATGAGGTTTGTCAGGCCGTAGAGAAGGAACGTGCCGGTATTGGAGGCGAGCGTAATCTGGGTCAGGTTATCCACGTTGAGTACGCCGTACGCTCCAAGGACCGCCGATACGCCAACAAGGATCCAGATGCCATAGTGTGGCGTGTCATAGGTGCCATGAAGGATCCCAAGCAGGGTGGGCATCTCTTTGTCTTTGCCCATGGCATATGTAATCCGGACGCCGGTATTGAGGCAGGCAAGGGTTGTCCCTATTAATGCAAGGACAACCGTCGCAGCCATGATCAACACCAGCGCAAATCCGGTGCCGCCGAGCATCTGGTCTCCAATTACACGGATCATATCCCCAATGGGGGCGCCGGATGCTGCTGCTGCAGTATAGCCCGAGATTGCTGCCCCGGTAGGATCGGTTCCGGTCAGCTGCGGGCCAACGAAGTAATTAGCAGCAAAGTATTCGAAAAGGTAGGCAAATGCTCCCTGTATGATAAGAGAGAGAAGGATCGCTTTTTTGATATCCTGTTTCGGTCTGAGCGCTTCAGAACCCAGCGATGTCACCGATTCGAACCCTACCAGCAGTAAAATTGCGATGGTTGACTGGAACAGCAGGTTCGTGAAATTGTGCGGCATGAGGATTGTTGAAATTGACTGGGCATACGCCAGGTTCGGGTGGGTCTGGCGATACAGTATTGCAAGTATTGAGAACGCGATAAGAGCCGCCAACTGGATTGTGTTGATAACGATCGCAGTCGTGGTCGAACCGGTAATCCCGCGGTACGCAATATAGCCATTAAGAACGGCAAATATCACGGCAACGAGGATCTGCTCCGGCACCGAGAGTGCGATTCCAAAGAGGCCGAAGATATACACAATCAGGATTGCCGAAAAGGCCACCATGATACCGGGATAAATCCAGTAGTACAAATGCGATATCCAGCCTACGAGAAATTTGACGATCCGTGCCCATTTACGATGGCCCTCTTTTTCTTTTTCAAGAAATGAGGCTTCCGCGTAATAATACGATGATCCGGAACCGGCTTTGGGATAGATATTTGCCAGTTCTGCGTACGAGATAGCTGTCAAAAACGCGAGAACGAGCGCGGCCAAAAGACCGGTCCACATTTCGCCTGCTGTCGTTACACCGCCGTTGGTCTGCGCTGCCTGCACCTGGAACGTGGTCCAGAGAAAAGCCCCCGGCGCTATCAGCGCCATGGCATTGACCAGGAGCGAGGTCAGGTTCAGCGTACGTTTCATTGTTCCCGTTTTGGGAGCAGTTGTCTGATTTCCTTCCGGTGATTGTGTCATCCTAATTTTCCCCCCTTGACAAAGCAAAGATTTTCAATGGAAACAGTTAGTCAATGGCTTTTCATGAGGGGAGAAAACAATCGCCCGCTCTGAGTTACCATGGAAGGTACATTCCTTCCATGCATTATAAATATTTCTATTACAATATCTTTGTACGCATGCATTGAGATTAAACCAGATATATGCAGGAATTATCAGGTTCAGAGCTTCAATTTCATCAGGATCTAACTATCAGCCAGTTTGACAAAATCGGTTCCTACATACAGAGATTGTAACAGGATCCCGTGGACGGGATCCAAGGAAAAAGGATTTATGATAAAAATAATGACCTGGATAACGGATCATCTTGTTTACCTGGTATTTGTCATCGGGGCATTCTCCCTTCTTTTTCCAGGGCCAGGTTCCCTGTTAGGATGGATTGTTACGCCACTCCTGGCGCTGATGGTCCTTTCTGTCAGCATGACCATCAATGCCAGGGATTTAATCCAGGCGAGCCGGTATCCACTGATTATTATCTGGAGCGTAATCCTGCAATTCGTGGTTATGGCGCTTTTCTCGATACTGCTTGGAAAAATATTTTTCTCCGACATGCCGGATTTGAACTCCGGGCAAATACTTCTGGGGGCACTCCCGGCTGATATCTCCGCTCCCCTCATGATCTCTCTTGTGGGGGGCAATACGGCGTTGGGTATGGCGATGCTGGTAACTGCCATGGTCCTGACGCCCTTCGTCCTGCCCAATGTGCTCACGTTGTTTGGCGGTGTAACACTGCAGGTTCCAACCGTGTACCTGGAAGCTGAATTGGTGGGAATTATCATAATTCCCCTGGTTCTCGGTCTTCTCTTAAACCACTACTCAGCAAGAGTCCGGGAAAAAAGGGATGCATGGCCGGGTTTTGCCGCCCTGTGTTATATCCTGCTCCTGTTTGTGGTTGTATCATCCAACGCTGTGTCCATCATCTCATTAAAAGAATTTGCAATCGTGATCATTCTCGTGGAATTATCACTGAATCTCTTCGGGTATGGTCTTGCCTGCCTGACAAAGATGGTTTTCAAACAGGCGAAGGAGACATTTCTGCCTCTCCTGTTTATCGCCAGCACCAAGGAGTTTGGGATCGCTCCAGCCGCGGTGGATACGATGGAATTACCTCATGCTGTCATCATACCCTCGGCGTTTTATGCAGTTATTCAGATGATATCATCGCCCGTGATGGTAAAAATAGTAAAACGTCTGGAACCGGCTGAAACCATCGAGGAGAAGTGCTCCAGCACGTGAAGCAGCCTGGCAGAAATCCACTGAATCTGAAATTTTTATTCTTCCCCATCAGATTCACCAGACTCTTTTACAGGAGTACACGCAATCACCATGAGACAACGAAGCAGATCAGTTTGTATCTGCGCAAATCATGGCAGTACTACTCCCCTGCCGGGCATTGGTTTTTGCGGCGCGTGGCTGTACTGATCGTAAATCCTGCTCCACCCCTGCTCTTTTTTTCCCGTCGATATGGTTAAATTTATATTTAGTAGTTCGCACATTCTTTCCATAAGACTTTTATAACAATAAATGGCACGCAGCTAATGTGAATGCTTTCGAGACCCTCAAAAGCATCTCATGATGAAGGTGGATTCCATTGGGGCGTCGTCAGCTCTTTGGTCGATGATCAAAAAAGAGATCAAACCAGCCGTAGTAATGTTTCTTTTACTCACGATTCTCGTGGGCATTGTTTACCCTCTGGTTGTAACAGGTATTGCTCAGGTGATCTTCCCCGCACAGGCAAACGGGGATCTTATCGTTCATGATGGAAATGTTGCGGGATCTTCTCTCATAGGCCAGCCCTTTTCTTCGCCGGGTTATTTCTGGGGAAGACTCTCGGCAACCACGCCGGTGCCGTATAATGCCGAAGCATCTGGTGGTTCTAACCTGGGCCCGCAGAACCCGGCGCTTATTACCGAGGTCCAGGGCCGGATCGATGCGCTCCATGCAGCCGATCCTGACAACACACAGCCCATACCGGTTGATCTTGTAACTTCGTCCGGGAGCGGCCTGGACCCTGATATCAGCCCGGCTGCGGCCTATTACCAAGTCCCCCGGGTGGCACGGGTACGTAACCTCTCCGAAGGGGACGTTTCCGCCCTTGTTCTGGCCAACACGAAAAACCCGGTGATTGGGATCTTTGGTGAGCCTTCGGTAAATGTCCTCAACCTCAACCTGGCACTCGATGACCTCAGTGCCGGTAAAATCTCTGTAACTCCTGTTGCAATCCCCTCAGATCATCCCATCGCTACCTTCTTTGGGGTGAGCGTAAATGACTGGGCATTCTTGGTCCTGATTGGCGTAATCCTCGCCCTGCTCCTGGTCCCGGCGGGAGAGTTCATGTTCCGGGTCTACACGGGGAAAAAGACATTCCTCTCGCCCCTGTTTGTGCCGGTGGAAGCATGGATCCTTCAGCGGTGCGGTGCCGGGAGCAACGAAGAGATGGACTGGAAACAGTTTGCCGTTGCATTGATGCTCTTTTCCATCATCGGGATTGCATTTCTCTTCTTCCTTCAGGAGGTCCAGCAGTTCCTCCCGCTCAACCCCCTGGGGGTCACGGCGGTGCCCTGGGATCTCTCTCTCAACACCGCAGTAAGCTTCGCAACAAACACCAACTGGCAGTTCTATGTCCCCGAGACCACAGTCAGCTACCTGACCCAGATGCTTGGGATGACCGTCCAGAACTTCATGTCTGCTGCGGTAGGCATGGTGGTGCTGATCGCGTTTATCTACGGTTTCTCCCGCAGGTCGTCACAGACCATCGGGAACTTCTGGGTGCTGCTCCTCCGCAGCATCTGGATCCTTCTTCCTATCAGCTTTGTCATTGCTCTTATCCTTGTCTCTCAGGGCACTCCCCAGACCCTTGGCGGGCCGGTGACCGTTCCCCTCCTTCATGCGATAAACGATTCTAGTGGCAACATTATTTCCACGCAGGCGATCTCCCTTGGGCCGGCAGCGTCACAAATTGCCATAAAAATGTTGGGGACAAACGGAGGTGGGTTCTTCAACGCCAATTCGGCGCATCCTTTTGAAAACCCTAATTGGTTTACTGACCTTGTTGAGATGGTGGCGTTCTTTTTGATCCCGGTCTCGCTCTGTTTCATGTTCGGGAAGATGCTTGGGTCGCTCAAGAAGGGTATGGCCATCCTGATTGCAATGACCATCCTTTTTGTCCCGCTCCTTGGCCTGGCTATCGCGTCGGAGATCGGCGGCAACCCTGCCTTTGCACCGCTTGGGATTAGCCAGGCCCCCTCCCTTCTCCAGTCGGGAGGGAACATGGAGGGAAAGGAGGTGCGTTTCGGGCCGGTCCAGTCTGCAGTCTTCTCAGTAATGACCACGGTCACCAGCTGCGGTGCGGTCAACTCAATGCATGATTCATTCATGCCTTTGGGCGGCCTTGTCCAGATCTTTGACATTCAGCTGGGCGAGATCGTGTTTGGCGGGGTCGGCTCCGGGCTGTACTGCATGCTTGTTTTTGTCATCATCGCTATGTTTATTGCGGGGCTGATGGTGGGCAGGACACCCGAGCTGTACGGCAAGAAGATCGAACCATACGAGATGAAACTCTCCACCATCCACATTCTCATCCCGATCTTTTTGATCCTGATCGGGACGGCGATCGCGGTATCGATAAGCGTGGGAACATCGATGACAGCCAACCCGGGACCGCACGGCTTCTCCGAGATCCTGTATGCATTTTCTTCGACATCCCAGAACAACGGCAGTGCTTTTGCCGGGCTGTCATCGGATACGTTCTATAACCTTGCAACCGCATTCTGCATGTTTATCGGGCGCTATGCCATTGCCATCATCACGCTTGCATTGGCCGGGGCTTTTGTGACAAAGAAGATCGTGCCGGCGAGCGAAGGAACACTGCAGGACCACCGGCCGCTCTTTATCATCTGGGTGGTTTTTACCATCCTCATCATTGGGGCGCTCAGCTTTCTGCCCGCGCTCTCCCTGGGACCCATCGTGGAATTTCTGATCCAGCTGGGAAGAGGTGTTATCCATGTCTGAACATTCAGGTCCGAAAGTCCCGGCAGCGGACCAGTACGCACTCTACCGGCGTGCAATTATCGATTCGTTCATTAAACTCGACCCGAGGACGCTGTACCACAACGTGGTGATGTTTACCGTTGAGATCGGCAGTGTGCTCACCACCCTGCTCTGGATCCAGGCGCTCCTGGGGCACGGAGAGGCACCGGCCGGGTTCATCGGGGCAGTTTCAATCTGGCTTTGGTTTACGGTCCTCTTTGCAAACTTTGCCGAAGCGCTCGCGGAAGGCAGAGGCAAGGCACAGGCTGATGCTCTGCGCAAGATGCGGCAGGATACTGCGGGTAAGAAATTACATCCCGGCTACAGAGTCGAAAAGGGAAAAGAGCCAGGACCATCAGATTATACGGTCGTTTCCTCGTCTACCCTGCACAAAAATGATGTCTTCTATGTCAAAGCCGGTGATACGATCCCGGTGGACGGCGAAGTGATTGAAGGCATCGCATCCATCAACGAGAGTGCAATCACTGGCGAAAGTGCACCGGTCATACGTGAATCCGGCGGTGATCGCAGTGCAGTCACGGGAGGCACCGCGATACTCTCGGACTGGCTGGTTGTCAGGGTGAGCGCGGACCCCGGTGAAGGCTTCCTCGATCGCATGATCTGCCTTATCGAAGGGGCCAAACGGCAGAAGACCCCCAACGAGATCGCGCTCAATATTCTCCTTGTCGGGCTGACCGCCATATTTGTTGTCGTGTCCGCGACCCTCTATGCATTCTCGGCCTACAGTGTCCAGTCGGCCGGGGCCGGGACTACGGTCACTATCACGGTCCTAGTTGCCCTCTTTGTCTGCCTTGCACCGACTACTATTGGCGGGCTCCTCTCTGCGATCGGCATTGCGGGTATGGACCGGCTTATCCGCAGGAACGTGATTACGACTTCCGGTAGAGCCATCGAGGCTGCGGGGGATGTCGATGTCCTGCTCCTGGATAAGACCGGGACCATCACGCTCGGGAACCGGCAGGCCGTGGAATTCATCCCGGTGGACGGGATGGAAATTACGGATCTTGCGGAAAATGCCCAGCTTGCCTCGCTTGCTGATGAAACGCCCGAGGGCCGCAGTATTGTGGTGCTCGCCAAAGAGAAGTACGGCCTCCGTGGCAGGACCGTGGGAGAGACAAAAACCGGTTCCGAGATGGAGTTCATCCCGTTTACCAGCCAGACCCGGATGAGCGGTGTCGATTATGGGGATATTCGTGTCCGGAAGGGTGCAGCCGATGCGATGTATGCTTACATCAGGACAAGCGGCGAGACGGTATCAGAGAATCTGAAGCTGGCGGTGGATACGATCTCACGGGCCGGAGGAACGCCGCTCGTTGTCGCGAAAAACGGGAAAGCCATCGGTGTTATCCATTTGAAGGATATTGTGAAAGGCGGAATAAAGGAACGATTTAGCCAGCTGCGGAAGATGGGTATCAAAACGGTGATGATCACGGGAGACAACCATCTCACTGCAGCAACCATTGCCGCAGAAGCTGGTGTCGATGATTTCCTTGCTGAAGCAACCCCCGAAAGCAAACTGAAGCTGATCCGTGAATACCAGACCGGCGGGAGGATGGTGGCCATGACCGGTGACGGGACGAATGACGCCCCGGCGCTTGCGCAGGCAGATGTCGCGGTCGCCATGAACACCGGAACCCAGCCGGCCCGGGAAGCGGCAAACATGGTCGATCTCGATTCCAACCCCACAAAACTGATCGATATTGTCGAGATTGGAAAGCAGCTCCTCATGACCCGGGGGGCACTGACCACGTTCTCTATTGCGAACGATATTGCAAAATATTTCGCCATCATCCCGGTTGCATTTGCCTCAACCTACCCGGCCCTTGGGGCCATGAACATCCTTGGGCTCCATAATGGCATCCTGTCAGCAGTCATCTTCAATGCAATCATTATCGTCATTCTCATTCCGTTGGCTCTCCATGGCGTGAAGTACCGGGCGATGTCTGCAGAGGACTCCCTGCGGAACAATATTCTCATCTACGGGGTCGGTGGGCTTATCGCCCCGTTCATCGGCATAAAAATTATCGATATGCTGCTGATGTTTATGGGGGTGTGAAGGTTTCGTATGTCTGTTCCTTACGGATACCGGCAGACCCATAATTCTCTTTTTGGGTTCTGTTGCATCTGCAAAACCCGCATTACCGGGAATACCGTGTTGCCCGCAACCAGGTCACGTGCGTGACTGCTGGCTATGCCAAGGCATTGGGGAGATAAACATGACGCAGATTTTTAAAAACGGTGGAATTCCGCTTGAGGCGCAGTATATGTATCACCATGCGCTTTACCTTTCGAGGCTAGGGAGAAAAGAAGAAGCGCTGAATGACTTCCAGCGGGCGATAGTGATTGCTCCCCGGTTCTGCAAGGCATTGAACGCGATGGGGACCTGTCTTGATGAGCTGGAACGGTACGACGAGGCAGTGAGGAAACTTGACAAGGTAATCGAGATCGACCCAAACTATACGGAGGCACTGATCAAACGAGAGACAATCCTGAAAAAGATCAGTTTTCCCGGTAAGGCGCCAGCAGATCCCGAAAAAAGGCATTGAATAGTGCTTTGTTGAGTCGGTGTGGGATGATGAATGGCGTTAACCAGAACGCGGTACAGGTGGAATAAATTTTCCTCAAAATTAAATATATTTTACGGGGGTACTCTCCCTTCCCTCTAGCGGAGTTTTCAAATGACCGATGAGTTTTGGGATTTAATGTACCGTGTCGCGGTAGGTTTTTACTATGCAGCTATAGGTGTGTTACTTCTTCTCTTTTGTGGGCTCAATGTTACATTCGGTTATACTGGTGAAGCAGCTCATTCTATTCTTATAGTATTCTTTCTTGGTGGATTTTTTTTCCTTGCTTTAGGTATTTTCCTTATTATTGATTGCGGCAGAACCGGTTCAACAGGTTTAAAACAATAACTTGTGTTTAACGGGTAATTACATACCCTACAACCAACTGCTGACAATTTGATAGAGCCCGGAAAAGATAGTTCCTTCGGTGCTGTTGCATTTGCAGTTTGTGACAAATAATATTTCAACTCGTTAAAATATTCAAATCAAAAGTAAAGCAACAGCACCGTACACATAGTGATTGATATTGCCGGGTTACCCCACGTCGCTCTCCCCATTAACGGCTGCTGCTGGCAATGGTGTGATATACATCTTCCTGTTCCCGGATGAATAGGAATTAAGGTTTTAGTGCGTTAACGGTTGATTAATAAAATTAAGGAGATAAAAAAATTGGCTATCAACCATTAACGCAACAGCATCGAATCGAATATTATTGACTGGAGGATGTCGTCAACCTGACCTTCACTGTTTCTTTATCCACCTGTTCGGTTTCAAGAGTATATCCCCGGTGCTCAGCCTCAACTTCTATCCAAGGAGGCACATGGGTACAGGTAATATCAAGGACGAGAAAACCGCCCCTCTGGATGAACTGCTGAAGCACCTGTTTGCTTGAGATGTCCGGGCGCTTTCCTTGGACTTCTTTTATAGATATACAGAACGTACCCGGGGTTTTTTCCAAAGGTACCGGAATCCTAGATTCTGCCGTTGTTTGTGCAGAGGTTCTTTCCTTTGCCGTCTCTTTCTCTTCATCCGCCCAAACCTGGCTGAGAAATTCCTGTGGCTTCCCGGAAATTTCCCAGATAACACAACGGGCTCTCTCCAGTTCAAAATACGGAGCACCGCTGGCTGATGTGGTGACCAAAATCCGGCAGGGCCCGAGAAACATGATGAGTTCGGCCATTTTTTCCCGCATATCCTTAATGCCTTTTACCGGGTCAAGGACAAGTGGTATTTCACGATCTTTTTTCCAAGTTCCTTCGATGCGGGCAAATACAACGACAATTCCCGGTTCGTTCAGCGAGGAACTCGAACCATCATCACCAAGGATCACCGCAATTTCTTCTGCCATCATTTACTCCAGCCGGGACAAAACTCTCATATGACCAGCCGGTCCACAACTTTTCCTCTCTCAATATGCTCGTCAAGGATTACGGGGACATCGTCAGGAGTTACTGATCCATACCAGACATTGTCCGGGTACACAACGACAACGGGGCCTTTCTCGCAGATTCCGAAACAGCCTGTATTGGAGAGAAACACCTCCCCCCCTATGGAGCGTTCTTCAATCTCTTCCATGAATTTTGACATGATGTCAATGCCCTCTTTGGAGTGGCAGAATCCTTTCTGTTGCCCGTTTGCACGGGAACTCGTACAGACAAAAATATGGTGCCTGGGTTTTTGCATAATCAGCTACCTCGGGTGGTACAGAGTTCTTCTTTTATCTTCTGGCGGTACGTCGCATACTTGGTTTCAAGAAGCGTGTTTGTGAACCGGTCAAGGAACGCAAGCGTGCCCCGGTACCCGGCCGACAGGATCCGCTGCCCCCCAATACGGTCATGGATGGGAAAACCAATCCTGACCAGAGGGATGCCATGGCGTTCGGTGAGGGACTTTCCCCCGGAATGGCCTATTGCAATGTTTGATCCGGCGCATAATGCCGATTCTTCGATTGCGGCGATGTCGGCCCCTTCAAGGATGACCGGTTTTTCATCAGCAGATTCGATCACCTGGTTGAGCCGTTCTGCGATCAGGCTGTTTTTTGTGCCGCTTGCAATAACGACCGGAGTGGCGCCGTTCTCTGCGCAGAGTGTGGCGAAGGCATACACGAGCTCCGGTTCACCGTAAATGACCGGCCTCCCTTCAGCGTTAAATTTGTGTGAATCAGCCATGCCATCGAGCAACCAGCCGCGTTCGAGCATTAATGCATCAGGGATTGGCTGTCCACTAATCTTCGTGATTGTCTCGACGAAGAGGTCCATGTTTTTGAGGCCAATGGGGAGGGGCAGGTTAACCAACGGTACGCCAAACTCCTTCTCCAGGTAAAGGCCCGGCGATAGTGTGTCAGGACAGGTTGTCCCGAACTGGATAGTCACCGGCGCACCGGACATTTCCACGATCTCTTTTACCGTTGCCCCACCGGGCGGGATTTTCTGGTACCTTCCCCCGTATGGCCGGTCAAGCGTCATCGAATAATCCGGTACGAGCGTGTAGGAGAGCCCTGCACCATCAAGGATGCGTTTGATCTCCCGTATATCGGCCGGGCTGATGTGCGGGACGATCACGTTTATACGACGGTGCGGCAGCGTCGGGCGGACATAGTATGCTATTATACCCCGTGTCGCTGCCCAAAATCCCTCACTCTGCGTCCCGCTGTAACTGGGAGTGTTTACCGGGATGATATCGACACCGCTAACATTTTTCTCCTGTACGTAGGCAGTGACAATCCGTTCAAGATCCTCTCCCATCGTCTCGGAAAGGCAGGTGGTCAGTATACCAAGGACCGTCGGCTGGTAGACCCGGATCACGTTGTCCATTGCTTTCCTGAGGTTAGCCTCGCCACCGTAGATGGCCTGCTTCTCATTTAATGAGGAAGATGCGATATCAACCGGTTCGTTGTAGTGCTCGACGTTAGCAAGCCGCATGTACGTGCTGCACCCCTGCGAGCCGTGCACGAGCACCATCGCGTTTTCGATACCCTTGAAAACGGCAACAGCTCCAATAGGCATACACATGTGACACTGGTTCTCGCTGACCTGTCTGACCCGGGGTGCTGCAGCCTGCAGACATGTCATGATTGCACCGCCTCTGGGGCCGGGGTCCTGATCTGCTGCCATACCGGCGAGCACGTGGAAACATAAACCTCGCGGGCAAACCGGATCGCGCCGTCAAACCCGGCAAGGCCGTCTTTCCTGTCGTGGTTGTGGTCGACAAAACCTATCCCGAGTTTGTATGCGAGCACACGCTCCTTAACGCCGCCGACCATGACATCCACCTTTTTTTCGAGCAGGAATTTTTCCAGTTCTGCCGGGTTTGCATCATCAATGATGATCGTACCTTCGGAGAGCATCCGGCCCATACTTTCGTACTCGTCCTGCTTGCCGGTCTGGGTGCCGGAGAGCACAATCTCCATGCCAAGGCCACGGAGCTGGCGGATGATGGCAATTGCTTTGTACGCACCGCCAACATAGATCGCCGCACGTTTTCCCCGGAGTTTGCTGCGATATTTCTCAAGCACTGGGCGGATCCGGCTCATCTCACGGTCGATCAGGGTCTCTGTGCTCCGGGCGATATCCTCGTCATCGTAGAATGCTGCGATCTTTCTTAGGCTTTCTGCGGTGTTCTCCGGCCCGAAAAAGTTCACATCCATAAAGGGCGTTCCAAACGACCTTTCGAGGCTCGCTGCAACCCAGTGCATGGACCCGGTACACTGGACAAGGTTCAGGCACGCTGAGGGTGCCCGTTTGAGCGCAGCGACGTTAGAATCACCCGTGAAGGCGACATTGATCTCAATGCCCATCTCTTTAAGGTAGCGTTCAATCACCCATTTCTCTCCGCCGAGGTTATACTCGCCGAGGAAATTGATCTTTTTTGTTTTTTCTATCGTCTCTCCCTCTTTTGGGCGGATAAGCCGGAGCAGGGCCTCTGCTGCTGCCCGGTAACCGACAACCTTATTCCCGGATATAAATCCGCTTGACTCAACCGGGATAACATCGATCCCGTGCCGGGCTGATGCCGCCTTGCAGACCGAGATCATATCGTCGCCGATCATGCCCGAAACGCAGGTTGCGTAGGCAAACACCGCCGGAGGATGGTATTTTTCAACTACTTCATCAATACAGGCTGCAAGTTTTCTCTCGCCGCCAAAAATCACATCCTTCTCTTGCATATCGGTCGAAAAGCTGTTGCGGTACAACTCCGAACCGCTTGACAGGCTGCCCCGGATATCCATCGTGTACGTGGCACAGCCGATCGGCCCATGAACAAGGTGGACTGCATCGGTCACCGGGTTGAGAACTACCCGGGCCCCGCAGAATACACAGGCTCGTTGGCTGACCGAACCGGCAAGACTGTCATCCGCACAATGGATGCGGGCCCGGCTTTTGCCTGCGGTCAGGATGGAATCCTGCCGTTCGACAATGCATGCGACCGCTCCTGTCGGAATGGAACATGAATCTTCCAAAATCTCCTTCACCCTCTTTTCTCAAGGAAATTGTTTAGAATTCCTCTTCGTTTACAGGACCAATTCGAAATCCTCATCAGCGGCATCGCGGTCACGGCGTTCCAGAAGTGCGTTACTGATCTGCTCGATCAGGCGCAGGCAGCCCCGGTAGCCAACCACCGGCATGAGCGGGTGGACGGCCCGGTCAAGAATGGGAAAGCCGAACCTGACGAGGGGGATGTCTTCTGCTCGGGCAATGTATTTCCCATACGTTGTGCCTATCATGAGATCCACTTTTTCTTCCCGGATCCACTGGTGGAGATCGAAGAGATCTCCTTCTGCTTTTACCCGTCGTTCCTGGATGCCAGCCTCGTCGAACATCGCATTGATGGTCGCTTCGAACTCTTTCCCGGGGGTACCCGTAAGCAGGTATTTGGGGATCATACCCATCGTGAGCGCAAATTCCGTCATGGCGATCACATGATCAGGATCCCCGAAGATTGCGACCGTCTTTCCCTGGTAATGGAAATGGGTGTCAATCAGTGTGTCGATGACCTGGCCGCGTTCGACTGTCAAGTCTTGGGGGACTTCAATACCGAACCAGTTTTTTAACGCCATAACAAAATCATCTGTGGCCTTGAGACCGATAGGAAGTTTCAGGGGGATACCTGTAACACCGCATTTCTCCTGGAGAATGTCGGCAGCGTCGTGGGACGCGAATGCACCAAGCGCGAGTGTGACGACGGAGTTACCCGAATCCCGGATCTCGGCAACGGTGGCCCCGCCTTCAGGATACATCTCGTACCTGCTGGTAAGGGGCGAGTCCAGGACACCGGAGGTGTCCGGGAACATGATCAGTTTTATACCGAGGGACGAGACGATGCGTCGGATCTCCCGCATATCCCCGGGATTGACAAAACCAGGCAGGACGTTTGCCTGCTCTTTTTTGGCACCTCCATCTGACTGTGCGAGATAGGAGACCATCGCTTTGCACATGTTCGAGAAACCCGTAATGTGCGAACCCGCGTAACTTGGCGTGTTAGCGTGGATAACCACTTTTCCTTCGGGAATCTCGGCCTGTTTGACGATGTTTGGGATATCATCGCCGATTGTTTCCGAGAGGCAGGTGGTGTGGATCGCCATGACCTCGGGGTTGTAGATCGTAAAGACATTTTTTATTGAGGTTTTTAAGTTCGCTGACCCGCCAAAAACCGATGCTCCTTCAGTAAAGGAACTCGATGATGCAAGCACCGGGTCGCGGAAGTGCCGGGTGAGGTGCATACGGTGGTATGCGCAGCAGCCCTGCGAGCCATGGCTGTGCGGCAGGCATCCATGGATTCCCAGCGCCGCATACATTGCGCCGATAGGCTGGCAGGTTTTTGCCGGGTTGATCTTCCCGGTCGTGTGGCTGACCGTTTCTTCCGGTACACATTCAAGCATTGGATTCACTCCGTGGTTCTCGTTCTTTCTCCCATGGGGGGGCGATCAATTTCCATGCAGGAGCGGTGAGGGCTCTTGCGACGTCACGGGCAAAGGTGATCGCACCGTTATATCCAGCGTACGGGCCGCTGTAGTCATAGGCATGGAGCTGTTTTGAGGCAACCCCCATCTTGGTGACGATATACTTGTCCCTGACTCCTGAGAGGAAGAGGTCGGGTTTTGCAGTCTTCATCAGAACCTCAACCTCGTGGTGGTTTGCATCATCGATGATAATCTGTCCGCTTTTCATGTTCGGGTAGATGCCCTCGTAGTAGTTGAGCGGGACTTCGGCGTTCAGTTCGTCGAACTTCTCTTTTGACAAGTTCAGGTGGACGTGCGGTTCCTTGTACATTTTTTCATCCGGGATGAGGTGAAGTTCGGGAATGTTCTTACTATCCGCGTCGGTCTTGATGGTAGGGATTACCTGACGGCCCTCGTAGTCATCCCGGTGGGCAAACTCGTAACCGGCGATGATCATCTCCATACCAAGGTCACGGAGAAGGTACTGGTAGTGGTGACTCCGGGAGCCGCCGACAATGGCAAAGGCAGTCTTGCCCTGCAGTACTTTCCGGTACTGGTCGAGGATTGGGGTAACCCGAGCGGTCTCCCTCTCAATAATTTCTTCGGTCTTCCGTACAAGTTCCTCATCCCCAAAACATCGGGCGAGCTGACGTAGCGACTGGTTCGTCGCATCAATGCCAATGAAGTTGACCTTCAGCCATGGCGTACCGTACTTTGCCTCCATCATCTCGGCGATGTAGTTTATCGACCGGTGGCACTGGACGAGGTTTAAGTCCGCGAGGTGCAGGTTCTTTATGTCGAGGTAACTTGAATCCCCGGTAAGGACGCAGTTAACGGTATAGCCAATCTCCTTAAGGATCCGCTCAAGCTCCCACCCGTCGCCACCGATGTTATACTCGCCAAGGAGATTGATGACAAAACTGCCGGGTTTTCGATCTGTTCCTTTACCGACAATTTTCTCCATCACATTGTTGTTTGCAATGTGGTGGCCTGCCGATTGGCTGACCCCCTTGTATCCCTCGCAATTGTACGCGAGGACCTGGATACCATGCCGCTCTTCTGCGGCTTTTGCAACTGCACCAATATCGTCACCGATAAGCCCCACCGGGCACGTTGCGCAGATATTGATTGCACGCGGGTGAAATGTGGCAACAACCTCATCTATCATCCGTGCAAGTTTCTTCTCGCCACCAAAGACGATATCCGGCTCCTGCATGTCGGTGGTAAAGCAGAGCTGGGTGTATATTTTATCCTTGGGAGTATTGTCATCTGCCCGCGCTTTGTTCCGGCGCGTGCCCCAGCTATAATACCCGCAGCCGACCGGACCGTGGGTGATAGTCACCATGTCTTTGATAGGACCGACTACCACACCTTTGCATCCGGCATACGCACAGCCGCGTTGCGATATGATGCCAGGTATGGTTCTCGTGTTTGCTTCGATCAGAGGACAACTCGTCGCCTCCTCATCCTTGATAATGAGATGCTTCTTCCGGTTTTTCTTTACCGTATCCGGGTACGGAGTCATCATCTCATCGATTGTACCTTCAATGTCCGCCATAGCTGATGTCTCCTCACCAAATCGCTGCTTCTCCCGATTCACCGGTGCGAACACGAACCGCGTCGAGAACCGGCAACACGAAGATCACGCCGTCTCCGATGCCGTACTCGGTTTTGTTTGCACGCGTTATTGCATCCACAATCCGGGGCACATCCTCATCGTGCGCAAGGATCGTGAAGAGCCTGCGGGGGAAGAACCTCGATCCATCGAGGAAACTCGTTACCAGTTTTTCGGTATCCTCAACCCCGCCAAGGTCATTGACGCCCATCGACAGGAGCTTCTTTTTGCATTCTTCTATCTGCGTTGGATCGGTGACAAGCCTGCCCCGGCCGGATACCTTTACTGCGGTAAAACCAGCCACGCCGGCTGCGATAAGCGCTTTTTTTGTGGCGCTGGTTCTTCTCATCCGGATCACTGCCATAATCTCTTTCATAGCAGTCCTCCCTAGAGCTCTCGTATACCCTTCGAGATGGTATAGACCTCTTCTATGGGGGAAACGAAGATCTTTCCATCGCCGAACGTCCCTTCATTGCCGGTCTTTGCAGTATTCAGGATGGTTTTGATGACCTTGTCCTTGTCCGCGTCCTGGATAGCGACAAGGATCAGGATCTTCGGGATCTCGTCGTAGACCATGCCACCGATTTTAATCCCTTTCTGTTTGCCGCGGCCCACAACATCCACCATCGTTGCCGCATTAAATCCCGCAGAAGAAAGTTCCTCAAGTACGTCGTCTTTCTTCTCCGGTCGCACAATTGCACGTATCAGTAACATTACCTCACGTCCGCCATTTTTTGTCAATCCGAAATGCAGTTTATCGCACGTTACATCGCATCGAGGAATCCATGCTGCATCATGAGCTCTTCGAGTCGTTCTTGTTTCATCGGTTTTGGTATCACGAACAACTTGTTCTCATCGATGGCTTTCGCCAGGTTCCGGTACTCGTTTGCCTGACCAGAGGTTGGGTCGAAATCGATGACCGTTTTCTTGTTGATCTCCGCTCTCTGGACAAGGTTATCACGAGGGACAAAGTAGATGAGCTGAGACCCAAGTTCCTGAGCAAAAGCCTCAAGCAGGGGACGTTCATTGTCGACTTTCCGGCTGTTACAGATGATACCGCCGAGCCGGACCTTGCCATTCGCCGCATACTTCTGGATACCTTTTGCGATGTTGTTTGCCGCATAAAGCGCCATCAGTTCACCAGACGCGACAATGTAGATCTCCTCTGCTTTTCCCTCACGAATCGGCATTGCGAATCCGCCGCAGACAACGTCACCAAGCACATCGTAGAAGACATAGTCGAGATCCTCGGTATATGCCCCGAGCTGTTCGAGTAGATTGATAGATGTAATAATGCCGCGACCGGCACATCCGACACCGGGCTCTGGTCCTCCCGACTCTACACACCGGGTATTTCCAAACCCGGGTTTCAGGATGGCGTCGAGCTCAATATCGTCACCTTCATCCCGCAGCGTATCCAGAACGGTTTTCTGGCACAGACCGTGCAGAAGAAGCCGGGTCGAATCAGCTTTAGGGTCGCACCCGACAACCATAACATGCTTTCCCGCTTCGGCCAAAGCCGCCACAGTGTTCTGTGTGGTCGTGGATTTGCCGATGCCACCTTTTCCGTAAATTGCCACTTGTCGTTTCATTGAAACCTACCTTTGTTTCTCTCTGTTGCGAACTATCCCCGGGCCTTCATCGTTATAATCCCCTGGTCCGGTATCTGTGATCCAGTTCGTGGAGAAGATCTCCCGAACGTTACGTGTTCACATGCCAATCTTTTGCAGGAAAACAGAGACTGCATACTCCCTCGTTCCCTGCTCGCTGCCGTACCCAACTCCCGGTTCGGGACTGCCAGGTTTACACAATTGTGAAAGAGCGTTGAGCACCTTCACAAGTGTAAACTCTTCGTCATTCCGCCCAAGAGTAGATCGACCGCTTCAGCTCATTCAGTGCAGTAACATGGCATGAGGGGAATATCCAGCTCCCTGCACGCTGTCGCCGCATCGAAAGCAACAACTGGTGTACCCGAGGTGCTTCCGATGTAAGTAGTTCCTTTTGCATCATTCCTCCATTCTATAAATCATAATAGCTTTACGAATATTTATATATGATCGTAAGAACCTTCCTTCTATCATAATCATTTATAAATTAAATCTTATGAGGATGGATCGAAAGATAAGATTCTTGTCGAAATTGATGCTATAACAGTTACTGGTACAGAAGCATTGTTCTGAAAATTTTGGGGCATGGGCAAACATTTTTCAGTTCACTCATTATACGTATTTTCATGACGGGCGAAACCGGGCTTGAACTTTCCCCAAAGAAAGTTGAATATATTAAATTCCTCGCCGGGAAAAAAGGTCCGGTTAAGACAAAGGATATAGCCGCAGGTTTTGGTGTGGACCCGTCGACTATTACAAAAGCAATGGGTGAACTTACTGATGACGGATTCCTGGATTATACGCCCTATCACGGGGTCTGTCTTTCGGCAAAAGGAAAAATCATGGCAAAATTCCTGGTAAAAAGGCACCGGATACTCGCCCTGGCAATGACGCATTTTGGTCTTTCGCATGAGCAGGCATGTCGTGAAGTCTCACGGTTCGAGAGTTTCGTTTCAAAGGATGCGATAGATCGGATGTGCCGGGCCATGGGACACCCGAACAAAGGTATCTGCGGGGATATTACGCATGACGACGGGTGCCTTGAGAAATGATCTCCGGAAAAGGGAAACGCTTTTGAATCTTTTTTGACTGAATGTAACATTGAATTAAATTTTGGGCAATACCCAAAATTCGCATAATTATTATATGGATAACCAGCGAAGCAGTTGCTCAACATACCTCTTGAGGGGCAGAAAATAATGAAGTCGAAAACGTATGTCGCCATTGGAGGAATCGCATTTTTTATCATTATGACTATTTTCATTATTGTGGCGGGTTGTACACAGTCAAATTCTGTTGTGACCCCTCCCAATTCTATTCCCAACAACACAACCCAAAAGATACAGATTGTTGTCGCTGAAAATTTTTGGGGCAGCCTGGTATCTCAGATCGGTGGATCGCACGTTCAGGTGCTGAGTATAGTTTCAGATCCCAATGCCGATCCCCATGAATATGAAAGCAATACCGCGAATGCCCGTGCATTTGCAACAGCAGACTATATCATTGTCAACGGGGCCGGGTACGATGAATGGGCTGATAAGCTCATCAGTGCCGGGATCAAACCGAATGCCAAAGTGCTGAATGTAGCCAATCTTATTGGACAACAGGACGGCGATAATCCTCATTTCTGGTATAGTCCTGATTATGTGAACCAGACCACAAAACAGATGGAATCAGACCTTATTTCCATCGATCCGTCCAATACAAAAGACTACGAACAGAATTATGCCAACCTGCAGGTATCGCTTTCCCAATACCAGAACCGGATCGGCGAGATCAAACAGCAATTCGGGGGCACGAAAGTTGCAGCCACCGAATCCATCTTTGAATACCTGGCAAACGCGACCGGCCTTGATCTTGTTTCTCCGCCGGCATTTACTCATGCAGTCGCGGAAGGAAACGATCCCCCGGCAGACAGTGTTGTCCAATTTGAAACGCAGCTCCAGAGCGATAATGTGAGTGTGCTTGTCTATAACCAGCAGACTGTTACCCCGCTTACCGATAATATAAAGAAACTGGCCTCAGAACAAGGGATTCCCGTTATTGGGATAACAGAGACTATCCAGCCGCCCGACGTCTCATTCCAGGACTGGATGAACGCAGAATTAATCTCTCTTCAGAATGCCCTCAATGCAAAATCTCTGGGAAGTTAATCAATGAAAGACAACCTTCCACCAATTATTACCGCAGAAAACCTGACCGCAGGATACCAGGAAAATACCGTCTGGCAGAACGCCGGTTTCGCGATTGAACACGGCGAATTTGTGGCAATTATCGGTCCTAACGGATCGGGAAAGACAACCCTGTTTCGTTTGCTTCTCGGATTGCAACAACCCATACGAGGCACTATTAAAGTATTTGACGCCCGGCCCAAACGCGGTAATGAGCATATCGGATACGTGCCCCAGCGGCACGTAATTGATGCCGATACGACCCTCGAATCCCTTGAACTGGTGCGGCTTGGATTTTCCGGTAATAAATGGGGGATAAATCCTTTTTCCCGGAGCGATCACCAGGCCGCGTTTGACGCATTGAAAGCAGTAGGTGCAGAAGATCTGGCGCATCGTTCCCTCGGGGGATTATCGGGGGGAGAATTGCAGCGGGTGTTTCTTGCGGAAGCGCTGGTAAGCGATCCCCATTTATTATTACTCGATGAACCGTTGTCGAATCTGGATATCCGGCGTGAGCAGGAATTGGTTCAGGTTATCCATAATGTGGTCCGATCGCGCGATGTGACGGCCCTGCTTATCGCCCATAACATTAATCCTCTCCTGCCAGTTCTCGATAAAGTAATCTATATCGCCAACGGGAAGGTCGCCATCGGGAAGCCAGATGAAGTCCTGACATCCGAGGCCCTATCGGCGTTATATGGGATCCAGGTCGAGGTCCTGCGTGGATCTCAGGGCCAGATCGCGGTTATCGGTACCGAAGAAAACCAGCACCATTATGATTGAACGGGGCCATTATGGTTGATATTACCTTTAGCTTTAACCTGTTATCCGACCTCCAGGTGATGTGGCAGTACGACTTCATGCAGCATGCCTTTGAAGCCGGGACAATTGTTGCGATCATCGCGGGCATCGTTGGCTATTTTGTCGTGCTCCGTCGCTCGTCCTTCGCAGCACACGCCCTTTCCCATATTGGGTTTGCAGGGGCCGCAGGCGCCGTGCTGTTGGGGGTCGACCCAATCATAGGCCTTCTGCTGTTTACAAGTGGAGGTGGCATTACTATCGGGTTGCTTGGCCGGCGTGCCGCTTCCCGTGACATTCAGATCGGAACCGTCCTTGCATTCATGCTGGGCCTTGGTGTCCTGTTCATCAGTCTCTATAGCGGGTATGCAACCGAAGCGTACTCTATCTTATTCGGAGAAATACTGGGCATCAGTGCAAACGACGTCCTTGTGACACTTGTTGCGAGCCTTGTAATTCTTTTGTTAACCTCTGTCGTGTACCGTCCGCTTTTATTCGCATCTCTCGATGAAGATGTGGCCGAGGCAAAAGGACTGCCCACCCTCTTGCTCGGCGTAATTTTCATGCTTTTAGTCGCGGTAGCGACATCGATTTCCGTCCAGGTTGTCGGAGTCCTTCTTATTTTCGCATTAATGGTGACACCGGCAGCGATCGCTCAACGATTATCCAAACAACCCATCCACGGGATAATAATCTCTGTGTTCATTGCTCTCATGGCGACGTGGATCGGGCTTTTTGTCTCGTTTTATGAACCATACCCGGTGAGTTTCTTCATCACAAGTATAGTATTCGGCATTTACCTGCTCACCCTGGTTTTTCAGAGGATCAATACATCTCTCGTTTCTGAAAGGTTATTCCATCCTGAAAACAAGGAATAAAAAATGCTGAAGGGTCCTGATAATTTAATTCACCCCCCCATCCCCGTAATCACCCCCACGACCTGCTGAGCCGTCACCGGGTCCAGAACCCGGGCAAGCACGAGGCCGGTCATCGATGCGAACATCGACCAGAACACTTTTTTCGTGTGCTCGTTCTTCCCGAACGCTTCGATCGCTGCGTCCACATCCGCTTTCATCGCTTTCCGGACCAGCTTGGGCAGGAACACGAAGAGCGGCAGGAACACGACGCTTGCGCCGATGAACGCCAGGGTCGTCTCCGCCCGGCCCGCAAGAAAGATCCCAAGCGGGACTGCAAAGATCCCGGCAAGCACCGAGGCCATTGCAACTTCGCCAAACCAGAAGTAGTGCCGTTTCTCAGCATAGTTCGACCGCTCTGCATCCGTCAGCCCGGACAGGTCGAAGATGCCGAGCGTGGAAAGCATCCCGTACCAGACCGCGTGGGTCTCCTCCGGGTCGGCTACAAGGCCGAGGAAGAGCACTCCGACCGGCACAACCAGAAGGATGACCGGGAAATGTGCCAGAAGAAAGATGACACCGAGGAGGACCCCGGTGCCGCAGATGGTGCACCGGGTCACTTTCTCGTTCTCAAACATCGTCTTCACCGGCGATCAGGATCTCAAAGACCGGGCTCGTGGAGCCGCCATTTTCCGGCGAGAAATCCCGCGCCCGTCCTATCTGCGCAAACTTCCGGCAGGCGGTCCGGATCTGCACGGTGTGGATGCCCGGCGCACGCGGGTACACCCGGCGGCCGTCAATGTCGTGCATCTCGTCGTACGGCGGGATACAAAACCAGTCCGGCCAGAACCGGATACCCCGGGGAAGGTCGGTCCCGCGGTACAGGTCCGGCAGCCGCATTGGCGAGAGGTTGTCGTAGACGAGGTCGATGATCAGGTTCTCGTCCGCGTAGTCATGGTTCAGGTCGAGCTCGTAGAAGACCGGGTTCCGGCGCACCTGGTCCTGCGTAAGCGGGGTCTTTGTCGTGAGCGGTACAAGGCCGGCAAACGTGCCCCGGTACAGGCCGGTCACGGTGGCGACCGGCGGTTTTACTGTTCTGTCCTCTGTGTCAGTTATCGGTTCCATGGTATTTCTCCCGGAAATTCCGGTGCTCGTCCCGGAGTTTCTTGAACTCCTCGACGATCTCATCGTACCTGCCGATCTTCTGGTGGATGGCAAAGAGCAGGGGATAGAGCGGGAGGACGAGCCCGACAATAATTCCCAAAAATTCGTTATCCATCATGGCCCTTTCGCAAAAAAACGGCGGGGGAGAGGGTTGTCCGGGAACTTCGTATCCCGTGGCCTTCCCGCCGTTTTGCGGCGTTCCTTCAGGCCAGCTCCGGCACGGAATCGGCCCAGGCCTCGACCTTGGTGCGGATGGACTCATCCTCATAGGACGAGAGCGTCACCTTGTCGCGGGCAAGCAGGAGGTTGTAGATCTCGCCGTTTGCGTCGCTGCACTTGATGGTCGCTGAGAACGTGTCGCTGTCCATCTCGTGGGCGGGGATGCCGCCGTGCGCACTGTTCAGGGCCGTGTCCGCAAGGAGTGCGGCTGCACCGTTGGTATAGCCGGCAAGGCTTGCAAACTTGTGCGTTCCTGTCCCGGCCACGTTGGCCTCATTGTCCTGGTAGATGATCCGGACCGTGTAGGCCTCTTTGGTCTTTTCCATACCGGGATGGGACATCCCGGCGCTCATATACGGTACACACCCAAGAGGGTTGTTTGCGATCAGGGAAGCGACGATGGAATCAAACGTCGCAATGTCCTCGATCGGGGCCGTCAATGTCCTGACGGACCGTTTAATCTCGTTGGTCTGAACAAAGTCAGTCATGGTTTTTCCTTCACCCTCGGGCGCCGTTGGGTGAGGAATGGTTGGGAGCGGGGGTACTTAGCCGTGACTGAACCAACAGAAGGAGGGAAGGGGAAACGTGCTCTGGGGGAACTTTTCCCGGTATAGGAAAAAGTTTGGATCCATAAGACAGTGTTAAAAAGGATGACCAAACAGCAGACGGATAGTACTAACTCCTGTGCCTAATTTCAAAAAAAAAAAAAAATGCGAATGTCCAACGCTCACCCGGCGTCAAATAAGGTGCTTTGTGCTGTGCGAGATTCAATAACGTGCTTTTTGAAATCCCGAACTCTTTCTGTAACTTGGTTCGTTTCAATCAATTCTTTTGTATTTAAATAATCCGCAACGGTGGAGTTTTCTTTTAATACGGATCTGATTTTAATTAACTCCCCATATTGACGCCGTATATTCTCAGTATTCGCCACAGGTTGGGTTAGCGCGGGAATACGCATGTATCCATATGTTTCTGGATCAAAAACGCGAGGGCCACGATAAGGACCAGTTTTTATTTTTTTCCATGCTGTGGCATCAAGGCGAGGCCCAAGATGCATATTTCCTAAAATGTCTACACCCAAACCAAGCCCGACAAAATCTTTTGCCAATACTACATCGGCATTTTTAAGGAATTTTCCGCGTTCTGAATTAATGTCGTAAATAAATCCTTCATCGATAATATTCAGCTTGCGTAATGCCCGCTGGATACTCTGAATCCATGAGAGATTGCTATACAAGGAAGACCTGTCACTGTCAATAATAAAGGAAGTGATGTCCCGATCATGATAATAGTCCAGGAGTGTCGGAATCCACGTTCTCGGCATCTGATGCGGAATTAAACCTATAACGGTTTTTTTATTCAGCGTTTCAACGGTTTGTAAATACGAACCCACATACTCAATAAAAGTGTCCCAAAACGCACATCCCACGCTATCGTCATTTTTAAAAAGTCCCGGGCAGGAGGGGATAATAGCTGCGTCACTGTACACATATTGTAGATCAACCAATGTTTCCATGTCATCGGGTTTTGGGACGATTTCTCCCGTGTATCTTAAAAGAACAAAATTTATTGAATTACTGACAAGGCCCTTCTGAATTTTCTGATTAAATATCCGTTCTTCGGTGCTATTTCCCTTAATCTCTTCAAGATTTTTGGGAGTTACTTCATGAAATATTTCGTTCAAGCCGTCAAGCGACGTTGCTTTATTTATTGCCTTAATGGGACTTTTTAATGATTTTCCGGGAAACTGGATATCAAGAACTCGTGTCAGGATCTGTTCGTCCACTTCTTCGACTTTCACTCGGAGTTTCATTTCTTTCCACTTCTTAAATAGGATAAAAGATCTTCTGTTACATAAAATGTGCTTCTTTTTAGATCCGCTATAATTGCTTCAATATCTGAATCTGAAAGTTCTCCATTATCGGCAATGTGTCTCATTAAGCCAATAATTCCAGTTACGTTAATGTGAGGGGATTTATTGTATGTACCACCTTTTGATGCCATAAATGTGAGAAGATCGGGGATCCTTCTGCGAAGTGTCCAATCATCTGTCACGAGATAATGGGGTTTCCCATTCGTAGCATAATCCAGGTAGGCAACAAGGAAGGAGGAAATATCACCTTTATGAAGGTAGGGATATCTGTCTGATAAATCTGCTATGAGTTCCCCATACATTTCCTGAGGGTTTTTATCGATGACCTGAATTTTTGAAAAACACGAATCAATTGTTTTTTGATCGGATCCCGTTACTGCCTCAAAATACACTTCGATGCTGCTCACTAACGCATATTGTTTCGAGCAGATGACCAATACCTGTACTGAGGGTATATCGTTGATAAATGCGGATATAGCCGAATTATCAAGGATTTTGGTTACGCAAGCGCTCTCCACGGCATACCCCGATCTTTTAAGAGTTTGTCAAAATCGACAGCATTCATACCGGCGATTTCCGCTGCTTTTGAAAAACTGATTTTGCTTTTATTTAACAAAGAGAGGGCAATTGAAACCCGTTTTGGTTTTAATTCGTCCCATTTCACAGATTCACTGATGAATTGAGGATATGAAACATAAACAAAAACCAGTATCTCTTCATCAGTGAGGTCATTAAGGAAAGATTTGAAATCGTTAATAACAGCCAGAAGTTCCGGTTTTGGCCTTAATGAATTAACAAGGGTCTCTCCTTCATCAGTGAGACGATAGAAGCTTCCCTCTCGTTTTACCAGACCAAGCTTGATCAAAGATTCAAGAACATAATCGAGAGTTTCGCTATATGGCCCAAAAAGATGGGGTTCATAATCCAATAAATCCTGAAAACCTTTGAATACGTTCGACACGAGAAACAGGATTTTCTGAATTTTAATTTTACTTCGTATCGGGGCGTAATCTAAAGAGCCTATGGCAAAAAGGACCAATTTCTCCTCGTCATTAAGAGAGGATGATGCTTCTGGTATCTTATAAGCGTTATTTGGACTCTTCATTTTTCCCTATCCCCCCGTATTCTACGATACTTCTTCGTACCGCCTCTTTTACGAATTCCTGCATTGATACGAACCCAAGCCTTTTATCAGATTCTATTATCCTCTGAATTTCTTCTGACATTTCCTTCGGTAAACCGACGTAATTATATTTGCTATTTGATTTTCCCTCGAAAGTTTTCCCCATACTGTATCTATACCGTATGTATACAGAATTACTAAATGAGAAAGCTTTCGGTTAAGCATCCCGAAAAAGACATAATAAAAGTCAGACCGTGGGGAGGGTGAAAGTGATATTAAGAAGAGAGTGATCTCTCTTTCATAATCTGCATCGCACCTAATCTCCCTCAGTCTCACCTTTCCTCCTCTCCCTCCCATAACACCTCCCGCACAGCATCACCCCGCTCTCCTCCTCGATCCACTCCACCTTTGCGACCCCGCAGACCGGGCACTTCCCGGGATCCTTTGTCACCTGCATCATCTTCGAGAGATCGAACGTCCCCGGCAGGGACACGCACGCCTCCTGCTCCGCCTTCCCCTCCAGGACCCGGCGGGAATGCTCGAAGAATGTCTCGACCCGGACGCGGTACTGGTGGTGGAGCCTTCGTTCCACGAAGATCGAGAAGACCGAGGTGCCCTTTTTCTTGATCTGCTCCTGGATCACCTTGGGAATCAAAAAGAGCGGGACAGACGGGATCCTTTTCTGCACCCATGCTGCAGTCCAGGTAGGGCACCAGCATATTTTTAATCCACCCCGATATGGTTGATCATGCTTGCTAGGTAACCGGCCCCAAAGCCATTGTCGATATTTACCACGCTCACTCCGCTTGCGCAGGAGTTTAACATGGAAAAGAGAGCGGTAAGTCCTCCAAAGGAGGTGCCGTACCCGATACTTGTTGGTACGGCAATGACCGGGCAGTCCGCAAGGCCGCCAATCACGCTGGGCAGCGCCCCTTCCATCCCGGCAACGGCAATAATAACCCGTGCGCTCATGATATCGTCAACATGGGCAAGCAGGCGGTGCAGGCCGGCTACGCCAACGTCATAAACCCGGGTGATCTCGTTTCCCAGCGCAAGAGCGGTGAGCGCTGCTTCCTCGGCGACCGGGATATCGCAGGTCCCTGCCGTGGCTATAACAATCGTTCCTTTCCCGTCAGGTTCGGGCAGTTCGCCAGCAATGCCTATCCTGCCGGTCCTGTGGTATCTCAGGGGAACGCTCGTGCCGACAACTTCTGCTGCCTCCGGGTCCATCCGTGTGATCAGCACCGTTTTCTGACCGTGCGCAAGCATCGCTGACGAGATCTCTGCAATCTGCTGCGGGGTCTTCCCGTCACCGTAGATCACTTCTGCCGTACCCTTCCGCAGGCTCCGGTGGTGGTCTACTTTTGCAAATCCCAAGTCTTTGAAAGGTTCGATCCGGAACTGCAGTATTGCCTCGTCCACCGAGAGGGACCCCTCGGATACTTGGCAGAGTAATTTTTTGATCTTCGGTTTATCCATGGGGTTCCCCCCGGGAAAGGCCGAAAAAACCCCGCGGGAAACCAGGTCCGGAATGCCTTTGTACCATTTCTGCAGGGGCGGTAACCGGAGAGGCAGGCCTTTTTCGGCGGGAAAACCGGGCCGGCGTGCCCATGTTTTTCTCTCCTGCCCGGGCAGGCATCCTTTCGCACGGGGACGCCCTGTCGTACCTCATAGAGGAATAAAGAACCCTATGGAATCTAAAATATTCTTATAACTGAAATTTTTTCTGCGGTTATAGCAGGCTATTTCACCGATTCTGCCCGAATTTTAGCAATGGTGCTGGTGTACTGGCAGGCTTTGCGGCACAATTCATGTGTGCCTGTACGGCCCCGGGCAGTACCCCCTCAAAAGAAAGAGTGCGAGAATAAAAGAACTCCCCGGTAACAACAGGCCGCCTATGCCCGCCGTCAGCATAAAAGAACTGGTAAAAACCTACGGGACTCTCCCCGCTGTCGATAATGTCAGCCTTGAGATAGAAGAAGGAGAGGTCTTTGGGCTTCTTGGCCCCAATGGTGCGGGAAAGACCACGCTCCTGATGATGCTTGTTACGCTTGTCTGCCCCACTGCCGGTTCTGCACTCGTAAGCGGTTTTGATATTGTTGCCGAACCGGGCAGGGTCAGGAGATCGATCGGCATTGTCTTCCAGGACCCCAGTTCCGATGAGACGCTTACGGGTTACGAGAACCTCAAACTGCATGGCATGCTGTATGATATGACCGGCCCGCTCTGCGAGCAGAGGATCGCCCAGGTTCTCCGGCTGGTAGATCTCACGCACAGAAGAGATGATCTGGTAAAGCATTATTCCGGGGGAATGCGGAGGAGGCTTGAGCTCGCACGCGGCCTTATGCACCGGCCGCCGATCTTATTTCTCGATGAACCAACACTTGGGCTCGATCCCCAGGCCCGGGAGTATATCTGGAAGTACATCAAAAACCTGGCGGAAAAAGAAAAAGTCACCATTGTTCTTACGACCCATTACATGGAGGAGGCGGACTGGCTCTGCAACCGGCTTGCGATCATTGACCGGGGAAAGATCGTAGCGCTGGGCAGCCCGGCCCGGCTCAAGCAGGAGCTGGGAGGAGACAAGGTCATCCTGCGGGGGGCAAAAGGAACGGGAGAATCATTTCAGGGCCTTTCCAGTGTCAGGGAAACCGAACCGGTTCCTGGCGGCATCTGCCTTACTGTGCAGGATGCCGGCAGTCACCTGCAGGAGATCCTTGCCCGGTCGGGCCCGGTGGAATCTGTCGAGATCCTGCCGGTAACGCTCGCGGACGTATTTTTGCATTACACGGGCAGGGGGATGCGGGAGGGATCCGCAGAAGGCGGCTGGGCGGAGAAGATCATGGCCGCAGGGAGGATGCGATGAGCGTACTTTTTGGGATCTACGCACTGTGGTACCGGGAGATCCGGGTCTTTTTCCGTGAACCGTCGAGGATTGCCGCAGCCGTAATCAGCCCGGTCCTCTGGCTCCTGATCATCGGGGGCGGTTTTGGGTCCCTTGTCTCCTTTGGTAATGTCAGTTTCCTTGCTTTCCTCTACCCGGGGATCCTTGTCCAGCTCGCGCTCTCTACCGCGGTCTTTTTCGGGCTTTATATTGTCTGGGACAAGAAGATCGATTTTTTAAAAGAGGTCCTGGTCTCCCCTCTCCCTCGGGCCGCGGTGTTCTTTGGCAAAGTCATTGGAGGGTCCACGGATACCATGTTCCAGCTTGCCATCCTTCTTCTCCTTGGCTGCCTGCTTTCATCCCTGGGATTCATGGCGGTGCTTCCCCTTTCAGCGCCTGCAATTGCCCTCCTCTTTGCATTCCTTTTGGTGGCTACCGCTGGTTTTACCGGCATCGGGCTTGTGCTTGGCTCCCGGATGGACAGCCCCGAAGGGTTCCAGCTCATCGCGGGCTTCCTTGTTACCCCTCTCTTTTTTTTGTCCGGGGCACTCTTCCCCATCGATAACCTCCCAGGCTGGCTTATCCCGTTTGTGCTTGCGAACCCTGCCACCTACGCGGTGGACGGGCTGCGGGGGGTCCTCATCGGGATGCACCAATTCCCTGCAGGGCTTGATTTCTGTGTTATCTGCCTCTTCTCCACGGTCATGATCCTTGTCGGGACATACGCGTTTGAAAAGATGCGGCTGTAAACCGGAGAAAACCGGTTCTGATAAGTTGGCGGTTGATTGCGGTCTTTCTTTCTCGTAAATAATTCTTCATCAATTGTCAACTTATCAGAACCAACAGAAGGATTTATCATGGCTGTCCTGCCTCTACTCGCGTAATGAGCCGGAAGACGGACACGGCGATGGTGTGCGGCCTGATGCATGATTTTGCCCCGGATGCTCCGGAGCGGGTGCTTCTTTGCTGCAGTTCGCACAGGGGTAGGAAAACCCGGCCGGCAGGGGCCGGCCAAAACAGATTTTTTCCCGCACGGGCCCGGGTTTAAGAGTGAAAGAACATCTTCACTCATCGCAATCCCTTTTTATGCCGGGCCCGAAAATCCATGTCAGGTGAATATCCTATGAGATCGTTCTTCCGGAAAGTCCCGTGGATCGCAGTCGCATTCCTGGTCCTTCTCTCTTGTGTCTCCCCGGCCCTTGCCTTCGGACCGGCCACGGGCTCCGCGACCGGCACCGCCAGTCTCATCGCGAGCCTGCACCCGACCGTATTTTTGCCGGAGAAATCCTCCTGCACCCGGGAAGGCATGGACCACTGCGAGTACTCGTGTATGATGCCCGGCGGGATCCTTGACCTGAACTGCTACGAGGACTGCATCTATTTAATCTGCTGACCAGGGGCTGACCCGGGCCTGTATTCCCGTCCCAAAAACCGCCGGCCATACCGGCTGCAGGCTCCCGTACGTCACCGGGCCGTCCCCTGAAGGCCCCGGCCTTTTCTTTTCCCGGTGCAGCTTCCCCGGCCATAACACCTCCCGCACAGCATCACCCCGCTCTCCTCATCGATCCATTCTACCTTTGCCACCCCGCACACCGGGCACTTCCCGAGGTCCGTTGTCACCTGCTTCATCTTCGAAAGATCGAACGTCCCCGGCAGCGACACGCTCGCCTCCTGCTCCGCCTTCACCGCTGCCGCATAACAGGACCGGCACAGCCTCCTTGCATCCTGCTCATCCTTCTTTCTTGCCCGGCGATCCCTGGTGAGTTTCTCCACGAACCATGCACCCATCTTCCCGCAGACAAAGCACGGGGCTGCGGGCTCCGGGACATCGAGCTTCTTGTAGTCTTTTGCCCGGATGCTCCGGAGCGGGTGCTGTTTTCCTGCAGTTTGCTGCAGGGTTGCGGAATCTGCTTCCATTAAACCGGGCACGGAGCATTTCTTTTTTACTGAACCGGGGCTACCGGTTGTTTTTTGATTTTTGTTTCCAGCATTTCCAGCAAAATACAGGGATTGACCGTTTTCCGGATCTGCAACAATTCCACCACCATCATTCCGGTTTTGCAGCAAACAATCGTTTCTAAGAAGATCATTATCATCATTACAAGCCCGGTTGCAGGAACCGGGCGAAGGCTGGTCACCTTCATTGGTTCCTGCATTTGCTGGAAAACTGCAGGAAACCTGCTTCAATGCTGGAAACGAACCTCCCGTACCATCGTCATCGCTCTCGGGGCCGGGAAGGAGCCAGCAGGCACCGCCACTGTTCCATTGCCGGTACAGATCCCGGTCCCAGAGGTACACCTCGGCTCTCCTCCGGACGGTATTCCCGTCTTCGTTTGTCGAGGTTACTGTCCGGTCACAAAAGGAGATCGCCGGGCATTTCTCCAGAAGGCCCGAGTAGATCTTTCCCCGGCTGTCATACCCTTTGAGGATTTTGTACAGCCCCGAGTAGGACCGGCCGGTGAGCCGTTGCATGTCCTGGATGGAATATTCAAGCTGGTCGGCAATTTTTATCGCTTCGAGCAGACCGGCCTCACTCCGGGTGAGCTTTGTCTCCTGCCCGCCAGCCGTACTATTCAGGAGCGTGAATACCTCGTTTGCTGCGGCAAAATCCGCTTCCTCCGCATAGATGCACAGCATCCCGTCCCCGCTCTTCTTCTGCCGGCGCTGGAGGAAAAAGAGGGCCGCATGGCTCTTGATAAGGTCGTAGAGCATGTCGGGGTTGCGCCGGTTTGCGATCGCGTGGAACCGGATCCGCTGCGACCAGGGGATGATCACCCAGACCAGTTCGCGGTGCAGCACCTCCCAGATGGCCCGGGAGGTCCGGACCTCTTCGGACTCTTCGATTACCGCATCCGGGTCCAGCCGTTCCCGGGCCTGCTTTGCGGCGAGCACCCGTTCGTCCTGCTCGGGGGACTCGTCGATCCAGCAGGTGAGCATCCGGTTCTGTACCTGGTCGTCGCCGGTGCCTTCCTTTTTTGCAATCCACCAGACGCACCGCTCGGGGATCGTGCAGACCCGGGAGGCGAAGTCCTTTGTGACCGTCGTATGCGTGATGGGCTCGTGGAAGTTGCTCGTGGCGGACTTGAGGATCTCCTGGATGCCGTCCGAGAGCTCGGTATCGTCGCTCATCAGGACGGTGCGGGCCACGAGGTCCTTCATGTAATAGAGCGCCTTGTTGCTCACCGTGCCCTTGACCTTGTAGGCGTCCGGCACCTGGCGCATCATCTTGCGGAAGGCGTGGGTCTTTCCCTTGCCGGACTCGCCGGTGACCGAGACGTGGAGGCCGTCGGAGTTCCTGACGGCCTGCGATGCCATCGAGAGGATGAGGCAGCGGGCAAGGATCTCATCGCCAACATGCTCCTGTGCGAACGCGGCAAGCATGTATGCCACCGGGTCGCCGTGCGCAAGGATGTCGAGGGCACGGTTGCGGTAATCCGGGTCCTCCGGCGGTTCCGGTCCGGGGGGCGGCACCGGGGGTTCCGGGGAGGGTGACGGCGGAGGCTGATCTGTTGAACCGTCGCGTTCTGCTTTTGCCTGTGCCCGTTCCCTGCTCCACGTTTTCTGCTTCTGTGCATAGGATTCCCGGCGGGCAGCCCGGTCCGGTTCGAACCGTTCCCGGAGCTCCTGCCACCGCTGGGTCCCTCCTCCGCAGGAGGTGTGCTTGCAGCCGGCAAAGACCGCACCGCTTGCAAACCGGATCGCAAATGCACCGTCCTTGTGGGCCGAAGAGAACGGGCACTGTTTCAGCACGTACAATCTCCCGTTTTTAAAGGGCTTTTCCGATTTTACTGCGATACCATGTTCGTTGAGCCAATCCGGCAAATTCGCAATACTTTTATACCCCTTTGTTTCCACTGGAACGGCCGCCTGTGCATGGACCTCATCCGGCAGCCGTTCTGCAAGTGCCCGGAGCAGGTCCGGGTCTACAATCTCCGGCTCTTTTGGGGCCGAGAGTACCCGGCTCCTCCGGTGGGGCCGGTCCGGGGTATCGTCGCCTTTTTTTGAGACCGTGCCGTAGAGTTTCCAGATCCGGCCGGCATTGAAGTTTGCCGTGTCCACGGCCACGCGGTCGTCCGAGAAGAGGGCATCGAGGGTGGCAAGGCAGCCTTTCACGAGGGCTGTCGCCGCCTCGTCGTTTGCGAGATCGATCCGGTAGAGCAGGTGGGCGCCGTTCCCGGAGTCCCCCTGTACCGGCTCGGGAAACCCAAGGCCGGAGAGCCACCCGGCGATCTCTTCTGCTTTTGCACGGGCGAGGGTATGTTCCTCATCGGTGCTTGAGACCCCGCTCGGGCGTTTTGGGTCGATATCGACCGGGAGCCAGCGCCGGCGTATGATGTCTGCGTCGGCCGTGGTCGCATCATGCCGGGACAACCGCAGCTTGATCCGGTTTGCCCGCCGGGAAAGGAGCGCCGGGTTCACCGGGTTGAGCGTGATGTAGATCCCCATGACCGAGCGGTCGGCATCGAGCGGCCCGGTGGCCCGGACAAGGGCAGCGGGATCGGAAAAGTACCCGGAATGGGTGTGCTGGTCGGAAAGGGCCCGGACCTCGGCTACCTGCCCGGGAGCGACCAGCAGGGAGACCGCGTCAGCAAGCAGGCCGTCCACACGCCATCACCCAAAAGAGGACAAGCGGTTCATCGCAGTGTTCAGACATCCAGCACGTCCTGCACGGTGGGTTCCGGCTTTTCTGCCTTCCCCTCCCGGACCCGGCGGGAATGCTCGAAGAACGTCTCTACCCGGACGCGGTACTGGTGGTGGAGCCTTCGTTCCACGAAGATCGAGAAGACCGAGGTGCCCTTTTTCTTGATCTGCTCCTGGATCACCTTGGGGATCAAAAAGAGCGGGACAGACGGGATCCGTTTCTGCACCCGTGGCTGTTCAGGGCGGGCAGGCATGCCTTACCTCCCGGACATTGTCGCCATCGATCTCAAAGAACTGCCACCGGCCTCCGGAGACCGCGATCCAGAGTTCGAGGTGCACGGGTTTGTGGACGCAGTACGATTTCATGAGGGAGATGTCCGGCCCGAAGAGTTTTCCGGCCTGCACGGGAGTCAGGGCTGGCCGGTACACCCGCCGGAGCTTGACGCCGATCATCATCCCGCCGTTGAGCATCCCGACAATATCGCAAAAGGACCGCGGGAGGTTCATCACCCGCCCGGGGAGCACATGGGTGGCAAAGGACTTGAGGACCAGGAGCGCCTGGAATTCGAGCAGGCCGGCGCTTGTCCCGATCATCCGGCACCCCCCGGGGAATTGCCTGCCCTGCCGGCCCGGGTCCTCCCGCCTCCCGGCCATTGAATATTATCGTTCTCCTGCCAATTCCGGAAAAGCCGGGCACTCCCGGCAGCAAACCACCTGTCAGTACGGGTGACGATGAAAGGTTTTCTCATGAGGGATTCCTCGTTGCGAACTTTATTGGATCATTCAAAGGACGTGCAGGACCGGGCGAAAATGCCGGACGCGGAAAGGTACCGGCATTTTCGCCCGGAAAAGAAGAGACCGGAGGCCGGACCTGGCGGCAGCATGCCGGGGAAACCGTACCACGAACGGCACTCATCCGTGACCGTGGGGGGATGGTTTCCGAAAGGGCAGCCTGCCGGTGCATTACGTTGTGAGAGGTGTCCGGGACCCGGCAGCGTCAGCGTATTTCTGAAAAGAACGGCGAGAGTTCGAAGCGGGGCGGGATAACCTGCCCGGCATAGCCGAGCACACCCTCGTTATCGTAGTAATAGTCGTGGATGGCCGGCTGGGGTTCTTTCTGGATGCACCAGTTTGCCATAAGGGTGGAGAGCAGGTATTCGAAGAGCTGGCACCGGAACCTGATCATCGCAATGGTGTGCCGGAATGGTTCGTACGCCTTGATACTTGCTTCGATCTCTGCCTGCTCCATAATTCAACTATTTTTTGAAGATCGGAATAAGATTTAAAGATTTCTGAACGATCCGGGGATTGTCGATAAAAATTTACAAATTGTTGGAGATTATTGTCAGAAAATGTGTCCGGGTCTTCCGGAAAGTTCCTCGCGATCATTTTATCGTCTCAATTTTCCGATTCCAAAAATCTACGAAAAAAATATATGACGCATGTTTGCACGCATATTCTACTCCACCCAGGCATTGATCAGATACTGCCTCCGGGCCGATAAAGATAGGAGACTTACTTCTTTCCTTCCCCAGATCATCAGCAATCTCGTAAAACTCACATGAACTTTTTTGAAAAGCGCACGATGGGAAAAGAGGTATTTCCCTTTCTTTCGAACTCCATATTTTCATTGCATCAGTAAGAACGGATAATGCAAAATTCCGGTCGTTATGAAAAATCGGGAGATATAAATCCTGAATACCGCTATTTATGAATAAAAGGCCCATATCCATAGATACTCAATTTAAGTTATTTTTCACGAGGACTAATAGTCTTCTGAATACTTCTTCAAAGTATGACGCTTTCCCACCGATGTCATCGAGACTTGGATCCATTCTGGGCGAAGGAAGAACAAATTAATTTAAAAAATTATACAATTAAGGAGCGATCTCATGACGAAAATCATATCATGGAACGTAAACGGACTCAAACATGTAATGGATAATGGATTTTTAAAATTTATCAACGAAGAAAACCCTGATATCATCTGCCTGCAGGAAACAAAATTGAAGGAACCTGCTGTAGCAAAAATCTTCGAGCCATTGACCCGCAGTTACTCTCTCAACTGCACATCATCTGTCAGGGAAGACAAATTTCCCTATAGTGGCGTTGCAACCCTCTCCAAAAAGAAACCGTCCTGGATAAGCAAGACGTTTGGGAGCAACCAGTTCGATATGGAGGGCCGGATCCTTATCAGTGAATATCCGGATTTTGTCCTTTACAACTGTTATTTCCCGACAGGGGCATCAAAGCCGAAATACCAGGATATGAAACGGGCATTTTATTCTGAGTGTTATTCGGCTCTCAATAAATCAATTGACGAAGGCAAATCAGTCATTATCTGTGGGGATTTCAATACGGCTCGCGATGTATTGGATGTTGCAAACGCCTCGCAGAAAAAGAAAACAAGCGGATTTTTGCCCGAAGACCGGGACGACCTCGAAAAACTCTTCTCTCTGGGATTGGTTGATGCGTTCAGGAAAATAAATGCGGATCGCGTGGAGTATACCTGGTGGCATAATTATCCGGGAGTAAAGGAAAAAAATCTGGGATGGAGGATCGATTATTTCCTTGTATCTCCGGATCTTGAAAACTCTATCAAGGACTGCTCTCATAAAAAAGAGACATTTGGCTCCGACCACTGCCCTATCCTACTTGAGATATCATAACCCCCTCCCATAGACAGCCATGAATGACCTGCACTAATCCGGGCTCAATCTGGCCTCCGATGACCCCTTTTTGTACCTCAAAGAAGCCCGTATCGGGCTCCGATTCAAAACAAGCCCAAATCGGCCGTATTTTGGCAATCGGACGAAATAAACGGATCTCATATCGGCGTTTTGAGGGCGGTTTCGGGGTCCTGACTGGTTTTTGGTTATGGATGAGAAAAAAGGCTGTTTCTGGTGCCTCTATGGGGCTCTAATGGGTATTATATGGAGCTCAATTTGGGCGTATTTTAACGAATGGGGGATTATATGAGCCCTGATTTTTGAGGAGGGCAATCGGACGGTTTTACGGGGAGATTTTGGGGGAGGAGGGACGCTCAAACGCCGCGTGGGCTTGGGCCCTATTGTTATCTGACATCCTTCAGTGAAGTCTCTTGATCCTCCTTTTGTATAGATTTTTTAAGAGATTTATTTTGAAGTCATTTCTTTTGTTGCAATTTTTTTAGCTCCATTAAGCTTTGTTCGAATATTTTCCGGGAGATCTACAAGACATATTTCAATATTCTGAGGCATTCGTCCCTTCGTTTTCTCGTTTTGGCACACATTAACCATATCTGGTTCAGTGAAAACCAATAATTTTCTTTTGACTGTTTCTGGTAGAAGGAGAAGAAAATATATGTCTGCCCGTATTTTTTGAAGTTTACCCGAACCTAAATTCCCGCCAGATGTTTTTGCACTGCTTGTTGATATATTAATAACGATAGAATCATCTTTGTTCACGGCATCAAATTCAAATCTTCCACCGGATACCAATGTGAGTTTTTTCTGTTCGAAATCCTGATTGAATTTTAACGTCAACCAATATTTACGAATCCAGTTTTCAACTTCGCGTTGTGTGGATGTATCCGCCATAGCTAACTTACTCTCCGTGAATAAATAATTATTAAATATTCTTTATTTTGTCAATCTCGTCGAAAAAATTATGTTTTTTCAGGAATTCTTTCACTCCCTCAATTCCTCTTTCCAGATAAATCACTGCAATAAGCATCTCAAATCGATCTGCTAAAATTTCTGTTGTCGGTTGATTCCAGATCTGGTTCGTCCTTTGATCTGACCCCCAGAGGATAAAATTTTGTAGATGAATACAATTTTTTGAAAATCTCTGGAGAGTTTGATTGTTGCTATAAAATTCCCGCAAATCATTAATTTCCTTGGGAGTTGAGTGTTCTTTTTTGGGAAAATTTTCGATAATTGCAAAATCCAGAACGAAATCACCAATTGTCTCTAGACTTTCATCCATTGGAATTTTTTTGAGTTGTTTTTCAAAATCGACCGGTTCATTCGTGAAAGCGTTACTTATTATCGCACTAATGAGGCGTTCTTTATCTCGGACGGGATATCCGAGGAGATACTTTTCAACAGGATAACATATTTGATCCCGATACGTGATCCATTCGGCATCGTCTTCCATACATGAACCTGTTATGATTACTGTATGAAGTTCAGATGTATCGCGCCCTAGACATAATGTTTATCCCTCCACCCAGGCTTACTATTGATTATACACGAGATGCCCACCGAATGAATACGACAAATCCCTGCGGCTGGTTCGGATCTATTCACACGTTTCTCTCGCTCTCGAAATCCGATTGGCTCTCGTCATTGCAGGCGCATCATCAACGATGCATGAATTCTCCGGCAGATCAGAGTCAAATTCTTGCGTGGGATCATTCGTTCGACATTCTTCAACGTGAGTTAAAACAGCTCGTGCAGATCAAACCCGCAATTCAAGATTATACGATCATCTTCGAATACGAATTGCCCCGCGAACGAGGAAGACGGCCGGATGTTATTATTCTAGGACCTTGTGTTTTTGTTCTCGAGTTCAAAGATTATGCCACACTCCTTCAAGCCCATAGTGATCAGGTTGCTGCATATGCCCGCGATTTGAAAAATTATCATGCGGGTTCCCAGCCATATTCCGTTCTCCCGATTCTCGTTCTCGCACGAGCCAAGGATTTGATCAGAAGGAATGAGGACGTGATTGTTCTCTCGCCAGATCATATCGCCGATGTTTTCACCCTTGAGTCTGAATTGGAAGCGGGACCGCTGATTGATCCTCAAGCCTGGATCTCTTCGGAATACTCCCCGCTGCCCTCGTTAATCGAAGCAGCCCGGACGATCTGGAACAAGCAACCTTTACCGCAGATCAAACGAGCGTTGAGCGCCGGCATTCCCCAGACAATCGCAGAGTTACTTTCCATCGCACAATCTGCGAAGGCAAACAATGAGCTGCATCTGGCGCTTGTGACCGGTGTGCCCGGAGCGGGAAAGACACTGGTGGGAATTCAACTAGTCTATGAGAATCACCTCGAAGACTCCAACATCCAGAATACCGCAGTGTTTCTCTCCGGGAATGGTCCTTTAGTGAAAGTGCTTCAACATGCCTTGAAATATAAAATTTTTGTTCAAGATGTTCATGGATTCTTGAAAGAGTATGGTGGGGAGACGGCAAAGATCCCCCATGAACACATCTGGGTCTATGATGAAGCGCAACGGGCTTGGGATGCCGAGCGAGTGAATGAGAAGCGAGGACATGCCACAAGCGAACCAGAAGATTTCCTCCGATTAGCGGAACGGATGAACTCATGGGGCTTGATGGTGGCTCTCATTGGCGAAGGGCAGGAGATCCATCTTGGCGAAGAATCGGGATTACCGCAATGGAATGATGCACTCAACAAAATGCAGAAGCCGTGGGTCGTTCATTGCCCCAAGAAGATTGCCGGAACTTTTTCCACAGCAAAAAAGTTGGCAACAACCAATGTTCTCGATCTCTCCGTCTCTCTTCGGTCTCATCTGGCCGAGGATGTTGCCCAATGGATCTCTGCCATACTCGAAGGCGATCTCCTTCATGCGAAAACCTTGTCAGAACGCGTCACAAGCCAAGGCTTTGATGTCTACCTTACGCAGGACATCAATGTCGCAACAAATTATGTGAAGGAGCGGTACAAGGGCCAAGAGGACAAACGCTATGGCCTCCTTGCCTCCTCAAAGGCAAAGAATCTCCCGAAGTGGGGCATCCACAATGAATACAATTACACCAAGAATATGCGAGAAGGCCCGTGGTACAACGATCCCCCAAGCTCGTTTAACTCCTGTTGTGCGCTTCGTGATGTTGCAACGGAGTTCTCGTGTCAAGGGCTCGAATTGGATTTCCCCATTATCTGTTGGGGAGATGATTTTGTATGGGATAGCCTCTGGAAGAGTCCACCGGCTAAACGTTCGAAGGCGAAGGATCCGCACCGGTTGCGCGTGAATAGCTATCGGGTACTGCTGACCCGGGGTCGGGATGGATTCATTATTTTTATCCCGCCAGAGATTGGGATGCAGAGTACGTATGAGGCGCTGAAGGGGGCGGGAGTGAGGGAGATTGGAGAAATAAGTTATTCGAATGAGACAAGAGGAATTTCCGAATCATCTTGAAAAAATAATGGATATTTATTGTTGAGATTCTGTGTATCTTTTTAAAATCTCTGCTGACGGATATGTAGATAATGAAGCCACACTATGTGCAAGTTCTATTGGTAATAGCCCCCCGTCATGTCGATAAGTAAAGAGTAGAGGAATTGTTTTAAAGATCCGCTCAATACCGATAACATCTCCTAATTTTGGATCAGGATTTACATTAGTTGGAGGATTTATCGGAATATTTAAGACTATTTTTTGATATTCGTTAAATTTCGCAAATATTTTTGTACCATAATTAGTGAATTTTCCATATATTGCTACGGTATCAGGGCGTCTTTGAATCTGTTTTTTTATATAATCATTACCAGGAATAAAGAATGTCTTTGATGGAACCTCTTTACTAATAAATTGAAAATGATCATAAAATCCACCGCTTTTTTCTTGACCCAAAATATGGATTGGATAACCTTTACTTTGTGCAAAAATGAGAAAGCGACGTATAGGATCAACTATCTTGGAGTATTGAGCACGGACAGCTAATGGACCGTCTTTGATGAAAAGACACTCAGATATTTTATCTCTATTATTTTCCCAATAATCACGAATTATAGTCATTAAAAGAAGAGTTTCATGAACGGACATATACGAAGAAGCAATTTGTTCTGGTGCGCTATCATCTGTCATTTCAAGATGAAAACCTAACCAATCCGAAAGAAAAATTTCCTCATTACATCTATCCTCATTACATCTTCCTTTTTCTGCATCGAATGGTAATGTGGTAAGTTTTCCACAATGTGGGCATTCAAATTCAGTTAAATCTCGCTCATCATCTCCCCATTTCTGATAAGCAAGCCATTTTAATGTCTCCATCACTTGCCCTTTCATTTGAGGAGAGGGGTCCTTTAAAGAATCATAAATGATGTGACGAATTGCATGATAATTATTCATATAATTCATGTCAGGGAAAGAGATATTTTGAAGAGGGAAGACAGTCGCATGATATATCGCCGACTTTCGCATTAAATCACGTAACTCGAATGGATGTGGGGTATCTTGGTTAATCTTATCGAGTGCGTGTTGATCAAGTTGAACAAGGGCCGTTTTTACAAATGTAATCTTCGAAAATGGAGATTCTTCAGATGAAACGGTTTGATAAGAGCCGTCAATTCCAATGTAATAACGTAATGGAGTCCCAGAATCGGGAATATTTTCCCAGCCGATATTTTTACATGCAACTGGGATTACTGGTTTTTTAAAATTTTGACAAAGTTGTTGGACCAACGAGCTTTGTAATACATCAAGGTGTCCCAATTTACTTGCAGTTTCTGCGGGGAGGCCTCCCCCGGCACGATACGGCATTGGTTATTTGCCCCCGCTTTTTGTAGGTTCAGGAATTGAAAATTTTTCCGCTTGTACTGGAATGACAAATCGATTGGATCGGGTTAAAATACGAAGATAACCCGGGGTTTTTGCCCGCAATATATCTTCTTGTATATTTTCATATGCCACGTTAAGATTAGCAAGTGCTTTTACTTCATTTCTAGCGGATATGTGCGCTATGAAGAAATTTTCTGTTTGAGCGAGAAGATCTTTATTTATTGTACTCGGTGATTGGGTAGAGTATACCATCCCAATATGAAATTTTGCCCCTTCTTTTGCTAAACGTGAATATATTGTTGTTACATCGTCTTTCTGGGGAAATAAATTATGAGCTTCTTCGAAATATACTTGGATAAATTGGTCCTCTTTCAAAGTATTTTCAGTAAATTTTCCCATCTGATGTTTAAAAATTTCATTAGATAATTCATCAGAATAATAGACCCGCATCATTGGATTCGCGTTGCCTAAATCGAGGATTACAGTTTTCCCCTCGTCAATAAAGGATAAAATTTGTGTGAAGATATTTTTTGCATCGGTATCATGATAATCATGATACGGATAGATCATCCTTGGCCCAGCTGCCGAACCTGGGTTTAAAAATTTTAATAATGCCTTATCGCCCTCATCAAAAATCGGTTCTGGATCGTTGCCGGGTTGTGGTGGCGTTGCGGAGTTTAAAAATGGACTTCCAGGACTACGTCGAATAAAATCCTGTACTTTTTTAAATTCTGTTTTTAAGGAATTTAAGGAATTAATTTCGGGTGGTTGGTTTGGAGCATATAGGGCTTGTCTTAACTCATTGCGAAGACAAGGGTCAAAGGTACTATTTGCATTCCGATTGATTTTGTGTAACTTTCGTTTAAGGGACTCCTCATTCGCCGCAAAACCCGCTTCTGCTAAAATTGCCCAGTAAATAAGAATTCGTCGTTGTGCGCGAACTTTGTCTCCATAATCCGTTATGGTCCCTAACGATTCTATTGATGGAATATCTGTAGATGTAAATCCCTTAATATACACAGAATTTCTTTGATCTATATTCAGTAAATCTATCAAGATACTATGTGACCTTTCTGTGTGTTCATAAAAATTTATTTTTAAAACGTGTGCTCCTATATTGGGTCGGGGACGAAAGGAAAACACCTCGCAACGATCCTTATAGGCACTTTTCAATGAAAAATTGTTGTCCTGAATATTATCATTCGCATACTCTCCATTTATATCAAATATTATTTGTCCCACATTTTTTGTTGTTTCAGTTGTTTCAATAATGGATTGAGCAATAATCTTTATTGTATTGCTCTTACCTAATCGGGTTTTCCCAAACATCGCTGTACGAGTCCCCAAAAAATCCCGTGGAGAAACCATAACTTTAACATTTGGTAATTTGGCCTCTTCAAGAGGAAATTGGCATTCGGTTAATCGTAATTTGCCAATTGGAAATTGATTATCTTTAGGAACAAGTGAATTTACAATAGTATCAAGAATTATGTTATCTGGAGAATAGACGCGATAATTTATTGCACTGACGTAGTTATTGATGTCACCTGAGAATTCAATTGCCTGTACATTTTTAGGATCGGGATAAAACATCCCGAGGACTTCAGTTTCTAACCCCCCCCATTGAAGCTCACTTAATGTAAAAACATCAAGGTCGGGCATGGATCTTTTTTGAAGCTCAAAATATGTTTCTTGGACCTCTTTGGATAATGGCGTTGGGGCAGAATCTAAAACTCGGAGTAAGGTAAAATGAAGAGGAATTTTTTCTGCAAATTCTGATGGTACCATTATAAGAAGGGAATTTCTTGGTATTCCCCCCACAGATTTCTTAAATGCATCACAGGTAACGATTGTTGTTTTATCATAACTTATATCAAGAACATACCCAACAAACCTCCAAGTTTTGTATTCGCCGGCATTTTCTTTCTCTTGTTCTTTTTTGAGAAATTCTTCAAGTAAGGCAAGTGAATTTTTCTGAATGTTTTTTCCCTCAATTTTCATACGGCTGCCTCTCTCAAATTGTGAATTACAACTTCTCCACAATTTCTAGTAATTTTTCCAGGGATCTCACCTGTTCCTTTTTCAAGAGGATAATGGAAGAAGACGTGATAAAGATTCAGAATATCCTCGTGATTGGAATTCGTCATTACCCATTTCACTCCTTTTCGTGAAGCTCGAATCAGGGCCTTTGCAAGACGTTGCTGTTCTTTGAATTCAAATTGTCCATAGCCATAATGATCGTTGAACTCCTCTCGTTCATGAGGCCGATATGGAGGATCAAGGAAGAGGAGATCTCCGTTTGAACATTTTTTTATGATATTTTCAAAATCGTCGCATCGGATCTCGGCGTGTTTTAACCGTTCGGATACTTCTTTGAGATTCTCTTCGCAAATAGCCCATCTGCGATCCTGTCCCCCATATCCAACGTTGAACTCACCATTTGCATTGTGGCGCCACATACCCTTGAAACAAGTGCGGTTTAGGTATAACGTTCTTGCAGCTTTTGTTGGTACATCAAGATCTTCCGGATTCCATGACCGTATAGAGTAATAACCTCGTTTTGTATTCGGAAATTTTTGGTATTTTTCCCAAACATCATCAGGAAAATCCCGAATTCCATTATATAAGTCGATAAGTTCATGATTTTTATCTGATAAGAGCGCCTTTTCAGGCTCAACAAAGAAAAAGACAGATCCTCCGCCGAGGAATGGTTCAACATACCGTCTCTCGGAATTCTCCGAGTGCTGAAGAAAATGGACAAAATAGGAAAGGTGACGTTGTTTACCCCCGGGATATCGTAAAAATGTAATCTTCTCGTCGGTTTTCATTGACGTAGGCACCTGAAATCTGACTAATGGATGTCAATGGGATTGTCGGATCGATAAAGTATTCGTTTTAATATTACGCTGTCAGATATTCATGCCTTTAATATTTAAATTGGAAGACATGCAATGTTCACCTATGGGCGCGGAACAATCTCTTCTCAATAGAATCCTCATGGAACCTAAACCGCTGTCTGAAAGTCAGAAAAATGCGGTTCTATCCAAGAAAAGATATATCCGGGTCATTGCCGGGGCCGGGGCCGGGAAAACCGAAACACTGACACGAAAAATTGTATCACTTCTTCTTGTCGATAATGTTCCGCCGTCATGCATCGTTGCTTTCACGTTTACGGAGAAAGCCGCCCAGAGTATGAAGAGCAGGGTCTATGAGCGGGTGAAACAACTTGGCGGGGAAGAACAGTGTGCTCATCTCGGCGAGATGTTCATCGGAACCATCCATGCATACTGCCTGCGGATTCTGCAGGACCACTTTGGGTATGGGGGCTTTGGCAGTCTCGATGAAAATCAGGAGATGGCATTTCTTCTTCGTTTCGGGTGGGACCTGCACCTGACCGGCGGGAGAAATTATTCGGAGAACTGCGAGTTATTCAAGCAGACACTAAATGTTTTGTATTCCGAGATAATCCCGGATTCTGTACTCGAAAAGCGAGCCAAGGATTTTTTCCGGTCCTATAAAAAATACGAAGAGCATCTTACTCACCACAAACGGCTGACTTTCAACCGCATGATTACCCTCGCCGTAAGTCACCTCAAAGAAAAGCCCGCAGTTCTCTCGACGGTGAAATACCTGATTGTTGATGAATACCAGGATATCAACCGTGCCCAGGAGCAACTGATTAACTTGATCGGCCAGTCGGGGAGTACGTTCATTGTGGGAGATCCCCGGCAGACCATTTACCAGTTCAGGGGATCGGATGCGGGATGTTTTGATGAATTTATTACGGCGCACACAGACGCTGAGACCATCTCGATCACAGAGAACCGGCGCAGTACTATATCAATCGTTGATTCGGCAAACAAATTCTCCGATTGTTTTACGCTGGTGCATTATGATCATCTGGTGGCAACACGAGCGGATGCCGGCGGGGTATATCTTGGAGAATTTGAATCAGATGTCTCGGAGGTAGAATGGATAGCGGATCAGATCGATCATTACGTGAAATCCGAGCGATGCACCTACGCTGATATCGGTATTCTCTTGCGAAGTGTGAATACATCCGGTCCTGTATTCATTGATGTTTTCCGCCAGCGTCATATTCCATTCATCGTAGGTGGCAAGGTAGGGCTGTTCCGGCGCTCGGATGTACAGGCAGCAGGGAAGCTGATTGCATGGTTGTCCACTGATGGTTTTTTCCAGAAGTCGAAGTGGTCCAGTAAAGATACGATACGGGGAGATGATCTCCGGGATGCAGCCTTGCATGATTGGCACGATGCGGTCCCGGAGATTGTGATACCTGCAGGCATTGCCGCGGAGCTTGACACGTGGAAAGCATCGACCCTCCGAGGGACCTACAAGCATTTCACCGAGATGTATTACGAACTGCTTACGATACTCGGATACCAGAATCTGGATCCGGAGAACCCGGAGCATGCAGTCGTGATGGCAAATCTTGGCCGGTTTGGTTCGATGCTCACGGATTTCGAGACCGCAAACCGGCTGGGAGGACGGCGGCTTCACTGGGAGGCCGATCTGAAAAGTCTCTGCTGGTTCATGAACACTTACGCGTCCTCGTCGTACGAAGAGCAAATGGGCGATGATCTCCGTGGTGTTGATGCCATCCAGCTGATGACCGTGCACCAGGCAAAAGGGCTTGAATGGTCTCTGGTGTTTATTCCTTCTGTGGTGAACGGACGGTTCCCGTCGAGGATGGTAGGAGCAGAGAAGCACTGGCTGATTCCCCGTGACCTCTTCGACGTACAACGCTACGAGGGTGACATGGAGGTCGAGCGGAAGCTCATGTATGTGGCCCTGACCCGGGCAAAAGATGTTCTTGTCGTGAGTTACTTCACAAGGATGAACGGCCGCAGGAAGGGAGTCAGTGAGTTTGTAGATGATTGCCTCCCGGTGGACCGGATGACGCCAGTTTCTGATCGGGATCACCTGCCGCTGCATGACCTTTCCCCTCACGGGAATGCAGAAGATATCCAGTCTTATTCTGCAGGAGAGTTGATTGTATACGGGAAGTGCCCTCACATGTACCGGCTGAATACCGTGTGGGGATATCAGCCAGGTCTCTCCGAATATCTCGGATACGGTACATCCCTGCATTTCTGTATGAGGATTGCCGCCGAGCAGATGAAAAACGGAGCGTCTCCGATCAGTGCGGTGGTTAATGCCGTGGACCGTCATTTCTATCTTCCGTTTGCTGATGAAAGCCGCCAAACAAAGGTCCGGGATACAGCGAAGAAGAGGCTGATCAAGTTCGCGAAAGATCACAAGGACGATATGCTCCGCATCCGTGAAGTGGAGACCCGGGTCGAATACCCACTGCATCGGGCAACCGTGGTCGGGAAGATCGATGTGATTCTCCATGATGGCGAGGGTGTGGAGATCCGCGACTACAAGACATCGGACAGCGTGACAACGCAGGACGAGGCATCAATGCAGGTCAGGATTTATGCACAGGGGCTGACAATGCTTGGCGATACGGTGACGAAGGGATCGATTGCATATCTGGAAGATGCGTCTCTGGCCGAAGTGACAATGAATGAAAACGATCTCAAATCAGCGGAGGCAAAAGCCGGCGAACATATCGATGGGATTAAGCGACGGAAATTTCAACCATGCCCGGGAGATTCCTGCGGGCAGTGCAGTTATGGAAATATCTGCCGGTGGAGGAAGTGATCAGAATGATTTCGAAGTATTACCTTGCAATTTTTAATGTAACTTCGTGGAGGGAATTCCTCAATAACGGTGCTAGGATATATGGAACAACAGGCAATCAAGCCAACCGCGCAAAAAACCTTCAGAAAGGTGATTTTTTAATTTGTTATATTACTGGATATTCGGAATTTGTAGGAATTTTAGAGATACTATCTGATGCTTATGTTGATAAATCGAGACTTTGGGAAGAAAGTACATTTCCTATTCGATTTGACGTTAAACTTGTAGAGAAATTATCTGAACATTCGGGTATTTCCGGTAGAGATCTAGTTGGTAAACTTTCGGTTCTAAAAAATCTTAAGAACCCAAAAAAATGGTGGGCCTTCTTTATCAACTCGTTGAATGAATTTCCTTCAGATGATGGCGAATATTTAGTGAATGCAATAAGGATGAAAGCCGCCTCAAAACGTGATTTTTCGTCAAAACAAACATGGAAGCGATGAATAATGGCCGATGATTATTTAAAAAAACTACAAGTTCTCTTGCGAAGACTATTCCAGTTCGAATCCACCGATCTTGATTTCGGTATTTACCGGATCATAAACCGGAAGCGGGATGTGATTGAAAAATTCATCGAGAAGGACCTTATCGCCTCGGTTGATATAGAGTTTGGAAAAATATCAGAATCAACGAAAGTCGCTGCAAAGAAAGAACTGGATGATCTGAAAACCACGATAGAAAAGACACTGGGGTCTTCCGCAATTCTCCCCTCGGGGACTTTCAACCCTCAGTTTGCCAACACACCGATAGGTGCTGATCTGGCAAAGCAATACAATGAGAAAACGACAGCATTCACTGCTGCATCTGTGTCTGATGAGCACAAAGCAGAGGTTTTCAACCATATCTATCAGTTCTTCTCCAGGTACTATGACAATGGGGATTTCATGAGCATGCGCCGGTACTCAGCAAAGCAAAAATTTGCAGTACCCTATAACGGAGAAGAAGTGCTGCTTCACTGGGCAAACAAGGAACAATACTACATCAAGACCGGGGAATATTTCTTCAACTACGCTTTCCGTGTCGGGGAATATACAGTCCGGTTCCATGTTGTGCAGGCCGAGACTGCAATGAACAATACAAAGACTGAGAACCGGTTTTTTATCCTTCACACTGGGGAAGGGAATGTCTCCTATAGTGACAAAACGAAAGAGCTCGTCATTCTTTTCGAATACCGGGCAATGACCGATTCTGAAAAGGCTACGATAGGAACCCGGAATGTCCAGGATACCCTGAATGAACAGGAAAAGACAGCGATTCTTGCTGCTATACCGGATATTGGATTAAGAACCGGGTTGAAGCGGGAAATCGATGGAAAAAATCTGGTGACTAAGCATTTAGCAACTTATGCAAAGCGCAACACAACGGATTATTTCATCCACAAGGATCTGGAGGGTTTCCTCACTCAGGAACTGGACTTTTACATTAAAAATGAGATGATTGATCTCGATGATCTCGGGACCAACAAGGAAATCCCTGTTGAGCATTACCTGAACCGGGTCCGGGTGATGAAAGAGGTATCCACGAATATTATCTCATTCCTTGCACAGATTGAGAATTTCCAGAAAAAACTTTTCGAGAAGAAAAAGTTCGTGTTGATTGCGAATTATTGCATGACACTTGATAGGGTGCCTGAGTCATTCTATGGGGAGATCGCAAAAAACACAAACCAGATTGTAGAGTGGAAAAATCTTTACAATATTGGAGAACCTGGGGGACAGGCAACTCTTACCGGTAAGAAGAGCGATGTCATCGATGTGGAGTTTCTGAAGTCACATCTGTATCTCGTTTTGGACACGAAATTTTTCCCTCAAGAATTCAAAGATCGATTGCTTGCCTCATTTGACGATATTGACGAAGCAACAGGGGGTCTTTTAATTAAATCCGAGAATTGGCAGGCACTAAATATATTGCAGGGACGGTATCGGGAGCAGGTGAACTGCATCTACATTGATCCGCCGTATAATACAGGGAATGATGGTTTTCTGTATAAAGATAATTATCAGCATAGCAGCTGGCTGGCAATGATGGGAGATAGAATTTATCTCTCCAAATCGTTCATGCCATCCAATGGAATCTTTTTTACGAGCATCGGAGAAGATGAGATAGACCGATTAAATACAATTTTTACTCAGATTTTTAGCGATGCCGCATTTATATCTCGATTCATTTGGAAAAGCAGGCAAAATAAGGATAATAGAAATGTGACGGGTGTATCTGTAGATCATGAGTATGTTCTCTGTTATGGAACAAAATTAAGAGGAAGTCTACGAGACGAGAGTCAATACACAAATCCTGATAATGATCCACGTGGGCCGTGGACGAGTGGGAACATGGTAGGTTTACTTCCTCAGGATGAGAGACCAAACCTTCACTTTGATCTGATTAATCCTGATACTGGAATTAATTATGGAAAGCCCCCTATGGGCTGGAGATATGACAAAAATACTATGGCCAAATTAATTCAGGAGAAAAGAATTATTTGGCCGCCATCTCCAGATGGCAGACCTCGGAGAAAATCATTTTTATCCGAATTAAAAGCCCAATATACAGGATATTCGTCGATAATCGCCCCGAATGTTTTCACAACCACGGGAACAAACCAAATGATTGATCTTTTTGGAAATCGCGAACTTGCATTTCCAAAACCAACATTATTATTAGAAGAATTGTTCACTCAAGGAAGCAAAGAAACGGGAGTTATTCTCGATTTCTTTGCCGGATCGGGAACAACCGCACAATCAGTATTGAATTTAAATCGCAGAGATAAGGGAAATCGCAGATATATACTCATTGAAATGGGGGATTATTTCCAAACGATAATTGTTCCCCGCATAAAAAAGAGTGTCTTTTCATCTGAATGGAAAGATGGCAAGCCCCAGAACACTGACGGTATCAGCCACATGTTCAAGTACCTCTCACTGGAGCAATACGAGGATACACTCAACAACATCGATTTCATGGAAGGCGGCACGGTCCAGAAGACGCTCATGGACATGGACGGATATGTGCTCCGGTACATGCTCGACTTCGAGACCCGGGAGAGCCCCTGCCGCATGAATGTCACAAAACTCGAACGTCCGTTCGAATATACCCTCCGGATTACAAAAGACTCAGAGTTGCATGATGAGACCGTGGATCTTGTCGAGACTTTCAACTACCTGCTCGGCCTCAAGGTAAAACGGATCCGGACCTTCGCGGAGAACGGGACAACATACCGGATTGTTCACGGGGAGACGTTGAGTGGGCAGGCGACCACGATTATCTGGCGAACAACACCCGGGCTCGATCTCAAATCAGATAAATTATTCATCGAGGAAAAGATCCTCACCGATCCCAAATTCAAAGCCGAGCGGGTCTTCATCAACGGGGATTTCCATGTTGAAGGGGCTCTCCCCATCGAACCCGAATTCCAGCGGCTCATGGGTGCCTGACAGGGGAGCATCGCATGGCAGCAGCGAAGACCAAGGTCGTGAACGCAAAGGGGAAGGCAAAGCCATCCACCCGGCTTGCCGACCATCTCATCCTCGCAAGTTACATGCACGGACTCTTTGGCAAAAAGAACTTCGATGAGATGCAGGCCCTCCTCAAGGACGTTCAGGAAGGATATGATGAAGAGGGCAAGAGCTATCTCTTCCATGCCCTAATCTCGTGGAAGGACCTCGATCCCCGGGTCCGGGCAAACCTCGAAACCTACGATACTCACATCCGAAGTTACGTGGAGCGGATCAACCGCCACCGGGATATTCCCATTACGTTTACGTACTTCCAGCACCTTGCCGTACTCTATACCGAGATCTTCCTTGACCGGTATTTCCAGAGCCCGCAGAGATTTCTCGATGAACTCAACGAGTACGCGTATGAGTTCATTGAGAAGCAGCACGTGACCACGAACTTTCTCTACAATGAGGACGACCTTCGCAAACTCGCCTTCTGGATGGCTACTGGCAGCGGCAAGACGCTCATCCTCCACATCAATTATCTCCAGTTCGCGCATTACAATGCCGGGTCCAACCGCATCAGCCTCGACAATATCCTGCTCATCACTCCAAACGAGTCCATGACGGGTCAGCACCTGGTCGAACTTGCAAGAAGCGGAATTCCTGCCGAACCTTTCCAGCCCCGGGGCGGCCTCTTCGCATCTGCTGTTGCTCCGTCCGTGGTCCAGGTCATTGACATCAACAAGCTCACGGAAGAGAAGAAAGGACAGGGCGTCTCCGTTGACATCGCCAGCTTCGACACTAAAAATCTTGTTTTCGTGGATGAAGGCCACAAAGGCAGTGGCGGAACATCGTGGATGGACCTGCGGAAGAAGATCGCCACGGACGGCTTCACTTTCGAGTACAGTGCCACGTTCGGACAGGCAGTCGCCGCAGTCGGGAAGAAAACGGATGAGAACGATCTCCTCACAGGGTATGGGAAATCTACGCTCTTCGACTACTCGTACCGTTATTTCTATCGCGATGGGTACGGAAAGGATTACCGGCTGCTCAATGTCAAGGACGCAAAGTTCGACCAGAAGACCAAGCACATCGTCATGCTGGCAAACCTCCTTACTTTCTACCAGCAGAAACGGGTCTTCGACGAAAATCCCGAACTTGCAAAGGAGTACAACATCGAAGCTCCGCTCTGGATCTTTGTCGGCAGCAGGGTCCAGGGAAGGACCGGTGAATCGGATGTTCTCGAAGTAATCCGGTTCCTCTCTGCCGCCCTTAAAAATGACCACGGCTGGACAGTGAGTACCATTCGGTCAATCTACGAAGGAAAATCCGGGCTCATTGACAAAAATTCCGGCAGGGACCTCTTCTCCCCTAGTTATCCTGAACAGAAACTCGCGTACCTCAAGGCAAAGAACCTGACTCCCGAAGAGACTTACGCCGATATTCTCACAAGAATCTTTCATGCTCAGGCTCCAGCTCCGCTCCATCTCGTGAATCTGAAAACAGCACAGGGCGAGATCGCGCTCCGGTGTGGAAACGATAACCCGTATTTCGGGGTCATCAACATCGGCGAAGACACAGAATTCATCAGGCTCGTAGAAAAGCATGAGACCATCATTCGGTCGGATAAGGATGAACTCACCGCATCGCTCTTTGCCAGCATCAAAGAGAAAGCGTCCCCGGTCAATATCCTCATCGGAGCCCGGAAGTTCATAGAAGGCTGGGATACCTGGCGGGTCTCAACCATGGGCCTTCTCAACATCGGTAAGAGCGAGGGCACCCAGATCATTCAGTTATTTGGCAGAGGGGTCCGGCTCAAGGGCAAGGACCATAAACTCAAACGCAGCAGCGCCGTGGAAGACTCCGCCCCTCAATTCATACCGCTCCTTGAAACCCTCAATATCTTCGGTATCGAGGCCAATTATCTCGAACAGTTCCGTGAGTACCTCATCGAGGAGGGCATTGAAGTCGATACCTACATCGATATTCCCCTTTCAATCCGTATCAATGATGATTATCTCAGGGAGGGGCTGCTCATTCCCCATATCGATAAACGGCTCTTCAAAAGGGAAGATCTCTTCACTCTCGTCATTGATGATAGCATCAAAGCCGATGTGGATCTTCTGGCAAAGGTCGATGTCGAAGATAGCCTGAAAAAGGGATATGGCATTGACGCTGAATCTGAATTTCCGGACCGGTTCATCAATCCTGCTCACATCGATGCGCTTAACTGGAGCCGGATTTATTTCGCACTCCTGGAAACACGGATCCAGAAGAACTGGTACAACTTTGTTTTCGGGGAACAGGAACTCAGGGAGATTATCCGGAAAAAACTCTATCGCCTCAAATGTCAGGAAGATTTCCTAATCCCGAAACAATGCAAAGATCTGGCGCTTATCGAGGATATCGCAATCGCCATCCTTCGGAAATATCTCCAGAAGTATTACGATAAAAAGCGGAACCTCTGGGTCAAGAATCATCTTGACATTAAGACTCTTGACGAAAATCACGGGAATTTTGACTTCACGTACCACATCCGCGTTAGTGAAAAGGAGCAGGCCCTCATTGAAGCTGTTGAAAAACTCATCAAAAATGATATCGAAAAATTATACAAAGGAGAGAAAAATCTCAACCTTGTCAATATCTTTTTCGACCGGCATCTTTACCAACCGCTTCTCGCCCGGTATGGTGATGCACTGAAGGTTGAAATTCATCCTGAGGGCCTTAACATCGGTGAACGAAAATTCGTCCTTGACCTCAAAAACCACATCGAGAACAACCCGGATAGATTCTCAGGAAAGAAGGTCTTTGTCCTGCGTAATTTCCCCAAACGGGGTGTCGGGTTCTTCGAGAATGTCAATTTCTACCCGGACTTCATTATCTGGATTGTGTACGGGAACATACAGCACCTCCTTTTCGTGGATCCCAAAGGTCTGGTAAACATAAAATCCGGATTTAAGGATGAGAAGATCCAGTTGTGCAATTCCATTAAAGAGCTCGAACAAAAGCTCAACGAGAAGAAGAAAGGGACCAGTATTACGCTCGATTCTTTCATCGTCTCTGTCACGAAAAAGGGATCCGTTGGCGGGGTTTTCGATTATCCTGCGGACTCAATTTATGATATGAACCATGTTCTGTTTCAAGAGGATGAGAGGTATATCCGGAAGATGCTGGATCTTGTTTTTAAATAATTTTTATCAAATTCTACCGACAGTGTTATTTACCTACTAGGTTAATGATATTATGTAAATGGACATCGTAGACTTTGCCTCTCCCGAAATAAAGGAGATATGTGAAATCGAGCGAGTGGCGAAACGCAAACTCGGTGCTCCATGTGCCAAAAAATTAAAAACACGTCTGGCGGAAATTGTAGCCGCTCCGTTTGTAACTAATTTGCCTGCTGGTAAGCCTCATGCCCTTGATAGGGAAAGAACAGGCCAATATGCAGTCTCCCTCGAAGGACTTATTCGTTTATGCTTTGAACCGGCGAATTCACCAATTCCAAGAACCCCTGATGGCAGAGTTGAATGGTCTAAGGTGAACAAAGTCAAAATTGTCGATATAGTGGATTATCATGACTATTAGTATGAAGAGTTTCGCACCGGATTGGATCTCACCCCCTGGGGACACAATTATGGATCTCCTTGAAGAGCGAGGCTGGTCACAAGTTGACTTCGCAACTCGGATGGGGATGTCATTAAAACACATCAATGAGATCATCAAAGGAAAGAAAGGTATCTCCAATGACACCGCTGTTAAACTCGAACGTGTGTTGGGTAGCACTGCAGAGTTCTGGTTGAATCGTGAATTACAATATCAACAGAGTTTAGCCAGAATATCTGAAGCAAAACGGCTTGGTTCATGGGATTCTTGGGCGCGACAATTCCCAATTCGTGAGTTAATGAAGGCAGGATATCTTACCAAACAAAATATCACTCATAATAACCTCGTTGCTATTGTCGATGAGTTATTACGATTATTCAGTATTGCCTCACCCGAAGAATGGGATTCAACATATGCAAAGATGTCAGGATCATTCCGGTGTACACGTCCTGACCAAAGCGATACTATCGCTATTTCTTCTTGGATTCGTCTTGGGGAGATTGTAGTAGAAAATGTGAACAGCCCCAAATACAATCAGAGTTCTTTTGTGTCATCATTAGAAGAAATCCGGTCATTGGCACTTTCTCCTTTTCAAGATATTGAAAACAATCTCAAAGAAATCTGCTTAAAATCTGGTGTTGTTTTAGTTATTGTTCCATCGATTCCCCGTGCTCGTGTTAGTGGTGTTACTCGTTGGGTAAAATCCCAACCGGTTATCCAATTATCGCTTTATGGCAAGTCAAATGATCGGATATGGTTCACCTTTTTCCATGAGGTCGCACACCTCTTGAAACATGACCGAAAAGAAATCTTTCTCGATGAATTCGATGGGAAAGGTCTAGACATTCCTGAAGAGCATGAGGCTGATAATTGGGCTGCGGACTTCCTTATCCCTTCGAAGTACTTCAAAGAATTGCATAAATTAAAAACTGAAAAAGCAATTATTGAATTTGCAAAGAAGGTTAATACTCACCCGGGAATTGTTGTTGGAAGATTACAACATGAAGAGTTTATCAAACAATCCCAGATGAATCATTTGAAGGTGAGTTATCAGACCGAATCCCACATTTCTTCAAACTAGCCTCTTTTCCAGGAGTGAAATAATAGATATCAAGCAATCTACCAAAGGGAACTGGACCTTTTTTTCTGTATTTTTTAACCGAACAATTTGTGAGATAGTACTTAAACTCTTCATTTTCATTTAAAAGTTTATTACATAAATATAAGGAGTAAAACCATTCGTTCAATGACCACCGATATTTGTTCAATTTTCGAATATCTTGATCCCTTGTAAAATTATTACGAACTTTTGTATCAAAAGCTAGAGTTTGACCCCAAATAAGCATGAGGGGTTTGCAAATAGAAATTACTAAAGGCTGTTGTGAAGATGCCTCGTCTGCCAAAGTTTTCATATTGCCCAATTCTTGCCAAATAATATGAAATGATTCGTACGGAAATTTTTCGATCTCTAATAATGTAAGATTTCGAATAATCGCATATTCATCCGATATATTGCTGAGCGCAACTTTTAGATTCTTATGTGGTTTTTCTTTGGATTTTGGACCACGAAAATATTGCCACTTTTTTAGTATGGATAATAATTTTTGACACGTTCTATCGAGATTCTGGCTATCCAAAATATGATCTTTTTCAGATTCAATTTTATTTTTCCAATTCCAAAAGCAATCAAAATCACTGTGATAACTTCGAGGAAAGTTTTGATAAGCCATTTTAAAATTATTAATTGAAGGCTTTACTATCATGAGATTACCGTTTAAATAGGCATTTTCACATCGAGCGAAATTATTCTTCTAACGGATTTTCCAGATGTCGTATCTAAAAATGGGATTTGAAGAACTGCTATTATCTCTTTTTTCCTCTTAATTTTTTCAATGATTTTTCTTCCGGCAAATTCTGGAATACTAAACTCTATGGGTTCCTTTTGGAGGGTGATATGAAAAATATGAACTAATGGTGTTCTATTCTCATTAGAATTATTCAGAAAATCTGGGACATCTTGTCGATAATCCTTCCTACTATCAAGCTTATCACTATATGTGGGGGGTATTATCCGATTAATCCACCCCTTTTTTCCAACAAGAATAACAGGATAAACATTATCCAATATTCCCACAACTAAAGATGGGACCTCAATATTTGTTGAATCTAAACGTATTTTTTTATAAACATCGATAATCCGTTTCTGCTTATGTTTTTCCTCACTATTTAGAATAGCCACAATCCCGGGATATTGTACACATAAGTTAATTTTTTGAATTAATTGATCCATCATTTGGATTTGATTAAAGGAAACCAAAAAAATGTTATGGGCCCATGCATATTCTTGTGCGGTTTGTTTAAATGGCGTTGCACTGAAAATGCATCCTGCTTCTGTATATCTTAATTGTAAATTCCTTTGGTGAAATCTGTTTACAATGTAATTTTCCTGGATATCTTTTAACACTCCTACAAAATTTCTAACTACTTCAAGTCCTATCGTCTCATCATAGAATTTTACTTCGGATAAGAGTCGAATTGGATATATGAATGCTGTAGGAAATAAAAACACACCGTACGCATCTATTTGATGATTGGCTCCTCTGCCTCTTACGATCCCTTTCTTTACTTTAATGTACCCGGCATCACCTAATAATCGCAATATCTCATATTCCAACAGGTAGCCTTTCGCTTGAGCTGGTTCCATAATTTAATACTCGATCTGATCAATTTAAATATTGTTTTTTTTATTAAAGTTGCGTCCTCCCCTTCAATACCCCCTCTTCCCCGGCACAACCCCCCGGATCCCACCTCTCGCATCCGGTACATCCCCGGCATATCGGGGGATCACATGGCAATGGCAGTGCATCACGGTCTGTCCGGCCGCTTCGCCCACGTTGAATCCGATATTGTAGCCGGCCGGCTGAAAATTTTCCCCGATGATCTCTTTGCCCGCATCAATCAGGGCAAGCATCGCCTGCTTCTCCTCAACGGTCAGGGAGAAGAAATCCGGTGTGTGCCGGAACGGGATGATCAGCAGGTGACCCCGGCTGACCGGGAACCGGTCCCAGAGTGCATAACAGAGATCGTTTCGTGCGACAATATCCTCGGCCAGCGGATTGCAGAACGGGCATTTTACAGGCGCCATGAAGTGTACCCCCGTACATAGATGAAATAACGGCACTTTTCTTTCAGTTTCCGGATGCCGGTCTCCTGCCAGTCTGAGGTAAAATCGACAGGCCCGGTGAGGGAGATCGCCAGCTCGCGCTCGAACTGCTGCGGATATTCCTCATGGAGGAGATCCCAGTACAGTTTGATCGCCGGTCTTCGCTCTTCAATAAATTCCGGCAGGGGGATTTTGTCCAGTTTGTCCCTGTTGACCTGTTTTGTCGCCGGGAGCAGGTTCCAGAGATCGTTGTTCCTCAAGACCGAGAACGGGAGGAGATGATCGATCTCCGGCGAATCCTTGTCTTTGATCGCTTTCCCGGACCAGGCACAGTGGATGAATCCCTGCTCCCGCTGAAGACCCCGGTAAAAGGATCCGGCCGGCTCCTTGTCCCGGTCTGTTACCGGGAATGTCCGGAGATGTTCAAGAGATGCTGCAAGACTGACATTCCCATTGCTCGCCGACCGGATAAATTCCGCCCACTGGAACAGGACCGCATCTTCTCCGGAAATGAACGCCCCGAGGATCTCAAAGATCGTATCATATGCTTTTGGCACGGAGTAGGTCCCCATTTTCCGGATCAGGTACTCACGGTCCGCCGGGAATTTTCCTGAGGGCATCTCAAATTCCCGGTCATAATCGAACACAGAATAGTGTTTTCCTTCTGCCGAATAGCCCAGATGTTTCATGGGATACCGGGTGATGGTGGTGCGGATTTCCCGGACAAGCGAGCGAAATGCGGGAACAATGTCGGGGGAGAGCGATCCCTTCGTGTAATCCCGATAGAATCCGGAAAATTTCCCGTTTCCCTCGTAATATTCCGTGACCTTCCGGAATGTCCTGCGAAAGGAGATCTGTTTTGCCCCCTCCTTTTCTTCCCCGGGTTTCTGGGGGATGTTGTTCTCGACGAACGGGTAATAATACAGCAGCCATTTCTCGATGAGTAATCCCAGCGGGAACTCAACGCGATCGCCGTGTACCCGTTTCAGGTGCTGGTATTCCTGGGAGATCTCCACGGCACCACGGAGAAGGGCGTATTTGTACGTGGTGTCCTTGCTGTCCCGCTCGATAATCGTGTTGATCGTTTTGAAATTGGAAAGATCAAACGACTCCATAGTAGACAGATATCGGTCAAGGCTCATCGTCTTTTCGCTGCACGAAACCTCCGGGGCTAGCCCACGCGGCGAGGGGCGACAGCCCCGATGAGCGTCCTCCAAAATCCCCCAAAGAGTACGCATCCCTCCCGCCCGGCTGTCCCGGGACGCAATTTCGGTATTAATATATATACTCCCCCTCTTACAATCCTGTAATATCTTCCAGTGCAGGATCCGATTATTCAGGCCAGTTTTACCGGGTGTGAAATACAAAGATGAATCTCCGTGCGTTTTTTGTTGCAGCTTTGATCGTGGTTGTGCTCCTGTCCGCAGTGGCCGGGCCGGTATCGGGAACGGTGTACCCGGTCGACAATTCTTACACTCTTTCCGCGTTCCAGAATTTCCTGAATACAACTTCTGACGGCGATACGATCACGTTTGCAAAGGGGACGTACTACTACACTGATGTCCTGGTCCTCGCAAACAACCTCACCTTCCAGTCAAACCAGTCGATCGGGGCCACGACCCAGAATACAATTATCGACGGCATAAATAATGCCGGAAATCCCTCAGAGGGTATATTCTATAACACTTCGTCTACTGGTGCGCAGATCACCAATATTACCATCAAAGACCTGACGTTCCGGAACGGGTATTCAGGAAACGCGGATGGCGGCGGCGCGATCCACACCTATGCCAACACCACCGTCATCTCGTCGGATTTCATCAACGACACGGCACCGGGCAAGAATGGCGGCGGTGCGATCTCCATCCATACGTATGGCCTGCTTATGACGGTCACCGGGTCGAATTTCACCTGGTGCTCTGCACTTGATGGTGGCGCCCTGTACATGAGCAGCGCCGGTACCATCATGGTCAACTCGTCCTCCTTTGTCAACTGTTACGGGACCGGGAACGGGGGCGCTGTCTCTGCAAACACCCAGATCAATGCCACCTTCTGCCGGTTTGGAAATACCTCTTCCGGTGCGGGTGACATCCTCCATACCGTTGCCGGGGATATCTATGCCCCGGACAACTGGTGGGGGACAAACGCCCCGACCGCATCGATGGCAACCGCAGGAGGACACTTATACCAGGACCCGTATCTCGTCCTCGGTGTCACCGCCGCGCCGGTCGGGATCACCACGGCCCAGACCAGTGCCATCCAGGCAAACCTGAGCTACGACAGTACCGGCACGATCGCGGCAAACAACATCCTCCCGGACGGGATACCGGTGATCTTTACCATCGTGTCCGGGCCGGCGGGATCGGTGTTATCAGCAGGACAGGTCCTGACCACGGGTCACGCGGCTACGTCAACGTTCTCATCGCCGGCGGCCGGGACCGCACAGGTCAACGCCTCCGTTGACGGCTTCAATGTCTCGGTCAATGTTTCGGTCACTGCAGCGTCATCCGGCGGTGGGGGCGGGGGCAGCCGTACCGATTACTGGGTAAAGAGCGGTACAAACGATGTCGGGTACGAGGGGACCCAGCCCACACCGCTGGGATTTGGCCCGAGCCCCACAAAGACCATCCCGCCAACCCCGGTTACCCCGGCAATGACTCCTGTCGTGATCCCCCCGCACCCGGTGCCGGTCCCGGCCCCGTCAATCGCTGACCAGATCATCGCGGCGATCCAGGCGTACTTCGCCTGGCTGGTCCTGATCGTCATCCTCATCGTCATCGCTGTGCTCCTGCGAAGATGGTGGATCCGGCGCCAGAACCCGGGGCTGTTCGGGAAATAATCCTGGTGGGGATGAGCAGGACCCCGGCAGGGTGCAGTGCACCCGGGACCGGGGAAAAGAGGAATATTTTTTTTAACGCACTGTTGACGGGAAAAAATCAGGGAGTGTTCCGGAGAAACCCGCTTCCGGTGAACATGTTCGGGTCCCCGGAGATGGAGAACGCCGCCGTGCTTTCCCCGTTCGTGGTCATTATCCATCCCTGCGGGTACCGGAGATACACGCTGGTTGGACACACCCCTGCCGTCCCCGGATCCATGACGAGCAGGCTGCTGAGCAGTTTTCCTGACGACTGGGGAGTAAGGCCGGACACTGCAAAACAGCCCCCCGGTCCGCACGAGTTCGTACTGGCTCCGAAGGTTACCGTAAACGTATCCGGCACGTCAGACTTCCATAATTCCATCCATTTTTCCTGCGGACAGGGCAGCCCGGCAAGGATATCGTCGGTGCCACAGGTACCTCCGTTGATCTTTTTAAACTGATCATAATTCTCCGTAAGCACCACCGGTACGGCATATCCCTGACCGGGACCCACCGGGGGTATAATGGCAGTCGCTTTCTCGTACAGGCCCAGGGAATCCGAAACTTCGGCCGTCATCCTGTCTGTTGCCTGGTCGTTCGGGTTTGTGATGTAAAGCATCACGGTCCCGGGATGGACTGCATTGAATATCGGGTCCGGTATCTTGTAATTGCAGAAGGACAGGTTCTGGGGCAGGTTTTGGTCGTATTTATAATCAGGGTTCGGATAGTCTTTGCAGTACGCCTGCTCTGAAGCGTTGTCCATCCCTTCCTGCTGGGCATTCACCAGTGCCTGCGAGACCGTTGAAGGGTTGCCTTTCAGCTGGTCTTTCACATCGTCCGGCAGTTCCTTGTACGCATCATAGACCCCGCCTGCCCCGAGCTGGTCTGCCCCGAGCTGGACCAGATAATCCGTGGAGAGCGACTCGAGCTCAGGTCCCGTCGGGAGTTCCGGGGGAACGCCGTACGCGGCCATCACGGACTGCAGGGTGGCCTTGAGCGGCCCGGTACATTCAGGATGGTCTTCGCAATGGTACGCACCAAACGTGAGGGTATAGCTGAGCACTTTCGCGGCGAAACCTACGTACAGGTCCTCGAGCGCGTTAAACGCCTCCGACCATCCGGTCATCACATCGCTGAAGTAATTGATGATACTGCCAAAGAAATCCTCGACCTTCTGCCACCATGCCTTGTCCTCGGAAACAGGAGGTTCGTAGGTATGCAGGCCTTTGGGATGGAACTCACCGTTCTGCACGTAATACCAGTGGTACGAAGCATCAGTACCCGGGCTGTTATAGAAGTTTGGCTGCATGTACCAGAGCACCTGTGCCGAAGGGGGTTTTACAATGACATCCTGGCTGACGGTGGGGCACGGGTGGGGGCGGCTGACGGTCACTTCAACCGGGATCGCCGGAATGCCTGCATCACCGTTGTGAATCGGAACGACCCGGACATAGTATTTCGTGTCCATATCGCCCAGTGCAGATTCAATCGCTCCCGGCTCACGGGTTTTCAGGCATTCCGAACAGATCAGGGTCTGGCCGTCATTCAGGTTGCCAAGCTCTGCCTGTGTGTATTCCCCGGGAGGGATGGTGGTGTATCCTGCAGGTACCGGGATCGAAATGATCCCGAGGTTAACGTTTTTTGTCAGGATAACACCGGACGTCAGCGGGATGGTTGTCTCGTGCTCTGCATACCCGACACCCTGCTTGTCCATGTCGATGCTTATTGTCCCGTCATAATACGGAGGGTCTCCTGCATTGTGACTTGCGATCCGGGCAAAATTGATCACGAAATACTGGTACCCGTCCGTATCGTTGTGGTACACGTTAACCGGGCCGGACGCAACCAGACCCGGGATATATTTGTTCTGCCAGTGGTCCGGATCGTCAGGGAACGGGTACCGTGAAACCTGCCAGTCTACTGCGGTCACTCCTTTTTCTTCGGTGAAATACCGGAAGTTCACGTCAAATTCACTCAGGGATTTATCGATAATTACCGTTTTTTGGTCAACCCAGACCGGTGGCGCGTAGAGTGCCTGGTTTGATCCAAAATAGAGTTTTGCTGTATTGTACTGGTCAACGTCAAGAGAAGTCAGCGGTATGGTACTCCAGTTGTTGACGGACATTTCGGGGAAATAGGGAGAATCGCTCCCTACAATTACGGTCTTTTTTGAAACCCCCGTCCCGATAACCAGCGGATGGAGCCGGGCATTGAATGCGGTGACACCGGGTAACAGGGTAGCAGTGGCAACGGGTGGTGTCTGCTCTGTGGAGAATGGCAGGAAGGCAGGTGTGGGCGCTGGAGTTGCCGGGGTCGTACTGGTAAGGAACGTGATGAGTGAGGCAGCCGTTGTTACCGGTGCTGCAGTGGTTGTTGTGGCCGCAATTGCCGAAATCCCTGGTGCGGTTGTGGCTGATGTGGTCACCGGTACCAGTGTGTACGTCTGCTGGTTCAGGGTACCGGAGGTGATGGTAAAGGTTGTGGAATAATCCTGGTACCCGCCCAGCTGCAACAGGAGGGAGTGGGATCCCGGTGCCAGTGTCCGGAGAGTGAACGGGGTGGATCCTGCTACGGATCCGTCGATGATCACGGTAGCCCCCGAAGGGATGCTTGCGATAGAAACTGCTCCCAGGGGATTTGTCGTTGTGGGGATAACGCGGACCTCTTGCACAGGAGTGGGTGTCGGGGTGGAAGTTATGGTAATAACATCCCGGACGGAATTGTCCGCTGAGGCTCCCTGGATAAAGATTGCCAGAACAATGATGAGGATTACACAAAGGGTACGGGCATGCATACAGGCTCACACGATAGTGCTAAATGTATTATCGGTGTTTATAAAATTTGTTAAATACGACGTTATAATGAAAAAACTCATTTTTTCCGGGATTGACGGCCGGATTCTGGCATATGTGTGACTTTGAACCTGAACACGGGTTCTGCACCTGCAGTGTGATTAAAATGAGACGTTGGGGGCGTTTCTGCGCCCTTTGTATGGGATGAGAATGGATGTTAACCAGAGTTGGAGATTGGCACAATCCTGGATCGGGTATCATCCACAAAAATTATGCTCCAATAACAGAAGGTACTCCATATGCCCGGTATGGCTGCTGATCTGTGCGGTGTGATAACCGTTATCCTTCTTGCAGGGGTTTTGCTGTTTGTAGGTCTGGGGCTTATGCCAACAAATTCCCAGCTCGGAGCAATTTGTCTGCTCCTCGGGGTTGCGATAATAACACTCTGCCTGAAAAGCGTTATCTGAAATTATCATTTTATTCTGTTGCCACCCGCAGCATTCCGGATCAGGGTTATCCCCTTGGGCTCTGTTACCTTCCCCGGGGATTATCAACGATTCAACGCCAGATAAAATATCCGATCCATCGCCGGTTAACAAAAACCCATCGCAGCAACGCACGGCTGACGAGTGAGTATAACCGAGCGTCTACGTATTCCCGATCTATCGTTCTTTCATCACAGTTGCTTTCTCCGGGCAGACCGACACACATAACCCGCAACCGAGGCAGGCCTTGGCATCGAACTCTATTCTCTCATCACAAAGTGCTCTTGCCCCGAACACACACCGCTCAATGCATCTCCCGCAGCCTGTGCAGCGTTCCTGGTCCGTGACCGCGATATAATCAGACCTCACCACGAGGTCCCGACGGTTATAATCCCGGATCAACTGGAGATCATGACAACAACAGGCACAGCAACTGCAGAGTGCATAGATCTTCCGGCTTGGCATGTGCAGCGTCATATGTACGAGGCCATGCTCATCGGCTTTTTTCAATACTTCTGCCGCTTCGTCAAAAGTGATGCGGCGGGCCTTATTATGTCCTACAGCCTTGTCGCTCAGTTCATCGATGAGAAAGCAGACATCTCGCGGCTTATCGCACCGGGCATAATGTGTCCTGCAGATACAATCAGCGAGCGCAAACGACCGGGCGTTTTTGAGAATTTCGAATACCTGTTCACCGGGAAGAACCCACTGCCGGGTAACAAGCGACTCCTTCACAGGAATAACTTTTGAAGAGAACCCGAAGTCTCCCTCCTCACGCCATTTGTCGTATTTATCTGAAAAGGATTTCAGGAATTCGTCCATTGCTTTGATTTTCTGTTTTATTTGGTCTGGATATCTTTTTTTCTCTGGTGGGTTCTGTTGCATTGCCTGGATTTAAAAAAATGATATTGTCGTGAACATATCATTGTCGACTATTTACAGATCCCGACGAGAGGCTCTGTCACCTTCCCCGGGGATTATCAACGATTCAACGCCAGGTAAAATATCCGATCCATCGCCGGTTAACAAAAACCCCCGACACAGGAGAACCAAATTGCCGGAGATTCCAGGTACGTACCTAAGTTTCATGGTCTTTAATCCCGTACCGGCAATATATGTAGTGACCGGTGAACACCACCATGACGGAACATACCCTGCAACAGTTCGGCGACGAACTAAAAAGCTTCTTTGTTCTTGTGCTATTGAACATGGCATTCGGTGCCCTTGCCTTGGCATTCGGGATGCAAATTATCCTTGCAACGTTCCTGCCGTCAGCCGCGGGAGAGCCCCTGTCACCTGTCCTTTCCACAGCCCGTATCATCATAGGGATAACGGGAATTTGCATCGGTTTCTTCTGGATACTGGCAAGCATGAAGATCCTCCGGGGGATAAAAGGGATCCATAAGGAATATCGGAACAGTATAAAAACAGGCCCTGTTCCGGCAGAGACCCTTACGAGCTGGATTGTCGCAATGCTTGCCCATTACCGGGAGAACAAGAGCGTTATCTGGCGGATGACCCTTATCAGCATCGCCGGTGGGATCTTCTTTCTTGCTCTCGGCATTGCTAATGTCATCCAGGGGGTGCTTGCGTTACCCGCGCTGGAACCCGCCATCCTGGCTTTTTTTGGCGCTGCGCCGATTAATTCCGGCATCGGAATTGTTACACTTTACGCCGCGCTGAAATTCCGTCGATATGCCGCCAGATGGGATAACCGCCAGAAACTGGCTGACGAGGGAGAGAACTCCCTCAAAAATGCACTGGAGAGCAGATGACCATGGCCGAACGCAGGACATCCTATGAGATCTACTGGGAGATCCTCGTCTACTGCAGGACCCCGCGGTCTTTCACTACTATCATCGGCCGTTGTGACCTCAACTCAAAAACAGGGCAGGAATATCTCGGGTTTCTTGTAACCCGTGGTTTCCTTGCCCTGGAAAAGAACGGTGAAAAATCCACCTACGTCACCACAGAAAAAGCAACCGAATATATCGCCCTCTTTACCCGGTTGTACCAGGGGCTTTTCGACAAGGGGCCGGAGTTCCGGGTATAACCGTTACTGGTATACCCGGCCTCTTTTGGGGTCTTAGATGAGAATCATCCTGGCCTCAGAATCATCAGGAAATTGCAGGATAACCTCTATAACAGAACCTCGGAAAAGGTTCTGCCAGATCTTCGGCAGGGTGTCATTTTTCTTCGGAGTGCTACATCTCAAAACTGCCGGTAACCTGGCAGGACCCGGATCTCTTTCATTCAGGGTAGCACTCAATTCATCAGGTGTTGCCGATATATTATATATTTAAAAGCATTATCTGCAACAAGGACAGATCTGGGTTGATGGGAGCGGATGTTGGATGACAACAAACGATAACAAATCCTGTATTGAAGCCGGTATCCTTGACAATGCACTTGTCATGATAGCAGTTCTTGAAGAAAAAGGCCGGGTCATCTCATGGAACCATGCTGCAGAAACCATAACCGGCTATTCACGTGACGAAGTGATCGGCAGCGATACGATCTGGAAGTATCTCTACCCTGACAAAGAGTACCGCAAGAGCGTAACGCAGAAAATTGCGGACATCCTCAGGAAAGAAAATTATTTTGAAAATCTCGAAACAACCATTCGTACACGTTCCGGCAACTCCCGCATTATCCTCTGGAATACGAAAAAGATTATTGATGGAGGCAAGCCGCGAAGCATTGCGGTCGGCATAGATGTCACCACTGAACGGGATGCAAAGGCATTCCGTGACAGTATCATCGACAATGCCTTTGTGCTCATCGCAGTCCTCGATCCCAATGGCAGGATCCAGGTCTGGAACAAAGCAGCAGAGATGATCACCGGGTACTCCGCCAATGATGTGATCGGGCGGCAGGATATCTGGAAAAAACTCTATCCTGATGCGGAATACCGCCGCGGCATAACACAGAAGGTATCGCAAATCATTTCCGAACACAATTATTTTGAAAACTTTGAGACGACAATACACGCCAGAAACGGGGAGCAAAGACTCCTCTCATGGAACACCCGGCAGATCGGTTCCGGAGGGAGATTTCACGAGATTGCAATCGCGAAGGATATCACCGAACAGCGCAAGGCTGAGGAGGCGCTGGTTGCTTATATGACGGAGATGACCATGCGTCTCAAGCAACCAGTCGGGATTATCAGTAATACCCTTCTCGAATCAGCGCAGCTCATGAAGACAGGGATGCTCAGCCACGATGAAATTATCATGGTGTTTAAGGGTCAGGCACAAAATGCCGCCCAGATCGAAGCTAATATCGGGGAGTTCCAGAAAGCGATTGTTGAGAAAAACCGTGCGATTCCTGAAGCGTACCGGAAATTCCTGGAAGGATGAGGAAATGCCGGATATTATTGACCCAAAGGAACTTGAACTAAAAAAGATTTTTTTAATTCTCTCGTCCCCCGGAATGATCCGCCAGCGCAACAGCGAAATTATCCGGGAAATTTCGTCACTGGGTTATCATACTGTAGTGATTACGACAAATTTTCCCTATAGTGTGCTTACGAAGATGTATTCCCAGAGTGGTATCCCGCCTGAGAACGTTTCATTCATCGATGCAGCAACGCGCGGCTCCATTGGAAACGTTAAGAACATTCCCGGAATTGTACGGTATGTCAACAGCCCGGCAAACCTCACGGATATGGGGATTGCGGTTACCGAGGTGCTCAAGGAGCATGCCGGCCAGAAAGTCTGCATCATGTTTGATTCCGTCAGTACAATGCTGATCTATCTCTCATCGGAGAACATCTCGAAATTCATCCATTTCGTGACCAACAAACTCCGGTTGACGGACGTGTCCGGTATCTTCCTTGCGGTTGAAAAAGGTCTTGATCCCATGCTGATGACGCAACTGACGACATTTGTTGACACGGTTGTTGATACCGGGTGATTTTATCAGAGCGGGGATAATAATCAGAACTTTTCCGGGAATGTGATCATAAAGGTAGTCCCGTTTTGGGAAGTGATGGTAATTTCCCCGCCAAGCTGGCGCACCAGTACCTGCACGAGCTGTATCCCGAGCGTTGCAGTACTCTTGAGATCAAAATGTGCCGGAAGGCCCACTCCGTCATCACTAACCGTAAGTGTAAACCGGTGATCAGGAGTGAGATGCAGGGATATCCCGAGTGTTCCCGATGATCTCCCCCTGAATGCATGCTTAAGGGAGTTAGTCAGTAGTTCGTTAATGATCAGCCCGCAAGGAATTGCCAGGTCAAGATTAATATTGACATTCTCGACATCCAGTACGAACCTGATATCTGTCTGGATAATATAGGACTCCGATAACTCAGCAGCGAGATCCCTGATATACTCGGCGGCATTAATGAAACCGAGGTGACGCGACTGGTAGAGTTTCTCATGAACCAGTGCCATCGACCGGACACGCCGCTGGCATTCGTTCAGCATTTCGGCCGATTCGGGATCTTTGATATAATTGGACTGGAGCTGGAGGAAACCGGAAATTACCTGCATGTTGTTCTTGACCCGGTGGTGGACTTCTTTTATGATTACCTCCTTCTCCCGGAGGGAGGTCTCGAGCCGGTTCTCGTACTGACGCCGGTCCGTGATATCCAGGTGAATGCCTACAAAGGATTTGGTCTTTCCTGTGCTGTCACGGATCGGAGAACCGCGGCTTAAAATAAAATGTTCCTGGTGATTCCTGTCGAAGATACGGTACTCATAATCCCAGAACCCCCCGTTCCGGACCGTCTGGATCCAGTCATTTTTCGTTCGTTCAGCCTCTTCGGGAGACAGCCGTTTCATCCAGGCGTAGTCTTTACACTCCTCCAGCTTCATATCAATGAGCTCAAGGAAGGATTCCGAACAATAGGTAAACTGACCTGTTGCATCACTCATCCAGACCCCATAAGGAATAAGTTCTCCGGTCATACGGAAACGTTGCTCACGTTCCCGGATCGAAGCTTCAGCCCGTTTCCGCTCCGATATATCACGAATAATGCAAATCACGGCAGGATGGCCATGATATTCAATACGCCTGCTGCTTATCTCCGCGGAGGTCTGATTCCCGGATCGGTCCCGGTGGATCGTCTCGTAAATCAGGGATCCTTTCATTTCCAGTTCTTTTAAGTGTGAACGCGTTTTTTCTGCACAGGGAGAAATGTCAAGATCCATGATGCGCATTTTTTTGAGTTCTTCCAGGGAATATCCGGAACTCTGGGAGGCAATCCGGTTTGCATCGAGGATAACTCCATCCATGTCATGGATGATGATACTATCTCCCGCCTGGTCAAAGAGGGCCTGATACTGGATCTCGGATTCACGGAGCTTATCACTGACCATTTTGCGTTCGCTGATATCGGCTACTGAACAGACAACAAGATTTTCTACCGTGAGTGACGCCGTCATCTGGACGTAAACCCGGGATCCATCCTTTTTAACAAAACAGGTTTCCGCGTCATTTACCGCACGCTCTGACCTGATATGGGCGATAAGGGTATTCATTTCGTCAGGCTCAGCCCAGAGTGTTGCTATGTCCATACTATCCAGTTCTCTGCGTTCATACCCGAGGATGTGGTCAAGCCGTCCATTATGCTGCTGGATTTTCCGGGACTCAAGGTCAAACGTGAAGATCCCGGACTGGGAGTTCAGGAAAATATCCTGGTATTTCCGTTGCCGGACAATCTCATTCGTGTACGCGGAGATCAGGACGCCCAATGAGACAAAGACGTAGAACCAGATGCTGCTGGATGCAAGCAGATGCAGATCGAGCGCACCGTAGAAGTAGACAAGGCCAAGGTACAGCCACCCAAGGAGGATAGTAAAATAAACGCCGGCCCGCGGAGACGCATATGCTACGAGGATAACCGGCACGATATAGAGGTACGGGTAGACATCAACAATGCCGTTTTTCAGGCTGAAGATCGTTATCAGAAGAGTGCTCAATGTCAGAAGTGCAGCCACGATGATGATAATAAACCGGGATCTGCTGATATCAGCCATTCCTGTCAATCCTTTCCGGGTGCTGTTTTATTTTGTCCATGGTATCCATAATTTATTTGTTCTCCCATCAGTGCCGCGGTATTATATAGTTTTATATAAAACAGAAGCGAGGGTTATTCTAGGGTACAACAGGGCCCGTGGAACGGGAAATAAGTCGTATGAGAGCACCTGCTTCCTGATATTCCGTATCTGAAAAACCCGAAAAACCATACCAGGAGTTCGAAGGAATATGCAGCAAAAGAAAATACTTATTGTTGAGGACGAGGGGGTTGTGGCCCTGTCGCTCCAGTCCATCCTGACAAAAATGGGGTACACCATTATCGGGACTGCGATCACCGGGGATGAAGCGATTACGCTTGCCCGGGAACGGCACCCTGATGTCATTCTTATGGATATTCATATCAAGGGGTCCCTGGATGGTATCCAGACAACGGAGAAAATTAACGAGTTTTCCGATGTGCCGGTGATCTACCTGACCGCATATGCCGATGACGAGACCGTCAGCCGCGCACTCAAAACGCGGTCCCATAGCTACCTGGTCAAACCGGTCAACCAGCGGGAACTCTACTCAAACATCGAATTTGCGATCTACAAGCGCAGGCTCAAGGACAGGGTAGGGACTTCACAGGAGAATCTCGAACTTCTTCTTACCAACTTCAGGGAAGCTGGTTTTATCATGGACCTGAAGAACCGGATCGTTTTTTCCAATTCGGCTGCAGAGGTCCTCACCGGATACACTGCTGAAAACATGAAAGGGATGAATTTCTTCGACCTTATGAACCTGGCCCCGTCACAACGGGGAGATGCAGGAGACGATGCGATCCAGAAAATTCTCGCACTTGAGGCTATTGATTACCTGCCACCTGTTGCAACATTTTCCACAAAGAGCGGAAAGCGTAATACGATACTCATCCGGACCGGCATGATACGGGAGGATAAGGATGAGGGAAAGAACCTCTTTATCCTGGTTAAAGAGATGGATCCTGCGAATTTTTCACCAAAATAACCTGCTGCAACCAGATGCCCGGGGCCAAGAGGGGCCCTTCACCCTTCAATATTGTAATGTTTCCGCAGGAACATCCTGATTTTTTCCGATTCCAGGTACCCTGCGTCCATTCGCTCAAGAATGGATTGGATCTCCTGTGATCGTTCGATAATTTTCCGGGAATGATCATCGTCCTTAATACCGGCCAGCATCATGATGACGGTGAGAGGATTACGGATATGATCGTTGAGCGTCGCAAACTGCTGGAGATTCTGTTCAATCTGGCGGTATAACCTGCGTTGTTGCTCCTCGATCTCCTTTTTTAACGTGATATCCCGTCCCACGGACTGGAACTCGGTTACATTGCCGTTTGCATCGAAGAATGCCCGGTTGCTCCACTGTTGCCAGACAACAGTACCGTCGCTCCTGACACACCGGTACTCGATAAGGCCCACCGGGTGGTCGGGCACAAGAGAGGCAAAATGGGAGTCAACGGCCCCTTTATCATCCGGATGTACGGGCAGCCGGAAGATATACCCGACCGTCCCATTCTCATCGAGCGCAAAATACTCAAGAAATGCCTTGTTTGCAAACAGGATCCGGCGGTCCACACCAAACCGGTAGATCAACTCCGACTGGTCCTGTACAACAGCCCGGAACCTTTTCTCGCTTTCCAGGAGTGCCTCTTCAGCCCGGACCCGTTCGCTGATATCCATCATAACACCGATTATCCCGATAGTCTTCCCGGTGCTGTCACTGAACGTTGCTTTCTTGACAATCAAATCCCGTATCGATTTGTCCTGATGGGGGAATTTGATCTGGTAGACCTGAATACCCTGGTGGCCAAGGAGATACGTATCTTTCATCAGGGTAAGCGCGGCCAGGTCTCCCGGGAGAATATCCTCCGGGGTTTTCCCGATGATGGCCTCTCGCGAAAGGCCAAGGTAACCCTCGAATGTCCTGTTGCAACCCAGGTACCGGAAATCACGGTCCTTGTAATAGACCGGGCTGGGGATCGTATCGATCAGCTGCTGGAGGAAATGTACCTGGTGGTTAAGCGATGCAGTCCGTTCGCGGACCCGCATTTCCAGTTCCTCGTTCACCTGATGCAGTTTTTCCTGGGCCGTTACCCGGTCATGAATATCTGTGAACATGGAAAACGAACCCGAGAACGCTCCCTTCTCGTCGTAGACCGGAGTGGCCGATATATGCATCCAGCGCACAGTCCCGTCCCGGTGAAGCATCCGCAGGTCATAACTCCCCGGTTTTCCCGAGCGCTGCTCCTCAAGTTCACGGGAAAAGATCGGGAGATCCCCGGGAAAGATAAATTCAATGATCCGGTGCCCGGTAATCTCATCCGGGGAATGGCCGATCAGCGTGGCCATCTGCCGGTTGACCAAAGTTGTCTTTCCTTCTGCATCTATGCCCCAGATCCCTTCGTTGGCCGTTTCAACAATACAACGGTATTTCTCTTCGCTCTCCCTGAGCTGGCGGTCAATCTGGTATTTGTAGAGGGAGATCTCAATAACGGTATTTAACTCCCGTTCCTGGTATGGTTTGAGAATGTACCCATAGGGCTGGGTAACCCTCGCCTTCTCCATGATCGCGGTGTCCGCAAACGCTGTCAGGTAAACTACCGGCACCGGTGAAAATTTCCGTATCTCTTCTGTAGCAGTGATCCCATTGATTTTCCCGGCGAGATAGATATCCATGAGGATCAGATCAGGACTTGCCTCCCGGGCAAGCCTGACCGCCTCCTCTCCCGTTCCAGTACTTCCTGCAATCTCATAACCGAGCTGGATGAGGGTCAGTCTCAGATCTTCAGCGACAATCCGCTCATCCTCTACGATCAGGATCCGTGCAGCCGTCATGATTCTGTAGTTCTTTTAATATTTTTTCTCGCATAATAATTCTCTCATTACCTCTCCTTTCCCCGGGCAACATCCCGGATACAATTTTCCGGAGGAAACCCACATGTCCACTGCCAGGTCCGCTTCTCCCTTCAACCGATATGGTGGATCTCTTCCTTTCCTTCACTGAGCGCAATGGTGATGGTAAAACATGTCCCGGAGGTGCAATCAAGACTGATTGTCCCCTTTAGTTGCTCTACAAGAATAGAGACAAGCTTAAGCCCGAGAGTAGGGGTATTTTTCCAGTCAAAATTCGCGGGCATGCCAATACCATTATCACAAATTGTCAGGAGAAGGGACTGGCCGTTACGGTGTACTGAAATCGTGCACCTGCCCTTCCTTCCGCCAGGAAATGCATATTTGAGCATATTTGAGATCAGTTCATTGAAGATAAGGCCGAGAGGGACAGCGGTGTCGATATCGAGCACGATGTTTTCTGCATCGAAAGTAATACTGAGATCAACAGGATCTTTCTGGTAGATTGCAAACAGGTTCGTGCTGAGGTAATGCAGGTATTTCCCGAAATCGATCCGTGCCAGGTCCTTTGACATATGCATACGTTCATGCACAAGAGAGATGGCACGTACGCGGTTCTGGGTGTCCCTCAGTGATCCAGCCACGGTGGGATCCCCGATGTTTTTTAACTGGAGATTAATGAGGCTGATAATGATCTGAAGATTGTTCTTCACCCGGTGGTGGATTTCGCGAAGGAGGATCTCCTTTTCCCTGAGCTGGGCATTGATTATCTCTTCATCATGCAGGATCTGCGTGATATCGTGAAGTGCGACAATAACCCCGTTGATCGAACCCTCACTGTTCCGGTAGAGACCTGAACTGGAAATCACCGGGGTAACATGCCCGTCCCGGTGAAGAATGGTATACCGCCTGTTTGTCAGTTTTCCCTCTTTGAGGACCTCATCAAAGCCCGATTTTGCCTGTTCCTTGTTTTCGACATGATCCAAAAAGAAGGTTCCCAGCAATGCATCGCGGCCCAGTCCCGTAATTTCTTCACAGGCATGGTTAACGTCATTTAATTTGCCGTCAGTCCCGATAAGGAGAAGCGGATCAAGATCCGCTTCGATGAGGCTGCGGGCATAATTTCTTGCATCTTCGAGCGCACAGGTCCTGTCCTGGACGCGCTGTTCGAGGTTGAGGTTGAGGTCTTTAAGCTCATTTTCGATTTTTTTAATTTTAGTGATGTCCCGGATGGATTCAATAGCTCCTGTTATTTCCCCTGCCTGATTGAAGAGGGGGGTAGCGATAATCCAAAGATCAGCTGGTTTTCCCATGAGGGATGGTACGTGGAACTTGCCGGAGAGGATTTTACCTTCCTGTTGTGTATTCTTGTAATGCTTCAGGAGTTCTTCTTCATCCTTGTGAATGACCAGATCGATCAGGAGCGGCCTTCGTTCCCCGAACAACAGGTTCGCGTATTCGTAGTTACCCTTTCCAAGAATTGATTCCGGTGGCAATCCGGTTAAATCCTGGATCGCGAGATTCCATGCAATGACCTTACCGTCTTTATCGATCACAAATGTCGGGTCAGGGAGGAAGTTGATAATATCAAGGAGCCGTTGCTCGGAATCCTTGATCAGTGCAATTGCTTTTTTTCGCTCCGTAATATCCCGGATGATTGCGACCACGACTTTCTTTCCGCTTATGGAGCTGACATGGGCATTGATTTCGACCGGAACAAGGGTGCCATCCTTCCTCCGATGCTCGGTCTCGAAGATCGAATAGCCGATGGTGGACAAATCTTTCGTGATCTCTGGCAAAGGCTGGCTGTGGTTGCCGTTTACAAAATCAAGGGGTCCGAATTTGAGGAGTTCTTCGCGAGTGTACTGTAACATCCTGCAGGCAACTTCGTTTACCTCAATAAATTTTCCTGGCTTCCCGTCCGGTTTAATCTCGTGGATGTGAATTCCGTCGTTTATCGTATCAAAGATGCCCCGGAACTTCTCCTCGCTTTCCCGGAGTGCATTCTCCATTTCCTTGCGTTCGGTTATATCCTGGTTTGCACCGTATGTCCGGATAACGGTTCCGTCAGGGCCCAGGACCGGTGCATATCGTGCAATAATCGTCCGGACACTCCCGTCCCGGGTTATAATGCGATGTTCCATCTGGCCGGTATAGGCCGGATCCTTTGTTCCAAGTAGTTTCTGGATTTCTGAAAGTACATTCTGCCGGTCCTCCGGATGCACAAATTCCCGCAGATAGGTTTCAGCCGGCATCAGGTTTCCTCCCTCGCGATCGGCATTTGACCCATAGAGTGCATAAAACCTGTCATCGAATGTGAACATCCCTGATGCGACATCAAACTCCCAGTTCGCGATATGGGCAAGGTCCATTGCATTTGCGAGAAGGATCTGGTTCTCCCGAAGGTTCTCCTCACTTTTTATGAGTGCATCTTCTGACTGCCGGCTTTCGGTGATATCGCTGAAGACCGCGACAAAAAAATCCTGTTCTGCGGAATACACGGAGATATGCAGCCATTTTTTCACGGGAGTGAAATTGAGATCAAATGCTTCGGGTTTCCCGGTCTTCGCGACCCGTCCGTAAATTTCAAATAATTGCGGGAATGTGCGATGGATGTCCGGGAACACTTCCGTAGCCTGTTTCCCGATCACGGTACCTGCACCGGTAATCCTGTCGAACGCAGGGTTTACTTTCAGGTAAATAAAATCTGCCGGCTGACCCTGTTCGTCATAGATCATACGGCAGTAGGCAAACCCCTCCTGCATGTTCTCAAACAGGGAACGGTACCGCTGCTCGCTTTCTCCAAGATTATCGATTACCTGCTGTTTTTCCGCCGTTTTTTTCTGAAGAGTATCAGAGAGGAGAGCCACGGTAATTCCTACGATGATAAACATCCCTGCACGAAGACCCGCGGATTCAATCTCAACTACTGATGGGTAAACGAAAAAAAGGGCAAGGGCAAAATAGAACCCTGCGAGGCTCAGGATCAGCGGAATGCCTTTCTTCCGGTAGTAATACCCGATAAGGACAAGCGGGAAGTAATAGAGGTGCATGAAAACGGTGTCGATGTGATTCGCAAGGCATACGACCGTAATCGCAAGGATTGCACCAATACTTCCCCAGATGACTAAAGGGAAAACCCACGACAAACGGATTTTCCGGAAACCGGGTTGTGCTGACAACATCCTCTATCTGTCTCACCGTTGTGTAGATATCAGAACTATTTAATAGTAAAGGTACGAAGGAATTGAAATCCCTGGAAGAATCCATCAACGCCGGATTGCGGGTCTGCTCAATACCCGGCATGTACCCCGAATTTTCTGCACACGGAAGGAGGCTATTTTATATAAAAAAACAACCTTAAGAGAGATCTATTCCAGAACATAGTGCCGGTACAGGTTATTTCATTCGCAATATATGGCCCGGCAAATCCAATCCTCAAAGGATACCATGGAAAATCTATCGCAGGAAGAAAACGAAAAGCCGTTCCGGCCGACGTTACGGTACCTGCTCATTATCTCCGGCGCCGCAGCTCTCGTAATTGGATTGGCCGGGATTCTCGGATTATATTTCGGGATTACCGTTATTACCAGTATCTGGCCGGGAGACAAGCCAATCGCACTCTCCGCAGCACTGACCTGGGGGTTCTTTGGGCTGGTACTGCTTATCCATGCACGACGCCCGCTTTCAGGTATCTGGCAAATACTCGCTGGAGCTGTACTCGCTTTTATCGCGGTATCATCCGCCCTTGAATTTCCCCTCAACCTGATGGGTCGCCATTTTCTGATCGAAAACATGATCAACAACGCTGCAGCATCCTTCACAACCGGGACGCTGACATCCGTTTCTCCGGTAGCCACATTCCTTTTCATTCTTGCCGCTGTCGGTCTGTTCCAGCTGACCTTCACCCCGGGAAATTTTCCCGGGAAACGGCGCGAACGAGATGTCATCGGTTTAAGCGGGCTTTTTTGCGCTACATTCGGGTTCATATTTGTGATGAGTTACGTGTACGGAGTGCCGTTTCTCTACGGCTCTGCGATCATCCCAATCGCTTTCACATCGGCACTGGCCAGTATATTCGTGGGCGTCGGCCTTGTAGTGGCCGCAGGGCCTGCGGCATTTCCCCTGATTTATTTTTCCGGCCCCTCCACCCGGGCACAACTCCTCCGGTTCTTCATCCCTCTTACAATCGGGATTGTTATTCTCCAGAACCTGATCTCTGTTGTCCTGCTCTCAACCCTTCAGGTCCATCAGGCTGTCGAACTTGCCGTAAGTCTCATCCTGTTCTGTATTATCACCAGCTGGGTAGTCAAAGTCGTGGCAGGAGGCGTTGGACAGCTCATTGATCTGGAAACAGAGAAGAGAAAGCTGGCAGAAGAAGACCTCGTAAAAAAGCACGCAGAATTGAGTGCTACTTACGATCAGTTGACGGCTGTGGAAGAGGAGCTGCGATCGAACTACGATGAGCTCAGTGCCAACCAGAAGGTAATCCAGGAGAACGAAAAGCGCCTGAATACCATCTATAATACGGTAGGGGACGTTATCTTTCAAGTGGCCGTCGAACCGGATGAGCAGTACCGTTTTACTTCTGTCAACGCGGCATTCAGTAAAATTACCGGATTGCCTACAGATCAGGTGATCGGCAGGAAAGTAAACGATATTATTCCAAAATCTTCGCTGAACATGGTTCTGGAAAAATACAGGCAGGCCATCGAAGAAAATGTCATGGTCCGTTGGGAAGAAACCTCCAGTTATCCCGCCGGGCAGCTGATCGGTGAAGTGAGTGTTGCCCCTCTTTTTGACCATGCAGGTAAATGTACGCACCTGATTGGATCGGTGCATGATATCACCGACAGGAAAAATGCCGAGGAAGCACTGCGGAAAAATCATGCTGAACTCAAGATCGCGTATGAGCGGCTGACAATCGTGGAAGAAGAACTCAGGCAAAATTATGAAGAACTGGAAACCGGCCAGCAGAATCTTCTGGAGAGCGAGCAGCGGTACCGTTCCCTGTTTGAGAACATGCAGGAAGGATTAGCCTATTGCCGCATGCTCTATGACGATCAGGGTCAGCCGGTGGATTTCATGTACCTGGCGGTCAACAATTCGTTCGACCAGATTATCGGTGCTGGCACCGTTGTAGGAAAACCGGTTACGGAAGTGTTCCCGGACATCCGTCGCACATTCCCGCAAGTATTTGAAATTTACGGACGGGTCGCGAAGACCGGGAAACCCGAATCATTTGATCTCAATTTCACTCCCGTGAAAAAATGGCTGCATATCTCCGCGTATTCCCCGGCCCCGGAGCAGTTTGTGGCTATCTTTACTGATATCACCGGGGCCAGGCAGGCACAAGAGCAACGTGAATCCCTCATTTATGAACTTGAGCGAAAGAATGCCGAGCTCGAACGCTTCACCTATACCGTCTCCCATGACCTGAAAAGCCCCCTCATCACCATCCGCGGGTTTGCCGGCCTTGTCGAAGAAGACATCCGGAGAAATGATACAGAAGGCGTGGCACGCGATCTCAAACGTATCGATGCCGCCGCGCAGAAGATGGAGACTCTCCTGCAGGATCTCCTGAACCTTTCAAGGATCGGCAGGATTGTCAATCCTCCCGAAAAGGTTCCGTTTACCGAAATTGCACATGAAGCCGTTGAACTCCTGAATGCACCGATCAAGAAACGGGAAGTAAACGTCACTATTGATCCGGATATGCCAGTGATCAGTGTCGACAGAGGGCGGATCCGCGAGGTAGTGACAAATCTCGTCGAAAACGCAATCAAATTCATGGATGACCAGCAGCACCCGGAGATCCATATCGGCGTCCAGTATGACGGAGGCAGTCCGGTTTTTTTCGTCAAAGACAATGGTATTGGTATCGACCCGAGATACCATAAGCGGATCTTTAACCTGTTCGAAAAACTGGATCCAAAAAAGGAGGGTTCGGGAGCCGGCCTTGCCATCGTAAAGCGGATTGTCGAACTTCATGGCGGAAAGATCTGGGTGGAATCGGAGGGAGAGGGCAGCGGCAGCACGTTCCGGTTTACTCTCTCTCACCCGGTACCCGGTGTAACAGATACGCATAATAAAACGAAAGAAGAAGACTGATTCGTATGATTGAGCTGAAGGGAGAGCCCTTGGTTATTCTGCTGGTCGAGGACAACGACGCACATGCCGAGCTTGTTATGCGGAGCATGCGGGACCAGCGTGTAGCTAATATTATCTACCATGTTAGTGATGGTCAGCAGGCGCTCGACTTTCTTTTCCATACGGGAGAATTTAGGGACAAGGCAACCAGCCCGCACCCGAACCTTATCCTTCTTGACCTGAGGCTTCCCAAGGTGGATGGGCTCGAAGTGCTCAAAGAGATCAAGACAACATCCCACCTTCAGCGCATTCCTGTTGTTATCCTCACGAGTTCTGATGCCGAGACCGATATCGCCCAGTCGTATGATTACCATGCGAACAGTTATGTGGTCAAACCCCTTGAGTTCAGAAAATTTACCCAGTTGATGGGAGACCTCGGGTTCTACTGGCTGGGCTGGAATGCTCCGCCCCATATCGAAGAGTAGTTCATGAAGGATAGTCGCCCCAAAAAAACGCGGAAAAGACGTTCGAACCCCCTTCACCAACATAAACCTCTGCATTTTCTCATTGTTGAGAATGACCCATCCCATGCCGAACTGATCCGGCGCGGGCTTCTCTCGTATGATAAACCGTACCGGCTGACCGTTGCGACAACGTTGGCCGGGGCCCTGGACCTGATTTCCACCGATCCCCCGGATCTCATGATTCTTAACTGGATCCTCCCTGACGGGAAAGGGGAGGATCTCCTGCCGGAAAACCCGGAAGATCTCCGGTTCCCGGTCATTGTTATGACCGGTTATGGGGATGACGCAACCAGTGCTAACCTCATGCAGAGGGGAGCAGTCGATTATATAACAAAATCCAAGGCTGTCTTCGATGACCTGCCCCATATAACTGAACGTGGGCTCCAGATATGGAAGGGCCTGGAGGCACAGAGAAAACTTGAGCGAAAGCTGAGCACCAGCGAATCCATCCTGCGTGCAATGCTGAATAACCCGATAGAACCCATTGCCCTGATCGATCGGGACGGTACCATACTCGATTTGAATACTACCATGGCAAATCGTCTGGGCATGAATCCGCAAGCCCTGATCGGAACCTGCGCATTCAGTTATTTCACGAAAAATGTTGCAGCGTTACGGCGCCGGTATATTAAAAGAGTTTTCGAGACGGGAAATGCAGTACGCTTCGATGATGAACGCGATGGGATGTGGTATGATAATATTTTCCAGCCGGTCGTGGATCCTACCGGAAAAGTTATACAGGTCGTTGTTATCAGCAGGGATATCACCGAGCGCAAACGGATAGAAGAGACCCGCAGGATGTACGAAGTCCGGCTCAATTCTGCCATGGAGACCGGCAACCTGGCATGGTGGGAGATGGACCTGCCCGGCGGGGAGGTAAGGTTCGATGACCGGAAAGCCGCCATGCTGGGATATTCTCCCGATCGGTTTCATCATTATTCAGATTTTACGGCACTCCTCCACCCGGACGATCTTGAACCAACGATGCAGGCCATGCGCGATCATCTGAGCGGAACGCTGGCACAGTACTACACAGAATACCGTATCCGGTCAGCTGACGGGGAATACCGGTGGCTCCGGGATGTCGGGGGTATCACGAAACGGCATGCCGATGGCACACCGGCAACGGTGACCGGTATCGTCATTGATATTACCCCGGGAAAACATGCAGAGGAATCTCTGCGTGAGAGCGAGGCAAGGTACCGTATCCTGATTGAAGATCTTCCGGACTATGTCATCGTGCACCGGAATGGCGAGCTGTTGTATGTCAACAATGCGGTTTTGCAGTTACTGGGGATTTCCAAAGAAACCCTGCTCCATTCCAATATATTAACATACATCGCTCCGGAATCCCGGGATACCATTCTCAACGCGATAGAAAAACGGGATCAAGGCAGATTCTTGCCACCGTATGTTGCCAAGCTCCTCATACCAGACGGCTCGGTACGCTGGGTGGAGATCCGGGGTTCCAGCATCACCTTTGAGGGAAAACCGGCAAATCTCAATGTCCTGACCGATGTTACCGAAAAAAAATGGGCAGAAAAGGCTATCTTTGAAAGTGAATTGAAATTCCGGACTCTTGCGGATTATACCTTTGGGTGGGAATACTGGATCGGTACCGACGGTGAATTTATTTATAGTTCACCCTCCTGCGAACAGATCTCGGGATACTCACCGGAGGAGTTTTACCATAAGAAAGGTCTCATGGATCAGATCGTATTTCCCGAAGACCGGGAAAAGGTACGGGAATATTTCGAAAAGATATCTGATTCCGGGGATCCTGAAATTGGGACTTATCGCCTCCTGACCAAAGGGGGCGTCACCATTTGGATCGAGAACGTCTGCCGATCTATTCATAGCTCGGAAGGGGAGTATATCGGACTTCGGGGGAGCATCCGGGACATCACCGGGCGCAAACGAACGGAAGAAAACCTCCAAAAGAAACAACATGAGCTCGAAACGGCTCTCGACAAGTTAGCAACAACCGAAGAAGAGATCCGTTATAATTATGACCGACTGGTGGTAAGTCAGGAAGCTCTGAAAAAAAGTGAAACACTGCTCAACGAGACCCAGCATATTGCCAAATCTGGGGGATGGGTGTATGATATTGCCACTCAAAAGGTAACCTGGACAGACGAAGTTTTTCATATTCACGGGGTATCGAAAGATTACGATCCCGGCGACCCTCATACCAATATGAGATTTTATCCTCCTGATGATCAGAAAAAAATAGATCAGGCTTTCCAGGAACTTGTTGAGCGGGGAAAATCCTATGATCTGGAATTGCAGTTGGATACCGCCCGGGGAAAGAGAATATGGATACGTACATTTGGGAAAGCTGAGCGCAGGAAAGGCAAAATCGTCCGCGTTTTTGGCAATATAATGGATATTTCCGAGCGTAAACGGATGGAAAAGGCCCTGCGTGACAGCGAATTGAAATACCGTGAACTGGTAAGTCATATCCCATTTGGTGTCGGGATTGTTACTTTTGACGGTCGTGCTCTTACTTTCAACGATGCAATGTGCCGTATCTTTAGGGCGACTCCCAAACTATTGAAAGACACTAACTCTGTGCTTGCGTATTCTAACCCGGACGAACGTGCCCACTTGTTTAACCGCCTTATAAATGAAGGTGATATTAAGAATCACGAAATAAATCTGAAACGGAGGGACGGCACTTCTTTTGAAGCAAGCCTCAATCTTATCAAGTTTGTCCTCAATGATGAACCCGTCGTCTTCGTTGTAATCGAGGATATAACGGAGAGGAAAAAGGCAGAGCGGGTCCTTCGTGAAAGTGAGACCCGGTTCAAATCACTTTTCCAGAACTCTTCGGACATTATACGGATTCTCGATAAGGATGGGAAAATCTTATTTGAGTCTCCATCATCGGAGCGTATTCTCGGCTATCCACAGGGTACTCTGATCGGGAAGACTGCCATAAATTACATCCACCCGGATGACCGGGAGCGGGTTATTAAGGAGTTCCAGATGGTTGTTGACCGGAAAAACACCGGTGTACCAACAGAGTTTCGTATCAGGAGGGCAGACGGCACATACACATGGGTTGATTCCATTGGTGTGAACCTTCTCGGGGTCCTCGGGGTTGACGGGATCGTTATTACAACCCGGCAGATTGACAAGCGCAAGGAGATGGAAACTACACTCAAGGAGAGCGAGGAACGGTACCGTAACATCTTCAACCTTTCGCCGGTGGGAATCCTCATCTCGGATCCGAAGGGGATTGTCGTGGATGTGAACGATGCCCTGCTGGAGACTTTCAACTATACAAGGGAAGAAATCCTGAAGATAAATTGTTCCGCATTGTATGCTCATCCGGAAGAGAGGGAAAAAATTGTTGAGTCCCTCCTTCACAAAGGAGTGATCAGGGATGATGAGGTGATATACAAACATAACGATGGAAGCACATTCCCCGGAATTTTAAACAGCTCCCGGGTGTTACGGGGGGAAAAAACACTGTTTCAGTCAACTATTATTGATATCACCGACCGCAAACTGATGGAGGAAGAGATCCGGTCATTAAACAGGGCGCTGGAACAACGGGTTGTGCAGCGCACCAATGAGCTCCGCGCATCACTTGAGGAGAAGGAGATCCTCCTCCGCGAGATCCATCACCGGGTGAAGAATAACCTCCAGGTCATTATCAGTATTATCAGGCTCCAGAAACACCAGATTATTGATCCCGGGACGCTCGCTGTCCTTCTCGACAGCGAAAGCCGGGTACGGTCCATGGCACTGGTCCACGAGAAACTCTACCGTTCACAGGACCTGGCACATATCGATATCGGAGACTATCTCAGGACCCTTACCCAGTACCTGTTTACTACCTATTCGATCAACCAGAAACAGGTGACATTCCATGTCGAGATCACTAACCTCGAACTGGATATCAACCGCGCGATCCCGGTCGGTCTTATCCTGAACGAGCTGATCTCCAATTCCTTAAAACACGCATTTCCTCAGGGAAGGGAAGGGAGAATAATGATAACAGGAAAACAGGAAGGAGAAGGCGAGATCGTCCTTTCCATCAGGGATGACGGGACCGGGATGCCGGCTGGTTTTGACTGGCGACACTCTCCGTCCCTGGGAATGCATCTTGTCATGACCCTCACGGAACAGGTTCAGGGAACAATTGACATGGCCGACAGCGAAAAAGGGGTACATTTCATTATCAGGATCCCCGGGGATCCCGGACGGTGACAGAATGCCAAAGGCACGGATACTGATTGTAGAGGATGAATTGATCGTCGCAGAGGATCTCAGCACGACACTGAGTTCTCTGGGCCACGAAGTCGTGGGGATCGCCGGATCCGGAGAACGCGCTATAGAACTGGCCGATGAGAAAAACCCGGAAGTTATTCTCATGGATATTATGCTCAGTGGAAAACTTGACGGTATTGCCACTGCCAATACAATCCACGCGAAACATGATATCCCTGTGATTTATGTCACCGCATACGCTGACGAGGCATTGATCGCACGGGCTAAAAAGACAGAGCCATTCGGTTATATTGTCAAGCCGTTCAATGAACGGGAGGTCCAGTCAAATATTGAAATTGCACTTTACCGTCACAAGATGGAACAGGATATCAAAAAGCGCGATGCAATCCTGTTTGCTGTCGGTTCCGGTATAGAATGGTTCCTCCGGGAGTTTGCCAGCAGCCATAAAATCCTTCCCGGAAAATCTGCCAATACATCCAGACCGCCGGGGTATTACCCCATACTTGAAAGCATCGGGAGCGCCATGAACCTTTACCGGATTGCGGTTTTCCGCTATGATACCCATGATGCAAAAACAATGACCCTAAACGGTGAATGGACATCCACGGGGTCTGCTTCGCTGATCAATGCGCCCCATGTTGAAAAGATCGATCCGATCCGGTTCGGGCTAGCATCCCGACTTGCAGAACTTAAGCAGGGTCGTCCGGTCATTATCAGGATTGACGATTTTGATTCGGCAATGAAAAAGATCTTTGCCTCATACCGGTTTGCAAGTATGGCTGTCTTCGAGATCCAGGTTCATGAAGAGCCATACGGTCTGGTCTTCTTTATCGATAAAGAAGATCGCTCTTGGCCGTCAGAGGAGATTGAGGCCATGCGCATCGCGACAAACATTCTCGGGAGTGCCATGGGTCTCTCTGCAAAAAATGACTAAAATGCGGTTTACAATGGACTAAAAGGAGGATATGCATGGAAAAGATTGCAGTAATCGACGATGACCCTTCCATTGTTGAAGTTTTTTCGGACATGCTCACGGCATTCGACTTTCAGCCCTCCCCCTACCTTAACCCCGTGGAAGCTCTCGAGCGTATTCCCGGGGAAAAACCGCTTCCGTCACTCATTCTGCTCGACCTGATGATGGTTCCTATAACCGGACTCCAGTTCCTGGAAGAACGGAGAAAAAACGAGACCCTGAAAGCAATACCGGTTTTTATCGTATCGGCCTGGGATCTCCCTGAAGATGATCGCAAACGATTTGGATCAGAAATCTCGTGCGTGATCAGGAAACCGATTCTCCCAAAGGATCTGGTAAATCTTATCCGTACCAAACTGGACCGGGGAATTGAACATAAATCCGGGGCGGACTCTGCATAATCAGTTTTGATGTTCCGCAAAAATGCCTATGTTCCTGGACCTGCTAAAATGCGGATGGGTGTAAAATTCTGTTCCACACCAGCATAAAGACGACACGATCTTTGGTATTACAGGACTTAATGCCGTTTTGCGGGATCGTGTAGAAATTGCCCTTTGGATAATTGGCTATTCATTAAAATCCAGCCGGATTCTCCCGGCAAACTTCTATCCCGACTGGCGCCATAATTCGTTCCTTTCTTCATTGAGGGTAAATACCTGCCTGTGGAGGGCGGTGGTGCCGGAACGGGATGCATGAACCGAAACTCTCCCGGAAAATACCGGGAGGGAAAATTTGAGATCCCGACAATGCACCAGCCCCCTCTCCGATTCCTTAAAATATCATAAGGGAGTAAGCCTCGGTGAGGGGTCATTATGCAGAAACAAAACGTTTCCCGCTCTCCCCCATGGGGTTATGCCGGCCTCATTCTTGCCGTCATGGTACTGCTGCTCATGGCAAATCCCGTATCTGCAGGATCGGGTGAGACCGGGCCCACCGATGTTTCCATCTCCGTAACCGTCCAGCTGCAGGTCGGGGAAAAAGGGACCGGGACCCCGGTCCCCCAGGTTTCGGTGTACCTGGATGGCAGTCTCGTGGGTACCACGGATAACTCCGGGTCCATCACCCTCTCCAAAGTTGTGGTACGGACACACATCCTGAAACTGACAAAGAGCGGGTACCTTGACTATAGCGCGTCCTTTACCCCCAGCTGCAACCCGGGGTCCTGCCCGTCAACGGAAGTGCATGTGCTCAACGTGATGGTCTCTACCATCCCGACCACGGTCGTGGTGACCCCGACCGGGAGCACAACGCGGGTAGTGACGCCCTTCCCGACCACCATTCACGTAACGCCTTCGCCTTTGGTGACTCACAATACCGGGACAACAAAAACCTGCACAGACCCGGATTACCCGTACTACAACAGTAACGACGGGCGGTGTTACACCATCCCCTGTTTCGATACAAATTATCCGTATTACAATCCGACCGACGGGAAATGTTACGCCACTCCCTGCCTCGATCCCAATTACCCCGATTACAATCCGGGCGACGGGAAGTGCTACGCATCGACCACCTGCTCGGACCCCACGTACCCGTACTACAACAGCGACGACGGGAAGTGTTACACCACTCCCTGTTTCGATACAAATTATCCGTACTACAACAGTGACGACGGGAAATGTTACGCGACCCCCTGTTCCGATCCCGAGTACCCCACCTACAACCCGGCTGACGGGAAATGCTACGCATCGACAACCACCTGTTCAGACCCGGGTTACCCGTATTACAACAGTAACGACGGGAAGTGTTACGCCACTCCCTGTTTCGATCCGAATTATCCCACCTACAACCCGACCGATGGGAAATGTTACGCATCCACGAGCTGTTCAAACTCCGCCTATCCGTATTACAACAGCAATGACGGGAAGTGTTATTCCACGCCCTGCTTCGATGCAAATTACCCGTATTATTACAACGGGCAGTGCAATGCCTGCGAGAACGGGTACAGCCAGTACTCAACAAGCGGTGGCAACTGCTGCCCTGACGGGTATCCCTACTATTACAACGGGCAGTGTCATGCCTGCGAGAGCGGGTACGGCCAGTACACGACAAGCGGCGGCAACTGCTGTCCGGCCGGGTATCCCTACTATTACAACGGACAGTGCAATGCCTGCGAGAGCGGGTACGGCCAGTACACAACAAGCGGGGGATACTGTTGCCCGGACGGGTACCCGTATTATTACAACGGACAGTGTCACGCCTGCGAGAGCGGGTACAGCCAGTACTCGACAAGCGGTGGCGCCTGCTGTCCTGACGGGTATCCTTACTATTACAACGGGCAGTGCTGGAACCAGCCATAGTGCGGGAAACACGGCAGGATCATTTTTCCTTTTTCCGGGGCCGGAAAACCCATCGATCCATTAAAATATTTTAAGAGAGTAAGCCCCGGTGAGGGGTCGTTCGTGCAGAAACAGAAATTCTCCCGCTTCCCCCGGTGGGGTTATGCCGGCCTCACCGGTGCCGTTATCGTACTGCTGCTCATGGTAAGTCCCGTATCTGCCATTACTGACGTGTCCTCGGTCATATCGGTCCAGCTGCAGATCGGACAAACCGGGACCGGGACTCCCGTCTCCCAGGCTTCGGTGTACCTGGACGGTACTCTTGCAGGTACCACTGATGACTACGGGTCCCTTACCATCCCCGGTGTTGTGGTAAAAACGCACACCCTGAAATTTTCAAAGAGCGGGTACCAGGATTACACCACGTCTTTTACCCCCACGTGCAACCCGGGTTCCTGCCCGTCTCCTGAGGCGCATGTTTTCAACGTGATGGTGCCTGTCCAGCCAACCCCGGCACAGGTGGGCACAACCCCGGCAACAAGTCCGGATGCAAACGTCCAAAGTGGCGTAACACCCCAGGCCTACCGGACCCAAGCCGCAAGCACGCCCGCAAACGGATTCCAGAATGGCGTGACCCCGCAGGCGTACAGGACGCAGGGCGGGTCCGTCACCCCGGGGGGAGTGGCAGGGCAGCAGACCACTGCCGGGACTCTGGCGATCACCCCGGTCATCGCCCTTGTCCTGATCGCGGGGATCGCCGTGATCCGCCGGGGCCGGAACTCCCGGTAAGCGTATTTTGTTCCTGCATGCCCGGCGGATGAAGGGTTCTGCCTCACGGGAAGGCACGAGGCAACCGGAAATTATTTTCTCTTCGTTAACGCGAATATCCACGTTGTAAGCGGGGTGCCGGCCTGAGGGCACGCACACCCTATCCTTTTTTGTATCCGCCACCAAACGTCACGTAGTACCATGACGGTGGAACGGGACGACCCCGGCCAACACGCTGCAGGACCGGGAGACCAGCACAGGGACAGGAAGATCATTTCCGGCATCCGGAAACACGGCGTACTTGCCGGTGTCATTCTCGTGGCGGTGATAACTGTCTCCCTGCTCCTGCTGGCATTGTATCCCGGCACCGGCACCTCACCCCAGGCATGCGGCGAAAAGGTCATCGGGTACATCAACGCAAACCTCGTCCCCGCGGGTACGAGTGCAACCCTCGTCTCCGTATCGGAAGAGAAGGGTGTGTACCTCATCAAAACCGCGTACCAGTCGCACGAGATCGATACCTACGCCACAAAGGATTGCACCCTGTTGTTTAACGGCGGTACTGCCCTGACCTCCTCACCGGCAGGTCCGGCCGGCCCGGGACCGGCACCGGTGATCTCCGCCCGGCCGGAAGTGGAATTGTTCGTGATGTCCCTGTGTCCCTACGGGACGCAGGCCGAGGCCGCGATGGCACCGGTGGTCCGGCTCCTGGGGACGACCGCGGATTTCCACGTCAGGTACCTTGCAACGGTGGGAGATGCCACCAGTGCCGCCCCGGTACAGTCGCTGCACGGCCCGGCCGAAGCGGCAGAAGATCTCCGGCAGGCCTGTATCCAGTCCCATGATCCTTCGCTCTTCTGGACATACCTGGAAAACTTTGATGCGCAGTGCTATCCCACAGGGCAGGACAGTACGGCCCTTGTGAGCTGCGGGAACCAGACCGCCCGGGACCTGGGGATTGATACCGGAGACATTACGACCTGCGCCCGGGGCGATGAGGGGTTGTCGCTGCTCGGGGCCGATGAGAACCAGTCACTCCGGGAAAATGCCGACAGTTCGCCAACCCTGCTCATCAACGGAGTACCCTACCAGGGTGCCCGGACGCCGGATGCGTACAGGCAGGCCATCTGCCGCAGCTACGCGGTCGCGCCCCCTGCATGCAACACTACGCTTGCCGCCCCGGTGGTTACCGGCAGCGGGGCCGCGTGTGGATGAAAGGATTAACGTCCCCTGCCGGCAATTGTCTGTCTGGGAAAGACCGTGACACGACAGAGAACCATGGCATACAAGATGAGACTGGCGGGAGTGTTAGCGATCCTCGCGGTGTTCGCCCTTGTTATTCTTCCTCCCGCAACCGCCGACTCCCCCCCGCCCGTGACCACCCTGACCGTGAATTTCGAACAGAATTCGGTCCCGGTGAACGATACCATCCAGTTTACCCTGAACTGCTCTGCATATGAATGCGGAACCGGGGGCTGCGAAGAGGGAGAAGCAGTCAACGGCTATGGGGATGTCTACTCCATCACGGCAGTATGCCCGTCATCCGGGTGTTTCATGACGGAATACCGGTACGAGGATTACCCGAGCCTGACCTCCTGCGATTTTACCGGCGAAATGAAAGGCGAACAGATGGTGATCCTCAACCTGGCCCATCCCTTCTCCTGTACCTCGTTTAACGGGAACTCCCGGTCATGCGATCTCCATATAAATCTCGCATCCGCCACCATCACGCATCCCGGAACACCGGCAATAAATGCCACGCCCCTTCCGGACAATGCCGGTGTGGTCGTGATGTCAACCCCGCAAGGACCAGCGCAACCGGAAAGCCTGCTGGATAGCATCCTGTGCTTTTTCAAAACGGTATTTGGCGGGACCTGTTAGGATGATCTACCCGTCCCTGTTTTTTCTTGCCTTAGGAATAAACTGTCTTGTTGAGATCCCCATCCTCTGGTTTTGTCTTCGCACGGTCCTGAAAATGCAGAACGTCCCGGTCACCCGGATCGTGTTTACCGGGATTCTTGCAAATGCGCTCTCCCTTCCGTATCTCTGGTTTGTACTGCCCTCATTTTTGGGAGGAACGTACTTTCTCCCCATCGGTGAACTCATCGTGATTGCGATCGAGGGCGTTGTCCTGAACCAGCTCTTGCGGACACGCCCGGGAACCTCGCTTGCCCTATCAGCGGTCATGAACACCGTATCGTTCCTTGCCGGCTGGTGGGTTGTGAACCTCTGACGGGCCGCAGGCAAAAAGGGCCGGACGGTATTCCCCTTTGCAGGGGTGCTCTCGCACGATATCGCTATGTTTTTATCCCGCCCTGCCAATCCCGTCAGCTGAGGTGAGAAGGTTGAAGATTGGTGAAAAAAATGTCGGAATGATCGACCGGATCGTCAGGATCGTTCTCGGGATTGTGCTTCTTGCAGTATTTGCCCTCAACGTGGTCGCAGCGCCGTGGTCATATCTCGTTGCACTCATCGGGTTGATCGCACTTGTAACCGGGGCTGTCGGGACCTGCACGTTATATTCCGTTCTGGGAATAAGCACGCAAAAAAAGCAGGCGTAAAAAAGGCTGTTCTGCCACAAAGAAGAAAGCGGCGTTCACGAGGTAGTGCCAGGTACCCCATGCGTATTTTGCCGGATCCGCATCACGTTTTTTCCAGGTCCCGGGCCATCGCCTCTTTGATCATGTCCATTGCTTCCCGGATGGTTTCCCGGGCATCCTCCCGCTCGATCCGGTAGAGTTTCTGCAGGGGGGCAAGGGCCCGGGGATCCCCGAGCATGCCCAGCGCCCAGGCCGCTTTCAACCGTACCCGTGCATCGTCGTCCCACAGGGTGTCGATCAGTGGCTGCACGGCCCCGGGGTCTCCCAGTCTTCCTAACGATTCCGCCGCCTGCCACCGCGTCCCTTCATTATCGTCAAGGAGTCGTTCGATCAGGCCTTCAAGGGTACTGGACGTTTGTCATCACCTTCTCTGGGAGGTTGTTCCTGTCCGGGGGCAGGAAGCCTTCATGATCCCGGAAGCACCATGGCGTACTTCATTTTTCCCGTTGGATGCTTCCGGTTTATCAGGATTGCCAAAAAAAATACTCTTATTAAGTTCTTGGTAGAGCAATATCCATCATCATACACCTGTCCCTGTCATGTATTCCGTTCTCTATGTCGACGATGAAGCCGGGCTGCTTGAGATCGGCAAACTCTTCCTTGAGCAGAGCGGGCACTTTTCTGTCGACACGATTGTCTCCGCACCAGCCGCACTTGCCCTGATGAAGGAGAAGACCTACGACGCCATCATCTCGGATTACCAGATGCCGGTGATGGATGGCATTGAATTTTTAAGAAAGGTCAGGGCTTCGGGAAACATCATCCCGTTTATCCTTTTTACCGGGAGAGGACGCGAGGAGGTGGTCATCCAGGCGTTAAACGAAGGCGCCGATTTCTATCTCCAGAAAGGCGGGGAACCGGTGTCGCAGTTCGCCGAACTCGAGCACCATGTCATCCAGGCCGTGAAACGAAAACAGGCCGAGAACGATCTGGCGAAAAGTGAGGACAAATACCGCCGGATTGTCGATACCGCGGACGAGGGTATCTGGCAGATGGATGAGAAGTTTGACACGGTTTATGTAAACCGGCGCATGGCGGAGATGCTCGGGTACACTGCAGAGGAGATGCAGGGCAAAAATCTCCTGTTGTTTGTTGCAGCCGAAGACCTGCCGGATCAGGCCGCCCGTCTGGAGGAACGCAGGCAGGGGAAGAGCGGGCGGTACGAGCGCCGCCTTGTACAAAAAGACGGGAGTATCCGGTGGATGCAGGTATCTGCAACCCCCCTCATGGACCCGCAGGGCAGGTTCGCGGGGTCCTTTGCCATGTATTCCGATATCACGGAACGTAAATCTGCAGAGATGGAGAGTGCCCGCCGCAACGAGGACCTCCAGACCGCGTATGAACAGCTGACGGTGACCGAAGAAGAGCTCAAGCAGAATTATGACGAACTGGCAAAAAGCCAGCGCCTGCTCCAGGAAAGCGAGAAGCAGTACAGGAACGTGGTTGAGGACCAGACCGAATTTATCTCCCGGTTTTTGCCGGACGGAACCCATGTTTTCGTCAATGAAGCGTATTGCCGGTATTTCGGCATGCAGCGCGACGAGCTCCTCGGGCACCGGTTCAGGCCGGAAATCCCGGTCGAAGACCGGGAGCGTGTGGACCGGTTCTTTGCTTCCCTGACCGTGGATCATCCGGCCGGTACTATCAAGCACCGGGTTATCATGCCGGATGGCACCCTGCGGTGGCACTGGTGGAGCGACCGGGCCATCTTCGATCTGTCAGGGACGGTTGCCGAATACCAGTCGGTAGGCCGGGATATTACGGAAGAAAAGATCACAGAGATCGCATTGGAAGAGAGCAAGCGCCGCAACGCCGCCATGATCGCTGCGATGCCCGACCTTCTTTTTGTGATCGCACGTGACGGAACCTGTCTCGATTTCCAGGCAGCAGACACGAACCTTCTGGCCCTGCCGCCCTCCCGGATCATCGGAAGGAATCTGTTTGACGCCGGCTTTGATGAGGATGCAAAAAAGGCGGTCCTTCATGCAATATCAGCAGCAATTGAGACCGGTGCCCTCCAGCAGGTCGAATACAAACTTTCTGTGCCTGCCGGCACCTCCTGGTTCGAGGCAAGGATCGTCCGGCTTACTGCCGACCGCGTCCTTGGCATCGTCCGGGACATCACCGCCCGGAAGGCAGCGGAAGAGGAAATCAGGGATGCCTGCGATAAACTGGAAGACCGGGTAAACCAGCGGACGGCCGACCTGAGTGCTGCCAACCAGATGCTGGAAGAGGAGATCGAGACCAGCAGGCAGATCGGTTCCGCATTGAAGGAAAGCGAGGAGCGGTTCCGGACATTGATCGAGAAAGCCCCCGAGGCAATCCTTGTTTTTGACATGGATCTCGACCGGTACGTGGAGGCGAATGCAAAGGCCGAACAGTTGTTCGGGTGCAGCCGCCAGCAGTTGTTCGATGCCGGTCCCCAGCAGTTCTACCTGCCTGACCAGTCCGACGGCCGGCCATTCCGCGAAACCGTCCCTGAACACCGCAGACAGGTGATGGAGGGCGCAGAGCTCGTGTTTGAACGGCGTATCCGGAACGCCCGGGGCGAAGATCGCGTTGTTGAAGTACGGCTTGTGCGCCTGCCCTCATCCACAAAGAGGCTCATCCGGAGCAGTTATATCGATATCACCGATCGCAAACGGGTCGAAGAGTTACTCAGGGAGAGCGAAGAGCGGTATCGCACCATTGTCGAACAGGACTACCGCAGCATCCTGGAAAACATGCAGGATATTTTTTACCGGACCAACCGGAAAGGAGACCTTATCCTTGTCAGCCCTTCCGGGGCTGCACTCCTCGGGTATGCGGGGACAGAGGAGATGATTGGCCGGCCTGCCGCGGAATTTTATGCCGATCCGGTACAGAGAGAAGCCTTCCTTGCGGCCCTCGAAAAAAACCAGTCGGTCGCAAACAGGGAGGTCACCCTCAAAAGAAAAGACGGCACACCGGTCACGGTCTCGACGAGCAGCCATGTCTATAAAGATGCCAGCGGGAACTATGCCGGGGTGGAGGGGATCCTCCGGGATATTACCCCGTTAAAACAGGCCGGGGAGGCCCTGCGGGAGAGTGAGTCCCGGTACCGATCCATCCTCGATGCCATTCCCGATGTTGTTGCAATAACGGATCTCCAGGGAGTGATCCGCCAGGTCTCCCCCGCGGTACAGAAAATTTTTGGCTATGGGCAGGAGGAGATCCCCGGTAAGCCCATTGTCATGTTCCTTGTCCCGGAAGACCGGGAGCGTGCCGGGGCAAATATCGCGCTGATGCACAAGGGAGTTTTTACCGGTCCGGGGGAATACCGTGCACTGCGGGCTGACGGGAGTACGCTGGATATTATCGCTAACGCCGAATTTGTGAGGGATACTGCAGGAAATCCCACCGGCATGGTGTTCGTTGTACACGATATCACCGAACGCAAGCGGATGGAAATTGCGCTCCGGGAAAACGAGGGAAAATACCAGTCAATTATTGAGGCGTTACCCGATGCGGTCAGCGTTGTCGACAAAGATTTTCATGTGACCTTTGCCAATGCCAATCTCCTGTCATGGCTGCATGAAATAGGGCAAAACAATGACATTATCGGAAAAACGATCCTCGATGCATTCCCCTTCCTTTCATCCGCCGTCCTGGATGAGTATCGCACGGTCTTTTTGAAGGGAAAAATTATCGTCACCCAGGAGTCTGCCCGAATCGGCGATACGGAGATTGTGACCGAGACCCATAAGATCCCCATCGAAGAGAATGGGAAAGTAGTTGCAGTCCTTGCCATTATCCGGAACATCACCGAACGCAAGGAGGCGGAGAATGCACTCCGGGCAAGTGAAGACCGGTACAGGCACCTGATTGAGACCACCGGCACCGGCTATGTTATCCTGGATACGGAGGGGAAAGTCATTACGGCAAACGATGAATACGTCCGGCTTACCGGCCGGTCATCACTTGCCGATATAACGGGGAAACCGGTGACCGAATGGACTGCCCCCTATGATCTCACGAGGAATGCCGCAGAGGTTGAACAGTGCCTCAGGAAGGGACGGACATGGGGGTTTGAGATCGATTATCAAAAGCCGGACGGTACCATCCAGCCCATAGAAATCAATGCAACGGTTGTTTCCTCCGCAAACGGGCTGACCATCCTGACCCTCTGCCGGGACATCACCGGGCGCAAGCGGATGGATGAGGCACTAAGGGAGAGTGAAGACAGGTTCCGGAAGATCTTCGAAAACAGTCCCCTGGGTATGGTCCTTGTTACGCCGGATTTCCGGTTTTTTGCGGTCAACCCGGCATGGGCATCCATGACCGGATATTCAGAAAAAGAACTGCTGGATATGTCATTTAAGGATATCACTCACCCGGAACATCTCGACAGTGATCTTGTGCACATACAGGAACTGGCGGCAGGAACGATTCCGGCATATAATACTGAAAAACGGTATATCAGGAAAGACGGCAGTATCCTCTGGGGATTGGTCCGGATCATGTCCATCCGCGATCAACAGGGTTCCCTTAAGTACTTTGCTGCCCAGATCGAGAACATCACCGAACGCAAAGCGGCTGAGGAGGCACTCCGGGAAAGTGAGGCCCGGTTAAGACGTGCAGAAGAGATCGGCAGGTCAGGCAGCTGGGAGTTCCGGCTCAATGAAGGTACGGTCGAGGCTTCCCGCGGGGCACGTCTCCTGTATGGCCTGGGAGAAACGCAATGGACCATTGAAAAAGTCCAGATGATTCCCCTTCCCGGGTACCGTCCTCTCCTCAATGCTGCCTTACGGGACCTGATCGCTGGAAAATCTCCCTACAAGTCAGAGTTCAGGATCAAAAGGCCGTCCGATGGAGCGGTCCTGGACATCCAGTCCGTCGCGGAGTACGATCCGGAACGCAACGTTGTCTTCGGTGTCATTCACGATATTACCGAACGCAAGCGGGCGGAGGCGGCCCTCAGGCTAAGCGAGGAGAAGTTCCGGGGCATCTTTGACACAATAAATGATGGGATTCACATTCACGAGATTATGCCCGACGGGAAGCCGGGAAAATTTATTGAGGTAAACGAAGCCGCCTGCAGGATGCTTCAATATACGCGTGAAGAGCTGCTAAAGTTCGGGCCTCTTGACATTGTTACTGAATACCACAGCCGGCCTTTCAATGACATAATCGCAGAACTGTCTGCAACAGGCCAATCGATTTTTGAGACCGGACACCGGAGAAAGGATGGAACTATTGTTCCGGTCGAGATCAATTCCCATGTGGTTACACTTCAGGGGAAAAAGGTGGGTGTAACAATGATCCGGGACATCAGCGAACGCAAGAGGGCTGATGAGGCGCTCCGCCAGGTAAACCGGAAACTCAATCTTCTCTCCAGTGTCACCCGACACGATATCAACAACCTGTTGACCCTACTGCAGGGCTACCTCCACCTGATGGAAAAGAACCGGTCCGAGCCCGCATTTGCCGAGTATTTCGGGAAAGTGAAAACCACCGTGGAGCGCATCTCTGCCAATATCACGTTTACCCGGGAATACGAAGAGATCGGTATCAAAGCCCCACTCTGGCAGGATTGCCGCGCTCTCGTTGACATGGCGGTAACGAAAGCCAACGTGGGAAAGATCAGCGTGATAAACGATCTCCCCGGGGGAACTGAAATATTCTCCGACCCGCTGGTGGAGAAGGTCTTCTCTAACCTGATCGACAATGCTCTCCGGCATGGCGGGGGGAATCTGACACACATCCGGTTCTTCTCCAAAAAAGCCGGTAATACTCTTATTCTCATCTGCGAGGATGACGGGGCCGGGATCAGCAGCGGGGATAAAAAGCGCATTTTCGAGAGAGGATTTGGGAAAAATACCGGCCTTGGCCTCTTTTTGTCCCGCGAGATCCTCTCGATTACCGGAATTACCATTTCCGAGACCAGCAAGCCGGGTAACGGCGCCCGGTTCGAGATGGTGGTGCCAAAAGATATGTACCGCCTTGCCGGAGTGCAGGAAGAAACGGGAAAGTAAAAAACGGCTGCGGGGATTTTCTCCGGGGAAAACAGCCCCTGCGGGATATGTACCCGAAGGGTTGCTTACGCGGTTTTGAACCGGTACCCGCCCCGGGGGATCGTAATCTCGAACCGTGAGCCTTTGCCCGGGACCCCGTTCTCCCGTATGGTCATCTGGGTGATGGAGAGGATCTCGCGGGCAAGGAACAGGCCGTAGTCTCCCGGTTTCCGAAACCCGCGTTCGAAGATCATTTCCTTGTCATTTTGGGGGATGCCTGCCCCGTTATCTTCGATAAGGAGGACAAGACCGGCGGGAGACTCCTCGTAACGGAGGGTCACCTCTGTCACGTGTTCCCCGTACAGGGTAATGGCCTGCAGGAGAGAGAAAAACGCCCGTTCCAGCAGGGGGTCTGCATAGATCTCAAGGGACCCAAGGGAACTCCTGCGGGTGATGGTGCGGAAGTCCAGGTGGGAGATTGCGTAAATGAAGACTTCTTCGGCGTTTACCCAGAGTGGGGGCCGAAGCCCCATATTCTGGTAATCCTCGGCAAACGCAAGGGTATCTCCCATTGCCCGGATCAGTGCCTCCTCTTTTTCGAAATACGCAGATTCCTTCCCTTTTGTCCCGGTACTTTTTTCCAGGTCGAAATAGCCAAGCAGGGTAAAGGCCTGGCTTTTGAGATCCTGCGTGGTGAGGGTGTTGAGGATATGCAGTTTCCTGCGGGCAAGGTCGAGTGCAGCCCCGGTCCGGTACCGTTCGGTGATGTCCAGCGCTGAGGTCAGCACGTACGTCTTCCCGCCAATCTCCAGGAGCTCAAGGCTGACGAAAAGAACCGGGTTCTCAAGGGTTTTCGTGCGGTAGGTGGTGATCTCCCGGTTCCGGATATGCCCTTTCTTCCGGAGCTCGGCATACAGGCCGGCGCGTACCCCGGGATCGAGACTGATCCCCAGTTCATCGGAGTTCTTCCCGATCACGTCCTCGCGGTTAAACCCGTACAGGGTAAGCCATGCAGAATTCACATCCACAAAATTTCCGTTTTGGGCGTCACAGAGGGAGATGGCGATCGGGGACTGCTCGTAAATAATCGAAAATTTCCTCTCGCTTTCCCGGAGTTCTTCCTCCAGGCGCTTTTGCCCGGTGATATCGATAGAGATTCCCCCGAGAAGCACCGGCTTTCCCTCAATGCGGAGGGGAAATTTTATGGTTTTGAAGGTGCGCATGACGCCGTGAGAGTCCGTCACGTTTTCCTGGATCTCAAGGGGGCCTTCTGCAAGGGCTTTCCTGTCGTCATCAGCCATCTGCAGCCCGGTCTGCCCGTCAACCAGTTCGGGAGTGTTCTTTCCCTCCCAGTCATGGATACCCAGCAGGTCCTGGAGATAGGGATTGACATACAGCGTCTGCCCGGTGCCGCTCTTGACAAAAGCGGCAGCCGGCAGACGGGACATAAACTCACGGAACCTCTCCTCGCTGTCCCGTAATTTCCGTCCGGCTTTCTTTTGCTCGGTGATATCCTGGATCACACCCAGTACCTTTACCGGGGTGCCGGTCTCGTCACGGACCATTTCCCCTACAGACCGGACGATCTTTGTACCGGAGCCGTCTGCTGCCGTGATGGTCATCTCGATATCGTACGGCCTCTTTCCTGCAAGAAAATCTTCCCGTGCCTGGATGACCGTGTCCCTGTCGGTGGTGCAGGCGTCCACCTTATCAACAGGAATATCACCTGCAGGAGAGGGGACAAGACCGTATATCCGGTACGCTTCATCGGATCCCCACAGCCTGTTCTTGCGCAGGTCAATTTCCCAGCTCCCGATATGCGCAACGGTCTGGGATCGTTGCAGTCTCTGCTCATCATTTTTGAGGTTTTTCTCGCTCTCTTCCAGATCGCTCGTCTTTTTCCGGAGGGCAAGCGAGAGATACGTGATGATCGCGGCGATCGCAATAAAAAAGATTACGCGTTCAAGGGCACCTTCGATGAGAACAGGGTCCCGGCTAAACTGCGCGAAGAGGTCAAAATAGGCCAGGGATACCAGGACAGAAATTACAAATCCCCGTTTTGCATAAAAAAAACAGAAGAGGATGATGGGGAAATAAAAGAAGTTCTGGTAGACGGAATAGAGCCCGTTTTCAAACGAGACAATGCTTACCGCAATGCAGAAGATGGTGAGCACTACCCCGGCAATCCAGGGGGCATTTTTCCGGATAGCCTGTTGCGAAAATGCCTGGACGTCCATGTTCACATACTCCTGCCTTCCTGCCGGAAACAACCGCTTTCCTTCCCGGGGAGTCCCCCGGCCCGGCACCACCGGGGCCGGAGATCCCGTTTGCGGGGATGTTTCCCGGAATTAATCCTACATTGTGTGACCGGGGATTTAAACCGATTGTCTGTGACCACCTCTGAGGTGCCGGGCGGTGGTACGCACGGGGGATTGTACGGGAGGAAAAACCCGGACAAAAACGCTTCCCTGGAAAATCCTTTTTTGTCGTGTGGCCGGTTTCAGGGATGAAATTAAAAACCGAGGGTTCATCTGTCCTGACGTTTGATCCTGATCAGTACCAACACATCAACAAAAGGTGACACAGATGCACACAATTCTCGTGGTGGACGATCATCGTGCTGTCGCTGATGTATTTGTAGAGATGCTGGAACACGGAGGGTACCGCACCTTTGCCGCCTATGGGGGGGAGGAAGGTCTCGAAACCCTCAAAACAGTTACCCCGGACCTTATCCTCCTCGATATCATGATGGAACCACGAGACGGCTGGGAGGTACTGGAAACGATCAAAAAGGATGCGGCCACGGCATCGACCCCGGTCCTCATGCTCACCTCAAAACAGCTGACTCCTGCCGAAATGGAGAAGTACGGCGATGCAATCGAGGATTATGTCCTTAAGCCGGTCACCGACTTTGAGCTGTTTTCTGCGATCGAGCACGTGCTCCAGCGCCGGCAGGCGATCCGGTCCAACGTGGACCGGGCCACCCGGGAGGGTATTGACAGCGAGATTATCCGGGAATATGCCCTTCTTGTGCGGAGCATCGATATCAACAAGCGGTTCCTGAATATTTTCGAGACCCGGTATAATCTCAATAACTCGTTTTCCACCTCGAATGACAGTATCGGCCAGGCGCTCAAAAACCTGGATGCCACAATAAGGGTCCAGAAAACCCGCCTCCAGGAGATCGAGGCCAGAATCCGGTGACAGACCGGGGTTTTTCCCCCGGCAGGTCGCATCCCTCCCTCCTCTACCCGCACCTTTATGGGATCCGGGAGGATATTGACCACCATGCCACTCAAAGAGCAGATCCTGGAAGTCATCAGTGGCCCTCATGTTGCCGCTGTTGCAACGCTGGACGGCAAACACCCGGCGGTCCGGTTCATGGTGCTTGCCGGCATGCCTGACATGACCCTGGTCGGGGCGACGATGAAGGCCTCAAAAAAGGTCGGGCAGATCCAGAAAAACCCTGACGCAGCCCTTGCCATCTGGTCGGGAAAGGAATACTCCGATCCGTACGTGGAGATTGTGGCAAAAGGCAAGGTCCACGATGATATTGCCACGAAAAAAAAGTACTGGAACCCGATGCTCGAACAGCACTTTAAGACACCGGAGAATCCTGATTTCGTGGTGCTCGTGTTCACCGCGGGCGAGATCACCTACCACGGAAAGAACATGTCGAGCGTGGACGTCTGGAAACGCTAAAAAACCATCCCTGTTTTTTTGTAAACGCCGTCCTTTTGCAACGCCTTGACCGGAAGCCCCGGATGCCCTGCCGTACCTTCCCGTTTTCCCCGATGCGCCCCCATCCATACCTTCATCATGCTACACGCCATTAATTCTACATCTCCCGGAGATGTTTGCATTAATAATCATGGAAAAAAACCTGGCAGTTCCGATGGTCAACCTGAATTCAATCCCGATGGGACACCGGTTGTCCGTATACGGCTGCCTAAAAAGCGGCTCAATGAGCAGTTCGCCCGCGCCGACCTGATGATGGGCGCAAACCATATCCGTGTCCAGTGCCATGATGGCATCGAACGGATGGGCAGGATCAAGGGCAAGATCAAGAAACGCGCCTGGATCCGCGAAGGCGACATCCTGATTGTCGCTCCCTGGAGTTTCCAGGACTCAAAATGTGATATCCTGTACCGGTACCTGCCTCCCCAGACAGTCTGGTTACGGAAGAACAATTACCTGTAACCCCTTTTTGGGGCACAGATCTTTTTTTTGGATTTTGCACCTGTTACCGTGCATCATTCTATCTGCCGGGAGAGCGAAGACTGTACGCACGCTTAACCGTTTTGCCCTCCGGGAATTATTCGAAGGAACCCGTTTTTCCGGCATCCTGGCTCTTTTGCAGAACGTTTTTTGATCGCAAAAACCCGTGACTCCGCAGAGCAGCAGGGAGCCGGGCCAGAGGAATACCTGCAAAAACCCGGATCATGAAAACCCTGAAAGTTTATCCTGAAGCAGAGGGCACCCGGACCGGATACACGATCCTGTATACCTGCCCCTCCTGCATGACCAAGAGCACCATTGTCAACAGCTCGCCCCGGGACCATTTTAAAAACGCACGGATTGTCTCCTGCCGGCACTGCCGGATACGCGTTACCGTGCTGACGCCCGGGAGGGGAACGTAAAAGGCTATCCCGGCCCGGGCCCGTTTCCCGCCGGCAACGGTTGATCCGGTACTTTTTCCCGTAATCTCCCGGTCCGGTACTTCAGCCGGCGCTCGCGGGACAGCACTTTACCTAAAAAACCCGTATCCAAAAAAAAAAGACTGCCCGGTCAGGGTGCTTCTTCGGGCTTGAGCAGGATCCGGCCCCGCGACGTCAGGCGCAGGACGATCTCGCTTGAGGATTTTCCCTCATCAAGACAGTGTTTGGAGAGGAGAATGCGGACACCGGACCGGATGCTGCTCTCGCTGCGGTCCGGGTACAACGTATTCACGATATCCCTGATATGACAGCCCTGCCTGTCGGCAACAGCCCGGAGGATATCGAGCTGAATTTCCGTGGGCACGAAAATTTCCGGAGTTTCATAGCTGATTTTTTCCATGGTTTTCCCTGCGGTTGTCCTGGTGCTTGTTTTTTAGAAAATCAAAAAGTCCCTGTGGCGGTTTTTTTGCTGCAGGGAGAATCTTCTATCTATTATTGGACGGCTGAGATGATGTAACCATGCCCCGGGGAACTGCAAAAAAATCTTCACTTATCGCTCTTTTTATCCCGTTTAGTCGTAAAACAGAATATATTGGTGTGTATTTAATATCGGGACAAGGATGGAATTTTTATGAGAACAGAGCGACTGGTGTATTTTTCAGCAGAGGAGGAAGAGTTCGCAAACCTCCTCATCGGGATCGGACTCCGGAAAAACATTGCAAAGGTCCTGGTGTTTTTGGCAAACCACCCTGAGGCGAGCTCCCGCGCCGTAGAACGGGGTGCCGATATGCGCCAGCCGGAAGTGAGCCTTGTCATGCGGGCCCTCATGGATTATGGCTGGATCTCCAGCCGCGAGACCCGGTTCGAGAGCAGGGGGCGGCCGGTCTGCATGTACAGGCTTGCAAAGCCTCTTCCCGAGATCATGGACTGTATTGAGTCAGAGAAAAGGAAGGAAGCCACTGACCGGCTTGCCATGATCCAGAGACTGCGGAGTTTTGTCTGAAGAGATCCGGACGCTTTTTGCCCGGGTGCCGGGGATACGACGGGCGGTGTGAGACTGGACGACCACGGGCGACAGCCGGATGGTGTGTCCCCGGCCCCGCCTGCCTTTTGCAAGAGAAGTCTCGCTCAGGAAATTCAGAAAATTCTGATTTATCTGATAAGGTTTAAGAACGAAGAGCGTGCAGCTCTTCCCGGGAAGGGACTATGGCTAAAAAAAAGGAGATCCATGTCACCGGCGATCTGGAAACGTCCGTGTGCAAATGCGGGCCGGATGCCGTCTGCCGGCTCGAAGCCGTCCTCTCCATTGACGAGCGGGGACAGATGGTGCTCCCCAAAGACGTCAGGGAGAAGATCGGGGCAGGGGCCGGGGAAAAGTTTGCGCTTGTCAGCTGGGGAAAGGAGGGGAAGATCTGCTGTCTTGCCCTTACCCGGGTCGAGAACCTGAATGATCCTGTTCGCGATCTCTTAGGGCCGATGATCCGCGGAGAGGACTAAGGCGCACCGGCACATTTTGCGGTGCAGGGGAATGGGACATGGCAGCATTCGATCCGTCCATCATCGGCATCTTTGTCTTCGGTCTCATTGCCGGGATCTGCCCGTGCAACAGTGTCCTGTGCCTGGGACTGATCGGGTATCTCACGAGCGGCGAGACAAAACTGTCCCTGCAAAACATCCTTATGCTGACAATCTCGTTCTGCATCGGGACCGTCCTTGTCCTCCTCCCGCTCGGGTTTATTGCCGGGTTCATCGGGAAGTACCTCCTCTTTATCAGCAGTGCAGCCGCATGGGCGATCGGCGGTGTGCTGCTCATCCTGATGGGGCTGCAGCTCCTCCATCTCTACAAGCCGCCGATACGGAGCATCTTCCGGTTTTTTAAGGTGCCGGTCTCCTACACGATCACCGGCGCGTTCCTGCTGGGCCTGTCATTCGGGGCTATCACGGTTGGCCGCGGCGCCCCGATGCTCCTTATCGTCCTGACATACATTGCCCTGTACCAGACCGCAGTCGAGGGAGTGTTTACGATGCTTGTGTACGCGGTCGGTCTCTCCATCCCGCTCATTGCCATCAGCTCGCTTGGCGGTGCCGTGGGAAAGCAGATCAAGGAGAAGGCCCGGATCAGCGGCGAGGTCTTCGACCGGGTGGTTGGTGTCCTGATCATCGCGATCGGGATCTATTTCCTGTACCTCGCGTTCGGGTAACGGGAGTGTTGGCTGCACACCCGCACGCGGGGCAACGACAGTCCCCGGGCAAGCTCCGGGGCCCAAAAGGACAAATGGATCTGCGGATTAATACTCCGTAAGGTGGGTCCCTTGGAAAAAAAGTCCATCCTGATTATTGAAAAGGATGAAGCTTCTGCGAAAAAACTCCGGGAAATGCTGGTTTCCTTCGGGTACGAGATCGCCGGTATCGCACGCACGGGAGAAGAGGCTGTCGATATCGTGGACAAGCAGGTCCCTGACCTGATTCTTTCGGCCATCAGCCTCGGCGGAAAGATGAGCGGCATTGATACGGCAAGGGACATTCTCTCGCGCCAATTTGTCCCGGTCATTTACCTCACGATGTACGCGGATCCCGACATCGTTGAGAAGGCAAAAGAGACCCGCCCGTACGGGTACCTGATCAAACCGTACGACGAACAGACAATCCGGACCGAGATCGAAATAGCGCTCTACAAATTCGGGCTCGACCGGAATTTCCAGGCCGAGCATGCCCGGCTTGCCGAGTGGGTACGGCAGCGGACCGAGGAACTCGCAAAAGCAAACGAGGAGATCAAGGTAAACGAGGCAAAATTCCGCGAGATCTTCAATGCCGCGAATGACGGGATCGAACTGCATGAAATTGATGATAACGGCCTTCCGGGAAAGTATGTGGATGCAAACGAAGTCTCCTGCAGGATGCTCGGGTATACCAAGGAAGAGCTCCTGCAGCTTTCGCCGCTGGACATATCTGCGGAGTACCACTCTATTCCTCTTACAGAGATCGGGAACCAGTTACTGGCAAAGGGTTCCGTGATCTTTGAGACCGTTCACCGGAAAAAGGATGGGGGAACGGTCCCGGTTGAAGTCAACGCCCACGTGGTTGAGATCGGCGGGAAACGGCTGGTCCTTTCGGTCATCCGCGACATCACGGAACGAAAACAGCTTTTCAACGAGGTGGTCAGGTCCCGCGACGAATGGGAGCGTACCTTTGACGCTGTCCCGGACCTGATCGCGATCATCGATGAGAACTACCAGGTCCGGCGGCTGAACAGGGCAATGGCAGATGCTTTGGGCCTTTTACCGGGGGCAGCCGCCGGCAGGCACTGTTACGAGCTTGTCCACCATGCCTCGTCTCCTCCGGTTATCTGCCCGCACACTCAGCTCCTTGCGGACCGCAGGAGCCACACGATCGATATCCATGAGGAGAACCTTCACGGGGATTACCAGCTCACGGTCTCTCCTCTCTTTGGCCAGGACGGGAAAATCACCGGCAGCGTCCATATCCTGCATGACATCACCCGGCGAAAGAAGAACGAACAGGCCCTCAGGGCCATGAGCGGGGAGCTCCAGGCCATCATCGATAATGCCCCTGCCATGATCTGGTACAAGGACACAGGGAATACGTTTATCCGGGTAAACCCCGCAGCTGCCCGGGCCTTTGGCCGGCCTCCCGACCAGATCGTGGGAAAGAACGCCCGGGATCTGTTCCCCCAAAAACTCGCCGATCAGTACTACAAGGACGATCTCGACGTAATCAGGACGGGAAAACCAAAACTCAATATTATCGAGCAGATAACCGATGCATCGGGAGAAACCCGCTGGGTGCAGACCGAGAAGTTACCCGTTTTTGGTGAAAACGGGGCCGTCACCGGCCTCCTCCTTTTTATGGTGGACATTACGGACCGTAAGATGGCCCAGGACGCCCTTGCCCTTGCCAATAAGAAACTCGGGCTCATGTCAAGTATTACCCGGCACGATATCCTCAACCAGCTCACCGCCCTGAACTCGTACATCGAGCTCTGCAGGCTGGCCTCGCCTCCGCAGGAGATTGAGGAGTATATCAGAAAGCTCGCAAAGATCTCCTCCACGATAGAACGCCACATAAAATTCACCCAGGACTACCAGACGATCGGTGTGAATGAGCCCATATGGCAGGACGTGGGAGGCTGCATTTTCCGCTCTGTTGCCGCGCTCCCCCTGGGACGTGTCCAGGTCACCACGGACATCCACGAGGTAAAGGTGCTGGCAGACCCGCTTCTGGAGAAGATCTTTTACAACCTGATTGAAAACGCCCTCCGCCATGGCGGCACAACGATGACATCGATCCATATCTATTCCGAAGAAGTGGATTCGGGATTAAAGATCATTATCGAAGACAACGGGAATGGAATTGCACCGGAAGATCATCCCCACCTGTTCACCAAGGGATTTGGCAAAAACACCGGCCTTGGTCTTTTCCTGTCGCGTGAAATCCTCGAGATCACCGGGATGAAGATCCAGGAGAACGGGACCTTTGGCAAGGGGGCAAGGTTTGAGATCTCGGTTCCAAAAGGGGTGTACAGGATAAGCACCTGATATTTCCCTGAAATACACCCGGTACCGGGATGCCTGATCCCTCAGTCTTTTTTGCCCGGCCCGCTGCCTCGGCAAAAATCAAAGTCCAAATCTCTTTTTGCACGGTTCATAACCGCATCTTCCGGAATGCATACGTCCCGATGAGGATCATGGCTGCCGAAAAGAGGCAGATAATAAGAAAATCAAGGCCGACAGCGAACTGGTGCAGCCCCACAAGGATTCCACGGATCCCGTCCACCGCGTACGTGGCCGGGTTCAGAAGAACAAACGGCATGAGCCAGCCGGGAAGATTGTCGATGGGAAAGAGCGCCCCGGAAAGGAAGAACATGGGCGTGACCAGAAAGCTGCCGATCAGCTGGAACCCTTCCGGGCTCTCCATCTGGGACCCAAGGATGAGACCGATGCTTGCAAAACCTGCGGTAATCACGAACAGGAACGCGAGCACCATGACGATTGCCGTCACCGAAAAGGGAAGTGGTTCCATGATCCCTGCCAGGGAAAAGAGATAGCCCAGTACGAGAAGGATGGCGAGCTGGATGAGGGAATCCGTGGACCCCCCCAGGACCTTGCCGATAAATATGGAGGTCCGGGACAGCGGGGAGACCAGGACCTCTTTTAAGAAATCGATTTTTTTGTCCCAGACAATATACACGCCGAAAAAGACTGCAGAGAAGAGCGAGAGCTGGACAAGGATCCCCGGGAAAAGGAAGGTGAGGAAGCTGACATTCCCAAACGAAATAACGGACCCGAACCCTCCGCCGATGATGAGCAGCCACAGGACCGGGTTTACGATGGATGCAACCAGCCGGGACCGCTCGCGCAAAAAGACCTTGAACTCCCGGTACCAGAGTGCATAGATCCCGGAGAGGTCGCTCATCTGCGTACCCCCGCCTGCATGGCCTTGGTTGCCCAGTCGCCTTCCGGCGATCCTTCCCGCATCTCCCTTCCCGTATAATGCAGGAACACGTCCTCAAGCGTCACCGGCCGGACATCTACTGATTCTACCGGGCCCGACCGGGCAAGGATCTCCTGCAGGTGCCGTCGTGCGTCCTGCACGACAAGACTGATACCGCCCGGGACCGGCACGGCCTGCGTGACAAACGCAAGATCCCTGAAGTGTTCACCGTCTCCTTTTGCCCCCTGCAGGAACACCCGGTCCCCGCCGATCTCCTGCTTGAGCCGGGCCGGAGGGCCAAGCGCTGCCACTTTCCCCCGGTCAATGATAGCGATCCGGTCGCAGAGCCGGTCTGCCTCCTCCATGTAGTGGGTGGTAAGAATAATCGTGATATTTTTCTTTTCTGCCAGGTTTTTTACGTACTCCCAGATGTGCTCCCGTGCCTGGGGGTCAAGGCCAAGGGTGGGTTCGTCAAGAAAGAGGATTCTGGGATGGTGCATCAGGCCCCGGGCCAGTTCGAGCCTCCGCCGCATTCCGCCGGAATATTTTTTCACCACGTCGTCTTTTCGCCCGGTAAGCCCGACAAGCGCAAGGACTTCGGCAATCTGTTGTTCGCGTAAGGGTGCAGGCATATCGTACAGCATGCCGTGCAGTTTGAGGTTCTCGTAGCCGGTCAGGGTCTCGTCGGAACTGGGGTCCTGGAAGACCACACCGATCGATTTTCTCACCTTGTCTGCCCGGGTAACAATATCAAAGCCGTTTACCGAGGCAGTGCCGGACGTGGGCGGGACAAGCGTGACAAGCATCATTAAGGTGGTGGTCTTTCCCGCACCATTGGGGCCCAGAAGCCCGAAGACCTCGCCCTCTTCGATCTCAAGGCTGATGCTGTCAACAGCACAAAGAGTCCCGTACTTTTTTTTCAGGTTCTGGATACTGACGGCCGGCATAGGAGGCAGGTAACTATCGCAGAGTTCGGCTCTTGGTGGGTAAATACCTGCGGATGTTTCACCACCGGGTACGAAAAAAGGTACAACCCACGCAGTGCAAACAATGCGATGGCTTTACTCCCGGTAAACGCCAAGAAGAATGGTGAGACGACAGCCATGAAACAGACAAAAGCCACGGCCGGGGACTATGCCTTCCTCGAAGAGGCCGCCCGCCGGCTCGGCGCGGCGGATGCAAAGGTGATCCCTGCATCGGAGATCGTTGTCGAGAACCGCGTGACCATGAAATGCCGGGCCGGCTGCATCGGGTACGGGAAGAAGCTCACCTGCCCGCCGCATGTGCCCACCCCGGACGAGTTCCGGCGTGTCCTGGCCGAGTACCATGCGGCCCTGCTCGTGAAGTTTGTCTCGCCGGCACAGGCAGAGCCTGACGTGATCTGCTCGATCTACAAATACTGGCTCGACCCTGCGGCCCCTGCCGACAGGAAAGCACAGGCGGAAAAGTTCTGGAAGGACCATTTCAACGGCACCGGCGCCTTTGCCCCGATGATGCTTGAGCTCGAACGGATCGCTTTTAACGCCGGCAACCCGTTCGCGCTCGCGTTTGTGAACGGCTCGTGCCGGCTCTGCGAGACCTGTAACGTGAAGGGCGGTATCTGCATCCACCCGACGCAGGCCCGGATCCCCGAGCACGCGGTGGGTGTCAACATGGTTGCGACCGCAGAAAAGGCGGGCATGCCGATCGCGTTTCCCGTCAAAGGGCATCCCGAGCTCATGGCGCTCCTCTTGATCGACTGACCGGGCTGCCGGGAAAAAGACCTGAACTTATTTACCCGGGCAACGAGAGTGTACCGTACAGGAAACAAGGGTGACCGGCACATGATGATCATCGTTCCAGCAGTTATCGGGGTGGTCCGGCTTGCGGTAGCCATCCTCTTTTCCGTGGTCGCACTGTATGCAGGGCTCTCTACCTTCAACCACCTCACCGGGGGGTTCGATGCGCCGGGCGAACTCCGGAAGGGGAACTGTGCTGTCGGGGTTTTGATCTTTTCGGTCTTTCTTGGCATCTCGCTTCCCGTCTATGCCGGTGTCCAGGCAATCCTCTCCGGGCTTTTTGCCATTGCAGCCGAAGGCGTGCTGACCCCCGATGGGATCCTGCACCTCGCACTCGTCCTTGTCCTCCTGCTGGTAACCATCGTCCTTGCCATTGGCTCGGTTTATTTTGCCATGTACCTTGTGGCGCAGGTGAGCCCCACGATGGACGTGCTCCGCGAGATCAAGTACGGCAATACGGCGGTGGCTGTCGGGGTGGCAGGGGTCATCCTCGCGGTCTGCATCGTGGTCCAGCTGGGCGTCACCAGTCTCTTCCCGGCAGTCCTCTCGTAACCTGCAGGAACACCCGGGATCCCAAAGGGAGCCGGTGGGCCGGAAGGCCGGCAGGAGCCCATGTTTTTCCCTTGTACGAACGGGAGAGGTCACAATCAAAAGATATTTTGCCCCACAGGCGTACGACTTTCCATACCGGGCTGATCGTGTGCCTCCGCCCCTCTCCGTGCTGTATGTCGACGACGAAGCAGGCCTTCTCGAGATAGCACAGCTCTTTTTGGAACGGGACGGGGAATTTACCGTCACAACCGTACTGTCGGCAAAAGAAGCGCTCGCCTCCTCCGGGATCCCTGCCTACGACGCCATTGTTGCCGACTACCAGATGCCCGAAATGGACGGCATCGCCCTCTTAAAAGAGGTGCGCAGGCAGTACGGCGATATCCCGTTCATCCTCTTTACCGGCCGGGGCCGCGAGGAGGTGGTGATCGAGGCGATCAACAACGGTGTTGATTTCTATCTCCAGAAAGGTGGAGACCCCGTTGCCCAGTTCGCCGAGCTCGCGCACAAGATCCGGGTGGCGGTCAAGCGCAGGAAGGCTGAGGGTGCAAGGCGCGAGAGCGAGGAGAAGTACCGGACCCTTTTTGAGACTACAGGAACAGCCATGGTCCTCATCGAGGAGGATACGACACTCTCCCTGGTCAACAACGAATTTTTGCAGAAAACCGGCTATTCCCGGGAAGAGGTCGAGAACCGGAAGAAGTGGACCGAGTTCGTGGTAAAAGAGGACCTGGACCGGATGCTCTCCCAGCATGCACTCCGGAGAACGGACCACGACAAGGCACTAACGCACTACGAGTTTGGCCTGCTCACCAAATCCGGCGCTGTCCGGGACATCCACCTCACCATCGATACCATCCCCGGTACAAAAAAAAGCGTTGCATCCCTCCTCGACATCACGGATCGCAAGAGAGCAGAGGAAGCCCTGCGGGAAAGCGAAGCGAAATTCCGGTCAATCGTGGAGACCTCCCCCAATATCATCTGGGAAATTGATGTGAGGGGAACGACGGTATACATCAGTCCCGGGATCCGGGAGATTGTGGGATTTTCCCCGGAGGAGATCATTGGCAGGTCGTTTATGGAGATGCTCCCCCCCTCCCAAAAAGAGGCTGCCGTACAGATGTTCAAGAACATCCTTGTCACGGGGAAACCTCCGGTCTCATTCGAGATCCCGGTCGCCAATAGCAACGGGCAGATGAGGATCATCGAGATCCGCCCGTTTGTCATGAGAGGCAATGACGGAAAGATTACCGGCCTGCGGGGGGTAGCGATCGATATCACCGGCCATAAGGAGGCAGAGGAGAAGCTCCGCGAGAGCGAGCGGATGGTCCGGGCCATCTTTGACTCCACGTTCCAGTTCACCGGCATCGTCTCCCCGGAGGGGATCCTCCTTGACGCCAATCGCACGGCACTGGATTTTGTCGGGGTATCTCTTTCGGCGGTGGTAAACCGTCCCTTCTGGGATGGCCCATGGTGGAATGACGACAAAGAGAAGGTTGAGCGGCTCAGGCAGGCGATCCATGATGCAGCCGGGGGTGCGTTCGTGCGGTACGAAGCGGGATTCCGGGGAGCCAACGGTTCCCGGGTCTTCACCGATTTCTCCCTAAAGCCGGTCCGTTCTTCCGATGGTACGGTCCGGATGCTCGTTGCCGAAGCGCGTGATATCACCGAACGCGTCCTTGCCGAAGAGGCCCGCAAAAAGAGCGAAGAGCAGTTTTCCCTCCTTTTTGATCATATGAACGAGGGCGTGGCCCTCCACGAGATCATCACCGGCCCGGACGGGAAACCGGCAGATTACCGGATCCTCGCCACCAACCGGATCTATGAGTGCCACACCGGCCTTTCCCGGTCTGCGGTGGTGGGAAAGACCGCAAGTGAAGCCTATGGCACCAGGGAGCCGCCCTACCTCGACGTCTATGGCCGGGTCGCAATCACCGGCACACCCGAGGTCTTCGAGGCCTATTTTGCGCCCCTGAAAAAACACTTCCGGATCTCTGTCTACTCCCCGGGAAAAAACCAGTTTGCCACGGTCTTTTTTGATATCACCGCAAGCAAAGAGGCACAAGAAGCGCTCCTTGCAAAGACCCGCGAAATGGATACGTTCTTCCAGACCAGCCGGGATCTCTTCTGCATCGCCGATACGGACGGGTACTTCCGGCGCCTTAACCCGGAATGGGAGAAGACGCTCGGGTATCCGGTAGCCGAGCTGGAAGGAAAGAGGTTCCTCGATTATGTCCACCCGGATGACCGTACCGCCACGCTGGCAGCTCTTGCCGATCTGAGTGGACAGAGACCGGTTATCAACTTCACAAACCGGTTCCGCGCGATGGATGGGACCTACCGCTGGATTGAATGGAGATCGGTACCGCAGGGCAACCTGATCTATGCCGCCGCCCGGGACATTACTCACCACTATCTTGACGAACATTATTCTGCCGGGCTCGGTGTGCTCAAGCGTGATCTTCTCCTTGCCGCCCCCACCGAAAAGAAACTGAAACGTATCACGGACTGCTGTGTCAGCCTTTTTGGCGCGGATTTTGCCCGGATCTGGATGACAAGGCCCGGGGACCTCTGCGAAAAGGGATGCATCCATGCAGGAGTGAGCACGGGATCGGGTGCCTGCCGGGACCATGCGAGCTGCCTCCACCTTGTGGTCAGCTCCGGGAGGTACATGCACACGGACGGGAGCCACCGCAGGATGCCATTCGGGGCGTATAAGATCGGGAGAATTGGAAGCGGGGACGAGGAACGCATCGTCACCAACGATGTGATCCACGACCCCCGGATCCATGACCGGGCCTGGGCAGAATCCCTCGGGCTTGTCTCGTTTGCCGGGTTCCGGATCCTTTCCCCTGCGGGAAAACCGGTCGGTGTCCTCGCGTTCTTTTCCCGGCAGCCGGTGCTTCCGGAGATGATCGCGTATCTCGACGATCTTACACTAACCGCATCCCACGTGATCCAGACGGCGCTGGCAGAAGAGGCGTTGCAGGAGAGCGAACAGAGCTACCGGTCTATCATCGAGAATATGCAGGAGATGTTCTACCGGGCCGACCTGGCAGGAAACCTGACACTGGTCAGCCCGGCCGGTGCCCGGCTTGTAGGCTATGACAGCCCGGACCAGATGATCGGGAAAAACATTGCCGATTACTGGGTACACCCGGCGGGGCGCAAAAAGTTTGTTGAGATCCTTGAGCGGGACGGTTCCGTCCTGGGGTATCCTGCAACGGTCAGGGACCGGTATGGTTCGGTGCATTATCTCAGCACGAGCTGCCATCTCTATAGAGACAAAAACGGCACGGTCCTTGGCATCGAGGGCGTGGCCCACGACATCACCGCCCTCAGGGAGGCTGAAGAAGCGCTGCAGGCTGCCCGGGAAAAATACTCCACGATCTTCCGGGACGCCCCGGATGCCATCACCATCAGTGAACTGGAGACCGGGGTGTTCATCGAGGTCAACGATGCAGCAACACGGATCTTCGGGTACTCGCGGGATGAGCTGGTCGGGCACAATGCCGTTGACCTTGGCATCTGGCAGAGCAGGGAGCAGCGGGAAGCCTTCATCTCCCGGCTGCAGAAGGAAAGGCGCGTTGAGCAGTACGAATCTGTCGAGCGGCGCAAGTCCGGGGAATTGTTCTATGCCCACACCAATGCCGATATTATCACCATCGGGGACCGCAGGTGTTTCCTCGCCATCATCCGGGATGTGACCCGGGAAAAACAAGTCGAGGAGGCACTGAAAAAAGGCCGTGACGAGCTGGAAACCCGGGTACAGGAGCGGACTGCAGCCCTCGCGGAGAGCGAGGAGCGGCTCCGGCTGAAACTGGATTCGGTCCTGTCCCCTCAGAGCAGCATCAACGGGCTGGAACTGGCAAACATCCTCGATATCCCGGAAATCCAGTCCCTGATGGAGGACTTCTCGAACCTCACCGGCATGGGAACGGCGATCCTGGACCTGAAAGGAAACATCCTCGAATCCTCCGGCTGGCAGGAGATCTGCACAAGGTTCCACCGCGCAAACGAGAAGACCGCAGCCTTTTGCCGGGAGAGCGATACGGCCCTCACCCGGGGGGAGATCCCACCCGGCCAGTACGTGATGTACAAGTGCAAAAACGGCCTCTGGGACATCGCAACACCCATCTATCTCGGGACAAAACACGCCGGCAATGTCTACATCGGGCAGTTCTTCCTGGCGGACGAGACCGTAGACAGGGACGCTTTTGGTGCCCGGGCAGAGGAGTGCGGCTTTGACCGCGACGCATACCTCGCCGCCCTGTCCCGTGTATCCCGGTTTACCCGGGAGCAGGTCGGGGTTTTCATGGATTATATGGTCCGGTTTACCGGCCTCATCTCCCGGCTGAGTTATTCCAACCTGAAACTTGCGCAGGCCATGACCCGGCAGGAACAGGCGGCCGAAGAACTCAGGAATTTATCCGAAGACCTGGACAAGCGCGTGGTCGCCCGGACCGCCGAACTGAGCCTGACCCAGGATGCCTACCGGAGGGCAAACCAGAAACTGAATCTTTTGACGAGTATCACCCGCCATGATATCACAAACCAGCTGATTATCCTCCAGGGATACCTGGAACTCTCCCAAACGTCGGGAGGCAACCCGCAAACTGCAGCGGAGTTCCTGCAGAAAAGCAACAGGGCAATTGAGACCATCCGGCACCAGATCGAGTTTACCCGGGTATACCAGGACCTGGGGACCCAGGCTCCCGCGTGGCAGGACGTGGAGGACAGTGTCCGGCAGGCAGCCCGAGAACTCGATCTCTCCCGGATCAGCCTGGATATTCCGGGCATGCACGGGGTGGAGATCTTTGCCGATCCCATGCTCCATAAGGTGTTCTTCAACCTCTTTGACAATGCCCTGCGGTACGGGGGCGAAAAGATGACGCAGATCCGGGTAACTGTTCAGGAGTCCGGTGACGTGCTCCTGATTGCCTGCGAGGATGACGGGAACGGGATCGATGCCGACGAAAAGGAGAGGATCTTCGAACGCGGGTACGGGAAAAACACCGGCCTTGGCCTCTTTTTAGTACGGCAGATCCTCGGGATCACCGGGATGATGATTACGGAAACCGGGTCACCGGGAACGGGGGCCCGGTTTGAGATTACTGTACCAAAAGCGGCGTACCGGTATTCAAAATCATAAGGGAAAATTATGCTTTTTGGCGGGCGATGCCAAACAGCATCACCATACCAACGATTATTGTTGCCACCCCGGCAATGCTTACGATAATGCCGATAGCAAGGGGAATTGAGGATTGAAAAAGGAGTTCTCCGGCAATGAGCACGGCTCCAATGAGCATCGCCACGACAGGGGTCATGACCGGTTCGGTTATACGAATCTCTCCTGTACCATGTGTAGCTGATTAATATTTTTAGCAGTTTCCATTTTGTTTTTACGGTCCCGCGACCCGGTGTACCATCCCGATAGTGCACCAAGACTCACTCAAAAGGTCATTTCCAATGTCCGGAGAAAATCCCTCATGTCCCGCCATTTCTTGCAGGGGCTGGACGAATCAGCTGTTTCTCTTGCAGAACCTCCGCCATCCTCCCAATTTATACGGGAATGCCGGGCAATGTTCAGGTACTACGGACGGGATCCGCCTGACACCTATCACGCCCACCACGCTTCTTGAGTATTCCGGTGCCGGCCTCGGTATCCTGGGGTGGCTGGGTGTCCGGCAGGTTGGTTCCCTTGGAGCCCAGGAGATCGGGTTTATCGTCTGGATCATAAGCGGCCTTGTCCTGATTGTATGGGGATACCACACGAAGGCCCGGGCGATCATGGTGATCAACGTGGTCAACGTGATCATGGCCGCATCAGCACTCGTGGCCCTTACGTGAACCGGGAAGCGATGACCCCATCGTGCCGTATCTGCCCGAAAAAAGTGAGTGATCGTCCGCCTCAGGTAACGAGAATCAGGTACATGCAGATGACGGCCAGCACAAGGAGGGCGATCATGAAGATCTCGCGGTACCAGATGAGCTTCTTGTTCTTTGCCGTTTCCGGCTCGGTACGCTCGAGCAGTTCTGCCATGATTGCATAACCCACCCCGGCCCCTAACAGGAAGACAAAGAGCGTGTGGCCGAAGAGGTTTTCCAGGCTTGCCATACAGACACGTCTGCGGGGAACAGTATTAACCGTTCATATTCCGGCCCCGGCCTCCCGGGGCAGCTGGGCGCACGGTACCGGTAAAATAAGATGTTATCCCAGGGGTACCAGTTCGGCGCCCGGGTAACGATATGATGTGATCACATGAGTGGCGGGATTAATCGTAAACGGGACCGACCAGACCCGGTACGACGCTGTCCCGTCTGTCCCGTCAGCCGCCATGTCATACGTGAAGGGGACTGTCGGGTAACTGTCTATCCTTGCCGAGCCGGTGCCGTCCGGGTACAGCGTTATCGTGCCGGTATGGGGGGAGTCCTGGAGTGTCCAGGTCTCAGGTAAAGCCATTCCCACGATCACCGAATTCGTACCCGGCGGATAATAGATTTTGGAACCGGTATTCACGGTACTGACATCAAGCGAACCATCGGGTTCAATTCCGGTGATCGTTGCCGAATAGGTCTCCTGTGGCCACAGGGAGTTCCACACAGAATAGTCGGGTATGTGTAAGACCTGCCCGGCGGTGGTGATCACTTCATAATTGCCGTTGTTGACGGTAGCCGACAGGACCGTAAACCCAACGGTCATGGGATAAGGAGATACCTGCAATCCTCCCGGGAACGCGGAAACGGTAGCGGGTGAGGACGAGGCACGACTGACTGTCCCGGCATCCAGTGCGCCGTTTGCCTCAATCCCGGTGATAGTCGCGGCGTAGGTGTCCTGTGGCAACAATGAGTTCCATGTCGCAAAGTCGGGCACATAGAGGATACTCCCGGTCGTTGTCTCGACCTGGTAATGCCCGTTCGCGGAGGTGGTTGACAGGACCGTAAATTCCATGTCATAGGGGTACTGTTGTACCGGTGATGCCACGGTCGACGCGGAATCTGTGGCAGATGCAACTGCAGGAGCAGTGGTTAGTTCTGCTGCTTCATTGAGGCAGTAATTCACGAAACCCATCCCGATCCAGCATCCGATGATTGCGATGCCTGCGACAGCAAAGAAGTAGAGCACTCCTTTCTTTATGGTATCTGTTTCTATGACGAGCTGGGACATACATTATCCAGATAATGCTGATATATTCTTCTGACGATCCGGTCTTCGCAGGCCCGGGGAAAACCAGTGTCCGGGTATACCCGGGCCTGCGGTCCGGTTTTATTCTGGAAACTGACGAGTTACACCCTGTTCCAGTTTGGCGGTTGTCCGTTTATCACCCGTTGTCCGGTAACCTGGTTTGATGCAACCTGGGTCGTTCTTAACCCGTCGTACCGGTAGTACATTCCCGAGTAGTAATAGTACCATGGGTAAGAGACCGGATACGTTACCGGGGGATAATAGATCCGGTAGATCAGGTTTACTGCACTGGCATCCAGTGCCCCATTCACTTCAACTCCGGTGATCGTTGCAGAATAGGTGTTCTGCGGGTAACAGGAATTCCACGAAGAGAAGTCTGATATGTACAGGGTTTGCCCGGCGGTTGTGAACACGGTATAGTGTCCGTTTGCGATGGTGGTCGACAGGACCGTAAATTCGATGATATACGGGTACTGTTGTACCGGTGATGCCACCGTGGAGGTAGAAGCAGTAACAGGAGCAATCACCGGAGCCGTAACCGGTGTACTCGCAGAAGCTACCGCCTGCTGTACTTCCTCGCTGATGTAATGGTCTACGATACCCATCCCGATCCAGCATCCGATGATTGCGATGCCCACGATCGCAAAGAAGTAGAGTACTCCTTTTTTGATCGAATCCGTTTCTATAACGACTTGTGACATCGATGTTCCCCTCACGTTACATCTAGTACAAGCTGGTTGTTACATGGATGGTCGGATATATTCCCAAGATCGTTTGGGTTGTTTGATTGAACCGCCAGGTTAGTACAATGAAAAAATGCCGGAAGGGAGGGTGCCCCCACGTAAACAAATCTCGCCCAAATCTCCCGGATTGCCGGAAATCCCCGGATAACTACAGGAATTTTCGCAGTCATCGCCGTGTATTTATATCCGGGGCTGCGACAGGATGGTATGCAGAAAAAGACCCTTGCTATCCTTGCCGTGTGTATCGTCGCCCTTGTTGCGATCGCCGGCGCTTTCGTTTTCTTTGGCGGTAGTTCCCCGCAATACACGGACCATAAAGGGGGCCCGGCAGTCCTCTCGTACGGGGATGCCCAGTCCTGGTCGTCAGCCCGGGCAGACTCGTCGCTTGTCGCGTACGCCCCGGTGCCGACCGCGGCCCCCACCTCTGTCGGGGGAGAGGGCCAGAGCGTTGACACCAAGATCATCCGGACCGCGGATGTCACGCTCGAGGTTCCCAATGTTACGAGCGCAGCAGCGGCCGTAGCCGCGATCGGCACGGGCTCCGGGGGCTATGTCTCAACTACGAATATCGGCACAGACTACTCCGGCCAGCCGTACGGGACGGTCGTGATCCGGATTCCTGCGGCGAAATTTGATGCTGCACTCTCGGGCGTGCAGGGCCTTGGAACTACCAAATCCATCTCCACGCAGGGCCAGGACGTGACCGAGGAGTACGTGGACGTGCAGGCCCAGATCACGGCCTACCAGAACCAGCTCGCCCAGTACAACCTGATCCTGAAGAATGCCACAAAGGTCGAGGACGTGCTGGCCGTCCAGCAGCAGATCGACGAGGTGCAGACCAATCTTGACCGCGTCACCGGGCGCATGAAATATCTCAACAGCCAGGTGGACTACTCGACCATCACCGTCTCCCTGCAGGAACCGGCACCGGTCGGGGGAACGCAGGGCCATGACTTTGTGTCCGCCATCAACCAGGGCATTGCCGGATTCTTTGGCGTGATCGACGCGATCATCATCTTTGTCATTTCTGTCCTGCCACTCGTGATCCTCGGCTGCGTCGTATATGCCGGTTACCGGTTCTGGAAGGGCAGGCAGCACGGACAGCCGTAACGCCGGAAACGGGCACAAAACTCTCCTCTTTTTTCCCGGTCCACCTCGCCAACCAGCCTGTAATCAGGATCACACCTATTTTATAATACAGAATAAAATATTTTAAAAACGGGAACGGGAGTGATTCTCCCGTCTCACGTCCAATGAAAGGTGTGTTTCTGTGGAAGTCGGGCCCGCAACAAGTGTAGGAACAGAGGTGTATGTCGACCCCGACCTGTGCCACCGGTCCCATCACTGCCATACAAAACACCGGTGCGTGGACCTCTGTTCCATGGGTGTCTTTGTTTCGGTCAAAGGAGACGGGGTGTATCCCGAGAAGAGCCAGCTCTGCTGCATGTGTTTTTTGTGTCATGAATTCTGCCCGTCACACGCGATCACCGTGCGCTGGACGCTCCGGGCATAATCATCCATAACGGGACCGGCCGTTTTGCCGGTGATAAGATCTTTTCAGGAAGGCAGGGACCGGGTACCGGCCCTCCACAACCGTGTATTGAGATCCCGTGGCAATGCATTCCCTGCTCCCACTCTATCCCCTCTGATCCATCCTCTAACCTGCAGGTTCAGCATACTTACCCCAACTATTTGTCAAATATATATGACATTCAGCCGCACGATTGGTTGCACGCCCCAACACGGGGCACACGCACACAAAAGAGAGGGAAAACAATGAAAACCCGCATGCCTGTCATATCCTGCATCTGCGCCGTGCTTCTCGTTGCACTGGTGCTCCCCGTCTATGCCGACGACTCCACGCAGGTAACTGTAACGCCCAATGCAACCGTCACTGCCGCCCCGGCCTTTGACCCCTTCGGGTCGCTCGCGACTATCATCGGCCTGCGCCACGATGACCAGAACCTCACGCAGGACATCCACGCAGACAACCAGGAGATCCACTCAAACTGGTGGGACAGCCTGAATATCTTCCAGAACATTCTCGGCAACCGTGCCACCGTCCGTTCCGACCAGGAAGCAGATCTCACCAACCGCTCGGATAATATCGGGTACCGTGAACAGATCCACACCGACCAGCAGGACATAAAGAGCGGCTCCGGTAACCAGACCGACGAACAGCAGCAGATTGCCGCAGACCGCGCCGACATCCACCAGGACTGGCAGGGCAATGCCGCCACGCACCAGGATATCCGAAACGAGCGCAACGCAAGCCAGCAGGACTGGTCGCAGATCGATGCAAACCGGCAGCAGGACATCACGGTCCGGGAGACGAATGAAGCAGATCGCGAACAGATCCAGGACAACCGCCAGCAGATCCGCGATGACCGCGGGAACGGCGATTCGTCCAGTGGATCCTCCGGCTCATCCTAACTTTTTCCTGCGACCCGATACCAGCCACTTCAGGAAACGGGACAAAACCTGAGTCCTGATGTCAGACCTTTATTCCGGGGGGAAAAAACTCCCGCGTATTTCCCCTGAGATCAAAGCATAATGGTTATCGCTTCCTGACCGAATCAGGAATGTATGAAAGTAATCTCCCTTTTCATGCTCCTTGCCGCCTGTATCCTGGTGGTTCTCGCGGCCGGGTGCACAACTACCTCCACACCGGCAGCCACGGTCACACCGACCCCGGAGGTCATCTATGTCACGGTCACCGTTACCCCAACCGCGACTACAACGAACTGCTACTGGAACCCCCAGACGATGTCCTGCTCCGACAAACCGTTTGCCGCGCCAACAGCAACTGCGGCAGTGACAACTGCAACCACGGCTGCCCCTGACCCCATCCTTCACCGGTGGATCCGGCAGTATGGCGACGGGAACGGGTACGAGTTCCGGTTCTATCCCGATGGCACCGCGATCTACAAACAGGGACCGATCATCACCGTGAACCAGAATCTCAAGATACCCTCACCGGTAACTTCGGGCTCGGGAAGCTGGTCGAAGATGGGCAGCACGGATTACCAGGTCAGGATATGGTACCCGGGGGACAGCGGGGCTCCCGATATCATCCGGGACTACACGATTGTTCCGCAGTACGCAACAATCCCCCTGCACCTGGTGAGCAGCTACGAGCAGGCCGATGTTGATACGGCCACTGCAAACGGCACCATCCATTCTTTCTCAACCGATGTCTTTTACCTGGAACAGGCCCCGCAGGACGCTGAATAACCAACCTTTTTTTCGCGATAACTGCGAATATTTTCGAAATCAAGACAATGATTATCTTCTTTTTTGTGCCATATCAGGGTGATACCGATGCGCCACGACCGTATTGTATTCCTCATCCTCTCCGTTGCGTTTGTCGCTGTGCTGGCAGGTGCTGCCGGCTGCGTGAATGCATCAGCCCCGAATACCTCTCCCGCCTTTCCTCCGTCCGGTGATAATATCACCAGTACCCCGGCCCCGTCCAATGCAACCCTGACCGTGCCGGTCCCCCGGCCGGCTACGATCTGCCACTGCCCCATGATACCCGCAGGAGTACCGGCAACTCCCGTGACGCCATACCCTGACGACGGCCTTTGCCATTGCCCGTAAGCGAAGATGGCATAACGAAAAAGGTGACGGGGGCATACCCGGTTCCCGGAATATCTGACCGAAACGGTAAACACGCCTGCCGCCCACCCTACCATGATGGCAGAGGAGAAGTATAAGATCGTGGTCTTCGGTGCGTTCGGGGCCGGGAAGACCACGCTGATCCAGACGCTCGACCCGCAGGCAAAGCATATCGAGGCAGAGTGTGCCGGGGGCACGACCACGATTGCACTCGATTACGGCCGGGTCCAGATCGGGGACAAACGGGTGTACCTTTACGGCACCCCGGGGCAGGAGCGCTTCGAGTTCGCCCGGGAGATCATCGGAAAGGGCATGGACGGCGCGATCCTGCTCGTGGATGCAACCAGCCCGGTCGACGAGTTCGTGGAGCACCTCCATACCGCAATTACCGGGGAGAAGATCCCGTTTGTGGTCTTTATCAACAAATGTGACGCGGTTGGTGCCCGGCCAGGACCGGTACAGGCGCATTTTACCGGGGCAGGGACAAAAATCGTCTCCGCAAAAGACCGGCGCAGGGCACGGGAAGAGCTTGAAGGGTTTATCGGTACGCTCCGGCCCCATCAGGCAGAAAAAAAGATCTAGAAAAGAGCGTCAGCGGCGCTTCTTTTTTGCATTGCATCCCGGTTTTTCTGGATGCAGGGGCACGAACTTTGTGCCCTGCATACGGATCCCGGTAACGATTGAATGACCGGCGGCATGAGAGTCGGGGTCAGGATCCGGTGTCCGTTTTCTCATGGCGTTTCCTGTACATCTACTGTCGTTTGCGCCCGGCAGGCGCCAACTTTTTATATCGCCTGTCGGTTAATAACCCCTACAGGGAGCCGGGAAATCCATGATCCGCGTCCTCTATATCGATGACGAACCCGATCTTCTCGATATAGCCCGGCTCTTCCTGGAGGCCACGGGAGATTTTTTACTGGAGACAAAGATTTCGGGACAGGAAGGACTCGATGCCCTCAAAGCCGGGCAGTACGACGCTGTTGTCTCGGATTACCAGATGCCGGGGATGGACGGCATCGCCTTTCTCAAGGCGGTCAGATCCGGCTCCGGCAGCATCCCGTTCATCCTCTTTACCGGCCGGGGCCGCGAGGAGGTGGTCATCGAGGCCATCAACAGCGGGGCGGATTTTTACCTCCAGAAAGGAGGCGACCCCAGGGCGCAGTTTGCTGAACTCGCCCATAAGATCCGGCAGGCCGTTGCCCGGCACACTGCCGAGCGTTCGCGCATTGAATCGGAGAAGAGACTCTCCGATATCATCAATTTCCTCCCCGATGCCACGTTTGCCATCGACACGGCGGGGACGGTCATCGCGTGGAACCACGCCATCGAGGAAATGACCGGAATACCCGCGTCCGCGATGACGGGAAAGGGAAATTACGAGTACGCCGTCGCATTTTACGGGGAACGCCGGCCTATCCTGATCGATCTCGTCTTCTCCCCCCCCGAAGCGATCCGGCAAAATTATTCACATATCGTGCAGGACGGCACGATGCTTGCAGCCGAGACCGCGCTCCCCCGGGTGAAGGGGGAACCACGGACGCTCTGGGGTAAGGCTGTCCCCCTCTATGACCAGAACGGGCAGGTCAATGGCGCGATCGAGTCCATCCGTGACATCACCGAGAGGAAGAAATCGGAACAAAAACTCGCGGAGCAATACCGCCTCCTGACCGAGAGCGAGTCCCGGCTCCGGCGGGCAGAAGTGGTAGCCCGGATCGGTCACTGGGGGTTCCACCTGGATACTGGAATGATGACGGGATCCGAGAATGCCGCTGCAATTTACGGTGTAAAAAGCTTCGAACTGCCGATAATTGCCATCCAGAAGATCCCCCTGCCGGAATACCGTAAGGCCATGGACGATGCTTTGTCCGGCCTCATCAAACGCGGTGAGCCCTATAACATTGACTTCAGGATCCGGCGTCCCGGTGACGGGGCCCTGCGCGATATCCATTCAGTAGCGACATATGACCCGGAAAAACGCACGGTCTTTGGCATTATCCAGGATATCACCGAACGCAAGAAGATCGAGACGGAACTTGCCGCCGCAAACGAGCAGCTGGCCGCAGCGGATGAAGAGTTACGGGGACAATACGATTCGCTTGCGGCAAACCAGAAAGCGCTTGCCGCATCCGAAGAAAAATACCGGGCCATCCTTGACAATATCCAGGACGTGTACTACCGTACCGACGCGAAAGGGACCCTCGTTATGATCAGCCCGTCAGGGGCCAGTCTTCTCGGGTATGCAGGTGCTGACGAGATGACCGGCCGGCCCGCCAGGGATTTTTATGCCGACCCGGCCCAGCGGGACAAGCTTATTGCTGTGCTGAAAAAAGACGGTGCCGTCTCGAACCGGGAGACCATACTGAAACGAAAGGACGGGTCCCTGGTCACGGTGTCCACGAGCTCCCATGTCTATTATGATGCAGAGGGAACATACGCCGGGGTAGAAGGGATATTCCGGGACATCACGGAGCTTAAACGGGCGGAGGGAGAACTCCGGGCCGCGTACGAACAGCTGACGGCGGCAGATGAGGAACTGCGTGGGCAGTACGAGGAACTTGCCCGGGGCGAACAGGAACTCCGGGAAAACCAGGAGAACTTCCGGAACCTGGTGGAATCTGCACCTGATGCCATCTATATCTCTGTCGGGGAGCGTTTTGCCTACGTCAACCCGGCGATGGTCAGGCTGGTCGGGGCCTCGTCAGCAGAGGATCTTATCGGGATGCCGCTCTATGACCGGGTCGCCCCGCAGTGCCGGGAGAGCATCCACGATCGGGCCCGGGTTGTGATTGGCGAGCGCAGGCCGGTCGGGCTTCAAGAGACCGTGTACCTGAAGATGGACGGTACACCGGTCCCGGTCGAATCTTCCGTTGCCCTCTTCCGCTACCAGGACCACTTCGCCGGCCTCGTTATCCTCCGGGATATCACCGGGCATAAAAAAGCCGAGCAGGCACTGCTGGAAAGCGAGCAGAAATACCGGGCACTCGTTGAGGCGACCGGCACCGGGTTTGTGATCCTTGATGGAAACGGGAAGGTACTGGATGCAAATGAGGCCTATGTCCACCTCACCGGCCATGCCTCCCTTCTCGAAATTGTCGGAAGAAGCGTGACCGAATGGACGGCGGAATACGACCTGGAGAGGAATGCAGAGGCTGTCCGACAGTGCCTTGCGGCCGGGTTTATCCATAACCTTGAGATCGATTACACGGACAGCTCAGGACGTATCACCCCGGTCGAGATCAACGCATCGGTGATCTCTTCTGGAGATACGGTCAGGATATTCACACTCTGCCGGGACATCTCGGGACTAAGGAGATCATTTGCGGCACTCCGGGAGAGCGAGAAGAAGTACCGCGACATGTTCGAAATTAACAACGCCGTGATGTTCATAGTCGATCCGGATACCGGGCAGATCATGGATGCCAATGCCGCTGCATGCCGGTACTACGGGTACAGCCGGGAGGAATTCCTCCGGCTCACCATCGCGGCGATCAACGTCCAGGACCTGTCGGTCACGCAGAAGGACATGGCCCATGCACTGGTGGACCAGGGGGCTGTATTCCAGTTCCGGCACAAAAAGAAGGGCGGGGAGATCCGGGACGTGGAGGTCTTTTCCGCCCCCATCACGCAGAACGGCCACCGGTACCTTCACTCCATTGTCCAGGATGTGACCGACCAGCGCCTGGCAGAGGAGGCAATGAAACTTGCCAACCGGAAACTCAACCTCCTCTCGGCCATCACCCGGCACGACATAGGAAACCAGCTCACCGCGCTTTTCCAGTACATCGATCTTTCGAAGATGATGGCACAGGACCCGGGAATAAAGGGCCTGACAGAGAAAGAAGAGGCCATAGCCCGGAATATCCGGCGCCAGATCGAGTTTACCCGGGACTACGAGCAGCTGGGAGCCGGCACGCCCGCGTGGCAGGATGTGAAGGACTGCGTGGAGCGGGGGATTCTTGGTCTGGACCTTGCCGGAAAAAAAGTGGAGACCTCCGGTATTGGCCATGTTGCTATCTTTGCCGACCCCCTGCTCCAGAAGGTATTCTTCAACCTGGTGGACAACGCACTGCGCCACGGCGGAGATAAACTTACCACCATCCGGTTTTCATCACAGACGTCCGGAACCGGGCTGCTTATCATCTGCGAGGACGATGGGGAAGGGATCCCGGCCGGCCAGAAAGAGCTCGTCTTCGAGCGGGGATTCGGGAAGAATACGGGATTCGGTCTCTTTTTTATCCGGGAGATCCTGGGCATCACGGGTATCACGATCCAGGAGACCGGAGAACCTGGCCGGGGGGCCCGGTTTGAGATGTTTGTGCCGGAAGGAGTGTTCCGCGAGAGCACGGCTCCCTGAAAAAAATTGTGCAAAAAAGGGGGAGACGAAAAAGCCGGGGGTTATGGCTCACTCGATGGTTGCGTGGAGGATGGCTACCTTTGAAATCGGCCGGTCACCGGAGTCGGTTTTCGTGGCCCCGATCTTATCCACGACGTCCATACCCTCAACAATCTTTCCAAAGACCGGGTGTTTGCCGTCGAGGAAGTTGTTGTTGACCAGGTTGATGAAGAACTGCGAACCTCCGGTGTTGGGACCCGCGTTTGCCATGGAGATCGTACCCCGGTCGTTCCTGTTGCGGGGGGTAAACTCGTCCTTGATCGCGTAACCCGGCCCACCCCGGCCGGTACCGGTGGGATCGCCACCCTGGATCATGAACCCCGCAATCACGCGGTGGAAGATTACGCCATCGTAGTAGCCCTTTTTTACCAGCGTTTCGAAGTTGCCTGCCGTGATGGGCATGTCGGGGTCGAGTTCGATGACGACCGTGCCCATGTTCGTTTCAAGTCGTGCCCTTTTTCCGGGTGCCTGTGTGGATGTCATGGTTATGTACGAAATGGTTGTTTCTTTTTGGTATTCTTTCCTGTGGGTCAGGCAGCGGGATTGCCTGCCGTTCCCGTTTACAGCATCTCCGCACGGAGGATCGTTACGTTCGTGAGCGGGCGGTTTTTGTCTCCGGTGGGCACGTTTGCAATTGCATCCGCCACATCCATGCCACCCATCACGGTTCCAAAGACCGGGTACCCGGTATCCAGGTACGTGTTGTCGACCAGGTTGATGAAGAACTGCGAGCCGCCGGTGTTGGGCTGGCCGGTGTTTGCCATCGCGACCGTGCCGCGGAGGTTGTGGTTGTGGGAGGAAAACTCATCCGGGATGGTGTAGCCCGGCCCACCAGTGCCGGTACCCGTGGGGTCCCCTGCCTGGATCATGAAGCCGGGGATAACCCGGTGGAAGGTGACCCCGTTGTAGAACCCGCTTTTTACCAGTTTCTCAAAGTTGCCCGCCGTGATAGGCATATCCGGGTCGAGTGCAATCGTGATATTTCCCATCGTTGTCTGGAGCAGGACACGATCCCAGCCTGACGGGGCGGTAGTGGTGGCCGGTGGCGTGGCTGGCGTTGCCTGAGCCGGTGCAGAACCGACCGCCTGCGTGCACCCGCAGGTGAGGATCAGGGCGGCGGCGAGGAACACAAAGAGGATGAGATGGCCGTAACGGAACATGGGGTACCCGTTCTTCCCCCGGGAAAAAATAGGTTTGGGAAAGTGCAGTTACGGGGCCGGTCCGCTGCCGTCTGATTTGCGGCCGAAGGCATAGAGAAGGCAGAGCACGATGATGATGGAGACAACCCCGGTTGCGATGATCCACCCGCCCTGGGTGGTCGCGGAAACGTAATCCTTTGCAGACACATCAATGCCGAGGACAGCATAGGTGTTGCCGTTGGAATCCATGGCAGAGTCGTCGATGGGCGCGTAAGCGGACACAAACGTACCCCACTGGTCGGTATACGGCGACGGTGATGCGGTAGGGCCTGAAAGCGCTTCCAGGATCTCGAGTTTATCAGGAGGGTTGTAGGCCTCGCCAATCTTTGCCGAGTCTGACGGATCGAGCGGATACAGGTCATCGACCAGGAATGTGGCCGAATGATCCGTGGTATTTACCCGGATGATGTATGCGTTGAGGAGGTAATCGTTCATGCTGCGCATGGTCCGCAGCTTTGCGGCAATGGCCAGGTACTGGGGCGTGTTCTCGTCTCCCGGCGTGAGACCCTGTATCTCGCTTGCATTGATCTGGGCGGCCATGACCCCGGCCGTGGATTCGAGTCCCGACTTTGCGATATCCTTGAGCGCCGTGTTCGAACTGGTGTACGCGAACGCCGTGAGCGCCGAGATGATCACCACCGCGATGATGGCGGCGGCAACCAGTTTTGTCTGGTGTGAACAGGTCTGTGCCATATCAGCTTCGTCTCCTGAGGTATCCCCCGATCATTGCCATGGCGGCAAGGGCGCCGATGACCAGCACCGGCCCGGGAGCCGGGGCGGGGGTCGGGGTAGGTGTGGGGGCCGCGGCCAGCGTGAGCGCGAGTGGTGAGACCTGCCCCGCGGTCACGGTCGTGGTCGTGGTGTAATCCACGTACCCTTCCTCCGATACCCGGACCAGGTGATCACCTGCCGCGAGATCGGTTACGGTGAGCGGGGTAGTCCCACGGTACAGGTTGTCGACATAGGCCTGTGCGTTTGACGGGGACGAGGAAATTGCAAGGCTTCCTGAAGACTGGACCGGGGTCGGTGATACCCCCGAGGGTGTGAGGGTCGCGGAGATCGTGTTGACCGTGTTTGCCTGGATGTAGACCGTGTTCATCCAGTCATTATACCCCGGCGCAGTCAGCTTGAAGAGATGGTTGCCCATGTTTACACCGGTGAGCGTGAGGCTCCCGGAAGAACCAATCGTACCTGCCGCGTTGCTGTCGATGAAGACCGTGGCGCCGGGAATGGAGGAGATTACGACAGTTCCCTGGGTTGCCGTGGTCATGGTGGCCTGCAGGTTCTGGGCCTGGCCGGCAGTGACCCAGAGGTTTGTCGAGTAATCGTTATAACCGGTATACCTGACCACGATCTGGTGGGTGCCCGGGTAGAGGTTGACGGTTAAGGGCGTTGTCCCATAATACCCGCCATCGGCATAGACCGAGGCATGGGTCGGTGTGGAGGTCACGTATACCCATCCGGTCTGGTGGGGCTGGGGCGACTGCTGGAGATTCGGATAATACGCGGCGGTCTGCCCGGCATACACGTTCACCAGCGTATTATCGGGGGTGTAACCGGAGAGCGTGGCCTTCATGGCGTAGGTGCCGGGCCCGAGCCCCGGGATCGTCAGCGGTGAATACCCATAGAAGTTCCCGTTCATGTAAATTGCCGCCCCGGCGGGGCTTGACTGGGCATAGATTGCCCCGGTCGAGGGTGGCGGCGGGATGGTGGTGGGAATTGTCGTGAGCGGGTTGATGGTTGCATAGACCGTGACGTGCTGGCCCGGTGACGGCATGGAGGACGGACTGCCGGTCCAGGTTGTATACCCGGACTGGGTAACGGTGATTGTCCGGACCGGAGTCCCCGTTACAGACACTTGTACGGACAGGATGCCACCCGCCGTTGTCCCCTCTAATGTATTGTCAAAATAGACCCGGGATCCGTCAACATTACAGTATACGTCAATCCAGCCTTGGTCGTGCCCCGGCACACCGGTTGTTACCACGGTGGTTGGTTCGGAAGTCGGTTCTGTAAGGGTAGGCAGCAGGGTGGGAACGGTCGTTTCCTCCGTGGTGGTATCGATGATCACCGGGCCCGGCCCCAGCGGGATGCCCCCGGTGTTTTCACCGAGAGCAAGCGGGGAAAGGACGACCATCCAGAATGCCAGCACGAGCATAAGTACAAGCAGTTTCTTGGTCACGCTATCTCTTCCTGTAATATTACATCTGGCAGAGCCTGCTATAAATAAAAATAGGATTTATGTGAGCATGTCGAAAAAAGTCGAATTCGCCTGCCTTTTTCCCGGGAAGCGGGGGCAGGGGACGATTATGGTCCCGGTCATTTCCGGGAAAGGGCGGCGATAACGCCGGCGAGCCGGTGCATCCCTTCGGTGATCTTCCCTTCATCAGCATTCGAAAAGTTGAGCCGGATCGTATCGGTGCCGCCACCGTCAACAAAGAACGGCATCCCGGGCAGTACAGCGACCTTCTGCCGGATCCCCTCGGAGAAGACATCCATTGCCTGAAGACCGGGCGGCAGCGTGGCGGTGAGGAACATGCCCCCCTCCGGGTTTGTGTGGGAAAGGGACGGCATCAGGTCATCGAAGAGATCGCACATCAGCCGGCACTGCCTGCCGTAGACCGAGACGACTTTTTGGATATGGGTATCGAGGTCGCAAGAGGTGAGGTACCGGTGAAGGATCTGCTGGCAGAGGAAGTTTGAATGGAGGTCTGCTGCCTGTTTTGCAGTGTTGAACGCCGACAGGATCTCCTGCGGGGCGTACAGCCACCCGATCCTCATGCCCGGCGCGGTGATCTTGGAAAACGATCCGGCAATCACGGTACTATCGGGCAGAAAACGCTTGACCGGGAGACGGGGCTTATGGTCAAAGAAGAGCTCGCCAAACGCGTCGTCCTCGTAAAAAACAGTGGAGGTGCCGGATAGCATCTCTGCTATCTCCTTGCGCCGCTCCTGCGAGTACGTACAACCCGAGGGATTCTGGGAATTGGGGATACCGTAGAAGAATTTGACCGGTTTTTCCCGCATCATCTCCCCAAATGCCACCGGGTCCGGGCCCTCCCGGTCAAACGGTACAGCAGTAAATTCCGGCTCGTAGAGCGAGAACGCTTCGATCGCCCCCAGGTACCCCGGCCGCTCCATGCCCACGCGGTCACCGGGGTCCAGAAAGATCTTGGCAAAGAGGTCCAGGCACTGCTGGGAGCCATTGGTGATCTGGATCTCATCGGCTGTGGCAGGGACGCCCAGCCGTGTACGGTAACGGGCCGCGATGTACTCCCGCAGCGGGCGGTAGCCGTCAGTCGTCGAGTACTGCAGGGCGGTACGAGGATCCGTGGCAAAGACCTCGCGTGCAGCAGCGGAGAGCCCGTCTGTATCGATCAGCGCGGATGAGGGCAGTCCCCCGGCAAACGAGATGATGGCGGGATCTGAAGAGACCCGGAACAGCTCAGAAAGAAACGAGGCGGGGGCATGCCGGATACGTCGGGCAAAAGGAAAGGTCATGGTACTCACCGGGCTGCTCTGCGGCAGGTGATACAAGTGTTGGCCGTTTCCCGTACAAATAACGTACCTTTGAGACGGTACATCGCGCGTCTTATCTCATTTTGGGGATAATGCCGTACTATGACCCTGACACGGGCGGACGATGCGGCTGCCCTTTTTACTGCCGGGTACTCCTGCTCCCAGGCAGTCTGCGCCGCATTTGCAGAGGACTTCGGGATCGACCGCACCACGGCACTGCGGATCTCCTGTGGTTTTGGTGGCGGAATGGCGCATACGGGCAACACCTGCGGGGCAGTCACCGGGGCGCTCATGGTGATCGGGATGAAGTACGGCCGGACTGAGATCGGCGATCTTGCAGCAAAGGAGAAGACCTATGCTATAGCCAATGCCTTCATCACCGAATTTTTGCACCGGGAGCACGCAACCCGCTGCACGGATCTTATCGGGCTTGACCTGTCCGATCCAAAAAACCTCGCTGAAGCCCGGGAGAGCGATCTCTTCCGCACGAAGTGCACAGGATATGTCCGCGATGCAGCTGAAATCCTTGAAAAATTGTTGTGAATTTTTTTGCCGGGAAAACTTCCGGCATGCGTGCGCCCGCGCCTTTATACGGCTTCAGCCACTTCGATCCGGATAATCTCGGAGGAGAGTGACTGGATCGTCTGGTGCAGGTCGGCCTCCCAGGCCAGCTGCACCTGCCCGATCGCCGCCCTGAGGCGGGTGAGCGCTTCGCTCTTGTCTGCACCGTGGCAGACCGTCCCCGGGAGCTCGACGCAGCGTGCGGCAAAACCGCCGCCATCGCCGGGTTCGAGGACAATGGTGTATTGCATGATCTCTTATATTTTATCTGAGTCTATACAGCCTTTCCTGTCGGCAAATACTGCCGCAGGCGGCAGGGTACGGTAAATGCGTCCCGTACACGGGCCCGGGCGTACCCCGGCCGGTATCCTCTCTAACCGGGCGGTTCAATGGCGTTACCCGGGCAATCTTGGAAATATATACCAGCCGCCCGGCAACATCAGGGGCAGATGCGTCCCGGCAGTATGCTGCACGGGGCATCACCGAACGATACCAGGGTGAAAGATAATGAACCACACACGAATTGTCCTGATCGGCAGCCTCTGTGTTGCCTGCCTTATTCTGGCAGTCATGCCGGTTGCCGCGGATCCCGTTACAGGGAATAACGCATGGAACACCAATCCCGAACATGTTGCCGCGATGCAAGCCCGGGTAGCCTACGCTGGCGCTAAGGGTACAGCACAGATGGACGGTGCGATCAGCTACATCGGCACCATCAGCAATGGCGCCGGCACTGCTCCGCTCTCTTCTCTTGAGACGCAGTTTGAAGGCACAGTTACCTCGGTCCAGTCCATGACCTCCGGTGACCAGATCCAGCAGGCAGAATCGCAGCTCAAGACCGACCGGACGGATTTCATGTCCACAGCGAAGTCCGATCTTAAACAGTACAACGGGACCGGAAAGGCACTCGAGCAGAGCGTCAATGCCTCGGTAATGGCACAGGCATCCACCCTCCAGGGGCTGGAGAACACGTATTGGACGGACCGCCAGAAAGCCCGCATGGATGAGTTTACTGCAAACGACCAGAAAAGAAACGGCATCCTTACCAACCTGACCGCAAAGGGCATCGATGTCTCACAGGCCCAGGCAGTCGAGAACCAGATCCAGCAGGAAGGGTCCGCGCTCAATGCTGCACTCACCAGCCGTGATGAGAGCGCTATCAAGACTGCAAACCAGGATCTTGCGACCCTCAACCAGCAGTTCGCAGGCATCATCAAGGGCTACCGGTCCGAGCACCGGGCCAAGGCGACCACTACCGTCTCACCCGGCACAACCGTAGTTCCGGCTGCAACCCTGTAAGGGTGCGCCGGTCTTTTTTTATTCTGTACTATCCTGCAGAAAGGAGATTACGCCGGGGAGATACGGTATGCTCCTTTAGGGACAAGGATCTCGAATTGTGCTCCACTCCCGGGAATGCCGGTCTCGGTGATGCTGATCCCGGTCGTGGCAAGGATCTCCCGGATCAAAAAGAGACCAAGGCCGGTATTGCGCCCGTAGCCCTTGAGAAAGATCTTCTCTTTCTCCGGCGCCTGAATCCCGATCCCGTCATCAGTATAGCGGATCACGATGCCTTTTTCCGTCTCCTCTTCGGCAAACGATATCGCCTTTACCCTGATGCCATGCCGCAGGGAGTTCTCGAGAAGGTTGTACCAGACTTTTCCCACCAGCGGATCGGCATAGATAAAGACATTCTTCCTCCCCGGGTCAAGGGCGATTCCGTCAAGAGGCAGCTGGCGTGCCTCATCGAGGACTCCCTGGTACACATCGAACCAGCCGGCATTTACGGTTCCCAGTTCCTCGTAGTAACGCGTGAACTCGATCTGGCGTTCAATGGCATCGCTGCAGGCGACCAGTTTCCCTATATGCTCCTGCAGGGCAGGGTCCTCGGGCACTTCGCTTTTTACCATCTGTAAAAAGACACCAAGCCCGGTGAGCTGATTCTTGATATCGTGACGCGTGACCGAGGAGAGCATCGAGAGTTTTTTGTTGGTCTTCTGGAGGGTGTCCTCCGCAAGCTTGCGGTCGTGAATGTCTATGAACAGGGGAAGGAAATAGAGGGGAGAACCATCTGCATCCCTGATGAGCCGGACTGAGAGCCGCACCCAGATACTGTCCCCGTTCTTTTTTACCAGGCGGAGATCTCTCTCGTCAAGGTCTGCGTTGCCGCACAGGAGGGCCTCCGAACAGGAGAGGACGGTGTCCATCTCGCCGGGAGCGATGAGCGAGGTGATCGAGCGGGCCAGGAGCTCTTCAGGGGAGTATCCCGTGATCTCGCACAGGGCAGCGTTCACGCGCGTAAACCGGAGATCCGGCGAACAGAGTGCGGCCCCGACCGGTGACTGGTCGAATGTCCGCCGCAGGCGTTCCTCGCGCTCCCGGAGATCCCGTTCCACCGCATGGCGCCGCTTTACTTCTTCAGAGAGCCGGGCAACATTCTCATAGTACGGTCTGAGGAGGTAGTACGCGAGAATCACGGTGATCCCGCTTGCAAAGAGGCTGGTAATCAGGTTCGAACGCCAGTCAGGTTCGTACGGGTAGAGAAACTGACCGGTAAATTCGAAGGCAGTCATCGCGGCGAAGGTCACGATAAAGATCAAAAAAAGCCGTTGATCGAATGGTGTCGGGCCTTCCTGCGAAACCATGAGGTAATATTATAAAAATACCTTCGTTAAAACCTTTGCTCCTGTACAACGGTATCCCACCGCGCTTTTACTCGGGTTGCACTTCCCCGTGGATCCGGCGCTTTGCAATCTCGCAATAGTGCGGGTCGATATCGACCCCGATCGCCCTGCGGTTGCACCGCAAAGCCGCTACAAGCGTGCTCCCGCTCCCCATGAACGGATCGAGCACGATATCGTCCACAAACGAAAAGAGTTTCATACAGCGCAGCGGCAGTTCGACCGGGAAGGGAGCGGGGTGGCCGATCCGGGTCTTGCGTTCACCGTTGAAGGTCCACAGGCCGTTGGTCCACTCCATGAACTCCTCCTTTGTCATGTCCGACTGCCGCGAACCGCTGGTCTTCTTCCACGAATCCTTGTAGAGCACAACGATCAGTTCAACGGGTGCGATCACGTACGGTGCCGAGGCGCTTGCCCAGGAACCCCAGGCGGTCCGGCGCGAGATATTTCCCTCATTCCAGATGATGGTGGAGTGATACGCAAACCCGCAATCTTTTGCGATCCTGGTGAGGTCAGCCCCTACACTCTGCTGGCCTCCCTTGTTCTTGTCCAGGGGGATATTGAGGCAGAACCGGCCGTCTGCCTTGAGCCAGCGGTAGCAGCGCTTCATCCACCGCTTCGAGAAAGCGAGGTACTCGTCATACGTGAGGCGGTCATCGTGGGAATTGTACCGTATATCCACATTGTATGGTGGCGAGGTGACCACGAGATCGATCCCCTGCGCGGGGATGGCCCGGGTGGTAAAAATATCCTCGTTTATGATGGAAAGGCTGTCCGTCCGGTAAAAAGCATCCCGACCCATGGCGGTATTCCTGTGTGAAGGAGCGTTGATCGTTCTCCCTAAAGAAGTTCCCGGCCCCATGGCCCCGGAATTTTTACCTTCAGAGTACAATATTCCTCCATGCACGATACATCAGGCCCGGCCTTCTCGTACCGGGCGATCGGCACAATCCATTCGCCCTATACCGATGTTGCCGGTATGCCGATCCAGCCGAGCGGGGCCCGGGGTGTGAAGGGGACCATCGAACTTGACCCGGATCTCTCCGGGGGACTTGCCGACCTTGAAGGGTTCTCCCGGATCATTCTCCTGTACGCCCTGCACCGCTGCACGGGGTATTCACTCAAGGTCACCCCGTTTCTTGACCCGGAGCCCCGCGGCGTATTTGCGACCCGGTCCCCGCGGCGCCCCAATGCGATCGGCCTCTCGGTGGTCCGGCTCACCGGCATCGAAGGCGGTGTGCTCTCGATCGAGGATGTGGATGTCCTTGACGGCACTCCGCTCCTGGACATCAAGCCCTATGTACCCGCATTTGATTCATATCCAGACGAGCGGTGCGGCTGGCTCGAGCAGGTGGCACACCATGCACAGCACACCCGGTCAGATGACCGGTTCCGCTAGCATCTCCCCGGCGGGGAATGCTTAAGTGGGAAAAACGCCCGACAGTTGATCTGCTATGACAGAAAACGAGCCCCTCCGCGGTATCCCCGGCATCCTGCGCCCGTACAAGGAATATATCAACAGCCTCAGGCTGAGCGATAAAGATCTCGTTGTCTACTACGGCTGCGTGGGGACCTGCACGCCGTTTGCCGAGCTGCTCGCGGTCGCTATCCGCGGCCTTCATCTCCGTCAGGCCTTCGTGCCCCTGCTGGACGAGACAAAAGCGCACGCGATGCATGATGTGCCGGATATCGGCATGCAGGCGTCCGGGGAGCCGGTGGCGGTTACAAACCCGAAGGTCCTGGTCATCATGGGCGGACTTGCAATGCCCATGATGCCGGTGACCCGGGAGCAGGTCCGCGACCTTGCTCTCAGTCACCCCGGGGCAAAGGTGGTCGGTGTCTGTTTCCAGGACATGTTTGCCCGGGCCGGCTGGGTGGGGACGGTGCCCTTTGACCTTGCCATCAGCGCCATGATCGACCCGGTGACCGTCACCCGGGCGGGACAATAATCCCTTACCCCCCTCCCCGGCGGATACGCCTTCCGGGGACGGTACGTATTTTCTCCTTTTACAGTACACCAGTACGCATGGCTTCTTTTGTCCACCGCATAGAAGTTCACTACAAAAAAGATCCCCGCGAGAAGATCCGGACGGACAGGATCCGGTCCCTTGGCTTTGGTATCGAGGCGCTGCAGCTCGTGGATGTATACACGGTTGCAACCGCCCGGCGGGATCTTTCCCCGGCCGAGCTTGCGGAGATCGGTGCCCGGCTCACCAATCCCGTGGTGCAGGAGTTCGTGGTGGACGAAGCTACCCATGCCCTTTTCGATTATGCGATCGAGGTCGGGTTCCTGCCCGGGGTGACCGACAACGTGGGGATGACCGCAAGGCAGCTGATCGAGGACTACCTGGGCATCACCTTTAGCGAGGGCGAGATGGTCTCCTCCTCTTCGCTCTACCTGGTCCGGGGCAGGCTCGCCCCCGACATTCTGGCACAGCTCCCGGCCATGTTTGCAAATCCGCTCATCAACCGCGTGAGCACGAAGACCCGGCTGGAATACGGGGATGCGGGGATGGACCGGGTCGTCCCGGTGGTCAGGCTCCACGAGCTCCCCGCTGCAGGAACGGTGGACCTCGCGATCCCGGATGCAGAACTGGCACGGCTTGGAAAAGAGGGGATTGCTGACCCGCAGACCGGCGAGCGCCGGGGCCCCCTCGCACTCGACCTTGCCCAGCTCCACGCGATCCGGGACTATTTCGACCGGGCCGGGCGCAAACCTACCGATGTGGAGCTTGAGTCGCTGGCCCAGACATGGAGCGAACACTGCAAGCACACGATCTTTGCATCGCCCATGGACGACGATATTCCCCGGGGGCTGTACAAGACCTTCATCCAGGCAGCGACAAACGAGATCCGGGCAGAGAAGGGCGACCGGGATATCTGCGTCACGGTCTTTACCGATAACTCCGGCGCGATCGTCTTTGACGACCAGTATCTGGTGACCCACAAGGTGGAGACCCATAACTCGCCTTCCGCCCTTGATCCATTCGGCGGGGCGCTCACCGGGATCGTGGGCGTAAATCGCGACACGATCGGGTTTGGCCTGGGAGCAAAGCCCTGTATCAACGTGTACGGTTTCTGCGTCGGCGACCCGGCCTCGGCCCCGGAGTTGTACCGGGGCCGGGACAAATCCAGTCCCATCCTCTCCCCCCGGCAGATCCTTGACGGGGTCGTTCGGGGGGTCGGTGTCGGGGGCAACTGTTCAGGCATCCCCACACCCCAGGGATTCTGCTGGTTCGACGACCGGTATGCGGGAAAACCCCTTGTCTTTGCGGGTACTGTCGGGGTAATGCCCCGGGAGCACCAGGGCCGGAAGCTCTTCGAGAAGAAGGCAGAGCCCGGGGATCTCATCGTGATGGTGGGAGGCCGGGTCGGAAAGGATGGCATCCACGGTGCCACGTTCTCTTCCGAGGCGCTCGACCCGGCAAGCCCGGTCACCGCGGTACAGATCGGCGACCCGATCACCCAGAAGAAGTTCTCGGACGTGATCGTAAAAGAGGCCCGGGACCTTGGCCTGTACCGGAGTATCACGGATAACGGGGCCGGGGGTCTCTCCTGCTCTGTAGCTGAGATGGCAAAGGAATGCAACGGGTGCCACGTGGAACTTGACAAGGTTCCCCTGAAGTACCCCGGCATGGCCCCGTGGGAGATCTGGATCTCCGAGTCGCAGGAGCGCATGACTCTCGCGGTCCCCCCGGGAAAACTTGAAGAGTTCACCGGCCTTCTTGCCCGCCGGGAGGTCGAGGCAACGGTAATCGGGCAGTTTACGGACACGGGCCGGTGCGTAGTGGAGTACCACAAAAAGATCGTGATGGACATCGACCTTGCGTTCCTCCACGATGGCCTGCCCACAAAGCACCTCACCACCCGGCCGGTGCCGGCAGCTGAGACCGGTACTCTCCCGTCCTGCCCGGAGCGGCTTGGCGAGACTCTCGTGGCCATGCTCGGGCGCCGGAATATCTGCTCCACGGAATTTGTCACCATCCAGTACGACCATACCGTACAGGGGGGCCACGTGCTCGGTCCCGTCCAGGGGAAGGGCCGGGTGCAATCAGTTGCAACGGTTACCAAAGTTGTGCCCGGTTCGAAGCGGGCAGTCGGGCTCTCGCAGGCGCTCTTTCCCTCGTATGCCGAGATTGACCCGTACCACATGGCCGGTGCTGCCATTGACCTTGCGATCCGGGGGCTGGTTGCGACCGGGATCTCCCCCGACTCTATCGCGCTCCTCGATAATTTCTGCTGGTGCTCGTCCGATGAACCGGAGCGCCTGTGGCAGCTCAAAGAGGCTGCCCGCGGATGCTACGAGTACGCGAAATCCTTCGGTACGCCGTTTATCTCCGGCAAAGACAGCATGTTCAACGATTTCTCGGGATACGACGCGGAGAACAACCGGGTGAAGATCTCCGTCCCCCCTACCCTGCTCATCTCCTCCATCGGGATCCATAGCGATGTGATTAAGGCAGTCTCTCTTGACGCAAAACTCGCCGGCGACCTCGTGTACGTGATTGGCGCAACAGAGGAGGAACTCGCCGGGTCGGAATACTTCGCCCACCTCGGCGCCAGCGGAACCGCTGTACCCCGGCTCGATGCAGCAGCGGCACGGGCCCGGTACGTCCGGTTCTCTGATGCGATCGCCCACGAGCTTGTGGCATCCGCATACCCGGTGGGCCATGGGGGCCTGGGTGTGGCGCTTGCAAAGGTAGCGATCGCCGGGCGGCTTGGTATGGACCTCACTCTCCCCGGCTCTTTACGCCCGGATATCTTCCTCTTCTCCGAAACGCCCGGCCGGTTCGTGGTTACGGTGGCGCCGGATCACAAGCGGTCATTTGAACAGGCGCTCGGTGCCGATGCGCTGCTGCTGGGAATAACAGGGGGAAGCCGGCTCCGGGTCACAGGTCGTACGCTCCTGTTTGAACAGGAAATTGCGGCGCTGGAAAAAGCATACAAGATGCCATTTGGGGGGTTCTGATATGCCATCCATACATGCACCCGTTTCGAAGCCTCTCATCAGCGACAGGGCCCTGATCATGAGCGGGTACGGGATCAACTCTGAGATGGAGACGCGTGAGGCGCTCTTCCGGGCCGGGATGGACGCCGATATCGTCCACATCAACGACCTGATTGACGGGCGAAAGCGCCTTACCGGCTACCGGCTCCTGGTCTTCCCCGGCGGCTTTTCTTACGGTGACGATAGCGGTGCCGGCAATGCGTATGCAAACCGGGTGCGAAACAATCTCTGGGATGACCTTCTCGAATTTCTTGACGGTGATAACCTTGTCCTTGGGATCTGCAACGGGTTCCAGATCCTCGCAAACCTTGGCCTTGTACCCGCTTTCGACCGTTCATACGCCCGGGATATCGCCCTGATGCCCAACCGGAGCGGGCGGCTCGAGTGCCGGTTTGTCACGATCCGGCCGGTATCCGATACCATCTGGACTCACGGGATCGTGAAGCTCTGGTGCCCGGTCTCTCACGGGGAAGGGAACCTCTCCTGTTCCCCGGAGACTCTCCTGAAGATCAAGAAGAACCGCCAGATCGCGTTCACGTACTGCCGGGACGACCTGAGCCCGGCCGGCGGCGAGTATCCCTTTAACCCGAACGGCTCGGTTGAGGATATCGCCGGTCTCACGTCAAAGGACGGCAAGGTGCTGGGTATGATGCCCCATCCCGAGCGGGCAATGGAGTTTACCCATCTCTATGACTGGCCGCTCTTAAAAGAGCAGATGCGGAGGGCCGGCGAGCGGGTACCCACGGAGTCGCTCAACATGGCAATCTTCCGGAATATCGTGCGGTACTTCGGGTAGGAAGTCCTGTCCCGAATCTTTTCACAAAAAAAGGATGAGTCCGGGGAGCCTTGCGTTTACTTCAGGAACCCGAACATGCTGCCTTTTTTCCCCGGCTTTGTCCTTCGTCCGGCACTGGTATCTTTCCCGGGAGCACCGGCAGCTGCCCGGCGTTCTGTATCCTGCCGGAGTTCGTCTGCCACCAGGGGCAGGTGGGCGTACTTTTTCTGTGATCCTGCAGGACCCGGTTCGCGTTCTTTTTCGGGTTTTGGCCGGGGAACTCCGGCGGCAATACGCTCAAGATCACTGAGCGGCCGCTGCTGCGGCTGGAGCGGCAGGGGAGCCGAGATATCGTAGAGGGGATCGCCATCGGTCCAGGGGTCCCACTCATCAGCCGGTTCCGGATCGGGTTCCGGCAGACGCCCTTTTTTCTTCCTGACAACGACAGGTTCCGGCTCTGCTGCGGGATGTGCACGGTTTTTCCCCGGGACCGGTGGCCCGAAAGTGGCACCGCAACGGGTACAGAATTTCGAGCGGGATGAAGGGGCAGGAGTACCGCAGGAAGGGCAGACCGGTTTTGCCAGCGGTGCGCCACAGACATCGCAGAACTGCGCATGTTTGTCGGAGACGGTGACGCCACAGGAAGGACAGACCGGCAACCCTTTCGGTGCTACTGGTTCGTCCACGAGTGGCGCCCCGCACAGGTCACAGAACCGCGAGCTTGTATCGGGGGCCGGTGCACCACAGTTCCCGCATCTTCTGGTCATGAACTTCTTAGAAAGTATCTTGGTGAGCGGCATAAAGTCTGCGGTTTCTACTGCCCCTGCGCTGATCCTGATCCTGTTATCTCACCCGGAAATTGCCGATCACGCGGATACTGTTTCCTGGTCAGGTCCGGTTTAACATAAACTTACCGGCAGTTTATTTGCAATCTGGCCCCCGGTTTCTTCCCGCAGTATCTCCCATGCAGGATAGGTGACAGACCCGGGTAAAAACGGATCCTTTTTTCCCGTCCGACTGTCCATATCCGGGTGTGACAACCGCACCTGATGATGACCTGGCCCGGCAGTACCCGGATATCCTGCAGGTACGCGAACTGGTCGGGGTTTACGAAATCCATGTCCGGGACGTTGAAGTCCCCCTCAGGATCCAGATCATACGGTCAGGCAATGCGTATTCCACCCTTGCAAACCTGATCGTGCGGGAGAAAGGGGCAAAGGATTACTACCGCGATACCGGGACCTATCCCTCAAGGGAAGCCGCATTGCAGGGCGCTGTCAGCGGGTTTTTCCAGCACCTGAAGCCGGGGGCATCGATCCGCGAGGTCAAGAACTGGGGGATCTAGAGACCTTCCGGTCGTTGCCTTTTTTTGGAGAATACAATCCTGCACTATCCCGTGCAGGCAATTGACAAAAAAAAGTTTAGATGTAGGGGTTCCGGAGAGCCTTGCCAACACCGAAGGTCTTGCGGGCCTCGAGGGTGTTCTTGTTCTTCGTGATCTTCTCGTTTGCGAGCTTGGTCACGAGTTCAAGACCGGGCTTGACCTTTTCGATGGGCTGGGTTTCGAAGACACCGTCTGCCATTGCCTTTGCCCAGACTGCCTCACCGATCTTTGACCTGACAAAGATGGTGGACCAGCCATCGGGGCTGCCAACGGAGCCGGTAGAGATGTCGCCGAGGTTTGCAACGTAGTCGAGACATACGTGGCAGCCGGGCTGCTCGTACTTGTGGGTCACTTTGAGCGGCAGCTGAACGACCTGTCCGCGCTTGCCGTAGACCCAGAACTTGCCCTTGCCGATCTCCATCTTCTTGACGGACTCGAGCTTCATTGCTGCGTGGTCTTCCACGAGCTGGAGGATGCTCTGGTACGGGAAGTTCTCCATGCAGAAGATACCGACTGCAAGAGCAATGCTTGCACCGACATCGCGCATGCCGACCGGGTAGAGCTGGGCCTTGCGTACTGCCTGCATCTGGCAGGGGGTGCCAACGATACCGATCTTGTCCAGGCCAAAGCTCCGGGTTGCCTCCTTGAGGAGTGCAATGTTCGGGCTGATGTTGTACTTGGTTCCTGCTGCTGCAAGCAGCTCAGCCTTGGTGTTGACGATCGCCGGGATCGGTCTCCAGGGCTCGATCATGTCGAAGCTCGAGCTGTCCTGAATACACTTGGACGGGTATTTTGCGTAAAATTCCTTGTTTGCCGCAACGATAGCGCCGTCGATAATTCCCGTGTCGAGTGCATAGCCGAACAGAGACGTTACAATGCCGCCGTCCTGGGCGTGCTTGAGAACCTCCTTGTCGGTGCTCCGGGCTGAGACGCATGATTTGTATTTACCGAGTTCTGCTCCCATTTCAATCACCTTCACTGGAGTGCCGCCATGATGGCCTCGTTGATCGCCTCGTACTCGCTGATAACATCAGTGTTGAAGAACCCTCTTGGGCACTGCGCCGAGCAGGCACCGCACTTGATGCACAGGTCACGTTCGCCCTGGGGCTTGCCATATTCCATGGTGATGGCATTGACCGGGCAGGCTGCCGCACAGCTGCCGCATCCCATGCACAGGCCCTGGTTGATGACGTTGGTCATCAGGTCGCAGAAGCATGCGCTGGTCTTCTCGGTAAGCTGCATGAGCGGGGTCAGGAACTTGGTTGCAAGGTCCTTCTGTTCCTTGGTTCCCTTGAGGAGCAGGTATGCCATGACCGCGACGTTCCGGATCATCTGGGGCGTCGGTGCGCATCCGGGGATGTACACGTCGACCTTGATCAGGTCGCCGATCGGCAGGTATGCCTCGTGGGCGGGCTGGTTCTGCTGTCCGCCGCGGGAGAACCGGGTAATGTTACCGTAGCAGGCGCAGCCGCCGAGGGCGACGACCACTGCTGACTTCTCACGGGTCTCCTTGATCTCTTCTACTGCGAGTTTGTCGTTAATACAGACGGATCCCTCAACGAACGAGACATCGACTTTCTGGATATGCCTGACATCTGCAAGGGTCGGCATGTATTTCAGGTCGACATATCTGTCGAGGAGTGTTAATAATCCGGCATAGTTGTCTGCGAGTGCCACAGTGCAACCGGTACACCCACTCAGGTGTGTGTAACCTACTGTAATCTTATCTGCCACAGGCTTAACCTCCTTTTTTGTTTCTGCTGGTTTTGGTGCTTCAGCGCTCTTGGTAACCACAGGCTTCTGCGGTTCCGCGCCGGCTTCCTTCTTCTTGAAGATTGATAGTAGTCCCATAATCCACCCCAATCGTTTCGAGTATAACCTTGATTGCCTTCGGGATCGCGTTTCTCACGTCATCAGAAAGCTCCATTTCAACATCTGCATCTCCCTTTTTGATGGCTTTTGCCGGCTGGCACAGGACAACCGTGGTATCGATCTGGTCCCTGATACGACAGAGCTGGTCGACACCATCCCATGAATGGGGGTCGATGTACGCTCCCGGCCTGAGATCCTTTCCGGAGATTTTCGATATTGAACCCGGCTTTGCATTGAAATCTGCGATGTCTACGACGATGAGTTTCTTCGTCACTTCGGGATTAAGGAAATTAAAAATAAAGTGCGGGGCGCCAGCGCCACCGTCCTGTATTGTTACATTGTCGGGAAGTGTGAGCTTCTCCATCTCCTCAATCACCGCGGGTCCAAAGCCGTCATCACCGAAGAGGGGGTTTCCGCACCCCACTATGACGATCTCCGAATGCATCATCAGGTGACACTCACTGGATGAGCTTCTGAGCCACTAACTTGTTGTCTTCATCCAGTACGATCATGTGGGTTGCACATGAGACACAGGGGTCGTACCCGCGCATGATAACCTCGGCAAGCTGCCAGGGTGCGCCGGTGAGGGCTGCACTGCAGGTTGCAAAGTTCCAGGTTGTGGGGACGAGCATGCTGAAGTACTGGACCTTCCAGTCCTTGACGCGGGCAATGTGGACATCGGTACCGCGGGGAGCCTCGTTGGATGCCCAGCCGAGGGAACCGTCGCCGTTCGGGATGTAGTCTGCAACGACTTTGCCATTCGGGTTGAGGGCATCGATGCAGTCGATCATCTCGTACAGGCTGTCGGTGTACTCCATTTCACGGGCAACGTTCTGGCCGACCGTACCTTTCTCGTCGTAGCCCTTGTAGACTGCGAGACGGGCACGCGGGCCGACTTCAACCGGCTGGCCGTCGTACATCGGGATACCGGTGCAGGCTTCCATCTGGGGGTTGACCTTGGTGCCGATCTTGGTGGTTCCGCCAACGGGGTACTTGGGCTCTTCGAGCGAGACTTCCATCTCACCCATGTACCAGTCCCATGGCCGGACTTCCTTGAACCGGTTGATGTCCCAGCTGGGGCACTCTTCCATGCTTGAGCTGCCGTAGAACGCGTGGGTTGCAAGGTAACCCTGGTTGTGGTACCCGAGGGTCTTGGGCAGAGGTACCTTCATGCCTCCAACGCTCACAGACTCGCGGGCCTGGTAGTTCCGGAGGACCGCGATCATGAAGTCCATCTGGGCCTTGGCAAGGACAAGTCCTTCCTTGGCGAGGTCGTACATCTTGATCTTGGCCTGCTCGGAGCAGTTCCGGTACATACCACCGATACGGGTGTTCCGCGGGTGGATGCAGTCGCCGCCGGCAATCTGGCCGACAGTCTGGCCGATCTCACGGAGGCGCTGGATGCGCTTTGCAACGGTGCGCACCGGCTCTTCCGATGTAAACGGGTTTATCTGGACCTCGGTGCCCGGGATATACAGGTCGGGCAGGATCAGAATGTCATGCAGTGCAATGCTGTGCAGCCGGTTTGCGAGCTGCAGAATGTGACGGAGCATCAATGCGTCCTTCGGGATCTCGCACTTGATGGATGCTTCCATCGCTTCAGTAGCCGCAAGGTTGTGGGCAATCGGGCAGATACCACAGACACGGGATGCGATCTTCGGCACCTGTTCGGGGGTCTTGCCAACGGCAAGCTTCTCGACGCCCCTCACCGGGGTAATGGAACACCAGTTGCCCGTCTCCACGATACCCTGATCGTTGACCTTCAAGACAAGCTTGGAGTGTCCCTCATGTCTTGTGGTTGGGGAAATCTCTACAACTTTCGACAATATTATCGCCTCATATTATGTTGCGTTGTTCAAATTGCGGTACAAAATTACTCTATACATCTCTCATCTCTAGAGATAATTGACCGTACAAAGTACGTTCAGATTTATCTACAACGAGCCCTGTTATAACGTTTATTGTTTTAATTTCCCGGTACGGGCAAAGGAAATCCAGGTAAGAATCGGTCATTAAAATAAAAACCGTGTGAAAATTGCGGTTTTTCTCCTGCCGCGCAGGAAGGCAGGAAAAATATGCGAACCGGTTTTATTTCCGGGTCATTATTATTTTTCTTTTTTGTATTTTTCAGCCGGATGATTTCCGCTCGCCATTGAGCTCGTCCAGCAGTTCTGCCAGTGTAGCCCTCCGTTCGGCATACGCGTCGTGCTGGTGGATGCTTTCTTCATTGGTCTGCTTGATGGTGACCACGGCATCGCCCGGAAGGTAGTCAAATCCGGTCAGGACTTTCTTTGCCATCTCCCGGACACAGTCTTCCACAAACCGCGGATTTTTATGCGCGGCAAGGACCACGGCACTTTCGTCGCCACGCTTGAGGAGCTCGTAGATACCGGCGCTCATCGATTCCTTGAGAATACGGATGATCTTCTCCAGGTCAACGTGCTGGTCGTCGTCGGTCTCGATACAGAGGAACCCCCGGCCCCGCTGGTTGTGGGTGGCCATCGGAACCTCGGCAAAGAACGCATCGATAGTCTTCTGGTCGATGCCCAGTCCTTCGAGAACGTGGTTGGCCCGCTCCTTCATGATGTTCTGGGCACAGGGACATGCGGTCATCCCCGTAACCTCGGCCCCGATGCTCTTCCGCACGATCGGTTCGCGGAAGGTCCTCTTTGCAATCGCCCGCGCATGGACCTTGACCACTTCATGGCAGGTCGTGTGGCTCACCGGGGTTTCGCGCTTGACCATGAACTCGCTGCGCATGAGTACTTCCGTGCGATCGGCATACTCGTGCCGGTCGAGCAGCTTGCGTGCCACTGCACTGCAGAGGTTCTCGATCTCGTTGACCTTGCCCTCGATAGCCTGCTGGAGGACTTCATCAATCACCTCAAAGTTTCGGGAGAGGTTGGCACCTTTCAGGCTGCCGGGCAGGTCCACATAGACATCGAAGTTCGAGATAAAAACGACCGGCCTTTTATCGGGGCGGGTAACTTCCACGAGTTTTTTTACGTTTTTTACCCCGACCCTGGTCAGGTTGATCCTGACATCGGGAGATGTGGCCTGAACGTCAGGCAGTTTCCCGCTGAATGGCTGGTCCGGGGCTGTATTCATATTTACCTGATTAATAAGTCATCGCATCCCAGATGGTTGTCCAAGTGTGCTTCTTTAGTTTTTTCATATAATATTTATGTGCTTTGTTGCTGATATCAAAGGGATTAGTCTATGATGAAAAAATACTATGAATCCGATGCCGATCTCTCGGTGCTGAAAGGCAAGAAGATCGCGGTGATCGGATACGGGTCGCAGGGACGCGGGCAATCGCTGAACTTAAGGGACAGCGGCCTCGACGTAATCATCGGCCTCCGGAAGGGGAAGAGCTGGGATGCGGCCGCAAAGGACGGGATGAACGTCATGACCGTCGCCGAAGCGGCAAAGAAAGCAGATATCATCCAGATTCTCCTGCCGGATGAACTCCAGGCGGCGGTCTACAAAGGCGAGATCCTGCCCCACCTCACCGAGAACAAGGTCCTGATGTTCTCCCACGGGTTTAACATTCACTTCGGCCAGATCCAGCCGCCGGCCAATGTCGATGTGATCATGGTAGCACCCAAAGGACCCGGCTTCATGGTGCGCCGGCAGTATGAGGAAGGCAAGGGAGTCCCCGCCCTCATCGCTATTCACCAGGACCATACCGGAAAGGCGCATAAAACCGCGCTCGCGTATGCAAAAGGAATCGGGGCAACCCGTGCTGTCGTTCTCGAAACTACCTTCCGCGAGGAAACCGAAACCGATCTCTTCGGGGAACAGGCGGTCCTCTGCGGCGGTGCATCATCTCTTATCAAGGCAGGATTTGAAACGCTGGTTGATGCAGGGTATGCTCCCGAGATGGCCTATCTCGAGGTCTGCCATGAGCTCAAGCTGATAGTTGACCTGATCTACGAGGGAGGCCTCACGAACATGCGCCAGTACGTGAGCAACACGGCGCAGTACGGCGATCTGACGAGAGGGCCCCGGGTCATCGGTCCCGAGGCCTATGAAGCGATGGACGAGATCCTCGCCGAGATCCAGAGCGGTGAGTTTGCCAAGGAATGGATGCTGGAGAATATGGTCAACCGCCCGGTCTTTAATGCCCTGACAAAATCTGATGAGGAGCACCTTCTCGAAGAGACCGGAAAAGAAGTGCGGGCCATGATGCCCCAGTTCAGGAAATAATTCCCTCACTCCCGCTATTTTTATCGCCGGTTCCCGTTTGCCTGCGGTTCGCGTACGGGTGAAAAGTTTTTGGACAAGGGGTACGTTCTACTCTGTATGAGTATCTGCGTCATCTATCATTCGGAAACCGGTAATACCCGGCATGTCGCGCAGCATATCGCGTCCAATATTCCCGAAACCCGTCTGGTCGAAGTGACTGACCGTGCAGAGCACTTTGCACTGACCCGTTTTCTCCTGCAGTGCAAGGCGGCACGGGGCGAAGATACCACCGGGATCGAACCGTCCCGTCTGGATGTGAAGGAGTACGATCTCCTGGTCTTCGGATCACCGGTCTGGGCATTCAAGCCGACCCCGGCCATCCACACGATCATCAATGCGCTTGAAAACTGCCAGAAGAAACGTGCGGTTGCGTTTGTCACCTGTGGTGGCCGGCCTGGCGAAAGTGATGCAGTGTTCAGGAAATGGATCGAAGCCAGGGGGATGAATTTTGGCGGGTTCGTATCCATCAACCAGAAAGATATCGAGGACGATGAGGCGACCGCAGCGGTGGTCACGTTTGTAAAAACGGCAGTACCAAAACTGATGTGATCCGATATGGGGATGGGCCGGGCAAAAAGGGCTGGGAAAGTCTTTTGCATCCCGGCATCCCTTAGATTATACTGGTATGACGGACTCTTACGATAATCTCTTGAAAAAGGCCTATTCCCATATCTCTGAAAAAAGCGCGTCCTCGGAACGTTTTGTTGTCCCCGAGGCAAAAGCATACGTCGAGGGTAAAACCACCATTCTTGAAAATTTTGCCGAGATCGCCGACAAAGTCCGTCGCGATAAGGATCACCTGATGAAATACCTCCTGGGGGAGCTGGGGACCTCCGGCAAAATCGACGGCAACCGGGCAATCTTCAACGGGAAATTCGAGATATCCCAGATCCGGATGATCATCAAGGGTTACGTGGACGACTACGTGATCTGTTCCGAGTGCGGGAAGCCCGACACGCGCCTGGTCAAGGATGACCGGGTTCTCCTCCTCCGCTGTGATGCCTGCGGCGGCCACCGCCCGGTCCGGAAGCGCAAGGCAAGAACCGAGCCGGTCTCTGAAAATCTCGAAGAAGGCCAGGTCATGGATGTCGAGATCCAGTCGCTCTCCAAGCGCGGGGACGGCGTGGTGAAGATGGGCCGCTACATCATGTATGTCTCGAACGCAAAGCCCGGCCAGAGCGTGAAGATCAAGATCTCGAGAATATCCGGATCGATCGTCTTCACCGAGAAGGCGGAATAAGTCCGAATTCCACGAAACCGGGTCTCGTTGCAGTTTCCGCCCGGTATAAACTTTTTTTTAAACTGATGAGAACCACAACACTGTGGACAGGGCCGCTTTGTGGCGGATACGTTTTTAAAAAAAGTATGGAAAACAGGTCTTGTAAACGGTCTACTTCTTCTTTGAGAGATCCTTGAGGAGCTCGTCGCAGTTGCCGGAGAGCCGTTTGCAGGCCTTCTTGATGATCGTCAGGGGGTTCTTCTTCGCGCTCTTGGTAGTGACCAGCAGTTCGGGATCGGAGAACTGGAACTCGATGGTATATTTTGCGACATCGACGTCCGGGTCGGTCAGGATCTCCTCGACAAGGGCGTTCATGAAGGTATGACCCTCCCCCTGGATGACGAGTCGTGCCTTATCTTTTTCGAGTTCAAGTACTTTTACAATCATGCACCTATGTTTGGGAACCTGTGAACTATTAAGGTATGGGTGAGGGCGACAGGGGTGGCTGAAGAACCCCTTTTCTCTTTATTTATGAATACTCGAAGACGTCCCCATCCTGCGCGAGGTGGGGGTACTCCCACGGCATCACGTGGCTGACATGGATGCAGCGGAATTCCCTGGGGTGGAGGCTTTCGGCGAGCGTACAGGCATCGAGATAGTTCATGTGCTTGGCAATCCTGGTGTGGGAGGGGACAAGGGCATCAAGGAGGAGCAGGTCGAGGTTTTTGAGGAGTGCAAGGCTCTTTTCAGGGATCTCGCGGTTGGTATCCGACGTATATCCCACCCGGGCCCCGTGTGCCTCGAAGACAAATCCGCAGGTGTAGGCCGGCGGGTGCCTTACGAGAAAGGGTGTGATTCTGATTCCGAAGAGATCGAAGGGAACGTACGGTTCCACCGGGTGGCGTTCGAACTCAAGGAACCGGAAGGTTTCACCGCAGTACCGAAGCACCGGTTCTGCGGCATAGACCGGCGGGCACTTCTGGACCCGGTAGAACTCGCCAAAACCCATGAAATGATCGTAATGCCCGTGGGTCCAGAGAACAGCATCGATAGGGGGAGATCCGGACCGGAGGAGCTGCTGCCGGAGATCGGGAGAGGTGTCAACGAGAATATGGCGGCCGCCTTCTTCAATAAGCAGGGATGTCCGCAACCTGCCGGTACCGGTTTCGTGTGCATGCTGGCACTGGGGGCAATCGCAACCGATCTTGGGCGTCCCGATTGCGTCCCCGGTACCCAGCAGGAGGACTTTCATATTACATCCAGTTCAGGTTCCGGATTGCGTCCCGGTTCCTGACCATCCGTATCCCTGTCTCAAGGTCCCTGGTCTCGATGGTCTCCCGCTTGTCCATGAGCGCCGAGAGCAGCGCCTCCTTTATCATCATCCGGATGTCCGCCCCTGTGAACCCATCGGTGAGAGCCGCCATCTCCTGGTAATCGCAGGAGCATGACATGGACGATGTGACACTTTTGATAATCTCCCTGCGCATCTCCTCATTAGGTACGGAAAATTCCACCACTTCATCGAACCGGCGCCATGCCGCTTCATCCAGCAGCTGCGGGTGGTTGGTCGCCCCGATCAGGAGAACGCCATTCCTGACTAAGCTGATGCGGTCGATATTTTTCAGGAGTGCGTTGACCGCTCTTTTCATCGCACCGTGGTCATCGGCGACACGACTCTTTGCCACAAAATCGAATTCGTCGATGAAGAGGATGGAGGGGGACAATTTTTTGGCAAGCTCGAAGATCTTGTCAATATTCTTGGAGGTCTCTCCCAGGTACTGGGAGGTGATCATCGAAAGCCTGACCTCGAGGACCGGCATGTGCATGGAATGGGACATGGCAAGGGCAAGCGAAGTCTTCCCGGTCCCGGGCGGCCCGACGAAGAGGAGTTTTCCCACCTCATAAATCCGGTGGCGGTTGAGGAAGTCCCGGTGGTGCAGCGCATGGTGGATCTTGTTAATAATGGCGGTCTGTTCCGGTGAGCAGACAAGGTCGTCCATCCGCTGTTCCACTTCTTCCGGGGCGTTCACGATCACCAGGTCAAGCGCTCCACGGAATTTTTCGTCCTCGCCAATCAGCTTGGAGATCCGGGCATCGAGGTTTGCCCGCGTATCTTCGTAGGGCGGGTTTGCCCGGCGCACGTCATGGTACGAGACACCCGTGCCATCGAACGACTCGAAGAAAAAGGCGAGTGCCGGGTTCTGGCAGACAAGCTCTTTTCCTCCCTGGGAGAGGAACCATTCCGCAGCCGGCCGGAGGGTAGTGATCTTCAGGCGTTGCCCAAACTCCTCGTAGGACACGAACGGGTTCTTTGCGATCTTGTCGTGTGCATCTGCGATACTGAGCGCACGTTTGATCAGCCCGTCACTGACGTAGACCGGCCTTTTGATGGTCTTGGTGTCACCGGAGCAGAAGATCTCCCGGCAGGCTGGTGTCAGGTCGTTGAGATCGAGTGTCGGGTTCTGGTTGAAAATTTCTGCTGTCAGCAGGACTTCCATGATGCGCAGGCTATCCAAATCTCCGGACATGGCTGTAACCTTTATTATTTAACGCCTGAATCCTTATACCTATCCCATCACCTGGTGGTGACGATGCACCCGTCGGCCGTTACGATTATGGTGTGTTCGTGCTGGGAAACAAGCGAACCCGGGACATCGGCAAGGACCGGGTATCCATGGAGAATCTGGGAGCGTGCAAGGCCGGGGAGGGCAAACTCCATCTTTTTGTCCTTGAGCCAGCGGCGCGAGAAGGGAAGCCCGTGGCGGTTTTTCACCTGCTCCATGACGGCCCGGGCAGATGGTATCCGGACCGGTTTTTCTGCGATCTGGGAGTAGATCTCCACCCGGGACTTCTCACCGACCCTGCCGCTCCCGGTTGTGGCGAATGGTTCTATGGCAAAGGCCGTGCCCTCTTCAAGCACCGACCCGCCGTTGATGGCAACGTTGGGGATCGTCGGGTCCCGGTGCTGGACATATTGGCCAAGGCCATGGCCGGTAAGGTTGGCGATGGGCCGGTACCCGCGGCTCGTAATCTCTTTTTCCACAACGGCCCCGATCTCTCCTGCGGTAACTCCCGGCTTCACGATGCGGATCGCCGCTTCGAGAGCCTCGCGGGACGCATCAAGGAGAAGCGCATTGTTCCCGAGGTCGACCGTTGTGGCGGTGTCTGCGATGTAACCATCGATCTGTACCCCGAGATCGAGCTTAATCACGTCCCCTCTGGCAAAGACCCGCTCGTCGCCCGGTGATGCCGTGTCATGCGCCGCATCTTCGTTTAAGGAGACGTTGAGGGGAAAGGCCAGATCGGCACCATTCTCCCGGACACGAGCCTCCACGGATTCGACCAGCTCCAGAAAGGAGCGGCCTGCCCGGATATCCTGTGCGCTTTCCCTGAGTATCACAGAGGCAAGTTTCCCTGCGGAAATATACGTATCCAGTATGTCATCGTTCATTTTTGTCATACGATCAGCGTCTCCTCAAAACGGGTGAAATCGACGAATTGCCGCGCCCGTACCACACCTATATCCTCGAGGCGGACACCTCCAATCCCGGGATAATAGAGCCCGGGCTCGACCGTGACAACAGATCCGGCCCCGAGCGCCACACCCGAAGGTCCGATCGTGGGAAGCTCGTGAACCTGGAGCCCGACGCCGTGCCCGAGATTGTGGATGAACCCCCGGGTATCACTCTCGTATCCCCGGTCTTTGAAATAGTCTACAACGGCAGTATAGGGATCTGCCCCGGAAACGCCGGCTCTTATCCGGGCGACACCAACCTGCTGGGCCTCCCGGACCGCTTCGTACATCTCCGTTATCCGGGCGTCCGGCTCACCTTTCGAGACCGTCCGGGTCATGTCCGCGTAATAGCCCGTGGTTTCGTCCCGTGGGAATGTATCGATCACGATAGGTTCATGCGGCTTTAAGGGGCCGCTCCCGATAATGTGGGGATATGCGGTATCCTCCCCGCACGAGATGATGGTCTCTACGGCACGGCATCCGTCATCCATCAGCTGCTTATGCATAGCGATCCGCACGCGTTCCGAGGTGAGTGGTGTCCCGTCATGGTACAGGACTCCCTTTCTTACGGTCGCATGCCGGATGAGCGAGATCCCCAGGGCCATCGCGCGTTCGGTCTTTCTCTGCACATCCTGCATGAGCCGGATCTCTGCCGGGCTCTTTTTTGCCCGCACTTTTTCCATGGTGCCATCATCTACGATCACCTGCGTATGCTCTTCGAGCGCCCTCAGGAGTACTGCGGGAAATGCAGGAGATACAAGGACGGTCTTTCCGGCCTGGCCGGAGATCATCAGGGCGATCGCCTTCCACGGGTCCTTTTCTTTTTTGAGGATATCGGGAAGCCCTGCCTGCGTGCGCGTCATAACCGCGGTCGTAGATTCCCGGGATGCCCGCTCGGCTTCCATCTGGGGGACAATGATAGTACCCCGCTGCCTGCGCCGTTTGAAGAAGACAAAGGAATCATGCATCACGAACCGGGTGAGGTATCGCATATCCGCATCCTCTCCTGTGGCATAGTGCACAAAGGCATCCGCCCCGCACGTCTTCATGGCAGCGTCCAGTGGATCCATTGCCATACGTGTATGCACTGAAACGTCAAGTACTTTTATTCCCGCATTCAAGGTACGAGTGATGGACGAAACTGCAAAAGAACAGTTCAAGTGGAAATTCTACCGGCTGGCAGTCCAGCTTAATGCTATCATCCTCCTCGTGGCGCTCGCGGTACTCGCCTGGTTCCTTGTCCCGTCACCCTTCCGTATTCCTGTGTGTGCCGTTATGCTCCTTGTTGCCCTTGTCCTTTCCTGGAACTTCAGGAGCAGCTACCGTTTGACCAAGGCATGGCTTGATGAGCATTGAGGTAAAGGATTACTACTGGGAGCACCGGAGCGATTCCGCGGAGATGACATGCTCAAGAAGATGAAGGAGGAAATAGAACTCCTGAGCCGGCACATCGAAGTGGCCCGGACCGTGGCAGAGCACCAGCCGATCGGTATCATGAAGCTCTCCGAGATCCTTGATCTCCCTTCGCACCGTATCCGCTATTCCCTTCACGTGCTCGAACAGCTGGGGTACATCCGCGCATCCCCGGAAGGGGCGGTGGCTACCAGCCAGACCCGGGAACTTTTTGCGCATCTCAATGAAGATCTGGACGATATCGTCAGTCTTGTGAATGCCATGAAACGACCCTGAGTGGCAATTCCTCCGCGGATTGGGAGTTTTCGCAAGGTCCTGCCCTGCGGGTCTGCGGACCCGGCCTGTCATTTCTCCCCTTCGTTACCTTTAAAAAGACTCACAAAGAATCTATTAAGGCGCAGGAAACTGTTGCCGCCATAACTCAGTTGGTAGAGTGGCTGGCTGTTAACCAGCATGTCACAGGTTCGAGTCCTGTTGGCGGCGCTCATGGGCCTGTAGCTCAGTCCGGTTAGAGCGCCCGGCTCATAACCGGGCGGTCATGCGTTCGAATCGCATCAGGCCCATTGCCCATTTTTTTCATCTCTTTCGGGTAATTTTCCCTGTCGTTTTTGATCCTGTCCCGCAATCGCTCTCGGGGTTATCACCTTTTGCAGCCCGCGAACCTGCACCGGTTCTTCAGGGATTATCCAGCACCCCTCCCTATAAGGCAGGAGCCCGGTGCGGAAAACAAAATGCTCCTGCACTACCCCCCTCCGGTATCTCACAGCACAAAAAAACATATTTCTCTCCTTTAAAATGCCCTGGTTATTCCGGATATTTGGCTGACATTGAAGGGGGTCAGATGGGGTCAAACTGCCGGAATGATACAACTCTTCGTCGTTTTTTCTTAGAATCTCCAGTGGGGATCAGGCATATGAAATGTGCGGGGCCGGTGAAAGAAACAGCAGGCCCCGGACATTTTGGCAAAGTATCTATGGCAGGAGATACCAGCAACCTCCATGGAATGTCCCGCGTGCGGCAGCGACTGTGTCCAATCGGCGCCGGATATCCTCCGGGATCTTCCCACAAGGTTTACCCCGTGTGAAAAGTGCGTGATGCGGGTCCTTGACAAACGTGCTCCCCTGCCCTCCCCCGATTATGCGGCTCCCTGTTCCTGCGGCAAACGGTTTATCGACGAAGTTTTTGCCCACATGTATGTGATCATGGAAGAGGAAGGGGATCTTACCCCCAAGGATCCGCTCTTTACCGTCGGATCGCCGCTTATTCATCCCGGTCTCGCGCTGGACCGCCCCCCTTTTCTTCCGGCAAAATCTCTTCTGCTGCTTTCAGGTCGCGTTCACGAAAAGGCTGCCCGGCGGATCATTACCGAAGTCCCCGAGATACGGGGTGTTGTCAGGACCGCCGATTATATCCCGGGACTTGTTTCCCTTAATCCGGAAGAATCCCCGCGGACGTACACGCTCCTTGCCGGATGCGATGTCCGGGCCGACATCTACCCGCTGGCAACCGGCCCCCTGGTTATCTACAAGCAGCAGTCCCTCATCCATGTCGAGTTCCCACGCGCTGGATACCCGAAGCTGCGGGCGGTCACCTCCCGTGTGGGAACACCCCCGGTTCCCTTCTTTGTGGATGCATGTTCCGGGGCGGGAACCCTCGGCCTTGCGGCGGCATGTCTGGGTGTCCCTCATATAGTCATGAACGATGCCTGGTATGCATCAGCGTTCTGGTCGGCGTTTAACCTCAACGTCAACCGGGTATATCTCAGGACCGGAGAGGTACACTTCCATAAAACACTCGAAGAGATGGCCCGTCAGCCCGTAATGCGCGACCCGCAGAAGATTGCCGAAACCTCGGGAGTGCAGGAGATCGAAGTCTATCAGGGAGATCTCCGTTACCTGGATCGTGTTATCTCCCGTGATTCCCACCCGCTTGCCGCACTGGATATTTTTGACAAGAACAACCAGAAAGAGGTCTCCGCCCTTATCAGTGACTGGCGTGCACGGATGGGCGGGGAGGCGTTTATTCCCTGACCCGGAACAAGGATGGATCCCGGGGCGTTTTCCGACAGGGCCCGGCCGAAAAGGTGACAAGGATTTATTGACCGGCAGCCCAAGTGATATGGGGACTAGCCCGGGTGGCTCGGCGTCACTTGTAACCCGAAACCGTCGGTACGCGGGGGGCGAAGTTTGAAGAAGGCTGCAACGATCTGCCGGATCCTGTGTGTCCTGACGTTGAAACCTCGTCCCATGAGGTCGATGGCCAGGTATCAAAATTCCGGAGGGAGTGGCGACCTGTCGCTGCGGGAACCGGTTCAGGCCCGGAAGGGAGCAGACTTACCGCAGACATCCGGCGCCCATGGGGTAACGGGGCGGAGGATGGGTACTTTGGTGAAAGGAGCAACGTACAGTCGACCGATGACACGTCCCCGCTTCTCGTGATACCATGTCCAAAGTCACCATTATCGGTGCCACCGGCAATGTCGGCACGTTTGCCGCTTACGCAGTTTCTGTCGATCCCCATGTCCATGAGATCCTGCTGTACGGCCGCGAAGGGCGTGAGGCTTTTTTAAAGGGGCTTGCCCAGGATTTTGCCGATTCTTTTGCGGCACGGGGGACTAATATCAGGGTCACCTGGACCACCAACCTCAAGGACGTAGCCGGATCGGATATCGTCGTCATTACTGCCGGCACTCCCCGCGGACCGGGGCAGAACCGTCTTGATCTCGCGCTCGGGAATGCACGAATTATTGCCCCGATGGCAAAGACGATCGGTACCATTGCACCGGATACCAAGATCATCATGGTGACCAATCCTGTCGATGTGATGACCTGTGTTGCCCTGAAATATTCGGGCCTGAAACCCAACCAGGTCTTTGGCCTTGGCACACACCTTGATTCGATGCGACTCAAAGCCCTCATTGCAAGTTACTTCAAAGTGCACGTCAGCGAGGTCCATACCCGCATTATCGGAGAACATGGGGACAGCATGGTGCCGCTCTGGTCAGCGACCACGATCGGCGGAATCAAGATCTCCAACCTGCCGGCATTTGCACACCTGCCGGTGCAGGACTTTATCCAGTCCGTGAAGTCGAGCGGTGAGCAGATCATCAAGAACAAAGGCTCAACAGTCTATGGTCCCGGCGAAGCAATAGCAACGCTGGTCAAGACCGTCCTTGGCGATGAAAACCGGATCCTGACAGTATCCGCGTACGTGAAGAGCGAGGTCCACGGCATCGGTGGGGTCTGTATCGGTGTCCCGGCCCGGATCAACAGGAACGGTGCGTTCCCCGTAACGATCAGGATCGATGAATCCGAGGTAATTGCCTACCGGGAATCGGTCGAGAAAATCCGTGCAACCATCCACCAGATCGTCGGAGAACTGGAAAATGACAAGGAGATCGGGCCTGCGCCGAAACGGCAGAAAAAATCCCGCGTGTAATCGTTCTTTTTAAACAGTTTGAGGATGAGGAAAAACAGGAACAGGGATAAGAAAAATCCCGGTCTCAGGTAAGCGTTACTTCTATAATTTCTGCCCGCTCAACACCGGGGATTGCATTCAGCTTCCCCTCGAGGGCATCCGTTTCGCCACCGGCATCATTCACGATCGCGGCAAGCTTGATTGCCTTGAGACCAAAGCCGATCGGCTCTTCCTTGATATCCTGGATGCCGGGCAGGCTTTCTTTGAGTGCCTTTTTGAGTTTCTCGAGGTCAACATCCGGGGATTCCGGCATAACCCTGAGGATAACGGCAACGCTTCCCATGCCTTACGGTCCCCCGAATCCGCATTTCGGGCAGACGTAGGGAATACTCTGCTCCCTGCACCGGTAGCACCGGGTGATCTCGACGCCGCACGCAGGGCACGCAAACACGGTTGAGCCCTCTTCTGCAAGCGGAGCGCTGCAGGATGTACACTTTTTATCTGACATAATATCCGCTTCCTTGCTATGGATTCCTATAGTATCTCTTTTAGTACCTTTAAAAGGTTGTACAAATGCCGGTACTGCGGACCCGCTCCCCTCGCAGCCATTGTTCCACCCGTACCGTATCGGCACCGTTGAGGATAAAGGTCGGAATCCGGTGTTCGAGCACGTAGGGGATGAATAAGGGATCAACCACATCGGTAGCCACGGGCTTTTCTATCTGTGCCACCAGTCTTCCGGCATCGGTTATGCCATCCACGGATTTGAGGAGGAGAAGATTGCCGCCAAGCCTTCCAGCGATCCATGCCGCGATGGTATCCGAGGTTACCTCCCAGGAATGGGGCAGGGGGTCGAACCTGCGTAACGCGCAGTAAGGGAGAAGAATTTGCGGGTTTTTTGGTCGTGCAATTCTTGTCGTGGTTTTTACTCCCTGTGCTGCAAGCATCCAGCCGTACTGGTCCATGGCTGCACAGGCCATCCAGTGGGCTGCATCGCCATCGGCTCCCGATTGCCGGACGATGTCGGCAAAAATTCCGCCTCCCGGGACAATCAGCAGGGGCCTGTGGGCAGACAGGAGAACCGGCATGATATCTGCACAACGGGATGCAAGACTTCCTCCCACTTTTACAACAGTAAATGGGGGAGGGTTTTCACTCTGCAAAATGTACGCCTGCAATTACATCTCCCAACCATTATATGCCCTGACTATTAAAAAGGGAAAACATTGTGTCTTTTCCCCGCCTGCTTGCTGCACTCCTGCTCCTCTGCATCTGTATCCTGTCCTGCGGTGCCGTGCAGATCATCGAATTCTGCCCGGATCCCTATCTTGCCGATGACGCCGATGAGTACATCGTCCTGTCAGGCCACGGGTCGCTTGACGATGTCGCCATCTCCGATAACCACGGTGGTTTCCGGTTTCCTCACGGGACCCTTATTGAGGGGACCCTCACGATAGCACGAAACGGCCCCGCCTTTGAAAAGACGCACGGGAAGTATCCGGATTTTGAATGGCAGGATAATTCACCTGATGTCCCTGATGTTGTCTCCGGGACACACCTGCGGCTTGCCAACACAGGCGATGAACTGCGGGTCTACGAGAACACCCGGCTGGTGCAGAAGATAACCTGGCCCGGGGATGTGACTCCCCGGCAGGGGCAGGTGCATTTTCTCGAAAACGGTACCTGGGATCCGCGGCCGCTCATGCTCGGACAGTCGCGCCTGACCCGTGCGAGCTTTGAGAATGTTACGATTACCGCATTTGTCTCACCTGACAACTCTCTTGAGGTGTTTTCCGGAGTGGTTGCATCAGCAGAGCACCGGGTGCTGGTGAATGTCTACGAACTTACCGGTACATCCATCACTGGCACACTCATTGACGCCAAGAAGCGCGGGGTGGACGTGGAGATTCTTGTCGAAGGTGGACCGGTAGGGGGGATCCCACTTCCGGAAAAATCCGCGATCTTCACTCTGAACCAGAGCGGTGTTCCGGTATTTGCCATGACTGCGCCGGAAGGAGGGCACGCGCCATACCGGTATGATCATGCGAAGTATGTGGTCATCGACGACCGGGAGGTGCTGGTGACCAGCGAAAATTTCGGGCACAGCGGCTTTCCGGTTGCAGGGGAGACCGGAAACCGGGGCTGGGGAGTCGTGATGGAAGATCCCCGTCTTGCAGCCTATTTTAAGGACCTGTACCAGACCGATACATCAGGTTCAGCTATTACACCGGTGTATGGGACGGCCGGACCCGGAGAAAACTCCACCATCGTTTCGCGGCAGGTGGTTTTTGAACCTGCAAGGTTTACCGGGGCACGGGTGACGCCGGTCATCGCCCCGGATACCAGCGCCGGGATCACGGATCTCCTTGATTCTGCACAGGAAAGCATCGAAATTCAGCAGGCCTACATCACCAACGAATCAAAGACCCGCCTGAATCCCTACCTTGCGACGGCGATCAATGCATCACGGCGCGGGGTGAACGTGAGGGTCCTCCTCGACTCCTATTGGTATAACACGGCGGATGAAGCCGACAATGACGAGATGGTGGCTCTCATCAACCGGCTCGCGGCCGCCGAACACCTGCCGCTGGAGGCACGCTGTGCGGATCTTGAAGCGACCGGTCTTGAGAAGATCCATAACAAGGGGGTTATTGTCGATGACCGGGCAGTGCTCGTAAGCAGCATCAACTGGAACACAAACTCCCCCGGTTTCAACCGGGAAGCCGGTGTTATCATTGAACAGCCGGAAGTGGCCGGATATTTCCGCACCGTTTTCGATGCGGACTGGAGTCCTGCGGTGCGTTCACCCCACCCTCCGACGGATTACCTGAAAATTGCCGGTGTCGCTACGGTAATCGGCCTGCTCCTGCTCCTCTATTACCACCGGCATCTCCGGTAATGAGGGATTTAATCGGAAGAGGAATGCCCGGGCTCGCCGAAAAAACCTGCGAAAACAAGAACCACAGCCAGAACCGGCGATGTGGCGGGTTTCTGGTGACTGTCAGAATTTTTTTAGTGCGCACTGGCACACGTCACAGAGATTGATATCGCTCTCTCCGGTAATCACGGCGAGCGCCCAGCGATCGATCATCGCATCGAGTTCGGATGACAGTTCAACAGCCCCGTACCCTCTCTTTCTGCTCATGTACTGGGAAACCGCGGCACGGGTGACACCAAGTCTTTTTGCTGCATCGCTCTGGCTGAGGCCCTGGTTGTTAACGAGCCGGAACACCATCTCCGCTCTCATGGGAGGTAGGAGGTTCCGTACCATGCTGTCGCAGTGCATGAGCGTGCAGGTGTGCTTGGTCATACGAGTGCAGGCTGGGATTCCGGGGACATTACCTGTCTGTTCTGATAGATAATCTGCCGTGCATCACGGAAGTTAAACTTCTCGATGATGAGATGGCGCTCCTTGAGCTTCTTTAAGGCATACCTCACGGTACGCGGGGCAAGTCTGCTCTTCTCGACCAGATCTTTGTGGGTCATGGCACCCCCGCTGTCCAGTATCGCAAGGACCGTCCGCGAGGAGGGTGGTAAGGTTTGCTGATACATGGTTGTAATGTTAACAGTGTTAACATATCAATCTGTCGGTAATTTATAACCCCGGTTACAACCATCAGGTATGTTTGGGCGCCAGGAACGGGTGGCGATCATCTTGTTGATCGCGGTCGCTGTCGCGGTCATCGTTGCCCATGTCGTGCTTGTCCAGATTGGGAAAGGGCCGTTTGCATCGGTTTATAGCGACCAGTCCGCGGACGGAACGCTGGTCAGTCTCTCGGGAAACATCGACCAGGTAACGGCCCTTTCTAACGGCGGCCATCTCATGCTCTCCGTCAATAATGTCACTGTTTTTATCCCTGCTGCAGTTGCCGGCGACCGGGCCTTTGCCCGGGGGACTCCCGTTTCACTCTACGGGACGGTCCAGACTTACCGGGGAAAAAAAGAGATACTGGTCAGCTCAGCTGATGATATTGTTGAGAGATCGTGAGTGTGCATCAGGTCTCAGCCAATGAGACACTTGCTACTGGGCGGTCCCCGCAGGTACTGTTTGTGCCTTTGCAAGAGCATCAAGCGCCTGTTGTGCTGCGGTGCGGACCCCGTCATCAGGATCCTTGAGTGCGCTGGTAAGTGCCGGTGCCGCACGATCGTCACCGATCTCACCCAATGCCCCTGCTGCCGCTTTCCTGACCCCGCGCTTCGGATCGGACAGCAGAAGTATCAGCGGTTCAACGGCACGCCTGTCACGGAGCTTCCCCAGCCCCCAGGCAGCGCCGGTACGGAGCCACTTCTCCTCTGATTTCAGAAGCCCGAGAAGAGGATCGACTGCCCGGGGATCACCAATCATCCCGAGGGATTTGGCCGCGAGCCACGCGACATCCACGTACGGATCCTTCAATGCCTCGATCAACGGCCCGACCGCTGCGGGGTCCCTCTCTTCTCCAAGCGCTTCTGCCGCATGCCAGCGAAAATGGAGATACGGGCTTTTGAGCATGCGGATATATTCCTGCACCCGCAGACTTTTGGTCTCGATGAGGTCGTTTTTCCTTTCAGGTGCCGGTGCAGGATCCCCGGGCGTCTCCATCTCCGCTCTCCTCAGGCCCACCGTACGCTATAAAGGATGATTAACATTGTGACTGGGCCGGGGATAATAAAGAAGAGTAAACCCGGTAGTCTGCGGTGATTATTCGGAAAGGATCTCAAGCGTTACCGAGAAGTTCCTGACCGTGTGGGTGAGTGCCCCGAGACTGATCAGGTCAGCGCCTGTCCGTGCGTACTCCCGGATCGTCTCTGCGGTAATACCTCCCGAGAGCTCGATGGTAATACGGTCCCGGAGGCCGGCTGCTTTGATCTCGGCGATGGTTTTCCGGACTTCTTCGGGTGACATGTTATCGAGAAGCAGGATATCGGCGCCTGACCGGGCGGCGGCAAGGGCGCCCTGTGCGCTTTCCACCTCGATCTCGATCTTCCGGTAAGCGCTGCCTGCCTTCGCACGCTCAATCGCATCGCTGACAGAAACAAGAACCAGGTGATTATCCTTGATGAGCACGCCATCGCTCAGTCCCGTTCTGTGGGGATCCCCCCCGCCCAACGTGATTGCCTTTTTATCAAGTAAGCGCAGGCCCGGGCTGGTCTTCCGTGTCCCTGCAACACGGCAACGGGGATTTTCTGTCCTCACCAGCTCGGCCATGGCCCGTGTCTGCGTGGCAATCCCGCTCATCCTGCCGATGATGTTGAGTGCGGTGCGCTCCACGAGCAGGATCTTCTTCGCCGGGCCCGAGAGTGACAGCAGAACTTCTCCCTCCTTCACGATCGTACCATCACGGGTATCCTCCCGCACTTCAACGCCGAAATGGGAAAAGAGCGTTCCCGCTTCTTCAAGACCTGCCGCAATGCCATCCTGCTCTGCCCGGATTATTGCCCGGCAGACCACGTTGGGAATAATGGCATCCGAGGTCAAATCTCCCGATGGGGCATCTTCATCAATAAATTTGAGCAGATATTCCAGCGATACCATAGCGGATTCCTGATCTTTTCACGTCCCGATGATCAGCGGGCTGTCGAGGTTTTTCAGGAGCGAAAGGATGGAGAGGGCCGCAAGGTAACTGGTTGCCGGGTTCTCAGGGCTGGGCACATTGGTTACCCGTATGTAGGTCTCCCCAAAATCACCCTCGATAAAAAGCTCATGAACATTCTTTTCCGCCGCCGGATCTACCCAGAGCTCCACATCAGCATCCTTGCCGGCGGCAAGGCCCATGGCGACTGAAACATTCACATTCTTGGGGTACGACTTGATGCACTCATGTGCCTTACCCGAAAAGATCCGCTGGCGGGCCGGAGCGGTGAGGCCAAGCGACTGCGGGCTCTTGGTGGTCTTCAGGAGCAGTTTTGAGATCGGGGAGATCTGTCCGATCTTTAAGTTATCCAGACCGAAAATCGCCCCGCTCGGGACATAGATCTTTGTGCCGGTCTGCTGTGCAGTTGCCACAAGCTCATCCCTGAATTCCTGATCGGTGAGCGCACCTACGCTCATGATTACGAGGTTCTTACGGTGCAGGAGAACATTCTTTGCATGTGCCCGTGCTGCACTTACCGATGCTGCTTCAACAACGATCCCGATATCTGCCTCAAGAAATCCGGTAAAATCAGCGTAGGCCTTCCCTTTGCAGAGGCCTGCAATTTCCTGCGCCCTTTCGGGAATGGTGTCATAGACTGCCGGGATCAAAAATCCCTCTGCATGGCGGGCGATGATATGCCCGATATTACCGCAGCCCAGCAGCCCGATTCGTAACATGGTAAACAGATTATGGGTATCATGGATTAATGGTTATCCTCCCCGGAATCCCCTGAAAAACGACTTTTAACTGCCTCCAGCCCAATTATCCTGAGAATCATATGGATGGGGAACGATCCGGGGAAGCCGGCAATCCAGCCGATCTGTTCACCGGGCTTGCACACAAAAAGGTCTATATCGAAACGTACGGGTGCCGCTACAACTTTGGGGATACGGCCAATCTGGTTGCCGTGCTCGAACGGTATGGAAGCACCTGTGTCTCTACGCCCGAAGAAGCAGACGCGGTAGTCATCAACACCTGTACTGTCGTTGGCCCCACCGAGCGGCGCATGCTCCGGCGCCTCGCAGCCCTGCGGGAGAAACCACTTTTTGTCACCGGTTGCATGCCCATTGTCCAGCGTGAGGCGATCCTCGCCGTTTGTTCGCCGGTCATTATTCCCCCGGAAGCAATCCGCGAGGCCTCCCGATCCATAAGGACGATCGGTAAGGAGAGTGTAGGGATCGTCCAGATAGCGCAGGGGTGCCTTGGGCGGTGCACGTACTGCCTCACCCGTATGGCACGGGGACCGCTGAAGAGTTTTCCGGAGCAGGAGATCCGGGAAAAGATCAGGACATATGCTGAATCCGGCGTGTACGAGATCCAGCTGACCGCGCAGGACACCAGCGCGTGGGGCCGGGATACAGGGCACCGCCTGCCGGATCTCCTCTCTGACCTCTGTACCATCCCGGGCCACTACAGGCTCCGGGTTGGGATGATGAACCCTGCAACCGCCTACTGTATTCTTGACGACCTGATCGATGCCTTTGCCAGCGATCGGCTCTTCCGGTTCGTTCACCTGCCCGTCCAGTCGGGATCCGACCATATCCTCCAACAGATGGGGCGGGACTACACGATCAGGGAGTTTGAGGAGATCGTCTCCGCTTTCCGCCGGCGATATCCGGATATCTCCCTTGCAACCGATCTCATCGTAGGGTTTCCCGGGGAAACAGAAGAGGACTTCTCCCGTTCCCTTGCCCTGATTGGACGGATCCGGCCCGCAAAGGTCAATGTCACCCGTTATTCGTCGCGACCGTTCACCGGACCCTTTGAAGAGAAGGACTTTCCGGATGCAGTAAAAAAAGACCGGTCCCGGACCCTGAACGCATATGCAGAGGAACAGTACCGCGCGCTCAACAGTCCTTTTCTGGGGATGAGCCTGTCCTGCGTCGTCACCGAGAAACTCCGACCCGGCTCAGTCATGGCCCGGACCGCTACATACCAGGGAATCGTCATCGGTAAGGACCTGCCGGTCGGGACTGTTGCTGAGGTCTGTCTCAAAAAGGACCGGATATATTTCTTTATGGGGGATCTCATCTCTGCCGCTCCCCCATAAGTGCGGATATGAGAGTGAGACGAGTGATTTTATAGCCGAAACAGAAACTATTCTTGTTTTATGCCGGATGGCAGGTAAAGGTGTTACGCTATGGATGAGATCGAGGCCGGATTCAAGAAAATGACTGATATGATTGAGGAGATGAAGAAGACCGAGAGTAAGTTATCCGAAGAAATCCGGAGCCACGACGCGGAACTCCTCAAGCGCATGACCGTTCTGGCAAAGCCGGTGGTCAAGGAGGTGGGCCTCAACCTGCTCAAGATCGGAAAGCAGGATACCAAAGGCGAGCTCTATGATCCCAATTACTATAACGAGAAAATGATCATTCTGGGAAAGTCCGAACCGGCCGCGTTCCGCCCTGATGATCCCACCAAGCAGATCACTGACCAGTTCTGCGTCCTTTCCGAGCGGGGCAGGCTTTACGAGCTGATGTACAGCAACGACGGGTTCCTCACGGACTCATTCCTTAACCCGATCGAACCGAAAACTGCCATCGAGCGGTACGGGTACGATGTCCTGTTCATGCTGTACCAGGGTATGCACGATTACCTGAAATCAGAGCAGGAACTTGTTGCGGCGCTCGAGAAAGTGATCGGTCTGGTGTTTGCGTCCAAACCCCGGGCCTGACACCCTTCTTTTTTGGGAACTTTTTCTGAAATTCCGGGACGGTATCAGCTGCGGAGCAGGAAAGAAATCAATTAAAAACAGGGAATGGGCCCGATGCGATTCGAACGCATGACCTCCCGGTTATCAGCCGGGCGCACCACCGGGCTATGCTACGGGCCCAAAAGGATTGCCTGAAATTTACCTTATTAGTTATCCCACCAGAGTTTTTATAGGTTGTGAATCACCGGTTGACAGGATAATGCTATAGGGCACCATGCCAAAATTACGTACCTGAACGGATCTGGGATCATGGAACGACTCTATCTCCTCGGAAATGAAGCAATTGCCCATGCCTGCGTTGAATCGGGCATCGGTTTTGTGAGCGGATACCCCGGCACCCCGTCATCGGAAGTGATCGATGTCCTTCGTACACAGAAAGACCCGTCTTTTTATGTGGAATGGTCGGTGAACGAGAAAGTTGCCCTGGAAAACGCCCTCGCTGCCGCATGGTGCGGCCTGCGGGCGATCTGCACGATGAAACACGTGGGTCTCAACGTTGCTGCCGACCCGCTGATGACAAGCGCCTACACCGGGGTGACCGGCGGCCTTGTGATCCTGAGCGCCGATGACCCGTTCGCGCACAGCTCCCAGAACGAACAGGATACCCGGTGCTATGCGCATTTCGCCCGGCTTCCCTGTCTCGACCCGGCAGGTGTGCAGGAAGCGCACAATATGGTACCCACCGCGTTTGCCCTTTCCGAGGAGTTCGGCCTGCCGGTATTGTTCCGTCCCACCACCCGGATCTGCCATTCCAAAGGTGATGTCTCGCTGGGCGCTGTTGTGCCGAATGCGAGAAAAGGGGAATTCCACAAAGATCCCCGGCAGTATGTCGTGATCCCGGCCCATACTCGGGTCCTGCACAAGAAACTCAACGAGAAGCAGCCGGCGCTTAAAAAACGTCTTGTTGAACTGGGGCTCAATTACTCTGTCATCAGCGGAAAGACCGCCATTATTGCCAGTGGTATCGGGGCATCCTATGTGCAGGAACTCCTGCCCCCCGGTGTCTCGTTTATGAAGATCGGGGCGTACCCTATCGATGAAGCCTGGCTGGGGGAATTTATTCAACGGCACGAGAGGATCCTTGTCATTGAGGAGCTTGCACCGGTGGTCGAAGAGGCGGTCCGGCAGGTCGCCGGCTGCGTGCCGGTCTTTGGGAAGATCAACGGCTATGCGCCGTATGAGGGGGAACTCTCTCCTGCGGTAGTAGCCGGGATCATGGCAAATGCGGGTTTTCTGGAAAAAAGCCCGTTTGCCGCTCCCGAACCCATCCAGAATCTTCCCCTGCGCCCGCCCATCCTCTGCGCCGGTTGCCACCACCGTGCCGCATTTTATGCCGCAAAGAAGGTCTTTGGGCCGACCGCTGTCTATCCCAGCGACATAGGGTGCTACACGCTGGGGCTCCAGCTGGGCGCCGTAGATACCACGATCTGCATGGGCGCTTCGATCACGGTCGGGAGCGGGATCGCGCATTCTGATCTATCGCATGACGTGGTTTGCACGATCGGTGACTCGACCTTTTTGCACACGGGGATCCAGGGGCTGATGAATGCGGTGTACAACGGTGCAAACATGACCGTGATCATCCTCGACAACCGCATCACGGCGATGACCGGCCACCAGCCCAACCCGAACACCGGGGTCACCGCAACCGGCGAGGAGAGTCCTCCGGTCTCTCTTGATGCGATCTGCCGGGCCTGCGGAGTGACATTTGTCGAGACCATCGATCCTTACGATATGACCGGCATGCTCCGGGTGCTCGCGGCCGCAAAGGTGAAAAAGGGTGTCAAGGTGATTATCGCGAAGCAGATGTGCGTGATCGTGGCCCGCCGGGCCGGGGTTAAGCGCTGCCGCTATGCGGTAAACCCGGAGATCTGTACCGGCTGCGGCACCTGCGTGCGGTTCGGGTGCCCGGCGATCGAGTTCGTGGATGAGAAAGCCCGGATCAACGAGTTGTGCAGCGGGTGCGCAGTCTGCGCCAGGCTCTGTCCTGTCGGGGCAATAGCCCTCGAGGTGCGGAAATGAGCGCGAGTTTCGATATCCTGATCGTTGGTATCGGGGGGCAGGGCACGATCCTTGCCTCCAACATCCTTGGAGAGGCGTGCCTTATCGAGGGCCGGCCCGTGAAGGGGGCAGAGACGCATGGCATGGCGCAGCGCGGGGGCTCAGTCGAGACTCACATCCGTATTGATGGACAATACGGTCCGCTGATCGTACCTGGTACAGCCGACCTCCTGATCTCCTTTGACCTGCTCGAGGCGCTCCGGTACTCCCACTATCTCAAGACAGAGGGAAAGATGGTAGTCAACCGGCACATGGTCCTTCCCACATCCGTTTTTACCCAGAAAGGGCCGGTGCCGACAGAAGACGAGATCATTGCACAGCTTTCCCGCTTTAAGCCCTGCATGATCGATGCCGACAGAATTGCCACGGACGCAGGCAGTATCCTTGCCCAGAACGTGGTAATCCTTGGTGCGGCCTCATGGTCGATGCCCCTGAAATCCGAATCCCTGCTTGCTGCAGTAAAAAAACTGGTCCCGCCAAAGACTCTTGAGACAAATGTCCGGGCGTTCGAGATGGGGCGGGCAGCTGGCAGGGCAGATTGATGGGATCCCTTGGCGCCTTTAAGCCTGACACGATATACGAAGGAGATGCCCGTGCACTCATGGAGCAGCTCCCGAAGGGATCTGTCGATCTCATCGTAACCGATCCCCCTTTTGCTATTGATTTTACCGCACAGAGGCTCAACTACAACCGGACCGCGGGGAACGTCATTGAAGGTTACCAGGAGATCCCGGCGGCAGAGTATGGCAGATTTACCCGCCAGTGGATGGCACAGGCAGCCCGGGTGCTCTCTCCCTCCGGCAGTATGTATGTTTTCTCCGGCTGGAACCGGCTCCGCGATATTCTCGAGGGCATCGATGGGGCAGGTCTGGTTACGATCAACCATCTGATCTGGAAGTACCAGTTCGGGGTGTTTACCAAAAACAAGTTTGTCACCAGCCACTACCATATCCTCTTCGTGGTAAAGGACAGGAAGCATTACACCTTCAACAAGCTCGACCACTACCCCGAAGACGTCTGGGTGATCAACCGGGAGTACTGGAAGGGAAAGAAGAAGACCCCGACCAAACTCCCCAAGGAGCTAGTGCAGAAGATCATCCGGTATTCAAGCAATCCCGGTGATCTGGTTCTCGATCCATTCCTCGGTTCGGGCACGGTTGCGGTTGTGGCCCGCAACGAAGGCCGGCACTTCCTTGGCTTTGAGGTAGTCCCGGAATATGTTTCGTTTGCCCATGATGCCCTGCGGGCGGGCTGGACCTGATCTCCGGGGGTTCGCCTTTTTCGGAGCGCGGGGGGATGGGGATCCCCTCCACATATACAGGCCCCCCTTATCCCCCCCCCACATGTGCTCCCGGGATCTTGGGGGGAGTACCCCTCTGCAGTTTTCGGGATCCCCTGGTGATTTTGGGAGGATTTCTGACGACGCTGTAGTTTCCTGAAAAAGAAAATCGGTGGGGGGGAGGGGGGTGGTATCTGATCCGCATGGGGGGTGGGTACCCCCCACCCCCTCCTCCCGGTACTGAATAAAGGGCCCCCGTGCCGGGAAGGAAAGGGTGAGAGTGGTCCTCTTGGCTGGTGCCAGAATTCAATAACGGAATACCTGCAGGGAACAGAGAAAACAGCGGTACGCTGAGGGGGAGATTTGAACTCCCGAGGCACTTTCGCACCACAGGCTTTCCAGGCCTGCGCCCTACCGCTAGACTACCTCAGCAAAAAGTGTATCTCATGTATTTGCCGGGTATTTTTTTAATGCTATCCTTTGGCCTGGGCTGAACCGGCCGGTTCCGGCCTGCTGTGTTTCTTCCAGCCCCGGGGATACGTGCCCGGCGCCATGAAAACCGTGGTCATGGCAACAAGCAGGCCGGGTGTCCCGGGTTTCCATGAGGCAGAAGAGGCAAGCGCTTTACCAAGACCGATAAATTCCCGTTTTTGCGAGAGGACCGTGACGATCTGGTCTTTCCTGAATTCATCGCAATGGATCACCCCGACACCCGCGAGGGCTGCCCCGTGGCAGAGCGCATCAATGGCAGTGTCGCGCACAGTAACGGCAGGGAGATCAGGTACAGCGGCATTGACCGAGATCACCATGGTATCCAGTGCGGTTCGATCCCCGTCCGCTGCGTCACAGCAGGCATCCTGCAGCGCGTGGAGCGTGTGCATGCACTTCTCGTCAAAGGCCCCGGACCGGGTGCGGCGTAATTCCTGCATATGCGCCCCGGTACCAAGTGCGAGGCCCATGTGGTGGCAGAGCGAGCGGATATAGGTACCCGCATCACACTCCACCCTGAAAAGCACCAGCCGTCCCTGCACATCGAGGATCTCCAGTTTTTTAATGGTACGGATGCGTAACAGGCGCTTGACTGCACTCTTCCGGGGCGGGCGCTGGTAGATCCGGCCGGAAAATTCTGCTGTTACCGCATCGATGCGCTGGCGATCAACCTCTTTGTGCAGCCTCATGAGGCAGACATACTCCTTATCGTGCTTCAAGAGCAACGGCGCAAGGCGCACGGCGTTGCCGAGCATGACAAGGAGGATGCCCGAGACCTGGGGGTCGAGCGTGCCGGCGTGGCCAACCGGGCAGCCGAGCATCTTTCCCACCCACGCGGCCACCTGATGGCTTGACGGCCCTCTGGGTTTGTCGATTACGATAATACCTGCTCCATGCCGGAGCGGGACAGCAGGCACTCTCCCCGCACCCCCGCATTCCTGTGCTGCGGTCATCGTATGATCCGTGTCCTCCCGCAGTAATTGTTCAATGCCATAAGAGTGCCTTCCAGTGAACCGTCTCCTACAATCGTTGGTACTGTTCCTCCGCACATCATTGCTCCCGCAGTGACTTCCCCAATGGCCATCACCAGCAGGCCGGGACGGGGCGTCCAGACGGCCTTCGTGTATGACATGGCGCTCGTAAAGAGAACGGCCTCGGCCCGGCACAGGTCGAGCGGTTCATTGGTGGGCGCAAGCCGGTAACAGCGGAACTCCCGCGGGATCCCCCCGGCTTTTATGATCGCGTTGATAAGGGGGGCATTCGGGACATCGGCCCGGGGGAGGCCGATTGTTTTTCCCCGGATCCACTCCCCGAGATACGGGACAAAGTCACGGGAATAGTACCCGGGAAGGGTTTCGCAGGAGATGCCGCATTGCCCCAGCTCCCGTGCCGTTTCGGGTCCGATTGCGATGACCCGTGGAGTGTTTTTGAGCAGCGGGGCCAGGATCTTTGCCGGCAGCGCACTCGTAAAGAAGATGCAGTCAAACTCCCTGCGGTCAACAGCTCCGGCAAATGCCGAAACAACCTCCTCCTGGACCTCAGACTGGAGCGGGTGAACACTATAGCATGTGTGCCCGAATGCTGCGCAGCGGGCCTTATCCCGGCCCTCTTTTCCTGCAAGACGGGTGACTGCGATCTTCATTACGGATTCATCCTCCCGGAATGATAAGAGGGTATGCATTTCGGTTGATTTATGTCCATTCTCTTGTACCTTCTGGATAATGATCGAGATCGTGGTCGGGACTCTGCTTGGTGTCCTTCTTGGTGCAATCAGCGGGCTGATACCGGGTGTGCATGTAAATACACTCGCAGGTATCCTGCTTGGAGCACAAGTACTCCTTCTCGATCTGCTCGGGCCTCTTGCCCTTGCCGGGACGCTCTTTGCCGCCCTGATCACCCATACGTTTGTCGAATGTATCCCGGCTACGTTCCTTGGAATCCCAGATGCCGATACCTCGCTTGCGGTTCTCCCGGCGCATGCTCTCTGTATTGAAGGAAACGGGGAGGAGGCTGTCCGCATTGCTGCACTGGGGAGCGCATGCGCCATCATTCTTGCCGTCCCTCTCTCCCTTCTCTGTTTCCTGTTTCTCCCTGCACTCCAGCCATACTTTGACTGGGGTATTGGCATTATGATCGTGGCTGTTATCGGGTACATGATGGTGATGAGCGAATCGCCCGGATGGGCTTTTGCGATCTTTTCCCTCTCCGGCCTGCTGGGCGTTTTTACTCTCCGGTATGCGTTCCTGAGCTGGCATACCCTCGGGGGAGAGACTGCCATACTTATGCCGCTCCTGACCGGTCTCTTTGGGATCTCGGTCCTGCTCGTTGCGGCACAGGGATCTTTACCGGCACAGCATTTCCTTGGCCTCCGGGTGGAGACCGGAACCATTGTGAAGAGCTCTGTCCTGGGAACCCTGGCAGGGATCGCGGTTGGCTGGCTTCCCGGGCTCTCGACCGCAACTGCCAATGGTGCGCTGGCTTCGGTGATCGGGTACGAGAAAGACCGCAGGGCGTACATCCTTGCGACGAGTGCGGCAAACACAGCCAATGCATTCATCGGTCTTGCCGCGCTCTTTGCGCTCTCACGGATGAGAAATGGGGTCATGGTTGCCCTTGCAGAATTGCCCCTGCCGCCCATGAGCGAGCTGATGGTTGTGGGGGTTCTTGCGGCCTGCCTTGCCTATGTGATCACAATATGGCTCTCCCGTTCCGCAGGGTGGCTCAACAATATTAACGGCAGGTGGCTCAATCGCGCCGTGATCCTGTTTGTGGTGGCGCTCTGTATCATTCTCACCGGTCCTTTTGGGATCTGTATCCTTGCCCTTGCCACAATTCTCGGGTTTGTCCCGCATCTCGTGAATGTTTCGCGCGTCTACTGCATGGGGGCAATCATGGTCCCGGTGATCCTGTACTCTTTTGATGTTGCGGGGCTCTGATTGCGGAGGGAGCGAACCCTGTTTGCTGTTTTTAAGCGACTCTTTTTTTTAGCCGGCGCCCCTTAGTCTGTATCATGCAGTCCTGCTGGTTTGGCGATGTGGATAAGGGAACATGCAGCCCGTTCACCGGTGATGCCGCTGCGTATGCCCGCCGCGTTCGCGAGATCCGGGCCAGCACGGATGTCATTGTACCGGTTGACTGGCATCAGGCAGTGGCCTGCGGGGTCTGCCATGACCGGGCAGAGTATCTTGCCCTGCTCCAGAAGGTCTGTATCGCGGGATCGGAACAGACCGTAAAGGATCAGTATGCGTCAAAAGATGTGGAACTGCTCCAGATGGTACGGACGCTGGACGAGATGGACACGGTCATCAACCTCCTTTCTGAAAGAGTGGCGGACTGGTACCAGATCCGGCATCCTGCTTTCTCACGTAAGTACCGCAGGACACCGGCAAATGTCCTGGTCAGATCCGTCAGTGAACGAAGCAGGGAGAGTAGGGGAGGAGGAGCGCTCGGGAAGGTTGCCACCGGCATCACCAGCTTGGCTGACACCCGGACTGCCCTTGCAAAGGAGGTGTCTGCCCGTGCATGCGAGGTGATGCCCAACACCAGCGCGCTCATCGGGGGTCTGGTCGCGGCACGACTCCTCTCCCAGGCGGGGGGCTTAAAGGAACTTTCCCGCCTGCCCGCAAGCGCGATCCAGGTACTTGGGGCCAGGACTGCGCTTTTTGCGCATATCCGGACAAAGGCCCCCGCACCCAAGCATGGAATTATCTTCCAGCACCGTCGGGTGCATAACGCTCCCCGCGAGGTGAGAGGAAAAGTCTCCCGCGTGCTTGCGGGAAAACTGGCGATTGCTGCCCGGCTGGACTATTATCGGGGGTGTTTGGATCCCGCCTTTATCGAGGATGCCCAGGCACGCATTGATCGAACGGGAGCCGGCCCGGAGGATGATCAAGTATGATCCTTATCGGAGATGTCCTGGTCTCAAAAGGAGAGGGCGGTGTCTATGGTGAGCGTATGCTGGACGGGTACCGGGTCTGGGACCCGTTCCGGAGCAAATTTGCCGCACTGTACCGTGTAGGAACCACCATTGATCTGACCTCGGATATGAAGGTTCTCTACCTCGGCGCAGCAAACGGGACCACGGTCTCCCATGTTGCCGATTACGTGGAGGTTGTGTATGCCGTGGAGTTTGCACCGCGCCCGATGCAGGATCTGCTCGAAGTGGCGCGCCGGCGCAAAACTGTCATGCCGATCATGGCGGATGCCTCCCGCCCGGAGCAGTATGCACCGCTCGTTGAATCCGTGGATCTCCTCTATCAGGACGTTGCCCAGCCCGATCAGGCAGCGATCGCCCTTGCGAACTGTGCATTCCTCAAGCCCGGCGGACACCTTATCCTCATGCTCAAGACCCGGAGCGTGGATATCCGTAAGGAACCGGAAGAAGTCTTCCGGGATACACTCGATATCCTCATCTCCGCCGGGATCACAGTAAGTACGAGCACCTGGCTTGCCCCCTACCACCAGGACCATGCGGCCATTGTGTGCACCAGATAGCGCTTACCTGTGTCCGGAAAAAATACCATGCCAGACAACATCCGAGTTTATTCAGCCGGTCCCCTGACCCTTATCGCCCTGCTCGCAATCATCGGGCTCATTGTCATCATTGTACCGCTCCTCTTCCTCGGTCTTGCCGGGAAAGCAATTACCGGTCTGGTCGGGCTCTCGTGGCTTACCGCCACAGCGCTCGTCATCCTGATTCTGCTCTGCAGCTTTGTCGACATCCCCGTCTGGAAGATCCGGCGGGAGACCATCAGGATGCCTCATACCGGGCAGTTCCCCGAAGCCTTCACCCCCGGCGAAAATGGTGGGTTGTGGGAGACGACCATTGCGGTGAACGTGGGCGGGGCGGTCCTTCCCCTCATACTGTCAGCCTACCTTCTGGACCGGGCTGCGCCGGTGATTAGCGGAGAGATGATGTACCTCCGGATCACTGCCGGGATTCTGTTGGTCGCTGCTATGGCCTACGCGACGACCCGTCCCGTAGTCGGGGTAGGAATTCGGGCCCCGCTCTTTATTCCCGGCCTTGCGGCGCTCCTCTGTGGTATTCTTCTTGCCGGGGGACCCGGGCTTTCTGCGGGAGTTATCGCGTTTGTCAGTGTGACGATTGGAACTCTGCTCGGCGCCAATATTGCACATCTTCCCCACGTTGGTGAGCTTGAAGTGCCACGGATCAGTATTGGTGGTGCCGGGACCTTTGGTGCGATCTTTATCGGATGCCTTCTGTCTGCACTGATTGCATAAAACAGTCTCATCCTGCAATGAATCGGATCATGAAAACTCACAACGAAATACGTTTCTACATTTTTGTTTGACTCCGAATTGCCTGATTATCCCGTGGGATAAACCTGCAGCATGCATTACAAAATTGCATAACGGCGAAAGAATCAGGAACAAAAAGAGTAGCCCGGAGCAGATTCGAACTGCTGTCGCGAGATCCAGAGTCTCGCATGATTGACCGCTACACTACCGGGCTATGTTGCCTCATTCTTTTTGAGGCTGGAGCCTAATTAAGGTGACGGCTTTCGCTTCCGGGGACCGGTATTTTACCCGCTCTTTGATCGACTGCAGCGCCCGCATGCCCGGCAGACTTCCTGCACCGGTTGGATATATTTTCCTTTTCCGCAGAATGGTTCGATATCGTGCATATCCCGGAGATAATAGATGTGAGGAACGAGGGATATGTGGGTATATGTGCCGCACTGCACGCCAAGGCGGTCCGCGATGGATTTCTGGAGCTGGACAAGCGCATACATGTTCGCCCCGGCTGCGGTGAGCATATCGTTGCTCCGGAAGATCACCCGCATGGCCAGCTTCCCGTAGCGGAGTACGCACTGAACGAGCTGTAGGCAGGGACAGTCATCAAGATTCTCATCGATGACTGGGTTCCATGTGATAGCAATGGCCCGCCGGCTCACCGGGGACTGCCGGAGTTTGCTTGCAATGTATTCGATCTGGTCAACATGCACAGGAACACTGTCAACGGAAAGCCGTTCTCCCCAGTCAAAGAGCCTGCCGTGGTAATCGTATTCAAATGAAGCGTGGGATCCATGGAGAAGGTCGGTTGCGTACTGTTCAACAAATTTATGCTGGAACCGGGAGTGGGGACTCACAAGCGGCCCGGTAAGCGGAGTATCGATCTGCAGGGCCACCTCCTCGAATTCTACCGTGGCCTCATCATCTTCAGTCTGGAGAACCCGGCCTTTTTCCAGGATCATTTTAACGACCTGTTCGTGTGCGTACCCGATCGACGGGGCCCGGATAACTCTCATGAAACAGAGGTTGGCGCCAGGATCATATATGTGTTGCAATACGCTCCGTGGTGGCAGTCGTTTCGTGTTCGGATTGGATGGAGGGCGAATAAGGGATTGAGTTGTACCTATATTGTAGTGTACATATAATGTAATTATTTACGCCTTGCAGCCATTGGTACTATAATAGTACTGCATAAGTAAATGACCTCAAGATATTAGTGGTATAGACATGCGCGAAATACCCTGTGGCTATAAAATGGCCGGAACAAGGGGCGGGGAATGCATGTTGCATCCGGGACGCTAGAAAAACTATAGATTAGCGGTAAAATGAAGAAAGCGCTTATTTTCTGCCCCGGAATGGGGGATACTTCCAACCACAAAGGATATATTGGCTCTTTTACAAATATTCCTCCATATTCCGTTTAAACGGAGTATGGGGCTCGTAGAATCGTTATTCGGCAAATGTCGAAACGGTTCTCCGGCTTGAAATGTATGATGTAACCTTTGGAGGAAATTGAATGACTAAGCGATTAACGATTGCACTTATTGCACTCGTGGCACTGGTGCTTGTTGCAGTACTGCCGGTATCGGCAACGTACTACGATGTCAACAACACTGTCATTGCCCCTGGCGCAGTAGTGTATATTGGAGAACAGCAGTTGAACCTGTCGACAACCGCGATGACCACGGCTCTCGGCACTGACGACGCCATCGGCTGGTGGGCATCCGCAGCGGATCTCAGTACAACCAACCCGACGGTTTCTTATCCCCTGAACACCCTTAACCTGAACTCACTCTATGTCTCACCCGCTGCCTTCGGGAACTACCCGGGCAACTGGTATGGTGTCACAGGTGGTGCATGGGATACCAAGCCGGCAATCTTCAATGCCTACGACCCGACCCTCTCTATCGATGTCTGGGACCTCAACACTGGCACGACCGTAACCAGCGGTACCGTGATCCAGGGTGACTACCTCGCGTTCCGTATCAACACGAACCTGCAGGCAGCACTCGACCCGACCAAGCGTGAATCGGATCAGTTCACGGCCAACGTCAACACCACGGGTAACGTTGATATCAAGGTGAAGAGTGCATCCGGAAACACGTACACCGCACTGTACTCCAACACCACTGACCTGACTACCAAGTCCATTACCCAGCAGAATGTAACCCTCCCGCTATGGTTCTGGGGTACCTCTAACGGCGGAGTTCCCGCTGCAGGTAACTATGCACCCAACTGGTCGACCGGTGCAGTCGATGCAACCGGACAGAATGCCTACCCGGCCGGTGTCTACACGGTTATCGCGGAGTCCCGGCTTAACGGCATGAAGGACAACTACCTGAACGGTGGCGCAACCTACACCGGCAAGACGGTCAGCCAGCCCGCAACCGTTACCATCGCGTCCAACACGGTCTCGATCTCAGCGAACGTCGACTCTGTTGTCCGCAGCAAGCCGTTCTCGGTCACCATCACCGGCAAGCCGAACGCGGTTTACCACCTGTGGGTAAAGGGCACCAGCTCAATGGATGGCACCTATGACAACCAGCCGCCCATCATTACCCCGAACCAGGCAGGTATCATGCAGGACCCGGCAATTACCACTAGTACCAAGTTTGTGCCTGTAGATACTGGGAATCCGTTCTCGAACAACGGTGCATACGTGTACCAGAATGGTGTCGCGATCTACACCGATGTAGCTAGCGGCAGCTCTGTTTCAGGTACTTCAGCTGCTCTCGGCAATGGTACCTATGAGTATGCCAACGTAACTCTCGACCAGACCGGTACAAGAACTGTCCAGTGGACTACAACCAACTGGACCAAGGCCCAGCAGTACACCATCCGTGTCGAGCAGAACTTCGGCAGTGCAACCGGCTACAAGTACGATGAGGTAAAGGTACAGGTTCAGAAGGGCGCAGTCACCATCGTGGCCGCCGGCTCCCAGAGCTACTACCTCGGCGAAGAGGTCCAGTTCTCCGGTACCAACACCGAGTCGCAGACCACCTACCTGTTCATCACCGGTCCCAACCTGCCTACGCAGGGTACTCCCATTGGGTTAACCAACGACCCGAGGAACTACCAATACACCACTGCATCTGCACTGGGTGTAATCAATGGTATCCCCGCCACATTCCAGAACGTTGCTGTCAATGGCGACAACACCTGGTCCTGGAACTGGGGAACCGCAGACGTTGCGCTTGACGCAGGAACCTACACGGTCTATGCAGTCAGCCAGGCTAACGATGCAAACAACCTGAACAACGCAGCTTACGGCACGGTTTCCATCATCATCAAGAAGCCGTTCGTCAGTGCAACTGCCTCTCAGTCCACCGTTGCCCAGGGTGACCCGGTCTACGTCACCGGTACCGCAGAGGGCCAGCCCTCGCTCGGTGTTGCAATCTGGATCCTCGGCAAGAACAAGTACATCTACGCGACCGAAGCAGTGAACTCTGACTCCTCGTTCTCGTACGAAGTCAAGGGCGCAACCACATCTGACCTGTATGCAGGCCAGTACTTCATCGTCGTCCAGCACCCGATGCAGAACGGTGTATTCGATGTTCACCCGGTTCAGTATACAGTTGGTACCACCACCTACACCATCGTCAACACTACCGTCCCGCAGGGTGCAGTTGGATCCGAGACGGAAGACTTCGCGCTCAGCGGCCCTGGCAGCTTACAGGGATCCGATGCAGCAGAAGCACTGGTAACGGCCATCAACAGCCCGAATGTTGATGATACCTACACCAAGCTCCAGCTCCTTGTTGAGACCCCGGTTATCACCGTTACCCCGGTTGGCGACAGGCACGTCGGTGACAAGTTCACCATCACGGCAACCACCAACCTCGCAGTCGGTGACAACATCCTCTTCACGGTCTACTCATCATCATTCCAGCCGACTGACAAGACCCAGAGC